>Ga0193959_1000003_pt1 | contig 196121 bp, 163 predicted proteins | sample FB_2_MG_FD_140333 | JGI IMG/M metagenome (GOLD analysis project Ga0193959, IMG submission 140333) | Microbial mat bacterial communities from the Broadkill River, Lewes, Delaware, United States - FB_2_MG | ecosystem: Environmental > Aquatic > Freshwater > River > Microbial mats | place: USA... | reverse complement strand
CTTAGCAAGTCGTCTAGCAATCTCTGTCTTACCGACACCAGTTGACCCAATCATTAAAATATTCTTTGGCATTATCTCATCTTGAATCTCTTCTGGTAGCTTCATTCTTCTATATCGATTTCTAAGAGCAACAGCAATCGCCTTTTTTGCCTTTTTTTGACCAATAATATATTGATCTAAATAGTTAACTATCTCTTTTGGAGTTAGATTCATTTCTCTCCCCCAATTTCTAAAATTTTTATGTTTTGATTTGTATAAATGCAAAGCTCTCCAGCAATCATTAAACTCTCTTTTACAAGCTCTTCAGGCTCTAATTTAGAGTGTCTCTTAAGAGCTCTTGCAGAGCTAATAGCAAAGTTTCCACCACTTCCAATAGATGCTAAACATCCATCTTCAGGCTCAACAACATCACCATTTCCAGTTAATATAAATATATGTTTTTTATTTAAAACAATCATCATAGCTTCTAATCTTCTCAAAACTTTATCTTTTCTCCACTCTTTAGAGAAATCAACAACAGCTTTTAAAAGATCACCCTTTCTATTGTCTAAATGTCCCTCAAACATATCAAAAAGATTAAAAGCATCAGCAGTACTTCCAGCAAAACCTGCTAATATCTCTCCATTGTAGAGTTTTCGAATCTTAGTAGCATTTCCCTTCAAGACAGAATTACCAAAAGTAACCTGTCCATCACCACCAATTACAGCTTTAGTATCACTTTTATAAGCTAATATCGTAGTAGCTTCTAACATTACTCTCCTATTATGTCTAGTTTTAATGTACTATGTACACCATAACCTAATTTTACATCTATCTCAAAAAGACCTGTCATCTTTATTGGATTTTTTATATCAAATGCTTTTTTATCAACCTCAATTTTAGTCTGCTCAAACAGAGCTTTAGCCACTTCATCTTTAGTAATAGCACCAAATAAAGCCCCATTTGCTCCAATTTTTTTAACAATTGTTACAGTTAACTCTTTAAGCTCTTTAGACTCTTTTTCTAATCTTGCAATATCATCTTTTTTCTGTTGCTCTTTAGCTCTCTCTTTGGCATCGTGTTTTTTAATGACATCATTTGTAGCATGTAGACCATGCCCTTTACCGATTATAAAATTTCTTCCATAACCATCTTTTACCTCTTTTATCTCACCTTTTTGTCCAAGACCTTTAACATCTTTTAAAAGTAAAACTTTCATATATTTATCCTCTCTCTATCTCTCCATGATAAGCAACAATACCAAATGTCAAGTTTGATACTTGTTTGAAACCTAAATCTAAGAGTACTCTTTGACAATAAGCACTTCTACTTCCTGTATGACAGTATACAATAACTGGAGTATCTTTTTCACTCTCTATCTTTTTAATCTCATCATAAAAGCTAGTAGTTGGTATTAAATGGTCTGTCTCTTTTATTCTAGCTGTCTTATACTCCATCCACTCTCTAGTGTCAACTAAGTTAAAAGTTACCATTTTTTTTTCTCTAGCTTCCATCAATGACTCAAGCTCATCACCATCAAGCTCTTGCTTAGCTAAAAGAGTTTCACACTCATCTTTACTAAGTCCTCTTGAGTGCTCATGTACTGCCTCTTCTAATTCATCTTTTTTTTTTACAGAGTCAGCATACTCACTAGTACAATAGATTTGACAATGACATCTACCATCATTTTTAACTTCAGTATCTAGTGCTGGTTTACATGGACAGATTCTATTATCTTTTGTAAATTTACCCTCTTCATCTTGCTGTACAAAAAAACATGGACAAAATCTTTTTCCATATATCAATTTATTTCTTGTTAATCCAAATTGGATTCCCTCATTAATCTCTTTTTCAGGATTGTAAACAAAACCAAATTGCTTTACAACTTTATCAGTAAATTTTATAGTTTTCTTTAATTCTTCTTGAAATTCTTCTGAATTTGGATCAACTTTTTTGATACTCATCTTAAATCCTTATTAATTTTTACTCAACTGAAATAATAACAAAAAGTCCTAAAAATTAGCTAAACACTGCTTAGTTTTTCAAACTCTTTTGAAGTTTTTAAAAGCCTCTCTTCATCGCCTTTAGCTATAATTTTTCCATCTTTAAAAAGAAGTACCTCTTTTGCAAATTTAATAGAGTTTAATCTATGTGCTATTATAAAGGTAATTTTATCTTTTGTAATCTCTTTTAGAGAGTTTTGAATATAGGCTTCACTCTCGTTATCTAAGGCACTTGTAGCCTCATCAAATATAAAAATATCGGGATTTTTATAAATTGCTCTAGCAATTGCGATTCTCTGTCTTTGACCTCCGCTTAGATTTACACCAAACTCATCAAGCTTTGTATAGATTCCATCTTTTAGTTTTGATACAAATTCGTACGCTTTGGCCTGTTTTAGAGCATCAATAACTCTCTCTTCATCAAAAGCTTGAGAGTAGCTTATATTTTTAGCAACACTATCATTAAAAATAAAAACTCTCTGCGTTACAATCGCTATTCTATCTCTAAGTGAGCTTATATCAAACTCTTTTATATTTTGATTATTTATCAAAAGCTCTCCAGAGCTAACATCGTAAAATCTCACAATCAAATTGATAAGAGAGCTTTTTCCACCTCCACTATCACCAACTAGAGCAAATATATCACCCTTTTTAGCTATTAAGTCTATATCTTTGAGTGCTTCTGTCTCACCATAATTCAAAGAGATATTTTTAAACTCTATTGAATCTATATTATTTAATTTTTTATCGCCAGAGATAATAGAGGGTTTTAAATTTATAAGTTCAAATATCCTCTCACTAGCAGCTATTCCATCTTGCATCTTTCCATATATATTAGATACTTTTTTAATTGGTGTATAGAGCATAAAAAGAGCCGTCATAAATGAGAAAAACGCCCCAACAGTTATCTTATCCTCTATAACTTCGATTCCTCCAATTATTATCACACTAGCAATTGCAATTGAACCGATAAACTCCATAAATGGACTTACAAGCTCACTAACTTTTACAGATTTCATATTTATTTGAAAAAACTCTAAATTCTCTTTAGCAAACTCTTTTGATTCTATCTTTTCACTCGAGTTTGCCTTTATTATCTCAATATTATTAAAAATCTCATTTAATTTCGATGTCAAATCCGATATTTTACTCTGTGATTTATAACTTAACTTTTTTACTCTCTTGGCAAATCTTGTAATAGGATAGATTGCTAAAGGCATCACAATCAATCCAAAAAAAGCTAACTTTGGACTTTGATAAATTACAACTGCCACAAGAGCAACAATAGTTAAAGTCTCTCTTACAAACTCTGCAATATAGTTTGAGACTGCTACTTGAATCCTGTTTATATCATTTGTAACTCTACTAATTAGCTCACCATTTCGATTTTGATTAAAAAACTCTAAATCAAACTTAAACATAGAACTAAGCATCAAATCCCTTACACGCCTCACAATATCTTGACCTATATGATTTGTATAGTATGTTTGGGTAAATCGCCCAAGCCCTTTTAAAGAGTATAGAAGTATTATAAAATATGGTAGATAATAGAGCATCTCTCTATCTTTTTTTATAAATATCTCATCTAAAACAGGCTGAACTAAATATGCTGTTAGTGAGCTTGTAACGGCAATTACGATAATTGCTAAAATCACAAAAACAAACTCTTTTTTGTAATCTAATAAAAATGGCTTAAACCTTAGAAAAAACTCTTTCAAATATCGCCTTTATTTAACTTTTACTATATATGTAAAATCTTTAGATTTATCATATAAATAATTTATACCACTACTTAAAATAATTTCTAACTTATCAGTGACAATATATCTATCGTGAATCTTTTCAAAACCATAATCATTTTTATTACTTTTATGGTTATTAGTTCTAAAACTCCACTCTTGATAAATATCTTTTAGTTCAGTTATATAGTTTTGTTTCAAAGTATTATTAAATGGGTTTTCCCCTTGACAATCTATAAATATACTTATATGTTTTTTAGGCAGAATTTTTTCTAAAACTATTTTATTTTCACTCCAATGGCTACCTAAGTAAAAATCGATTATATTTATATGCCTTGCATCACTAATCAAAGCTTTGATATGCTCTATCGCTTTTTGCCTAGATTCACCAGCTTTATAAGTGCTACTATATCTTATATCTATCTCATCTTCAAATATATTTACAATTGTAAAATTTTCATCAATATTTTCGTCAACCAACATCAATTTTAATTGTGTAGAGTTTACTAAATCTGTATCATTATTAACATTTATTATTTTTAATATAGGGTTATCAGTTATTTGACTAATCAAACTTGGGTCTTTAAATAGAGAGCATTGATTTTTATGACATTTAAAAGGTTGTAAATATTTAAATAGATATTGTATTTTTTCAGAATCATCAGGCTGTCTATTAAAAATAGTAAAATTTATATATTCACTAACCAAACTATCATTCAAAGCTATCATTGTGAATTTATCTCAAAAATTTCATTTAATGTAGCATCGTAAAAACCATCTGGAAATTTATTTACTCTGTCTCTATATTTAAAATAGCCTTTATTATTTATCTCTATCTTTTCAAAATTTATATCTCTATCTTTATAATAGATAATAATATCATCAGAATCTATCTCTTGCTTAAAGATAGAGTAACGAATTTTATTTATAATATGGTCATTATGAGTTTCGATAATTAGTTGAATCCCTTTTGAAGCGATAAAACTTAAAAAGCTACTAAGTCCAGATTGTGCTTTTGGATGTAGATGAATCTCAGGGTTTTCGATAATAACTACATCATCTTCTCTGCTAGATAGACATAAAATTAATATAGATATTAAATAGTTTATTCCTGTTGCAATATTATTTGGTTTATACTCTAAATTATCATTCTCTATCTTATAAAATGTTTTTAAAAATGTTGAGCTAATCTTTTCTGTATTAAAAGCTATATCTATATTTAATATTTCTTTTAACCAATAATCAATTTGAGATTGAAGTGTTTTACTACTCTCATCTATTATTAAATTATCAGCAAGTTGCATAGTTTTAAAATTTTCATAATAGTTTATTATCATCTCTCCATTAATTCCAAACTCTTTTTTACTATTTTCAAATAATTTTTTATATGATTCTATCTCTTTTGGTTTTACTCTATCAGCAGATAGATAAAAAAGATTTTTACCATATTCTAAAATATAGTCAGCAGTATCACCAACTTGAGAGATTTGGTCAATATCTATTGATGTAGTTGTTGTACTATTTTTATTTATAAGCTCAAAGTTAATCTTTTTTTCATTTAAATTTCTATTTTTTAAATCACTAAAATCGCCTAAAGAATCTAAATATTCAGCTAAAATTTTTGAACTTAAATAGTTTGAAGAGAATAAAATTGATTGAATAACAGTTGATTTTCCAGCAGAATTTGTTCCTGTCAAAAGTGTTAAATTTTTAAACTCTAACTCTAATTTATCTATCGATTTAAAATTATTTATCTCTATTTTATCTATCACTATATTTTTTCCAATTCATCTTTTACTATTTGAAATTTTTTCTCTATTTTTATAGAGCTATCACGGTTTGAACCTGTAACACTATCTAAAAAATTACTATTATCTAAAACAATTTGATAAATTCTTTTACCAATCTCAACTTTTTTAAGCTGAACTCTATTTTTAAATTTTTTACTAGCAAACATATAACTTAAAACTTCAAAAAGATACATATTAATAGGGTTTTTTCTACTATTTTCTGTTGGAAGTCTAAATACATCTTCACCAACTATATCAAAAGCATTTCTCATACTAGTTAAAAATATATTTTTTAACTCTTCTATCTTTTCATCTTCAAAAGAGTTAATATTTTCCATCACTCTACCTAAAAATTCATCTATATCGTTTTTATATTCTAATTTACTATCTATAAATTCTTTTTTTTGAAGTAGATAAAAAGCTAAAAATCTTAAAATCAGATATTTATCTTTCATTGCACTAGAGCTAATCGAATTTGCCGTTGTATTTTTAAACTCTTGAGATTCACTTAACTCATTTAAAAGTTTAGTAGATTTCCCTTGATAGAGAGCATTTCTCATCTCTTGCTTATTTAAAGGAGTTCCACCACGATTAACTCTATCAAATATATCAAACTTTACTCTATCAGAAGTTGGAGGCTTTATCACCTGAGCTACAAGTTGATAATCTTCAAAAATAGTCTTTAACTTAGGTTCTAACTCATCAAAAACTAAACCATTTAAATTATCTAAAATTGTTAAATTGCTTAATTTATATTTATTATTTAAAAACTCAAAAATAGCTGTCAATCTTTGCCTTCCATCAATTACTATTTTTTTGCCTTTCCTATCCTCATTTAGATATAAAAATGGTAATGGAAGCCCCATCAATATAGATTCTATCAATTCACAATTCTGTTTATCTTTCCACCTAGCATTTCTTTGAAAATCAGAATCTATAATAACTTGTTCTCTATTATATCTTCTATGAAATTCAAAGATAGAAAAATGATCTTTTTCAACTTTAATAGTTTTATTTAAATAGATATCTTTTTTATTTTGAATATCTTCAGAATCTAAAGAATCTTCGCCTTCAAACTTCACCTTTTCTACCTTTGAATTATTTTTATTCATAACTTTTTAATTTTTTTCCCAAAGTGTACCGTTTGGAGTATCCATAATTGCGATTCCAAGCTTAGTTATCTCATCTCTTAATTTATCTGCTAACTCAAAATTTTTCTCTTTTTTAGCATTACTTCTCTGCTCTATTAAGTTTTCTATTTTAGTTTTACTCTCTTTATCGATTCCAAATTGAAAATACTCAAAACTATCAAGTGAGCCAATACCTAAAACCTCATCTAAAAACTCAATATTTGAGTTTAGTTTCTGTTTTAATATTTTATCTTTTGGATTCTTATCTAGCTCTTCATTATATTTAGAGACCATCTCATCAATTTTTGCTAGAGCAATTGAGATATTTAAATCATCACTTAGGGCATTTAAAAGCTCTTTTTCAAACTCTTTATCAGACTGTTTTTTAGAAAAACCATAGATTCTCTTCTTTAATCTATATAATTTATCTAATCTCTTTTTACTAGAGAGTAAATCCTCTTCATTAAAGTTAAAATTCGCTCTATAGTGGCTCTGCATTAGATAAAACCTTAAAACCTCTCCACTATAATGCTCTAGTGCATCTTTTATAAAAAAACTATTTCCTAAAGATTTACTCATCTTCTCGCCATCTATATTAACAAAACCATTGTGCATCCAGTATTTAGATAGCTCTTGATTTTTAGCACATCTACTCTGAGAAGCTTCATTTTCATGGTGAGGAAATAGTAAATCTGCTCCTCCAGCATGAATATCAATTGCAAACTCTTTTGTCTTATCACTTAAAAGCTTATCAATCATAGATGAACACTCCAAGTGCCACCCTGGTCTACCAGCACCAAAGGGTGAATCGAAAAAGATATTATCTCCATCTTTTTTAGCTTTCCAGAGTACAAAATCTTTAGAGTGTTTCACTTCACTATCTTTTTCAACTCTGTTAATAGTCTCATTCTCATCTTGGTTTTTATGGCTTAAACTTAGATACTTTTCATCTTTTGAGCTATTAAAATATATATCTCCACTTGAAATTTTATAAGCTACCTCTTTGTCTAACAGAACTTGAATAAAATCAAACATATCATCTAAATACTCTGTCGCTTTTGGCTCAATATCAGCTCTTTGTACATTTAAAGCAGACATATCACTTAGATAGCTCTCTGTATACTTTTTAGCCACCTCTTCAAAATCGATATTTAACTCACTTGCTTTTTTAATTATCTTATCATCAATATCTGTAAAGTTTTTGACAAATGTAACCCTATATTTTAGTTTTGTCAAAACTCTTCTTAAAACATCAAATGAGATTGAACTTCTAGCATGACCTAAGTGTGCATCATCGTAAACAGTAGGACCACAAACATATATTTTTACTTCATTTTTATTAATAGGAATAAATTCTACTTTCTCTTTTTTAACACTATCGAATATTTTCATAAAAAACCTTTTTTTAAATACTAAAAAATTGTAAAAAGATATATATCAAAACCGCTTCTATATTTAGTAAAAGCAGTAAAATTGCAAAATTTTTAAGCGATAGTATATCTAAAAACCTACCAAAACCAAACTCTTTAATGGTTAGAACAAACAGGACAAAACCACTTAAACTAGATGCTAAAGCTAATCCTACTGCCTCTAGTGGATAGATAAGAGCGATAGATAAAATTATATTAATTATCAAAGAGATAAAAGATATTTTTGCAGCTCTTAATTGCATCTCATTTGAGTAGAGCCATAGTGAGAATATTTTTGCTAAACCAAAAGGGACTAAACCTATTAGATACATTATTAAAATATAGGCTGTATTTACAGTATCGATTCTATTAAACTCGCCTCGCTCAAACAGAATATAGATAATTTCTCTATTTAATAGTATTCCACCTAAAGCTGAAAGAGATAAAAGATATAGCAAAACCCAAAAACTCTGTCTCATCAATTTCAGAGTTTTTTCACTATTTCCATTTTTAATAGATTTTGCAATAGTTGGAAATAGTGCTGTACTTGTTGCTATTGCAAATAGTGCTAATGGAAGTTGAAAAATACGGTTTCCATAATAGAGATAAGAGATAGAGCCAGAAACTAAAAAAGAGGCTAAATAGGTATCAATAAAACTAGATATTTGTGCTGTCGAGTTTCCTAACATTGCTGGAAAAAAGTTTTTTCCAAATTTTGATAGGTCATTTTTTATCTTATGCTGTTTTGTTGCAAGAGACTTTAAACCTAAAAATATTAGATTTGATAGCTTGTATCTCTTCACAGCAAAGAGATGTGTTACTACTTGTAACAATCCTCCTATTAATACTGAATAACTTAAATAATATATGATTTCTATCTTCTCTAAATTGATAGAGATAAGTAAAGCTGTAATTAAAGAGAGATTCAAAAGAGCTGTAGAGAAGGCTGTAGTAGCAAAGTGTCCCCTATATTGCAAAAGACTAGCTAAAAATGTTGTAATAAAAATAAAGTCTAAATAGTAAAAATTTATCGCTACAAATTTCGATGCAACTAAAACAACATCATCACTAAAACCAAACGCAATTAACTTTGTTGTAAAGCCTGAAAATATAGTAACTAATAGAGATAGTAAAAATATTATTACTAAAAACCTTATAAATATTTTCATGGCAAAAGTACCTTTAGCATTTGACTTTATAAATGCTGGTAGAAAGGTCTGAGTAAAGGCACCTTCTGCAAAAATTCTTCTAAATAAATTTGGCAATTTAAAGCTTATAAAAAAAATATCTGAATAGACACTTGCTCCTAGAGAGTAAGCTGTAAGTAAATCTCTAATAAAGCCTAAAATTCTAGATATTAATATCCCAAATGTATTTGTAAAAATTGCCCTAAACAATATAGCCCTTTTTAGTTTGTATAATCGTATTTTAACGAAAAAGATATTAAAATGTTGCTAGATTAAACAAAAGGATTGGATATGGGCAAAAAAGAGCCTCAAGCTTTTAAGCCTTATGTAATTAAATGTGATAATGTATCAAAAGAGCTGAAAACAGCTGCAAAGTCACACAAGCTAAATGTAAGTCAATTGGATTTTGATATATTATCTTTTACAACATATATCAAATCTGATGAATATCAAGGTGATGAAGAGTGGGTAGAAGTAGACAAAGATATTCTAAAAAAGCTAAAAGATAAAGATTTTTTAATACAAGAAGATTTAGAAATTAGGCAAGTTTATGAAGTTAGAATAAAACCTTTAGAAGAAGAGAGTAAAGATGAGCTAGATTTACTAATAACTGGTAATAAAGCCTTTACTAGAGTCTCTATTGTCATAAAAGGTACTTCAGTCCTTGACTATTCACAAGAGCTTTTTTCAGGCTTGGTAGAGCTTTTCAATAAAAAGAAATTAAGACTTGGTCTTTTAGTTGGAATTTTTGATGATTGCATGAGAAATGATTTAAAAGATTTAGTATTAAAACTAAAAGAAGAGATGAGTCTTAAAGATGACTTTAAAGTTAGGCTTTGTGAATGTATAGACCCTATTCCTTCAATTGATGATAACTTAATTTTTCACTATAAAAATAAAGGTCACAAAGAGGACGAAAAAGGTAGAGTAGATCACTCTCAAAGAGATTTTCTATTTCCTGTGACAGAGAATGAACTCTTAATAGAGTATGTAAAACCCAAAGAGGGGAAAGCTGGAAGAAACTGTAAAGGTCAGTATGTTGGTGTAGAAGAGCCAACAGATGACCATGCAAAAGATTTAAAGTTTTCAATAGATCAAAAAACTATCAAAAGAAGTGAAGATAAAAATGCAATTATCTATTTAGCTATGAAAAATGGATATATAGATTTTAAAAATAATACTTTTGAAGTTGCAGAAAACTTAGATGTAGATGAGATTAGTTTCAAAAAGACAGGTTCAATCTCTGCTGGTAAAGAGACTAATGTTAAGATAAATGTCAAAGAAAATGACTCTATGAAAGATGCTATCGGCTCTGGCGTAAAAGTAGATGTTGCAGAAGCAAATATCGAAGGAAGCGTAGGAGATGGGGCTGAAATTAGAGGTGGAAGCGTTAAAATTGGTGGGCAGACTCATAAAAGTAGTATAATTGATGTTGAACAAGCTGAGATAAATGTACATAAAGGTTATGTAAAAGCCAAAGATGTAAAAATTTCAAGACTTGAAAATGGAAAAGTTGAAGCTGAAGTAGTTAGAATATCAGAAGTAATTGGTGGAGAGGTTCGAGCTAAAGAGATATATGTAGATACTGTAAAGTCTCATGCTTTCTTAAATGCATCAAAACTAATTAGTATAAATGCAATAACAGGTGATGATAATAGATTTATAGTTGATCCATTAGCACTAAGTGAGAGTGCTGATTTAATTACAAATATAAAACAAGCTATAGAGAATCTTCATAAAGATATAGAAGCTCAAGAGAAACAGTTTAAAAAGTTTAAGGAGGAGTTAGTAATCCTCTCAAGAACAGCTCAACTTCTCACAGGCAGAATTATGCAAGCTAAAGAGGAGGGTCGAAAACCTGAGATTGGTGATATGATTAGATTAAAAGAGTTCAAAGCCAAAAATTCAGAAATTAGAACTCTCCAAGATGCTCTAACAAATAAAAAAGCTAAACTTAAAAAGTTTGAAAAAGATTTAGCTAAACTTCAAGAGGCAATATTCGATGCAAGAATCGTAAATACTGGAACTTGGAGTGGATTTAATACAATTAAATTTAGATTGGTAAATCCAGATAGAGAGATAGAGTATAGCCCAAGAGGATTTGAGAGAGAGATTTTTCTAGTTGAAGATGGTGATGATTTTAAAATAGAATCAGAGGGTTAATTTGATTGTTGGCTTAAAAGGGGTAGTTCTATTTAAAGACTTAACAAAACTCCACTTAGATGTAAATGGAGTTATCTACGAACTCCTCGTCTCCTTTTTTACTTCAGATACAGTAACTAAAAATGATAATTTACATATTCACACAACATTTATTGTAAAAGAGGATTCTCAAAGCCTCTACGGTTTTTTAGATTTAAATGAGAAAAAAATTTTTGATATTTTAATTAAAATTAATGGAATTGGTGGAAAAGTTGCAATGGCGATATGCTCTACATTTACACCAAGCGAATTTGCCTCTATTATCTCAAACTCTGATGTAAAAACCTTAACAAAAGTTTCAGGAATAGGCCCAAAAGGTGCTAAAAAGATTCTACTAGAGCTTAGTGATATTGAGCTTGATTCTCACGAAGAGGTCTCTAATAAAAATGAAGCCTCTTTAGCACTAGAATCTCTAGGCTTTAAGAAAGAGATAATTTTAAAAGCATTAAAAGATTTAGACGGAAATTTAGATACAGCCTCACTTGTAAAAGAGGCTCTCAAAAGGATATAAGTGAAGTTAGCAACTGTTTTTGGCTCAAGTAGCTTTGAACATGAAATAAGTATAGTAAGTGCAATCTCTCTGAAAGAGGTTTTAACAAAAGTAGATTTAATCTATATATTTATCGATAAAAATAGAGAGTTTTATCTAATAGATACAAAAGAGATAAAATCATCTCTATTTAGCTCAGGTGAGTATAAAAAATCTCCAAAACTTGAACTTAAACAGGGTGGATTTTATCAAAAAAAACTATTTGGTGATAGCAAAGTAGATATAGATACTGTTTTAAATCTAGTTCACGGTTGTGATGGAGAAGATGGAAAACTGGCATCTCTTTTTGAGTTTTATAATATAAACTACATTGGACCTAGGTTAGAAGCTAGTTCAATGAGTTATAATAAACTCTATACAAAACTCTACGCTAGAAGCTTGGGAGTAAATATAGTTGATTATCAAGTTTTAAATATAAATGATAAAAGAGATTTAGATTTTGAATTTCCAATTATTGTAAAACCTCTTAGACTTGGAAGCTCTATCGGTGTTAGCATTGTAAAAGAATCAAGTGAACTTGACTACGCTTTAGATGTTGCATTTGAGTTTGATAGTGATATTTTGATAGAGCCATTTTTAGAAGATTTAAGAGAGTTTAATCTAGCTGGATATATGGCTGATAAATTTATCTTCTCAAAAGTGGAAGAGCCAACTAAAACAAAAGAGTTTTTAGATTTTGATAAAAAATATTTAGATTTTGCTAGAGTAAAAGCTGACTTAGGTGAAATTGATGAGAATTTAACTTTTGATTTAAAAACAGAGTTTGCTAAAATCTACAATAACACTTTCAATGGTAGCTTAATTCGTTGTGATTTTTTCTACTATGAGAATAGAATCTATTTAAATGAGATAAATCCTATTCCTGGGAGTATGGCAAACTACCTATTTGATGATTTTGAAGAGAATCTACTTAATTTAATAAAACATCTACCAACTTCTAAAGAGGTAGAGATAGATTATAAATATATAAACTCTATCCAAAATGCAAAAGGGAAGTAGTTAAAACTACCTCTCTTTATACCTTCTAATATCAAGCATCTACTTTGGCATAGATGTAAACTCAATATTTTTCTCTTTGAACTGTTTTACAATCTCTATATTTATATCTGTCTCTACTCTATGTCTATCTTTATAGTTTGGTACATTATATTTTGTTGCAAGAACAAAAGAGTAGTTATCAAAGTGGTCATGTTTTACCCAGCTTAATTTTGCCTCTTCATTCTCATTAATTATATTTTCAATAATATCTATTGCTAAAGGGAGTTTTTCAGAGCTATTCTCTATTGATAAGTTAAAGTTTGTAACAATTGTCAAACCATATTGAGTATCAATATTTATAATTTCAGCCTCTGTTACAATTGAGTTTGGAACTGTGTGTTCATACTTATATGGGTCATTTTCTAAAGTTGTATATCTCAATCCTATCTTTTTAACAATACATTTTTGCTCTTGAATTAATATAATATCACCAACTTTAAATGGTTTTACAAGCATAATAGTTAAACCACCAAATAGATCTGCTAATATTCCTTTTGCTGCTATTGCTATTGCAAAACCACCGATTCCAAGACCAGCTAAAAATGCACCAATATTAAACCCTGTAATATCTAATATCATAATAGTAGCAATACTCCAGATAAAAACTTTTGATACTCGTCTTATTAGAGTCATTAACTGCTTATGTTGAATATTTTCTAAATCTGTTCTATTCATCGATTCTCTAATTACTCTTTTTACTGTTTTAGTAATTAATATAGATAAAATAGTAGCTAGTATTAACACTATAATCAGTTTAATCAAAATTATATTTAAAGAACTCTTTGCTAACTCATATCTATCATCTCTTAAAAGACCAATTTCTCCCTTTAAAAGGGCTATTTTCTCAAGCTCATTTTGTGGTTTTTCACTCTCTGGAAGTTTTTCCAGCTCCTTTAAAGTGATTCCTCTTAACTCATCTTTTTTTCTTTTCAATTTAGCTTTTTCGATATTTAAGTTAGCTAAAGAGTTTTGATATAGAGTTACTTTACTATTTAACCCCTTTTCACTCTCTCTTATCTCAAAGAGTCTAATCCATCTATCAGTAGATGCTATCTCTATATGAGAATTTAGTATAGAATCTATCTCTGTATCGATTAGAGTTTTTATCTGTTGATAATCATTTGATATATTTTCACTCTTTTTAGAGATAATTAAAGCTTTTATTTTTGTTAATTTCTGCTCTTTCTCTAGCTCAAGTAGAGTCTTTTCTCTCTTTAGTAGAGTTAATATTTGTGGAAGTTCTGTCTTCTCATTTTTGATTGATTTTAGTAGATACTCTATCTCTCTATTTTGAATCTTTAAGTTATTCTCCTGTTTTTTGATATTTGCCAACTCTAAATAGTATGTTTGTAATAATCTATTTAAGTTTGTTAAATCTTCAGATTTGATAAAACTAAGAAGAGATTCAATAAGAGTATCTTCAGATTTCATATCTCTAAGAGCTGATTGCATTTTTGTCTGCTCTTTTGTCTTTGAGTTAATTCTATTACCAAATTCCGATTCAAGTTTTTTTATACTAGTTAAAGTATCCAATCTCTTTCCAATAATATCTTTTAAAGATATAAATAGATTTTCTCTATTTTCAGGTAACTTATTGGTTCTGTTTAGCTTGTCAATAGTCTTTTGAAGTTTCGTTTCATATTTTAACTTATCAGCTATCTCTTTTTTTAGATTCTCAACTCTATCTAAATTTTGAGTTTTTAAAATATTACTTGGAATCTTCTCTTTATCTAGCTCATTTTTAGCAACTCTCTTTTTCAACTCTATAGCACTTCGATGATACTGTTGCTCTAGCTTGATTACCTCTGTTAGATTCTTTAAATAATCTCCTACTATATCTTTTAACTCATTTGAGATATTTTTAAGGTTTTTTATCTCTTTGTTATACTCTTGTATTAGAGTTAGTTTAGTTGATAGTATATTTTGATAATCTATATCTGTTGTTATAGGTTTATTATCTATTTTATGAGATTGAATCGATTTTAATTTGCTTTTCATGTGAAGCTCAAATTCAGCAAGACCATATAGCAATTTTGTAATATTTTCTCTCTCTAAATTTGACTTCTCTAGTGCTATTTTATAAAATGGGTCTTTTAGAGTTTTTATTCTCTCTTTTATCTCTTGTAGAATCTGATTTTTAGTTTTAAACTCTTCTCTATTTTTTGATAGTTTTTTAAGATTCTCTTTTAAACTATTTTCTATCTCAAAAAACATTATTAATACCTCTTGTGAAGTTAATTTTGTTAATTCCAACTCCCATTTTTGAAGCTTTAACTCATTTTTTTCAGCCTCTTCTAAATTTTCCAAATAGATATTAGCCTCTTTTTCAGTTTTTTTAGCTTTTTCTACCTCTATATCTATCTCTTTCAATCTCTTCTGAGAGTTTTTAATCTCTGTTAAAATCTCTTTGGTAAATTTTGATATTTCACCATTTTTATCTACTGCTTCATTTAAGTAACTCTCTTTAGAGGTTCTATCTTTTAAAAGTTTTGCTACTATCTGCATCATAAAAAGATTCTCATTTAAAATCAAACTATCATCTTTTAGTGATTTTGCAAATTCACTCATTTTTAATACAGAACTTTTTAACTCTTTCAGTTTCTCTATTTTATATTTGCTATTTTCAACAATCTGCTCAATACTATTTTCAATATCTGCTGAGTTTTCAGTGCTATTTTCTAATAATTGTAGATTTTTGGGTTTGCTTATAACGCTTATATCATCTTCGATATTTAAAATATCTTTTTTATACTTATCAAATTTTACTTTAGACCTATCTAATGCCGTTTTGAGCCAAAACCTCTCCTCTTTTAGTTCTGAAAAAGTTTTTAATAACTCATCTTCAGCTCTATTTATATACTCTCTCTCTATCGCTTCTCGTTTTAGCTCTTGAGCATTTTGCTCTTTTGCCAAAATAAATATTGTTTGTGCTTCGATAATACTTTTTTGATTTATATCTATCTCTCTATTTACTCCCTCTAAATCTTTTAGTGATTTTGTAAATTTTAGATTTAACTCTTCTTTTGCTATTAATAGTTTTTTCTCTTCATTTTTTATAGATTTTTTTAGCAGAGTTTTGGGAACAGAGTTAGGATTTAGAGTTTTATCTTCAATTCGAAGTCTAATCTCTATTAAAACTAAATTTAGATTTTTCAAACTATTTGCCAAAAGGTCTGCATTACTATTTGCCAACTCTATATTTTTTATATAATCATTTAATATATTTTTTTGATTATTTAAAAGTTTTGCTCTTTCATTTAGAGAATCTAATCTCTCTTTTGCATAATTAAATTTAACTTTAATAGCCTCTTGTTCAGTATTAAAATCTACTTTTTTCATACTTTTTGGTTTTATAGATAGTTTTTTTAATCTCTGTTGAGCCTCTTTAAAAAAAATCTCATCTCTAGCTATCGCTCTTAACTCGATTAGAAAACTATCTAAAGAGTTTTTTAATTGAGTTTCACTCTGCTTTAGAAGTTCACTATTATCTAAATAGTATATTTTTTTAGCAAAATTTTCACTATTTTCATTTTCAATTGAGGCAACTATATTTATAGGCACTAGTAAGTATATAAATATTACTGTTAAAGGTAGAATTTTTTTTAAACTATTTTCCATTTGTATCCTTTAAAGAGTAAATTGAGAGTTATATTTTATAGATTATATTTAATTAAAAATTATATTTTTGTTAGTAAAGAGGGTTTTTGAAGAAAGGAAAAAAATTTGTGAAGTTATTCACAAATTTCGGTGATACTACAACCATCGCCACTACTATTAGTTGCTGTATCATTTGAAAAATTGAAATTTGAAAAACTGTTTGTTGTTGCTCCAAAACTAAAATCCAAACTGTTTTTAGATTCTAAATACTCAATTATCTTCTCATCTCCAACTACAATATCAAAACCTTTGTTAGTTTTTGCAAAGAGTGTTGGGATAGTTTTTATATTAAAACTTGACAACATATGAGTATTTTCTATTTTAGTTACATCTTTTTTGATATATTTAACCTCTTTCTCTATTAAATATTTTTTTAGATTTTTGCAATGTTTACAATCTTCTGATGAGAATATATAGTAACTATTATCTTTATCCAAAAGTTTAGAGTTGTAAGGGATAAATTTCAAAGTATTAAAAGCTATAAATAGTGCTATGAAAGCAAATATAACATTTAGAGGTTTTAGAGTTAAAAGAGCTAATATAGTTATAAAAGCGTAAACTCCAAAGCAGAAATAGCAAATTGAGTCTAAAAGTGCAAGTTGAAATATAATTAAGATAGATTCAAATAAAAATCCAGTAAATAGAATAGTTTTAAAACTATTTTGATAAAACTCTTTTTGAGTTTTTAAATATTTAAAGCCTAAAAAGATTAGTGTAAAAGAGAATAAAGCTCCTAAAATATTTAGATATAGTGGCTCTATTTTTGTTAGAGAATCTACAATTTTACAGCCAGAGCTTTCACATATTTGTGAGCCTAGCAGAAGTGAAGTTAAATTTACTAAAATATATATACTAAAAATTGAGGGAATATATAGATAGAGTATCTTTTTCAAATAAATCCTTTTTAATTTTAATTTTTATCTTTTTATAAATCCAAATAAAAAACCTATGATAAAACCTATAATATGTGCATACCAAGCGATATTCATTCCTAGCAATAAAGGGGCAAAACTAATCAACAGCATCATTATAACTAAACCTTTACGATTGTAGCTATCTTTTATTGCTATCCAACCAATTAAGACAGAGATTGCTCCAGAGGCTCCAACTAAGTTGTGGTTTAAATCTAGCAGATAGATAAAAAGGAAACTAAATAGAGATGTTAAAAGACCACCAATTAAATAGAGGCTTAGAAAAAATTTAGTACCTTTAACTTGCTCAATTAGTGAGCCGAACTGAAATAGAACTATCATATTCATAACAATATGTGCAATCGAGCCATGAGCAAACATTGAGCTAAGAGGTTGATATAGTAAACCACCCTCTATAAATAGACGGTTTAGTCCTAAAATAGCAGTCCCATACTCGATACTATTTTGAATGAAAAACATAATTATATTTAAGATAATTAATATTATTGTTGCATTTAACAAAAGAAATCCTTATATAAATTTATTTAATATAGCTTCAAACTCTTTTAAGTAACTTCTTCCAAAGATTCTAATATGAACCAAAAGAGGATATAGATTATAGATATTAGCTCTATACTCAAAAAACTCTTTATCTATTTTTGAGATACTGCTGTACTCATCAAAAAACTTATTTGAAAATGTATTAAAGAGTTTTATAAAAGCTAATTCAGCTTCGTTATGTCCGTAGTAGATTGATGGGTCGATAAATTTTATATCGTTTCCATTTGATAAGATATTTCCACTCCAGATATTTCCATGTAAAAGTGCTGGTTTTGGCTCTGGTAGAAAGTTTTCTAATTTATTTAAAAACTTATCGATTTTGTTTAGAGTCTCAAGAGGAATTCTATTCTCATCAAAAGCTTTTTTTGACATATAGAAAATTCTCTCATTTTTGAAAAACTCTATCCAACTATTTGTTTGGGTATTTTTTTGAGTAAGAGAGGCAATCTCTGTATCGTATTCAAATCCAAATTTGTCAGAGCTATTAGAGTGTAGATTTGCAATAATTCTTGCAACCTCTATCTCATTTAAACAACTATTATTCTCAACATACTCAAGTGCAACAAACTCATCTCTCTGTTTTATAATATCTACACAAGGCAGATACTCTTTTAAAAATATTAGCATTTTTGCTTTTATATCTCTAGATTCATTTGTCTTTATAACACTTTTCTCATCATCAGCAAAAGTTACTAAATGTGTTCCATCACCTAATTTTTTAACTCTTAATATAGGTTTTTCAAAGTGCTCTTGAAGTTTTATATGAGCATTAATTTCCATAGTGCCTCTTAATTTGATAAATATTTATAGCAATTTTTAGATTAAGATTGTAACATTTTAGTAGAGATTTAATATTAAAAAAGGAAAAATTTTTATGAAAATAGCTTTTTTAGGTGATAGTTTAGTTGAATATTGCAATTGGAGTGCATTTTTTAATAATATAGTAAATTATGGAGTTGCTGGAGATACTACTCTCGATGTTTTAGATAGACTAGATAATATTTCTGAAAAGAGACTCTTTTTATTGATTGGAGTAAATGACTTTTTACAAGGTTATACTTTAGATGAAGCTTTCTCGAACTATTTGGAAATTTTAGAGAAGTTAAAAGATAAAGAGATAACTATTATCTCTCTTATACCTGTTTGTAAGAGCTGTAATATCGATAATTTAAATGAGAAAAATAGAGCTTTTAATGAAAAATTAAAAAGCTTAAATTATCAATATATGGATATTCACAAACTCTTACTAAATGAGAAAGGTTTTTTAAATGATTCTCTCTCTTATGATGGACTTCATCTAAATCAAGCAGGATATAAGATTTTTATAGAGAAGATTAGAGACTCTCTCTAATCTCTTAATTTTGAGTTAAAAATAAAAAGAATCATTAAAAATAGAGTTGAAACTAAAAATATAATTAAATTACTCCAGCCAAAGAGTTCATAAATCGGTAAGCTCGAACCGATAGCACCTCCAAGATAGTATGAAGCTAAATAGAGACCACTTGTGAGGGCTTTTTTATCTTCAATTAGAGAGTTTGCATATCCAGAGAGGATAGAGTGTGTCATAAACATAGCAAAACAGAGAAAAAACATAGATATAAAGATAGCTATTAGAGAATCTAAAATAAAAGCTAAAATCGATAGAGCAAATAGAGAGAATCCAAATAGTATACTTTTTCTATCTCCTCCAAAGAGTTTTGATATTTTGCCAGAAATTAGAGATGATAAGATTCCAACTGCATAACCAATATATAAAAAACCGATAAAAGCTTCATCAATTTCACTCGATAACTCTATCGCTCTAAATGGCAGAAAATTTAGAATCGATGCAAACGATAAAAATAGTGTAAAGACGGATAGATATAAGGTAAATAATCTTTTATCTTTTAAGAGATTTAGAATATCGTTTAGTTTAACTTTAGGCATTTGTAGTTTTGTATCTATCTCTATTTTTGAAACTAATACAATACCGATTAAGATAGAGATGGCTAAAATCATAAAGAGACCTTTATAACCAAAACTGCTAGAGATTGTTCCTGAGAAGATTCTACCAAAGAGTCCCCCAGCTACAGTAGAGGCTACATATATAGACATATTTAACTTAATTTTACTACTATCTAATTTTGCTAAAATACTCATAGATGAAGTTAGCACGGCAGGAATTGCCAAAGCACTAGTTAATCTAAAGAAGATAATAGCTTCAAAAGTAGAGCTTAGAGTTATTCCTATTTGTGAAATCAGTAATATAAAAAGAGCTTTTTGAAGTATCTCTTTAGCGTTACTTTTCTCTAAAATATATCCGTAAATAATAGGAGCTATTGCTAGTGGAATTAGAGTTATTGTTGTTAGAAATGAGGCTTTAGCAATAGATATATTTAGCTCATTTGCTAATAGTGGTTGAATCGGTTGCATAGCATACAAAACAGAGGTCATTAAGAGAGTATTATATATAATAATAATTAAATTTAGATTCATAGCTTACCTTAACTATATGGATTGTAGTAAAAAATATTTTACCTAAAAAAGTTATAAGAGGAGATAAAAGTGGCATTTCATTTAGCCCAAGAGTTAGCAAAAGATGGAATAAAAGAGCAAAATCCAAATATTTGGTTTGAGGAGTACTACTCTAAACAGAGTGATTTATCAAAAATTCCTTGGGCAAAACTAGAGCCAAATAGACATTTATTAGAGTTTTTACAAAAACATCAAAATATTAAAAAAGCTTTAGTTATAGGGTGTGGTTTAGGCGATGATGCTGAAGCGATAAGCCACTTTGCAAAAGAGACTTTTGCATTTGATATATCAAAGAGTGCTGTAAATAGAGCAAAAGAGAGATTTAGTGATTCAAAAGTTGACTATAAAGTGATGGATTTATTAAATTTAGATGAGAGTTTTTTTAAAGAGTTTGATTTTATATATGAAGCCTTTACCTTGCAATCAATTCCTGAGCATGTTAGAGATGGAGCATTTGAAAATATTTCAAAACTATTAACACCAAATGGGAAACTTTTGGTTATTGCACACAAGAGGGATAAAGAGTTAAAACCGTTTGATTTACCGCCATTTTTTTTAACAAAATCGGAGTTAGATAAGTTTTTAGATTTTGATTTAAAAGAGGAGAGTATTAATGAGTTTAAAAACGGTGATAGAGTAGAGTTTGTAATAGAGTATAAAAGTAGATAGTATAACAGAAACCATATAAATTGCAATATTTAACTTTAATCATATTATTAAGTCATACCTGTACTTGATACGGGTATCCATCTTTTTTAATATAAGATAGATTACCCAATCAAGCCCAGTAATGACAAATACTCTGTTTTATTTTATAGGTGTTTAGCTATAAATCTTATCTACTTTTAAAATATAACTTATAGGTTATTAAATAAGTTATCAAGGGCATTTAACATCTCTTTAAATGCTAAATCTATCTCATCGCCACTATTTTCATCTGAAACATTCATATTTACCATATAGGCTAGAGCATATTTATTTCCTGAATTATAAACCATTTTGCTAGTAGAGTGATTCCAAGAGCCTGTATGTGTTACTGTGAAACTTCCATCATCTTCACTATATCTATCGATTCCAAGGCAGTAACTCTCTTCATGCTTTGATGGAGTAAAATACTCTTTAGCTGAAGTATCATTAAATATTTTTTTATCTAAAGTTCCTAATGCTTGGATATATGTAGCCAAATCTGAAGCATTTGTAACCACTCCTCCATCTGATAACCCCCAACCTGTATTTACATTAGAGTTATTTTTAAACTCTTTTGATGAATCGCTCTTTATATACATATTGACAAGATTTCCACTAATCTCTTCACCACTTCTGTTTTGATAAAAAGTGCTACTTAAGCCCAGTGGCTCAATCACTTTTTCTCTAAAAGCAGAGGCATAATCTTTTCCTAAAGCACTATCTAAAACGATTCCAGCTAGTAGGTAACCACTATTGCTATACTCATACTTGCTACCTGTTTCAAAAACTAAAGGCTCATTAAATATATATTTGATAGCTTCGTAATCACTCCAATTATGGTTAGGATTCTTCTCTGAATACTCTGTAAAGCCATTTGATACATAATCAGGCAATCCTGAGGTATGAGTTAATAAATCTCTCTGTGTTATTACATTAGTATTTGGAAGCTTATTTATTAAATCGCTATCTTTATAGTTTGATGGCAGATATGTATCTATTGATTTATCTAAATCAATAACTTTTTCAGAGTGAAGAATTGCAGAGATTAGACCAACCATCGATTTAGTATTACTATCAGCTCTAAAGAGGTCACTATTTTTTAACTCTATTTTACTCTCTAGGTTTGAGTAACCACTAGAGAGAGTGAAATTTTCAGAATCATTTCGCATAGAGACTTGAACACCTACAACACCTTTACTAGTTGCACTCTCGATTATAGTTTTTACTTGATTTTTAAGATTTTCCATATCGCTAGAGAGAGTTTCACTCTCTTTATTTGATATATTAGTATCGATTTGACAACTGCTATTAGCTTTTAGCCAAAATCCCTTTGCCATTTCAATAGTTGTCATGTCTTCTATCTCCGATTTATCTGGATATTCAAACCACTTTTTACTATATTTATAGATTGAATCTACACAATCTATCTCTATTTTAGTTAAATCAATATTTTCAGTTGCACCTAATAAGCTCCAGCCACTTTTTTCTATCTCTATTGTTTGAGCATATATAGAGACAATAGCCAAAAGAGATAAAGAGATTTTTTTCATGTTAAATACCTTTTTTATTATTATATTCTATTTTAGAATATTTTTCGAAACTCCTATTTAATTACTTTTTTCTTATTTAGTAAGAGTTTTTTTTATGAAAAACTAAATAATTTTACAGTATTTTAAATAAAATAACTTTTACTTTTAATCTTTATTCAATGAGGCTTTATGAAAAAACATACAATTATTTTTCTAATGATTTTTGTCTATGTGACAGGTATTTCAGGCTATGGATATTTTAACTATTTAAAAACAGAAAAAGAGTTGATGGATAAGATAGATAAAACGCTATTTGCAACAGCATCAGCTCTGCCTTTTATCATAGGAGAGAAGTATCACGATAATATAGTTGATAAAAACTCTGTAACAGAGAAAAATTTTATGGATAAAGGTTTTCAACTCTCAAAATATGCAAGAATCTCTAATTTAACATATCTTTATAGTTTAATATTAGATAGAGAGAATAAAATTAGATTTACCTCTACCTCTTTTACTGAAGAGGATATAAAAAAGAGTGACTTTTTTCCATTCTTTTTTGAGTATGAAGATAAAGATATATCTGAAATTGTTAGATATGTTATAAAAAGTGGTGAGATTCAATTTGAGACTGCTAGTGATGAGTGGGGAAAGTTTAGAGCTATCTATATTCCAATCAAAAGAGATAATTTAACTTATGTTGTCTGTGCAGATATACTTATTTCTGATATTGATGCTATTTTAAATGAAGAGCTATTTAACTCTGTACTAACAGCTCTCTTTTTTCTAATTCTTTTAATTCCTGTAGTTATCCTATATATTAGAACAATAGAGCAGGAAAAAAAAAATTTAGAATTAATAATTGATGATAAAACTAAAGAGTTAGTTGATATAAATAAAGATTTGAAAAAACTATCAAATCAGTTGGCTAAATATCTATCACCTCAAATCTATAACTCTATTTTTACAAGTAAAAAAGAGGTAAAAGTTGAGTCAAAGAGAAAAAAACTCACTATATTTTTTAGTGATATAAAAGATTTTACAAAAATAACAGAGCATTTAGAGGCAGAGGATTTAACTTATCTATTAAATAACTACTTAAATGAGATGAGTCTAATAGCTATGAAATATGGTGCAACAATAGATAAATATATCGGTGATGCAATTGTTATATTTTTTGGTGACCCTGAATCAAAAGGGGTAAAAGAAGATGCTCTACTTTGTGTATCTATGGCAATTGAGATGAAACTGCGAATGGAAGAGCTTCGCCGAAAATGGGAAGCAAGAGGAGTTACACAACCATTTAAAATTAGAATGGGTATAAATACAGGTTACTGTACAGTTGGAAATTTTGGAAGTGAGAGTCAACTAGATTACACTATCATTGGAAGTAATGTAAATTTAACAAGTAGGCTAGAGAGTGCTGCTGAAGTAAATGAGATTTTAATATCTAAAGAGACATATCTACTAATTAAAGATAATGTAAATTGTGTAGAGAGAGGTAAAATAGTAGCAAAAGGTTTTGAACACCCTATACAGACATATCAAGTAACTGATAATTATCATAGAAATTATGTAGAAGAGAAGTTAAATGGTTTCTCTGTTGCAGTTGATTTTGATAACCCAAATGTTGATAAAACAAAAATTGTTCATGTTTTAGAAGATATTATTAAAAAGTTAGAGAATTAAAAGTTTTTAATATATAGATTTTAAAAAAAATAGTTACTTATTTTTTATCTTCTCTATTTTAGTAAAGATTGATAAAATCTGCAAAAACTATTTAGGGATTGTATGAAAAACCATATTATTAAAGAGTTGAAAAAAATTAAAGTAGAGAAGTTAGATAGAGATATTTTTGAGTTAAAACTATTCTCAGATATAAAGATAGATAAAAAGAAAGTAGTTTTAGAGTTAAATATGCAAAATGATGAGATTTTTACAAATTTCAAAGATAGAGTAAAAAGACACTTTAACAATATTGAGATAGATGTCAAAAATGTAGCAAAAAAATCGACAAACTACGGCTCTAGTAAAAACCCAAACAATAGAGCCCCTTATGCAAAAAAAGTTATAGCCGTCACAAGTGGTAAGGGAGGTGTTGGTAAAAGCACTGTCTCTGTAAATTTAGCAATCTCCCTAGCTCAAATGGGTTATAGAGTTGGAATATTAGATGCTGATGTCTATGGTCCCAATGTTGCTAGAATGCTAGGGGTTGAGAGTGAGAAATTGCAGTGGGAAGGTGATAAAATCTTACCTAGCGAAAATTTTGGCTTAAAAATTATGAGTGTAGCCCTTACAACACCTCAGAGCGATACTCCTCTTATTTGGCGAAGCTCTGTCGCAGTCTCTGCTCTTATTCAATTTTTAGAAGATGTCAAATGGGGTGAGCTTGATTTTTTAGTTATCGATATGCCACCAGGTACAGGTGATGTGCAGTTAACTATTGCTCAAGAGCTAATTATCTCAAGTGCTGTAATTGTGACAACTCCACAGATAGTCTCAACAGATGATGTAAGCAGAGCTATTAATATGTTCAAAGATATTGGTGTTAATATTGGTGGAGTTGTGGAGAATATGAGCTATTTTATTGCCCCAGATACAAAACAGAGATATGATATTTTTGGCTCAGGCGGTGGAGCGATGTTAAGTGAAAAATATAGTGTAAAACTACTTGGAGAGATTCCTCTTGAGATTGATATAAGAGAGCATAGCGATAGTGGAAAGCCGATAGCCTCATTTGATAAGAGCAAAAAGTACTATTTAGAGATAGCTAAAGAGTTAGTTTAATATTTTTAGTAGTGAGTAGATTCTATTTAAAAAAGACTCTCAAATATTTAACTATTTTTATAGTTATTCTCTCTCTCTTCTCTCTTTTTGCCTTTTTTCTATTTGATAAATTAAATCCACTTGATAAAAGCCTATTTATAAAAGAGCAATCGAGAGTAGTTTTTGATTCGCAAAAGAGAGCTATTCGATATATAAAATCAAAAGATGGATATTTTAGATTTAATATCAAACTTAAAGAGATTCCAGAGCTGTTAATCAACTCCGTTTTACTTTTTGAAGATAAATATTTCTATCAACACTTTGGAGTAAATCCTATCTCTTTGCTTAGAGCTACTATTTTTAATATCTTTAACTCAAACAAAATCGGTGCCTCAACTATTACAATGCAAGTAGCAAGGATTATCGAGCCAAAAAATAGAAGTTTTAAAAATAAACTATTTGAAATATTTAGAAGTTTTCAAATTGAGCGAAACTTTAGCAAAGATGAAATTTTAGAGCTATATCTAAACCTAGCCCCCTATGGTGGAAATTTGGAAGGGATAAAATCAGCCTCTATTTTCTATTTTGATGAGGAGCTTAAAAATTTAACCATTTCTCAAATGTCGCTTCTAACTCTAATTCCAAAAAATCCAAATAGAAACCGATTGGATAGAATCAAAAATATCTATAAAAAAAGAAAGAGAGTTTTAGATGCTCTATTTAAAAATGCTCTAATAGAATCTGATAGCTATAAAAGAGCGTTAAATGAGCCACTGGAGCGAAAACGATACAGAACACTCTATAAACACAAACACTTTACAAATCTATTTTTAGATTCAAAAGAGTTAGAGATAGATACCTTTTTAGATTCACCTCTTCAGAGCTATATTGAAAAACTGCTCTATGAAAAGATTCAAAAACTAAGAGAAAATCGAGTAAATCACGCTTCTGCCATTGTGATTGATAATAGAGATATGAAAGTTATCGCCTATGTTGGTTCACAAGATTTTAAGGCTCACTTAGGTGAGAATGATGGAGTAAGAGCTAAAAGAGAGGTTGGCTCAACTCTAAAACCCTTTATTTACGCTTTAGCTTTTGATAGTGGATTTATCACAAAGTATAAAAAAGTATTAGATATTGCTCTAAATATAAACGGTTACGAGCCAAAAAATTTTGATAAACTCTTTCGAGGAGCTATCTCAACTGCTGAAGCTCTTAGATTATCTCTAAATATTCCTGCGATAGATTTAAACTTAAGATTGAAAGATAACTCTATTTATGAGTTTTTAGACTCATTTGGCTTTGTACAAAACTCTAAAGAGCATTTTGGTCAATCGATTGTTTTAGGAAGCTCATCATTATCGCTTTTAGAACTTACTTATCTATACACTATCTTTCCAAATGAGGGGGAGATAAAAGCACTTAAATTAACTCCAAATAGAGAACTTTTCAGATTTAATAGAGAACTTTTTTCTAAAGAGGCTAGTTTTTTAATCACAGATATTTTAAAAGATAACTACCAAAAAGAGTTATCGAGCTATTTTGATTCTGCAAAAGATTATAAAATCGCTTTCAAAAGTGGCACATCTAGCAACTTAAAAGATTTGTGGATTGTTGGATATACTCAAGAGTTTACAGTTGGGCTTTGGTTTGGAAATTTTGACTCTAGCAAAACTATCCACACATCAGGAATCAATACAGCCTCTCCAGCACTTTTTGATATTTTTAACTATCTATCAAAATATAATAAATTGACTCTGCCAAAAAAGCCTAAAAATTTAATCAAAAAAAGAATCTGCCTAGATGCGATTAGCTCATTTGATGAGAAAAATTGCAGGGAATCTCTAAATGATTTTTTAATAGCTGGAGTTAGATATAGAGAAGATTGCTCTCTGCTTGGGGATAAAATCTCATTTTTGAGTGAAAATTCCGATTTTAATATCTCAAAAATCAAAAACTGCTTCTCTGATATTAAATTAAAAAAGCCTGATATTCTCTATCCAATCGATAGTGCTACTTTTTACAGAAGTGAGTTACTACCTGAAGAGTTGCAACAGATAGAGTTTAAATGCCTCTCTTATGATAGAGATAGACTATTTTTATATATCGATACCATTTTTAAAAGAGAGATTCTCTCAAACAAGAGCTATTTTTTAGATTTGGAAAAGGGAAAACACTCCCTAGGGTGTTTGGATATGAACTCTAATTATAGAGAGATTGAAATTGAGATAAGATAGCAAAAACCATATAAACTGCAATATTATCAGTTTAATCACAATATTAAGTCATACCCGTACTTGATACGGATATCCATCTTTTTTAATATAAGATAGATTACCCAATCAAGCCCAGTAATGACAAATATTTTGTTTTATTTTATAGGTGTTTAGCTATATAAAGCTACTTAACCCTCTTAAAAATATTAAATTCACTTAAATTGTGTTTAAACTCTCGTCTACTCTCTCTAAAAACATACTCTAGCTCAAATGGCTCTTTAACTCTTTCGAATCTATCACTTAAAAGTTTCTCGATTGCAAAAGTTGTTGTAATACTCTCTCCAGTGTTATCTTTAAAGCCACCAAGCCATATATCTCTATTAGATTCTAACCAGCGATAAGATGAAGCGATAATTAAAACTCCTCCGATATTTAACCTCTCATGGATTGTCTTTAAAAGTTTCTCTGGGTTATATGTCCTATCGATAACTTCATTTAGAAAAATCAAATCATAATTTGTAAATTGAGACTTTAGATTACAAGGGTCTCCTTGAAAAAACTCGACTCTATTTTTAGTTTTATCTAAATCAAACTCTTTTAACTTTTTAGATTTATAACTACTAAGCTCACCCTCATCTTTTATAATATATCTAACCTCTTCTCTCTCTTTGAGAGTAAAAGCTACTTTAATAAATCTAGCTGAAAAATCTATTCCATTTACAAAATCAAACTCTTTGGCTAACTCAAACGAGACTCTACCAACAGAAGCTCCTAAATCTAAAGCTCTTCTCTTTGGCAACTCTTTCATAACATCTAAAATAACTCTACTAGCCTCTTTTGCAAAATTTTTAACTCCAAAATACTCATCACCATAGTGAAATTCACACTCTTTTGCCACATCAACATCATTTTCATAACTGAAATCATCAATTTTTATCTCAATATCAGATTCTATATATCTAAAACCTGCATGTTGATAAAAGTGTCTTCTAAAAGCAAATCGACTCTCCCTCGTCGCCTCATTTCCAGTAGCAATCCAAGAGCCACCCTTTATTAAATTGTGTTTATTATCAAATGTTGGAGTAGAGAAATCATCATATAATTTATGCACTTTAAAACCATCAAAACCTGAAATCGGAGTCTCACTCCACTGCCAAACATTTCCAATCACATCGTAGAAACTTCCCATTTTAAACATATCAACAGGGGTTGAAGATGCAAAATACTCTAAATTTATATTAGCTGGGGCTTTATCCCAAAATGGTTCATTTTCCAAAGAGGAAATGTCTAAAAGCCTATAATACTCTGCTTCACTTGGTAATCGTAGCTTTTTCCCAATTTTTTTAGATTTATAGTTACAAAAAGCTTTTGCTTCATGATAATTTACATCTACGGGCCAATCAAGAGGCATATCGATAACTTCAAGCATTGTACGATACTTATAGCTATCTCCATCTTTTACCCAAAAAACTGGATAGGATACTTTTTTAAAGTTTAACCACTTTAACCCCTCTTCTTCCCAAAACTCTGACTTTGAGTAGCCATCATCATTCACAAACTCTAAAAACTCACCATTTGAGACTAAAAATTTACTAGCTTTAAAACTCTCTACATTTTCATAAAAGTGACCATACTCATTGTCCCAACCATATAGATGTGCATCAAATCTCTTACCAAGCTTGACAACTCCACCCTCTACATCTAAAAGCTCATTATCTGGTTGCTCTCTACTCTCTTGACAGATTCTAAAAAAATCACTCTTTTTAACAGAATCAATTGGTAATTGTCTAATCAGAACTGAAGAGGTCTCTAAGTGAATCTTCTCATGTTCAATTCCCATTAAAATAGCCCACATAGAAGAATCCCAATTAATCGGCAATTTAAACTCTATATTTTTTATTAAATCTATAATAATTTTTTTGACTCTAGCTCTGTAATCTCGAACCTCATCAATATCTGGCCAAGCATAATGTGATTCGTCTAAATCGTCCCAACTCATCTCATCGACACCGATTGCAAACATCGATTCAAATTTAGGATTTACTCTCTTGTCTATAGTTTTTGCTAAAATCAATTTATTTATAAAAAAAGTGGCAGTGTGTCCAAAATAGAAAATAAGTGGATGTCTTAACATCTCTGGTCTCTCATAAAAGACATCATCACTATCAAAGTAGTCAAACAGTCTCTCATATATCTCATAAGTTTTGGTAAAATACTCTAAAATCTCTAATCTCTTTTTCTCTATATCATCTCCATCTAAAAGAACAGATCTAGTTACAAAATCCCTCATAGCTCCCCTTTTAAAAAATTACTCCTATTTTAACGATTCTACTTTTATTTTGAGTTAAATTTCTCTATAAATAGATTCCACAACACTTTTTAAATTTTTTTCCACTTCCACAGAGACACTTATCATTTCTAGCAATAGATATTTTAGATTCTAAAATATCGCCCCTATCGTAGAGCCAAGAGTCATTTTGCTTTACAAAATATGACTTTTCATGTTGAATCTCCAATTTCTCATTTAAAATATAGTAAGCTTTGAACTCTACAAAACTATCCCCATAATCTACTATCTCCAAAGCTTTAAACTCCACTTGATTACAGTAGTTTTTTAAATCCTCTTTTTCAACTTCGCTATAACTTTTTCTATCTGTTTTTACTAAATACTCTATATTTTTTGTAACAAAAGCACTATATCTACTTCTCATCAACTCAACTGGCTCTTTTGGATTCTCTAGATTCTTTAGATATTTTTCACAACATAGCTCAAAACTCTCATCTCTATCACAAAAACACATAACCTACTCCTAAAATAGCTCTAACATATCACCATCTTCATCAATATCATTATGAGCTGTAAGCTCTAACTCAATCTGAACACAAGAGCTAAAAAGCGAACTATCTAAATAGTGAATATCAATAGCATCTTTTTTGATAAAAACACTCTCTCTCCAGAGCTTTAAATCTTCAGCAATAGCTAAAAGCATCGCTTTTATCTTCATCTGCTGTCTCTGTGTCAATTCAGTATCAATGCCCTCTAAAAGCTTTGTCAGGGAGTTGATAGCAAAGGCTAAATCTTCAAACTCAAATAGAGCTCTTATAGTTTTAGAGTATTTAATTAAAATATCTGTTGCTCTCTTTATAAGAGAGTTAAACTCCATATTTCTATTTTGAATCGAATCTATCCACTCAAGCTCTAAATCTTCAAACTCATAAATCTCATCTAAAATAGATTCCTCAACATCTTTTAGATACTCAAGAGCATTTGTTTTATTACTTCTTGATTTTCTTAAAACTTGCTTCTCATTCTCATCTAAAATTAATTTATTCTCTTCTACATCATCTATATCACTCTTTTCACTCTCGATTGAGTTTTTAAATTTAGTAAAGAGGACATCTTGAAGTAAGTCATTTGTATGTTTTATCTTATTTTTTTGATACTCTAATATTGTAATATCTGAAAATGAGTATATTTTTGTAATAGAATCTCTATTCTCAAGCATAACCTCATTCATATCAACTCTAAATATTCTATCTCTTAAACCATCATTTATTAAGACTAAATTTTTACTATCTTTTTTGATACTTTTAAAATCTGTTAAATACTCATTTTTTTTAATAAAAATAGAGTTAATATCACTCTCTTCACTTAAAATAGCGTTAAATAGGCTCTCTTCTAACATATTTTTAAAACTATTATTTGCAAACTCTACCTTAGAATCTCTAATAACTAAACAGCCAACTGGAAAAGAGTTAGCAATACTCTCTATAGTATTTTGTCTAATTTTCTCCATCTTATTTTTAATTAATTTCTGTTTATAAACTTTTGCTTTTCTCTGTAGAATCAATCTCTTTGTAACTTCACTCAAAGTTTTAATTAAAGTATTTGGCTCAATCGGTTTTATTACATATTTATCAACACCTAAAGCGATAGATTCCATAAAAAATTTCTCATCACTAAAAGCTGTTGTAACCACAGATATAATATCAGGGTCTATCTTTTTAATCTCTTTTATCATCTCAAGACCAGTCATGATAGGCATCTGAATATCACTAATTACAATATCATACTTACCTTTCTCAAATGCATTTAAGCCCTCTTTGCCATTTGTTAAGTTATGTACACTTTTAAAAAAATTTTTAAGAATAGATGTTGTAAAAAAATTAATATCCTCTTGGTCTTCTACATATAAAACATTAAAATATTTAGCTCTATCCCTTAAAGCTTTAATATCCTCCATTAAATCTCCTTAGGTATTTCTATGGAAAAAACTGCACCTTTAAATCCACTATTTTCATAATTAAAAACCTCAATATCTCCTCTAAAACTCTTTTGAATAATAGCTTTAGAGATATAAAGACCTATTCCAGTCCCTTTTCCTTCCTCTTTTGTGGTAAAATAGGGTTCAAACACTTTATTGATAAAATCCTCATCTACTCCACCTGCATTATCTTTGATGATAATATAAGTCGACTTATTTTCATCTTTAGTATAAAGCTTTAGTTCTTTTTTCTCTATTTGGCTATCTTCGAAAGCATCTTTTGCATTTGTCAAAATATTTAAAATAACTTGCTCTAATTTGCCTCTGTATCCATAGATTTCTATCTCTTCACACTCATTTACAATTGTGATATTTTGATTTTTACACTGAGCATTTATAAGTTTTAAAACTGTATTTACAGCTTCTGATATATAAAATCTACTTCTATCCACATCTGGCTTAAAAAAGTTCATAAATCCATCAATTATATTTGATAAGTGCTGAGTTCTATTTACAATCACTTCTGTATTTTCTGAAAAAACATTATCTAAATTCTGCATAGAGAGTTTTATTTTTAAATCTGCAATAGAGAGACTTATCGCATTTAGAGGTTGTCGCCACTGATGTGCTATCATAGATAAAAGCTCACCCATTGAGGCTAGTTTTGATTGAGCAAGCATTACCCTATCTTTTTCTAAATTTTTCTTTGTCTCATCTTTTATTCTATTATCTAAGTTTTTATTTATCTCTTGAAGTTTTTTACTCTTTTCTCGTAGTGCTTTTTCATAAATTTTCTCTTTTGTAATATCTGTATTAAAACCAACTAGCCGTTTAACCTCTCTCTCTTCACTTAAAAAGAGGTTTGCTTTACTCAAAATCCACTTAAATGTCCCATCTTTAGCTTTTATTCTAAATGTATTTTTATACTTTGAACCACTCTCGATAGAGGCTTTGAGTTTTGATTTGAAACCCTCTCTATCTTTTTCATGAATTAACTCTAAAAATCCCTCAAAATCAAACTCATTCTTTTCATACCCTAACATTTGAAAAAAGTTTTTTGAAGCCGTTAAGGTATTTGTCGCTAAACATAAATCCCAAAAGCCATCATTTGTACCATCTAAAGCTATTTTATACTTCTTTTTCCAAAGCTTAGTTAAATACTCAGATTTTGCTAACTCTCTTTTATGATTTATCTCACTACTTCTATCTTTAAAAACTATAATTCCATTAGAATCTTTTTTACAAAGCTCATAAGTTGTATACTCTACATCAACTCTATTATCTGAAATACTCCAAATATCTGCTCTATTTTTAACATCAAACTCAATTTTATTTAGATTAACAATCTCTTTTATATTTTTTCCAATATAACTTGAATCTATATTTAATATTTTTTTAGCAGATTCATTTATAAAAGTTATATTTTTTGCTTTATCAAATGAGATAATCCCTTCATTAATAATTTTTGTAATATAATCTATATGCTCTTTTGTCTTTTTAAACTCTCTCTCTTTTCTTAAATCATTTAAAATAGTCTCTAAAACACTATCTAAACTATCTATTGTAAATGGCTTTTTTATATACTTCTCAACTCCAAGCTCTATCGCTTCAAAGAGATAGTAACTATTTGAAAAAGCTGTCATAATCACAACTTTTACATCTGGATTTATCTTTTTAATCTCTTCAATTAACTCTAAACCATTTAATCTAGGCATCTCAATATCAGTTATTACAATATTTGTTGGGTTTTCACGATACTGCTCTAACCCGTCGATTCCATCTTTTGCGATTGCAAAAGTCTCAAATCTACGAGAGAGAAAATTACAAACCATCTTTTTTATAATTTCATCATCTTCTATATAGAGAAGCGAAAAGTCACACTTATTACTCAATTAATTAATCTTTAATATAAAATTTTGATATTTTTGTAAATGAAAAAAGAAAATTTATTTTATACTCTGAAATGATTTTTTTATTTATAAAAGGTTTCACTCTCTTTCCTATATACATAGATATTAAAGCCCCTTTTTCTAAAAAACTCTCATCTAAGCCAAAAGTTATGATTCTATTTTCGTTATAAAATTTAATTTTTTCATCAATCCCTTTAAAGTCACATAAAAAAACAACTCCCGTTGCCTTTTTATCTAACTCTAAATCTACATCTTCTATTAAATTCAAAACTAAATCATAATTTTTTATCTTATCTCCATACTTTTTAAATACATTTTTTTTAAAAAGATGGGCTAATTTTCTATTTTCATCACAATATATTATATTCAAAATAACTCTATTGTCTATTAATTTTGATTTAAAATCTTTATCAAAAAGGACTATTTTAGGAAATATCTTTGCTTCAAACTTAATAAATGTATCCACATTGGCAAAAACTATATCAAAGAGTAGAGTTAAAAAAATTAAATATTTCATATTACTATTTTAAAAACTCAAGAGAGTAGTAAGAGTTACTTTTTTTAATTTTGAAAAAGTATTTTTATAAAAAAAACAGATAATAAACATCTTAAAACCTCTTGTATTTAAGTATCTAATTTAACAAAACAGTAGATAGAGTTTAAATCTACTATCTTATCTATTAGATAATATAAAATAAATTTTATCTTTGTTTTAACATTATAATTAAAAATTGTTATTTTTTTTTTATAAAATTTAATTTTAAGTTTTATTATGTGACTAATTACTTTTTTGAGCTAAAAAAAGCCCAAAAAAAGAGCTTATTTATATCTCTCCTTTGAATCACTATCCAACTCTCTTCCAATCTCTTTATAGAGATTATAATAGTAATCGACAAAAGAGGCTATTTTCTTATCTTTTGGTAGATAATTAAGCTCTCCTTTTTCAACAAACTTAAATAAAAACTCACTAGCATCTACTTTATTTAAGTAGTGTTTTGCTAAATCACCATAGACCTCTATATATAACTCTTTTGCTCTCTCATAAGCATCTTTTGATATATCAACAGAGAGTTTAGAATCTTTAAAATCTAAAACTTTAGAATCAAATAGTATACTTAAGTGAATTAAACCCTCACAATAGTATGGCTTTACCTCTCCAACCTCCATCCAAGCAATTAAACCTACTGCTCTTTTGAGAGTATCTTTTAAAACCTCTTGCCAAAGATTATCCTCTTCATTCATAAAAAAGCTTACAAGCCCTCCTGTTGTAGCTTTAAACTCCTCTATATTTTTATAATCTCCCGTTTTATTCATAATAGTTTCACTCTCAGAATCGACCCAGAGAATATGTCCATACTCATGTCCAATAGTTGTAATATCATAAATTTTATGCCAAGCTTCATCTTCATTAAATAGAAATTTTCGCTCACTCTCAACAAACTCATCTCCAAAGACAACCCTAGGAAGCTTCATGAGAGGTTTTGCCCTACTTGATTGTAGAATACTATCTGGAAATGCAAAAATCTTTTTACCGAACTCTTTTGAGACAATTTCATCATTTGGAACAACTTGAGCAGAGAAGAGTCCATTAAATTCAGATGCGTAAAAAAGCATCATCTTTCCAATATGGAGTTGAACCTTTTTTATATTATCAAGCGATTGCTCTATTGTAGAGTTAGCCTCTGGCATATTTAGAGAATCAAAAAGAGATAGATACATCTTCTCTATATTAACAGCTCTTGAGTTTTTAATTTTGGGGTTTTGAATCCTCACATCAAACTCAAGTGCAACAGCTTTTCTGTAATGGTCTTCATAATACTCAAGTGGGTGAGCTAACTGCAATGGAATATCTATATCCATCCAAGCTCTATCAACATCAGCCCATTTCGATACTAAAGCGTTAGTATCTTTTTCACTAAAAGCTAAAACAAGAGAATCTATATATTTTAAAATAGCCTCTTTTTTCTCAAAAACTTCATCATCAAATGGCAATAGAGTAACTCTCATACTCTTAAGTGCTAAAACTACATCTTTTACCTCATCAAAAGCATCAAAATAGCTAACAGATTTATAACCATCTTCATCTCTTTTCAAAACAGAGTAACTTCTATCTGCAATTTCTCCAGAGTGTCCTCTATCAAAAAGAGAGTTCTGCTCTAAAAACTCCATAACTTTAGCATCATCACCAAACTCTCTTTTTAAATTCTCATTTGTATCAATTAAAATATCTCTAGTCCAACTACTTTGCCATCTACTCATAACAGTTCCAACTTTATGAATCTCACTTAAATAGATTCTATAAAATGGTGTTAATAACTCTCTTTTTTCTATCTCATCTAAAAAGGCTCTATGCTCTTTTAGATAAAAATCTCTTACAAATTTGTAAACTCTCTCTTTAATATCAACTATCTGCTGATTTGAAAACTCTTGCTGTTTTAAAACTTGTAAAAGTGCATCATCTCTAAGTGATATTAATCTAGTTGCTAACGCTAATCTAGCTTCATCATCTACTTTTATATTTAAATCATTTAATAGATTATCAAAAAATTCTCTATGGCTATCTAAATTATAATAATCATTTATTCTATCTGCTCTAACTTCAAGCATTTCATAAATTTTTTCTAAATCTAAAAAAAACTCCTGTCTCATTTTTGATACCTTTTTGTATTTTATTTGTTACCTTTTTTGCTATAATCCATTATAACGAATTGTTGCTAAAGGAGTTAAAATGAAAAGAAAAACAAAAATTCTTGCAACAGTAGGACCTGCTAGTGATTCTGTAAAGATGATAGTAGAGCTGATTAATACTGGTGTTAATGTATTTAGATTAAATTTCAGTCATGGTACTCATGAGTACCATAGTAAAACTCTAAATAATATTAGAGAAGCCATGAAAATCACAAAAAAAACTGTCGGAGTTTTACAAGATATTTGTGGTCCAAAAATAAGAGTAGTTCCTCTAAAAGAGGACTTTATGCTAAAAGAGGGTGATACTCTAATTTTTGATAAAGATGTAAAAGAGGGTTTTAAAAAAGAAGATGGAATCTTCGTAACAAATATAAATCACCCTAAAATTTTAGATTTGATAAAAGAAGATGAGTATATCTACTTATATGATGGAAATATCAAAGTAAAAGTAGAAAAGATTGGTAAAACTATCATTACTAAAGTACAAAATAGTGCAAAACTTCAATCAAACAAGGGTGTAAACTTTCCAAATACAAAAATAAATATAAATGTTATTACAAAAAAAGATGAAAAAGATATGCTCTGGGGAATTAAAAATGATGTTGATTTCATGGCAATATCTTTTGTACAAAATGCTAATGATATGTTAAAAGCTAGAGCTATTTTAGAGAAAAACAAAGGAGAGCAACATCTCTTTGCAAAGATAGAGAAGTTTGATGCAATAGAGAATATTGATGATATTATAAATGTTAGTGATGGAATCATGGTTGCTAGAGGTGATTTAGGAATCGAAGTACCCTATTATAGAGTTCCAACACTACAAAAAGAGATAATAAAAAAGTGTAATGAGAAATCAAAACCTGTAATCACTGCAACACAGATGCTTTTAAGCATGACAGAGAAAGAGATAGCAACTAGAGCTGAGATTAGTGATGTTGCAAATGCTGTTTTAGATGGAACTGATGCAGTTATGCTCTCTGAAGAGAGTGCTGTTGGAAACTCTCCCGTAAATGCTGTTGAGACGATGGTAAATACTATCATAGAGATAGAGAAAATCTACCCATATAAAAAGTATAAAAATGTAAAATTTCACGATGATACAGATACAATCACCTACTCAACTACAAGATTAGCTGAAAATTTAGAAGCTAAAGCTATCTTTGCACTAACAAGCTCAGGACAATCAGCTAAAAAGATGGCTAGATATAGACCACAAGTTGCAATCTGGGCAGTAACTCACAATGAAAAGACAAATAGATTATTAACAATTGTTTGGGGTGTTGTACCTATTATGAGTGTTAAAAATAAAAAACACTCAGAGAAAAAACTTCCTGTTATGATTTCTAAAATTATGAAAAAACTAAGAGAAGAGAATAAATTAGATATAGATGCAACTTATATTTTAACAGCTGGTTACCCTGTTGGAGTACCTGGAAGTACAAACTTTATTAGAATATTAAGAGAGCAAGAGATAAATTACTATACAAAAGATTTTGATTAAAAATTGAGCATAGAATATATATAAAAAAACCTATTTTTATATATAATTCAAATGCTTTCTCCTTTATTTCCTTAAATTAAAACTAGACTTGAGCTTAATTTCAAATTTTGCTCCTAAATCCCAATTGGAAGCTTTTAGCTCTCCTCCCATATTTTTTTCTATTATTATTTTAGATATATAAAGACCTATTCCTGTTCCATCAGAAGTATCTTTTGTAGTAAAGTATGGGTCAAAAACTTTACTTAAATTATCAGATTCTATTCCTCCAGCATTATCTTTTATCTCAACACAGACTCTATCATCACTTAAAGATATATCTATAAAGATAGCTCCATCAAAATAGTTCTCCTCTTGTTTTGTTAAAATAGCATCTCTTGCATTTGTTAAAATATTTAAAATAACTTGCTTAAACTCATTCTCAAACCCATTAGCACAACAGTCATCACCTTTTATATTAACTTTAATATCATTTACTTTAAGCGTTGCATCTAATATTTTAAGTACATTTGAAATTGCACTCTTTATATAAAAATCTTTAAACTCTTTATCGGGTTTAAAAAACTCTTTAAAATCCTCAATAGTTCCCGACATAAACTCAACTTGAGTTAAAAAATCTTTTAAAAATTTATCAATATAAGGCTCATCTATCTTCTCAAAACCGTAATCATACTTTATCTTTTGAGCTAAAATAGAGAGAACATTTAAGGGTTGTCGCCACTGATGAGCAATAGCTCCTATCATCTCCCCCATCTCTGCCATTTTTGATTGATGAATTAAAATTTTATCTTTTCTCTTCTTCTCCACATACTCATTTTCGATTCTCTCTTCTAAATAGTTTTTATACTCTATTAAATTTTTTGTATAATCATTTAATTTCAAATGCGTTTTCACTCTAGCTTTAAGCTCTAATGAATTAAAAGGTTTTGTTATATAATCAACTGCTCCTGATTCAAAACCCTTTATAGTACTCTCTTCATCAGTCTTAGCAGTTAAAAAAATTATCGGAATAGATTTTGTTTTTTTATTTGCTTTTAGGGTTTTAGCAACTTCAAAACCATCTAACTCAGGCATCATAACATCTAAAAGGAGTAAATCATAACTATTCTCATCACACATAGTAAGAGCACTTACTCCATCTTTAGCAAAAGACATTGAGTAATCCTCCTCTTTTAAAATACTTGCTACTACCTGTATATTTTTAGGATTATCATCTACTATTAAAATTTTAAATTTTTTACTGTAATACATATTACCTCTTAATTTTTCTCAACTCTATTTCTACCATTTAATTTGGCTCGATAGAGGGCTTCATCAGCTCTTATTACAAAACTATTTTCACTATCATCTTCTCTAAATTGGCTAACTCCAAAACTACAAGTCATATTTTTAACAGTTGTAAAATCAAATTTCTCAACCATCTCTCTAAGCTCTAGAGCTTTTTTATGGGCATTTTCTAAATCACTTTTGATAACAATAACAAACTCTTCTCCACCCCATCTTGCAAGAATTGCGTTATTTTTTAGTGAATTTTTAATTAAATTTGCAAGTTCAACTAAAACAGTATCACCAACTTTATGACCATGCGTATCGTTTATCTTTTTGAAAAAATCTATATCAAAAAATATAATCGATAGATATTTTATACTATTTGACTTTAAAGCATTTATACTATTTAATAGATATTTATCTAATTTAGCTCGATTTGCAACTTTAGTTAACGGATCTGTCGTTGCTAAAAACTCTAATTTCTCTTTTTGCATCTCAAGCTCTGTTATATTATTCAAAACTACAACATATATATTAAATATATCAAAATCTAACTGTTTTACATTTATAGAGAATATAAACTCTTTTCCATCTTTAACTATTTTAGCTTTAGTTACTTTTGGCTCTCTCTCCATCACATAATCTAACCAATTCTGGTTATTTTTATTTTTATAAACAAAATCTTTTTTATTCATTTTTTCAAAAAAGTCACAAATACAGTCACAATCCTCTCTAAAATCTTTTACATTTTTATACTTATATCCAAAAAATTTAAAAAGAGAATCGTTTGCATCCATTAAATTATTTTTATCAGTAATTACCATTATATTATCTTGTGCATCAAAGATAGACTTAAAGTATCTCTTATCCATCTCTATCTTTTTTTCCATATACTTAAGTCTTAAGTGAGTCTGCACTCTAGCTTTGAGCTCTAGTGAGTTAAAAGGTTTTGTTATATAATCGATTGCACCAACTTCAAACCCCTCTACAATAGAGGTACTATCAGCTTTTGCTGTTAAAAATATTATCGGTATATGTCTAGTTTTTTTGTTAGATTTCAAAATCCTACAGACATCAAAACCATTTATTTTAGACATCATTACATCTAATAAAATCAAATCATACTCATTATCTCTACACATCTCAATAGCAACTGCACCATCTTTAGCAAAAGACATCGAATAATTCAAGTCATCTAAAATATTGGCTACAACTTGTATATTTTTTGGATTATCATCAACTATTAATACTTTATATTTATGAAATAAATTTGACATTCAAAACCTCTTTATAGTTCTAATGCTATTTTACTCTCTTTTGTTAAAAGAAATAATAAGAAAATTTAAACAATTTTTTTATAAAGTAAATGTAGTTTCATCTAAACTAAAGTAGAATATAACCAAAAAGAGAGGATAGAGTTTTGTTATGTAGAGTAAATAGCAAAGTTAGTACGAAAATTGATATAATTTTAGAGATTATTATTGAGATGAATAACCACTTAAATACAGATAGATTGCATATTTTAGATATGAACTATCTACTAAAAAAAGCTACCTCAACTGTTGCAAAACATAGAAATATATCTATTTTAGCAATTAAAAATAAATATACAAGTGGACTGAATATATCTGAAAATGAGTTTGAAAAACTGCTTTTAAATTGGTTTAAAGAGCAAAAAGAGGATTTAAAAGAGACTCTATTAAAACATATATCAAAACCTCATGATAAAGAATTAATAGAGTTAATATTAGATTAAATGGAGCTAAAATAAGAGTTAAGCAAAGAGATTGCTTAACTTATAAAAAATAGATTTTAAGAAGTTTTAAATTGATTTAGACTAAAACTTAACTTCTCCATCATCTTATGTAGATGTGCAATAGCCTCTGTTGTCTCTTTTACACTATCAGTATTTGATTGTGCAAGTGAGCTAATATTCTCCACTTTGCCAATCATATTTTTTACATCATCAATAACTCTAAGCATATCTTTTACAGACTCTTCCGATACAACAATTGTTTTTTGCATAATCTCTGCTGTATTATTGATTTTATACTCAACCTCTGTTGACATTTGAGAAAGCTCATTTACAGTCTGAGAGTTTTCATTCATTCTCTCACTTGTATCCATAATAGATTGAACAATTACAGATATTGTAGAGTTAATCTCTGTAAGAGATTTTTGCGTTCGCTCAGCCAACTGTCTAACCTCATCAGCAACAACAGCAAATCCTCGCCCATGCTCACCAGCTCTTGCAGCTTCAATTGCAGCATTTAGTGCTAACAGGTTTGTCTGGTCTGCTATGTCATTTATAACAGTTAAAACACCCTTTACCTGCTCTGCATCTTTACTTAAAACATCTAATTTTTCAGATAGTTCACTCTCACTCTCTGAAGTTTTATGAACATCTTCAATCATCTTTAGAATATAACCTCTAGCTTGGTCTAAATTCTCATTTGCATCTTTGATATAACTTTGAGTATCTTGTACTTTTTTAGAAGATTCATCTAAGATACTTTGCATAGAGACTCCATCTGTCACTGTCTCTTTAACAATTTTCGATTCATCTTCTACTCTATCACCAATTTGAAGTGCCGTAGTAGATACCTCGTTTGCAACTGAAGCAGTATCACTTGCCATCTTTTTAACATCAGATATAATTCCCTCAACTCTAGCAATAAAGTTATTTACTCCATGACTAGCATCTGCTATTTCATCTTTTGTATCGATTTTTAATCGTTTTGTTAAATCTCCATCACCCTCAGATAACTCTTTTGTTGTCTCTGCTAAAGATGTTAGAGGTTTTAATAAAAATGTAGACATAATTAAGATTAAAACAGTCATAAGTAGAATAAATATAGCACCCATCATAACTAAATCTAAACCCAACTCTTTGGACTTTCTTAAAACATTCTCTTTAGGAGCTGATATTACAAATGACCAAGTCTCCTCTAAACCCTTAAATTGAATAGCTTTTAAGACAATAAAGTGAACTTTTTTATCTTGATAAGCAATCTTTTCTAATCTTAAATTTTTTGATTCTTTAATTGAATCTATAAACTCTTGAGGGTTTACTTTTGGAAAATCTTCAAGCTTTTTAGAGATTACTTTAGTTGAGGGGTGAGCAATAATTGCAGTAGAGTTTGAAACTAAATAAGAGTATCCACCATATGGCTTAATACTTTTTACAATTTCGCTAAATTTACTTAAGTCTATATCGATTCCAACAACACCTTTAAACTCTGTATTTATAAAAACTGGAATAGAGATAGATGTAATCATTGTATCTACTCCACCAACACTATAAACATATGGCTCTAAGACAACTGCTCTTTTTAATCTCTTTGGAAGTTGATAATAGTCTCCCGCTCCAGATTTATCGTAATCAATCAATGGTTCAGACTTTACACTTGAGCCATCTTTATAATAATATGGTATATATCTTCCAGTTGCATCATGGTTTGGACTGTTTTTAAACTTCTCATCAAGACCATCAAATGCATTTGGCTCCCAACAAGTCCAAGCACCTATTAAAAATTTTTCACTATTTCTTAAAACATTAGTTAATATTGCATCAATATCACTTCTTTTTATCTCTTTGCCTTGAGAAACTCTCAAGGCTTGAACAGCTTTTTCAGTAGTAATAGCAATCTCTAAAGCTTTTTCAATCTCAAGCTTTATATCTTTTGAACTTGAATTTGATAATTCGTTTAGATAACTAAGACCCACACTCTGCATCTCTTTACTAGATTTATTGTAGATGAACATCACTAAAATACTCAACAGAATAAAGAGTAAACTAATCAAGCTAATAAGCAATTTCGTTTTTATTTTCATAACCAAACCTTTTTTTAAGCTACATTGAAAAATTATACAATCTTTTTTTTAATAATAAGTTTAGCTAATATTGTTAGTAAAAAATAGTTCTTAATTGATAAGTTTATTAAAATAATATACAATATAGGGCTGAAACTTAATCTAAATTAAAAAAAACAAGGTAAGCAATTTGAAACTTTTTACAACTAATAAAATATTTAAAACAGAACTTGAGATAAAAAAATCTAAATTTATATCCTATTTGATACCTTTTGATAGGTATAAAGAGAATCTAGAAAATATAAAGAGAGAACACCCGAAAGGTAGACATTTTGTTTATGCCTATCGTATCTTAAACGAATTTGAACAAATTGTTGAAAATCAAAGTGATGATGGAGAGCCAAAAAATAGCTCTGGAAAACCAACCCTAAATGTCATGCAAGGCTCAAAGTTGATAAATTTAGCAATTATCACAGTTCGATATTTTGGTGGCATCAAACTTGGAATAGGTGGACTTGTTAGAGCTTATGGAGATAGTGCAAATTTAGTTATTAATAATTCAGAGTTAATAGAGTATATAAAAAGAGATGAATTCACTTTTGAGTGTGAGTATACAAACCTATCAAAAATAGAGTATCTATTAAATAAATTTGAGATATTTGATAATAAAAAAGAGTTTTTAAACGATGGTGTAAAATTAACACTTAGCGTAAATGAGAAAGATATTGATAAGATAAAAGAGCAGATAGAGGAGTTGATAAAGTAGATATGTTTACCTCTATTTAACTTCTATTTAATTTTCAGTTAATATATATCTGTATAATTTTAAAACTATTAAAAACGGATATAAAAATGATAAAAATACTTTTAATTGAAGATGATTTAGAGTTTGCAGAGTTAATAAGTGATTTTTTAAAGAGTAGAAATATTCTCTGCTCTATCTGTGACGACCCTTTTAAAGCTTTAGTTTTAAATTTAAATAACTATGACTTGGTTCTACTAGATTTAGGAGTTCCAGGAATCGATGGACTGGAAGTTTGTAAAGAGTTTTGATTAAAAAGTAATATTCCAATAATAATATCTTCAGCTAGAAATACTATATCTGATAAAATATCAGCTCTTCAAATTGGTGCAGATGATTATCTCCCAAAACCTTATGACCCTGATGAGCTTTATGCTAGAGTAATCAGCCTACTAAAACGAACAAAAAATAGTTTTATAACAAAACAAAGTAGTGATTTTGAGATAGATAACAATTTAAGAGATATAAAATATAAAAATAACTCTCTGCTTTTAACAGAGGCTGAGTATGAAGTCTTTGAGACACTCTTAAAAAATAGCGAAAACATTACCTCAAAAGAGCAACTAATTAACTCTAGTAAATCTATTCAGAGTGAAAACGGAAAGAGTTTAGAGATGATTATTAGTAAAATTCGCTCTAAAATAAAAAAATACTCAAGTGAAAAGCATATTATCTCTATTAGAAATAGAGGATATAAAGTTGCTAAATAGAATCAAGTACTCACTCATTTTTCAAACTGGGTTTCTATTTTTTATATCAATTATAGTAATTATTACTCTTTGGATATTTTTCTATTTAGACCAAAAATCTACACACAAAGAGTATGATATATCGAGATATTTCAACTCTCTTAGTAGCATAAAATCGATACTTATAGATTCTAAAACTATAAAAAGAGAAGATATATCTATTTTTAATATGAGTATCTATAAAAACCCTCTTCCTTCTGACTTGAAAGTTACATTTGAGTATGAAAATCACTTTGATAGTTTCAGAGTAATAGAATCTAAAAACAGAATCTTTTTAGAGCTTTTTATAGATAAATTTAAAATAATTTTAGAAGATACACATACACACAACTCTATATTAGTTGTTCATAGCGTTTTTGCGATTTTACTAATAACTCAACTACTGCTCTACCTAAAATTAAAAACCTCTCTCTACCCTTTAGCAAAGCTGGAATCAAAGCTAAAAAATTTAAAAAATGGAGATTTATCCCCTTTAAATTTTGATTCAAAATATAGAGAGATAAAACAGATTATTCTCTCATATAATAGCTCTATCTCAAAAATAGAGTATATCTTAGAGATGCGAGAGATGTTTAATAAAATATTTATGCATGAGATAAAAATGTCAATAGCAAAAGGTCTTTTTTATCTAAAACAGAAACCATCAAGCTTCACTCACCAAAAACTTGAAACTATTCTATATAGACTAAACCAAGAATTAGATGAGTTCTCAACCATAGAGAGTCTAATTGTTTATCAAAATAGATTAAATAAAACTCCAAACTCTCTAGTTGAGCTAATTGATGAAGCCATAGAAAAAATCGGAATTGAAAATAAAAATAAAATATCTATAAAAATAGATAAAAACTTTATATTAAAAGGAGATAGAGAACTTTGGTTACTATGCTTTAAAAATCTCATAGATAACGCTCTAAAATACTCTAAAGACAATCAAGTAAAAATAGAATCTAATATGGATACTATTCTCTTTTCAAACTATGGAGATGAGTTACCAGTTGACCTTACAAAAGAGATAAAAAGATGGAAAATAGATAAAAATAGAAGACATAAAAGCTCTACGGGTTATGGGTTTGGTCTATTTATTATAAAAAATATAGTTACTCTACAAGGCTATAAGTTAGATTATAGTTTTGATAGAGATAAAAAAATTGTAAATTTGCAAATTATTTAAATAGTAAAATGTTTAAAATTACTCTAGCTATACTTTTAACTATAACTCTATTTCAAAGTGTTAAAAACTACTCTAACAATCAAAAACACATACATTCACACTCACACTTTAGCTTAGAACATACTCACTCACACTCTCATATAAAAACAGAGATAACACTCTTTAACAAAGTTACTCTCTATTTAAAGGAATCTTTAGAGAAAAACTCTCCATCTATTCAAAATGAGAAAATACCAAATATCTCTATAATAGATTATATATTTAAACCTCCTATTAAAATTTAATAGATTCACTACATTTATATTAAATTTAAATTTTAAAAGGAGATATTCTTGCGAGTATTTTTTATCTTTTTTTCACTTATTATCTGATGTTACGCTAGGTTTATTTGAAATGACCATTTTATGGACTTATTATGTTTTATTATAAGCCCATAAATACGAATGTATTAAGTTTTTTAGCGTAACATCAGTTATTATATTAAATAGTTTTGCCCTAGCTCATGGAGTCTCTGAAGCTGATAAATTAGCTATGCTAGAGGGTGGAAATTTACGATATATCTGGCTTGGTACAACTCATATGTTAAGTGGTTATGACCACTTACTGTTTCTCTTTGGTGTAATTTTCTTTCTAACAACACCAAAAGATATTGTAAAATTTGTAACTATCTTTACAATTGGTCACTCTATTACACTGATATTTGCCACATTTATGGGAATAAAGGCAAACTATTTTTTAATAGATGCAATAATTGCTGTTAGTGTTATCTATAAAGCATTTGATAATAATCAGGGATTTCCAAAATACTTTGGCATCAAATCTCCAAATATTTTAGCAATGGTTCTAATATTTGGCTTGATTCACGGTTTTGGATTATCAACTAGATTGCAACAGTTGCCTCTAGGAGAGCAAAATATTGAGATGCTCTTTAAAATCATCTCTTTTAATATAGGTGTAGAGCTTGGACAAGTGGTTGCCCTTATAGCTATGTTGATAGTTTTAACCTACCTTAGAAAATCTATATATTTTAAAAAATATAGCAAAATTGCAAATCATTTTTTAATGTTTTTAGGTTTTATGCTTCTGCTTATGCAACTACATGGTTACCTGCATAGCAAAACTCCAGAAGAGTTTGGATTCAACAAAAAAGCTCATACTCATATCCACGAAGATATAGAGATAGAAAAAATCAACAGATACCAATTAAATTAAAGGATTAAAATTGAAAAACTTAGTAAAAAAACTGATATTAATAGCGACTTTAACTCTAGGAGTTAACTATATTTATGCTGGTGGTGGTCACTCTCATATTGCTAGTAAACAGGCAATCGAAAGAAGTGCATTTAAAGAGATTCAAATGTTAGTCAAGAAGCAAGAGTTAGAAGAGAGTTGGCTAAATGCTGAAAAAATCTCTGTGGATAATAAATTGATTAATGGAAAGTTTGAGTGGATTGTCAGTTTTAAAAATAGAGATATAAAAGATAGTAAAAAAAATATTCTATATATCTATCTTAACTCTTATGGCTCTGCTCTTGGAGCTAATTATAGAGACGAATAGATAGGGGATTTCCCTTATCTACACTAGTAATCCCTAAGTGCAGAGATAGGTGAGATATTTTTAGCTCTTTTAGCTGGATAGATTCCAAATATAGCCCCAGCAATCAAACTAAGTGAAATTGCAAATAGAAGTGATTTAAGTGAGATTAAAATATTTATATCTGTTAAAAATGAGATTAAAAAGACAATTAAATAACCTAAAACAGAGCCTAAAAATCCACCTAAAAGAACCATAAAAAGAGTATAGATAAGATACTGTTGCATTATTCTTATATTTGTAGCTCCAAGAGCGATACGAAGCCCAATCTCTCTAGTTTGCTCGTTTATATTTGAGAGCATAATATTCATAACACTGATTCCACCACTTACAAGTGACATCAAAATAATTGCAAAAGTTATAATAGAGAATGTCCTTTGAGTTTTGAGTTTCTGCTCTAAAATCTGTCTAGGAATCAAAATCTCAAAATCTTTTAAGCTTTTATGATTCTTTGTTAGAGCCAAATCAACTATCTGTTTTGTTGTAAAAATATCATCTGTAAAGATATTTATATTATCAAAACTACTCTTTTGGTATGGATATGTATTAAAAGGAATCAAAACAAAACTGCTTAAATTATCTTTAATTGATGCTACTGCTATCACTTCATAGTTTTTATTGTTAATAATTAAATCTGAACCTGAATTTATACTATATTTTTGGGCAATATCTAAACTAACTATTGCAACTTTTTTTAAAAACTTTAAATCACTCTTTAAAAAGGGTCGCCCTTGTAAAACTTTCAAATTTTCAATAAATAGAAACTCTTCGTTTGAGCCAAGCAGAGTTGTTGTGAAGTCTGAGCTTTTATGAAAAATAGATACACTCTTTTTGCTATAAAGAGGTGCTATAAATGAGTTACTTAAACGATTTTGTAAATCTCTAAAATCACTTAAACTAAGTCCATCTGATATATTATTTAAATCTTTTGAGATAATAGAGAACTCTTTTAGAGTAACTCGAATCGTATTAAACCCCAAATCTTTAAGACTATCTATCATCTCCTTTTTGCTACCTTCTGAAACTGATATTAAAACAATAAAAGATGCAATTGCTATTATTACCCCAAAAAGGGATAAAAATGATTGAAACTTTTTTCTAACAAAAGCTTTTTGTGCATTTTCAAAATCATAGATAGCGTTTTTTAAAAAAATTTTCATAGTTTCTCAAGCTCTATTACTCTATCGCTATAATTTTTCACAGTGCTATCGTGTGTTACAACTATAACTATTTTCCCCTCTTTAGAGAGTGCTTTTAGAGTCTTTAAGATAATTTTTGTATTTCCAAGGTCTAAATTTCCAGTTGGCTCATCTGCAAAGATAATCGAAGGGTTATTTATCAAAGCTCTAGCAATTGCAACTCTCTGTTGCTCCCCTCCACTTAGTTGATTTATCTTTTTATTCTCATAATTTGATAAATTTAACATCTGTAAAAGTGAGCTAACTCTAAAATCCAAATCTTTAGGAGTATTATCACTATACAAAAAAGGTAGAGTAATATTCTCTTTGACATTTAAGTGCATTATCATATTTGAAGATTGAAAGATAAACCCAAACTCTGAATTTCTAACTTTTGATAACTCTCTATTATTTAGAGTGTTTAGATTTATATCATTTAAAAAAATATCTCCACTATCAGCTCTATCTAATGTTGCCAAAATCGAGAGAAGTGTACTTTTACCACTGCCTGAAGTCCCCACAATAGATATAAACTCTCCCATTTGAGCCATTAAATTTAAGTTTTTTAAGACTTTTACATCTTTGTAACTCTTATAGATATTTTTGGCAACTAATCGCATTAAGGAACCATATGAGTAAATTGCCCAGGTGCTACGATGCTAATAACTCCAGCCCAATTGCACATAAGTTTAGAGCTATTATTAAGAGCTGGCATATTTTTTATCAAAACAGTTGGAGCCCCTGGAGCCCATGGAGCTGGTGTTACAGGAATACAAGGCATAGGAGTCAAAACACCCATCGCAGCAGCTGTTGCAGCAGCGACAGTAGGATTTGCCATAGATGTACACATTCCAAAAGGCAAAATATTTACCATAGGTTTGTTATCCATAATATTAGCAGCTGGCATATTGCTTGTCATAACAGCATTTGTTGGTAAAACTATAAGCGAACTAGGAGCTACTCCAAAACTGCACATAAGATTAGCTCCCATACATACTTGAATCCCCATTTTACTCTCCTCTTATCAAAATTTTATCACCTTTAGATAATCCCTCAACCACAGCATATCTATCTGTGATATTTAAAACTTTAATATACTTTTTAACCATCTCATCTAAAAAGACAAAAGTCTTTCCACCCTCATAGTGTAGAGCCTCATTTTTTATAGTTATAGCATTTTTCAAAATATTATAGATAATCTCAACTCTAGCAGACATTCCTGAGCGAAGAAGCTCATTTTCATTATCTAATGTGACAACTGTCTCAAAAAATTTAATATTTGCCTCCTCTTTATCTTGCTTAGCAATTGTATCTATATACTCTATTTTTCCTGTAAAGACTCTATCAGGATAAGAATCAAGAATCACATCAACGCTTAAATCTTTTTTAATAAACCGTAAATCGACCTCTCTGATTTTTGTTCTTACAAGCATTTTACTAGTATCTGGAATCTGAATAAAAGATTGATTTTGCCAAACACTATCGCCAATTTCAACTTTTGCTCGTTTACCATTTTTAGGAATATTTCTATAGAGAATAACTCCTGAAATACTTGCTTTTATATCACAATTTTTAATATCTTGCTTAGATTTTTGAAGCTCATTTTGATAATAGAGTAGAAGAGATTTAGACTTTTCAAGTTGAGCCTCTTTATCCTCTTGTTTAAACTTTGCCTCTATCTTTTTATTCTCTATCGATTCTTCTATCTCTTTGATTTTTATCTCTTGCTCTTTTATCGCTCTAGCCCACTCATACTCTCTATAATTATTAAGTCTATCTTGAGCTATTATAAGATTCTCTTCACTAGCTTTTAGAGAATCTTCAACTTTATCTCGCTCCCTTTTACTAATGTAACCATTTTTATAGAGCGATTCATAATCTTTAAGCTCCTCTGTTGCAAGTTTTAGCGACCTAATCTCTTGTGCAACTTTCTGCTTTAGTTCGTTAAATTTAATAAAACCTTTTCCATTTTTACTATTATCAAGATTTATAGTTGCCAACTCAAATGCTTTTTTAAGTTTTTCAACCTCATCTTTACTTTGAGTTTGAAGTATCTCTATCTCTTTTTCAGCCTTTATCAAATTTGCCCTAGCAATTTTTATCTTATACTCCCACTTTTTCATCTCATCAATAAATGGTTTTTTATCAAATCTTGCAATAATGCTACCCTTAGTTGCAAAACTTCCCTCATTTAAAAGTTCAACAATTTTTGCACGATTTGAGATAATATTTGATTTTATCTGAATAAATCTTGAAGCCTCCAGAGTTCCCCTCTCTACTAGCTTTAGCTCTATATCTTGAATCTCAACTTTTGAGAATTTGTAATTTATATCAACTCTATTTTGATTAAAGCTTTTAAAGACTGTAAAGATGGTTAAAAAAGTGATAAAAAGAGCTATAAAAATATATAGTTTTTTCAATAAAAGACTCTCTTTACAAAAGTCTCATCTAGTGAGTTAGTAGAGTTTATAATATTTAAGATAGAGAGATTATAGTTAATCAAAGAGATAATATACTCTGTCTGTGCATCTAAAAACTCCTTCTCTGCATCTAAAATATCTATGTTTGAGCTTATTCCCCGCTCATATCTAATTTTTGAAATTTTTAAAGATTTTTCAGCCTCTATCTTTTTTAAATTTTGAATCTCTAAAGTATCCTTATAATTAAAAAGAGTATCTATTTTCTCTTGAATCTCACTAAAAATCGATATTTTAAGTGCTTTTTTATCTCTCTCTATCCTCTTTTTTAAGATATTAAGTTTTGTTAATCTAGTTTTTTCATCAAATCTATCAAAAGAGTAGTCTGAATTTAGAGATACACTCCAATCCTCTTTATCTAAATTAAAATTGAAATCCTTATCTTTACTAGATTTAGAGTACTCTGCATTTAGAGTCAAATCAGGGAGTAAGTCAGCTTTTGCATTTTTTATCTCAATTTTCAGTAATCTATCTCTTGTTAAAATATCTTGCCAATCTACTCTATTTTTAAAAAGAGATTCATCTAAATCAATATCTACATCATAATCTATCTTAACTATATCACTATCAAAATCAAGCCCTTGAGTTAAATTCATATTAATCAGATACTTAGCATCATAGATAGAGTTTTTTAAATCTTTTTTTATATTATTTAGTGTCTGTCTATTGTTTAGAAGTGATAATTTAGCTCTATAAACATCAAGTTTTGAAACTAATCCAGCTCTCTGTTTCGCTTTAGAGGCTTCATAATTCTCTTTAGCTCTCTTAATAGCTCCATTTTGAATCTTAACTCTATTTTTATTTAAAAGGACTATATAGTAAGCTCTCACACTGTCGTAAATCAATGAGCCAATATCCTGTTTTGCTTTTAGATGTGTAAGTTTTAAAATCTCTTCTCTATTTAATATATTATAACCGTTATAATCCTCTCCAAATTTTGCAAAAAGTGATTGTGAATATCCTAGTGTTACAGAGCTACTATAAGAATCATCATAATCATTATATGTTGTAAGTGAGCTTTTTATATCTGTATATATCTCACCTCCATATATATTTCGCTTTTTTCCTTTTAAACCTACTTGATATATATTTTGATTCTCTTGTATATTTGCATAAGAGAGTGGAGAGAGTGATATATCAAACTCATGTTTGGCACTATCTAAATCGAGCTTTGCATCTGTTATAGAATCCTCTACATCAAAAACTCTATTACTACTTTTTAAAACTAATGATATATACTCATCTAAAGTTATAGCGTATAGATTAAATGCTATAAAAATTAAAACTAAAAACCTCATCTATATCCTTAATACTCATCATCGTAGTCATAACTATCTAAATCACTATCTTTTTTAGAGTTTTCCTCTTTATCTGCGTGATAGTTTAACATATCATATCTATAATCTGCCCTATTTAACTCATCACCTGTAATAATAACTTCAGGTGATATTACCTCTTTATCTAAATATCTATAATCTATATAGGCAATAGTAAAAGCTGGTTTTTCTCTATTTATAATAAATTTAATAGCTCTTAATAAGTCTCTCTCCTCTTTTGGATTATCAGATAATCTATCATTTATAACAACTGTAAAAGTAATAGTTAGATTCAAACTACTAGCTAATCCATAATCGTTTTTAATATAATCAGGAACATATCTCTCTCTTATCTCTACATCTATATTTGTAAAAGTTTTAATAACTTCCACTAGATACTTTTTAGTTCCTCTTATCTTATAGAGCTTTATGATTCTATAGAGCATTTTTCGTTTAGCTTCCTCTTCAAGATTGCCAAGAGTAACACCAAACCATGAAGCTATCCAATCTATATCATTTGTCTTCTCAGGAATAAAAAGCTCCTCTATTCTCTCAATCTTCTCTATCTGCTTTAGGCTAGTTGTCTGAATTCCATATAAAAAACGCTTTAGAAAATCACTCTCACTATAAATATCAGGAAGTAGCTCTATCCAAGACTTTTCACATAGTGTAATATCTACTTTTGAATCTTCAGTTAAATCAATATCTATTAAGTTTAAATGCTCTTTATCTCCTACCTCTTTTAACTCTATCTGATTTATATCTATACTATTTTGCTTAAGCATACTTTTTAATCTGTAAATATCAATATCTACATCTTCATTTATTAAGTGTTTTAGATATTGAACTAAATCCTTTTTATTATCAAAATTCATATTAAGCCTCTACACATCGTAAGTAATATCATCAATTTTCAACTTTGAAAACTTTACAATCTCATCATAATTTAAAATCAGTTTCTCAACAAACCCCTCAGAATCTACTCTCTTAATTTTTAATTGGTCAAAATAGAAGTTCGAATCTACTTTGTTTAAAATTTTGTAAAAATCAGCTTTTGTTACACTCTTTCCGATAGGATAACCTGAACCATTTAAGCCAGAGAATGGATTAAAATATTTAGTGGCCTCTTCATTTAGAGCATTCTCAAGCTCCACTCTTGAGAACTCTTTATCTTCCATAGTCAGCTTTAGACTGATAATAGTCTCTGCTTCTACAACTCTAGGAACTTTCACTATCGGCTTAACTGTAATTAGACTCTTTGATTCTAAAAACTCTTGAAGGTCATCTAAAAACTTTCTATTTACAAAGCTATCTTTATCCAAAATATTTTTAGTTAAAACTATCAATATAATCTCACCCTCTTGAGAGATACACTTCACTCTCTCTACAAATGCAGAGAACTCTTTTGCTAAAATCTCATAATCTTGAATAGTTACAGCTCTATCCATTGTTTTGAAAATTGATGGGGCTCTCTTTTTAAGAGTATCTAGTGTATCACCATCACTTCCACCAATAGCTGGAGTTATATTTGTTACACTCTCTATATAGTTAATAGATTTTTTCAAAATTGTAAGTTTATTTGGAGATAAATTACCCTTTTTACCCTCTGTTACAGAGTACTCTTTTACATAGATATTTGATTTATAATCAGGAATTTTTCCATACTCTCCATCACCAAACTCTACCTCGCCAGTTATTCCATTAAATCTAAAAACTCCATCATCTTTTCCATAATCTATAAATCTATCTATCGCTCTATACTCTTCATCGTATATTTCAATCTCTGGTGATTTTATCAAGTTTGTATGATTTAATTTAAATCTCATACTAGGAAGTCCTGTCGATTTTCCTAAAAACTCATCTGTAAAACTATTTTTCTGTGTTGCTGAAGTGGTATTTGTCAAAATATCCTCTATCTTAGGAGAGCTTTTCAAACTATTAAACTCAACTTTTGCACGAATCCACATTCGCTCAACCTCATTTGCATAGACACTAAAACTCTCTAACTGCTCTTGATATGGAAGCCTCATCTGAATATCACCCGATTTTGTCAGATTCTCAGTCTCATCAAATACAATAGTTATCTTCTCCCAAGAGCCATCTTTTAAAATCTCCCACTTAATCAATCTCTGCTGGGCATTCATATTGATACTATCAACCATATTCTCTTTTATTTTAAAAAATAGGTCTAAATAGTCATCACTAATATATGAATCAAATCCAAAATAGATAGCCTCTTCAGTGTCACTCTTTAAATCGAAAAACTCAACTGGTCTATTATTATCAAAAACTACTTTTTTATATTTAAAATTATTGTATGTATAACAGCTATCTAAATCTTTTCGAGGAAGTGTATAGTTAACTAAAACACTACTTAAAATAGGTGGATTTAGAGTTGATGGCGTAGTGTTTATCGCTCCACTCTCCTCATCGAGAGCTATAATCTCATCTAAACCAAAATTTCCAGAGTTCATTTTTGCTCTAATCCAGTAACCCTCTTCAGCATTTATCTCATTTTTATCCATATTTTTGGGAACTCTAAAGATTAAGTTTCCATCTTTACTAAAGTAACTCGTGCTATCTTCACCCTCTAGTTTTTCCCATTTGCCTTTACCAATAGAGTACTCCCAAGAGATATTTAAGTTATCAAATCCTTTTGGAAAAATATAGTTAATATTTTTAGATTGAATCAAATTTATAATAACTTCACTACCAACTCTTGAGAAAGCCTCATCACACTTTATATAAAAAATCTCATCTAATAGATTATTATCAACTTTTGGTCTCTCTCCAAATGGATAAAATTCACTATTAAACTCTAACTTTTCCAAATTATGATAACAGCTATCTGGAAAGACTCCATCACTTGCACTCTCAGCTAATAAAGAGACTTCATAAGCAGCAAACTCCCCAAGCCATTTTGGTGATTCTCTAAGTATTCCTCTAATATAAAAGTTAGGCTCACTTGATATATCTTCAAAAAGGCTATCTTTAAAGCTCGTATTCTCACCAGCTAGAGTAACTGCTAATACATCAGCATCTCTTTGATCGATTCTCAATTTTGCCTCATGTAAAACTTTAAGCTCAGTAAACTGCTCTCCATCAAAAAACTCCCATGTCATCTTTTTTAGAAAATTATCAGGAATTTTAAACATTTTCATAGATGTTGGTAACCTAAATAGAATCGTAGTGTTTGAGTTCTCTGTCAAAATTTTTAAATGCTCCGAAGCTAGATAGATAATTGTTGAGTTTGCTGTTGCACTATCTTCATCAAAAGGGATAAATCCTAACCCCTCATTAAATGTCTCGATATTATCAATAACCACAACTTTTTGTCTGATTGGATTAAATGTTTTAGAGTAGATATTTGCTATTTTTACATTTGATGTCTTTAGATTTTTATCTGTTTCAAAAACTATCGGTCTCTCTTCTCCTACAGGATCTGTTGATATTTTAGTTCCTTTTGGTATTAAAACTGTGTTTTTATGCTCAAAACCAGCTTGATACCCCTCGCTTAAATTAAATTTAATTCTAGTTTGTGCAGGTGATGGAAGCTTTTGAGAGACTCCAATCATATCTAAAAATGCTAAATAGTTTTTATCTGGCACTCTATTTAACCTATATAAAATCATCTCACTCATAGAGCTAAAGAGTTCGATTAATGTAACTCCAGGGTCACTTGCGTTATGATTTGTCCATTCAGGACAGTGTTTGATAATATTTTTTATAGCATCATCTCTAATCTCATCATAACTTCTATCATCTAATCTAGGAATAGGCAACATCTAAAAATCCTTTACATAGTTTCTGTTAAATAAAATGGGTATACTAAATTGTGAAATGAGTTTGTATCTCTTACTTGATACTTTATCTCTATTATCAAACTATTTTCACTATCTTCTATCGCATCTACATCTTTTAATAAGATTCTATTCTCCCACTTAGCCAGTGCCTCTGTCACATAAAAGATAGCTAAATTTTGTGTATTTGAATCATTTGGTGCAAAGATAAGCTCATGTATTCTACAACCAAAATCTGGTCTCATCAATCTCTCACCAATTTTTGTAGATAAGATAATATGAATAGAATCCTCAATACTACTCTCTAGTTGAGATTTATGAAAAGTACCATTTTGACTAACTTTAACAGGAAATGATACACCTGTTCCTAAAAAAGCATTTTGCATAATTTACTCCTTATCTACATTTCTTTTAGCTTCAAAAAGTGTTCTATAACCTCTAGCGTTAAATATATGTGTACAAGCTGTTATATAGTACTCCCCCGAAATCTTTGAGCCAATTCCCTTTATTGTAATCAATTTTCCTAGCTTTACTTTAGGCTCTCCCATCGCTACACCTTGAATCTTTGAGTACTCAATTGCGTATGAGTTTAAGATAGCTTTAGCAATACTCTCTGCCTCCTCTTGAGAAGAAATCTCTGGCATAGATTTAAAGATTTTAGCTTCAGTCTTTTCAAACTTTTTCATCTTATCAATTCCCGATGAGCCAGAGATTGAGCTAATCTCATCACCACCTTTAGCAACGCCTTTAACCTCTTTTTTCTCAGCTTGATTCCAACCCTTAACCTCAACCTCTGTTACAACTTTTGTAATATCTTGTTTAGCAACTAACTCAACTAAATTCTCTTCCCATTTAAGCTCTACACTCTCTTTTTTATCTTGTATCCTCGATTTTTTAAACAGAAGCGAACTCTCTTCTACTTTCACTTCATAGCCAATATGACTAGCTCTATATTTTAAAAAATCCAAATTACTCTGGTCGTGTTGAAATAGATACTCATGTGTCTGAGATGTAGAATCTACATCAGCTTTAAGTCCCATCTCCGAAGCTATTTGCGATGCAATATCACTATCTTTTACCTTTAAAAATGTTCTAGTTTTTGGCGTTTTATTCAATCTAAACATTTTATCAAGTCCAACAACTGTAACACTTGAGTAAGAACTTGCATTAAACTCAAAATCTATCTTAACAATCTCTGCCTCTAACATTTTTGTATATTTTTGAGAGTATCCAAAAGAGACCTCTATCGATTTTCCAACAACAAAAGAGCTCTCATCTTGCAAATCATAATCAGAGTTATTAAATTTTAATTTCACCATATCTGTACTAGATAGATCTAAATCTATATTAGTTAATAATAATTTAGAGTACATAGATTTATCAATCTCTTTACCATCTATTAAAACTTTGACCTCTGGTACTGCTCTTTCCATTCTCTGCCTTAATTAATTTTTACTAATGAGCCTTTAACTGTCGTAATACCACTTGATTCTAGAGTTGCTAAAGCACCTTTAACTTTTACAGGTGCACTTGATTCCAAATCTAAAGGAGCTGTTGCTTTAAATTTACCAGTAGCTCCAGCTTTTATCTCAACAGCAGCACTTGATTCTGCTTGAAACTTACCACTTGATTTAAGTGTCATAGTTGAACTCGCCTCTACTTTTGTAGATGATTTTGATTTTACATCTAATTTAGCCCCAGCATCGACTACTGTATCTTTACCCGATTTCGTACTAATTTTCTCTTTTGCATCTAAAATAATATTTTTATCAGATTTGATAGTAATATCATCTTTTGCTGTGATATTTAACTTAGCATCTGTTGTTATATCAATATCACACTTTGAGTAGACATTTATCTTTCCATCTGCCTCTTCATTTTGAATATCAATTAACTTCTCTTTCACATCAAAAACTATTTTTCTCTTCTCTGTCTTATCAATAATAGTTATCTTCTCTTCACCATCTTTATCATCTAGTATTATCTTATGACCACTTCTTGATTTTATAAATCTTAAATCATTTTTACCATTTTCATTAGTATCAGGTGGCTTATCTTTTCCATTCCAGAGCATTCCTATCATGTAAGGTTTATTTATATCTCCATTTTCAAATGCAACTAAAACCTCATCATCAACCTCTGGTAGAAAAAAGCTACCTCTCTCAGCCCCAGCCATCAAAGTTGCAATTCTTGCCCAGTAACTCTCATCACTCTCACTAAGCCAAGGAAACTTTACTTTTATTCTAGCTAAACCCTCTTCATCTTTATTATTTGTCACTATTGCAGGAACAACTCCAAAAATTTTACCCTCTTGCTCTTCTCTATCAAGCCTTGGTCTAACTAAACTATCTAACATCTCTACTCCTCAATTGGAGGAACTTCTATCACAGTTCCAGCCTTTATATCAAGTGGATTCTCTATATCATTATGGTCTGCCAAAACTTTCCACATTCGAGGATCTTCGTACTCTCTATTTGCTATCATTTGAAGCGAATCACCCTCTTTAAATACTCTCATTTTTGTATGGTCGGGTGATTGTTTTTCACCTTGAGAAGCTTTAGAATCTTTAACAATATCTACCTCTTTAAATTTAGCATTTAGAGTTGCTCGAACAGGCATACCTGTATTTAAAAACATTGTATATTTTTGAGTTAAGCTAGTTAAAATACATCTAAAATTAAGTGCCTTTTTACCCCAACTTACGAGCAAAATAGGGGGTCTATGCTTCTCTACATCTATAAGCATAAGTTTCTCAAGCTCATCAACATAAGTTTTTACATTTACTTTCTTCTCAAGCGAGTATGTATCAAAAAACAACTCAACATCAAGCTCACGCCTTTGACCACTTGTAAATTGAGCATCTGGTATATCTTTTCCATTTTGGTCAATATCACACCAGTTTGTCTCTTTAACTATCTGGTATTGATTTGGATTAAATAGAGCTTTAATCTCATCTTTTGTATCTGTATTTTGTATCATTAACTTCTCAAGTGCCATAACTTACTCCTAATTAATACCTTTTCTTACATAATCTATCGATATTTCATCTTTCAACTGTCTATAAATCTTAAGAGCCCACTCATCAAGCTTATAATCTATTCCTCTAAGGGGATCTATCCCTTTTAGAGTTACCTCCATCTCCTTTTCACTACAACACTCTTTTTTCACCTCATCATCTTTAGGCTTTGTTGGCTCTATTACTGGAGGAGTTATAATATTATTTGGGATAGGCTCTGGAGTAATTGGCTCTGGTAAACTCGGCTCGGGTATAATTGGTTTTGGTGGCTCTATTATAGGTTTTTTTATAAGTTTTCTCTTTACAGGTTTTTTTATCTGTGTTCTATATTTCTCTGTTATAGCTTTTCTTCTCTCAAGCATCGCTTTTTTCTCATCAGCTGTTGTAAAACCTCTGTTTTTTGGCTTTACCATTTTAGGAATCTTAATATCTCTATCTTGAATTGCTAAATACTTATTTTGATTAGCATCTATCTTGTTTATTCTCGGTGTATCTTTTTTTACTGCTTCATATTTTTTTGAAATATCTACTTTTTTAGCAGGAGATGACTTTATACTACTATTTGCTACCTCATACTTTTTTGGCGAAGTTTTAGGAGTATTTGAGCTAGGTCTTACTCTATACTTCTCTGTTATAGCTTTTCTTCTCTCAAGCATCGCTTTTTTCTCATCTTTTGTTAAATAATCTTTTCCAAGTGTTCGACCAGCTAAATTATCTCTTGAATCTCCACTTAAACGCATTCTATCTTCATATTTTGGCTTTTGATACTTTGGAATAGCCATATCTTTTTGATAAAACTGTACTATTTTATTTTCAGCAAACTCTGTTATAGAACCTGTTTTATTCTCACTTCTTTGAATTCCTAAAGTATCTAAAAATTTATCTTTTTTACTAATTATTGAGTTCTGTTTTGTTCTACTTTTTCTATTTTCAAAATCACTCTGTGCTTGAGTAGCTCCAGCCTCATCTGCTCCATATATATGTGCTAACTCATGAACTAAAAGCGATTTACCTTGTGGTGAATCTATATCTATATCTTTTCCAAAAAATATCTCATTACCTTTTGCAAAAGCTAAAGCATTAACTCTTTGTGACTGCTCTATAGAGTTTGAATTTTTATGAATTTTAATATCTTGATTTATCTTTTTACCAAAAAACTTCTCATAGTGAGTTTTTAAACTCTTTGGTAAAATTGTACTACCACCAACATTTAACTTATGATTTAATTTATTTAAAAGCTCTGTTGAAAATGATTCTTTAGATTTTGAATCTTTTTCATTTAAATCTGACTTTACATCTTCTAACTTTATAGAGTTAGTTAAAAATGAATCTATATAGTTATTTGAATCGCTCTTTATATCTTTTTTAGCTCTCTCTTTTTCAAAACCTAAAGGATTTAAATTTTCTAATTTATCTATTGAATCTAAATCTTTATGAGTTTTAATATTTTCATTTATCTTTTTACCAAAAAATTTCTCATAATGAGTTTTTAAACTCTTTGGTAAAATTGTAGTATCAACTATATTTGATTGATGTTTTACTCTTCCAAAAGCTCCATTTGAAGATAATAATTTAGAATTAAAATCTTTTTTATTTAAAATAGATTGAAAATTTTTAGAAGCTATAGAGTTATTCAAAATATTTGATTGAATTGCTGTTAAATTTTTTGAAATGTTTAGATTTGGTTCTCTATCTTTTGCTCTATACCAAATTTTTTCTCTTTTAGATAATTCTCTACTTTCATCTTTGTCTATGTATTTACTCTGCTCTATAAGCTTTGGTAAATTATAACTATTATTTATATCAAAAAACAAAGAGCCAGAGTTTAAACCCTTTTTACTTAAGTCAGGTTTAATCTCTTCTAACTTTTTAGAATTCATTTTAATTTTTTCAGACTCTCTAAAACTTATAGGATTACTTAAAACATTTAGTTTGCTTAGTAAATTAAAATTATTTTTTATATCATCTATAATATTTTTTGATGGTTTTTCTATAGTTCTTTTTGTATTTGATAGAGAAATACTACTATCTCTCTTTTGCATTATCTCACTATTTATCCTACTATTATTAACTCTTTTAGCTAAAGTATCTTTTCTATTATCATTTTTATTAAAATAATACTTATCTCTCTCTTTTGAAGAGAATAGAGGTAACTTATTATCTAAATTTGAAATTTGTTCTAACTCTGATACACTTTTTATGAAAGGAGAAGTTTTATATCTCTCTAACCTTTCATTAAAATTTTGATAATTTTTATAGTTAGTTGAACTACTCTCTCTACTGTTTTTTATAAACTCTACATCTTTATTAACTCTTCTATCTTTTTGAAAAGAAGCTTTTTTAATTAAACTCTCTTGATTAGCTATATTAAAAGAGCTTTTTGAAATATTTTTTTCATCTCTTTTATCTCTATTTTGATATTTTGTATCATTTAAATATATACTGTTTTCTCTAATATTATTAAAAGAATCAAGAGGATAAAAATAATCATCTATTGCAAAATTATTAACTTTTAATCCATTTTTTTTAACTATAGAATCTATAAAATTTAATCTATTTTGAGAGTCTTTAATTAAATTTTTATCTTTTTTTCTATTAAAAGAATCTATATTTTTACTATATTTAAAATAGCTTTTTTCTAACTTCTGCCACTGCTTTTTCTTGAAAAAATCTCTATATTTTTCTCTATCAAAACTCTCTCTATTTTGATAAAAATCAAAATTTTCACTCTCTAAACTATTTTTTGATACTAAGGTATTACTAACTAGTAGTGAAGTCTGCTCTTTTAATCTCTGTTTAATATTTTTATTTATCTTTTTTGACTCTAACTCTTCTCTATAATCTTTTAAAACTGGTGTAGATAGTTGAGTTAATTTCTCTTTTTCATAACTATTTTTTAACTCTCTATAACTATCTGTACTATCTACTTCATGCTCTTTTTTAACTCTATTCCCTCTTTTATGGGGTTGAGTTAAGCTTTTTAACTCTTCTTTTAAAGTCTCTATACTATTTTCATTTTTTTTACTATTAAAAAGAGAGTTTAAAGATAGAGATTCACTATCTCTTTTTTCTAATTTTTTTCCTACTAAAGCATTAAAAAAATCACTTTTACTATCTACTCTTTTCTCTTTTTGCAAAGCAAGAGTAGTTAAAAATTTATCTTTTTTATCTAAAATAGAAGTTATAGAGTTTTTTTCTCTCTTTTTTGGCTTAAAATCTCTCTCTTTAGCTCTAGTATTATCAGCTCTATAAGTATCAACTAATTTATCTATCAGAGATAATTTATCTTTTCTAAAATATATCTTGTTAGTTTCTCTCGATGGATAAGTACTAAAGTCTTTTGATTCTTTAATTGAATCTATATTTTTACTATTTTCTATATTTCTATTTTTGGAAGTATCAGATTTTTTTAAATTAGAATCTTTATCTATATCCATAGCTCTAAAACTATTTTGATATTGAGATATATCTCTATTTTTCTCTTTTTTAGTATTTGACTTCTGATAAATATTTTTTGATATAACTAAACTATTTTTATCAAAATTCAAATTCAAATTCAAAAATTTATTTTCTAAAAAATCTCTACCATAATAGTTCTCTTTAGAGTATTTTATTCTCTTTTTAGCAAATTGCTTTAATTTTTTTTGATATCTTTGTTCATCAAAAGATTTAAGAATATTATTTTCATTTTGCAAATAACTATTAGAAACATCTATCTCTAAATTATCTTTTCCATTTCTATCAAACTCTCTCTTTTTATTTTTAATAACTTTAGGATTTAAAAATTTTTTTGCTGACAAAAAACTATTTTCTAGCCCTAAAACTGGGGTAGACTCTTTTGAGTATTTTTTTGATGAAATTCTATTAACAACTTTTGAATCTTCCATAGTAGGCTCAATAGAGTTATATCTATCTAAATTAAATTTTTTAGATTTTTTAAAATTCAAAAGAGGCTTTTTTCTATTATCTACACGACTTTCAATAATGCTTTTTGAAAAAATAGCTCTATTACTTGATAACAGATTCTCTCTCTTCGTTAGGTTTTCAATCTCTATGTTATTAAAATCTTCATCTTTGCTTTGAACTCTTTTATCTAACTCTAGGGCATCTTCAAAAACTTTTCTATTTCGTTTTAAACGCCTCTTTTTATATTGATTTTTTGTCTTATAGAGCAGAAATGTCAAATTATCAATACCATTAGTTGAAAAGATATTTGAATAGATAGAGCTATATTTTTTTGCAAGTGAATCTAAAAAATCACTTCTATATGTTTTTATGCCATTACCTGATTTTTTACTACTCAAATAGCCATCTAAAAATCTATTTTTTATAATAGGTTCAGTAGTTTTTCTATATTTAGATTCATATCTATTAGATAATTTATTTACAAAACTACTCTGCTTATCTATTTGATTTTTTTTAGATTGGCTATCTTTAATCACTTCTCTTCTATCCTCTCAACTGCTAACTCTAACTTATCAATTGCTATTGCATCTGCTAAAGCATCAAAACTAGGTCCTTCCCACTTACTAGGCCAAGCATTGTAAAAAGACCATCTCTTTAAAACTTTTTTTCCACTCATCACTTTTATAGTACCTGTTCTTTTTGCTTTGGCAATATTCATACTAAGAACCTGTTTTCGCCACTCGTAAATACTCTTATCATTTGTTATTCCATATTTAAGTGTTATATTTGAGTGTTTACTCTGACCTACAAATTTATGAGTATAATTATTTACTCCACCCTCTTTATACTCAATCACTTCTGTCTCATTTGCAAGACCATCAACCTCTTTAAAGCCAAATATCTCAAGCCCATCAATTTCAACTCTAAAATTAAAGTTTATAAAAGGGTCTTGTCTATCAGAGCTTGATTTTTTATTTTGTTTTTTTGAATTAGATTTATTACTATTTTTACTTTTAGTTGCCATTTTTAACCCTATAAAATTGTAATACTTGCTTGATTATCTGTTGCTTCAGTTTTTGTTAAATGAATCAAGATAAACTCTAACGGTTTTGTAATAGATATTGCTATATCCACATTTAAAATACCAGCGTCTACATCTGCCAAGCTATTATTACTCTCATCACAAATAATTTTAAAAGCTTCACTCTCACTCTCACCCTTTAACGCTCCACTTTGCCAAAGTGAGAATAGAAAACTCTCTATCTGTCTTGTTAGCGTCTCTTTTAGCGTCTCATCATTTGGCTCAAATACAAACCACTTTCCAAAATATAAAATATTTCTCTTTATATGATTAATTACTCTTAAGACATTTACACTATCTCTATAATCTAAAACTCTAATTCCATATAGTTTGACAAAATCAACATCTTTAATAACTGGATTTATATTTGTGCGATACATAAATTCCATATCTTCTTTAAGTAGATGTTTTGTTACATCTATTGCACCACGAAGCTCTTTATTTGCTACAGATACATAGATTCCATCACTCTTTGCAACTTTTACACTCATTGCACAAGCATAGACAGATGGGGGTAATTTGTCTCTAGTTGTTGAAATAATCCAAGGATAATAAATTATAGATTCATTTAATTTATCAATCTCATCTAAATCAAAAATATCATTTATACAGAGACGATAACTCTCTTTAGAGTATTTTGCAATAGCATTTTGAATCTCAAACCTATTATCTAAATTCATAGGCAGTAAATCAGGTGCTACAATTATCTCTAAATCTATCAATCCATCACAATTTCTTGATAAAAAACTCTCAAAATCAGGCTCGTTTACTGAAGCTGACAATAGATATAACTTATCTCCACCATTTTCAAAAAAGATATTTAATGATTTTGTAATCATTAAATTATCTTTCAAAAAATCGTGCTTATAAATATCTGATATTGATTTTAAAACTATGGGTTTTGTAATATTTTCAACTTCAAAAGTTAAAAAGAGTACTGCAAAACTCTCAAATGTGGCAATATTTATATTCTCTGTAGTTTTAATATAAACGCCAGGAGTTAAATAGTGATTCATCTTAGCCTCCTGAATTGATTCTATCATTTATTTCGGAAATCTCTTTTGCCCACTTATGTCTCTCTTTGTGGGTCATATTTAAAATATCTTTTTTCTTCCAGTGAAAATGGTATGCGATATATGCTATCTCCTTTAGAAGCTCTTTTTCGGGATAGCATTTAATTACTCCGGGCTTAACACCTCATCAAATGGCATAACTATCTCATTTTCGCAATGTGGGCATTTTATTTTTACTTCAGTAGAATCTTCTGAGTTTATCTTTTGATAAAATTTTTGTAAAAAATCTAAATCTGTTGAAAAGAGTGATTCAACAGCATTTGTATCTATATTTTCAACTGAACCTATATTTTTAATAACTCTACTAAGTAGTATAATAATCATATACGCTTGGTTATTTCTAACTCTATAATCTTGCAGTGGTGCAATCTCATCTTTAGCAGTAGCTAACCTCATAACACCTTTTTTATGCAATATTCCATCTTTATCTAAAAAACCCTTTGGCAGTGTAAATTCATACTCTGTCTTAAACATTTAATCTCTCCTTTGTAGTAACAATCTCTTCAATAGCCTTATAATCTAATAACTCTTTAAGAGAAGGAACATATCTTATAATTTTTATAAAAATTACAGTTGAAATAATATCACTATTTATACATAGATAGCAAAAGATAACTCAAAGTAATTTCTATAATCTACTTTTTATAGTTTCCTCTATTAAAGAATCTACTCTCTAATAAGAAAAAGAGAAGAAGAGTTAATCTTCTATCTCTAATTTTTCAAATGCAAACTCAACCTCTTCGATTGCTAAAACATCATCAGTTGCGTTTAAATCAGGTCCTTTGTATCGACAAGGCCAACAACTAAATAAGTTATAAGTTTTTTGAGGCTCACCTGAGTTATCTAAAAGTTGAATAGTAATATCTTTTCTCTCAATCTCTCTCTCCCAGTCAACGATACTATTACACCACTCCCATAGGTCGATTCCCTCTACAATACCCTTTTTAAAAGTTATATTTGTATAGTTTGTTCTACCTGGAATTTTTCTAACAGTATAATTTACATCATCACCCTCAGCATAATCGATTACAGCAGTTTTAACTTCACCACCAGTAATCTCTTTAAACCCAGCTACTTCAATTCCATCTATTTCCATTCTAAAGTTAAACCCAGCAAACGGGTCTAATCTATCACCATCTTGTGCCATTTACTACTCCTTATTAAGATTCGTTAGGTGCTTTTTGAGAAATTCTAAATACAACAAACTCAGCAGGTTTAACTGGTGCAATACCAATTTCAACTGTTACAATACCTGCATCGATATTCTCTTGAGGATTTGTTGAAGCATCACATCTTACATAAAAACCTTCTCCTAGTGTACCAGCAAAAGCTCCAGTTGAGTGAATTCTTGTTAAAAATGCTGTAACATTTCTCGATAGTGTTGCCCAAAGAGTAGCATCATTTGGCTCAAAAACTGCCCATTTACTACCGCCTTCTAAGCTTCTCTCAACCATGTTGAAAAGTCTTCTAACATTGATATATCTCCACTCTGGATCTGTTGCACAAATAGTAGTTCTAGCACCCCAGATTCTAACACCTAAATCACTAAAATCTCTAATACAATTGATACCGTTCATGTTTAAGCTCTCTTGCTCAACATCATTTAGAGAGTAGACTAAACTAGTTACTAATCTAACAGGCTCATTAGCAGGAGCTTTGTGAACACCTCTCTCGCTATCAACTCTTCCATAAACACCAGCCATAAATCCACTTGGAGCTACTGCTCTATCTGCTTTTGTTACAGGGTCATATACATTTACCCATGGAAAATAGATAGCTGCTTGTTTTGAAGCACACTTAGCTGATAATCCAGATAGACCCGGTAAATCTGTAGATAGACCAAAATCTTTAAGCTCATCTAGTGACTTTGGAGCATCTAAAATTGCAAATACACCATTTGCCTCTGCATATGATAATAACTCTTGTTGAACAGCTGCATTTGTAACACCTGGAGCAGCTAAAAGAGCTACCTCTTTAGCATCTTTAAAGCAGTGAAGTCCACTTCTATTGTTAGGTCCACCATCGTTTCCAATAATTGCATTTGTTAAATCAAATTTTGGAGATTTACTAGCTGATTCAATCTCTTTTTTAAGTTCAGCCACTTTTTTAGTCGCTGCTGCTTTATCTTTAGCACTTTTTGCCTCATCTTCAGCTTTTTTAAGTTCAAGCTCTAATGCAGTAGTATCTGCAATTTCACCTGTGTTATTAACACTTACGATAAAACATTTTGAACCACCATTATTAAAGAAACCATATACAGACCAATCAAGCTCTGTTGATTTTTCATAAGGTACATTCTCCTTTACAGGATTTCCATTAGCATCTTTCTCTACTGTTCCTCTAGGAGTCACTTTATCAACTAATTTATATCCTATAAATGTATCAAAATAGTCTGCCCAACTTGTAATTTGAACTGGCTTATTAACAGAACCTGTTCTTGTCTCTCCAATAAAACCTGTTATATTTGTAGGAGCTGCTGTGATTGGTTTCGAACCACCTGAAACCTCTTCAATGTATACACCGGGTGTATAATATTCAAGTGCCATTTTTTTCCCTTTCTTTAAAGTTGAGATAAAATAAATAGATTCTAGTTTTAAATAGAATCTAAAATAAAAAGATTAACAACAATTAACTCAAAATAATTAAAGTTATAATTTTAGCTTCTTATTGTAAAGTGTACAGAAAACCAAAATCGTTATTTGTATTATAAGTAAAAAAGGTTAGTTTTTTGTAACTTTATTTAGAAAATAATAAAATTCTATAAAATATTTTTATTCTTAATTAGACTATGGACAACTAACGCTAAAACTCCAATCATTTACTCCTGTATTTTCACAATCTGATTTTATTTCAACATCTATATAGTTACTAGTTCCATTAAAAGATATTCCTTTAGGACTCTTTTTTGAACTATCACTAAGCTCATCTCCATCTAACGCTACACAACCACTCTCATAAAGCATACTATTCTCATAATAAACAATCATTCTATCTCTTGAACTTCCCATATTATAATTAAATGACACATACCCATCACTCTTTTTCATATCTATTTTATACTCACTTGAGGATTGAGATTGAGAGATACTCTCTCCACAAGAGAATGAGTTTGTATCCACAGCAGTATCTGTAGGTTGAGTTGTTGTTGTTACGCTATTTGTAACAGTTGTTACACCGTTTTCAACAACAACAGTTGTAGTCACTGTCGTAACATCTCCAGTTGTAGTAGGAGTTGAAGTAGGCTCACTTGTCGGCTCTGCTGTAACTGATACTGTTGGTTCAGTAGTTGGGGTAACTGTTGTAGGCTCTTCTGTCGGTATCACAACTGGCTCATTTGTAGGAATCTCTCCCTCAGAGACTACTAAAAGCTCATCATAACCTGTTGTTGGTATTGGTGGCGTTAGAGAAGAGGTTGTTGTATTTGATGTTGTAGTAGAAGAGTCTGCCTCATTTGTATTTGGATCTACTGCTGTATCTGTATCTGTTGTTAATACATAATCATCACTTGTATTTGGTAGAGTATTATCTTTTGATGGAACTAAAGGGGGATTAGAATCATCAACACTGTTATCAACACTAACTTCAGGCTTTACAAGAGGTGTTTCAAGCTCTGAGCCTAGATTATACTCATCATTTTTATTATCATTTGGAGTTAGAGCTTGAGATTTAGAGTTACCTGAACCACCTCCAGAGCTAGTTAACATCACAAGCCCTGCAGCAGCTCCAGCACCTATCAACATTGTTTTAGTATTAAAAAGGTCTAAATTGCTATTTGCACTATTTACTCTACCTTTATATTTACCTACAACATCCTCTTTAGGTTTTTCAACTCCTGTCTGCTCCTTTGTCAAAATCTGAGCAATAACTCCTAATTTATTAGGTTTTTCAACTGCTTTTATGACAATATTATCTTTAAATCCTCTAATATCTTTTGGAAGTAATTTAAGCTCTGATTTGACAACTATTGGAGATATATCTCTAATTTGCCACGATGGAAGCTCTATCATATCTCGCTTCTCTGCTTGAAAAATTTTTGTTTTAAATACATCACCTTGATTGTTTTGAAACATAAGAATATAGTCTAAATATGCTGTAGAATCATCAGCTATTGGAATAGTTGCTACACATTTAGAACTGCTACACTTCATTGGAGCAAAAAATTGAAAAATTTTTGCTTGTGATTGCTTAAAATATACTCTCGCATCAAAAATACCTGTGTCATCATCAATATTTGCTTTTAAAACAAGCCTATTACTTGGAACAAAATAGTCAAAATCTGCAAAATTTATTTTTGCACCAAAGAGGCTAGAAGCTGATAGTAAAACAGCTATAGTTTTTTTAAATCTCAAATCTTCTCCTTTACCAAGCTTTATTTATCCAAAACCCACTATTCTCTTCAATATATGCTGGATCTATAACCCAACCTGTACCACTTTTATAACTCCAGACAGATTCTAAATTGTATCTATCTTTTAAATTCTCGTTAATATAGTAACTAGTACCTTTTAAACTCCAGCCGTTACTAGAGTTTGATATAACTTTAGATATATCTGGCTTTGTATATATATAGTTATTAGGGTTATAATTTATATAATCTAAATTAAAATCCATAATACTACTACCTAAATCCTCTAATGACATTTTAGAGACTAGCGTAGGTAGATGTAGAGTATCTTTTGTATAGATATTTGTAATTACAATTTTCCCCTGACTAAAACTACAACCTAAATCGGTTAAAAGCTTATCAACTGAAATTACAATCTGTGTCTTTTCTGTCTCAATAGTAGTTGCTGGTTCACATACAGTTAAATTATTATCATAGACTCTAAACTCTATCGCTTTTGTCATTGCATGTTCATCTGTGCTATTATTTATAAAAGAGAGAATTAAAGCTTCATCTTTTCCATAATTTGAATACCAAAGAGTAGTATCTTGATTAACTATTTGAGAGATTAGAGTATCTAAATAATCTGCCCCTAAAAAATGCTCAAAACTGATATTAAATCCATCTAACCTAAATGAGCTAGGAACAGTATCAGTAGATATTACATTATTATAGATTTGTAAATCTGAAACACTTTGATATTTATTTTGAGTATATTTAATAATAAGTTTTCCATCAACTGCGTTAGCACCAACTCTTCTCATAGCTTTTCCAGCTAAAAGCCCATACTTATCACTATCATTTGGAATTAAAGAGTTAAACTCAAATGTAGCATCACTAATATAATCATAAAGAGCATTTACAAAACTTCTACCAATTGATGATATTTCAACTGCATCTGTATAGATGTCATCATTTAAATCAACTTCTAAAATTGGTAAAAAGGCTAAATATCCATTAGAGAAATCACCTAAGTAGTAATTCATAAAGTTTTCAACTTCAGTATAGTAGACATCGTTATAAATTTTCAAACTTGAATCGATTTCTAACCCTGCTCTATTGTTATCTTTATAGTAGATTCTAATAGCTTGTTTATTGTTATAATGAGGTGGAATATAGATATAAAAATTAACAACAACACTCTTATCATTACTACTATTTGTAACAACTTTACTATTTACCAAAGAGACTTTATACATAAACATTGAATCATTATCACTATTACTAAGTGATATATAAGTTTCATAGTTTTTATAATCTGTTACAACATATGGAGCAAACATCACACTTCCACCATTAAAATTAGTTTCGGAATAACTAATATTAAAAATAAAAAATAACCCAATTATAGATTTTAAAATAGTTTTCATTTCCCTCTCTTTCTGTTTTTTGTCAAAAATAAGTTTAGAAATCAATAATTTTTCAAATAAAACTTATTTTTGATAAAAAAATATTCAAAAACTAACGCTTATACTATATAATAAAACGGTAATTTTATCAAAACATAATGTTAAAATTGTGTTAAAAAATTTAAAATAACAAAGGTTTTTAATTGATTAATCAAAAACTATTAAAATCTTTAACTTCTGAACGGATTAAAAGTTGTAAACCAATTGAATCCAAAGGAAATAGTATAATAGACAATAACCTAAAGAAGTTAAAATTAGAGAGTAATTGCAAGTGTCAATCTGAAAAATTCGCAACTGAAATATCAAGAAGATATACAATAGAAGAAGATGATGTATATGATAAACTTTATCTAAAAGTTAGAAAACTATTCTTGGAGGCTTTATAGTGTTACCTAAAAATACATTGATTAGAACAAATTTTTTAAATGGAATGAAATTTAACCCTGAACAGATTAAATTGACAGACCAATATTATGATGAGAGAATGTCACTTCTATCATTAGGTGGAATAGGTAAAGGAATATTAGTTGAGTTTGCAAGTGCTCTAAAACCTGTTATTAAAGAGAATCTTTTAATAATAGAGCCTGGTGCAGCTCTTGATTCAAATGGTAACTTACTATTTGTTGATAAATCTTTTACTGTTTTAGATCAGTTGCAAACTGGAAACTTTCAAGATCAAAAGACTCTCTATGTCTATTTAAAATATAATGATATTTTAGATGACTTACAAGAATCAAGAGATGGAAGCTTAAAACTTCACTACCAAAAGATAGATAGCTTCAAAATAACAACAGAGGCTAAAAATTATATAGATAAATCTTTAATTGAGATAGCTAGAGTCTTTATTGACCAATCAAAAGGCGATGAGATAAAGCTACCAAAAAATCCATTTGAGCCTAAAGAGAATGAGATAGATATTAGATTTGCTCCAAAAATCATAAGTGCAAATTGTGTTTTAAGCTATAACGATAAACTACTAGTCTCTAACATTATTAGAAAATATGCAAACTTTTTAAATGAGCTTGGTTTTAAGAAAAAACTCTTCAGTGCTTCGACTGCATCAACTGTTGCTTATAAATTAGTAACAGATATAAAAACTTTTGATATTGCAACATGGCAACTGTATGACATGCTCTTTGACATATTAGATGTGAGTATGAAAATCAAAGATGAAGAGAAGAAAATACAAGATACAGGATTTTGGAAAAATGTTGAGAGATTAAAAGATATATTTGAGTTTAATGAAGATTATAAAGTAGATTTTTATGAAGCTGATATTAATAGTGAAGATTCATTCTTTTATAAAATATTACTACACTTTAACAATGCTGTTATTTTCGATGGTGATATGGAAGATGCATTTAATTTTGCTGATGAAGAGGAGAAGAAGAAAAAAGAGTTCTTATTAATTGGAAGTGGTGAAGGGACTGATATTAGATTAGATGCTGAAGATGTATCAGAAGAACACGCAAAACTATATCCATATAGAGGTGGATTCTTAATTGAAGATATGTTAGATACCAATGGAATTTTTATAAATTCAGAGCGATTAGAAGTGGGGGTTAAGAGATTTATAAATATTAAAGATTATGTTGTGCTTGGAAAAAAAGGGGCACTTTTAAATCTAAACCACCCATCTGTTCAAGAATTAAACAACTAGGAGCTTAGTTTTGAGTGATTTACATAACGAAAAATTTGAAGTTATAAAAGTAACTGAGGGTGAATCTAAACAGAAAAATGGGATTATACTAATAGAGACCTCTCTAAACGGATTAATTTATAGAACCGATGTATATCTAAACAAACATTTAATCGATGCTAAAGAGGTTGATTGTAAAGATTTAGCGTCACTTAGTGATTATAAGCAAGTATTTGAGAGTAGATATTTAGCTACACATAGTGACTTAGAAGAGAGATACTTAGCAAAAAAAGTCTTTAAAAGAGTTCTCTCTGAAGAGGGAAGTTATATAGATGGTGATGGTCACTGCATTGTCACTACCTATACATCTGATAATATAATCAAAACAGAAGTTATTTTAGACACAACAGAGTTAGATGTTGTAGAAGATGCTGTAAGCAATGAAATTGCAAATGATGAAAAAGCTTTTAAAGCTAAATATACTCAAGCACACAATGCTCTTTTAAATAAATATGTGAAAGTTGAGAGATTCCCTGTAAATAGTTTTTTAAATCCTTTGCTTAAAAAGCTCCCTTTTTATAAAAAAAATCCGATGCACTCTTTTTACTTTTTTATCTTCCTAGTTCTATTTATTTTCTGGCTAATTTCGCTTCTATTTTGTGGTAAAGCCCTACCTAAAATTGCAGGTTCAGTTTTTGGAGCAGGAGCAAAGGCTGTTGTTAAAGATTTTCAAAAAAGTGTCTGTATCAAAAGTGTATTTTCTGGAGAAGATGAAAATGGCAATAATGATTGTAACAAAAGTGCTATCTATAAATCGCAATTTCAGATAATTCCTGAGAGAGTCTCTTTTAAAAGTCCACTAGAGATTAGACCAATATATATCAAAAATAATTTAACAAATGATTTAATTGTAAGATTACAATCCAGAGATATTTTAGGACTTGATAATCCATCAATTACAGGTGATATGATTATAAATATAGTCTCACCTACAACAATCTATATAAAACCTGATACTATTGGAATATTTGAGTTTAAATTAGAAGATACAATCTTTAAATCAAACCTACTACCAGCTGGAAAATATAGTGGAAACTTAATATTTGATGTACTTGGTTTAAATAATAATCAAAACGACACAATAGCAGTTGAATTTGAATTTGAAATAATTGGAGAGTAGATATGAGATTTAAGATACTACTTATCTTTCTATTTTCTATATTTGCCCAAGCTGAGCTAAAAATATCCTCTGACAGTAGTTTTTTAAAAGATTTACAAAAATTAAAAAACCAAAAAGAGTATAAAGAGTTTACTACAAGAATCGTAAAAAGCTCTGGTAGTTTTGAAGCTCTAAATAAGTTTGAAAAACTAGATGTAAACTTTGCTGTTGTAAGGGGTGATATTTTAGGTATTAAAAACAATAATTTATATGGCTTTACTCCATTTAAAAACTATGGAATATTAGGACAATTAGAAGATACATACCTCTTTTTAATCTCTAAAATTGATATTTCATCAATTTATGACTTAAGAGGAAAGGCAATCTCTATTGGTTCAGTAGAGAATTTAGCTCAAGTCTATATGGAAGATATTGCAAGAAATGCTGGAATACTTTTAAATCTCAATTTTAAATCTATTGAAAAAGGTAAATCTCTAAAAGCTTTAAAGTCTGATAAAATAGATGCTATATTTCTATTTGCTAAAAAAGATTACATGAAAAGAGCAATAAATAACGGTTTTAAAATTCAATCTATGCCAGAGGATTTTTTAAGATTCTTAACAAAATCACAAGGTTTAATTAAAACCCAACTAAAAGTTGATAACAAAACCATAGAGACTTTTAAAGTTCCAAATTTTGTAATTGCTCCTAAAGATTATGCAGACCCAAATTTTAATAAAATGCTTGAATCTGTAATTTATACCTTTAAAAGCACTGCAGCTCTTCAAGCTACAGATATATTTTATGGTCAACTGCACCCCAAGTTTGTAGAAAGTTTAATAAATGTAAAACTCAAACGCTCAAAAGAGTTAAAACTAGATGATAAAAAAAATGGGATATTGGTTAGATTTGTAGATAAACTCTATCAAAACAACAAAACAAAATTTCTATACTCTGTCATAGATAACACTGATTATGATGCCAACCTTAGCTTTAGCCACTTCAAAACTGATGATTTTGATGAGATGTCGATTAAACCTAGGCATGTATTAAAAGTATTACCTGAAGTGCTAAATTTAAAACCAAAAACAGAGAGAATCTTCTCAATTACATACTCAAATGAGTTTACAAATCGAATAAATGCAAATGTAGATATTATCTTAAAAGATAATATAAATTTAGGTAACTACATAACAATTCCTATCGTAATAGGAGATAATTGGTAATGAAAAAAACTTTAATTTTAACAATAACACTAGCACCATTTTTCATAGCTTGTAGCACCAAAGAGGTTTGTAAACAGCCAGGTGTTTTAGATTTGAGTAATAAAACTATGAGTTTTATTAAAGGTGGTGACTTCTTTATGGGTGATTATAATGATACTTTTGGAGATAAAACTCCCAAAGAGGTTGCCGTTAGTAGCTACTATATAGATAAAACCGAAGTCACAAATGGAATCTATCGAGCCTACTTAGAAGAGAGATGTGATGTTAGGCGACCAAAATATATAGATGACCCTGTACTCGGTGCTGATGAGCTTCCCGTTGTTGATATAACTTATTATGAGGCAAAAGAGTTTTGTGAACACTACAGTAAAAGATTACCAACAGAGGCTGAGTGGGAGTATGCTGCTAGAGGAAACTTAGAGATAAAAAGATTTCCTTGGGGAGATGAGCAAAACACAAGCTTTATGAACTATAGAGATTCTAATATAAAGTGGTCAACTCCCTCAATGACATATATGCCAAATAATTATGAAGTCTATGATATGAGTGGAAATGTAAGAGAGTGGGTAGAGGATACTTATGAAAAAGATTTTTACAAACGCTCATGCCTTCTTAGCCCTATAAATATCAAAGCTCCTATAAAAACATTAAATATCAAAAAACTCTACAAAAGTAACTGCTACTTAGACCCATTAAATGAGAGTGAAGGTAAATTTAAAGTTAATAGAGGTGGCTCTTGGAGCTATGCAGAGGGGTATCCTGCAACTGTATCTTTTAGATTTTTTGATGAACCAGACAACTCTTTTAATGATTTAGGCTTTAGATGTGCTCACGGTGCTGATAAAGAGCTTTGGATGGTTAAAAAATTTAAAGAGAATTATCAAAAAGTGGAAGAGCTTTTAGGAACTGGTAAATAATGTTAGAGTTTTTTCAAAATTTAAAACTAAAAATCAAAGTTATACTTTTAATATCTGTTATCAATTTAATATCGACAGGTCTTTATACATATTTTACTTATGATTTAAATAAAGATAACAAATACAAAAGTATAAACGAAAAATTATACCTCTCAGCAATGAGTGCTAGAAAGTTTATTGAGTATGACTATCACGATAGAATCAAAAACTCAAGCTCTATTGGAATTGATGAGTATATGAAAAAACTAGTTGAACTATCAGATTTTGCAGAAAAGATAGGGATAGAGTATCTCTACTCTATGGTAAAAGTTGGAGATAGAATCTACTTTACAATGTCTAGTGGAACTGCTGAAGATATAGAAGAGGATAATTTAGATTACTTTTTTGATGAGTATGATAATGCAACAGAGGCTCTTAAAAACTCATTTAATGGTAATACTCCTGTTTTTGAAGAGAGCGTTGATAGCTATGGTCACTTTAGATCTATCTTAGTTCCTTTTAAAAATGCAAAAGGAGAGACTTATATCATTGGTGCAGATATTCAGATGGATTATATTCATGCTGAAATGCGAGAGATAATTATCCAATCTATAATTATTGGAAGTATCACATTTGCTATATCTTTGGCAATTGCTATATTTCTATTTAACATCATTATAAAACAGGTACCAATTATACAAAATGGATTGATTGGATTTTTTAAATTTTTACATAGAGAGACATCAAATGCTGAACTAATTCCACTCAACTCTAAAGATGAGTTAGGTGAGATGGCAAAAATGATTAACTACAATATTAAAAAAGTTGAAGAGGATATTAAAAAAGATGATATTTTAATTGAAAATATCACAAACTTAACAGAAGCTATAAAAGAGGGTTCTTTAGGAAATAGATTAGATAAGTATGGAAGTAACCCATCATTAAACAGAATGAGAGATGAGATAAACTCAATGCTTGATAATATGCAAAGTAGCTTTGGCAATATATTAGATGTAATAAAAGAGTATTCAGACCAAAACTATGTAGTCTCTGTCAAGCAAGAGCATTTTGTTGATGACTTTAAAGAGTTAATCGATAGTGTAAATAAGTTGGGTAAAGATATATCTAGTGTAATTGTCAAAAGTGGTTACGATTCTCTCTCTCTTCAGAAAAGCTCTAATAACTTGGCTGAATATATGGAATCTATTAAATACTCATCAAAAACATTTACAAAAGAGTTAAATGAGGCTTACTATCAATTTGTAGATATTAAAAAGTATAGTTTAGATTTAGCTGTCAAGTTCGAAAAGATTCTATTTCATACAGACATTGTAAATAAATCAGCCCAAGATATTGAAAAAATCACATCAAAATTAAAAATTGATGATGAGAAGACAAAATTAGCTCTGGACAACTTAACTGATGATTCAAAGTTTCATTTAGAGCATTTAAAAGAATCGCTCGAGACAACTCTAAGCGTAATCAATAATCAGAAACTATTTTTAGAAGTTATGGAACAGTTGATTGCAAAGCTAAATGAGATTACTCAAGAGAATACAAAGATTTCTCAAAACACTACTACAATTGTAGATGAATTAGCAAATATATCTGCTAGAATTAGAGAAGATGTAGTTAGTAAAAACTTTATAGGAAAAGAGAATATTACTATTTTCTTACAATATATAGATAGATAGATTCCAAAATCTATATTTTTTCCCTTTTTTTTGATATTATTAATGCTAAAAAAGATTCATAATATGAAAACTCCCGTTTTATACCTCCTTCTATTAATTTCAAATATATATGCTCATCAGATAAATATTTTTGGCTTTTATGAGAATAAAACTCTATTTATAGAGGGTTTTTTTATAAATGGAAATCCCTGCTCAGAGTGTAGAGTAGATATTACAGATTTTAAAAATAGAAAACATCAATTCAATTTAGATTCAGATGGAGTGCTTGAGAAGAGTATAGAGCTTACAAGACCAATAAAAATTATACTTAGCCTCGATGATGCCCATAAAAAAGAGCTTATTTTAGAGAAAAAACTCAAAAGCGAAATTACAGATTCTAAAGATATAGATAGTAACTTAAAAATATTTATAGAATCAAAACTCGATTCTCAATTTGAAAAGATAAAGATAGAGTTAGCAAAACAGAACTCTAATATTGATAAGATAATTAGTGCCTTAGGGTATATTTTAGGAATATTTGGTTTATGGGTATTTTTAAAACGGAGATAGAGAAGAGTATAAAAATTATCTCAATTTTTATATTCTCTTTTTTTATATCTTTCCAAAGAGAGATAGAGTATTTTGATATACTTTTTATACTCTTCATACTTATAACTCAAAAAATAGAGTATCAAAAACTCTTTATTAAAATCTTAAAATTAAATATATTTATCCTTTTCACCTCATTAACAGTTATTTTATCTGAAGCTGATTTTGAGTTTGCAAAATTGATATTTATTCGCTCAAACTTAATTTTAATATTCTCTATAACTCTAATGCAAAATATGGATAGTTTTAAAATATTTAGAGCTATTTATAACTTGAATTTACCTAAAAAGATAGCGTTTACTCTCTTTTTCACAATAAAATATATAGAGATTTTACAAAGTGAAGCAGAGAAAATATTAATTGTATTAAAAATCAAAAACTTTGAATCTAAAATGGATAAATTAACACTACAAACATATGGCTTTCTGTTTGCCTCTTTAATTATCAAAACTATTAAAAAATCACAGATTCTCTCAGAGAATTTAAAACTAAGAATGCATCAAAATAGATTTTTTATAAAAGAGAGAATCCAACTATCAAAAATCGACTATTTTATTTTAATATCTTTAACAATTAGGATTTTTTATGAGCTGTACCTTAACTATTAAAAATTTATCTATCTTTAAAAATGAAAAAACTATATTAAAAAATATAGATATAAATCTATCTCATAAGTGTAAAGTGGCTATATTAGGCGATAATGGCATAGGAAAAACAACATTTTTAAAATCAATCGTTGGACTTGAGAAGATAGATGGATTGATTGAGTTTTTTCATAAAAGCGTCTCCTCTGAAAAAGAGTTTAAAGAGGCTAGAAAAAATATAGGCTTTCTATTTCAAAATCCAGATGACCAACTCATAACAACATCTGTTTTAGAAGAGTTAACATTTACACTTTTAAATAAAAATTTTACTGAAGATGAAGCAATTAAAATTGCAAAAGAGTATCTTAAAAAATTCAATATCTCATACTTAGAAAACGAACTTCCAATAAATCTCTCAGGTGGTCAAAAAAAACTTGTAGCACTTCTATCTATCTTAGTAGATGAGCCTAAAATTTTACTTTTAGATGAGCCTAGTAGCTATTTAGATAACAAAAGTGAAAAAAACATAAAAGATATTTTGATAAATACCGATAAAACGATGATTATCACTAGCCATAATTATGACTTTATAAAAGATATAGCAACAGCAATTTATAAACTAAATAGTAATGGTTTGGAAAAAATAGTATAAATTTAACATAAAATTAAATTAAATATCAATTTTATACTATATAATAAATTAAAGGAATTAAATTATGAAACTGATTTTAAGCATTTTATTGATTAGTAACTGCATATTTGCCATAACGCCTAGTGATGTTTACAAAGAGGCAAACAGCATAAAGTTAGCTCTAGCAAAGAGCGTAAATGAGAAAATAGGAGACACTCTCTTACCAATAATTGATATTGATTTAAAAGGAAGCAAACCTCACCATGTATTCTCTCTAACAACTGCTTTAAATGAGAAAATACGAGTCTATATGATTCAAAACTCAATTGATGGTTTTAAGTCATTTTCATACCCAAATGAGAAAGTAACACCAGCACATGTATACAAATTGATGCAAATAGTACAAGAAAATATAAAACTAGCTATTCCAAATAGCTCATTTTATAAAACTGAAGCATCAAATAAAACTCCAGCTGATGTTATGATAGAGATAACTTTTGCTAACTTATGGATGGATAAACTACTAAAGGGAAAGATAAAACCAAGTTATCCCTATTGGATTACTCTTAAAATAGAGAATAGCTTGAAAAATATAGCAGAAAAGCTAAATATTAAAACTTCAAATGCTGAAAACTGCTTCAATTATAAAAGTATAAACCCTAAAAAAGTTTTTTTGAATGCATCAATTTTTTATCAAAAACTCTCACTACATGATGAGTTACTAAATGGTAATACAAACCCCTCAACTCCTTATGACATTCTCTCATCTGGAGTAAAAGTATCACCAGCTGATGTATTTACTCTATCTGTTTTTATTTTAAATTATTTAAAATCTTTTGAGTATAGTTTAGGAATAGAGGTAGATTCAAATAACTCTTTAAATATATCTCAAAACAGAAAACCTTTAGATGTCTATCAAAGATATGAAAACTTAAACTTTATACTAAATGAGATAATAAATAAAACAGGAGCTAAATCATGCAAAAACTAACACTTAAAGGAAAAATATTTTTCCTATTTGGTATAACTATTGCAGTTCTTGTATTAATTAATAGTGTAATTAACTACATTCACTTTAAATCCAATTTAGAAGAGGTTGAGAAAGTAAAAGCTACAAGTATTTTACAATCAGCCATCTCAGCTATGCAGATGAGTACAAATGCTCAAAAAAATCCAAATACAACAAAACTTGCAATAAAAGATGTAACACAAAAACTACAAAATGTATCAAGTATAGAGCAAAGAAGAGAGATAGCTAAAAACAGCGACTTTTATAAACTACTCCCATCACAAGTTGGATTAAAAGTAGCATCTCTAGCGAGTAAAGCAGAGAACTATAAAGTCTCTTATCAACAAGAGAGTGAAAAGTTTCCAGAACATAAGTTAAATAACTTTGCAAAAGAGGCTCTATCAAATGCAAAAAATAGTGAATTTTCATTTGAAATTGATTGGAGTAAAGAGTATATTAGAGCTTTTTATGCAATAAAAACTCAAAAAGAGCATCTAAGAGAGCATGGAAAAATAGATAACGATTTAGATGGAAATGGTTTAGATTCTCTAGGTTTTAAGATGGAAGGCTGGAGTGAAGGTGATTATAAATCTGGTTACTTTATTGAAAAAGATATAAGTAGCATAATATCACATCAACAAGAGCAATTTTTAATAACTCTAATAATTGAGATAGTTGCATCAATAATACTTTTAATTATTTCAGCATTTCTTTTAGTAAATAGCATTGTTAAATCTCTCAATAGAATATTAAATGGAATACTCTCATTTTTTGAATATTTAAGTGGTGATAGAGAATCGGCTGAGAAGATAGAGATTACTAGAAATGACCAAATTTCACAAATTGCAAGAATCATTAATGAAAATATAGATAAAACTCAAAAAGGTTTACAAAAAGATAGAGAACTTATCAACGATACAACAAAATTGGTTGAGACTGTAAAGACAGGATATATCAAAGATAGAATAACAGAGACAGCAAATAATAAAGATTTAAATGAATTAAAAATCTCAATCAATGAGATGTTAGATAGTTTAGAGATATTTATAAATAATATTTTATCAACTCTCGATAGCTATAAATCGCACGATTATAGAGCTAGAACAGATAAGACAAATATAAATGGAAAGATAGAATCTTTAATTGATGGAGTTAACTCTTTAGGTGATAGCATTACTGAAATGTTAACAAAAAGCTCAGACGAAGCACACACTCTAAAAAATAGTTCAGATACAATTATTGGCTCTGTAAAAGAGCTTAGCGATTCTGTAACTATTCAAGCACAATCACTAAAAAACACGGCAACTGAAGTTGAAAATATGTATGTTAATATAAATGAAGTTGCATCAAAAACTCAAGAGGTGAGTATTCAATCTGAAGATATTAAAACAATTGTAACAGTAATTAACGATATTGCAGAGCAGACAAACTTATTAGCACTTAACGCTGCTATTGAAGCTGCTAGAGCTGGAGAGCATGGGCGAGGATTTGCAGTTGTTGCTGATGAAGTCAGACAGTTAGCTGAGAAGACTCAAAAGTCACTAAATGAGATAAATATAAATATCACAACTCTAGTGCAATCGATTAATGATATTAGTGATAGTATAAAACAGCAATCAAATGGATTTGAAAAGATAAACGAAGCTGTCTCAAAACTAGAAGAGACAACGGAACAAAACGCATCTATTGCAAACTCAACAGATTCTATAGCATTGGATTTATCAGAAATTTCTCAAGAGATTTTTAAAGATACTCAGAGTAAAAAGTTTTAAACTTTTTCTCTAAATCTTTTTTAGAATAAGAGCCGTTTCTATATGATTCGTATATGGAAATTGGTCAAAAATTGCAAAATGTTCTACTCTATGAGTTTGTGAAATAGATTCCAAATCTCTCCTTAGAGTATCTTGATTACAAGATATATAGATGATAGTATCGTATCTTTTACTAAGATTGCGGGTAAGCTCATCTAATCCAGCTCTTGGAGGGTCTACAAAGATAGTATCAAAATCATACGAATCTAAATCTAAGTTTTTCTCTTTTACTCTGAAAAACTCTCTCTTTTTATCAATCGCATCATTAAACTCTTCGCTAGACATTCTTAAAAACTCAATATCACCTGCTCCATCATTTAAATCGATATTTTTCACAGCTGACTTAATTGCTGTTTTACTAATCTCTGTTGCTAGAGTCTTTCTAAATTTTTGACTAAGTGCAATTGTAAAATTACCAGCACCACAGTAAAGCTCTAATAAATCTCTCTTTGAATTTGGAATTTTAGAGTAGACCCAATTTAGCATTTTTTGATTTATATAGTTGTTTGGTTGAGTAAAAGAGCCTTCTAAAAATTGATACTTTAATATTTTAGAATCTAAATTAACATTATTTTCTATATAGTCTCTACTTAAAATCTCTTTTTGCTTTCTACTTCTTCCAATTATAGATATATTTAATCTATTCTCTAACTCTTTAGCCTCTTCTATCCAATTTTGAGTTAGCTTTTTATGATAAATCAAGGTTACTAGTAGCTTTTTTCCATTTAAAAACTCAACTGCAAAGAGTCGCTCTTTTAAAACTTCATTATCTTCTAACTCTTTGATTAATGGTTTAAAAATAGATGATATTTCACTCTCAACAATCAAACACTCATCGATTGGAAATATCTTTTTATCTCTATCAAACATTGCCAACTTTAACTTATCGCCATCTCTAAAAATTCGAAACTCTATTCTTGAGCGAAAATTTATCTTTTTTGATTCTATAACTTCTAGAGAATCTCTATCTACAAACTCTTTAAAACTCTCTAGTGTTGAATCTATTTTATTGTTTAGTTGCAATTCATAATCATCAAACTTACAACTTCCACAGAGACCAAAATGTTTACAAAACATCAATTTCCTTACTTAAAACTAACTATTAAATTTTGAATAATCAGATTCCAACCATCAACAAGCACAAAAATAAGCAACTTAAATGGCATAGAAATCATAACAGGAGGTAACATCATCATACCCATACTCATAAGAACCGAAGCTACAACCATATCAATAATTAAAAATGGTAAATAGAGTAAAAACCCAATCTCAAATGCAGTCTTTATCTCACTTATAACAAAAGCTGGAACTAAAATTGTAAGTGGAACATCATCAATTGTTTTTGGATTTTCAAGTTTTCTGATTCTATAAAAGAGTGCTAAATCCTTCTCTCTAGTGTTTTTCATCATAAAGTTTTTAAATGGCTTCACACCAATTTCAAAAGCTTTATCATAACCTATCTGTTTATCTAAATATGGTTTTATCGCTGTATCATATGATTGTCTAGCGTAGGGTTCCATAATAAATATAGTTAGAATTAAAGCCATAGAGACAAGTAGTTGAGTTGGGGGTGATTGCTGTGTTCCCATCGCTGTTCTAATAAATGAGAAAACAATCAAAAGTCTTGCAAAGCTTGTCATAATAAGCACAAGTGAAGGAGCTAGAGCTAAAAGCGTTAAAACAATAACAACATTTAGCGTATTTACAAGCTCTTTTGGCTCCTCAGGACTAGATAGGGATAAGTTTACAGTAGGAACTTGTATCTCAGCTCCAAAACTAGTTAAAACTACCAAAAATAGTAAGAAAAATAGTCTCATATTACTCTTTCATATCTAAAATACTATTTTCTACTCTATCTTTGTTATTCTCTTTTAATGAGAAAAAGTATAAATCAACGCGTCTATTTTTTGCTCTACCCTCAGCAGTAGCATTTGATGCTATTGGGTCAAATTCTGCATGACCTGAGCCACTTAATCTCTTTGGATCTACATCGTAACTAATAAGCTCTCTTACAACGGATAATCCTCTCGCTGCTGAGAGATCCCAATTATCCTCAAACTCATCTCCTCTATACTGACCATTATCAGTATGTCCTCTTGCACTAATGTGTGTTTGATTTGGGAGCTTATCTATAATCAAAGCAATTCTTTTTAAAAAAAGTTTAGCATCTTCATTTGTAATCTCTGCACTAGCCTCTTCAAACAGTAAATTTGCTGGAAGCCTTATGATAAAACCCTCTTCAGATTCTTCAAGCGATACAACAGGACCATCTGCCGCTTGTGTCATCTCATTATACTCAACAACTGTTCTACTTAACTGATTTACAGTCTCTGTCGTCTCATCAGTCTCTTCAATTGGTGTTGCTTGTTGAATTCTTCTTCTACTAACTTCTGTTTTAATACCACCCTCAAGTACACTAAGAGCACCTGCGAGTGAACCCACAGCCTCTTGTACTTTTTTGGCGTCCATTGTAGACATAGATAGAAGAAGAACGAAGAAAGTCAGAAGAAGACTCATTAAGTCTCCAAAAGTCTGGAGCCAACCTGGTAAACATTTCTGACAATGACATTTACATTTTTTAGCCATATTTATTCTTTTTTTTACTCAAATTGAGAGACTCTATCATTAGGTGCAATAAATGACAATAATTTAGCCTCCAACATTCTAGGGTTATCCCCTGCTTGAATAGACATAATTCCCTCTATTACAACAGTTTTTGTAGTCATCTCATCACTACTTCTTAAACCTAAAATATTCTCAACAGGAGCTCCAAAGAAGTTACCAATAAAAGCACCATAGAATGTTGTAAGAAGAGCAACCGCCATTGCTGGACCAATCGCAGATGGATCTGACATATTAACAAGCATCGCAACAAGACCAATTAAGGTACCAAGCATACCAAAAGCCCCTGCAATCTCACCCCATTTACCAAAGATTGACGCATTAATTCTGTGTCTCTCTGTAGTCTGTTCCATATCTATCTCTAAAAGCTCTCTAATAGTATCAGGCTCATTACCATCAACTGCCATCAAAAGACCCTTTTTTAAAAAGTCATTCTCTTCAGCATTTGCATCAGTTTCAAGTGATAAAATACCATCTCTTCTTGCTTTCATAGAGTAGTTAACAAGTTTTTGAATAAGTGATTGAAGATCTTCAACTGCTGGTGGCTTTACAGCAATTAAAAATATCTTAACCATAGATTTAATCTGCTCCATCTTAAAGGCAATCATAAGTGCCCCAATAGACCCACCAAAAACAATTAATACAGACGGAATATCGAGATAAGCAGCTACACCAACACCCATTGACATTGCCCCAAGCAGTAGCACCAAAATCATCACCATTCCAATGACTGAGCCTAAATCCATACTATAACCTCATAATTAATTTTTTTTAAAGCTTAGTTATTTTAATCATATTTGTGTTAAAATCAAATAAAAAAAGGGACAAAATGGATATATCAGCTGTTATATTATCTGCTGGGGCTGGAACTAGAATGAAATCAAAACTGCCAAAAGTTTTACATAATCTAAGCGGTAAAGAGATGATCCATTATATTTTAGAAGAGACAAAAAAAATAACTGACAATATAGATACTATTTTATACCATAACCATGATGAGATAAAAGAGAAAATTTGTAACACATTTGATAATATAAATATTCACATACAAAATATGCAAAAATTCCCAGGAACTGGAGGAGCTTTAAAAGAGCTTAAGATAGAAGCAGAGAGAGTTTTTATCTTAAATGGAGATACTCCTTTGATACAAGAGAAAGATTTAAGAGATTTTTTAGATATTGATGCTGATATTGTAATGAGTGTCATAGAGACAGAGAATCCAGATGGATATGGAAGAGCCATAATAGAAAATGGTGTTGTAAAAAAGATTATAGAGCAAAAAGATGCTAATGAAGAAGAGCTTAAAGTAAAAACTGTAAATGCAGGTATCTACTTAATAAAAAGAGAGATTCTTCAAAAATATATTCCTCTTTTAAATAGTGATAATAATCAAAATGAGTACTATTTAACTGATATAATAGAGATGGCTGTAAATGATAATAAAACTATAAAACCTGTATTTGTAAATGAGAATAGCTTTAAAGGAGTTAATACAAAACTCGATTTAGCAAAAGCTGATGAGATAATGCAAAATAGAATAAAAGAAAAATTAATGCTAAATGGAGTCTTAATAAAAATGCCCTCTAGCGTCTATATAGATAGCACTGCAACCTTTGAAGGGGAGTGTATAGTAGAAAATGGTGTTACTATCTTAGGAGATAGCCATATAATAGATTCTCATATCAAAACAAACTCTATTGTAGAAGATAGTAAACTAGAGAATAGTTCTGTCGGACCAATGGCTAGAATCAGACCAAAATCTAATTTATATAATACTCTAATTGGAAACTTTGTAGAGGTAAAAAAATCTAAATTAAACGGTACAAAAGCTGGACACTTAGCCTATATTGGTGATAGCGAGATAGATGAAGGCACAAATATTGGAGCTGGTGTAATCACTTGTAACTACGATGGAAAAGCTAAATATAGAACAAAAATAGGTAAAAATGTCTTTGTAGGAAGCGATGTACAGCTCATAGCTCCGATTGAGCTTGAAGATGACTGTATTGTAGCTGCTGGAACAACAGTAACAAGAGATATACCATCAGGCTCATTAGCAATTAATAGAGAGCCTCTAAGTGTAGTAGACCAATACTATTACAAGTTTTTTTCCAATAAAAAAGGATAGCCATTTTATGGGCTATCTCTATTTTTTTCTGTTTATAACATTTTATTTACCTATAAAGCTTTAAAATTTAAATACTTTATAACAAATCTTCATATACAATTGCCACTTGAAAATTTTTTAGGAGAAACTTTTGAAAATCAAAAATATTGCAGTTATTGCTCATGTTGACCACGGAAAAACTACACTAGTAGATGAACTATTAAAACAATCAGGAACTTTTGCTTCACACGAGAGAGTTGAAGAGAGGGTTATGGATAGTAATGATTTAGAAAAAGAGAGAGGTATTACGATTTTATCGAAAAATACAGCTATTCAATATCAAAACTATAAAATCAATATTATCGATACTCCAGGACATGCCGACTTTGGTGGAGAGGTTGAGAGGGTTTTAAAAATGGTAGATTCAGTTCTACTATTAGTTGATGCTCAAGAGGGTGTAATGCCTCAGACAAAATTTGTTGTAAAAAAAGCAATTTCACTTGGAATAAGACCAATTGTTGTTGTAAATAAAATCGATAAACCAGCTGGTGAGCCTGATAGAGTTGTAGATGAAGTGTTTGACCTATTTGATGCAATGGGTGCAAATGAGGAGCAGTTAGATTTTCCTGTAATCTATGCAGCTGCTAGAGATGGTTATGCAAAAGCTAACCTAGAAGATGAAAGTGATAACTTAGAGCCTCTTTTTGAATCAATTATTGAAAATGTACCAGAGCCTACTGGAAGTATTGATAATCCACTTCAACTTCAAGTATTTACACTAGATTATGATAACTATGTTGGAAAAATTGGTGTTGCTAGAGTCTTTAACGGAAGTGTAAAAAAGGGTGATGTTGTAACTCTAGCTAAAGCTGATGGCGAAAAGTTAACTGGAAGAGTCTCTAAACTTATCGGTTTTGAGGGTTTAAAAAGAGTTGATATAGATGAGGCTTTCAGTGGTGATATTATCGCTGTTGCTGGATTTGAAACTATTGATGTTGGAGATTCTTTAGTTGATACAGATAATCCAATGCCACTAGACCCTTTACATATTGAAGAGCCTACATTATCAGTTGTATTTGCAGTAAACGATTCTCCTCTTGCTGGTTTAGATGGAAAATATGTAACAGCAAATAAGTTAGCTGAGAGATTTGAAGCTGAGATGAAAACAAATATCGCTATGAGAGTTGAGCAAGTTGGAGAGGGTAAATTTAAAGTCTCAGGTAGAGGTGAGCTTCAAATTACTATCTTAGCAGAGAATATGAGAAGAGAAGGGTTTGAGTTCTCTATCGCAAGACCTGAAGTTATCTCTAAAGAGGTTGATGGTGTTAAACACGAACCTTTTGAGCATTTAGTTGTAGATGTTCCAGATGAGTTCTCAGGTGTTGTAATTGAGAAGCTTGGTAAGAGAAAAGCTGATATGAAATCGATGAATCCAACTGGTGATGGTTATACTAGAATAGAGTTTGAAATCCCAGCTAGAGGATTAATCGGATATAGAGGTGAATTTCTAACTGATACTAAAGGTGAGGGTGTAATGAATCACTCATTTTTAGAGTATAGAGCATTTAATGGTCAAGTTGAGAGTAGAACAAATGGAGCTTTAATCTCTATGGAAAATGGAGTTTCATTAGCTTACTCAATTTTTAATCTTCAAGATAGAGGTATCATGTTTATCAAACCTCAAGACAAAGTCTACAACGGTATGGTAATCGGTGAACACGCTAGACCAAACGATTTAGAAGTTAATCCTATTAAAGGAAAACAGTTAACTAATGTTAGAGCTAGTGGAACTGATGACTCGATTAAACTTATTCCTCCTAGAGATATGTCACTTGAGAAAGCTATCGAGTGGATTGAGAATGATGAATTAATCGAAGTTACTCCAAAAATCATTAGAGTTAGAAAAAAATTCCTAGACCCAGCTAGTAGAAGAAGAATGGAGAGAGATAAAAAAAATAAGAGTTAATCTCTTCTCTCTTTAACTTCAACTAAAATCTAACTTTTCAAACTACAATCAAACTTATTTAATAACAATTTACTTTTCGATTTTAATAAAATTGCTAAATTTTAGAATATTGAAAAAATAACCCAAATAGTTATTCCATCTTCACTTTTTTGTAGTAGAATAGTAAATATTTATAAAAAATTTTATTAATTCGAATAAAAAGGTTTAAAAACTGACTATATTTCGAATTATTAAAATTTTAATTTAAAAAATTTATTTTATTTAATATATAAAGAGGTGTAAAGAATGAATTACTCTATTTTAGATTTAGAAAGAGATTTAGAGGTTTTCAAAAAAAAACTAAAAATTGCTGTTGTATTTGGCGGAGATAAACAAAAAGAAGATGCTGTAATTTTTCAAACATTTAATAGCAGAAGTTGGAAAAGTTACGAAAAGGTTGCAAAAGAGATAGCTCAGACTTTAAAAGAGCTTGGTTTTGAACATGTAGAGCTATTTTGTGATGATTCCTCTTTAGCTAATAACTTAAAAGATAATAAAATCGATTTTGTCTGGTTAAATAGTGGAGGTGTTCAAGGGATAAACCCACTTAGCCATACTCCTGCATTACTTGAGATGCTCGGTATTCCTTTTGTTGGTCATAGCTCTATAAATGCGACTCTTTTAGATAACAAACATCTATTTAAATATATGATAAACTCTCTAAATATCAAAACTGCTCCATTTTTAGTTTTTAATCCATATCAATTGACACCTGAGCAGTTTTTAGAAAACAGACTTTTAGATTTTGCTGAAGACAAGTTTGAATTTGTTGTAAAACCAGTATCTGGTAGAGGCTCTGTAAATGTCTTTTATGTAGATTCTAAAGAGGAGTTTTTAAGAGTATCTAAAGAGATATTTCAAACCACAAAAGATTATATTTTAATTGAAAAATATCTAAGTGGAGCAGAGTATTGTGTAGCTGTTCATGGTGAGATTGCATTTATTGATGGAAAATTAACAAAACTAGATGAACCTTTTGCTTTCTCTGCAATAGAGAGAGTTTTAGATGAAGATGAGATGGTCTTTACATCTATGGATAAAAAACCGATAAGTAGTAAAAGAGTTAAGCCTCTAAAAGATGCTGAAGTAATCAAAAAGTTAAAAAATTTAGCTAAAGAGGTTTATCAATTAAACAATATTGAGACTCTAATTAGGTTAGATGTTCGAGCCGATGAAAATGGTGAGCTATATATACTTGAAGCCAACCCAAAACCCGACTTAAAAAGACCTGAGAAAAATGTAGCTAGTATAATATCTTTAGGGCTTACAGAGTATAATATAGGATATAATCAACTAATATTACAAATATTTGCAAATACAATATTTAGCCTCTTTAACTACAAAGAACATTTAATAAAACATATAAAAGAGCTAAGATAAAAGCGAGGGTAAATGATAAAGAGATTAGAGATATTCCTATATACAGTAGTTTTAGCCTTATCAATGATTTTACTTATATATATCGGATATGCAGATTCATTTAAGGCTTATACAAAAGTTCGATTAGATGAGATTAGCTCTATCTCTAAAATGCCCCAATATAAAATTAACTCTTTTTTACATTCCGAAAATCAGTTAAAGCACTTTATCGGTTTTCGAGCTATTACAAACTCTATTTTAGATGCTAAAGAATCTATTCTATCTATGAAAGTTTTGGATTTACAAAATAGAGTTATTTTCGAAAATAGTAACTTTACAAAACATCAAGAGCATCTCTTTGATGAAGATTTTTTAGAAGATTTTTTTGAGATAGAATCCTCTAAAGAGTATCTATCTAGTGAGAGTGAATATTATTATAAACTAAACCTCTCCTTATATAACAAATTTGAGCCAGTTGGTACACTTGAAATTTTAGTAGATAAAAAGATAATTTTAAAAGATATTCAATATCTATTCAAATCTGCTATTTTTGTACTCTGTATTATTCTACTTGTCTATATAATTATCATCTCCTCTACCATCAACAGATGGAAAAATTGGAAAAAAAATTTAGCAATAATCTACTCTGTATCCTATTTAGCTTTAGCAACTTTCACAACATACTCTCTAATTGAGCTATACACCGATGCGATAAAGGGTAAAAGTGAAGCTCTAATAAGTACACTAGCTCAGAGAATAGAGGGTGGAATTAAGTTAGATGGCAATTTAGCACTATTCTCTGGCATAAATGATTTAATAAACTCTTACACAAAAGAGAATCCCGATATTGCTTATATAAAATTAAAATCAAATAATGATACTCTATTTCAAACACTCTCTCGCTCAAAAAATAGTTTAGATTTGAATTTAAATGTAGATGATGAGAATAGCTTTGTTATCAATTATGGAATCGATAAAGATTTAATTTATCAAAGACTTTGGAAAAATATCAAAAACTTCCTAGTCCTATTTGTCGCCTCTACAATTATCGCCTATATCTTTTTAAACTTAGCAATTGCATTTAAAAAACGAGCCGATGTAAAACGAAAAAGCGTCGATAACGATGGTGGAAACTTCTCCCTAGAGTTGGCTAAACCTCTATTTTTCTTAACAATTTTTGTTGAGGGGCTAATGGTCTCATTTTTACCAAAGTATTTTGAGGGAATCTTACTATCTAACAATTTAGATATAAATCTCACCTCTACAATCTTTACAATCTACTTCTTTATGTATGCGATGGTACTTATTCCATCTAGCAAATATATTGGAAAATATGGGGTTAAAAAGTTTTTAATAGTTGGTAGTTTACTCTTTACAGCTTCTATTTTTACAATGATTTTTGTAGAGAATTTTTACTTACTTTGCTTAGTCAGAGCCGTTGCTGGAATTGGTCAAGGTATGGTCTTTAGTGGAATCCAATCATATATTTTAGATAATTCAAGTGCTAAAGAGAAGACAAAAGGGACATCAATAATTGTCTATGGCTACAATGCTGGTATGCTCTCAGGTACAGCAATTGGGGCATTACTTGTCAAATCAATTGCTCCAGAGGGAGTTTTTGTTATCTACTTTTTACTATCTCTATTTTTAATAGCTTATATTTTTCTATTTATAAAAGATTCAGAAAAACAGAGCAATCAAAACTATATTGGATTTTTTGAAATCTTTAAAAATATCAAATATGTCTTTAAAGATGTAAATTTTATCAAAGGAATCGCTCTTGTTGGTATTCCAACTAAGATAGTTTTAGGTGGTATCATGATTTTTGCAATGCCTTTGCTTCTTACTAAAGAGAACTATGCAAATGATGATATTGGGCAGATGCTAATTTTTTACAGTTTAGGTGTCTTAGGCTCTGCAATAGTTAGTGCAAAGATAGCTGATAAGAATCAAAACTCAAAACTAGTTTTAAATATTGGTACTTTTGTAAGTGCAGTAGGACTTTTAATTATAGGAAGTTATGAATTTTATGAAAATGAGCTTGTCAAGACAGCTTTTATAATCTCTGGAATCTTTATATTAGGAATTGCTCACGGATTTATCCACGCTCCAATTGTCTCATATATCACAGAGACAAAATGCACTAAAGAGATAGGTGTATTTACAACAGTAGCTATATATAGATTTGTAGAGAGAATGGGTCACGCTATTGGTCCTCTTGTTCTATCTACTATCTTAATGTTTACACAACAGAGTATGCTCGCTATTCAATTAACAGGAGTTGTTATTTTGATTTTTGGATTTTTATTTAGTATAAAGGATCGATAAATGAGGTTTTTGTTTTTTGTTATTTTAATAACAAATATTGTTTTTGCCCATACTCTAAAGGTAGAGACTAACCCTGATAATGCACATATACAAATTGTAAATATAAAACCTAAATATAGAGATAATATCGAGTTAAAAGAGGGAAAATATGATATTTTAATTCGTAAAAAAGGGTATAGAGAGTTTAGAGAATTTATCTATTTAGATAAAAACTCTACTATAAAAGTAGATTTAAAAAAATCAAAAACTTATAAATTGGTGGTAAATACAATTCCTAGCAGTGCAAAAGTAAATATTATGAATATCTCACCAAAATATAGAGATAAAATAACTCTAATTGAGGGAAAGTATGATATTTTAGTACAGAAAAAAGGCTATAAAACTTATAGAAAATGGATAGATTTAGATAAAAACTTAGTCTTAAATGTCAAATTAAATCCAAAAATGGGAACTCTCAAACCTACAAAAACAGCAGATAAGAGTGAAGCTGAAATAAAAAAACCTCTAAAACCAAAAGAGAAACCTCTAGTAAAAATAGATGAAAATAGAACTATAAAGCCTCAAAAAGCTAAAAGCAAAGAGTGGGTTAATATATCTGATAAAAATTTAAAACATTGGAAACTCTCAAAAATCTCAAAAAATGAGATTGAACTCTCAAGAGAAGATTCTCAACATAGAGTTTTTGCACTCTTTCCTAAAAAATCTCAAGCGTATGACACTGCAATAAATAAAATTTTAGAAGTTTTTAAAGAGAAACAGATAAGAGCAGATATAACTCTCTTTTTCTATGGAGGAAAAAACAGACTCGGTTTTGAAGCGATAGATAAGTTAAAGAAAAATTATGACTTAGCATTTTCTGTAGGTTCAAAATCTACAGCTTTTTTGTATAAAAACTTTAGAGATAGAGAAGTACCAGTTGTTTCTGTATGCTCAAAAGACCCAGTACTGCTAAATCAAGTAGAGAATTATGAAAGCAGTAGCGGAACAAATTTTGCCTTTACCTCTTTAGGAATTCCTATTAAAATGCAACTAGATTATCTACAAAAACTTATCAAAAATCTCAAAAATATTGTTATTATGTACTCAAAAGATAATAAAAGTGCCATAAAAACCCAAGCGATGCCACTTAAAGAACTAGCTATTAAAAATGGTTTAAATATAATTGAGATAGCTCTTGAGAGCAAACAAAATGCAAAAGAGGAGCTTACAAAAAAGGTAAAAGAGGCAACAGAACAGATTTATAATATCGATTCCGATGCAAAAAAGAGTCTATTTTGGATAACTGGAAGTACATCAGTCTTTAAAGAGATAGAGACAATAAATCAAAATGCAAAAAATATCCCCGTAGTTAGTATTGTTCCTGATATTGTCAAAGGCTCAAGCGATTCAGCTGTTCTCTCAATTGGTGTTAGCTTTAGCTCAAATGCCCATTTAGCATCGCTTTATGCAATAAATATTTTAGAGCAAGGCTTTTACGCTAGAGAGTTAAAAGTTGGTATTGTTTTTCCTCCTGATATATCTATCAATTTTATAAAAGCTAAAGAGATTGGATTAAAAATACCTTTTGAACTATTTGAGATTGCAACTATCATCTACGGTTTAGATGGAAAAAAGATAGAGTAAAAAGTTACTTTTCTATCTTTTAAGTAGCAATTGCTCTTAACTTCTCCTCAAACTCTGTAATTTTTTGAAGACTTTTAGAGACTACTCTCATCTTTTTGAGTGCCTCATCATAATCATCTTTTAAATTATTTGATACATATTGTAAATTACCCATATCCCCATGAATCGACTCATTTGTAGTTGAAATCTGACTAAAGTTTGAATCCATATCGTTTATATTTCCATTTAACTCTAAAATAGTCTGCACAACTACATTAATGGATACATTTGTCTCATTTAGTGACTTCTGTGTTCTATCTGCCAAATCCCTAACATTCTCAGCTACTACGGCAAAGCCTCGCCCATGCTCTCCAGCTCTAGCTGCTTCGATAGCTGCATTTAAACTAAGTAGATTTGTCTTATCTGCAATATCGCTAATAACAGATAGAACAGATTTTATATTCTCTATATCGTTTGAGAGTTTATTTGTCTCCTCTACAATTGTTGAGTTTTTATCCAAACTATTTGATATAGAGTTTGAAAACTCTTCAAAGTCAGAAAAGATAGCATTAACAGAATCTAAAAGTTTAGACAAATCTGCCGTTAAAGATTCAAAACTATCTATAATAATTTTAAAAGATGGTAGAGAATCGTCTAAAAGTTTATCTTTTACAGTATTACTCAATCTAAGTTGATGTAGTTTTCTATTTTTAAAATAGCTTTTAAAATTTGAGTAGTGAAGTACAAAATTACTAACATACTCATCAAAAAACTGCTCACTCTCACTCACTTCAAAGAAAAATATAGCTGTTAGAGTCTGATTTATATTTACACCTAAAAGCTCTCCAAAAGTGGAAAAACCGACTAAAGGAGTATTATCAAAAATCTTTAAATTATTTAACTCATTTGCATTGTTTAACCTTCTTAAGACACAATCATTAAAAATCGCTCCAACTGGCTTTGGCTTTTTTGATATAAATTTTTCATAATCTCTTTTTGTACTCTCAATAAAACTATCTCTCTTAAGTAAAAACAGCTCATCACCAAAATCAATATCACAAAAAAAGCTAATTATTCGATTCTCTAAATCTATATTTGCAATTGAGCGAATAAAAAACTCTCGATTTACCTTAATTCCAAAAGTGTAATTAGCTAAATTGTCCCCTAATGCACTCTCTTGACAATTAAAGTGACTACAAAGAGCGTCAATTATATTTACAATTTCAAAACTATTTTTATCTAAAACACTCTTTATATACCTTTTTGTTGTATCAGCTTCCAATATATTAAAACTAACATTTGCATTTGAGAAATTTTGACTCTTAAGTACACCATATTTAACACTGGGTTTTAATTTTATAAAAGTCAAAACAGCTCTACTTTGTACAATCGAATTTGAATCAAAAATATATGTATTTTTAAAATCAAATTTTCCTCCAGCAGAACCACCAACAACAATACTTTGAAACTTATCTAAATTATAAAGAGCCTCCATAAAAAAACTCTCACTGCTAGATAATCCATCAAATAGTGAAAAACAGAGTGTATCTCTAAAATCCACATCAAAAGGGATATTTACTCTATTAATCTCTTGCTCAATCGCTTTTACTCTCTCATCTGGCTTATACTTTATATCTCCAGCTTTTATATCATCACACTTTAAATCCACACTCTCTATATGAACCTTATCAATTAAACACTCACTAAAGCTCTGAAGAACTATATTATCCCAACTATCATCTATTGGGTGATAAAGATTCTCAATCGAGCAAAGCTCACCTGCACTCGAGCAGAGAACTATTTTACAATCCACATGAGATTTCAGCTTATTAACTACGCTTTGCATATCTATATGAGGTGATACAAAACCAATAATAAGTTTTATATCGTAATTTTCAAACATCAACTTAGAGATACTATCCTTGCTTATATCATTCGATTTTAGCTTCAGTATCTTTATATACTCTTTTTCTGGCTCTACCTCTTTAACTTTTTCCTCTTTAGATTTAAAAAAAAACATACCCTTTTTCCCTTTTTGAAAAAATATCTATAATCATAACCCTATATAGACCATTTTAGACAAAATATATTTTATTTATCTTTAAAAGGATAAAATATAATTTACTTTAATAGTGTTCTTAATAATATTATATAACCAATAGAAGGATTATTATGAAAAAAACAAATGCAATGCGATTTTTAGATAGAGCTAAAATAGAGTATGAGATAAAAAATTATGAAGTTGATGAGAGTGATTTATCCGCTACTACCGTAGCTAAAAAAGTAAATTTAGAAGAGATAGCCGTTTTTAAAACTCTCCTAGTTCGAGCAAATACAAATGAGTATTTTTTTCTATGCATCTCTTCAAATTTTGAGCTAGATACCAAAAAATCAGCAAAAGCACTCAAAGTTAAAAAGATAGATTTTGTAGCTGTAAAAGATTTATTAAAAATCACAGGATATATCCGTGGTGGAGTATCGCCTATATGTATGAAAAAACAGTTTAAAGTAGTTTTTGATTCAAATATAGAGAAATTAGAGCAGATTTCAATTAGTGCAGGTGTTCGTGGCACTCAGATTCTTCTACACCCAAAAGATATAATTAGAGTATTAAATGCAGAAGTTAATGATTTAATCCTTAAAAACTAAATGAATAGAAAAAATAGAAACTAAATTTATAATACTCTCTAAAAAAAATTAGTTAAAATATTTTTACTAAACTATAAAAGGAGACTATTTTGAGATATATTCTACTACTATCTCTATTTATCTTTACAGCCTGTTTTAATCCGATGGGATTGAGCGATAGTGAGTGGGCAATGTTATCTCCACAAGAGAAAGCTCACTATAGTGCAAAACAAGCAGAGATAAATAGACAAAAAGAGATTGAGAGAGAGAAGCGAAAACAGAAAGAGTTAGAGCTTAAAATTCTTGAGAAACAGAGAATCAATAAACTATATGACAGAGCTGGTTATGGTGATATTTTAGTAGTTGATGTCTATGGTGGAGATGTAAAGTTTGGTAGAAAATATAAAGATTACAAACCCTTCTCATTTATGATTGTAAGAGGTGAGCAGAAAGAGATTACCTTTCGTCATAAAAAAGAGACATCTAAGCTAAAAGTGAGTTTTGATGCTGGAGCTTTACATCTAGGAGATAGTTATAAAAAGGTAACTATTTTAGATAAGGGAGAGTTTAGAAGAGGCAAAAGATACTTTCTAAAAAGTTATAAAGATTTCAACTTCAAAGCTGGAAAATTAAACTTTTATATTAGATATAAAGGGAGCAGTAGATATGATATTTATCACTATAATCGATAAAGGATTTTTTTGATAGATATAATTTTTGTTGTGCTTTTTGCACTCTCTTTTGGTTCGTTTTTAAATGTTTTAATAGTTCGAGTTCCAGAGAATATAAATATAGCTTTTCCTCTCTCTCACTGCCCAAAATGCAAAGAGAAACTCAAAATTTGGCACAATATTCCTCTTATCTCCTATTTTCTACTAAGAGGTAAATGCCACTTTTGTGGTGAAAAAATATCATTTTTTTACCCTTTAGTGGAGTTTTTAACAGCAGTAATATTTCTAACTGTTTTTTGGAAATTTGATTTTACTATCTCAATAGATTATGTTTTAATTTCTATTATATTTTCTCTACTGCTAACACTCTCTATGATAGATTTTAGATATAAAGCGATTCCTGATAGCATTAGCCTAACAACGCTTTTAGTTAGTTTTTTTCTATTTGATATATTTGATACAGCTTCAAATATTTTACTTTTTGCTGGTGGCTTTACTCTACTTAGATTTTATGTATCATTTATCTTAAAAAAAGAGGCAATGGGCGAGGGCGATATTATTATCGCTGGGATTATGGGAGCTGTTTTGGGTATAAAACTGGGACTATTTGCAATATTTCTATCTAGCTTTTTAGCTCTACCAATTTCGCTCTTTTACAGATTCTCAAAAAATGAGTTAGAGCTTCCTTTTGTTCCATTTTTAGCACTAGCCACTTTTTTAGTTTTTATATTTGATGATTTGAGTTTAAACTTTTTAAGGATAGTTTTAAATGGTTAAAAATTATCTAAGACGAAACTTTGCAAGTCTATTTTTCTCTATATTTTTTACACTCTTTATCATCACTTCGATAGTATTTTTTATCAAAATCGCATCGATGACATCGATTATAAAAGTTAGTTTTTTAGAGCTTACAATTTTATATCTATATGTTTTACCAAATATTCTATTTTTTACGATTCCTATCACCTTTTTTGCTTCAGCTGTAATATCCCTTACAAAACTCTCATTTGATTATGAGTTAATTGTCCTCTTTTCCCTTGGATTCTCTCCAAAAAAGATTATTAGAGTATTTTTCTATTTAGCCCTTTTAGTCTCAACTACTCTGCTTATCTTATCGTTAGGGCTTATTCCTCTGACATATCAACTCAATAAAAACTTTATCTATGAAAAGAGAGCAAACGCTAGTTTGAATATAAAAGCGACAGAGTTTGGGCAAAAATTTGGCGATTGGCTTCTCTTTATCGATGATAACGATAACGGAGTCTTCTCAAATATTGCACTCTTCTCTAACAAAGCAGATTTTAGCGATGATATAAACAGTAGTGAAACATTTATTGTTGCAAAAGAGGCAAAAGTTGAAAATCAAGATGGAACTCTTAGCTTTGCTCTATTAGATGGTAGAGGTTTTCTATTAGAAGAGGCTAAATTAAATCAAGTTGATTTTGAAAAAATGAGTATAAATGACACCTCTAAATTAAAAGATATTAACTACAAAGGTGTAATAAAGTATTGGTCAGAGGGTTTTAGTAATAAAAAAATTAGAAAAAACTTCTCTCTCTATATCTTGATTTCACTATTTCCTCTTATCTCTATATTTTTAATTTTAGCTTTTGGGATTTTAAACCCTAGATATGATAAAAATCACTCCTATTTTTATATTATCAGCTCAACAGTAATTTACTATATTTTAATATATAATGGAGCGAAAACTATCCCATTTATCGCAATTGGATTGATTCCAGCTATTTGGTTAATAGGAAGTTACTTTATCTACAAAAAAAGATTAAAGAGGTTTTAAATATTTTGCAAATAAAAGCAGTGATAAGTTATGATGGAACTCTATTTTTTGGCTCACAGATTCAGCCAGAGCAAAGAAGCGTAATAGGTGATTTTAAAAAAGCATTAGGGTTTTTAAATATAGATAGCAAAATCGATGTAAGTGGTCGAACAGATAGAGGAGTTCACGCAACATATCAAGTAATTAACTTTAAACTTCCAGCTTTTTGGAGTGATTTAGAGAAACTTAAAAACTCACTAAATAGAGTTTTACCCGATGATATATATGTTAGAAAACTAAATTTAGTCGATGAATCTTTTAACTCTCGATTTAGTGCAAAAAAGAGACTCTATCGATATATAGTCTCAACAAAAGAGCCAAACCCATTTGAGAAAAAATATATAACTTTTGTAGATTCTATAAATGAGCAGAGAATCAAAGAGGCGATAGAGCTTTTTGAAGGAATTCATAACTTTAAATATTTTAAAAAAGAGGGAAGTGATAATAAAAGTGATGTAAGAGAGATTTTTAAAACTAGATTTTATAACTTTAGAGGTTACTATATTTTCTATTTTGAAGCAAACTCATTTTTAAGAAGTCAAATTCGTCTTATGGTTGGATTTTTATTAAATATTTCAAATAAAAAATTATCAAAAGAGGATTTAAGAAATGCTTTAGAGCTTAAAGTTAGATACAATATAAAATTAGCTCCAGAGCAAGGTCTCTACTTAGCTAAAGTAAAATATGGATAAAACTTATGAATATAGAAGCATTAGAAACGAAACTGTTACAGTTAGATGAGTTGCAAAACATAGAAAAATTTAAAAATATTTTAATCTCTTTAGAGGATTCTCAATTGGAGTTTATAAATCCAATAGCTTTTGCAAAAGAGTATGATTTTGATATAGAAGAGATTATTAATATATTCCTCTACGCCTCAAGAGTTGGGATATTTGATATATCTTGGAATTTACTCTGCCCAATGTGTGGAGGAGTATTAAATAGTTACAAATCAATTGGAGAGCTTCGAGGAGAATCTTACTACTGCTCTGTTTGTGATATAAACTTAGATTTGAATTTAGATGATTATATAGAGGTTAGTTTTACTATCAATCCTGAAATATATGTGGTAACCACAGATTATTTTAAAGATTGGAATACCTTTTTTAAGCGTTTTGTCTCAAGAAACTTTATTTTTGAAAAAGAGATTTTAGAGATGATGAGAGGCAATAGCCTCTTTTTAAAAATGATAGATGAGAATACAATATCTAACTTTGATATAGAGTTTCAAGAGAATACAACATATAGATTAATCAGTTATAACTATCACTTCTCTATAAATATCACAACCAAAAAACTAAACGATGCTACCAAAAATATAAAACTAATAGCTACAAATGATGGATTTAATAAAAAAACAATAGAGCTAACTTCTAAAAAATTAAATCTCGTGATAGAGAATCGCTCAAGTACAAAAATAGGGGCTATTCTATTTAAGATAGATGTTCCAAGAATGCAGTGTCTATTAGAAGACAACGAGACAACTATGAGACCATTTTTAAGAGGAAAAGAGCTTTTAGCTAATGAAGTTTTTAAAAAAATATTTAAAATATCAAACTTGGATTCAGATTTGATGTTAAATATCAGAAGCTTAACAGTTCTCTTTAGCGATTTGAAAGATTCAACATTTTTATATGAGAGAATCGGAGATGTAAAAGCTTTTGATTTGATTCAAAAACACTTTAGCGTCTTAGAAGAGATAATAAAAGAATCTGGTGGAACTATCATAAAAACTATGGGCGATGCTGTGATGGCAACTTTTCCAGAGCCATATCTAGCAACAATATCAGCTATAAAAATGGGTAAAGCGATAAAAGATATTAAAATAGATTCAGAAAAATCACTCGATTTAAAGATAGGAATCCACGAAGGACACGCCTTAATTATTAATAATAATGGAAATATTGACTATTTTGGACAGAGCATAAATATCGCTTCAAGAGTCCAAGGAGTAGCCCAAGCTGGTGAGATTGTTGTCACTAAAGAGGTTTTTGCTTCAGAAGATGTACAGAGAGTCTTAAAAGAAAATAGCTTAAGTGTTAGCAAGTCAAATGAGAAGTTAAAGGGAATCGATAATAGAGTTAGTCTATTTAAACTTAAAAGGAGAAAAAATGGTATATTTCAACGGTTTTTCTCTTAAAAATGAAGAGATTTTATTTGATGAGATTCTAAATGAGAGTGATTTTTTAGTAGCTGGATTTAGCTACGGAGCGATAAAAGCATTTGAGTATGCTCTAGGTTCAAAAGAGCGAATCGACAAATTAGTTTTAATCTCTCCAGCCTTTTTCCAAAATAGAGATAGAAAGTTTAAAAAACTTCAACTGCTCTCTTTTAAAAAAAATCAAAGAAGCTATATTGATAATTTTTTAAAATCTTGTTCAGAGCCAAGTGATTTTGATTTAAAACCATATTTAGAGACTGGAACTTATGAGCAGTTAAATGAGCTATTAGAGTATACTTGGAAAATAGAGCGAGTAAAAGAGCTTTTAGATAAAAAAATAAAGTTAGAGATTTATCTAGGTGAGAGCGATAAAATCGTAAACACAGATAAAACTTTAGAGTTTTTTAAAGATTTAACAAAAATCTACTATATCAAAAATGTGGGGCATATATTAAAGTGATGGAGGTATAAATGGATATACAAAAAAATACTCATATAAAAAATCTATTTTTAGACCCAAATAATTACAGATTTATAGATAATGAAGATTATGAAAAAATTGAAGATAATGAATTGTTTGATAGCATTTATCAAAAAAGAACTTTTAATTTTTTAGAAAAAAAAGGCTTAAAAGATTTAGAAGATAGTTTTAAAAAGAATGGATATCTACCTGTCGATATTATTCAAGTTAAAGAGATAGAAAAGAATAAGTTTTTAGTAATAGAGGGTAATAGGAGAGTAGCTACTTTAAAAGAGTTATGGAAAAAATATGAAAAAGATAATAGTATAAACTTAGGAAAATTAAATCCATCTATATTTAAAAAAATTCCAATTACATACTATGAAGATATAAAAGATGAAACACACCATTTAATTTTAATGGGCTTAAAACATATTAGTGGAAATAAAAAATGGGGTGCTTATAATGAAGCTCTTTTAGTTAGAAACTTACAGATACAACATAATATGAATCAAAATGAAATCATTAAATCTTTAGCTATATCAAAACAAGAGTTAATGAAAATACTTAGAAGTTTAGCTTTGATTGATAAGTATAAAAGAAGTGAATTTGGAGACCAATTTAAAAGCTCTATGTACTCTATTTTTCAATCTTTAACATCGTCACCAAAAATAAGAAGTTGGATAGATATAGATGATGAAGATATGAGTATAAAAAATAGAGTAAATAGTGATAGATTATTTTCTTGGATTAGTGAAGTTGAAGAGATAGATGAAGAGACAAAAGATACTATAAAACTTGATAGAATAATTTCTACTTCAAGTGAAGCTAAAAATTTGGCAAAAATTATTGATGATAACAAAGCTATTGAAGAGATGGAAGAGAGTAGGTCATTTGTTCAAGGCTTTTCAATTTCAGAAACAGCTAATAAAGATCGGGTTAATAATTTACTAAATAATATAGAAAATAAATTTATTGAAGTTAGCAAATTATCAGCTTTCTTTGATAAAAGAGTTGAAGATAGATTAGAGATAATTATTGAAAAAATAAATAAAGTCAAAGAGCTTAAAAAAGAAAGTTTACTTACCTCTTCAAATCAAGATAGTGAAATCTTTATGAACTTTAAAAGTATAGCATTATCAGAAATAGAGATTGTAAAATATAAAAAATTAGTTAATTTAAAAATAGAAAACTTAAATAGAATTAATATTTTTGCTGGAGTTAACAATAGTGGTAAAACTTCCCTCCTTGAAGCAATAGAGTTACTATTAAATCAAAATGATATATACAATTTTTTGGATATACAAAAAAGAAGAGGTAAATTTATAAAATTAAATCCATTATGGTTAAATATTGAATTTAATTTTAATATAGAATTAAAAGGAGTATTTAATTATGCTCCAATCTTTGTAAAAATAGATAAAATAAAAGAGGAAAATGAAAATTTAAATAAAGATTTATATCTATCAACAATTGAAATTGATTCAAATTTTGGAGATGAAAACTTAAAATCTAGTGTTAGGTTATTTGAAGATAAAAATGAAAAATTTTATAAAACTATAAAAATAGTTTGCAATAACTCTTATTCAAGTCCATTTTCAATTCAAAATAAATCTAACTTAGAAAAACATTATGCAAGAAGTGTAAATAAAGATATTTTAAATGATATTTTAGACTTTATAAAAGATAATATTGATGAGAATCTAAAAGACATTAGATTTACAAAAGAGTATATAGAGACTTTTAAAGTTAATCATAAAGATTTTACAATTGATTTATCAAATTTTGGTGAGGGGTTACAAAGAGTCTTTTATATAGCCTTACAGTTTGCAAGTGCAGAAAATGGAGTTTTATTAATCGATGAGTTAGAAAATGGCATACACTACTCTCTTTTAGAGAAGTTTACAGAGTTTATACAAAAATTAGCAATTAAATTAAATGTTCAAGTATTTTTGACAACTCACTCAAAAGAGGCAATAGAGGCTTTTGTAAATAATCAATTTGAAAATGATGATATAAGTTATAATTTAATAGTTGAGAACAAAAGAGCCAATAAAATTCAAATAATAAATTATAATAGTAAATTACTATTTGAGGAACTTGAAGATAATCAAGAGATAAGAGGATGGTAAAATCGTTAATACTTTGTGAGGGTGGTGATGATATTGGGTTTTTAAATTTATTAATTAAATATTTAAAAATTGATAATAATAAAATAGATATTAAAAAACTAGATTCTAAATCAAATTTTTTTAAATTAGAAACATATAGAGATAAAAATATATTATCTAAAATTGAAGCCAATCAATATAATGAAATTTTATTTATTTTTGATTCAGATTATAAAGAAGATGATTCTATTTATGGTGGATTTACAAATAGTGAAAGAGAAATAAAAAATATAATTGCAGAAATAAAAGAAGAAGTTGGTTTTGTATTTTATACAGATTATTATATTGCGTGTGACCCAAAAACTAAAAATGGTAATTTAGAACATCTGATAATTTCTACGCTTTCAGAAGAAAAACAAAAATGTGTAAATACTTTATTAGAGTGTATTAAACCTCATAATACATTTGGAAATAAAAAGATAGTTTTATCAAGTTATAAAACTATCTTTGATGAACCTAATTACAATTTTGAACATAAAAACTTTGATGAGTTAAAAGAAAAAATTGAAAACTTACTATAAAAGGAGAAAAAAATGGAGCTAAAAATAGGAATCGTAACAGTATCTGATAGAGCTAGTGCAGGAGTCTATGAAGATATTTCAGGAGTAGCAATCGAGGAGACTCTAAATGAGTATTTAGTATCACCTTGGATAAAAGTTTATCGATTAATCGCTGATGAGCAAGATGTGATAGAGAAGACTCTAATAGAGCTTAGCGATATAGAGAAATGCTCACTTATTGTAACAACAGGTGGAACAGGTCCAGCAAAGAGAGATGTGACTCCCGAAGCGACAGAGGCTGTAAGTGATAAGATAATGGCAGGATTTGGTGAGCTGATGAGACAAGAGAGTTTAAAGTATGTTCCAACAGCAATTTTGTCAAGACAGACTGCTGGAATTCGTAAAAACTCACTCATTGTAAATCTCCCTGGTAAACCAAAATCGATAAGAGAGTGCCTCGATGCTGTATTTCCAGCGATACCATATTGTGTTGATTTGATAGAGGGTGCCTATATCGAAACAGATGAGAGTGTGATAAAAGCATTTAGACCAAAGGCTAAATAGTGGTAAGTATTGGTAGAAGTTTTGACGAGTATACAAAGTTTTTTGATTTAGATGAGTTTAAGCTTGAGGGTAAAAAAGTTTTAGATATAGCTTCAGGGTTTAGCTCTTTTAAAGCTGAAGCTACGCTAAAAGAGATAGAGACGACAGCTATCGATAAGATATTTTTCTTTGATGAGAAAAAGCTAAAAGAGATTGTTAAAGAATCGCTAAAGACAATAGATAGTTTAAATATTGAGGCTCATAATTTTGACTATTTTAAAGATTTAGATGATTTAAAAGATAAAAGAAGAATCGTTGCAAACCTATTTCTATACGATTTTGAGCAAAATAGCGATAACTATATTGGAATGAATCTGCCAAATATTATGTTTAAGCCAAAAAGTTTTGATATAGCTCTTATTTCACATCTACTATTTTTATATGATGATATTTTAGATGAGAATTTTCATTTAAAATTGATTAAAAATGCTCTAAGAGTATCTAAAGAGGTGAGAGTTTTTCCATTAGTTAATTTAAAAAATGAGAAAAGTATCTTTTTAGAGAAAATTTTAAGTGAGTTTAATTGTGAAATAAAAGCAGTTGATTATGAATTTTTGAAAAATGCAAACGAAGTTTTAATAATAAAGGATTAATTTGAGAATAGATGCTTTTTTAAACGCTGTAAATATTGCAAAACGAAGAGCAATGGCTCTGGATATGTGTAAAAGCAAAGTTGTATTGATAAATGGAAAAGTTGCAAAACCTAGCAAAGAGATAGTTTTAGGTGATAAAATAGAGATAGAGTATCTAAAAGGTAAAAAAGTCTATGAAGTGCTTAAGATTCCAGAGAGTAGAACAACATCAAAATCAAAACAAGATGAATATATAAAAGAGATTTAAATTTCTATAACTTGAATAACTAGAAAAAAGATGAAGTTTTTCTAGTACTTATTTAAAGGGTGGGGGGAAATGTCGATTGAAGGAGAGGAGAGAGTAAAAAGTCTATTCAAAAAAATTATCTTTTTTTGAAGGCAGATATATTATATAAAAAAGATATGAAAAATGTATGAAGTGTAGTGAGTAAAAAAAGAGCATTATCTAAATAAAAAAAATTCAGACTGAAACAATCTCTAACTTAGAAAAAGAGAAGCTTATAAAAGCTCTTCTAGTAGTTTGTTAAATTCACTCTGAATTAAATCTAAATTCTCATTATCCTCTGCCTCAAATCTAGTAACAAGAACTGGCGTTGTATTACTAGCTCTAACAAGTCCCCAACCATGTTCAAATATAACCCTAACACCATCAATATCGATAATTTTTTTAATCTCTGGCATAGATTTTGGTGGATTTTGTAGTTTTTCTTTAAGCTCTTTTATAATCTCAAACTTCTTCTCTTCAGTTGTTTTGACTTTTAACTCTTCTGTTGAGATTGGTTTTGGCAGAGCTTCAAACTCACTATCAAAATCAAACCCTTTATAGAGAAGCTCAATCGCTCTAAAAGTTGAGTAGATAGCATCATCATAACCAAAATATCTATCATTAAAAAATAGATGTCCACTAACCTCAGCTGCAAAAGAGGCATTTGTCTCTCTTATTTTAACTTTGAGGTTTGAGTGACCAGTTTTATACATAATCGCTCTACCAATTTTATCTATCTCATCGTACATTACTTGAGAGCATTTAACCTCTCCAATAACAACTGGATTTTCAATATTTCTAGCAAAAAAGATTGATAAAATATCACCTTTAAAGTTATATTTTTTACTAAGCATTGCGATTCTATCTACATCACCATCATAAGCAAATCCAAAATCAAAATCGCAAAGCTCTCTTTTAATATCTTCTAAATTTTTCTCTTCACTTGGATCTGGGTGATGATTTGGAAAAGTTCCATCAGGATTCTCAAATAGAAGTTTATAATCTTTGATTCCAATTTCTTTTAAAATATCCTCTAGTACTGTATTTGCAACACCATTTCCACAATCGAAAACTAGTTTTTTATCTGAATCTTTTAAGAAACTAAACTCTTTTGCTAAATAGTCAATATATCTCTTTTTAGCATCAATAAAAGTTGATTTCTCATTATCCTCTATATCTATATCACTTTTTAATATCTCATCACCTAAAGCATAAATATCATCACCAAAAAATGGTGCTTTATCGACAGTTATTTTAAATCCATTATACTCTGGTGGGTTGTGTGAGCCTGTTATCATAACTGAAGCTGTTGGCTCGATTCCATCAAAGTTTTGATAGTTTGAAAAGTAATTAACTGGCGTTGCAACAAGCCCCATTGTTAAAACTTTTATACCAGCTTTATTGAATCCACTTGTAAGCCACTTTTCCAAAATTGGCGAGTGAGTTCTAGCATCATATCCAAGCGATACATAAGCATCACTTTTGATAGCTTTTATCTTTAAGCCTAAAAAATATCCAATCTTTTTAACACTCTCTTCATTTAACTCTTTCTCAAAAATTCCTCTAATATCATACTCTCTAAAGATAGATTTCATAAGCACTCCTAATAGTTATACATATTTACATAATACTCGTGTGCCATTCTACCAGAATCAAAGGCTGGAATCACATCACTCATAGAGTTTTTCATAAGTGTAACCCACTCTTTTTGCTTATCATAATATGCTGGAATAACTTCATTTTCCAATATATCCATCATATTTTTATTATCCAATCTATCTTGCTCCTCTATCGATAGATTTCTATCAGCTTTTATCGTAAAGGCATTTTTACCATCTATCGCAAACTCTGGGTGCCAACCATCATCAATAGATAGATGCAACGCTCCATTCATACAAGCACTCATTCCTGAAGTTCCCGACGCCTCTCTTGTGATTCTAGGGTTATTTAGCCAAACATCAGCACCCTTTTTAAGCTCCATAGAAAGCCCTAGCTCATATCTAACTAAAACAGCTACTCTCTTTAGATTTGATGCTAAGTGAACCAATTCATTAAAAATATTAATAGAGTTACTATCCCCAGGGTATGGTTTACCAGCCCAAATAACTTGAATCGGTCTATCTTCTCTCTCAACCAATCTTTTAAACCTCTCAAAGTCATACTTAAGTAGCCCTGGTCTTTTATACTCTGCAAATCTTCTAGCCCAAACAATAGTTAAAACTTCAGGGTCAAACATCTTTCCAGTCTGGTCAGCAATAGTATTAAATAGCTGTCTCTTTAAATGTTTTTTTCTAGCGATAATTTCATAATCTTCATGCTCATCTAAAGCTCTAATTAGATTTTTATCAGCCCAATATCTTCTATTTTGTGCATTTGTAATTCCGATAATTTCACAAACGCCCTCGTTATCTCTCCACATCTCATTGGCTACATCTTTATGAATCTGAGAAACAGCATTTGCTCTCTTACTAAGTCTTAAAGCCCCTAGAGTTAAACTAAATTGATTCTCGTAAGTTTTTGTAATATCTCTAACCTCATCTAAAGCTAAATTACTAAAAAAGCCCATAGAGTGAAGTCTATGAATATCATGCTCTTCATTTCCAGCTTTCTCTGGTGTATGAGTTGTAAATGCAACTCTCTTTTTAACCTCATCTAAATTTCTAAATTTTGAGTATAGGTGAAAAGCTAATGGAACTGCGTGACCTTCATTCATATGATAAATATCAGGTACTTGATTTAGCTTCTCAAGCACTTTTGCACCAGCGATTCCTAAAACTATCTCTTGAGCGATTCTAGTCTCTTCATTTCCATCGTATAGTTTATGCGTAATTGTTCTTGATAAGAAATCATTCTCTTCAATATCAGTTGATAGTAAAATAACTGGAGCAGTTCCAAAAGTTTCAGGTTTTAAAAGGTATGCTTTTACAAAAACAGGCTTACTATTTATATCAACAGATACAGTTATATTTAAATCCTCTAAAAAGAAATATTTTTTTCTTCTATATACAACATTCATGCTTCTATTTTCGCTTCTTGTCTGGTCATAATAACCATAACTCCATAAAAGCCCTACACCCATTATATTCTGTTTTAAATCGTAAGCACTTCTCATATGCGAACCAGCTAAAAATCCAAGACCACCAGAGTAAATTTTCAATGCTTGATGGATTGCAAACTCCATAGAGAAATATGCCACTTTTGTGCTGTACTTTTCATCTATCTTATAATCTACCATTATTAAAATCCCTTATAGTAATTTTCTAGTAACTCTATACTTCAATCTATTAAATCTATTTTTTAATCTCTTTTTACAAATTATTTAAGAAATTATTGAAATAGTATTACTTGGTTGCAATATTACTTTTTTTGAGTAACTCTAAAGTAACATTTTTTGTATTAAAATTGTAACAATGTAACTATCTGTTACTCTAAAAGCTTTTTATATATAGTTAGATAGTTATCAACACTTCTCTTCCAAGATAGATTAAAATAGAGATTATTAATAGCGATATTTAAAAATTTGCTTTTGGTATGAAATAGAGATACAGCTCTTAAGATAGCCTCTAGTAGTGATATTTTATCAACAGATTTTAAAACAATTCCCTTTGGAGACTTTTTATCTATCAAATAATCACTCACACTATCTTTTAATCCACCAATAGGCGTCACAATCGGAATAGTTCCATATTTTTGAGCTATCATTTGATTTAATCCACAAGGCTCAAAAGTTGAGGGCATAAGTAGAAAATCACTCGATGCGTAGACTCTTCTAGCTACTTTTTCATCATACTTAGAGATAATTTTTATATTTTCAAAATCACTATATTTTTTAAACTCTTTAATATACTCACCTTTTCCATCTCCAAGAATTATTAAATTTAAATCTAAATCTTTAAAAATATATAAAATTTCACAGAGTAATCCTAACTTCTGCTCTGTAAATCTACCGATAAAGCCAAATAGAATCTTATTAACACCTTTTAACTTTAACTCTTTTAAAAGCTCTTTTTTATTCTGTTTTTTATTTGAGTAATCTTTTGCACTGTAATTAAAATAGAGATTCTTATCACTCTCTGGATTAAACTCCACCTCATCAATTCTATTTAAAATACCAACTATTTTATCTCTTTGAGAGTATAAAAACTCATGCAGACCAAAGCCATACCCATAAGTTAAAATCTCTCTAGCATAATTAGGACTTACAGTTGTGACAATATCAGAGTTTGCAACAGCTGTTTTTAAAAAATTTACTCTATCAAAATACTCTATATCATCTAAATGAAAATTTTTCCAATCAAGCTCTAAATCAACTATCACTCTCTTATCAAAAATGCCTTGAAAAGCTAAATTATGAATCGTAAAAACAGTTTTTATATTCAATTTTGCATTTTTAACCAAAAGTGCAACCAAAGCACTCTGCCAATCATTTAAGTGTAAAATATCAAAATTATTAACTTTTAAATACTCTAATACTGCATAAGAGAAGAGTCCAAATCTAAAGTAGTTATCCTCATAATCTCCATAAATTTCATCTCTATCAAATAGAGCATTATAAAAAAAGAGATTCTTTTTTGATTTGTTTTTAAAAACTTCAAAAATATACTCTTTTTCTCTCAAAACTATTTTTATAGAATCTACTCTTTTAAGCTCTTCTCTATCTATCTCTTTGTAAAGTGGTGTAACGGTTGTAACTTTGGCACTTTTGCTAAGCTCTTTTGTAAAACCACTTGCAACATCAGCTAAACCGCCACTTTTGATATATGGATATATCTCACTTGTCACATATAATATTTTCATAATAGCTCTCTTCTATTTTTTTAATATAACTCTCTATCTATTCTATTAAAAAAAGAGAAAAAATCTTTAAAACTTACATTTTGTTTACAAAACACTACTTAATTATTAGAAAAGAGTATAAAAGAGAGAGTTTAAAAGGCTACTCCCCTTTTAAAATAGATAACTCCCTCTCATCAAATCCACTCTTGATTCTAGCTTCAATATTTAATGGCTTTTTGCCTTGATTCTTGAAAGAGTTTGGATAGATACTCTCAACTATATTAAAATACTCACTTGGCTCAATTTTCTCTAGTGAACAGGCATATTTAAACCATCTATCACCCTTTCTAACATGCTCTATCTCTTCATCTAAAATAACTTTGAGAGCCTCTATTAAATCTTGATTCTTATCGCCTCCATTTAATGAGAGTTTTTTTATCAAAACAGGATTTGAATCAAGCCCATTTGCCTCCATATATCTAGGAATTAGAGCCATTCTCTCTAAAAGTGCCAAAGATTTACAAGAGGCTTCAAATAGACCATCGTGTACATCAAAATCACCATATTTACAATCTAAAGTAGTTAAAATATCCTCTAACATCAAAAAGTGTCTAATCTCATCATCAGCTACCTCTAACCAGTCACTATAAAACTCTCTTGGCATATCTCTAAATCGATAAGAGGCATCTAGTGCCAAATCGATAGCAGAGTATTCGATATGAGCTATCGCATGAGCTAAAATAGCTTTTCCCTCTTTTGTTGCTATATTTTTTCTTCTAGGCACATCTCTTGGCTTGACACTATTTAAAAACTCACTATATGATGGCTTATCAAAGACTTTAGGCTCTGATTTTGATTCAAAATTAAACCTATCTTCTAAAAAATCTCTATAAAAAACTTTAAATCTATCTATCTTCTGCTCTTTAGTTGAACTTCTTAAAATCAACTCTAAATTTTCAAAAAAATTCATGCTTTTCCTTATTAAATAGTGATTCTAACAAAAAATAGTAATTTAATTGTTATAAGAGGAAATTAAAATTAAATTATTTGTAAGGATAAAATTTGAGTTCAAAGCCGATTATAGAGTTTTTAGAAGCTATGAAAAGAGCTAAAAAGACAGATATAAAGATAACCGATGAAGAGTTAGCCGATTATTTAGAAGATTTGAAATATAGAGATGAGAAGAAATTTTTTGAGTATATTTCACACCTTCCAAATGAGCTAAAAGCAGAGACTATTATTGAGCTTCCCACAAGATTTCAACAAGATTTGATAGATTTTTTTACATTTGATGAGTTAGCAGTAGTTATAAACTCCCTAGAGACTGATGATGCAACAGATTTTATGCAATTAATATCAGAACAGAGTAAACAGAAAGAGAAATCTGTCTTATCTCTATTGGATAAGGAAAAATTAGAAATTATTAAAAAATTGCGAAGTTATAGTGAAAATGAAGCTGGTTCACTTATGCAACATGAACTATTTAGTGCAAATATTGACGAGAAGATAGAGACATCGCTAGAGCGACTTAGAAGACTTAAAAAAAATAGAAACTTAAAAAATATTCACTATGTTTTTATTGTAAATAACCTACATCAACTCTTAAAGATAGTCCCTTTTGAGGATTTGATTTTAAAAAAAGAATCGCTCACTTATAGAGAGATTATCGATGAGTTTGATGACCCAATTGTAATAGAGGATAGAGAGGATTTAAGAGAGGCTATCTGGTTAATTGAGCAAAATGATATATCGATACTGCCTGTAATTTCAAAAAATAGAAATCTGCTAGGACGAATCACTCACGATGATATTTTAGATGAGATTGAGAAAAAAGCTACAAAAGAGATGTACTCTCTAGCTTCAGTTGATAAAGATGAAGAGGTTCACGACACTGTTTTAAAGACAACCAAAAGTCGAGCTATCTGGCTCTTTATAAATTTAATAAATATAACTCTAGTCTCTATCGTAATTGGCTTTTTTGAAGAGACAATAAAAGAGATTGTTGCTCTAGCTGTTTTGATGCCGATAGTTGCCAATATGGCTGGAAATGCCTCTATGCAGACTTTGACAGTTATTGTTAGGCAGATTTCGATAGGAGAGATTGAGTTTAAAGATGCAAAAAATATCTTTTTTAAAGAGATGTCAATTTCAGTTATAAATGGCTTGGCTTTTGCCCTTTTAGCTACTATCATCTCTATTGTAAGATTTGACTCTTTTGTCTTGGGATTCGTTATGGCTTTAGCGATGCTTTGTAGCTTTTTAGTTGCAGGTTTTACTGGTGTTATCGTTCCATTAACCCTAAAAAAACTCAAAATAGACCCAGCAATTGCAAGTTCTGTGATAATTTTAACCCTAATGGATGTGGTTGGATTTTTTATGCTTTTATATTTAGCAAAAACTCTAATTCTCTCATAGACTTTTTGCTTTTTTTCAAATTTTGGTACAATATAGGTATAGAAACAGTTATAAAAGGTTTTTTATATGAATACCAAACATTTAACCACAGAACAGTTAGATAAGTCTATTTTAGGAGTTACTAAAGCGATAGAGAAAGCTCCTAATAAGAATGCTATTGGCTATTTAGCTAAAGTTTTAGCGGGACTTAAAGAGATTCAGAGCGAGGTGAAGTCAAAAGAGCTTGACAACGCATTTAAAAGAGAGAAATGGAAAATTTAATATCCAAATTAATCATAGTATCCTCTCTTCTCTTTTTGGGTTGCTCTAGCAAATTTGAGTTTTCAAAAGCAGATTTTGAGCAGAGTTCATTCTCTGAGATTCCAACTTTTACAGAGAGTGACTTAACAACAGCTTTTAATCTATTTAAAAAATCTTGCCATAAAAATGAGTATCTAAAGAGAAGTTGTAATCTATCTAAAAAATATACAAATCCTAGAGACTTTTTTGAGCAGAACTTTACTCCATTTTTTATAAAAAGTAAAAAATCATTAGCTACTGGATATTTTGAACCTTTAATATATGGCTCAAGAGTTAAAAGCGAAAAATACAGATACCCTATCTATGAAAAACCAACCGATTTAGTAGCTGTCAGCCTAACCGATATTTATCCAAATTTGAAAAAGTATCGATTAAGAGGAAGAGTTTTAAATAGTAAATTAGTTCCCTATTACGATAGAGAGTATATCGATAAAAATGGAGTAGATTCTAAAGTTATCTGCTATAGCGATGATAAGATTGATCTCTTTTTTCTACATATTCAAGGCTCAGGAAGAGTGAGACTGGATAGTGGTGAGACAATTTTTATCGGCTACTCAGAGCAAAATGGGCATAAATATTACGCTATTGGAAGAGCTTTAAAAGATAAACTCAAAAAAATATCCCTAGAGAGCATAAAAGAGTACCTATATACCCACCCTGATGAAGTTGATGATATTTTAAACATGAACAAGAGTTATATCTTTTTTAAAGAGAAAACTAAAAGTGCAACTGGAACGCTAGGAATTCCTTTGATTCCTGAATACTCAATTGCAGTTGATAGAGAGTTTATTCCACTTGGATTTCCAACATTTGTAGATACAAAAGTACAAAATGAAGATTTTTCAAAACTGACACTAGCCCTTGATACTGGTGGAGCAATCAAAGGTCAATCGAGAATCGATATTTTTTTTGGATATGGAAGAGAGGCTAAAGCGAAAGCTGGTGAGATGAAATCAAAAGTAAAACTCTGGTTATTGATTCCAAACGAGCTTACTAAATGAGTCTAACAAAGACTTTTCTCCAAAGCATTGTTTTTAGTTTAGTAAATATATCTCTAAATTTTGGCTTTAAAATCTATTTAGCAAAAATCATCTCTAAAGAGGATTTAGCTATCTATTTCACTGCTATCGACATCTTTTCACTCGCTCTTTTGGTTTTAGTTGGATTTCGCTCATCAATGGTTGTTAGTTACTCAAAGACAAAAGATGATTTAAAAATATTAAATCTCTTTAGATACTTTTTGATTGCGACTATGCTTCTATCTTGGGCTTTTATAATTCCATATATAAAACATAAAGTTGGAGTAGATATAAACTACTGGTATTTAGTCTCGCTTATTTTAGCTATGGGAACTTATACCTATTTGACAAATCAATTGGCGATGTATCGACTCTATAAAAATATAAATCAAATTATCTTTTTAGAACCGATTTTTGTCATCTCTTGGTTTGCTATCGCCTACTATTTAGCCCATACAAACGATATAAAATCACTCTTTATCTCTGGAATTATGTCAAGTATTTCACTCTCAATCTATATCTATATCAAAAAGCGAAACAGTATAAAAGAGCCAACTTTTAGCTTAGTTCCACTAAATCCACAGATGAAATCATTTTTGAAAAACTCAATAATATCTACAATAGAGTTCGCCTCAGGTATGTTTATTCTCTATTTAGCTGTTATATTTATAATAAAATATTTCAGCCACAATGAGTTAGGTGATTTTCAAGTAGTTGTAAAACCTATTTTTATGTACTTAATTACACTTTTTGTATTTCCTATCTTTAGATTCATTCTGCCAGAGTTATCATTTTTGGTTGCAAAAAAAGATATTTTAAAAATTTTACAAATTAAAAAGTGGATTTATATATTTTCTGGATTTGTTAGTTTTATATTTGTAGTAGTTTCGCTTAACTACTCAAAAGAGATAGTAGCAACTCTATTTCCTCAGCAGTATCAACACTCCTACTTGATGCTAACACACTTATCATTTTTCTTTATTTTTATTATGCTAAATGCCTACCAAATTGCTTTTATAAAGGCTTCAGGAGAGTTTTTTAAAGCACTTCTGATAAGAGTCTCTGGTGTTGCTGGATTTTTAATAGCCTTTTTTACTATTAGATACTTCTCTGATAATATCATCTCTATAATCATAGCCTTAGCAAGTTCATATACAGTAATGTTTGCCTTCTCTTTTATAGTAGAGAATCAGATATTAAAAAAGCTAAAAGGGTAAAACCTACCTATTGAACTCTTTTAGTTATCTTTTTTCTATATATTTTTTGTATAATTAATCTAAATTTTTTACAAAGGATAAGTATGGATTTACTTATAGAGAATATCAAAAATTCGGTCATAGAGATTGATGATAAAATTCAAGAGGCAGACTTTTTTGAGCATAAAAACTTTGATGATGAGATTGATGAGATAATCAAAAAATATTTAAAAAATGTTGATAAAATAAGATATATTCAGAGAAAAAAAGATAAATCAATTACAGAGATTAATGAAAATGGTGAGTATATTATCACTTACATAGATGTAGATGGAATCGAAAACACTCTAATAAATTGGAGCTTTGGCTCACTCTTTACAGTATATAGTGGTGAAATTGCAAAAGAGAATATAGTAGAGGTTATCTATGTAGTCTATGGTCCTAGGACAGAACTTGTAATAACAAAAGATGAGCCAGAAGTATTTCTACTACAAAGCGATGGTAGCTTTAAATCAAAAAAAGTAATTCACTTTAAAGAGAGAGGTAATATTGTCTCATTTGGCTCTAGTATTTTTGAGTATGATGAGAAGTTTTACAAAATCATGGATTCACTTTTAAAAGAGGGGTATAGATTAAGACATAGCGATTCGCTTGTTATGGATATTAATTTTCTATTTTTAAAAGGTGGAGGAATTTTATCGATAAATCCTAAAAAAGTAGACCCTATCTATGACCTATATGGATTTAAATATCTATTTTCAAAAACAGGAACAGAGCAGATACATGGTCAAAGTGACAGTGAGAGACCAATTTTACTTGGCTCAGGATATGAGCTAGAGAGAGTGAGAGAGACTCTAGGTTATTAGAGTTTTATCTGCTCTAGAGCTTTTCTAAATCGTTTAAACCCCTCATCAATCTCCTCTTTAGAGATTGTAAGTGGTGGTAAAAATCGAACTGTCCCACGACCAGCTTTTAAGACTAAAAGAGAGTTTTCAAACGATTTTTCAATCACTTCTGCTTGAATTTCAGGAGAGATAGCTCTTAATCCTCTCATCAATCCAAGTCCAACCTCTTTAGTAAATAGGTGAGGAAAATCTTTTACAATCTCTTTTAAGTAGTTATCAAATAGAATAATATTCTTATCTAACTGCCCTGAAACTTTGAACTTTTCAAGCACTTTCAAAGTCTCTTTTGATGCTACCGTAGAGAGATAATTTCCTCCAAAAGTGCTACCGTGGTCACCTATTTCAAAAATATCTTTATGTTTTGTTACAACAGCTCCAACAGGCACACCATTTCCAAGCCCTTTTGCAAGAGTTATAATATCTGGCTCAATCTCATATAGATTTGATGCTAAAAACTCACCACTTCGATAGATTCCTGTCTGAACCTCATCGATAATAAGTAAAATCTCTCTTTTCTTTAAAAAAGTCTCAAGCTCTTTTACTTTTGCTTTTTCAAATGGCTCAACACCACCCTCACCTTGAACAAGCTCAATCATAACAGCTACTGTCTCATCATCTACCATTTTATAAATCTGCTCTATATTTTTAGCTGAGCTAAATCCATCTGGATATGGACTAAAGTGAGGCGTGTGCATACTTGCTTGTCCCGTAGCTTTTACAGTTGTGATAGTTCTTCCATGAAAAGAGTGCTCAAGTGTAATAACTTTCCACTTCTTCTCTTCAAATTTTATCTCACCATATTTTCTAGCGAGTTTTATTGCACCCTCATTTGCTTCAGCTCCAGAGTTTGCAAAAAATACCCCTATATCACTTCCGTATAAATCTGCTATCTTTTTAGCTAAAAGTGCTTGAGGCTCAATCAAAAATAGATTTGAGATATGAACCATATTTTTAGCCTGTTTTGCTATCGCTTTAGATATTTTTTTGTTTCCATGTCCAGCTGATACTACTCCAATACCACTTGTAAAATCTATATAATTATCACCTAACTCATCAAATAGAGTTGCGTTTTTACCTTTTTTAAAATTTACATATCTTCTAGGGTAAGTATTTAGTACATAATTTTTATCTATATCTATTAAATTCATAATAAAAACTCCTTAGTTTTTTGAATCTTCCATTTTACTATAAAACTGTTTTATATTTATTGAAAAAGAGTACATTTTCAGATACAATAACAAAAGCATAGTAGGTAGTTGCTCAACTTGAGAGGAAAGTCCGGACTACAATGAAGCAAAGCTCCATCTAACAGATGGCTAGTGTAAACTAAGGGATAGTGCAACAGAGAGTAGACTTCCAATTTATTGGTAAAGGTGAAACGGAGGTGTAAGAGACCCCCAGATTCTAAAGTAACTTAGAGTGCTTTGTAAACCCAGCTTGTAGCAAGAAGAGTATGGTTAATAGCTTCATAATAAAAAACTCTTCGCAAAAACTCTATTGTAAAATAGTAGAAAAGATTAATAACTACCCTCGACAAAATCCGGCTTATAGCTATGCTACTATTTTGGAGTAATTTTATGAAAATTCTATTCTCTCCTAGTGAAGCTAAAAAAAATCTACAGATAAATATTCCCATAGATAAAAACTCTTTTATATTTCCAAAACTATATGAAAAACGCTTAGAGGTGTTAAAAATATATGACGAATTTGTAAAAAATGCTTCGATAGATGAGCTTAAAAAACTATTTGGCTTAAAAAAGATAGAGGATATTGAGGTTTTAAGGGAATCTATTTTTGAGAAAAAAACAGCTAAAGCGATAGAGTTATACAGTGGTGTAGCTTTTGATTATCTCCAATACAGCTCTTTAGATGAAAAGACTCAAGAGTATATAGATAAAAACACTATAATATTCTCAAACCTATTTGGCTCAATATTAGCTAGTGATTTGATTCCTTATTACAAACTAAAACAGGGTGAAAAAATTGATAGCTTTGATACAGCTAGTTTTTATAAAAATAGCTTTAAAGAGGAGCTAAATAGTTTTTTAAAAGATGAAACTATTGTCGATTTAAGAGCCTCTTATTATGATAAGTTTTATAAAGTAGAAAATGAGTATTTGACATTTAAATTTTTAAAAAATGGCAAGAGTGTAAGTCACTACGCTAAGGCTTATCGAGGATTGATGTTAAGAGAGATAGCTCTAAACCAAGCTAAGAGCAGAGATGATATTTTAAATATAAATTTTGAAAATTTAAAATTTTTAGAGATAAAAAGAGTAAAAACGAAAGAGGAGTTTATCTTTGAGATTACAAACTAAAAAGGAAAAACTATGAGCAGTATTGAAAAATTAACAAATCTATTAACTAAAGAGATTATTCCCGATATTGAAGAGTATATTGACGAGCTTTTTGAGCAGATAGCATCAAAAAAAGCTGATAACAGCACTGAAGAGGAGTTTAAAGAGTTAAAAGAGCTTCATATTGGATTTAAAGATATGTTAGATGAGTTAAATGCTGGTGAAATTGAAGAAGAGGAAGCTAAAGAGATTTTAGAAGATATATTTGATATGAGAGAGAAGAGTGATAAAAATTAAATCACTTAACATATCTAAGTTATAATTTATGAGACACTCAATAAAAAATAATTTGTTATAAAAAAGTTTATTGATATAATAGAGAAATTTTTTAAAATGGTGTTATATGAATTTGATAAAACTAGATAATAATTTAAACTTCAAAGATAGATTAAATCTTTTAGGATGTGATAGAGGTGGTGTTGAAATCATGTCTAAAAAGATGAATTTAAATCTAATATATATAGAAAATATAAAATCCTCTGCATCTAATATCCTAAAACAAGATGCTCTCTCTATCGGAGCAGAACTTGCAACTCCAAAGGGTGTGATAACTTGTAAAGATGAGTTTGTTGATGCTATCTTAATCGCAACAGACAAACAGTTAGAGATTCTCTCAAAAAAAGAGTTAGCACAACCTTTTGGTCTGAAAAATTTAGCAAAAGAGCTTAAAAAATTCATCTATAAACCTCAACCTAAATCTAAAATTATGGGCGTTATAAATGCAAATGACGATAGTTTTTACCAAAATAGTAGATTTAAAGGCTCTGAAGCAATCCAAAAGATAGAAAATATGATTAGTGATGGTGCTGATATTATTGATATTGGGGCGGTATCGAGCAGACCTGGAAGCCAAAAGGTCTCAAGCCAAGAGGAGTTAAGTAGAGTTAGAGATACTGTAGATGAGATTTACAGATTAAAACTCTATGAAAAAGTGGATTTTAGTATCGATAGTTATCAAGAGATAGTTGTTAAATATGCACTAGAGAGAGGATTTAATATAGTAAATGATATTACAGGCTTAAAAGATGACGCTATCGCTAAAGCAGTAAGTGAGTTTGACGCTACTGTTGTGATTATGCATATGCAAAACTCTCCAGAGACTATGCAAGATAACCCTATATATAAAAGCGTAATATCAGATATTTCACTATTTTTTCAAGAGAGAATCGAAAAAGCTAAAAATTTTAATATAGATAAAATTATTTTAGATGTCGGTATCGGTTTTGGAAAATCCTTAGAGCATAATTTAGAGCTAATAAAACATTTAAAACATTTTCGAAAATTTGGTTTAGAGATATTAATTGGTGCTAGTAGAAAATCTATGATAGATAAGATATACCCATCAGAGATAGATGAGAGATTAGCAGGTACTTTAGCAATCCATTTAAAAGCGATAGAGAATGGTGCTTCAATTATTAGATGTCACGATGTCAAAGAGCATAAACAAGCGATATCTATATTAGAGACAATAAATAATATTTAAAAAGGAATAGAATTGAAAAAAAGATATATTTTATTAACTCTTGGTTGCTCTTTATATGCAAACTTAGACTTATTATCAACAACTCAAAAAAATACTCTAGTAAATTTTATTAACACAAAAGCAGAGTATATTGAGACCAATACATCTACTATTAGAGACAATAATGAGACAAATATTACAACTACTCATTTAGCTACACTAAAGTCTTTAAAGATAAAAGATTACAATTTAACAGAACTTATTTCTGAACTTGGTTATATTAACAACTTAGATACATTTCGATTTCATAAAACGACTCTTATTAATAAAAAACTACCGAATAGTTTTTATAGATTAAATATTACAAAAAGCACGACTTCAGGTGGCTCTATATATACAAAAAACTCAAATGAGACTACAAATGAGTTTTTAAATAGATTAGGTTGGAATAGAGTAAACAATCCTCCTACTATAAGCATGTCTAAAAACTATATTTATATAGGCATAAATGAGTATATTAATTTAGAAGCAAATGCCAGTGATAGTGATGGTATTATAAAAACTTCATATTGGAAATTTAGTGATGGTTACACCTCTCTCATATCAAAACCTAGTAAAAAATTTATAAATGGTGGTAATTATATAGCTACTTTCATAGCAACTGATGATGATGGAAATACAACAGAAAAAAGTATTCCTATCTATGTTAATAACTCTGATATTAAATCATATAAAAAATATCCTTATAATGAAACAAACTCTTTTAAAGTAAATCAAAAAGTTTTTTTTGAACCTCAATATATCGATAACAATAAATATAGTTACTCTTGGGATTTAAACTTATCAAAATCAACAGAAACAAATGCATCAGAAATTTTCTTAAATACGGGAACATATATTGTATCGTTATCAACAACAAATAAAACAACAAAAACAACAGAAAAATCTTCAAAAAGTATCGTAATAAAAGAATCAGATACTTATAACCTACTTATTGATATTTTAGAAAAAGATCTATTTGAAACACGAAATGATTGGATTAACAGAATAAACAATTATAGTAAAACTATACAAAGAGACATTGTATTTAATGACTACAATGCAGATAATGAAGAGGTAACATTCAACTATAATTTAAGAGAATTTTTTATTGATACTGATGAGCAGACTCAAAAGATGGATTTACAAGAGGCAAAATTACTTTTTGATATAAATGAAACCGAACAAGTTAATATAGAATTAAAAGCAAATCTAAATGGAGATAGTATCACTATATATCCAAATCAATTCTACTTTGATAACTTGTCAAAAAGCTGTTCTTATTATACAGATTCAAAATTTAATGACTTAAAAACAGAATTAAATAAAGCTATTTATGAGAATACTCAAAGTCATATAGATTTAATTAAAACTTTCAATAATAGAAATGAAAAATACTGTTTCCCTCTAACTTTTAGTAGTTATGATGCTGAAAATGGGAAAATGTATGTAACACTAGATTTATCTAGTCTCTCTTTAACAAATAAAGATATTGTTATAGATATAAACTCTAGCGATAGAGGTGAGAATATCAACTACTTTAAAGAGTATATGAATTTAGAGAGCTCTTTTGATATAATCTATAAAAACAGTGAATATTTCCCTTACTTTGAGAGAGATTACTCTAAAATAAACCCTTTTAACTTTTACGATGATTTAGATTTTATCTATTTTAACTATCAAGCGGGAGTAATGGATAGTATAAAGAGTGAGCTACAAAAGAGTGATTATGAAGAAGAGTTATCATACAAGCAGAAGCTCTCTAAATATAAACCAAAATTTGTAGTAGATATATCAAACCAATTTACCTATAATTTATTTTTAAAAAGATTATCTTTTACTCTCGATTTATCAAAACTAAATCTACCAAACGAATCTTACTATATCGATAATATAGAGCAGAATCTAGCAGAGAAGATACATGAGAATGCAGAGATTATAATTGAGTTATATATGTATGATGAGGGTAGTGAGATTAAATACTATACAAACGATATATATGTCAATTTAGACGGTATTGAGTATACTGCTCAAAAAAGCTCTACAACAACTCCTAGTGAAGCTTTAATAATTAAAAGTGGCTGGAATCTACTCTCAACTCCAGTAGCATCAAAGTTAGATAGCAGTATCTTAAACTCTAACCAGATATGGATTTATAAAAACAAAACATGGATTAAAAACCCAAATGAGATAGAGCCTCTATATGGTTTTTGGTTAAAAGCAAATGAGAATAAAACACTCAACTTAACTGGTTCAAGCTACTCTTTAGATGTATCAATATTAGATAATGGTTGGAATCTAACTGGAACTGGTGAGAATTTAACAAATTTAAATCAATATGATGTAAATAATTTCTATATCTATAGAGATAATAAGTGGTTAGATTTAAAATCAAACACATTAAGTGAAATAAAAAAGGGTGAGGGAGTTTGGGTAAACAAGTAGCTTAAAAAAGCTCTAAATCATCTCCATCATCTTCCTCTTTTTTCTCATCATTTTCAGATAACATCATCTCAAGTTGCGAACAACTGCTAAAGATAGAAGCGTCTAAATAGTGAATATCGTTTGCCTCTCTTGTATAGAAGATAACATTTTGCCAATTTGATAAATCTCCAACAATAGCTTCCAAAAATAGTAAAACTTTTTTCTGAACACCCTCATCAAAAGTCTCTATTTTTTTTACTTCCAATAGATTTACAAGTGAATTGAGTGCGTAAGAGAGTTCCTTGAACTCTACAAAATTTCCCAAAAGTTTAGCGTATTTAAAAACAATAAGAGTAATTGAAGCTATCAACTCAGGGCTTATTTTTCCATCACTCTCATACAGAGTTGTCTCTAAATCTCTATTTAACTCTTTAAGCTCATCTAAGAAAAATATATCAATATCCATATTTTGAATAAACTGTTCAGCAGTGATTTTTTCATTATCACTTTTATGCATATTATCTATTTTATTTAAATTGATAATAGAATCGACACTACTCTCTTTTGGAATCTCTTTTTTATCTCTCTCTTCCCTCTCATTAGGCTCTATATTTGGAGTATCTCTACTCATTAAATGAAACTTCATAGAATCATCTAAATGTCCAAAAGAGAGATGAGAGTAGATTCTAAGTATCTTATTTCTCCATCTACAAAGCTCATTCTCACTAAATTCAAAATTACTCTCAAGCCAATCGATAATCATCTTTGCCCAGAGAAAAAAGTATGGAATAAAATGCTCTATCTTTAAATCTATCCTCTTGTGAGAATCGATAACTTTAGAGATAGCCTCTAAAAGCTCATCTAAATCGTGTGTTAAAAATTTAATTGCAAAAGTTGACTGTTTTATTTTTAATTTAAAAAGAGTATCTTTATCACTAATAAAATTAGCAACTTCATTATCTTTTGAAATTTTATTATAAAATGGCTCAACTACATCAGATAGAAGCAAAACACCCTTATCTCTAGGCAAAATCTCTAATTTAATATCTTCATTGCAAATTTTTGTATTTTTTATAAACTCTTCCAAATATAGCTCCAAAAACTTTAATTAAAACTATTATAACAAGTTTAATTTTTAAAAAATATAGATTCAATTATAATTCAAACTAAAAACTAGGAAATTCAGATGAATTTAAATGAATATAAAACAAAAGTAGCACTATTAAAAGACTATGCTTATAGGTATTATGTTTTAGATGAACCGATAACAACTGATGAGGAGTATGATAATCTATATAGAAAAATAGAGAAGTTTGAGAGAGAAAACCCAGATTCGATAGATTTCTCATCACCAACACAGAGAGTTGGCGATATAGTCTTAAGCAAATTTGAAAAAGCTAACCATATAAAACGAATGTGGAGTTTAGAAGATGTATTTGATAAAGATGAGTTAAAGAGCTGGATAGAGCGAACAAAAGTAGAGAATCTAAGCTTCTATTGTGAGCCAAAATATGATGGTGCAAGTCTAAATCTAATTTATGAAAATGGAAAATTAAAGAGTGCAATCACAAGAGGTAATGGTGAAATTGGTGAGAATGTAACAGAGAATGCAAAAACTATTCAATCGATTCCTCTTGAGATAGAGCATAAAGAGTTAATTGAGATTAGAGGTGAAATAGTTATTTTAAAAAAAGATTTTGAATCGATAAATATCCAAAGAGTAAAAGATGGAAAACCTCTCTTTGCAAATCCTCGAAATGCCTCTGCTGGAAGTCTAAGACAGCTTGATAGCAAAGTGACAGCTAAGAGAAAACTAATTTTTCTACCTTGGGGAGTTGGTGAGCAGAGCTTAGAGATAGATTCAAATCAAAAAATATTAGATTTTATCTACTCTTTAGGTTTTAGAAAACCTCCTATGCGAAAACTCTGTCAAAATATTGAAGAGATAGAGCAGTTTTACAGAAAAATGATAGAAAAACGAGACTCTATCGAGATGATGTTAGATGGAATGGTAATTAAAATTGATGATATGAAGACTCAAAACTCACTCGGCTACACTGTAAAAAATCCTAAATTCTCTGTTGCTTATAAATTTCCAGCGATTGAAAAAAGCACTATTTTACAATCGGTAGATTATCAAGTTGGAAGAACAGGAGTAGTAACACCTGTTGCAAACTTAGAGCCTGTTGAGATTGAGGGAGCTATTATTGAGAGAGCAACTCTGCACAATTTTGACGAGATAAAAAACAAAGATATAAAATTAAATGATACTATTATTATTATTCGAAGTGGTGATGTAATCCCAAAAGTTATAAAACCTATAATAGAGAAAAGAGTTAACCCAAAAGAGATAGAGATTCCAACAAATTGCCCAATTTGTAACTCTCATCTTTTGATTGAAGAGAAGTTAATAAAGTGTCAAAACCTCTCTTGCAAGGCAAGAGTTACAAATAATATAATCCACTTTGCTAGTAAAAAAGCTCTAAATATCGAAGGACTTGGCAAAAGTATTATCAAACTCTTTGTAGATGAGAATATTATAGATGATATTGTTGATATATTCTCTCTAAAATTAGAGACTCTTCTAACGCTTGAGGGATTTAAAGAGAGAAAAGCTCAAAATATTTTAACATCGATAGAGAACTCTAAAAATATAACTTTTGATAAATTTATCTACTCACTTGGAATCGAACATATCGGAGAGGTGGCTAGTAGAGTTTTAGCAAAAGAGTTTTTTAATACTCAAAACTCAAAAAGCGATATAGAGATTTTCAATGATTTAACAAAAGAGAGAATTTTAGAGTTAGAGGGGTTTGGAGAGGAATCGAGCAAATCAATTATAGATTTTATTGAGGTAAATTTAGAAAAGTTAGAAAAACTATTAACTACAATAGAACCAGATAGAATCGAGATTCAAAAAATAGATGAGAGTAACCCTTTTAATAGTAAAACTATCGTAATAACAGGTAGCCTTAGCAAACCTAGAGATGAGATTAAAAAACTACTTGAGAGCTTTGGTGCAAAAGTTACAAACTCTGTTACAAAAAAGACAGATATTTTAATCTATGGTGAAAAAGCTGGAAGCAAACTCGAAAAAGCTACAAAACTAGAGATAGAGTTAATTAATGAGTTAGACTTTTGGAAAAGAGTTAACTAAAAAGAGACTCTAAAGTCTCTCTAGTGTAACTATTACTATCTCTTTTTTTATCAAATAGATTTTTAACTTCTATTTTGATTTTACATCTAAAAATTTATTAAATCTTCAAACTAAAATAGCTAATCTAAAATAAACTATTCTATATAGAGGTCATTATGTTTTTTATACTTTTAAAACCAATTTCAATATCGTTTATAATATCTATAATTCTAACTACTCTAGGGAGTTATATTTTTGATTTAAATATTTTTTTCAATATAGTTATCGTTATTACAATTCATATCATAATTACACTACTATTACTAAATATCTTTAAAAATATAACAACTACCCTAGAGGGCTTAAACCAACTCTCAAACAGAAAATATAGCTCATTTTTCAAAATAATAGAGCAGTTAGAGAGTAATATCAAAAATAGCTCTACAAAAAATCTATTTACAAAAATATTAACTATTCTAAACAGATTGATAAAAATAGCAAATCACTTATCAAAAAGCTCAGGAGAGAATGCTATCTCAACAGCAAATTTAACCCATGCAATAGCAAATGTGAGTAGCAATATAGAATCAAAACATGATTCTATAAAAGAGATAGAGAAGGCAACTTTTAAAATATCAAAAAATGTAAAAAAAGTATCAAAAAATGCCTCTCAAGCCTCAAAATTTGCGATTCAGACAAAAGAGGGGAGTGAAAAGAGCTTTAAAGAGTTATCTATTTTAATAGATGATATAGAGAGTATCAATCAAAAAACGGGGGAAACTTCACACTTAGTTGAGAATCTAAACTCTAAAGCAAACTCTATCGAAGAGGTTACAAAAGTTATCGAAGATATAGCAGATAGAACAAATCTATTGGCTCTAAATGCAGCTATCGAAGCCTCAAGAGCTGGTGAGCATGGAAAGGGTTTTGCAGTAGTTGCTGATAGTGTTAGAGATTTGGCAGAGCAGACTCAAAATGCAACAAAAGAGGTAGAGAACTCTATAAAAGATATAAAAGACCAAGCTAGAGATGTTTTAACTGTCATAAAAAATTTATCAAAACAGATAGAGCAATCATCAGAGCAGATTCAAAATTTTGGAGATGAGATAAAAAGCTTTTTGAACCAATCTGATAGTATTGAGATAGAGCTTACAAAGATAGCAAAACGCTCAATCTACAATGAAGAGGAGATTGATAGCATAACTGGCTCAATCTCTAAAGTCTCCAATCAATTGGAAGATTTAACTATCGAGATGAAAAAGATAACCGATGAGACTTACAAACTAGTCGAAACATCTGAAGTCTCACAAGAGATTGTGAGCGAGTTTGCACTAGATGACAAACACCAAATAGTCTTTAATGTAGCTAAAGAGGCTGTTAAGAAGATAGAGAGACTATTTGAAAAGGCGATAGAGAGCAACTCTATTAGCGAGAGTGCTTTTTTTAATACAAAATATCAATTGATAGAGAGTACAAATCCTGAAAAATATAGCACAGGTTTTGATAGTTTTACAGATAGTAACTTGCCAAATATTCAAGAGCCGATTCTAACAGAGCATAAAAATATAGTCTTTGCTATCGTTTGTGATAAAACTGGTTATGTCCCAACCCATAACAACGCTTTTTGCAAACCTCTAACTGGTGATTTTGAAAAAGATATGGTTGGAAATAGAACTAAAAGAGTCTTCAACGATAGAACAGGGGCTAGATGTGGAAGCCATACTAAAAAGTTACTACTTCAGACATATATGCGAGATACTGGTGAAATTATGCACGATTTATCAGTACCGATTTATATAAATAAAAGACACTGGGGTGGATTTAGAATCGGTTATAAATAAGATTTAAAGGCGATAAAATTGGCAAAAGTTATAGTATTAAGTGGTGCTGGAATCAGTGCAGAGAGTGGTATAGAGACTTTTAGAGATAGTAACGGTTTATGGGAAAAGCATAATATAGAGGAGGTCTGCTCAAGCTCATCTCTAACTGATAATAGAAATAAAACTATAGATTTTTACGATACAAGACGCTCAGAGCTGAAAAATAAAAAACCAAATAGAACCCATATAGTATTAACTAAATTAAAGAAAAAATATAGAAGCGATATAGCGATTATTACTCAAAATGTTGATAACCTATTTGAAAAAGCTGGATTAAAAAGTGATGAAATAACTCATCTACACGGATTATTAACCGATGCTCAGTGTGAAGAGTGTAACTTAATCTATGATATAGGTTATAGCAAACTCTCAGATAAATTTAATGGAAAGTGTCCCAATTGCAAAAGTTTAAAACTTAGACCTCATGTTGTTATGTTTGGCGAAAAAGCACCAATGTATGACAAACTCTATGAAGAGATTAAAGATTGTACTCTATTGGTTGTGATTGGAACAAGTGGAAGCGTTATCAATGTTGATAGTTTCACTCCCTATATCAAAAAATCTATACTGAACAACCTTGAGCCAAGTAAAGCTATTTTTGACAAACTCTATACAAAAGTTCTCTACAAAAAAGCCACCGAAGCGATAGACGAAATAGCACTTAATATTGAAAAAGAGTTAAGAGATAGCGTCAAATCACTAACAGAGAGTTTAATCGAAAAAACACTCAATCTACAAAGTGATGAATCGGCTATTTTAACTTTTAATCAAAGCGTGGATAGAGATAGATTATATAGCCACTTAAGCCAAATCATAAAAAGAGAAGAGAATCTAACAGAGAGTGAATTTAACACTATCATTACAAATTTAATAGTTGAGTTTAAAAATAGAAGAGATAATAAACTAAAAACAGTTGAAAAGAGAGAACATTACAATAAATTATTATGCTTTTTTGTAAATGAATTTAACTTCAACTCAATTTATGAAAATTAAAAGAGAAACTATAGTCAAAACTAATAAAAATCCTTTGAACTTAAGAATCGACGGATTAATACCCGTCTTATAAAATATTTACATAGCCTCTTTTTAATAGATAAAAAGTTTAACTTAGCTCTTTTAGTAAATTTAAAATCTCCTTTTTTTCACCATGAATAGGTTCAAAAAATAGCTTTTCATCTTTTCTTATTGGTTCAGTTAACTTTAGAAGCTTATCTTCTGATTCGCTCTCTAATACTAAGACTACATCACTACCCCATAGTTCATAATCAACACCAAACCAAACATCATCATTAACCCAAAAACCATAGCCATCTTCTTCTTCATAAATATCTAACTTTAACTCTTTGGCAAATTGAGTTATATAATCATAAATCTCAATCTCTTTTGTAAAGCTTTTAGTTGATATACACTTTTGAAGACTTCTGTAGTGACCAATATTAATTACTGTTATATTTTCATCAAAATATTTGAATGAATTTATATTTGAAGAGTTGTTTGATGATTTATGAAAATGTATCAATAGAGATTCTGCTTTTGATATATCTTCATCAATACTACTATTATGTTCACAATTATCATAAAAAATTTTCCCTAAATAGATTTTAACATTACTAAAATCAGCATTATCCATAATAACACTTCTACCTTTTAATCTCTTCAAAAAATTTTGATTGGTTTTTCCAATATAAATCAAAACATCATTACCATATACTGGATGATTTCCATAAATTTGATATAGACCACTATCACTTGGTTTAACAGTAAAATCATCTTTTAAACTATTATTAATAACTTCACTATAAGAGTATGAGCCACTCCACTCTACATGAATAACTCTTTCCATTTTCTATTCCTTTAGTTTTTTCAGAAGCTTTCACTTCTTAACTCTATACACAATGCTTATATATAAATCTAACAAAAAAAATGAAAAAAACTTGTTTTAAAAATATTTTGTATATAAATGTAACATATTTATTAAACTTATCTTTAAAGTAAGCTTTAATATTATAAAAAACAAAAAAATATATAAAATATAAAAGAGTAAAAATAGCTAAGATGCTTTATGCCAAAAGTACCCTTTTTAACTTTATCTCCCAACTACCCTATCAAGCTTTGCATTAAGTGAGTATAAATCATATTTTGCCTTGATATAGTTCTCTTTAGCCTCTGTTAGATAGAGTCTAGCATCAAGCAGATTTGTTGATGTTGAGATTCCATTTTTATATCTATTTTCAGATAATGTATAGTTCTCTTTAGCCTGTTCTATCGAATCAAAAGCCACTTTCACAACCTCTTTGGAGTTTAAAATATCAAAAATAGTTGTTTTTAAATCAAAACTAAGTGAGTTTTTAAGCTCCAAAATATCAAAATCCAATTTTCTAAAATTTGCCAAATTTGCACCAACTCTAGCCTCTGTTGAGCCTCCATTATATAAGTTATACTTTACACTCAAAAGTGCCTCAACCTCATCATCTTCTAAAAACTTATCCCCACCAAATCGATTATAATTTGCCTCCAAATCAACACTAGGATAGTTTTCAGACTTTATAACTTCCCTCTCAAATCCATTCATCTTTTTTAACTGCTCTAAATACTTAAGCTCTGCTCTATTTGCATACATCTGCTTCTCTAAACTAGCTTCATCAAAAGAGCTACTCTCAAAACTAATCGATTCTAAAGCATCAATATCAAGCCCCGTTAATCGTCTTAAATCTGCCTTTGCAATATCAACATCTAATTTAGCTCTAAGGAGTTTTTGCTTCTGATTTGCCACTTGCACTTTCACCTCTAAAAAGTCATTTTTGAGCCTAACACCAGCTTTATAAAAACTCTCCGTATCTTTTAATTGTGATTTTAAAAGCTCTAAAGCCTCTTTTTGTGTCTTTAAAATCTCTTGCTTTTTCAAAATATCGATATAAGCAACTTTTATCTCATAAACTCTATTAGAGAGTAAAATATCTCTATCATACTCGCTTGAGATAGTGTCTGCCTCTCTTAATAACTTTGTGTATTTGTCTCTAAATCCATTAAATAGGTTATAATTCACTTTAAAGTTAAAAAGCGACTGCTCCTTATCTCCATTTGAGTAATTCTCATTTTTAGCCCCATAGCTAAAAGCTAAATCGACCTTTGGTTTAAAGCTCGAATCAGCATCTCTCTCTAACTCTTTTTTTGATTTTATAACTTCATCTTTTGATTTTATATCGTAACTAAATTTTTTCCCAGCCTCTACTGCCTCATCAATATTTAAAGCAAATAGTGATGATACAACTGTTAATCCTAAAATATATTTTTTCAATTTTTATCCTTTTATGTTAGTATCCAATAATCTAATAAATTTTGAATAGCCTCTTTAAATAACTCTGGTGCTTTAATACCTAAAACCATTTGACCATTTTCATTTAAAAGAAAACTTACTTCTATTCTCTCTATCTTCTCTTTTTTACCACCATATAAAACAACTGTTCTTATAATTTCTTTGTATTTTTGATAATATTTTTTAATATATCTTTCCTCAAAAGCATCAAAGTTATCAAGCTCTTTAATACCTTTATCCATCATTGAATTTTTTTTACCTTCGATATTAATTATTTTCAATCTAGTAATATCAGATAATACTAAATCTGGAATATGAATAATTTGTGATTTATCTCCTGCTTTATATTTTTCTTTATTTTTATATTTTTCTACAACAACAGATTCGCCTTTTGAAGTCATAAAATAACTTCTCTCACAACCTGCATGATTCTCGTAAATCGAAAATCCACTTGTAAAATTTTCTACTACTAAATGAACAAATATTGTTCCTAACTTTTCACCTTTTAAATCATATTTCCAATATTTTTTATTTTCTTCGGGTTTAGCTAATAAATTTATTTTTAGCATTCATCACATGATTTTGACTTAGTCCATGTAAAGTAATTTCTAACTCATCTTTCCAACCCAAAGCTCTTAAAGTTGCACATATCAAACTTAACGCCCCAATATTTGGATCGTGAGAGAGAGTGCCTGATTTAAATAACCTTCCTGATATTAAGGAATCATAGTTTTTGAATCAATTTTTCTACCCATTATCTCAACGCCTAATGTAAGTAAACAACGAGTTCCAAAAATATTAGTAGGTGTAGCATCTTCTTTTTGATTAATATGCAGAGTATAAAGCATTATTTTTTTGATACTTGGATAATAATACTCAATATATACAAACTTTGAAGCTCTTTGATAAACACCTGTATTACGGCTCTCTGAATCATCTGTCTTTATCTCTTCAATAGCATAAATTGGAATATCACTTAATATAGGTTCTTTCTCTTGAAAAAAAACTAAAAAATCAACAAAACTAGAATATCCAGAAACTGTTTTTATAAAAATTTTATTAACAATTTGAGAATCTAAACCTTTAACTTCATAAGTAAAAGTAAATGTTTTATCTTTATTTAATAGTGGTAATATTCTAATATTGTTTATAAAACAAGCTACTTTATAATCTTTTGCAAATTTTTCGATAATTAAACCTAAAACCTCTCTTTTAGGTCTCTCTTCTGTTAATATCCATAAATTTTTATTTTTCAAATCTTTAACCTTTTTATATTTTTTCAAAATATCTAATCAAGCTTTTTTTTAAAAATCATTATATATTGATGTATTTGATTAGATACATAACTAAAGGGATAACCATAAGGGTATAAATTTACACTTTGATCAGCCCATATTTTCATTCCTAAATACTTTAAATCATTAATTTTATTTAAATTTTTTATTATATCTGCATGAAGTAGGTTTAACTCTTTTCCTTTAGGCTGAAGATCTTTAATAAAAACTACGATATGTCCACTCTCTTTTAAATGCTTCATTGCATTAATAATGCTTTCGTGAAATAGATTTAAAAACTGCTCCCAACTCATATTTCCTAAATCCTCTTTTAAATCTGTAAAAGGAGTAGCAGAGGTATCTATACCTTTTTTAACTGCTTCGCCTGTTTTTTTTCTTGATAACATATCCCCATATGGTGGGTCAATTAATATTAATGATATTTTTTCTGCACCTAAATATTTTTTTAAATTTTTACTATCTCTTAAAAACTCTATGGAATCACTTTTTATTGTTATCTGCTCTTTTAATTTTAAATACTTATTAGCCTCTTTATAAATATCTATATATTTAGAACTTAAATCAACTCCTATTGCTCTTCTATTACTCAAAGAAGAAGCTAATAAAGAGCCACCAACTCCCATAAAATAATCAAAAACAATTTCATTTTCTTTAGTAAAAAATTCTACAATTTGTTTCATTAATTGAGGTGGCTTAGGTGAGGGGTGTCTTTTTCTTATATGATGTGCAAAACTCTCTTCACCACTAGTTGGGTATCTTGTATTAATAACTGAATTTAAAAAAAATGTCCACTCTCCACCCGATAAATCATTAAGCGTATTATTTATGTGATATTTTTTATTATTGCTAATTTGTATTACTTTTTTAGATTTACCAATAACTTGAGCATTATCTATATTATCTATAACCCATAGAGGAAGTTTTTCAATCTCTGCTTTTGTAAAAATTTCAATAGCTGGTATATGTTCTTTTGCATTATCATTGGCAATTATTCGTTTTTTATTTTTAATCTCTTTAGCTTTATTATCAAGTGTTTTTTTTATTACTTCCTCAAGCTCAACTCTTATGTCTTTCTCAAACTCTTCAAGTTTTCTCTTTCTTATAAATTTTAAAAACTGATTATCATCTATCATTAAATCTCTTTTTTTATATAAAATAACAACTCATGTAAATTATGTTTTACATTTCCTGATTTATGTTTATATCGCCTATAAGGTATTTTAACTAAGTAAAATGTCTCTTTTTTTCCATAAGTTTTTAAAACTTCTTCAATTTGCTCTATACTCATTATTCCTTCCGTACTATAACTTACAATTATATGTTTAAAGGTTGCTTCTTTTATTAAATTTGAAAATGCACTTATAGCTTCTTTTACCATAGAGTATTTAGATTTTAAATCCTTATAAGGTCTCATACCAGTTTTTCCATATATCTCTGGATAATCATATTTTGAAATAGTTTCTAATAAATGATAGTTTGGAGCATATTGTCTCTTATTATATGGAGGGTCTATATATAATATATCACCCTCGATTTTTTTAATTAAATCATTTGAATCTAAATTATAAGATTTATTATTTCTTTTATTTGAAAATGTATCTAATTTAATTAACTCTAATTTTTTATAAGCTCTTTTATCCCAATGTTTAAGATATGCTCCATATGTTCCTGCTATATTTGATATAAAAGGAACTGCTTCAATTAATCCTGCTAATAGATAATAGTATTCATTAACTTCCAATAATCCTTGATTAAACCAAAACTCAATACTCTGTCTAATAAAATCTATCTTTAAAGCATTTTCATTAGTAAAATATTGCCTATCTGAATTTTCATTTGGTGAATAGTTTTCATAAATAAAAGCTTTTTCTAAAAGCATTTTGTTATCAACTTCTAAATTTAAAAAGTAATCAAATGGGTCTTTACCTATCTCTTTTTTAATTTTTATAAAATCTGGATAAGTTCCATTTTCAATTGTAGCTTTTTGCAAAACATATGAAAAATGAAGTAAGTCATTAGATATGACTCTATACTTCCTTTTAAAATGCCTAGCAACAACTGAAGTTCCTGAAAAAATATCACAAAAAGATTCAGCATTAATATTTTGTTTTTTAATAATATTTTCAATCTCTTCCAATAACAAAATCTTTGAACCTATATATCTCACTAAACATTTTCCTTTCTAAATTTTATCTCTTAAACTTCTAACTTACTTAATAACACTTCTCTTCTCCATTCTAATAACAAACATCAAAAGTGCTGGTGTCATAAAAATCGTAAAAATTGTCGAAAAAGCTAAACCACCAGTGATAACACTTCCTAAACCTCTATAAAACTCACTCCCCGGTCCCGGTGCTAAGATAAGTGGAAGCATTCCGAAGATAGAGGTTAATGAACTCATATAGATAGGTCTAAGTCTTGTCTTAGTTGATTCTAAAATTGCTTTTTTATGCTCAACTCCCTCTTTACGGATTAGATTTAAGGCTTGATGCACAATCAAAATAGCATTATTTACAACGATTCCAATCAAGATAATAAAGCCTAACATGGTCAAAATATCTAACGGCTGAGGAGCAATAAATCTATTTGTAATCTCTAAGCCGATAAATCCACCTGCCATTGCAAGAGGAACAGTAAACAGAATTACAAATGGATATAGAAAGTTTCCAAATAGTGAAGCCATTAGCAAATATGTGATAATTACAGCTAAAATAAAGTTATATGAGAGCATTTTCACAGTCTCAACAAGTTTATCAGCAGTTCCAGCTAGTTTTACACTCACATTTTTCAATGCCCCTTGCCCTTCAAGTTTTGGTAATATTCCACCTTGGATTATCTCCATCGCCTCTTGGATAGTTATGTTTTGTGGAGGCGTAACTTGAAGCGTAATTGTTCTTTTACCCTCTAAGTGTCTAATCTCACTAATCCCCACAACTCTATCTAAATCAGAGAGTGAGCTAATCGGAATTAAGCGAGAATCACGCAGAGCGATTTGAGAGTTATATAAATCTTCAGGCGATTTAATATCCTCACTTTGAGCTTTTAAAATCAAATCAACTTTTTTATGTCCATCTTGTTGAAATTCACTAATTTTACGCCCATCTAAAAGCACATCAATCATAAATCCAAACTCGCTTGTATTAAATCCAACCGATGTTAATTTATCTCTATCGGGAATTACTCTAACTTCAGGATATAAAAGCTCAATCGATGGAACTGGTCTAACTTGAGCCCCTTTTATCGCTCCAGAGATTGCCCCAAATAGCATACCACCAACATTTGCCAAATCCTCAATTTTCTGCCCTGAAATATCAACATCGACAGTTCTACCCTCTCCGATTCCTTGCTCAAATACTCCAGCTTGGACAGATATTCCAAAAACACTAGGAAATGAGTTAACCATCGGTGCAAAAAGTGGTATAAGCTCTTTTGCTCTATCTTCATAGGCACTAGTCCCACCAAAGATAATAAATGAATCTCTAGCTACATAAAAAACTCTCGATAGTGATGGAAAACCATCTATCTCTTTTGGCTCTAGTGAAACATAAGGCTTAGTCATCTCCATTAACTTCTCACCCATTACTCTATTCTCTTCATAACTAAACCCAGGAGGTGGGATTAAGATATTAAAAATAAGATTTTTATTCCCTTGAGGTAGATACTCCATCTTAGGGAAAAAAAGCCAAACACTAGCGATAGAGAATGCTGTCAGAGTTAAAATAGTTAAAAATTTTGTAAATTTATTTTTTAAACTAGCCCCAACAAAAATCATGATAAAACTTGAAGCTTTTGAGCCTACTCTATTTAGAAAAGCATCTTCATTATGCTCTTTTGCCTCTGTCTTTTTTGTAATTTTTAGCAGTGTTGTCCAGAGCATCGGAATAACAGATATTGAAACAAAAAGCGAAAAAGTAACAGCAGATACAACAGCAATAGCAATATCTTTAAATAGCTGTCCAGCCTCATCTTGTAAAAATACAATCGGAACAAAAACGGCAATTGTTGTAAGGGCTGATGCGATTAAAGCACCCCAAACCTCGCTAGTTCCCTCATAAGCACTTGTAAAGACATCTTTACCCATTTTTCTGTGTCTATCGATATTTTCAAGTACAACAATGGCACTATCGACAAGCATTCCCACGGCAAAACTAATTCCAGCAAGTGAAATTGTATTTAAGCTTCTACCCATCGCCTCTAAAACGATAAAAGTAGCCACAATACTGATAGGAATCGCCATCGATACAACAGCTGTTGGCGAGATTGAACGCAAAAATAGAAGCAGAACAATAATAGCTAAGACAGCACCAATCATAATATTTTGCTGAACTAAATCGATAGCCCCGACAATATATGGTCGCTGGTCATAAATCCACTTTATCTTAAGTCCATTATCTTTCAGTAAAGTCTCATTTAATCTATCTACTACCTCTTGAACACTATCTGTCATCGCAACGATATTTGCATCAGGGTCGGGTTTGATTCCTGCAAAGATTCCAGTTTTTCCTAAAAATAGCGAAACTTCTCTATATGTCTCACTAGCAAAACTAGCTTTTGCAACATCGCTTAATAGAACTCTTCGCTGACCGTCTGATTTTAAAACAACACTCTCAATCGATTTTAAATCTCGATACTGCCCAACAGTTCTAACACGATAGCTTCTTCTACCCATATCTAAAACACCAGCAGAAATGTCGATATTTTCACTAGCAATTTTATTTGAGACATCAACAATTGTTAATCCATAACTAGCGAGCTTCTCAGTATCCATCGTGATGTGAACCTCATCTTCAACACCACCTAAAATCATCATCGAAGCTACACCATCAACTCTCTCAATATGCTCTTTTATCTCATTTTCAAAAAAAGTCTTATATTGATAGGCATCTTTTGGATTCTCCTCAGTAGTCTGAAGCATTGTCCAGATAACAGGCGAAGCACTCTCTCCACTAGCCTCGATTACAGGTTTATCAACATTTTCAGGATAATTCGATACCTCATTTAACTTATTAGATACATCTAAAATCGCTTTATCTGAATCTGTACCGATTTTAAACTTAAGTGTAACTGTTCCCATGTTATCTTTTGAGCTACTCTCATAAGATACAAGTCCATTAACACTCTTTAGTACCTCCTCTTGCTCTTCGATAATATCTCTCTCTATCTCATACGGAGTTGCTCCAGCCCAAATAGTTGTTACTGATACTTCAGGCTGTGAAACACTAGGTGTCAATTGATAGGGGAGTTTATCAAGTCCCAAAAGACCAAACATAACAACTAAAATAACTCCAACGAGTATTGTTACAGGTCTTTTTATAGAAAAACTAATTAAATCCATTATTTACCTCTTATACTCACAGGCTGATTTGGAAAGATTCTCTCATTTCCTTTTACAACAACAAGTGAACCCTCTTTTAACATTGGATTTTGAACAGCTACTTGCATTCCATCAAATCCAATAACCTCAACTGGAAGCATAGTTGCAACTCCATCATTTACACTAAAAACAACGCTCTGTCCAAATCTCTCAATCACGCTATCTCTTGATAGTAAAATCGCTTTTCTCTTTTTGCCACTTGCGATTGAGACTTTAGCACTCATACCCTCATAGATAGAGTTGTCATCTACTTTTACTTTAACTTTCATAGGAAAAGTCCTAGTTAACTTATCTCCAACTAATATTTTAGAGTGAACTTTTGATAAATACTCTCTATCTCCTAGTTTTACAACTACACTATCACCCTTTTTCACAGCTTTAAAAAGCTCTGTTTGAATATTAAACATCACATCAGCTTCACTAGAATCAAGAAGCTTCGCAACAGAGCCACCAACTTTTGCCCACTCACCAATTTCGATAGATTTATCTGAGATAAACCCACTAAATGGAGCTTTGATAACTTTTTTCTCTTTCAAAACCAATAACTCTTGCTCATTTGCTTTTAGAGCTTGTAGTTTTGCTTCTAACTTCTCTTTTGCAAAAAATTTATTATCATAATCTTGCTCTGTAATACTTTTGCTCTTATATAATTTTTTATATCTTTTAAACTCTTTTACAGCTCTTTTTAAATCTGAATTAACCTCTAAAATAGATGCTTTTATCGCTTTGATTTGAGCATTTAGCACTTTTGAATCAATTCTAACTAGAGTTTCACCCTTTTGTACAAAATCACCCCTTTCAAAATTAACCTCTAACACTTTTCCATCAGATTCACTAGCTAGATTTGAAGATTTGTTAAAATATAGTGTTCCAACAAAATTTTGAGATTTGCTAATCTCTCCGATTTTAGCCTTTTCGACATCTACAAGCGAACTTGCGAATATAAATATAGGTATTAATAGTGGTATTAAAATTCTCATTTAATTATCTCCTTTTGAATATATTAATATAGTTTCTAAAACTCTAAAAAAAGCCTCTAAATCCTCTTTAGAGACTCTATCTTTTATCTCATCATTTATCCCTTTTGCGATAGGTATAACCTCTCTTAAAAGCTCTTTTGCTTCACTAGTTAACTCCAGCTTAAAGGCTCTCTTATCATTTTTATCTCTAACTTTTAAAATCAATCTTTTTCTCTCAAGAGAGTCTAAAAGCCTTGTAATTGTTGTTTTGTCTTTTGATAACAGATTTGATAACTCTGTCTGGGTACATTGACTATTCTCACCAATAATCATTAATGTTCCAAACTGCTCTGGTGCAATCTCATATTTTGAGATTTTTTTCTGAAATTTTTTTTTAATTGCGAAAAAGACTCTATTGAGCCAAAAGCCTACAGAATCATTTAATCTATATTTACAACTGCAACTCATATTTAACCTTAATAAAATAGTTGTATATGCAATAGTATTATATGCAACCATTTATTAAAAAAAAATTAACTATTTTTTATTGATAAAAACTTATAATATAAGTATTGAATTCTTGTAACCTTTTTTAATTCTGGAAACAAAATATAAAATAAATCAAAAAAAACCATATTTTTTAAATATATTTTATATTCAAATTTAATTTTTCTATTTTTTAAAGGAAATACTTTCATAGCTTTTGATATAAAAAATAAAAATATTTTATGTTCTTTTTTAGCATATAAAATCAAATCTTCTATAGTATGAAACCTGATAAAAGCAATAACTTTATTTTTTTTTAGTGAATTAATGATATTTATTATTTTTAAAATTTCTAATGAAGTTTCAAATTTTTTTATACCCAAATTTGAAAAAAAATCATAATATTTATAATTAATATTTTCATAGTCATATTGTTCTGTATCTAACATAAATTTGTCAATTTTAATTTTAGTTTGTAACTTTTTTTCTTCTTCAATATAATTAAAAAAGAATACTTTATAGTTTTTAGAATCAAAGTTTAAATTACTAAGCTTAATAATTTTTTTACTCCAAAGAAAATCAATTTCATCATCTATTTGAATAAATGGTTTTCTATAATAACAATAAAATATAAAATCATTTAAAATTAAAGATAAAGCTATAGATTTATTTGTTATTACATAGGCATTTAAATTATTACCATAAAAAATATCTTTTTCTGAATATGTATTTTTTTCTACATTAAAATTATAAAAAAACCACATTATATAAATTTTATTTTCTTTATAAAAATCTTCTCTATCTTGAATGATATTTAAATAAGTTGTTTGAAGCTGTATTTCAAAAACCATTTTTTTATTTAAAAATACTGCTGATATATCAGGTTTTTTCCAATCTTTTTTTTCTATAGTAGATTTAACTACTTTTTCGATTTTTATATTATTCATTTTTTTATCTTTTATTAAAAAACTAGCAATAAACTCTTTCAAAAACTTATGAATATAACTCTCTTTAGCTCCGTTATATCGCATTGCATCTATTTCTTTTTGTGAATATAAATTTATTGTATCAACAGGACATTTATCTGCATTTCTATAATGTTTAAAAAAAATTGTTACTTTTTTATATTTGTTATTATATTTTCCTCTAACAACAACTTTTTCTCCACAATAAGCACAACATAAATATTTTCGTTTTTGAAATTTTGCAATATCTTCAAGTTTTCTTCTTAAATTAAAAATAAGCTTTTGTTCATATTCTCTTTCATAATTTAATAATTCTGAACTTAAGATTACTTCACCTGTTTCGAAGTTTCTGACTTGGTCGATTGTTCTTTCTATATACATATATAAACCTTTTTAATTTTATTTAAATAATTTATTAAAAAATAGTTTAATTTTTAATAAAACAATTCTATTAACCAGCCATTAATTAAATTAGATTATAATTTTTCTAAGATTACATTTGAGGATAGAAATGGTTGATAGATTAATTCGTTTTTTTTTAGAGAATCAAAAATTTAATTACACTCTATTTATATTTATAATAGTTCTAGGAAGCTACTCATATATGAGTTTACCAAAAGAGAAGTTTCCAGTAGTTGATTTGGATAGGATTTTAGTAAATGGAGCTTATGGAGGCTCAAGTAATGAGCTACTTGATAAGATGGCTGTAAGTGAGATAGAGGATTCTTTAAAATCGGTTGAGGGGATAAAGAGTGTTACGAGTGTTATTAGAAACAATAGTTTTAGCATTGTAAATGAGATAGAAGATGGGGCTAACAGTTTTAATATCTATCAAAAGATAAAAGATGCTGTGACAAGTGCTAAACAGAATCTCCCTAGCGATATGAGTGAGCCTACTGTTAAATTGATAGAGCGAAGTAGAGCCGTTATTAGTGTAGCACTAAATAGCGATAAGCTAAGTTTTGATGAACTTATCGATATAAATGAGGAGATAAAAAATTCCCTTTTGGCTATCGATGGGGTTGCTAGTGTTGGAGTCGATGGAGATAGTGATAAATTTGTAAAGATATTGATAGATTCCAAAAAACTTGAAGCTTATGGTTTGGATAAAAACTTAGTTGCAAATGCTATCAAAAACCTCTCATATATCTACCCTCTTGGAAAAATAGAAGATAGTAAATATCACTTCTACTTAACTACATTCAATGGAAAAAAAGAGGCTAAAGAGATTGAAAATACCCTGCTTAAAATAGCTGGAAAGAGTCTCTATTTAAGAGATATTGCAAGTGTCGAGAAGCGATATGAGGATTACTCAAAAATATCAAATATAAATTTAGAGCGTTCAATTATTTTTAATGTAAAAAAGTATGAAGATTCAAACGCACTAGATGTTGCAAAATTAGTTAAAGAGTTTGTAGATGAGTATAGCAAAGATGCGAAAGATTTAAAACTCTCTTACTTTTTAGATGATTCAAGAGCTATTAGAAATAGATTAAATAATGTCACTTCAAATATCTTTTTGGGGCTTATTTTAGTCTTTCTCTCACTCTATATTTTAGTTAATAAAAAGATAGCTTTAGTTGTAAGTATTGGTGTTCCAACAAGCTTTTTTATAGCTTTTATCGCTTTTTATATCGTTGGCTTATCAATTAATTTAGTCTCACTCTTAGCTCTTTTGATAGCTCTTGGAGTTTTGGTTGATGATGCGATAATAGTCTCGGAAAATATTCAAAGACATATAGAAAACGGCTTATCAGTCAAAGAGGCTAGTTATATAGGTGCTAAAGAGGTTTTAACCCCCGTTACGATGGCTTCTCTAACAACTATGTTTACATTTTTACCACTTCTAGCCCTCTCTGGCACGATGGGACTCATGATAAAGATGATTCCAATCGGTGTAACTCTGCTAGTTCTCGCCTCATATCTGGAATCGTTTCTATTTTTACCAATTCACGCAATGCACAGCTTTAAAAAAGGGGATAGAACTACTAGCTGGGCAAAAGTGCTAAGAGGTTATAGCTCACTTTTAGAGTTTTTTATAAGATTTAAAAAGAGTTTTCTATTTATATTTTTTATTTTAGTTCCTCTTTTGATAGTTTTTAGTGCCAAAAATTCAAAATTTCAGCTATTTCCTAGAGTTGATATTCCTATTATCTACCTAAGTGGAAAGCTAAATGAGAGTAGCAATTTAGAGCAGAGTAATGAAGCTATGAGAATCTTATCTGAGCAAATTATGCAAAAATCAAAAGAGTTATCTATCAAAAATATCTCAACAAGTGTCGGTTATAGAGTAAAGGCGATTAGAGAGAGTGAAACGGGCGAAAATCTATTTTATATTCTGCTTGAGATGTATGAGTTAGAGCCTCAAAACTTTGTGGATAAGTTTATAACTCCATATCTCTCATTTGAGTATGATGCAAGTGATAAGATAAGAGAGACAAAAACAAGAGCTGTTATTAAAGAGATAAATAAAATCGTAAAAGCAAATGAAAAAACTCTAGGCATAGAGGAGTTTGAAGTATTTCAAAGACGAATCGGAATCAAAGTTGATATTGAGATTGGAGTAGTAGCAGAGAATACAGAGAAGATATTTTTTGCAATAGATGAGATAGAAAAAAAGTTAAAAGATATAAAAGGGCTTAGTTCAATCTCAAACAATGCCTTTTTAGGGCTTGATGAAGTAAAACTAAAAATCAATCGATACGGCGAATCGCTAGGAGTTAGCGAAGGCTCTATCGCTTTGGTTCTATCAAACTACTTTCAATCAAATAAAAAAGCTCTCACTTTTGACTCTGAATCACTTTTAGATATTGTAATTGAAGATAGTGATAAAGATAGCTTAGAGAGAATAAAAAATTTAAATATATCGCTAGATAATGGAGCTGTTGTAAAACTCTATGAGATTTGTGATTTTGTAATCAAAAAAACTCTAAATAGCATCGATAAACAAGATTTTCATCAAATGAAATCTATCTATATAAATGTCGATTCAAAAATAGTTACAGCTAGTGAAGTTTTAGAGAAACTTGAGCCTAAACTAAATGAGCTTAGAGATGCTGGATTTAAATTTAACTTCAAAGGTGAAAAAGAGAAAAACAAAGAACTCGCAAATGATTTAAGTATTGCTGGAATCGTTGCTATATTTTTGATATTTTTAGCACTTCTTTATATGTTTGGTACATTTAGATATACTTTTATGATTATATCTGTGATACCATTTTCAATTTTTGGTGTCTTCATGGGGCATTTTATTATGGGAGAGAATCTAACAATGCCTAGCTTAATTGGGGCTTTTGGATTGGCTGGAGTTGTTATTAACGATTCGATTGTAATGCTCGATTTTCTAAGAAAATCAAAGACAAAAAGAGAGATTTTAGAAAATGCTAAAAAGAGATTTAGACCAATTATTTTAACATCACTTACAACACTAATTGGACTATCTACGCTAATCTTTTTTGTATCAGGTCAAGCAAAAATCCTACAACCAATTGCAATATCGCTCGGTTTTGGTCTTGCTTGGGGAACGATTTTAAATCTTCTATATTTACCTGTTCTATTTTCACTATATGCTAGAGTTAAGGAGTAATTTTTGAGAAAAATTTTAATATTTTTAAGTTTAATAAGTTTTAGTTTTGCAATCGATTATGTATCTAAAATAGAGCCATATAAGAGTTATAAAGTTAGTAGCCAAAGCTCAGGCGAAATTGAGTTTATCAAAGATGTAGAGTTTAGTTTTGTAGATGATTTGATTATACAGCTAGATGATGAGAATGAGAGGATTCAAAAAGAGGCACTAAAGTCTCAAATAGAGATTCAAAATAAGATTGTCAAAATCAAAAAGAGACAATATTTAAGCAAAAAAGAGATTAAGAGATTAAGCGAGTATGAGAAGCTAACAGAGGAGCTTAACTACTTAAATGCTAAAAATACACTTTTAAATCTAAAACAATCTTTAGATGTGATAAATAATCAGATTAAGAAAAAAAGGGTATTTGCCAATAACCTCTATGTTGGAAAAATTTACGCTAAAGAGAAGATGTTTGTAAATGCTGGGTTTACTCTCTTTGATGCTTACGATATTTCAAAACTAGCAATCGAGCTATTTGTGACTAAAGAGGATTTGGAAAATATTAAAAATAAAGATATATATATAGATGGTAAAAAATCTAGCTTTAAGATAGAGAAAATCTCAAATATCAAAGATAGCGTAAATATCTCAACATATTATGTAAAACTGATTAAAGAGAACAGCGATAAAAACTATAAATTCTCAAATCTTGTAAAAGTTGAGTTTAAGGATAAAAAATGAGATACTTAACTCTCTTTTTCGCTTTAGCTATTTTCTCTTTTGCTCAAATATCAGAGCTAAAAGAGCAGAGTTTTAAGCTAAAAAGTGATAAAGCCAAAATCGACAATGATGTTTTGAAAAACTCATGGATAAATCAGTTAAAGATTCAAGCAAATCTCGATAGAAGTAAAAATCAAAATAGAGAGGATATATCAATATCACTAAATCAAGATATTTTTCGCTCAGGTGGAATCTTCTATGCAATCGAATATGCAAAGATAAAATCTATATATAATTTAAACACAATAGAGAAAGAGAAAATTCAAATGCTATATAGTGTGTATAGATTTTCGCTTGAGCTTAAAAAGATTGATTTTGAGATTGAAAAACAGAAAATTTTGATAAAGAATAGCAAAATCGATATAAAGATGAAAGAGGAGCGATATGAAAACGGTCTTTTGGATATTGCCGATTTAGATGAAGCGATAATTAATCTAAATAATTTGGAAAATGCCTTGCAGAGCCTAAAAGAGCAAAAAGCTATAAATCTACAAAATATCAAAAATATATCAGATATTAACTATTTAGATATAGAGGTAAATCAGCTAAATATTCCCAATTTAGAGCAGTTTTTAGAGAAAAATTTTATCTCACTTCAAAAAAATGTGATAGATATAAAATCAAAACTATTAGATATGCAAAAATCAGACTTTTTACCAAAGCTGACAGTAAACTCTAGTTATGGTTATGACAATGACAAGAGTGATGATAGTTATAACTTTATACTTAGTCTCTCTATGCCGATAGATTTTGATTACAAAAAAAAGATAGAGAGTAAAAAACTTGACTATTTGATAGAGAAACTCAACTTAAAAGATATGAAAAATCAAGAGATAAGAGCTTTTGAGACATTTAAGTATAAAATCTACTCTATCGATAAAAAGATAGAGAATACAAAAAATATTATTGCTAGATATGTAAATCTAAAAAACCGAATAGCTGAGCTTTTCAAAAGTGGTCTAAAGACTGAAGATGATTTAACAATTATCTCAAATACAAAAAAGACAAAAGAGTTAGATTTGAAAACTTTTAGATTAGAGAGAGAGAATCTAATCTTAGAGCTACTTAGCAGGGGCGATTTTAGATAACTCTATCGCTCTTCTCTTTGCTCTCTCCTCACCTACAAAAATATTTTCAGCCCCTATAAATTCAGCCATTCCAAGCTTTAAAACTCTATCTTTGGTAGCTTTTTTTCTAAGTGCTAAAATGACGCTTTTACCTTTTAAATCACTCAACATCTCCTCTAATGCAAAGATAGCCGATAAATCCATAAAGGTAACTTTAGTACAATCTAAAATAATAACTCGCTCATCGATAAAATCTTTTGCAGTATTGATTATCTCACTTGTTGAGCCAAAAAATAGAGGTCCATCGATTTTAATTACACGGATTCTGCTATTTTGATGCAGTTTATCTAATTTACTCTCACTTGAGAGTTCGCTAACTTCGACATTTATCTGTCTATTGATTCTATAAATTAGAAGCAGACTAGATAGAACAATTCCAGCCGAAACTGCTACGATTAAATCTACAAAAATAGTCAAAACCAAAACAGTAAACATAACATATAAATCATACTGCGATGTATTTTTGAGATTTTTAATCAATCTATAATCTAAAATATCGATACCAACTTTTATTAAGATTCCAGCTAAAAGTGCTAAGGGGATACTCTCAACTAAAAAAGCCCCACCAAATAAGATAGAAGCTAGAGAGATAGAGTGAACTACTCCAGAGATTCGAGAGGTTCCACCACTTTTGACATTTACAACTGTTCGCATTGTCGCCCCAGCACCAGGAACCCCTCCAATAAAGCCAGTTACCATATTTCCAATTCCCTGACCTATCAACTCTCTATTTGGACTATGTTTATCTTTGGTAAGAGAATCAGCCACAAGTGAAGTTAGAAGCGAATCGATTGAGCCTAAAAGAGCTAGAGTAAAAGCGTAGGGAACTACAACTTTAATCATATCTAAATCAAACTCGGGCAGATGCAAAGAGGGCAGAGCAGTAGGAATCTCTCCAATTCTAGCGATATTAAAATCAAATATCACACTAATAATTGTTACGACAACTATCGCTATAAGAGTTGGGGGAACAATCTCTGCTAACTTTTTTGGGGTAAAAAAAATAATAGCTATTGTCAAAACTCCAATAGAGAAGCTATCAAAATCAAAAAACCTAAAAGAATCATGCAAATTTAAAATAATCTCTAACGGTGAGCCTTGTATGCTTGAGCCGATAATAGGATTTATCTGAAGAATTATAATAATAATCCCTATTCCACTCATAAAACCTGATATTACAGGATAGGGAATATACTGTATAAATTTTCCTACCTTGATAACTCCCATCAAAATCTGAAAAAAACCAGCCAAAATAAAGACAAAAATCGCACTCTCGTAACTATCAAACATTGCAATAACTGAAGCGACAATAACCGTCATAGGTCCTGTTGGGCCTGAAATTTGCGTTTTTGTACCTCCAAAAATAGAGGCAAAAAACCCTAAAGCTATCGCTCCGTAAAGCCCTGCTATCGCTCCAGCTCCACTAGCCACCCCAAAAGCTAGTGCTAGAGGCAGAGCAATAACTGATGCTGTAACACCACCTAACAAATCCCCTTTTAAATTTTTAACCATAAGTTCTCCTTATAAAAGTCTCTTCTATAAGTCTACTTAAATTTAGCTTTAATGCTTAGTAATTTGTAAAATAGTTTGTGTAACTAAAGCCCAAAGTTACACCCCGTAACTATATATCTAAAAATCAAATTGTCAACTAATTTAATTTTTTATATAATGAATAAAATCTAACAAAAAAGGTCTATTATGCTCAAAAAAACAGCGATTGCTCTAATGCTTTTTTTTATTATGATAAGTTGCTCATCTGCTCAAACTCTCTCTTTTCCATCTGATGAGCCTGTAATATCAATCAATTTTCCTAGAAGCTGGTCGGTTGAGATTGACCAAGATGAAGAGGCGGGAGTTATAGCTCTCTCAAGAGATGAAGAGATTGAAATTGATTTTTGGATGATAAATCGACGAGCAATGAGACGAAACTCTGATTTAGCGATAGAGAAAGCTATGAATCAAGTTGAAAAAATTATAAATGATTTTGTAAGAAATTATGAAGTAACCCAAGAGGGTGAGGGCGAAATAAATGACATCGATTACTTTTTTCTTGAAGGGAAAGGAGTCTATAAAGAGAGCAGAGAGAGAATAAAAGTAAATATCGCTCTTTTAACGCCAGATAGAGAACACCTTTTTGTACTTTTATACTGGGGAACAAATGAGGCAGAGAGTATCCATAAAAGAGAGTTAGATAAAATCTTTGAATCTATTCAAAAAGTGGGTTATAGAGCTAGAAGAAGGTAGATTATAGTTGAGTCTCTATAAAACAGAATAAAACTCTTGTCATACCCGTACTTGATACAGGTATCTATCTTTTTAGTATGAGATAGATTACCTAATCAAGCTAGGTAATGGAGTAAAGTTAAATATTGCAATTTATATAGTTTTTATTTGTGATAGATTCATTCTTACATAAAAAAATCAATAAACCTCAACTATAAAATTTCAGTAATATTTTTAATATTGTCATATAGATAATTTATTATTAATCCAACTATTATAGTAAAAACTATACTTATCAATCTAAGTTTAATAAATTTATTCCTATAGTTTAGATTTATAGAGATGTAATACTTGATTTTTTAGTTTAATTAAAATTTGTTTTTTATTAAGTATTTACGACTTATTAAGCAATTTTTTTAGGAAAAAACATAAATAACTATATACTAACTTAAATATATAGTTATAATATTTAAGAAATAGAACTTTTTAATTGAATTTTTTAATTATTTCTTTAACTTTTGAAAAATAATTTTTTAAAAAGACACCTTCTATTTCTAAGGATAAATCATCAAATCTTTTTAAGTACTTTTCATCTAATAATTTTGTTCTATTAAGCTTTAAATTAATAACAGCTAGAGCTAAAATACCTTTCATTTCATTCAATCTATTTCCATTTTTATATGCTTGTTTTATTAAAACTTGAAACATCTTTTTTGCTTCTTTAAACTCTCCTTTAGCAAAAGCTTTATCTGCGATATTTTTTAAATTCAAATCCTTACCTGTTGAAGAAGTCAATAAATTATAAATATTTTCAGCATCTTCATATTCATCTATACTATTTTTCATTAGCCTCTGTTTGAACTTTAAACTATTAGCAATTCCTGCTGTATAACCTATTTTATAACTCTCTTTTTTTAAATAATCCCATAAAAATATCAATACCTTTCTAACTATTTTATTTTTTTCAAAAACATTTTGTATAATTGAAAAAAATCTAATTTCATGCTCTAATATTTCAAATAAAACATAATATTTTAATTTTTTCGAAAACAAAATTTTTAATACTTTATTAAAAAAATAGACTATAGTAAATAAACCAAATACAGCAATCATAAATAAATACTCTTTTTTACTTTTTTTAAACTTAAAGTATAAGCTATTTACAATATTCATTCTATAAGCTTCAGCAATATAACACATTGTTTCAATCGATGAATTAATATCAAGTTTTTTAATACTATATTTCATAACAAAAAATGAAATCTTTTTATAGGTTTCGTACTTAGATACTTCATGATTTAATTGAGCAAAATTTTTTAAAAACTTGATTTTCAAATCTTTTTCTAATTTACTTAAATCTTTACTATAAATATCTATTCCATAAACATAAGCTTTTTTATAAAAACCCATACTTTTTAAGAGAATAAAAAATAATACTTTCTTTTTTAGTTCAGAAAATATTTTTTTCTTTTCTAAATCATTTTTCAACTCTTTAAATAAGAGACTATTTTGAAAATTTTGATTAAAACAAAACTCTCTGTATTCAAAAGATAACTCTGTTTTCTTTAAAAGAGTTTTAAATATAGTTTTTGGGAAAAAATCAATCTTTATAGAGTCAATTTCTGTTGCATATTTATTAGAGTATCTATCTAAATCAAATCTATTTATCCAATAACTTTTATTATTTATACTAATATTATTTTTTATAAAAGGAAATATATCTATGTCTCTACCACTATACCCAACAAAAGTTATATGCTTTTGTTTTAATAAATTAACTATAAATAAAATCCATTTTTGATTAAGTTTTGTTATAGTTGACATAGTTGTAAATATACTACTTGGAGTATAAGCTTCTTCTTTAGATTCTATACTACCATGTAATTTACATATACAAAGTCTATTTTTTATATGATTAGGAGGCTCTTCTTCTGGTAAATAGACTCTGAAAGGTATATTTAATCTTTTAGCAACACTTTCAAACATAAAATCGAAATTTGTAGTTAAAATAGGAATATTTGCTATATATGAGTATTTAACTATAAAGTAGTGATTTATGTTAGGTTTAACATATTGATTAAACTGTGTTGATAAAGACTTCCACATATTTAAAACTCTTAAATCATCATTTGCTAAATTTAATATAGTTTCATAAAAAACTTCTGGCTGAATTTCATAAAACAGTTCTTTATCGCTAAGATTAATATTTTTTGGTAGAAAAATATCTATAGTATTTTGTAAGATTTTAAAAGCACTAGGTAAATTTGAATCATAACTTACACCAGAACCAGCAAAAAAAAATAATTTTTTATTTCTATAATCAGAAAAGATACTTTCTAAATTTTCTCTATTTTTCATTATCTATTTTCACTCTAATTTTTTTATGTAAAGTAGGAGCTTTTTCAGCTGTAGCATCCCACTTTTTTTTTAAACCCTCTAGCTGTTGAAGTAGAACTTTTTCATTACTTTGCAACTCCTTATCTAAAAGTATCAACTCCATTTCTCTTTTCATTTTTCCATACTCTACTGCCATCACTCTATGCAACTCTTTTTTTTGATTAAAGTCCAAGAATGTCTGAAGGCTAGAAAATATTGTTACTAACACAACAGAACCTATTATTCCTACAGAAATAATATCCAACTTATCAAAATTAACTTGATATAAAACTCCTATAGTAGATAAAACTGATAAAATAATTGTTGGGATACCTATTTTAAAATGCCACTTATGATAAAGTTCTGATTGTAAGTAATGTCCTACTTGAGCTTGATGTAACCTTTCTTTGAAGTTCTTTAAATATTTTTCCATTTTATTACTCCTTTTAGACATTTAATGAAATTAGATACTCTATTTATCAAAAAAACTAAAACTATTTTTGTAAATTAAAACTTGTACTCTAAAAAACATTAAATATCAATTATCTATTATTAACTTTTTTACTTAAAATTATTTTTTATATTTTATTAAACCCAAATCTCTTGCTGTGTTGCACAGTGGATACTGCCTCCACCAGCTGAGATACCATCAACATTCAAATCGATAATATCTCTATCTGGAAATAGATTTGCTACTTTCTCTTTAGCTTCGCTATCGGCTCTCTTATCTCCAAAGTTTTGCATAATCACAGCGTCGTTACATACATAAAATCCGATATAACCACCTGCAAAATCATCATTTAAAAACTCTTTTCTGATTTTTGAGATAGATGGGGCTTGTAAAGTGGTAATATTTAATTTTCTGCCCTTTGCGTCGGTGCTAGATTTTAAAACTTCAATATTCTCTTTTGTTATTTTATGGTCATACGAATATGGGTCGCTATCATATCCAGCAATTACGCTACCAGCTTTTGCAAATCTAGCGTAAAAATCCACATGAGCATCTGTTATATCTTTGCCTTTAACTCCCTTTAGCCAAATGATTTTATCCAAGCCTAAAAGTGGTTTTATTATACTCTCAAATTTTGCTTTACTCATATTTGGGTTTCTATTATCATTTAAAATAGAACTCTCTGTCATAATCGCTGTCCCCTCTCCATCAACTTCGATAGAGCCTCCCTCTAAAACGATATTGGTCTTGATTAATTTTGCATTAACCTCTTTTGTGATAAATCTAGCCACTTTTGCATCTTTACTATACTCTTGCTTCTCGCCCCAACCGTTGAAATTAAAATCTATTCCGTACTTCTCTCCAGCCTCATCTAAAACAAAAGTAGAGCCTGTGTCTCTTATCCATAAATCATCTATATCAAAAACTAAAATATTTACAGAATCACTTAATAACTTTTTTGCAACTCTTAAATCACTCTCTCTTACTAAAATCGAAACTCTCTCATAATCTGAGATTGTGTTTGCTAGGGTTGCTAAATTTCTCTGCACCTCTCTAAATAGATGATTTCCCCATATCTGCTTACTTGCTCCAAAAGCCATAAAAGTCTGCTTATGTTTTTGCTCCTCTGATGGCATATAAAACTCTCTATTTGCTTTAGCTGAGAGGTTCATAGAGAGAGCTGTTGCTAAAATGGCACTATTTTTCAAAAAATCTCTTCTAGTTAACATATCTATTCCTAAAATTAAAATTTGCTCTAATATCTCTAAAATAACTCTATTTTACAATAGTTTAAATCACTTTTATATATGATAGAAACTATAAAAAGAAAAATAAAAAGATATAATATGCTTAAGCTTTTTAGACTTATTAAAGATAGATATTTAGTAGTCTACACAACCTTTATTCTAGTATTTACAATCACGATTCTTAGCTATCTAAATGCTTTTAATATTTTTGATAAAGTTATTTACGATTTTTTTACAACATTTAGTCTAAAAACAACTCACCCATCTATCTTAATAATAGAGAGTAGAGAGAAGAGTTACAACCATAAATTGGCTATCGAGAAGTTACAAAAACTTAACCCCAGTGCAATAATAGAGAAAGATTTAACAGATAGCAGTTTTCAGATAGCAAAGCACTCCTATGGTGTCTATCGATACCAGAGTTTCCACTTTGAAGATAAGCAATCACTAGAGTATGAGAGTTTTAAAAAAATCAGAAACTACGATTTTGATAAGGCTGAAAAAGATAAATTTTTAATCAACTTTAGCAAATATATCGATTTTCCAACACTTGAGCTTGAGAGAGTCTTAAATGATGAAGTTCCAAAAGAGTTGATAGAGAATAAAATTGTAATTTTAGGAAATAGTAAAGATTTAAAAATTTTTACACCAATTGGAGAGATTAATACACTAGAGTTTTTTGCCTACTCTCTCTCTACTTTATTAGATGAGAGTGAGATATATGAGTTAAATATATTTTTTGAGTTTAAAATACTTCTAATTATCACATTTTTAGGTACTCTTTTTCATAGATTTCTATTTTTTTCACAAAACAGTATCTTTATACTTTTAATTATCGGTTTCTACTCAGCAGTAATCTATCTATTTTTAATCTATCTTCAGATTTGGTTACCAATTATTGAGATTTTGATAGCTATCTTTGGGATTTTTTATATATCCTTAAAAATAGAGAAAAATACAAGTGATAAAAATACAACAAAGATATTAAGAGATATAACAGAGAATTTAAGCGATAAGATTCTCTCAAGTAGCTTCTACCACTCAAAAGAGTACTGGAGTGAGGTTATGTCTATGATAAATCAGACACTAGATTTAAATAGAGCTATATTTTTAGAAAAAGTTCCAGATGACCATCGATTAAAAGAGATTATTTCACTAAATTGTGATTTGAGCGAGATAAAAGAGTTAAGACGGGATTATGAGCGTTTTCCTTACTCTGATGCAATCGAGAAGAGAGGTTTTATTCAAATCGATACAGTTAATAGACCCTATCTAAAAGTTGTAGATGAGCATGAAGAACAATACCTCTCACCTCTGATATTTTTAGGTCAAATTGTTGGATTTTGGGCATTTAGCATCGATGAGAGTAAAAAAAACAGTATTGAAAAGTTTGATTACATCATCTCAAACTATAGTGAGCAGATAAGTGAGCTGATTTTTAAAAGACAGAAAGAGTTTAAAAAAGAGAAAAATAGATTTTTACAAATGTTAAATTTTGAAGATACTAAAGATTCTATAAAAGAGTTAGAAAAGATTATTTTTCTAGCTGAGAGGCGAATGTTAACTCTTGATAATATATCAAACACTCTTAGCACAAATACGATTCTCTATAATATCTTTGGAAAAGTTATACAGATAAATAGCTCTATGTCGGCACTTTTAAAAGATTTAGATATTACACCATATACGATTACATCACTTGAGTTTATTCAGAAACTGACAGATTTTAACGATTTTGATATTAGGTTGATTTTGCAAAAGGTACTAATCGACCAAGAGAGTTTTAAATATACAATCAAAAAAAACGGTAGAGATTTTTGGCTAAATATCAAACCTATTTTAAACTCAAATCAAGATTTGAGCCTAGATACTTCATACCCTTTTAGTGTCTATGGAATCTTTATAGAGATACTAGATATTACAAAGATAAAAGATGCTCTAAAGATAAAAGAGGAGGCGATATTAGTTAGTCTCTCGCAGATAGAGCAGAAATTAAAAGAGCAACATAGTGATAGCGATATTTTACTAAATATAGATAAACTCAAAAACTTAACAAAACAGAATGTTTTTGGAAAAGATTACTACCCTATCAACTTCTTAAAAGAGTTAAAAAGCTCTATTTCAAAGTTAGATAGTGAGTTAAAAGAGAGAAATATAGATATAGATGTAAATATCGAAGTTGGAATCTATTTTGTCTACTTTGCACCTGAGAGATTAGAGGGTATCTTTACATCTATTTTTAATCTACTAAGAGAAGATAGTATTGAAGATTCCAAAATAGAGCTTAATATCAAAACATCGGATAAGTTTTTAGAATTTAGTTTTAAAAATGAGGGCTTTGGACTTCCAAATGAAGATTTTCAAAACTACTTAAGAGTCGATAGCATATCTGATTCAAATGAGTATAGAGATATAATAAAATCTATCTCTACAATAAAAGAGTTTGATGGAGATGTAGAGTTTTTTAGCGAAGTTGGTGAGGGAATCTCATTTACCATCTATCTGTTAGCGTTTAGGTAAGAGATGGATTTTTACTTTGCTCTATTTCCAGATGGTGGACTTGCCAACTCAATAACTACAACTGTCTGGATAGGAATCTTAGTTGTAGCCTTTTTTAATCTTCGATTTGGCTGGGTTCTCTCAGGGCTTGTAGTCCCTGGTTATTTAGTTCCACTTTTGATTATAAAACCGATAGCTGTTGGAGTTATTTTAACAGAGGCGATAGTAACATATCTGATAATGCTCTTTTTCTCAAGATTCTTAGCTAGAGTTGGATTTTGGAGCGATTTTTTTGGTAGAGATAGATTCTTTGCGATTTTATTAATATCAACCCTAGTTAGAGTTATCTTTGATGGTTATTTTTTAATCGAGTTTGGAGAGGCGATAAATAGCTACTTTAATATCAATTTTGATTATAGAAACAATCTACATAGCTTCGGTTTAATTATTGTTGCACTTATTGCAAATCAGTTTTATAAACCTGGTATTATAAAAGGGATAATTCCTCTCTTTGTGACAGTTTTTATCACATATTTTATTACAAAATATCTACTAATTGGTTATACAAACTTCACAATTAGTAACCTCAGCTATATCTACGAAGATATTTCAAGCTCGATTTTAGCCAGTCCCAAAGCTTATATAATTCTACTTACAACTGCCTTTATAGCTTCGAGAATGAATCTAAAATATGGTTGGGATTTTAACGGTATCTTAATTCCCTCGCTTTTAGCTTTACAATGGTATGAGCCTATAAAAATTCTCATCTCTTTTTTAGAGGCTTTTATAATCCTTGGAGCTTCAATGCTCATCTTAAAGCTACCTATTTTTAAAAATAGCTCCATCGAAAAAGCTAGAAAGTTGATACTCTTTTTTAATGTAGGATTTGTCTATAAAGTTCTACTCTCAATCGCTCTTGTGAAATTTTTTCCCGATGAGAAAGTGACTGATTATTTTGCTTTTGGTTATCTACTCTCAACCCTAATTGCTGTAAAGATGCACGATAAAGATATAGCAATTCGTTTAACAAGAGCAACGATAGAGACATCATTTAAATCGATTATCGTAGCTAGTTTGATAGGATTCTCATTTACTCTCATTCCAAATTTTTTAATCGATAAAGAGCCAAAAAGTATTAAAAATATAGTTTTAGATAGCAACTTAACGCTAGATGAGTCTCTGAAAAAGAGCAAATTGGAGCTTTATAAGTCACTTAGTTGGCAGTATAAAAAGCCGACAGAGGTTGAGATGGAGCTATTTAAATCTTTAGTTCGTGAACTCTCAAAAATAGAAACCTCACAGAGAGACAAACTATTAAATATTGCAAATCGATTGATAGATATAAACTACTCTTTAAAAATTATTGAGAATCGCTACTTTTTACTAAATGAGTTAAATCCAAAAAGTGGTTGGGGGCTTTACTTGATAGATTCCAAATCTGATAGCAGATTGATAATCGAAACCCCTTTTGCTCTTGATGAGTGGAGTAGTTTTGAATCATCTAGCTTTCTATTTAAGATATTTGAAGCTAAAGCCTTAGCAATCTCTAGTGTAAAACTCTCAAATGAAGATGAGTCTCTAAATCCTCTTAAAAATAGATTCTCTATCTTTAACTCTTTTCATAGAGCTTTTGAATTCTCTAGCTTTTTACAAGTGAGAGCCTTTACAAAAGAGAGTGCTAGGATTTTAAAAGCTTTAAGAGATGAAGAGCCAAAAACAAGCTCACTCTATATAAAAACCTCTATACCAAAAGATTTTAACCTCAAAAGACTCTCAAAATATATCAATTTTGAGACTAAATGGAATGTTGAGAAGATGGACAATGTACAAAGAGAGGATAGTAAAAAACGATTTGCAGAACTTTTTCTAAGTAAAAACGATAGACGAACTCTCCTCTCAAAACAGTTTACAATCGATTTAGAAGAGGAGAAAAGCACCCAAAGAATCGATGGTTATTTACAAGATTGGATTTTGAGTAATAAAGATAGATTGATTGCAAAAATAAATTCAAATCTATACAAAAAGCCAAGCGATGAAGAGATTCTCTTTTTTGACCAAGAGATTTTAACACCTATTTTAAAAATGATAAAAGATAAAAATCTACTCGATTTAAACTCAATAAATACAATCGCCAACTCAATAGGGTATAAAATAGTAAAATATAGAGATATTGAGCAAAATAGAGAGTTTTTAATTTTACATAGCGATACAAACTACTGGGGAACTTATGTCTTTAGAGTTGGTAGAGCAAACAACTACTCTATCGCTGTTCCGAGAGTTCTCTTTGATAGATATAGTTTTGAATATGGTGTATTTCTATTTGAGAGATTAAAAGCCAAATCGATATTTATAGCAGGAACTCACCCATATGCAAATAGTGACAAAAGTAGCGATATTGTGAAGTTTCAAAACTATAAAAATATATTCAATTTAGCAAATCAAGTAGCACTTAGAGAAGATGAGAATTTAACTCTAATTCACCTTAGAGGTTTTAACAATAAATTTAATGATAGCGATGTAGTTTTAGCTTTTGATACAACAAAAAAACTCTCAAAAAGTGCTAAAGAGATAGTTCAAGAGTTGAAAAAAGATAACTTAAAAATCGACTTTGCTGATGGTGGATTTAGTGCAATTGGATATGAGATTACATCAAACTATACATACAACTATATAAAACAGAGCGACTCAAACGAGCTTATTATGCTCTGGCTCTCAAGCAATCTTAGAGATAAGTTTGCAAAACAGATTGAGCATAGTTTTATCGATTTAGAGTTTAAATCTTTAGGTATAGAGAGTAGTGAAGCTTCGCTAAAAGAGTTTATACTAGAGAGTAAAAAGAGTAAAAGAGAGTTAAATAGAGATTTATTAAACTCTATCGAGAGCTTTTTATCAAACTTTGATATAGTGACTCTCTATAAGATAAAAAATAGCTATTTGGAGTTTGAATTTAAACGATTAATTGATGTTAACTCTAAAAAAGCCTTTTTGACTATTTTTTACAGAGATAGATTAGTCTCAATTATCGATTTAGCTAGGGCTAAAAAATTAAATAGAATTTCATTAAATATTGATAACATCTCAAAAGAGCAGGTTTTATCATTTTTAGAATCAAGCTTTAACTATATGGATTTTAGATGAAAAAGATAATTTTATACATAGCTCTATTTTATGGAATTTATCACTTTTTTATATCAATCGATACAGATAAGCTCGGAACTCGTGACTTAACAAAAGATATTCAAAACTCAAAAGTTAGCATAACTTATATACTATTTGATAAGTGGAGCGAGTTTAAACTAGAAAATAGAAACACAATTCGAGTTCTCTCAACGGCAAATTTAAAAGATGATTTAAAAGAGCCATTTATCTATTCAATAAAGTATCAAATAATTGACTCAGATGGAAATATCTTAAAAGCTTCAACCTATCATCAATTTAGTCAAGTTAAGAGTTACCTAAAAGGTGAGAAAAAATTAAATAGAACATTTTATATCGAGAGTAAATTAACTCCGGCTATCTCAAAAGAGTTTTTTATAAATTTAGAGGAGTTTCCACAGGCAAATAGAATCCGATTTAAGCTAGAGGAGAAAGATGAGAGAGTCTTTGATGTAGCTATTAGAACTTACCAAAAAGAGATAACTCCTGATAAAAAACTAGAGTATCTCTGGCAGAGATTAAAACCGAAAACAAAAGAGGTTTTATCATTTGGAAATCTATATAGTTATCAGTTTTTAACAGAAGATGAGAAGAGAAATATCTTAAAGTATCAATATAGACCATTTGGACCTCTCGGAATTGAGGGTAGAGATTATCTTGTTAGAAAAATGTATATTTTAAAAGAGATAGATGAGTCTTTTAAGGTAGATGAGAGTTTTGAGTATAGTTACGACTTTGTAAAAAGCTCTAAAAAACGAACCTTAGAGTTAAATAGCTCATCTCAAATAAAAATAGATATGAGACCAAAGGGTGAATTAAATATTTTATACTTTGATGAGAATCACTCTCTTAATTTTGAGTTAAACGATTCAGCTATTTTAGATTTAAATGCTGGTTTTTTGGAGTTTGAACCTAAAGAGAATATGCTAATTGATATCTACTCTAAAGATAAAAAATTGGAGTTTTCAAAACTTATAAAGAGTGTCTATCGAGTTGATAAAAATAGTTCGCTAGATTTTAAAATCGATTACTATAAAGATGAACCAACCGCTCTAAAGATAGATTTTAACTTAATAGATTCAAATAGTTGTAAAAGCCAAATTATTTTAAATGATGGAGATAGAGAGAGATTTTTTGATTTAAATATCGAATCAAATAGTAGTAAATATATTACAAAATTGAGTGAAGATTTAAATATTTCTCAAACAAAGAGTTACTATTTTAGATTGAAAAAGTATAAAAACCTCTCAATAGAGGCAGATTGTCAAACTTTTATATCGCTCTATAATCGTCCATTTAAATTTTTAAAGCGAGTTACAGAGGATTACAGTATCGATTGGTTCAAACTCAAATCAAAAAATAGTAATTTTGAAGAGTATCTATTTTTAGCAAAAAATTTTCACAAAGATGATATTAATATCTCATATAGAAAGTTAGAGTTAAAGACTCCTACAAACTTTATATTTTATAGATATACAAAAGATAAAGAGTTAAATAATTTCTATTATGAAGTTCCACTAAATAGAGCTTTAAAGACAAAAATCGATAAAAATCTAGAGTTTATCTACTACAACAGAGCCAAAAATGCAAAAGTAAAAATCTATCTAAATAATAGAGTTATTTTCAATAGTAAAATAAGACAGAGAAGAGGAGTATTTAAATTTAATATCAAAAATAGAGAGGCAAAACTTAAAATTGTTGCTAAAAATATCGATATTTTTACAAATGCAAAATTAGATACTCAAAAATATATAAAACAGCTCTACAATCGATTAGATAACAAAATCACAATCAATTTTAAAAAGCAAAAAGGTGTAGAGAGAGTATATTTTAAAGTTTTCCAAGATTTTAACAAAACAGCCAAATTAACAATAGATATAGAGCCTTTAGAGTTTAAAAACGAACTCTCAGATGGTTTTACTTTTGTAAAAAAAGAGTATCTGCTAGAGCCAAATATAGAAGATTTTGCAAGAGTTATATATAGAGATATAAAGCTCGATAGCTCTAAATTTATAGCTCTAAAGCTCGATAGTGATTTAGAAAATAGAGATTACAAAATAACTCTAAAGAGTGATAATCCTATCTATTTTATCGCTCTTGAGGAGTCAAATGAGACAAAAGAGAGAATCAAAAGCTCTAAAGGGGTAATTTTTGAAGATTTTTAGCCTAATTTTTTTGAGTTTAAATCTATCTGCAATAGAGAATCTATATAGTGAATATATTAATAAAAATGCTCTCTTTAAGAGTTGTAAAAATTTTGAAAGTGAGCTATTTGAAAAGAGAGAAATCAAAAATATAGATATTTATGCTCATAGAGATTTAGGATTTTTTGCACTAAAGCCTCAGAGTAAATCAAAATTAATTTTACAGATTCCTCACGCTTTTTATGACCTATTTACAAAAGAGATAGGTTTTAAACTCTTCAAAGAGTTAGATATTTTTGCAATTGCTCTAAATACAAAAAGCCGTAGAATCTTTGATTTAACCCATAATAAAAAGAGCTGTTTTAACGATTTTACAGATAGATTTAGAGAGTTTCATTTTGCTCAACTACATGGATTTAAAGATAGAGAAAAAAATATCGATATAATCTTAAGCGATAGTACAAAATTTCCATCAAAATGGATTAAAAAGTTAAATAGTTGCTTTAAAAAGAGAGGCTTTAACTCAAAACTCTATCCGATTGAGATAGATTATCTAGGTGGATTGAAAAACGCCCAAGCGAGAGTGTTACGAAAGTATCAAAATTTTAATTTTGCACATATAGAGCTATCAAGGGGCTTTCGAGAGAGGCTAGTGAAAAATGGGATTAAGGAGTTTGCTAAATGTTTAGAAGTTTTATATTAATAGCTATCTTTGCAATCTATCTAACAGCTTTTGATAGAGAATTTTTTTGGTTAAAACAGAAAACGGTAGATATTAGATGGTACAATATTGAAAAATCTCTAAATAGAGACTCAATCTACTCATATAGCAAAGATTTATCTCTCTTTAAATTAAAACCTAAAAAATCACTCTATCTCTATGTAGAGAGTGGGAAATTTATAAAGATACTTCCCTTTATCTCAAAAAATTTAGAGTTTAGCTTTTCGCAAGATGGAGTCTCATTTATCACAACTAAACTGCCAAAAATAGAAAACTACTATCTATTTGATAGCTTTTTAAAGAATAAAATCTTAAAAATCACAAACAAATCAGATAAAAAAGAGAAATTTGCACTATTTGAAAATGAGCTTTTAGAGACTAAAAACTTTTTATATAATGAGCTTTTGGATTTGAATCTAACAGAGCATAAAATATCGAGAAAAAGAGATGCAACTATCAAAAGTTTTTACTATTTAGAGAATAACAGAACTCTAAATCTGAAATTTGATAAAGAGATTGATAGGGTAAAAGTAGAGTATAGAATCCCATTTGAGAGAGGCGATTCGCTTGTAAATCTAGCCTATCTAAATTTTAAAATCGATAATAAAATTTTAACTAAAAGGGCAAACTATTCGATTGATAAATTTAATGAAGTCTATCTCGATTCAAATATTAGCTACCTCTCAAGTGAACTTACGCACACTCTAAATTTAAACGAATCAAGAGAGTTAAATATCACCTCATCTAAAAATATATATCTGAGAATTTTAACAAAAAGTGATTTTCTATTTAATCAAAACTCTCAAATAGAGAGTCTCAAAAGTGATAATCTAAATAATTTAAAATATAGTGAGCTTAAAAGAAAATATCAGAAACTACCTCTAAAAGAGTATATTTCTCTGTTAAAACGGAGCTTTTACAATAGCTTCCATAGAGAACTGCTCCCAACTAAGGTAGATAACTTAATAAAAATAGAGCAGATAGAGTATCTCCATAGATTTGTAAACAGACATAGAAAAAAAATATATCTAAATAGAGAGTTTTTAAAAGATTACAACTATAAAAAAAATAACTTTATCACTTTTAAAGATTCACTAAAGTATCAGATTCCACAACTAAAAGAGGATACTCGGTTAAAAATCGCTATCTTAAACAGAAAAAGCAACTCTAAAGAGATAGAGCTATCTATCGATTCTAAAAAGTATAAAATCTCACTAATAGAGCCTAAAAGATATAAATTTCTTAAAAAACTCTCTCAAGTAAACTTAATTGATAACAATATTACAGTAGTTGAATTAGAGCTTCCAAAAGATACAAAAGAGATAAAAATCAGAGCAAAAAAGGCATCTATCTCACTTGGCTATCTCAAAAAGAGAGATTTTAGATTAGATATTAAAAATTTCAAACACTTAACAAAATCTATGAATCAAAATGAGCTACTAGAGAGATTTAGAGCCATTTTAAGTAACAGTTATGAAAAAAATTTAATAAATTTAGAGTTAGAGCTACATTTTCGACCTTTGGTTGAGTTTTTAAAATCTGAATATGAGCAGTTTTTTAAACTATCAATAGAGAAAAAATCAAATATAATCTACTCAAAAAACCGATATAAAAAACTTCAAAAAAAGCTATCAAAAGAGAGCGATATTTTTAAAAAATTTGAAATTTTAGAGACTTTAACCAAAGATAGAACAAAAGCTAAATATATCGATTATCAACTCAGAAAAGTCTATATTTTATTAGAGTTAAAAGAGGTTTTTTTAGCTAAAGAGCTTTTAAAAAGAGCTATATTTCACACTTTTGACAAAGAGGCAATCTCAATTTACCAAAGCTTAATAGATAATGATTTAAGAGTGTTAGCCTCAATTGTCTATAAAAATCCAACTAGAGAGAATTTAGAATCTCTAAAGAAGAGAGCCTCGCCTAGAGTTGCAAACTTAATCGAAAATCTCCTTTTAAAAAATGAGATAGAGGTAGAGGCAAAATCACTAGAGCATATAAAAAAGATAGATGGATTTGAAAATATCTACTCACCAAATCGAGATAAAAACTTCTATCTAATGCGAGGCAAAAATATAGAGCTTAAGCTTGAGAAAAATCAGAAATATAGATTAAATACTCGATTTACTCACAATAAATTTATAAAAAAACATAGATATATAAAGCTGATAGATGGAAATAGAGTTGTAGATATTCCTATCACTTCGATAGTTAGCCAAAATTTAGAGTTAAATGATAAAAAAGAATCGATAGGAGATAATCACTCTATCTATTTTATACCCAAAAACAGAAATGTCAAACTAATCTCTATCGAAGATATTTTAATCTCAATAGAGCCTAGCAATTCACCAAAAGATACACTTAAGAGTTTAAAAAATAATTCCCAGATAGATTTAATTCAAAAATATGAGACAACACTAAATAAAAAACACTTTTTTGAACTAGAGAGAGATTATCTACTATCACAAAACTATGATAACTCTATTGTAAATCGAGCAAAAAGCAATTTTATTTGGAAAAGTTTCACAGATTTTGAAGAGATAGACTCAATTGAGTATAGAAATATAGACCTATTTACTCCAATTAGCCCTATTTTAAAAATTCGAAAAGCTCTCTTTGATAGAAAAGATATAAAAAATATACTCTTTGCAGATTCAACTATTGAGTTTAGCCTAGATGAACCCAAAAAACTCAATATCTATCTCTATAATTTGGATTTAGATTTGATTGAGAAAAAACCTGTAAATATCTGCTATAAGATAAATAGTAAAGAGCATTGCAAAAAATTTATCAATCATAAAAAATTATCTATCTTTGTAAGAGATTCTATATCTATCTATTTAAAAAATCCTGAGAGCAACACTTTTGTAGCTGTTAGTTTAAATGATAAGATAGAGCCTACAAAACAGCTCTTTTATGTAACTACCAAAAAACACCCTATTAAATTTTTCTCAAAAAAAGATAGCTTTTATAAAATATTAAAAATCGAAAATGGAAAGAGCAAAACAGAGTATATATTAACAGATAGTGCCAAAGAGATAGAAATCTATCCTGATTCAACCAAAGCTTTAGTAAAACTCTATGAGCGAGAGTATAAGAGAGCAAAAGAGAGATTTATAAATATATTAAAATTTAACAAGAGTGAAAATTTAGCTGAAAAAGAGATAGATTATTTGGATTTAATCAGTAAAAATGTAGAGCATCTATCAAATGAAGATGGAACCCTCTCTTTTAAATTAGAGTTTATAGAGAGAAGAGATGATAATGATTTAGAGCCTGAAGAGGAGGAAGATGATGAAGAGGGTGAAGATGATGAGAAAGAGAGTGATGATGAGTATAAAAACACCTTTTTTAAAGCCTCTCTAATCTATCGATATTTTGATGGAGATTTAAACTACCACAGAGGTGATATTTTTTATAGAACTGATGATATTTTTGGATTTAAATATAAATTTTTACATCGATTTAAAAACTATCCATATAGCTATACTTTTGATATAGAGACACTAGCACAATCGCTTAACAAACTTAGACATATCTCAACTATCAAAAACTCTATAACTCACTTTTTGAAACTAAATCAAAAATTTACTAATAGCTTTACTGGCTCTATATTTTTTAGATGTTTAAGCGAAAAAGATGAAATCGATGGATTGAATCGAGATATTTTTACAGAGTATAAAGATGAGCATAGATATGGCTATCTTCTAGCTGATACGATGAAATATCGAGCCTTTTTAGATACATTTTTTATCTTTAGAAGTAAACTCTCATCAAATATAAATCTAAAAATAGATAAGTTTGAAAACTCAATCGAAGTAGTTCAGCTCTTTCGAGAGTTGGATTTTTCTCTAAAGTATACAAATAAACTATTTTTCAAAGATGAAGATAGAGAGGAGAGTTACGATAAAAACTATATAGATTTAACTCTACTTTTTGACTCGCTCTACTTTGGAGTAAATCGATTTAATATAGGACTGAATTTAAAATATGATATTGACGATTCTGAAACTCTAGGCTCTATATTTCTAAATTTAGACTTTAGCAAAGGTAGAGTTTATAGAGATTATATCCCCTATGAGATAGATTTTTTAGATTTAAAAAACTTAAAAGTGTTAACAAATGATTAGAGATATTTTAGAAAATGAGATAAATGAGTATTTTTTAAAGATTTACCTACCATTGATTGATAAGATTGAGAGTGAGTATTTAATCTATTTAAACTCTCTTAAAAATGTAAAACTGCCAGAGTCTAAAAAAGAGCAATCTATCTTTATAATAAACCATTTAGTTATTAAAATTAGAGAGTTTTTAGATGATATAGATAAGCTAAATAGAGTAAATATCTTTTTTAAGCAGGAGTTTTTAAAGACAAACTCCAAAATACAGCAAGATAAAATCCTACTCGATTATGCCGAGCGTTTTGGAAGCTTAAATTTAAACTCTGATAGAAAAGCTCTAAAGCGATTTTTAGATGATGGAGCTATAAGCGACCGTTATAAAAAAAGAGTTAGTAAACTTGAGTATAAAATCGCATTTTACCTAGAGCGAATCGGCAAAATATCATATAATATTTTTGAGCTAGATTTACCAAAAGAGAGCTATTTTGAGCTTTGGAACTCACTTGAGGTTGAAAAAATCTTAATTCCTCTACTTATCTATCAAGGGGATTTTAGAGTCTTAACAAATTTAATGCAGATGCTCCTTGATATTTTCAAAAATATACCAGAGGGGATAAGTTTAACAACAGATAAGATTCTAAAATTTATCTATCGCTCAAGTTTAGATACTAGAGTCGATATTTGGATTCAGATAAGAGCGATTGAACTGCTAGAGCATATCTCAAAAGATTCACTAAAAATTGTACTGAAAAAGCGATTAACAGGTAAAAGTTTCAAAGATGATAGCTTTATAAAACATAGATGTATAAAACTATTAGCCAAAAATTTAGAGACTTTTTTTGATTTAAAATATCTACTATTTGAGACTCTAAAAGATAAAAGCCCACACACAAAACAGGCAGTTGCAAAATCTCTAAAATTTTTAGATATTGATGATTCAATAAAACTCTTAAGAGAGTTAATTATTGATTGTGATAGCGAAGTTAGAGCCTTGGCACTTCTACAAATCACTCCTCTTTTAGATGAGAAGAGATTCTTTAAATTAAAAGAGATTTTAAAAATTTCACTAAAAGATGAAATAGATACTTTTGTATTAAAAGTTGCCCTAAAAGTGGTAAGCCAATCTCTACTTAAAATCAAAAATGGAAAATTAAAAAAGATTTGGTATAGAGAGTTTTTAAATCTATTAAAGGAGTTAAAACTCTCAAAAAATGAGATTCAGACAAAACGAGAAATCTCAAAAACACTTGAGCAAATCTATATCTATCAAAACTTTTTGGCTCTCTTTAGAGCATTGCAAAACTTCACTCAAAATATGCCTCTTAAAAAGCGAAAAAAGCTACCCATTGAGCTTAAGAAGTATAAAATAGAGAATATTGCCAGAGCGTTAGGAGTCATTTCGCAAAATGACTTTAGCTACCAAATTCAAATAAAAAAAGATATTTTCATCACAAAAGGGGATATTTTCGAGCCAAAGACATGGAGAATCATTTACGAATTTTTAAACCCAGCTCCCGATAAGAGAGAGGCTCACTCCCATATAGTTGGCAGATTTTACGATAGTGATGTTTTGATTCAATCTGAAATTATGTACGAAGTTACCAAAACAAAAGTTTTAGGTGAGCCATTTTTGATAGAAAATGAGGGGAGTTATCGCCCATTTCTGCCACTGCTTGACCAGATAAACTCAACTCTAAATAGTTGGTTAACTCAAAAAGAGATAACGATATTTAGCTCAGAAGGTGTAACAAAAATTGCCTCAAATCCAAATATTTTCAAACGAATCGCCTCAAAAATCGCTATCACTTTCAAATTTAAAGATATAGCTCCACTTCGAGATTTAAATAGCAACAGATATATAAAAGAGGTAGAGAAGCGACACTTTAAGGTAGATTTCACTCCAAACTTTGTAAAAGATATATCAAATACAAAATTTTTCTCACTCTTTTTTTTAGATTCAGACCTCTATACAAAACTCTATAACTACTTTTTTTCAGTCTATCAAAACTCTATTTTTGATTTGACAATTTTTATTGTAGTTCTGCTATCGATATTTTTCTCAAAACATTTTATTAATAGTTTTAATATCAAAAAATACCGCAAGGCTATCCCTTTTATTGTTGGAGGTTGGGGAAGTCGTGGCAAATCGGGAACAGAGCGACTGAAAGCCTCTTTGTTTAACGCTTTAGGCTTCTCGATGGTCTCTAAAACAACAGGTTGTGAAGCGATGTTTCTCTACTCTTGGGAGTTTGGTGAATTAAATGAGCTTTTTCTATTTCGACCATACGATAAAGCTACGATTTGGGAGCAGTACAATTTAGTAAAAATCTCAAGCGAGTTAAAATCGGATATTTTCCTATGGGAGTGTATGGGTTTAACGCCTCAATATGTGAAAATTTTGCAAAAAGAGTGGATGCGAGATGATATATCAACTATCACAAATACTTATCCTGACCATGAAGATTTGCAAGGACCAGCAGGGGTTGATATTCCTGAAGTTATGACCGAATTTATTCCAAAAAACTCAAAACTAATCACAAGTGAAGAGATTATGAACCCTATCTTAGAGGAGTATTGCAAAAGCGTCGATACAGAGTTTGAGCAGATAACATATCTCGAGGCAAATCTATTGCCAAAAGATTTATTAAAACGATTTCCTTATGAAGAACACCCCTACAATATCGCTTTAATTGCAAAACTTGCAAAAGATTTGGGCATCGATGAGGATTTTGCTATCAAGGAGATGGCTGATAATATGGTCTCTGATATTGGAGTGCTTAAAGCCTTTCCAGTTGCAAAAGTTGGAACCAAAGCGATAGAGTTTATAAATGGAATGAGTGCAAATGAGCGATTTGCAGCACTGAATAACTACAAAAGAATGCAGTTAAACATAACTCAACCCAAAACTTTTGTAAGTCTTTTGATAAACAATCGAGCCGATAGAGTCGCTAGGTCAAAAGTCTTTGCCAAAATCGTAGCTGAAGATATTATCGCTGATAGATACTTTTTTATCGGTACAAACTTAACGGGATTTATTGGATATTTTGAAGAGTCATTTAACCTTTTTCAGAAAAATTTAACCCTCTTTAGCGAAGAGAGTAACCCAAAAGAGCTATTTTTAGAGTATCTAAAAAAGTTCCAAATTCCTGAAACAAAAGAGCAGTTAGAAACTTTAGATATTGAAGATGCAGAGTATAAAAAAGAGATAGAGCAGAGTTTTGAGATAGCAGAGAAAATATCAAAAATGTTCGATTCCAAAACAGCTAAAGAATCTATCGATATAGCCTTTAGAGAGTTTTACTATAAAACTTTAAAATCAAGATTTGTAACAATCGATAATCCCCATATTTTAGGTGATGAGATTACCCAAATTATCCTAAATCATACACCCAAAGGCTTTTTAAATAGACTTTTGGGAATGCAAAATATCAAAGGGGCTGGACTTGATTTTGTATATAGCCAAATCGAGTGGGAAAGATGCTACTACTCGAGTCAAAAGCTTCAAAACAGAGACCAAAAAATTGCAAATGAGGGGTTAAAGGAGTTAACAAGCGTTGCAAAATTTCCACTAGTATCTAAAGAGAATCTAAAAAGAATTATAGATGAAGTTAAAAAGGGCAAAACTGCACAGAGTGAGTATTTTCAAAGTGAGCTTCAAAATATTTTACTTAAGTTAAACTCAAATGAGATTACAAAAGAGAAACGAGAAAAAAATAGATTTGTTCTCTATATTTTAGAAAAAATCGAGCTTTTTTTAGATGCAAAAGATGCCGTTAAGAGACGACAAAGAGCCGATTTAATTTATAAGGATTTGATAAATGAGCAAATCTCAATCCAAAGAGCCATTATCGAGCTAAAAGCTATCAACAAACGCCAAAAAGGGGGCTGGTTCGTGAAGTAGAAATTAAAATAACTAAACTCTAACTATTCTGCCCTCTTTTTTCTCCTCTATCCAATAGTTATAAAACTCATTACATAAAAATTCATATCCATGTAAATCTGCAAAATTATCTATAGTATTTTTGGAAGCATTTAATAAAACTAAATCTTTGATATGTAAACTTATCTTTTCCCACTCTTTTGCAATTTCTTTTTTATCAAAAAAAGTTGCTATTGTTGTTTCACCAATTTTACTTTTAGCCTCATAAAACAAAAACTCGCAATTAAATTCTAAATGCTCTGATGGTTTATCAAAACTTGGCTCTAATAACCTATCATTTTTTACAACTTTGTTTAAAATATAGTTTTTGTCATAAATCAAGTCATACTCTATTTCACTCTCATCTTTTAAAATATCTTCTATTATCTTTTTACTTTTTAAACTTTTGGGCGTAAAGCTTCCTTTTACATTCTGATTGCAAACCTTACAAGAGGGCAGATAGTTATCAAAACAGTAGGCAAGATAATTAAAACTCTCTTTTGGTAAAAAGTGGTCTATATCCATCTCACTAAGAGTTATATTTTTTCCACAATATGCACACTTGCCATTTGATATATCAAAAACTCTCTTTTTTATTTTTGATATATTATCTTGATTATCTTTACAAGTAGTAGTCCACCTATTTTTAATATTACCTTTACTGTCTCTTAAGTTTTTATAATATTCTATTTTCTGTTTTTTAGATTTTTCAATATCATTATCAAAACACTCAGGAGGTGAAACTCTTTTTAACTCTTTCATACAACTAAGCTTTTTAGAGAATCTAAAGAGCGTCTTCTTGGGTCATCTTCTCCTAAGCTAGGAGTAATTTTATTGTATAACTCTTCTATCTCATCTTTTAAATTCTCATCTTTATCTTTTAAGTAATCTTTTACTTTGATACTAAACTCTTTTAAAGAACCAATTAAATCAAACTCTTCAGAAGATTTTTGTCTATTTTTTTGAGTAAAATCTATATGAAAAGCTTGTGATAAAATATCAGCTAAATACCACTCTTTTGGATTTCCAAGTTTTTTAGCAGAGATATTTTTCTCATTTTCAGCACCTTTTACAAGCTCATAAGCTTCACCCTCTTCTGTAGTTTGTATTATAAGAGGTGAGTGTGTAGCGATATAAAAAGTTGTATTTGGAAAAAACTCTTTTAGTAGAGGAATAATTTTATATTGCCATTTTAAATGTAGATGCGATTCTATCTCATCTATAAAAACTACTCCCTTCATCTCTCTTATATTTTTCTCTCCAGTCACTCCTCCCCAAGCTCCATATCCTGCAATAATTGATTGAAATATCTTTATAATAGAGATAAAACCTGTTGAGAGTTTATCTATGGAAATGTTATTAATATAAAGCTTACCATCTTGAAAAGCTATTCCAAGTTTTTTATCTTGTTCATTACATAAATCTAATCCCTCTTCCAACATATCCATTAATTTAAAAACCTCTACAACTTCATTCATTTTATTTGCATTATTGGGGGCAAAACTTGGATTAATAATCATTCTTGAGTTAAACCAATCAGCTACAACTATATCTTGACTCTCCTCTCCACTCATATAATTAAAAGTTCTAATAAAATTCTCTACAAAAATCTGTTCATTGCTTCCTAATATTTTAATATTGTTTACATCAATATTTTTTGCATATCCTCTACTTTTAGCTCCTACAAAAATTAAGGGCTTATCAACTGTAAAACTAGAATTGTTTACAACATTAATATAATTAAAATCAGCAATTACCCAATCCATATTATTTTTATTTTTTACAGATAAATTATTTATTTTAATATCCAATGGTAAAAACATTGAAAAGTTTTCTATGTTATCATTGAGAAATTTTTTATAAAAAATCCCCTTAAACTTTAATGAACTAGATGAACTAGCTTTTTCGAACATAGAGTGAGAATAGAGTAAACTTTTTGCTATATTCTCAAGTAAATTCGTTTTTCCTACACCATTTTCACCAATAAAACAGTAAACTCTCTTATCCTTTTCTAAATCTATATCAAAATTTAATCCTGCATCTGTATTTTCAGCTTGAAAATTAAAAACCATAATTTTCCTTTTAATTAAAACTATAATTTATATTAATAGATTTTCTATTAGTTTAAAGTAAAAGTAATTACTATATAATTACTTAAAGGGGTTAATATGACAAAATTGATAAAAATAGGAAACTCAAAAGGTATCAGAATACCAAAAGCTATAATAGAAAAAGCCAATTTAGAAGATAAAAATATAGATATTATAATCCAAGATGATGGAATCCTACTAAAGCCTATCGATAAAAATCCTCGGGCTAATTGGGATAAAATGATAGAAGAGGAGTTAAAGTCTAATAAAAGTGATGATGAACTTTTAGACTTTGATTTAGATACAAAAGAGTGGCAGTGGTAAGGTTTGATATATGGCTAATAAATTTAGACCCAACGATAGGCAAAGAGATAAAAAAGACTAGACCTTGTGTTATTATCTCTCCTGATGAGATGTCAAAACTAAGCACAGTTATTATCGCTCCTCTTACAAGCAAAGGGTTTGACTTTCCAACAAGAGTAAAAGTGACTTTTCAAAATAGAGATGGTTTAGTTCTACTTGACCATATTAGAAGTGTTGATAAAAAGAGATTAATCAAAAAAATAGGAAAATTAGAGGAGAGCAAATCTAAAGAGATTTGCCAAGTTTTAAACGATATGTTTAGTTTCTAATCTCTCAATTATCAAGCTTAAGACAATAAGTTTTTTTATAAAATGGTTGCTTTGTGAAGTAAAAATTAAAACAAATCTTGCAACATAAATTCATAAATATTAGAGTTTTGTTTTAAAGATGTTCTTAATACTTCATACCCTCTTTGGATATGATACTCTAACCTCTTTTCAAACTCTCGTGCTGTTTTTAGCTCTATTTCATCATAGCTCTCTACTATTTTATAGTAGTAAAATCAGTTTTAAATAAATTATCAAAATAGTTGAAAACTTCAGAAGTAATTCTAAATAAAAAAATTTTAATTTGACATTTTGAATAAAATTGAATAAAATTAATTAATATTTATTCATAAATGGAGTTTTATAGATGAAAACAGTAACTATGAGAGTTGATGATTCGATATACGATATGATAAAAATAGCAGCAGATGGTCAAAGAAGAAATATATCAAACTTTATAGAGTTTGCTACATTGCAATATCTCTCCTCTTCTAAATATGTTAGTGATAGTGAGATGCAAGAGATACTTCAAGATAAAGAGCTGGTTAAAAGTTTAAAAAATGGTTTTAAAGAGTCTGAAGATGGAGAGTACGATATTGTTTCAGTTTGATATAGCAGAAACCAAAAGTTTTCAAAAGTTAAAAAAAAAGCTTGATGAAAAACTTTACAATAAAATCAAAACTATTGTATATCCACAATTGCGTTCAAATCCCTACTATGGAACAAATATAAAAAAACTAAAGGGTGAGCTTGAAGGATATTATAGATATAGATTAGGCGATTATAGGTTATTTTATATTATTAAAAATGAAAAAGTTATAGTAGTTATAACTAATTTAAAACACAGACAAAGTGCTTATGAGTTATAACTTTAAGTGCTAAAAAATATTAAATTAGGAAAAAGAGAGCAAAACTAATAGAATAGTTTTGCTATATTGTAAGTGATAAACGAGACTATCCAAGCGACAATGGTAGTTAATAGAAATAGATATACAAAATACTTATATCCACCAGCCTCTTTTGTGAAAACCACACTAGCAGCGAGGCATGGCATATAGAGCATCACAAAAGCGATATAAGATAGTGCAATCGGGATAGTTAAATTCTCTCTTAGAGTCTGCATCAAGCTCTGGTCAGCCTCATCAACTTCATCGCCAAGCGAGTAGAGAACTCCAAGTGTAGCAACAGCAATCTCTTTGGCAGCTAAACCAGTCTCAAGTGCAACAGTAAGTTTCCAATCAAACCCCAATGGTGCAAAGAGTGGCTCGGTAGCTTTTCCAATAACTCCTAAGTAGCTACTCTCAAGTAGTTTTTCATTTAACTCATTGTTTAGAGCTGATTTATCATCTTCGCTAACTGCTATTTCGATTTTTTGCTCATAGCTTGAGACTAATTCAGGATTTTTTGGATAGTTTGATGCAAACCATATCAAAATAGTAGCTGCTAAAATAAATGTACCAGCTTTCTTTAGATACATCATAACTTTGCTCCAAATCGTCATAGATACAAGCTTAAATGATGGTAATCTATACTTTGGCATCTCCATTACAAAGGCTTCATCTTCACCCTTGAATGCAAATACTCTTAATATTTTTGCTAAAACAAGCCCTAAAAGAGAACCTGCAATATAGATTAAAAACAGAATATTTCCAGCTATCGCCTCATCAAAAAATGCACCAGCAAATAGAACATACACAGGCAATCTAGCTCCACAGCTCATAAATCCAATAATGAAAAGCGTTATCAATCTATCTTTCTCATTTTTAAGCGTTCTAGCCGACATATAGGCTGGAACTGAACAACCAAAACCAGTTACAAGTGGAATAAAACTCTTTCCGTGAAGTCCAAATTTATGAAAAAATCCATCTAACAAAAATGCAACTCTAGCCATATATCCAGTGGTCTCAAGTAGAGCGATTCCTAAAAATAGAATTGCAATATTTGGCACAAAGAGAATAACAGCCCCAACACCAGCGATAATACCATCTACGATTAATGAGTTTAGAGCCTCATGTGCAATATGTTCTCCAACTAATGAGCCAAGTCCAGCAAAAAAGGCATCTATATAGTCCATTGGAATCGAGCCAAGCTCAAAAGTTAACTGAAAAAGTCCCCACATAAGAAATAGAAATATAGGAATACCGAGAAATTTATTGATTAAGATAGAATCGATTCTCTCTGTCAAACTCTCTTTTATACTGCTCTCTCTCTTGACACACTCTTTGATAGCTCCATTTATAAAAGCTCCATGCTCTTCATAGAAAATCTCATCTAAATCTTTAATATCATATTTAATATATATTTTATTTAGCGATTCTTTTATCATATCACTAAGCTCTAACCAGATAGGCTCTTGCGATATTTTTTGATAAAAAGATTTATCCTCTTTTAGAGCATTTATAGCCACTTTTCTATTTGTAAAACCATCTAAGTTAAATTTTTTCTCATCTAAAAACTCAACTATCTTAAAAATCTCCTGCTCAACTAAGTCACTATATAGAACTTTTGACTCTCTCTTTTGATTCTCATAAGTTGCAATAAGTGCCTCTAAAAGTCTATCTATTCCACTCTTTGTTGAGGCAGAGACTTTTACACAATTGATTCCTAAAATCTCACTAAGGGCTTTATCATTTATAGAGATTCTCTCTTTTTTCGCCTCATCACTCATATTTAGAGCTAAAAGCAATTTTTTATCAAGCTCCAAAAGCTCAACCGTTAGAGATAAGTTTCTATCTAAATTTGTAGAATCAGCTACATTTAAAATAACATCATACTCATCATCTAATAAAAAACCCTTAGTAACTCTCTCCTCTATTGTATACTCCGATAGAGAGTATGTCCCTGGAAGGTCGATTACATTTATATTATAGTCTTTGTATTTAAAATTTACCTCAGCTCTCTCAACAGTCACACCCGAGAAGTTACCAACTCTCAAGTTTGAGTTGCTAATTGAGTTTATTAGCATACTTTTACCTACATTTGGTTGACCAACCAATGCTACTTTTATATTTTTCATAATTAAACTAAAGCTACTTTAATCTTTTTTGCTTCATTTAATCTAAGTGCTGTCATTGTATTATTTACAATAATTTTTATTGTTGATTTAGCAACGCCAAACTCATCTACAAGCACTTTAGAGCCTTTTCCTATACCAAAAGAGTGTAATCTATGTTTTAAATCTCTATTTGCTTCAAGTCCAGTGATAACTGCTACGCTTCCTTTTTCTAATTCAGAGAGTGACATATCTGTTCCTTTTATTTAAATTCTTTTAATAAAATAATAACCAGTATCAAAATTTGTTAAAAGAATTTTATCCATTTTATTCTTAATACAAAATAATGATAATAGTTATCAATTGTTATATCTCTATATTTATTTAAAATATATGCAATTTTTACACCATCAAATCAAAAACATAAAAATTATTAATAAATAGTGAGGGGTTTTGTCTAAATGTAGTGAGGTTGAGCCTGTTTTATTAAAACTCAAAACAAGCTCAAAAGTTGAAAATATCTATATTTAAAGTTACCTATTTAAATCTTTTAATAAATTATTTAATAGCTCTATCTCTCTCTCTTTCTGTTTTTTTGCAACTTTACCAAAAAAGTTATCTGGTTCATTTTCAATTGATTTCTCTATCTCATTTTTAACATTTTCAAATTTCACTTTCCAAGTGTAATCAGGTTGCTCTTTTGCTCTTACTAAGTTTCTAGCAAAGCCATAAGGTGTATTTTTCTGTATATCTATTGCATAACCCATAAGATTCTTTTTGGGGTCAATAAAATCAAAAAACTCTTTTTTAAACTCATTTGAGCCTATATAAGAATCGCTATAATCTCTCTTGTTTGCGTACTCTATTATCTCTTGTAAAAACTCTTTAGCTCCCAAATAGCCTGAATAGTCTGTATTATAAGAGGAATCTAACTCATAATGCTCTACATTCGTAAAATCATCAAAAAGTTTATTTACAAAATTCTTTTTATCTGATTCTTTATAGAGTTTATCGTAAGTAGAGACAATGCCTTCTAGCATCTTTTTACCATCTAAATAACTAACACCCATACTTTTTAAACTAGCATTTATAGAGTTTTCCACTTTATCTTGAAGCTCTTTTGCTTTTTTACTCTTCTCATCTTCTACTTTTTTAGGCTCTGGCTCTAACAGCTTGTTATCATAAAGTAGGTCTAAAGCTAATTGCCAATCACCCTTAAGTGCTGTTTTCCCTTTGGATACATTTGCTACAATTTCACCCTTTATTTCATCATAATTTTCAAACATTTTATCTATATAGCTATCGTCAGAATCCTCATCAAAATTAGCTTTATCATTCTCTGCCTCCATAGCTTTTATTTTTAAATAAAACTCCTCCATATCAGTAAAACTCATAAAGTCTATATCTTTATCTTTTTCAAAATCCTCTGCTATAAAATCTTTGTCAATATATTTTTCATTAAAATCTTTTGCTAAGTTTGTAAAAAACTCTCTAGCTGTTGTAGGATTTTTTGAATCTCTTTTAAAATTTTCATCTATATCAATCTGTCCATTAAAATCTTCATCGATTCTGAGAGTAGTGTTTAGCTCATCTGTGAGATTTCTCCCCTTATCAGATTCAAAAATTTTGATATACTTTTTTAGATACTCTATCATAACTTTTGCTCTCTCAAACTCATCTCTTATCTCATCTTTTTGCTCTTGTGTTAATTTATCTAACATATCTTCATGTAGGTCTTGTGTTAAAAATTTCATCTTTCCTAAACTTAGATAATTCTCTGTCATCTCTACATCAACGCTTGATATATCTCCGTCGAGCTTATTATCCAAATAGTCATATTGAAGTTCAAAATCTGCCCCTCTTCTATCAAATCCTCTGTTGTATCTAATATCTTCAAACCAAGTAGAGACAAACTCCTCTGCCTCTTTTGTTAAACGGGTTGTCCCATTATCCATTTTTATAAAATTCTCTTCGCCAAATTTAGCTTTTAATTTATCTATATTTTTTTTAGTTAATCGAACTGTCACCAACTCATCATTATCTCTAGCATTTCTAAAACTGACAGCTTTTAATACTTTTTTGCTCCCATCAGCTTTTTTGATTCTAATATCTTGATACTTTAACTCACTCTCCTTAGCTAGTTCTATCGCCTCTTGAAGCTCTCTATTATCTAAATCTTTAAAATCCCTGTTAACTTTATCGTAAAGTGCTCCACCTGAATAATTAAACTTAATATCCATTACAAATCCTTTTGTATTATTTTCATTTAAAATCGGCTATTTAGTAAAAAAATATTACCTAAAAAATATTAAAATTTAAAATTATTAGTAATTTAAATAAAACCTAAACTCTATTTAAATCATTTAATAAATTATCTAATACTCTAATTTCTCTCTCTTTCTGTTTTTCTACCTCTGTATCACTTGAACTCTCCATTGACTTCTCTATCTCATTTTTAATATTTTCAAACTTCACTTTCCAAGTATGCAGAGGTTGCTCTTTTGCTCTTACTAAATTTCTTCCAAAACTATAAGCACTTGATGTAATTCTCTCTTTAGCATAAGCTTTTTTATCTTCATAGAGTTTAAAAAACTCTTTTTTATACTCATCTGTACTCATATAGTAATCACTATAACCTCTTTTGTTTGCAAACTCCTCTATCTCTTGTAAAAGATTTTTTGCACCGAGATAAGCAGAGTAATCTGCTCTATACTCAGTATTTAACTCATAATCCTCTACACTTTTAAAATCATCAAAAAGTTTATTTGTAAAGTTTTCTCTATCTGATTCTTGATATAAACGGTTGTAAACACCCACTATTGCACCTATTAACTTCTCCTCTTCAAATCCTCTATCTATAATGTCATTTGGAGAGTTATCTACAAGCTCATCTATAACCTCTCTTATAGAATCTGTTAAAGACTCCTCAACAACTCTTTGAATCTCATCAGCTTTTTTACTCTCTTCATCTTTTAGTTTTTTATCCTCTTTCTCTAAATCTTTATTATCAAAGAGTAAATCATTTACTATCTGCCAATCATTTTTTAGTGCATTAGCCCCTTTTGAAATATCAGCAACAATGCTCTCCTTAATCTCCTCTTTTTTTCTTAAAGCCTCTTGCGTACTCTCTTGATTATCTAACTCATTTTTATTATCTTTTCTCATACTTTTTATCTTATCTAATAAATCTGCTTTATCAGAAAAGCTCATAAAGTTGGTCTTCTCATTTTCTTCAAAACCCTCTTCTACAAACCCCTCTTTTGAGTACTTCTCATTAAAATCTTTTGCTAAATTTGTAAAAAACTCTTTAGCACTCATTTGAGAATCTTTATCCCTTTTAAGATTCTCATCTATATCGATTTGTCCATCAAAATCCTCATCAATTCGCAAAGTAGCATTTAACTCATCTGTAAGATTTCGCCCTCCATCAGCTTCAAAAATCTCCACATACTTTTGCAGATATTGACTCATAATATTAGCTTGTCGTATCTCTTCAGATAGTGAAGCTTTCTGCTCTTTACTCAGCCCTCTTAATTGATGCTCTGTTATCTCCCTTGCTAGAGTTTTCATCTTTCCAAGATTTAAATAATTCTCTGTCATCTTTACATCTACATTTGATATTTCTCCACCTAATTTATTATCAAAATAGTCATATTGAAGCTCGAAATCTGCCCCTTTGTTATCAAAGCCTCGGTTATATTTAATATCTTCAAACCAAGTAGCAACAAACTCCTCAACCTCTCTTATCAAACGAGTTGAACCATTCTCAAGCTCTAAGAAACTCTCTTCACCAAACTTCTTTTTTAAATTTTCTATATTTTTCTCAGTTAACCTAACTGTTATCAACTCATTATTTTTTAAAGGGTCTCTAAAGGTTACAGCTTTTAGTGTTTTTTTATCTCCATCAGAGCTTGAAACTGTTATATTTTGATATTTCTCTTTATCATTTTTACCCCTTTCTATCTCTTTTTTTATATCTTCATCACTTAAATCTTTAAAATCTCTATTAACTTTATCATAAACTGCATTGCCTGAGTAACTAAAACTCATATCCATTATTAATCCTTTTTGTTTTAGATTTAATTTAAAGAGTATTTAATGATTATATCGTTTAATAATAAATTTTTCTTAAATCAGACTATTTCAGTAAATAAAATATTCCTAAAGTGTAGTTTTTTAAAAACTATTTTTTAGAAAATAAAATAGACAATAAATATAAGATTTTTTTTATTATATATAAAGAGAGTAAAACTCTATCAATTAGAATCGATAGAGTTTGAAAGTTTGAAAATTAAGTTAATTTTTCTAATCTTTTTAAATTATTAGTTGAGTTGTTAGTATTATCTCCTTGCAGTACCTCTATTAAAATCTCCACTTGATGATTTAGCTCCTCAGCTTGAGAAGATAACTCTTCAGTGCTTCCAGCTGTTGTCTGTACAACTGTATCTATTTGGGAAATCGCCACATTTACCTGTTCAATCCCCTCTGCTTGTTCATTAGAGGCGTTAGATATTTCAGATATTAAAGTTCCAACTTTCTTTGAACTCTCAGCAACCTCTTTAAAGGCACTATTTGTCTTCTCTACTAAATCTGTCCCCTCTTTAACTTTAGTAACAGTTTGCTCAATTAGAGTATTAGTATTTTTAGCCTCTTGAGCTGACCTTAGGGCAAGATTTCTAACCTCCTCTGCAACAACAGCAAAGCCAACACCAGCCTCACCAGCTCTAGCTGCCTCAACAGCTGCATTTAGTGCCAATAGGTTTGTCTGAAAAGCTATTTCATCAATACTCTTAACAATTTTTGATATTTTATCACTAGAGCTTGAAATATCTTGCATTGCACTACTAACTTCGCTCATAGAGTTATTAGCCTCAGCTATAATACTATTAGTACTTTGCATTACACTATTTGCCTCTTTTGTATTAGTTGCATTTGCATTAACCATTGCAGACATCTGCTCGATTGATGCTGCTGTCTGCTCAAGACTAGCAGCTTGTTTTGTAGCACCCTCGGCTAAGTCAAAGCTTGTACTTGAGACTATATCTGAGCCATTTTTTAAATTAGTAATAACACTACTAAATCTATTTTTTACACTATTTAACTCATGCTCACTAAAAGATTTGAGCCCTTGAAATATCTGCTTAAGTGGTTTAGATATTGAACTAGCAAGAGTTAATCCTAAAATAATAGCCATAAATATTGAGATAATAATAGTTCCAAAAATCATATAGTTAAAACTCTGTGTTGCTTCAATCGCTTCAAGTTGTCTCTTTTTCATCAAGACTTGCTCTCTTTGAATAAAAGTCTCTATTTGAGAGCGAAACTTATCAAAATACTTTTTACCTCTAGCCTCTGCTACAAGCTCTGCTATATCGTCCATAGTTTTAGTATCGTTAACTTTTTTTCTAAGAGCAATAGCTGGTTCAGTAACATCTCTTTGCCAAGCATCAATATTTACTTTTATCTCTCGCAGAAGCTTTACCTGCACTGGGTTGTCACTTACTGTATTTGAGAGAGTTGAGATAAACTTATAAAACTTCTCTTTACCACCTCTATATGGATTGAGAAACTCATCTTTACCAGCTAAGAGATAGCCTCTCATACCTGTTTCCATATCAACAGCAGATGCTAAAATATCATTTGCTTTGGCTATAACTTTATGTGTATGGTCAATCCAGTGATTTGTTTTATTTAATTTATTAATACCTTGGTTACTGATAAAACCGATAGTAACCATAAGCATTAGTGTAACGGCACTTGCTCCTAAAATTTTTACCTTTAAAGATACACTTTTTAACACACTCTGCTCCTTTTATAACTTTTTTAGATAATAGCGTATTATATATACTAAACAGACTCTTACTGCTAAAATACTCTCCAACTACTATATTTTTATATTTTATTTTCTAAAAGTAGCTTATTGTTTACCTTTTTTAAAAAATCACCAACTATTAAAATTTAGCTATTTAATAGTTCATAAAATATATAATGTAGGTAATTTTTCTAACAAGGATTTTTTATGAGTGAGATAGAAAATAGCTTTAGATTACTGTTTGAAAACAAGTTAAGTCAGAGTGAAGCTAGGGAGTTTTTGATAGAGTTATACAATAGGTCAGAATCTGCAGATGATATTACAGCTGGTGCAAAAGTGATGAGAGAGTTCTCTACTAAATTAAAAGTAGATGATTCAATCGCTGATAAGTTGATAGATAATTGTGGAACTGGTGGGGACAAAAGTGGTAGTTTTAATATCTCAACAACAGTCTCTATTCTCTTGGCATCTATGGGCTGTTTTGTTGCAAAACATGGAAACAGAAGCATAACAAGCAAGAGTGGTAGTGCTGATGTACTTGAGGCTTTAGGTGTTAATCTGGATTTAGATATTGAGAGAGAATCAAAACTATTAAATGAGAGCGGTTTTACTTTTATGTTTGCAATCAACCATCACCCAGCAATGAAATATGTAATGCCGATTCGAAAATCAATTGAACATAGAACTATTTTTAATCTATTAGGACCTCTTACAAACCCAGCTGGAGCTAAAAAGCAGTTAATTGGTGTATTTAGCAAAGAGTTTGTACCAAAAGTTGCTAAATCGCTTCATAATTTAGATTCTAAAAGTGCTATTATTGTAAGTAGTAACGATGGGCTTGATGAGGCTAGTATTAGTGATATTACACACTGCTCACAACTAAAAGAGGGAAAAGTTTCAGATTTTGAGTTAAATCCTGTCAATTATGGATTAAAACTAGCTTCTTTAGAAGCAATCAAAGGTGCAGATGCTAAAGCAAATGCTCAAATAATGTTAGATTTACTAAATGGTGAGAGTGGAGCTAAGAGAGATATTGTACTTTTAAATGCAAGTTTAGCATTTGTTGTTGATGGAGTTGCTAGAGATATAAAAGATGGTTTAGAGATGGCAAGAGAGGCGATAGATTCAAAAAAAGCGATAGAGAAATTAAAAGAGATTATTGAGGTTAGTAATAAGATATGATAGAGATAAAGGCGAATTTAGATGAGCTAAAATCTGTAGTTGATAGATTAAAAGATTTAATAGAGCAGAAAAAAATTGTTTTACTCCTTGGAACACTAGCTAGTGGAAAGACAACTTTTGTAAAAGAGTACGCTTTTACTTTAGGCATTAAAGACTCAATCACTTCACCCACTTTCTCGCTTGTGCAAAATTATAGTGATAAAATATCTCACTACGATATTTATAACTCTAGTTTTGAAAAATTTATGGAGCTTGGATTTTTTGAAGAGCTTGAAAATGGACAGATTCACTTTATCGAGTGGGCTGATGAGAAATTAATCTCTATGCTTGATATGTATGGATTTGATTATCTAAAAATCGAAATTGAAGTTTTGAAAAATGAGAGAATCTACAAGGTGAGTAATGAATAGTTTAAAAGCACAAAACTTATCAAAAACAATTAAAAAGACACAAATTATCAAAGATGTATCACTTGAGGTAAATAGTAGTGAAATTGTTGGACTTTTAGGCCCAAATGGAGCTGGAAAAACTACAAGCTTCTATATGATATGCGGTTTGATAGCACCTAGCAGTGGTAAAATATATTTTGATAACTTAGATATATCTAAAAAACCTCTACACAAACGCGCACAGATTGGAATAGGCTACTTACCACAAGAATCTAGTATTTTTAAAGATTTAACAGTAGAGCAAAATTTACTCTTAGCTGGTGAGGTTGCATTTAAAGATAGAAAAAAGATGCATTTAAAGATAGAGGAGCTTTTAGAGCTTTTTAATATTGAACCTATTAGACATAGAAAAGGTATATCTCTAAGTGGTGGAGAGAGAAGAAGAGTAGAAATCGCAAGAGCTTTGGTAAACTCTCCTAAATTTTTGCTACTTGATGAGCCTTTTGCTGGAGTTGACCCAATAGCTGTCTTTGATATTCAAAATATTATAGAGGATTTAAAAAAGATTGATATAGGTGTTTTGATAACTGACCATAATGTTAGAGAGACCTTAAGTGTTTGCGATAGAGCCTATGTCATAAAATCTGGTGAGCTTTTAGCTAGTGGTACTTCTGATGAAGTTTATGAAAATGAGCTTGTTAAAAAGCACTATTTGGGTGAGAGTTTCAAAATATAGCCTAAAATTAGAGATTAATAGATATTTAAAAGCTTTTTGGTGATAAAATAGATAGATAAAATTCAAAGGAATTTGGTGGATTATGAAACTAAGGCATAGTGGACAAGCTACAATTAAGGGAAAATTATCAACAACCCTTAAGAGTTGGTTACCGATTTTACAAACAGGTGTTACAGAGCTTGAAGATGAGTTTAAAAAGTTTGAAGAGGAGAATCCCTATTTAAAGATAAAATCGGGATTTGAGAATGACTTCACTTCAACTTTTCCTAAAAAAGTTAGAAACTCAGATTTAGATAAGATAGAGACATTCTCTGTCCATCAAAAATCACTCTATGAAGTCATTACAGAGCAAATCACCTATCCACTATTTCCGACAGAAAAATCACAAAGAGTAGCTTATAAAATTATTGAGGGTTTAAGCGATGAGGGCTATTTTGAGTTAGATTCGCAAGAACTTGCAGATGAGCTTGATATTAGTGTCGAAGAGTTTGAGAGAGTTCGAGCTAGATTTAGCTATCTTGAGCCTTATGGCATTGGTGCTAGAGATTTAGTTGAATCTTTTCAGTTTCAACTATCACAGAGCGAAATAGACAACTCGCTCTATCACTTAGCTGATGAGATGATAACTAACTTTGAAGATATGCATAAATTTCGCTCAAAAGAGGGCTATATCGATGTATTAGCTACTATTAAAACTTTTAAAAATCCTCCTGCAATTGAGTTTCTAAAAAAAGAGCAAGAGGTGATTCCTGATATTTTTGTTGATATTTCAGATGGATATATAGAGGTAAATCTAAATGATAGATACTACCCTAGCGTAAAAGTTGAGTTTGAAGGAAAAGATAAATCACTCGATTTTGTAAAAGTAAAGGTAAAAGAGGCTAAGGATTTAGTTGATGCCCTTGAGATGAGAAAAGCGACACTTTATAAACTTGGACTTATGATTGTTGAGCATCAATATGACTTTTTCTTAGGTGGCGATATAAAACCTATGAGACTTAAAGATTTATCAGAGGATTTGGAGTATAACCAATCAACAATATCAAGAGCAATATCTAATAAATATTTAGAGTGCAACCGTGGTGTAATTTCGCTTAAAGATTTCTTCTCAACAGCAATTGATGATGACTTATCAAACACATCTATAAAAGAGTATATAAAAGAGATAGTTAAGGGTGAAAATAGAGAAAAACCTCTTAGCGATAGCAAAATATTAACTCTAGTTGAGAAAAAATTCACTATTAAACTCTCAAGAAGAACTATTACAAAGTATAGAAAACAGTTAAGTATCTCAAGCTCTAGCGAGAGAAAAAAGCTCTATAAACTTAGTTAATTTTATGCTCAAACTCAGGTACGATTCTCTTTAGAGCCTCTATCTTATCTTTAGAGTTAAATAACTCCTCTATATCTTTAGTTAAAGTATCTATATCGTAAATTGTTCTTTTACCAACTGTTATCGATTCATACTTTGTATGCTCTTCACTCTCATCAATTAAAAGCTCTTCGTAGAGTTTTTCACCTCGTCTTAAACCTATAAATTTAATCTCAATATCTTCTCTATTGTAAAGCTCTAACATTCGTTTTGCTAAATCTACAATTTTTACAGGCTCACCCATATCTAAAATAAAAATCTCTCCACCTTTTCCAAGGCTTCCAGCTTGAAGCACCAACTCACACGCCTCTGGTATCAACATAAAATATCTTGTAATATCGGGGTGTGTTACTGTTATTGGCTCACCTAACTCTATCTGTTTTTTAAATTTTGGAATAACAGAGCCACTAGAGCCTAAAACATTTCCAAATCTAACAGCTACAATCTCTGTCTCACTATGGTTTGAGTTTTGAGCATAAAGCTCACATATTCGCTTTGTTGTTCCCATAACATTAGTTGGTCTTACAGCTTTATCTGTTGAGATTAAAATAAACTTTTTCACTCTATATTTAATAGCTAAATCGATAGAGTTTTTAGTCCCTACTATATTATTTTTCAAAGCCTCATCAATATTAAACTCAACCAATGGTACATGCTTATAAGCTGCTGCGTGAATTACAACATCGGGTCTATATTTGGTAAATGTCTTCTCAAAACTCTCTAAATCTAAAATAGAGTGCATAACAGCAAAGACACTCTCACTCTCAAGCTCTTCATATATACTATATAGATTAAATTCACTATGGTCTAGCAGTATTAACTCTTTAGCTCCATACTTTACACACTGCCTTGCTATCTCACTTCCTATACTTCCACCAGCACCAGTTATAAGTATCTTTTTACCATCTATAAAACTCTTAATTGTCTCTTTATCCAAATCTTTTGGCTTTCTAGCTAATAAATCTTCAATAGATAGATTCGATAGAGCCTCTGTCTCATCTCTATTTTTGAGTTTTGATGCGATTTTTATACTCTCAACGCTTAACTCTTTTAAAAATTTATATATATTATCAAGCTCTTCTCTCGATTGATTTGGTGATGATATTATTGCATTTTTTATACTCTTATGCTCTTTCAATATCTCTTTAGCCGTCTTTACTTTTACCCCTTGTATAAAAGTTCCAACTCTAGTTGATTTTAAATCTAAAAAAGCAACAGGATTATATCTCTTCTCTTTTTGTAAAAATCGAAGCATCATCTCCCCATCTTTTCCAGCACCAACTATCAAAGTCTCATCACCCGTTCTAAAAACAAGCTCATAAAAGATTCTCTTTGAGCCTCTAATTGATGCGAGAAAAAAGACAGATAGAAAAAACTCAATAAAGACAACAGAACGAGGAAATGTATCTATAAAAGAGTAACCGATATAGAGCAGAACCAAACTACTTGAGAAATTTATCAAAATTATCTTCGCAAAGTCTCGAAGAGAGAAAAATCTCCACTGAATAAAGTATATTTTAAAGACAAAGTATAAATTAATTTTTATTGCTAAGTTAAAAATTATAAAAAGGATACAACTCTCTAGCATATAAGGAGGCATACTCATATCAAATCTTAAAAGATAAGATATATAAGATGTAAAAGTTATAATTAAAATGTCAGATATTAAAAAAAAGAGTAATCTCTCGCTATTTGTATATTTTATATTCATAGCGAGAATTATAAGAGAAAAGATATTTAAAATAAATTAAAAAGGCCAAATATTATCAAGTGCTTTTGCACCCCAACCTCTCTCTGTTACATTTTTTAAATCCCCATCAGTTGAGTAGAAAATTTTTGCATCAGATATAAATCTTGAGTTAATAGAGTTATCTGAGCCAATATCATATGGTCTTATAACACCTGTTATCCTAACTAACTGCTTTTCACCATTGATTAAAATCTCTCTGCTTCCCTCAATAAAGTAGTTTCCATTACTTAAAACTCTCACGATTCTTGAAGCTATTGTTGTTTGAAAATTCTCTGTTATAGCTTGTGAACCACTTCCTGTAAAGTTTGAGTTACTAGTGCTTTTAAATCCAATTCCTGTTAATCCATTAATTTTAGCAGCTAAACTTGTAAGTGCTGTATTTGTATTTTTTCCATCAGCTGGTTGAACCAATCCACCACCAAGATTCAAAGCTCCATCTTTCTCAACTTTTTTACTTCTATCAGAAGTTGATTGAGCCTGTTCGCTAATGTTTACAATTACTATATCATTTACTTTCATCGCTTTTATATCTGAAAATAGTGGGTTGTAACCTTTTCCAAAAAGACTACCCTCATTATCTATCTGCTCTACCTCTTTATTGCCTAACTTTTGTGCATATTTTGGCTCACTCATTTTAATAGATGGTTCAGCTAATTTTTGTGAACATCCTATAAAAAAAATTGGTAAGATTGATAAAATAACTATTTTTCTTTTCATAAACATCCCTTTTTAAGATACTTTTATATAGAATAAGCAAAACTAGTTCCAAAGGATATAGATTGAGTTTAAAAAACATATTACAAAACGATTTAAAAGAGGCTATGAAAGCAAAAAATATCTTTTTAAGAGATACTCTTAGAAATGGAATAATGTCACCAATAAAGCAGATTGAAGTTGATGAGAGACGAGAGCTTAGCGATGCAGATATTTTAAAAATTATTCAAAAAGGTATCAAGCAAAGAGAGGATTCTATTGAGCAATACAGAGCTGGTAATAGAGAGGATTTAATCGAAAAAGAGCAAAATGAGATAGATATTTTACTTAACTATCTACCAAAGCAGTTAAGTGATGAGGAGCTTGAATCTAAAATCAAAGAGATAGTAGAGAGTTTAAACGCTCAATCAATGAAAGATATGGGAAAAGTTATGGGTGTAGCTACTAAAAGTTTAAGTGGCTCAGCTGATGGAAAGAGAATAAGTGCAATGGTAAAGAGTTTACTCTCTTAACCATCTGCATTTATTTGAGCAATTAACTCTTTTAAAACCACTTCCCACTTATCGTTATCAACTTGACAAGTTCCAGCAGCTTCGTGACCACCACCACCATATTTAAGCATCAACTCTCCAACAATTGTGTTACTACTTTTGTTAAAGATAGATTTACCCGTTGCAAAAACTGTATTTTGTTTTTTAAAGCCCCAAAGTACATGAATTGACATATTACACTTAGGATAGAGTGCATAAATCATAAATCTATTTCCAGGATAGATAATCTCTTCATCTCTTAAATCAAGTACAATTAAATTATCATGGACAGTTGAGCATCTATGAATCTGATCTTTAAACTCTTTCTCATATCTGTTAAAAAGTTCAACTCTCTCTTTAACATCAGGAAGCTCTAATATCTGCTGAATTGAGTGAAGTTTACAATAATCGATTAAATCCATCATAAGAGCGTAGTTTGAGATTCTAAACTCTCTAAATCTACCTAATCCTGTTCTAGCGTCCATTAAAAAGCTTAAAAGCTCCCAACCTTTAGGCTCTAAAATATCATCTATATCAAATCTAGCAGCATCAGCCTTATCGACAGCAAACATCATGTCATCTAAATGCACAATCTCTTTAAAAGTCTCTTCACCACCATAGTAATCATATACAACTCTAGCTGCACTAGGTGCTGTTGGGTCGATTATGTGATTCTCTTTTTTCTCATTTCTAAGTGTTTCACTAAAGTGATGATCAAATGCTAAATATACACCATCTACATAAGGCAAGTTTGTTGTAATATCATTTTGTCCAATCTCTACAATGCCATCTTGCATATCTTTTGGGTGAACAAATTTAATATCATCTATTATTCCAACCTCTTTAAGAAGCACTGCACAGACAAGTCCGTCCATATCACTTCTAGTTACTAATCTATATTTTTTATCCATTTTTAATCTCCTTATCTAAAATCTTATACAAAAAAATCTATAATTTTGATTAATGCTCACTTTTAACACTTTGAATTTAATTCTATACTCTATTAGTTAGTTTTTAACTAACCCCTTTTATTCTCTTAACCTCATCGCTAATATTCTCTTTTCTCATAAAATGCTCACCAATTAAAAAGCAATCCGCCCCAATACTTGAGAGATTTTTAACTGTTTCAAAATCATTAATCCCACTCTCAGCCACAATAATTTTTCCATTTGGAATCATCGGTATCAGTTTTTCACAGAGAGTCATATCCATCTCAAATGTCTCTAAGTTTCTATGATTTATTCCAATAATATTTGCTCCTGAGAATATAGCCTTTACTAAATCCTCTCTATCGTGAATCTCTACTAAAACCTCTAACCCTAAGTGCCAACTATACTCTAAAAGCTCTTTTAACTCTTTTTTAGATAGTGCTTTTGCAATCAATAGAACAAAATCAGCCCCATAAGCTAAAGCTTCAACTAATTGATACTTATCTACTATAAAATCTTTTCTAAGCAGAGGCATCGGCACATATCTTCTAAGCTGTGTAATGTACTCTATATCACCTTTGAAAAAGTGAGGCTCTGTCAAAACTGAGACAGCATTTGCACCACCTAGTTCATACTCTTTAGCTATTGCTAATGGGTCGAAATCCTCTCTTATGATACCTTTGCTAGGACTAGCTTTTTTCACTTCAGCAATTATTTTATATGGATCTTTTTCATTAGATTTTAAAACCTCTGTTACATCTCTAGGAGGAAAAGGATTATAAGCTAAACTTCTACCAAGCCAATCAACCGAGTATTTCTCTTTTCTAATCTCTAAATCCTCTTTAGTCTTTTTAATAATCTCATCTAAAATCATCTACTACCTTTTTGACATTTTTTAATTTTACTCCAATGCTCTCTTACCTCTTGCTCTTTTAAGCCCATTAAGTCGATAACTCTTTGCATTGTCTCATAAGCTTTTTTACACTTTTTCAATTTATAGTACCCCCAAGCAAGAGAGTCTAAATAGTATGGCGAATCGGGTGATTTCTCAAGAGCTTTTTTGATAAGCTCTATACCATTTTTCAAATCCATATCATGTTCAATCAATATATAACCCAAATAGTTTTGATAAATATCATTACTCATAACAGAGTTTATATATTTTAATTTTTTAACTACGCTATCTATATTTGATAAATCATTATCCTCTAAACCTATCTCATACTCAAGCATAGCCGATTGAGCCAAATAGTTTAAATCATTTGTATCACTATATAGTTTATCAGCTAAACTCTGGGCTTTCTCAAAATCTTTATTTAATTTATAAATATCTAAAAGAAGTGCCTCATCGAATCTATTTTTTTCTAAAAAAGCGATAGCTGGTGGAAATTTTTTCTGAAATATAAAAAGCTCAACCACTTTTTTACCATACTCAATTTTATTTATCTCTCTATACATCTTTTTATAAACTGAGATAATTCCATCAATATTCTGTTTCTCAGCATAGAGTGAGACTAAACGATTACAAAGAAGCTCACTACAACCATAGATTCTTGAGTGTGTCTCCAGATAAGAGATTGCTCTACTCTTATCTCCTAAATATATATACATTGTAGAAGTTAGCTTATCTAGTGCCTCTTCACTATGTGATTTAGCGTAAGCACTCTCAGCATAGATTACAGCATTTTCATAATCTTTTTTAAGTAGATAGATATTATAGATAAGCTCATACATTTTTGCTACTTTATGCTCTTTTAGACTCTCTAGTGATAGTTTTAATAAATCATCTAAACTCTTATCTGTCTTTTTATTTAAAATATCCGATAGATATATAAATAGAGTCGATATTTTTTTATCAATTAGATACTTTTGAGGCTCAACCTCATAAGCGATATTTAGATATTTGATAGCGTTTTCATAATCTTTTTGAATTAAAAATATAGAGTATATAGTCTCATAATTGGCTCTGCTATTTTCATGTTTTAGTACATTTTTAGCATTTGTTATAGCTTTTTTATACTCTTTAGTTTTTATATCTTTTATAAGTAGAAATTTATATATATTTGTAAGTTCTAACTCTGTTAGATTCTCATTTTTCAATATCTCTCTTGCACTCTTTTCTAACTCTGCATATCTCTTCTGCTCAATTAGTGAGTTTAACTCTTTTATTTTATACTCTATCTTGTTTGTCTTTTTATAGAGAGTCTTTAAAAATTTAGAACTAGATTTAAAATCTCTCACTCTCTCAGCCTCTAGTGCCAAAACTATCAATCTATTCTCATCATCAAACTCTTTTACGATTCTCTCTACCTTCGTTGGTGCTGTGGCACACCCTACAAAGATAGCTAGAAAAAAGAGAGTTAAAAAGGTTTTACTGCTGGGCATTCTTTTACAACCTCATCTATATTTTCTTTAAAGTAGTCCCAAAAAGGGAAAGTCCTACATTGATTTGGTCTTGCTTCGTATATTGAACACTGCCTTTTATCTAAATCAAAAAAGACACAAGCAAAATTACTCTCATCTAATCTACGCTCTTTTATACTGAATTTATATTTAATTTTATTTAAATAGCTCTTTTTAAACTCATCAATATCTAAATTCAACACTTTAGATATATTTTTAATCTCTAATGGAGTTACCCAAATATAACCACTCTCTCCAATACAGCAATTTCCATTACATTTCGAACACTCATTTGGAGAGAAACTATAATCAAATCCATCTTTTGTTAAATTACTCATTTAATCTCACAATCTATTTTACACTTAATCGAGTGAGTTTTCGCTTTTTTATAGATTCTATTAGCCTCATCACTTTGAGAAGCATCTACAAATCCATAAAAAGCTGGTAATATTTTAGCAAAAGATTTGGAGTTATTTCTAGCTTGAATAAAGACAATAGTCGATTCTTTCTCTCTCTTTGGGTGAATAAACTTTATACTCTCTACATTTAGATTAACTTTTGATAACTCTAACAAGACATTTTGAAGCTGTTTTGAATCATAGCAGAAGATAAATCGACCTCTATTTGTCAATAGTTTTTTCACTTTTTGAAAAAAGCTCTCAATTGGCAAATGAGAGTTATATCTTGCAATATTTTTTGCTCTATTTTGAGTCTGAATCACATTACTATCCCAAAAAGGAGGATTTGAGACAATAGTATCAAACTTTTTATCAAACTCTACATCTAAAAAAGAGCCTCTATATAGTGTAGATTCTATCTGATTCACTTCAGAGTTTTTTTGAGATAAAAATATAAAATCCTCTTGAATTTCACATTGATGTAAATTTATATTATTATCTCTTGCAACTAAAAGCCCCAAAACTCCACAACCACTACCCACATCTAATAAATTACCTTTTGGATTAAAACTATCTACAAAATCGTATAGAAAAACAGTATCAGAGTTGTAACAATATCCATCTATTGGCTGATAAAATAGCATAGAGTCCCTTTTTTAATCTGCCTCTAATAGGCACATTTTTTCTATTTTTAATTTTAACTTAATAAGACTCTCATCTCTTCTTTGTCTTATAGATATATCTCCTCCTAAGCTATCTTTGATAACTAATTTAATCATATAGAGTGTTGCTTCCATAGAGTTGCTCGATTCATTTAATATATTTTTTATAAAAATATTCTCTATAATCTCATTTGGGTAACCATTTGAGTTATCTTTTATCTCTATAACTAAGTTATCTGAAGATTGATAGAGACTAAAGTGAATTTTAGGCTCTTTAATGCCTTGTTTGGATAGATTCTCTATCGATAAATTAACTATTTTTGTAAATATCTGTAAAAGCTCATTTCTATATGAGTAGATATTAACGCTCTCTAAATCCAGCCCTATATCTATCTTTTTTAAACGATTCTGATTTATCTTTATAGTCTCTAAAATCAGATTTTTTACATTTACATCTGACCTCATCTTGTTACTTTTAAAAAAGTTTCTAAACTCTGTGATAGTATCTGACATAGAGACTATTTTAGAGTTTACTTTCTCAACAAGCTCCTCCATATATTTATCATTTAACTCTTTATACTCATACACCTCTTGAAGCTCATCAACCAACAAAGAGATAGAGTTAAGGGGCTTTTTCCACTCGTATGAAATTATATTTATAACATCTTTTATAGATTCAAATTTAGCTTGGTCAATCAGTAGCTTCTGTTGCTCTTTTAAAGTGGCATACTGCTCAAAACTCTTGATAGCTCCTCTTATTGTAAGCTCAAAATCTCTACTATCCCAAGGCTTTGTGATAAACCTATATAGATTTGCTCTATTTATTACATTTTTAACAGCATCAATATCAGCTTGACCTGTAAGCATTATTTTGATTGTATCTGGATAGTTTTTATGAATATAAATCAAAATTTCATCGCCCTTTACTTTAGGCATAATATAATCACTTATAACCATCGCTAAAGGAATCCCTTCAGCCTCTAAATCAGCTATTATATCAAGTACATCTTCCTTATCATTTGCAAGTTCTATTAAATATCGATTATTAAATAGTTTTGAGAGTTGTCTCTCTAGTGAATTTAAAACAGTATCCTCATCATCAATACACAAAATAGCACCTCTGTAGCTATTCATTAAAAACCTTTTTTGAAAATTTAAATACTATATTATAACATTTTTTAACTCTTCTATTTTAAGTATAATAGCTCCAAAACTTTAAAAAGGAAAGCTATGATAATCATACCAGCTAGATTAAAATCAAGCAGATTCGAGCATAAAGTGTTAGCAGATATTTTAGGTTTACCTATGTTTGTAAAGACTGCAAAACAGGTTGAGAGTTTAGATGATGTAGTAATTGCAACAGATTCACAAAAAGTTATAGATGTAGCTAAAGAGCATAATTTAAAAGCTGTATTGACAAGTGAGAAACACAACTCTGGAACAGATAGAATCGATGAAGCTTGTAAAGTTTTAGATTTAGATGAGAATGAAGTTGTTATAAATGTACAAGCAGATGAGCCATTTATCGAAAAAGAGGTTGTATCTAGTGTGATAGAGAGGGTAAAACTCTCTAAAAAAGCAAATGACAAAACGATGATAGTCTCTGCTTATAAAAAAATAGATAGTGAATTAGCTGATGACCCAAATCATGTAAAAGTAGTTTTAGATTCAAATAAAAATGCTATCTACTTCTCAAGGGCAAAAGTTCCATACAATAGAGACCATCAGAGAACAGAGTATTTTGGACATTTAGGCATTTATGGTTTCACTGTTAAGTCACTAAGTGAGTTCTGTTCATTAGATTTTGCTCCGATAGAGGATATAGAGAAACTAGAGCAGTTAAGAGCAATCTACCACGGTAAGCAGATAGCTATGGTTGAAGTTGAGAGTAGCAGTTTTGGAATCGATACAGAGGCAGATTTAAAAAGAGCAATAGAGATTTTTAAAAATTAGTTGACTTATCAACCTCTTTTAGATAATATTCGTTGATATATCAACAGTTGACTTATCAACGATTTATCTTAAAGGAATTTTTATGAATATCTGGAGCAGAAACTTCACAACACTTTTTATATCTAACTTCTTAATGAGTTTTAGTTTTTATTTAATTATTATCACACTTCCAATATTTGCAAATAGAAATCTTTTAGTAGAGGATTCAAAAATTGGTTTAATTATTCTAACTCTCTCAAGCTCTGCAATAATTGGTAGAATCTTATCTAACTATCTACTAAACTATGTAAAAGAGTATAGCCTCTATTTAGGCTCATTTATAGCTTTCTCTATCTTTGCAAGTAGCTTCTATTTTGTAGATGAGTTTTATCATATTTTAGCTCTAATGCCATTTTTTGGGCTTAGTTTTGGGCTTGTAAGCACTGTTGTTTTAAAGATAGCAACAGAGCTGATTCCAAAAGAGAGACGAGCAGAAGGAGTTGGCTACTTTATTATGAATATGTCTTTAGCTATGGCACTAACTCCTTTTATAGCGAGTCTGCTCTATCGACACAGCTTCTCTTATGTCTTTTTAACTGTTATATTTCTGCTTGTAATTGCGATATATTTGAGTGTAATAGTTGATTATAGAAGCGAAATTAAAAAAGAGAAGATAAATCTATCTCTCTTTTTTGATAAAAAGCTACTGCCTATATTTTTTATATCTATCTTTACACTAAATGGCTACGGAGCTATTTTTTCATTTTTAGATATTTTTGCAAACTCAAAAGGAATCGAAAATGCTTCCCTCTTTTTCTTAGTCTATTCAGCCTCAATCAGTATCACAAGACCAATTGGGGGCAGAATTTTTGATAAATATGGACACTTTAATTTAATGGTGATTAGTTTTATCACTTTAGCTTTTGGGCTTTTTATGCTCTCAAATATCGAAACACTATCACTGCTTTTAATCTCTTCAGCCTTTATAGGAGTTGGTTATGGAGTCTTAAGCACTAGCTTTTTTGCCCTAGCGATAAATCAAGTGGGTGAGAAACGAAAAAATTTAGCAAACTCTATGATTTTTATATCAATCGATGTCGGTATAGGTTGTGGCTCATTTTTAGCTGGAGTTATATCAACGATAGCCTTAGATTACATTTTCAAATTTAGCTCAATGCTGATTATCCTCTCTTTAATACTTTTTATACTACAATCATTTAGAGAAAAAGGTGTAAATGCTGTAAAAATTAAGGGATAAAATTGGGTTTTGATTTTTTTAATAATACTCTAAAATATATAGGTTTAAATTATAGACATTATAGTCAAATACTTACAAAAGAGATGCTGAGCTTAAATATCGGCTCTGGTCAATATGTATATCTATTTTTACTATACGAAAAAGATGGAGTTAGTCAGCAAGAGTTGTCAAATAGACTTTTAGTTGACAAATCTGCAACAAAGAGAGCATTAGAAAAATTAGAGATAAACGGCTATATCTATCGCCAAAACTCAAGTAGCGATAAGAGAGTTACGGAAGTTTTCCTAACCCAAAAAGGCAAAGATATAAAACCAAAACTCGATTCTATCTTGGAAAAAACCGAAAATAAACTACTAAAAAATTTAAATAAAGAGGAGCGAGAGACTCTTTTAAAACTTCTAAATAGAGCTTTTGATGGAATCTCTAATTAACTCTCCTTTTTAATTTTCGCTCTAAATCCCTTTTATATGAAGTTGCTAAAGTTTCAATAGTTAAAACCTCTTTGGCTAACTCTCTATTTGGCTTTTTCAAAAGATTTGATAGAGTGTAGATTGATATTGAGCTACCCTTTTTAACTAGCTCTATCTCATCACCAGCTTTAACACTGCTCTCATTTAAGATTCTGACATACCAGCCAACTCTATCACTCTTTACAACCTCTTTTAAGAGTTTATGACCTTTATTGAAAAAATCTATTTTCCAACATGGTTGTCTCGGTTGTGTAACTTCAACCAATAGCTCACCGATTCTATATCTATCGCCGACATTTACACTATGCTCATCTAATCCATCTATAACCATATTCTCACCAAATGAACCAAACTCAAGCTTTAAATCCAGCTCATTTTTAAACTTTTCATAGTTTGAAGCTCCATAACAAAGTAGGGCTTTATCTTCTCCACCATGATAGCGTTTGTCGGCTTGTTCATCTTGCTCAATGCCTAATCTATTTATAAATGCTGATTTGATTATCTCTTTTTTGTAGCTACTCTCAAAAAGTTCATCATTGTTAAAGTATTTTTTGATTTTTCCAGTTAATAGTTGTAATAGTTGCAAAAATTATCTCCAGTTGTCAAATTTTTGCCTATTACTCTAAATATATATTAGTTCTTTGATTATTAATAAATAGTTTTGATTTTTCTATTTTGAAGTTTAAAAGCGTTTTCCGATATTCGTCAAAAATGGCGGAAAGGGAGGGATTCGAAAACTTAAGCCACCACCACTTTAAGCCCATAACCCCGACACTTTAAGCAAAATTTTATTTTTCACTTTAGGTTCTGGAGGTGTTTTAAGG
>Ga0193959_1000002_pt1 | contig 211308 bp, 204 predicted proteins | sample FB_2_MG_FD_140333 | JGI IMG/M metagenome (GOLD analysis project Ga0193959, IMG submission 140333) | Microbial mat bacterial communities from the Broadkill River, Lewes, Delaware, United States - FB_2_MG | ecosystem: Environmental > Aquatic > Freshwater > River > Microbial mats | place: USA... | reverse complement strand
CCTCGTCCATGCTCTCCTGCACGAGCAGCTTCGATAGCAGCGTTTAGTGCAAGTAGGTTTGTCTGCTCTGCAATGTCACCAATAATACTAACAACAGCTTTTATATCCATCGATTGAGTGCTAACACTTTGATTTTTCTCTATTATCTGATTTGTATTCTCATTTACATCTGATACAATTTCAGAAATTTTATCGATATTTCTATTTTGTTCATTTGATGCTTCAAGCAGAGTTGATGTTGAAGCTGTTAAATTCTCTGAATTATCTTTTAATAGATTTGCCTCTCTTAGAGTATTTGCTAAGTTTTTAGATATATCTTCGACTAAAATATTTATAATATTCTCTATTTTTCCCTTTGGATTATCTATTTTTTGAGTAAAGTCCATTTTTGAGAAGCTATCCATAGAGTTGACAATTTTGTTAATATCTGAGCCGATTAGATTCTCAAGCGAATCGAGCATTTCGTTAATAACACTTTTAAGCTCACTTAATGATTTATCTGTTGTATCTTTTGTAACTCTATTTGAGAGGTTTCCATTTTTCACATCTGTAACTAACTCTGTTGTATTTAGAATTAACTCTCTATTTTTCTCTGTTGTTTCATGCATTTTATTTAAGTCATCTTTTGATTTTAATTGAAGTTTTAAGCTCAATAGATAACCCTCTGTATTTTTAATTACAATATAAGAGAGTCCTACTAATGAAGCAGAGTAGGCGATAATATGGATAATAGTGATAGTCCAACTACAGTTATTTGCATATATAAAAATCTCTGTATCACCTATAGAGCCACCATTTAGTTGCATATATGTTAATATTAAGTGGTGTGGTGCTGTAACTAAAGCATTTGCTAAAAAAGGGACAATATCTTTATACATAGCTAAAAGTGAGAGCATGATAAAAAAGTTAAAATGCATCTCTATCATACCTAGTTGCTGTTGTACTGTAATTGCTGGATAGAGCATAAAAACCATACCAAAAATTATTCTTGAGTAGATTGTACCTTTGAAAAATATATAAGCTAAAAGGCTTAGACCAAATGCGATACCACCACCTATAATACCAAGTTGATAAGTATCATAACTTATTGATGTAACACAAGAGACTACTAAAAAACCTATAAAAGAGATAACTAACATAGCTTTATCTGTCTTTTCAAACTCTTTAGAGACTTCACTCTGAATACTTTTAGAAAGAGATGAATCGTATGTTGGAAAGAGTGTTTTAATCATTTCTTAGCCTTTATATTAAATTTTCTACATCTTTTAAAATCTGCTCTTTATCAAATGGTTTTGTTACATATATATTTTTTATCTTATAGCTGTTGTTCTCTTTGACTAATAGATATAAAAAGCCACTGTGATTCAAGCTATACTCCTCTAGTGAGACTAAATTTAATCTGAAATTACCCTCTATTGCTTGTAGCTCTTTTTTATTTAGGTAGATTCCATTAAAATCTTTATGAAAAGCTTTTACAAAAGGCTCTATTATCTCTGGAGTAATATTTGTTAGTAGATTTATAAAATAGAAATTTAAATTTTTAGAATCGAGTTCATTATATATTTCTGTAATATTTTGTAGTGCTGGAGTACAGATATTTTGGCAACCAACATAACCAAAATAGAGCAGAGCAATTTTTGAATCATTGTTTTTTAAAAAATCAAGCTCTACTGTTATATCTGTTTTTACTTTTGTGCTATTTGTTAAAAATGATGGAATATTTAATATAAAAATTAGTGAAAAAGTAGCAATGATTAAAACTACTCCTAGAAATTTTTTTGTACGACTCAAATTATATTCCTTATTCTTATAATTATATAGCCAAATCGTAACATACTTTTTATACTATAAGTATAAATTATTTTAATTAGTGGAATTTTTTTAAAAAAAAGATAGAAAAGAGTTATTAAGATATATTAATACTCATTATCTACAACAAATAGAACTCTATGTTTAGAATCTAGAGTGAATATCTGATTATTGATACTGCTCTCTCCAAAACTATTTTTACTTTTATACTCATGCTCTATCATGTAAAAACGCCCTTTTTTAGTAGTTTCACCCCATTTTATAGATTTATAACTGTTAAAATTATCTAGATTATTTTTTAGATACTTTTTTACTCCTGATATAGAGCTATCTTCACCGTAAGATATTTGCAGAGCTTCGGGTGTTTTCTCTACTTTTGATGCTTTTTTTGCTAAAGATTTACTATCTTTTATTTCATCAAAATTTATCTCAATATAATCATCATCAATCATAAGGACTTGAGTAAATTTTTTACTATTAATTATTGTTATGGCTGTATAGAATCCATTTTTTAATTTAGCTAAGTTTTTTGAGGCTGTTAGAGAGAGAATCTCTTTATTATTCTCATCTAAAATTTTGATAATAGGTTTAGGATTTAGCAATTTCCAATCTCTAATAGAGGCTTTTACAAAACCGTGATTCTTTTTGTGTATTTTCATGTAAAATTTACTATCAAAACAGTCTCTATTAGAGCAGTTAAAGAGTTTATCGATTTTATCTTGAGTAGCACTATTTATAACAACACCAGAGATACTATTTTTGATAAAGTTAAATGCATAGATAGTTTTATACTCTTTTTCAAGAATCTCATCAAATTGAGTATATTCACAAATATACGAGAATTTATCTGTATCTAAAGAGAAACATTTTATATCATCACTAGAGTTTTCTGTAGATTTTAAATCAAGTTTTGTATAAGATTTACTGTTTTTATCACTAAAAATATCAAAGCTATTGTTTAAAAAATTTAAATCTTTACTATCTTTTTCAAAAGGGTAGTTAAAAGCTAGAGTGTAAAGGGATAGAGAGAGCAGAAGCATTACTATTTTCATAAGAATTCCTTTTAATAACTATTTGATAAAAGTATATTTTAATAAAATATGATATTTTAGAGCTTAAAAATAGCAGTTTTATATAAAAAAAATATATTGTTTTATTATTTAAAACATTTTTTAATATTTATAAAATTTTTATTAGAGAAAGAGGTAGAGAGGAAAAAGAGAGAGTTATTAAGTTTTAAATTGATTTAATTTATCTGTTAAGCTTTTTACATTTTTATAGAGATAGCTTGTTGTATCTTTTATCTCTTTTATACTATTTACATTTGATATAGAGGCATTATTAATATCTTCCATCTGATTTATAATATTTTCTGTATTTTTAGCAATTTTAATAGAATCGACAACACTCTTATCAGCCATCTCTGCAGCTGAATTTATAGAGACTGTTATTTGATTCATATTTTCACCTACTTGGTTTGAAATATTTGCCAAATCTTCCATCTCTAATGCATTTTCATTTATCGACCCACTTGCATCAACAATTGCTTGAACAATTAAATTAATAGTTGTATTTATCTCATCGAGAGATTTTTGAGTTCGCTCTGCCAAACTTCTAACACTATCAGCAACAACGGCAAATCCTCGTCCATGCTCTCCAGCTCTAGCTGCTTCGATAGCTGCATTTAATGCAAGTAGATTTGTCTGGTCGGCTATATCACGAATTACTGTTAAGACATTGCTAACCTCTTTTGCATTTTCGCTAAGTTCTGTCAGTTTTGAAGCGAGTTCTATCTCACTTTGAGCAGAGATATTTATTTTATCTATCATTTTATTAACTTCATTTTTTGTAAAACTTAGTTTCTCATTTGCTAGTAAAATATCATCTTTTGTCTTCTCTGCTTCAAAAATACTCTTATCTAAGATAACTTTAATACCTTTATTATCCTCCACACTTTGAGAAATTGTATTTAAATTAGTCTCAACTCTCTGTTTTATTTTAGCTGAGGTTGAAGAGAGTTGAGATGAGATTGTTGCACTCTCTTGGGCACTTAGTTTTGTCTCAATAACTAAAGTTTTAATCTTCTCTATAAAGTTATTTACATAACTAGAGGTCTCTCCTATCTCATCTTTTGTCTTAACTTCTAGTTTTTTTGTCAAATCACCATCACCAATTGAGAGGTTTTTAGCTGTATCTCTTAATCCAACAATAGGGTCTACTATAAATCTTTTTATTAAAAAGCTCATAGCTATAAGTAGAAGCAATATAGAGATGCTACTTGAGCCTAAAATGACATATATCATATCACCTATCTCGTTTTGAACATTATTAAGCATCTGATTAACTTCAGCCTCTATATCATCTGTATAGATTCCAGTTCCAATAACCCATTTCCACTCTTTAAAGAGAATTACATAGGATATTTTAGGCTCTAGCTTACCTGTATTTGGTTTTTGCCAAATATACTGCATTAAACCCTCACCTTGAGAAAATGCGATATTGTTTGCCTCTTTAAAAATCTCAACCCCATTTGGGTCTTTTATATTTTTTAAATCTTTTCCATTTAGAGCAGGTTTTGTAGGGTGGCTCACCATTTTTATATCTTTATCTTGAATCCAAAAATATCCTGTATTATTTTTACCAAAACGCATTTTAGATATAGTTTTTATTGCCTCTCTCTGAATATCCCCTGTGATATTATCAACATACTCACCCGTACCGATAACCCAATTAAATGGTTTGAATGAGAATACATAAGAGATTTTATCTTGAGGCTCTACAAATCCAGGTTTTGCCCATTGATAATCTACAAATCCTTGTTTACTATTTTTTACAGTTTTAGCCATTTCAACAAATAGTTTTTTTCCATTTGGGTCTTTGAAATCTGATAAATCCTTACCATTTAGAGATGGTTTTATTGGGTGCATAACCATTTTTGGCTCTAAATCATTTATCCAAAAATAGCCACTCTTTCCATATCTAGCCCCTTTTACAATAGCTTTTAATCTATTTTGAAGCTCTTTTTTAGATTCTCTATCTTTATACTCATCGTAAACACCATTTAAAATATTTAGTAAAATATTAGCCTGAGCTGTTAGCTTTCCTTTCACTTTTTTGGTTAAGTTTTCATGTTTGGTCTGTTCATAAAAACTGCTTAAAGTGTTAAGAGCTAACTTAATATTACTCTTTAGCTCTAACTCTTTAGCGTGATAGGATTTCTCTTTATATGCTTTTATTATACTAGATGAGAGTTTACTTGTGTTATAGAATATTTCAATTAAAAATATAGCTGTAATAACGAAAACAGGTACTAAAACCAGAGTTAGAATCTTACTTCTTATAGATTTTTTCATTATTGGTAACCCTTTTTATTTTATAATTTTTAATATTTTACCTAGTTTTGTGCATAATTGTATAATTTTGGGTAAAATTAGCATATTTTTTTTAAGGATTTATTATGGAAAAACCAAAATATAGAAATTTTTTAGAAGGTGTAGATTCGCTCTCTCTTGGCATATCGATAGTTGTTGCAATTCTTTTAGGTGTAGGGCTTGGAATAATGCTAAAAAATCTTTTTGATATGCCTTGGCTTTTATGGCTTGGCGTAGCTTGGGGAATTGGTGGAGCAGTTTTAAATATATATAAAGCTTACAAAAAACAGATAAGAGAACTTGAGAAATTACAAGATAAATACAATGTTACCAAAGAGAGTTAAATAAATATGATATTTAAAATAATTTTTTTTTATATATTTATTGATTTATTGATTGTTACTTTTATCTACCTTTTTGGTGAGCAGATTTGGCTTTTAAATACACAAATCGCTTTTTTTAGCTCACTTCTTATTCTACTAGGCTCTTTTGTATCTTATAAAAAAAGTATTACCAAAAGAGTTAAGGGTTTTGAGAGTAGTGAGTTTGCAAATAGAGATGAAATTGATAAAATAGAGGATAGGTTTGATTTATACTCAAATGATGAAGAGTTAAGCGACGAAGAGGTTTTAAAAGATGAGAAGAAAAAACTAAGTTTTTTTAAATCACTTAAAAATTTAAAATACTCAGGCTCTTTTGTCTCTTTTTATAGATTAACAGGGTACATATTTTTAATTGTTGGTTTTTTCTTTCTATTAAATAATGATTTTTTACATATCTTTTCATATCTGTTTGGATTTTTAATAGTCCCTATATTATCAGCTATGTTAGGTTTTGTAATAAAGTTTGATAATTAATCAGTTTTGGCTCAAAAATCTCAATTAACTCTCTATTCTCTCTCTTTTTTGCCCCTTTTAAAACAATAGTTATCTTTTTAGTAAGCTCTTTGAGTACAGCTTTTTTATATCTTGATTCTATATGTTTCTCAAGAGCTTTGATTCTAAAAATATCTTTAAAAACTCCATTATGAGAGAGTTGATTTTTCTCTCCATCAAACTTTTTTGTAAGGGGAGTATTTATAACACCAATTTCAAACTCTAAAGCACATCTAAGCCAAAAATCATAATCTTCACAAACACTGAAACTCTCATCAAAGTAGCCAACTCTATCAAAAATTTCTCTATTTAACATTACAGTAGAGGGCGATAGTTTACAAAATGGTAAAAAACTCTCAAATAGAAAACCAGCTTCTCTCTTATAACTTTTAGGCTGTTTTATCTCTTTGTTCTCTCTTATCCAAATCTCATCAGAGTGACTTATTTTTATATGAGGATTTTGTAGGTGAAAATTTAACTGTAACTCTAATTTTTGCTCTAAAAACATATCATCAGAATCTAAAAGGGCAATATATTTACAAGAAGAGTCTTTAATTGCCCTATTTCTAGCACTTGATACTCCAGAGTTTTTTTGAGAAATTACTCTTATATCAGCTTCATAACTCTTTAAAATATCCTCTGTTTTATCACTTGAGCCATCATCTACTACTATAATCTCTCTAGCTTTTAAGCTCTGATTTAATACAGAATCGATAGCTCTTTTTAGAGTATTTTCTCTATTATGCGTCGGGATTAAAACAGATATCATTATTTATCTCAACTCTATTTCTACCATTTTTCTTAGCTTTATATAAGGCTCTATCGGCTCTCTCTATTAGAGAATCTACACTATCAGAGCTATGGTATTGAGCAACTCCAAAACTACTTGTAACATATCCAACCTCATTAAAGATATTTTTCTCTAGTTGAACTCTAATCTTTTCAGCTAAAATTCTACCACCCTCTACATCTGTATTTGGTGTTAAGATAATAAACTCCTCTCCACCCCATCTTGCAAAAATATCTAATCGTTTTAGAGAAGGCGTTATAATATCAACAATCTCTTTTAGTACATAATCACCAGCTTGGTGTCCATAAGTATCATTTATATTTTTAAATCTATCAATATCAAGTAAAATTACAGATAGACTATTACCCTCTGCTTTAGCTTTTTGTATCTCAAATGAGAGAGCCTCGTCAAATTTATTTCTATTAAAAGTGCCTGTTAAGTTATCTGTTTGAGCTTGAGTCTCTAAGTTGCTTGTCATGTCATAGAGCTCATTTACCTTTTTTCTCATAGCAAGATTTAGTGTCTTTAACTGCTCTTTAGCCTGTTCAAAATCTGTAATATCGTGTCTAATTGCAATATACTCAACCACATCACCACGATTATCTAATATTGGAACAATTGTTGTATTTACAATGTATGTATTTCCATCTTTTTTAAGATTTTTAACAACACCTTGCCATATCTCTTTTGATTTTATTGTGTCCCAAAGTTCTTTAAATGCCTCTTTTGGCATTAGTGGGTGTCTTACAATATTGTGAGGTCTTCCTAAAAGTTCAGCCCTGTTATAGCCTGAAATTTCGCAAAACTTATCGTTTACATAGGTAATTTTACCCTTTGCATCTGTTTTAGAGACGATATTACTCTCATCAACAGCTTTTTTATACTCATTTAATAGTTTTAAATTATTATCAATTATATCTTCGCCAATAATAAGCTCTGAGTAGTTTTGAGATAGGTCTAAAATTATTGTTGTAAATATTTTTTCTGTCTCTTCTCGAAGTTTTTTAAAATTGACTCCCTTTAGATAAAAGAAGTCATTTAGAGCCATCTTTAAGTAGTTATATAAAATAGCTATCTCTATCGGAGAGACGCCTTTACATTTAAGCTCTCGTAAAAATTTTAAATTCTCTTTACAATCTGAAATATTTGTATTCCATCTAATTTTGCTAACAATAGCATTCATAAATGGAAGAGCGAAAGAGATTTTTATAGATTGAGGGCTAGAATCAAGTAGAGCAAAAATACTCTGAACCTCTTCTCTTCCTAGCCATGCATCAACTATTGCCTCTTGTTCTAAATCAACTAAGTTTATAAACTGTTTTAGGTATATGAAATCCATTTTATCCTCTAGACATTAAATCTAAATACCATGACATCACCATCATTCACGATATAATCTTTCCCCTCAAGTCTCATTGCCCCAGCATCTTTTGCTTTTGTGCTTCCTTCATACTTTACAAAATCATCATAAGCTATAACTTCTGCTCTAATGAATCCTTTTTCAAAATCATTATGAATAGCAGCGGCAGCTTTTGGTGCTTTAATACCAGCTTCAATTGTCCAGCTTCTAACCTCTTTTACACCAGCTGTAAAGTAGTTGATTAATCCAAGTTTTTCAAAGCTAAGTTTGATGATTTTATCAAGTCCACCCTCTTTAACTCCAAGCTCAAGTAAAAACTCAACCTTTTCATCTTCATCTAATGCAACAAGCTCCTCTTCGATTTTACTACAGAGTTTGATTACTGTTGCACCTTTGCTTTTAGCATACTCATTTAATTTTATAACAAAATCATTATCTTCAATGAGTCCATCTTCATCTACATTTGCACCGTAGATAATCTCTTTATCTGTTAAAAACCGCATCTCTTTTTGTAATTTTTTGAAAAGTTCACTATCATCTTCAAATATCTTTACAGGGTGATTCTCATTTAAATGCTCTAGTACTCTCTGAGCTAACTCTAGCTCTACTTTAGCATCTTTGTTTGCTTTTGCCTGTTTTGTTAATCTCTCAATTCTATTCTCAAGCGATTGAATATCAGCTAATAAAAGCTCTGTCTCGATTATCTCTACATCTCTAATTGGGTCAATGTCACCCTCAACATGAGTAATATTTCCATCTTCAAAACATCTAACCATGTGTAAAATAACTTCTGTCTCTTTTATATTTGCTAAAAATTGATTTCCAAGCCCCTCACCCTTACTAGCTCCTCTTACAAGTCCTGCAATATCAACAAAATCGATTGTTGAGTACATTACTCTCTCTGGATTTACTATCTTTGCAAGTGCATCGATTCTCTCGTCAGGAACAGGAACAACAGCTTTATTTGGCTCGATTGTACAAAATGGGTAGTTTGCTGATTCAGCGTTTTGAGCTTTTGTTAAAGCGTTAAATGTTGTTGATTTTCCAACATTTGGAAGTCCTACGATTCCAACACTTAGTTTCATATATTCTCCTAAATTATTTAAAAAATGCTTTATGGAAATTGTAACACTATTTTTATCACGCTTGGCTTATAATTTAGATATTTTATTTTAATACCCAATTTGTTAAAATTGGCAAAAAATCCAAGGAGATTTATGTTTAGATTTGCACCAAGTCCTACGGGTGATATGCATATTGGAAATTTAAGAGTAGCTATTTTTAACTATATATTATCAAGACAAGAGCAGAAAAAGTTAATTATTAGAATCGAAGATACAGACAGAGAGAGAAATATTGATGGTGCAGATAGAGCAATTTTAGAGATACTTCATAAATTTAAAATATCTCACGATTCAATCGTTTATCAGAGTAAAAATTTAAGATTTCATCAAAGTTTTGCAATGGATTTGTTAACTAAAAAAAAAGCATTTAACTGTTTTTGTACTAAAGAGGAGTTAGATAAAAAGAGAGAAGAGGCAAAAGAGGCAAAAGTACCTTTTAGATATGATGGAGCTTGTAAAAAGCTTGATGATTCAGAAGTTATTGATAATGAATCATCTTTTGTAACGAGATTAAATGAGCCTAGTGAGGCTGTTAAGTTTAAAGATTTAATAAAGGGTGATTTTAGTTTTGAGCCAAAAGATATTGATGATTTTATTATCTTAAGAGAGGACAAATCACCTACATACAACTTCGCTTGTGCAATTGATGATATGCTTTTAGATATTTCAACTGTTATAAGAGGGGAAGACCACTTATCAAATACTCCAAAGCAGATAGCTATTAGAGATGCTCTAGGTTATGATAGAGAGATAAAATATGCTCATTTACCAATCATTTTAAATGAAGAGGGTAAAAAGATGAGTAAAAGAGAATCGCACTCAAGTGTGAAGTATCTTTTAGAGATGGGAATTTTACCCGAAGCTATTGCAAACTATTTAGTTCTACTTGGAAATAAAACAGAGAGAGAGATTTTTACACTAGATGAGGCGATAGAGTTTGTTAAGCTTGAAAATATCTCAAAATCTCCAGCAAAATTTGATTTAGATAAGTTGAGGTTTATAAATAGAGAGCATTTGAAACTAAAAGATTCACTAGAGTTATCTAAAGAGATAGGTTTTGCTGATAGTGATATTGGAGATTTAGCCAAAATTTATATCGAAGAGGCTAGTTCTATTGGTGAGTTAAAAGCGAAAATTGATGTAATTTTTAATGATAAGAATCCAGATGATTTTGTAGAGGAGTTTAATACTCTAAAAGAGACTCTAAAAGGGAGAGATTTTGAGACTTTTGATGAGCTTAAAAAGTATGCAATGCAAAATAGTGGATTGAAAGGGAAAAAACTATTTAAACCACTTCGGTTTTTATTAACGGGGGCTTTCGATGGGCCTGAGCTTAGTAGAGTATTTCCTTGCATTAAAAACTATTTAGGAAAAATAATCTCTTGAGATTCTTTTTCTCTTTTTTAATAATTTTACTACTGCATTTTCTATTTTTAAACTACTCTATCTCTAAAGACTCTAAAGAGAGCAAAAAAGAGACAAAAAAAGATTCTAAAATATATTTAAACCTCTCAAATATGACATTTCCAAAACCAAAAATAGAGCCTAAGATTCAAAAAGCTAAAAAGATAGAGAAAAAAGAGATAAAAAAGCCTCAAAAAGAGAGTATAAAAAGTGAAATTCAAAAAGAGGTTTTAGATAAAAAACACTATAAAAAAGTTATTGCAAAAGAGAAAATAGAATCTAAAAAAGAGATAGAGAAAGAAATCTCTAAAGAGAAACTGAATAAAAAAATAGAAAATATTAAAGTAGTTCAAAAGCCCAAAGAGCAAAATCTAAGTGCATTTAGAGACTATTTTGAGATAGAGCCTGAAAAAAAGTCTCTCTCTAGTTTTTTGAAAACTCCATCAAAAAAGAGAAAAGAATCAAATCCACTTAGAGAACTATATGCTGATGAGTGGTTTGATTTAGATGAGAAGCAAAAAGAGTTTTTAGATAAGAATCTAAATATAATAGGGCAGATTACTCAAAAGTATCTTATTTATCCACAAGTTGCTGGAGAGAGTGGACAAGAGGGGGTAAATATTGCCGAGTTTTATCTCTACCCAAATGGCGATATAAGTGAGATTAAAATTATAAAAGAATCAACTTACTCGATATTGGATAAAAATACGATTGACACTATCAAACAAGCTTATAGAGACTACCCTCTGCCTGATAAAAAGACAAAAGTTAAAATCTATGTCTATTATAAAATTTTTTAGTTTTATATTATAATTGAGCTAAAAAAGTAGAAATATTGAGAGATATAGTTTTAAAACAGTTATCAAAGTTAGAGCCAAAATTGATAATTTTATTTGGAAGTTACGCTAAAAATAACCAAAATGAAAATAGTGATTTGGATTTAGCTTTTTTATCAAATAAAAAAATAACTAATTGGCAGAGGTGGGAGTTGGCTCAAGATTTGGCAAAAGAGTTAAATATCGATGTAGATTTAGTTGATTTAAATTTAGCTGATGATGTTTTGAGAATGCAGATTGTATCTACTGGAGAGATTCTATTAAATAAAAATATGGATAGCTTTTTAGATAGATGTTATTTTAACTATATAACACTTAATGAAGATAGATGGGAGATTTTAGAGAGTTATGGTAGATGATGTAATTTTAAATAAAATAGAGACTATTAAGAGGTGTATTTCTCGAATAGATGAGGAGTATTTAGGGTATGAAAAAGAGTTTCAAACAAACTACACAAAACAAGATTCTATTATATTAAATCTTGAGAGACTCTCTCAAGCAACAATAGATATTGCAACTCATATCATTAGAGTTAAAAAATTAAAAGTGCCAAAGAGAAGCAGAGAGGTTTTTACTATTTTAGAAGAGAGTGAAATAGTCTCAAAAGAGATAAGCAGTAGTATGCAATCTATGGTTGGGTTTAGAAATCTTGCAGTTCATGATTATCAAAATTTAAACTTAGATATTGTTGAAGCAATTATCAATAAACACTTGAGTGATTTTGAGCAATTTAGTAAAGAGATATTGGCAATTCAGAATTAATTCATTACTGTTTTGTCTGATTATTTTCCTCTTTACTTTTTATCTTTTTGAGATAGATATAGAGAGTTTGAATCTCTTTTTGAGTTAAAAAATATCTTGGCATAATATTTCTCTTTTTTGGTGTAGTTGTAAAGACTTTAGCAAATCTCTCATAAGTTAGACTATTTATCTCAGGTGCTATTACATCTCTTACCTTTTTTCTATGTTTATATGAGACTATTAGAGTCTCTTCCCCTTTTAATCCATGACATTTATTACACCCAATTCCTCTTGGGTTTTTATAGAGCATTTGACCATATTCAAACTGTGTAATAAACGATTCTTCAGCTACTAAAAAGCTTATTGAGATTGCCAAGATAACTACAATCATCTGATTTCCTTAAACAAAATAAAATAGTTAATAAGATATGATAACAAAAATATACTAAGGCAAGGATTTATATGCAGATTTTAGATGGTAAAGCCCTATCAAATAAAATTAAAAAAAATATAAAAATAGATACTGATAAATTAAAACAAAATGGAGTAACAGCTGGTTTAGCTGTTGTTTTAGTTGGAGAAGACCCAGCTAGTCAAACATATGTAAAAATGAAAGCTAAAGCTTGTAAAGATGTCGGAATATACTCAATTACTCATGAGATGCCAGCAGATATTGGAGAGGATAAAATATTAGAGACAATCTCTATGATAAATGATAATCCAAATATCGATGGAATTCTTGTACAACTTCCACTTCCTGAACACATAGATACTACTAAAGTGTTAGAAGCGATTGATCCAGATAAAGATGTAGATGGGTTTCACCCGTTTAATGTTGGACGATTAGTGACAAATTTAGATGGATTTGTACCATGTACGCCATTGGGAGTAATGGAGCTTTTAAAAGAGTATGATATTGATGTAAAAGGTAAAAATGCTGTTGTAGTTGGTGCTAGTAATATTGTAGGTAAGCCTATGGCAAATCTACTCTTAAATGCAAATGCGACAGTTGACATCTGTCATATCTACACAAAAGATTTAAAATCACATACACTAAATGCAGATATTTTAGCTGTTGGTGTGGGTGTTCCAAATCTAATAAAAGAGGATATGGTAAAAGAGGGAGCTATTGTCGTTGATATTGGAATCAATAAGTTAGAGAGTGGCAAACTTGTAGGAGATGTAGATTATGAAAATGTCTCTAAAAAATGCTCATATATAACACCAGTTCCAGGAGGAGTTGGTCCTATGACGATTGCTATGCTCTTATCAAATACTGTCAAATCAGCAAAGAGAAGAGATGTCTAGTATCAAAGATAAACTAAGCAAAGCTTACGATTTTTCAAATAGTTGGACTGGTACCGTTATTATTGTCCTACTTGTGATATTTTTTATTGCTCAAGCTTTTGTGATTCCATCTGGAAGTATGAAAAATACTATGTTAATTGGTGATTATCTATTTGTCAAAAAATACGCTTATGGAATCCCAACACCTACTATTCCATGGTTAGAGCTTCCAGTACTTCCTGATTTTGATGATGATGGTCATATTATAAAAGGTGATGGTCCTGAGCGTGGAGATATTGTTATCTTTAGGTACCCACTAAATGAAGATATTCACTATGTCAAAAGATGCGTTGCAAAAGGTGGAGATGTTCTATTTATTAGAGATAAAAACTTCTATTTAAGACATGTTGAGGGTGATGAGTATATTACAAAAAATTTCCCAAAAGAGAAAATTGTTAGTGTAAATGGAATGCTTTTTGTAAAAAATCCTTATGGAGATAAACATAAAGGAATCCATCACGATGATAATAGAGTTAATGATGGTAGATATGGTCAACAGATTTTTAATTTTCCACCTATTGAAATACCTAAAGATGAGTATTTTATGATGGGTGATAATAGAGATAACTCAACAGATAGTAGATGGTGGGGAAGTGTTCCTTATAGATTAATTGTGGGTACTCCTTGGTTTATCTACTTCTCTTGGAATAATAACGATAATGATGATAACAAAAGTAACGATTACTTAATTAGATGGGATAGAATTGGAAAAACTGTTGAAGAGCTTGAGAAAGAACTTTAAAAAATAACTTAAACAAGGGTATAAATGACTTACTATATAGCATCAGATCATGCGGGACTTAAAGAGAAGAGTTTTATTAAAGATTTATTAGAGAAAAAAGGCTTTATTGTTGCTGATTTAGGACCAGATAGCGAAGATAGAGTCGATTATCCAGATTATGCCAAAAAAGTAGCTATAAAAGTATTAGAAGAGAATGCTAAAGGTATTTTAATTTGTGGAACAGGAATCGGAATGAGTTTGACTGCAAATAAATTTCCAAAAATTAGAGCAGCACTTTGTCATAATGAGTTCTCTGCAAAGATGGCTAGAGAGCATAATGATGCTAATATTTTATGTCTTGGAGCTAGAGTTAGTGGATTTGGAATGCTTGAAGAGATTTTAAACGCGTGGCTTGGAAGTGAGTTTGAAGGTGGTAGACATCTTCAAAGAGTTGAAAAAATAGATAGCAAAGTAGGATAAAATGTTTTTAGAGTGGTTGATTGTAACAGCCTCTATCATGGCTGTTTTGTTTATTCTTGCCAAAATGTTTTATTACAAATCTTCAGCTCAAAAAGAGAAAGACAATAACTCTGTTATGAAAACAACTCTGGAAGAGGCTGAGATTTTAATTAGAAAATATCAGATTCAACTCCAAAGAGCATTAGGAAATATAGATATTTTGACAGAAGAATTATCTAAAATTAGAAAAGAGCTTAAAGTTATCAAATCGAGAAATTCTCAATTTAAACTTGAAAATGATAAGTTAAAAAGTAAAATTGAAGAGCTAGAGAATAAAATTGAAGCTCTTATTTAAGGAGATAATATGCTTATGAGTGGAAAAGATTTAGAGATTATTAGAAATTCAATTAGAACGATAGAGGATTATCCACACGAGGGAATCTCATTTAAAGATATTACAACTCTTTTAAATAATAAAGAGGCTTACTCTGTTTTGATGGATAATTTAGTTAAGAGATATAAAAGCTATGAGCTTGATTATATTGCTGGAATCGAGAGTCGAGGTTTTATCTTTGGCTCTGCCTTAGCTCATAGGTTGGGATTAGGTTTTGTTCCGATTCGAAAAAAGGGAAAATTGCCATATACAACAGTTAGTGAAAAATATGCACTAGAGTATGGTTTTGATGAAGTTGAAATTCATATCGATGCATTTGCTAAAAACTCAAATGTACTTTTAATTGATGATTTAATTGCAACAGGTGGAACAGCTAAAGCTAGTTGCAACTTAATTAATAAAGTTGGTGCTAAGTGTGTGGAGGCTTGTTTTATTCTCAACCTAAAAGAGTTAAATGGCGATAAGGCTATAAAAGAGTTAACAACAGTCTTTTCTGTATTGGAGATTTAATGTATATTCCTAGAGAATCAACTTTTGACCCAAATGATAATGGACACTTTGGAATCTTTGGTGGAAGATATGTGCCAGAGACGCTTATGCCGATTTTACTTGAACTTGATGAAGAGTATAAAAAAATTAGATTTGATGAGAAGTTTTGGGCTGAAGTTGATAAGTATTTAAAAGATTATGTGGGAAGACCATCAAAACTATATTTAGCTAAAAATATATCAAAAGAGATAGGTGCTAAAGTCTATCTAAAAAGAGAGGATTTAAATCATACTGGAGCTCATAAAGTAAATAATACTATCGCTCAAGCTCTCTTAGCAAAAAGACTTGGAAAAAAAAAGGTAATAGCTGAAACTGGTGCTGGTCAACATGGTGTTGCTACTGCTACTGTTGGGGCTTTGCTTGGACTTGAAGTGCATGTCTTTATGGGTGAGAAAGATGTCAAAAGACAAGAGTTAAATGTATTTAGAATGAAGCTATTAGGTGCAAAAGTTCACTCTGTTACAAGTGGAAGTAGAACCCTAAAAGATGCTATGAATGATGCTATTAGATACTGGGTTACAAATGCTAGAGATACTTTTTATATAGTTGGAACTGTTGCAGGACCACACCCTTACCCTATGATGGTTAGAGATTTTCAAGCAATTATCGGTTATGAAGCCAAAGCTCAACTATTTCAAAAAGAGAACTCTCTTCCTGATTATGTTGTTGCTTGTATCGGTGGTGGAAGTAATGCAATCGGAGCTTTTAGTCACTTTTTAGATGAAGATAAGACACAGTGTATCGGAATTGAAGCTGGTGGTTTAGGAGTTGATACAGATAAACATGGTGCAAGTTTGCAAAAGGGAAGTGCTGGAGTGCTTCATGGTCAGATGAGTTATCTTCTCCAAGATGATGATGGACAAGTGTTAGAGGCTCACTCAATCTCTGCTGGACTTGACTACCCTGGAATCGGGCCAGAGCATAGCCACTTGAAAGATTTAGATAAAGTGAAATATGAAGCTATTACTGACCAAGAGGCGTTAGATGCTTTTGTTTGGCTTAGTCGAAGCGAGGGGATTATCCCTGCATTTGAGAGCTCACACGCTGTTGCCTATCTTAAAAAGTTTGATAAAAAAGCTATCAAAGATAAAATTATTTTAGTTAATTTAAGTGGTCGTGGCGATAAAGATATGATTCAAGCAAAAGAGTTACTAAACTTTGATTAGGAGAGCTTTCTCCTTTTTATTTTTTTAAATTATCAAAAAACTTAATATATACAGGATATTATGAATTTCATAGATTTTTGTGCAGGTATTGGTGGAGGACGATTAGGTCTTACAGATGCTGGATATAAATGTTTAGCTTTTAGTGAAATAGAATCTAAAGCAGTTGAAACTTATAGATTGCTACATAGGACAGATGAGAATAATTATGGAGATTTAACTAAAATTGATACTAAAAATCTTATAGATTTTGATTTATTAATTGGAGGGTTTCCTTGTCAAACTTTCTCTATAGCAGGTGATAGGTGTGGTTTAGATGATATAGAGAGAGGGCAAGTGATTTTTTATTTAGCAAAAATTCTAAAAGAGAAAAATACCAAATATTTTATTTTAGAAAATGTTAAAGGTTTAATGAATCATGACAAAGGCAGAACATTTCAAAAAATTTTAACTCTGTTAAGTAGTATAGGTTACAGAGTTTACTATAAATTATTAAATAGTATAGATTTTGGTCTTACTCATATGAGAGAGAGAGTCTATTTTGTAGGTATTAGAAAAGATTTAGATAATAAAAATAATTTTATTTTTCCTAAAAAAAATAGTTTTTTGCCTAGAATAGAAGATTTTTTGATTGATGAAGATGAGAGTTTGATTTTTAATGAAAATTCAAAAACTTATGCAACTTTTATAAAATATTTAAATAACAAATATAATCAAAATAGATATAAAATAGAAGAGCTTTTAAAAAAAGAGTATCAAGTTATCGATACAAGACAGTCAGATTTAAGATTATATGAGAATAAAGTTCCTACAATAAGAAAAGGTAGGCAAGGAATTCTCTATGTTAAAAATGGAACTTTAAGAAAATTATCGGGTTTTGAAGCTCTGTTGCTTCAAGGCTTTTCAGTCGATTATGCTAATAAAGTAAAAGATAAAATAAGTAATACTCAACTATTAAGCTTGTCAGGAAATGCAATGAGCGTAAATGTTATTGAAGCTATAGGAAAAGAGTTAAAAAACTATATTGAAAGTTTATGAAAAAAAGATAAAAATGAAAAATATTGATTTAGTAAAAAAAGGTTCAAAAACAGCAAAAGATGGTTTTAAAAATGAAGCTTTTGTTATAAATGAGTTTAACAATTGGCAAAATAGTGATTTAGCTAGAAACTGGCTTAAAGAGATGTCTTATGAATGGAACGACATTGAGAGTGTAAAAGCTACAAAAATAAAAGGCTCTTTTAAAGCTGATATTCAAGTTGAAATAAAAATAGAGATAAAATTAAAAAATTTAATTGATATACAAAATTTACAAGTGAAATTAGTATCTAACCCAAAAGGTTTTAATCAAATAGATAAAAGATGGTTAAAAAAGTATAGAGAGTTATGGAATATTCCTACAGATGTATATATTTTATTGCAATATTTTACTGGTGAATTAAAGCCAAAAATAAAAGAGCCAAAAGATAATAGAAGAATGTTTATAAATGAATTTACTCTTGATGAACAAAATAAGATATTGAATTTTTTTGAACAAAATAAAACATTAATAGTATCAGATATATTAAAAGGTAGAGGCAGTTTTTCAGCAGAGTGGATGTTAGTGATTTTAAAAATAGATGATAATTTAAAATGGGCATTAAAACCTATAAATTATGTTTTAAACTATTATGGAAATGGTGATATTAAAATAACTCCTAGAGGAAGTATTGCTATTGGTAAAATAACTATTCAAAGAAAAGGTGGAGACAATGGAAGAGAGAGTGCAAATATGCTTCAATTTAAAATAAATCCAGCAGAGTTAATTTAGTAATTCAAAGAGTATTTTTTTAACTTTTTTATTTTCCCCAGTGTAGCTTTTCTCGTAAAACTTTAAAGTAGTCTCTCTTTATTTTATGAATCAATTTTGCATTATAGTTAGCAATTTTTATTTTAAGGGTCTCATCTTTTGAGATATTATACATCTCTTGACCATCTATTACAATAGTGCCACCTTCATTATCAAGTACTTTTATCTCAAGCTCAAAATCAGCTGGAAGGACTAAAGGACGCTGAGTTAGAGAGTGTGGGCAGATGGGAGTTAAAATAAAAGCTTTTGTAAGTGGATAGAGAACAGGCCCATTTGATGAGAGGTTATAGGCTGTTGAGCCTGTTGGAGTTGAGACAATCAAACCATCACCGTAGTAGGTATTAAAACAGTTATCATTTATATAGGCATTAATTGTTACCATTTTTGAGAGAGCTTGGCGATTTATCACAATATCATTAAAAGCTGAAATAGTTTTATCATTTATACTAGCTTCTATCATCATTCTTGAATCGATTCGATACTCTTCATTTTTTAATTTGCCAATAAATCTCTTAAGCTCATTAGGTTTTATATCAGTTAAAAAGCCCAAATTTCCTACATTTACACCTAAAATTGGTTTACTGTAGATAAAGCTTCGCCTAGCTAGTGATATTAGAGTTCCATCACCTCCTAGAGATATTAAAATATCGGATTCCTTGCACATCGATTCAAAGCTTTGACCAAAAACTCCAATCATTCCAGCACTTATGCTATCGATTAGGACTTCAATATTTTCAGATTCAAAAATAGATTTTATCTCTAAAAAAGTATCTTTTAGCTCTGGTGTAGAGGGTCTTATAACAATGCCAACTTTTTCAATTTTTTCAATTCTCTCTTGATTGTTTACTATTTCCATAGATAAATTTTATCATATATATTTTGATATAATATTAAACAAAAAGGGGTTTTTGTGAGAGCATTTTTTATAATATTAGTTGCTATTTTTTTTATTGGTTGTGAGAGTTTAGATAAAAATCATGGTATTTTTCAAAAAGATAAAACATATCAAAAAGCTATTCGAAACACTCAAAAGGGTGAAATTATAAACTCGCTAGAGACTAAGGGGGTTATTGTTGCAACTTACTTAACGCCACTTTATGAAGAGTATAGTGAGGGTGAGAACTTTTTAGTTGGAATCTATACAAACTCAATTGTAAATGAGAATCTAGCTTTAGATGATGAGAACTATAATTTAGTGCTTGAGAATGAGCAAAATTTAAAGATAGAAGAGATAGATAAAAATCATAAAGTGTTTCAAAATATGCCTTTTATAAATGAGTGGTTTAGATACTATTTAGTAAAAGGAGAGGAGAGAGAGGTTTTAAATCTTACTTTTTTGCATAAAGATTTTGGGAGTGTGAAATTACACTTTGCAAAATAGAGCTAGTTTTTATCTTCTCTCCTAAGAGTCTTTTATAAACTACATAGTTTGCTAAGACTTTTTTCCCATATTTTCTCGATTCTGAATATGGTACAAGCTCCATCGAAAAGAATGGCTCAAACTTGTTTTTTGTATTAAAAAGTCCTTTTTTGAGCATTTTTCTAGTAAAACCGACTCCACCATTGTAGGCATAGGCAATTAATAGAGGGTGTTTTAATTTTCTTAAATCGTGGTCTAAATGGTAATCTGCAAATTTGATATTAATATCTGGTTTTAGTGCATCATCTAAATCAAAGTTTTTCATCTTAAGTTGTTTTGCAATATGATTTGCTAAAAATGGCATAACTTGCATCACGCCTAGGGCATAAGATGTTGAGATGGCACTAGGGATAAAACGACTCTCTTGTCTAGCAAGACTTAAAAGCAGAGCTTGTCTATCTAATGATTTATTTTTGAAATATTTTGTATATGGGAATATAAAATACTCAAATTGGTAATTATTGTGTCTCTCCATAATGTAAGAGAGTAGATTCTCTGTATTTTTATAATTGAGTGATTTTATAGCTTTTTTAATATCTTTACTCTTTTTGTAATCTTCCAAAATTTTTATCCACTCAAATGGATTTGATTCATTAAAGATTCTCTCTTTATCACTTGTAGCAACACTTGTAATAATGTTTGATGGCCATCTATTGAACTTTTCATAAGCTAAAAGTGAGTAGATATTTACATCAAAACTGTTATCGACTATTTTGCTTAAATACTTCTCATCTTTGCTAACTAAATAGAGCCAATAGAGTGATTTATCTTTTTCAAATCTTTTTTTGGCTTTATCTCTAGCATACTCTAAATAGACTTTTGCCTCTTTTGTTTTGTTTGCTCTAATGGCATTCATTGCTAAGAAAAAGTTACTATTGTGAGAGGCATTTTTTGATTTTATATTAAAGAGAGTTTTTCTTGAGTTTGTAAAAGTATCACCAAATACAACTGTTCTAATAAACTTTTCAAACTTTTTCTCATTTGCCAATTTGTTTAAAAAATCTTTCTGATAGTAGAGGTTGAAGTGTTTTCTTACAAAACTACTAGGAAGTCTTGAGAAGATATATAAAAAGTATTTAGGGTCACTATTTAAAATCTCTCGAATCGGATATTTTGAGGCTAGAATTCTATAAGATTGAGCTAGAGTTTTGTTTCTACCCTCTACCTTTTTTGCAACCTCTTTAAGTATATTGTGATTTGTCTTTAGAGCTTTAGATATTGAGAGAGCTTTTACTAAACAGCTATACTCTGCTTTTAAAAGAGCTTTTCCTTTTAGAGCATAACAATCTTGCTCAGCCATAAATTTTCTATTTTTTGTCTTCTTTTTATACTCTTTTACTATTTTATAGCTTTTTCTCTTGGCTTGGTTATAGGCAATATCAGCCTCTTTTGAAGTGATGTCTTGCTTTAAAAATCTCCAAATATAGAAATCTTTTGCAATACTTTTGGGTTTGTCTTCTAAAAATTCCAGTGTTATCTCTTTTGAAAATAGTAAAAGAGGTAGCAGAAGAAAGATTATTTTCATAAACTACCCGCTAAATTAAATAGAAGTTTTACTAAGAATAGGTCTGCAAATTGAAGAGCTAAAATAACTATAATTGGACCTAAATCAATTCCTCCAAATACAGTTGGAATATATCTTCTTATGTAGTCATAGACTGGTTCTGTCATTCTTCTTAAAATCTGAACAATTGGATTATAAGGGTCAGGTCTTACCCATGTGATAAGAGCTGATATTATAACTATCCAGATATATAGATTTATAATCATATGTAGAATTTGGGCAAACGCTTCAATAAATGTTGAAATTACAACCATTTTGTTTTCTCCTTTTCATTTTAATCAAAATTATATCAATTTAGCTCTTTAGTAAATCTTGTAAACTATCTTTTGGATTTTTACCACTTAAAATTTCGTGAACTTCATCTGCAATTGGTGTGTAGATTGAGTGTTTTTTTGCTAAATTATGAATCGCTTTTGCAGTGTGAACCCCCTCCGCTACTTCGCCTAACTCCTCTAAAATGCTAGAGAGTTTTTGATTCTTTGCAAGACCTATTCCAACTCTATAATTTCTCGATAGAATTGAGTTAGATGTTAAAAATAGATCCCCTGCTCCACTTAAACCTAAAAAACTCTCAAGTTTTGCACCAAAGAACTGCCCAAATCTAGCCATCTCAACAAGACCTCTTGATATAAGGGCTGATTTTGCATTGTTTCCTAGCTTTAAACCATCGCAAATACCACCAGCAATTGCTAATACATTTTTGTATGAACCAGCGATTTCAGCACCTATTACATCTTGACTTATATATGTTTTTATAAATTTTGGAAAAAATTGCTCAAACTCTCTAGCTAACTCTAAATTGTAGCTATTTATTACAACAGCTGTCGGTAATCTATCCTCAACCTCTTTTGCAAAAGAGGGGCCAGATAGAAAAGCTAGATTCTCTCTAGGTACAAATTTTTCAAAAATTGTATCTAAAAACTCTCCAGTTTTATTATCGATTCCTTTACTTACAACCAATATCTTTTGGTCTCTAAACTCAAAATTATCCTCTAACCACTTCTCAATAGATTGGGCTGGAATCGCAATAACTAAATACTTCTCATTTAAAATCTCATCTGTACTCTTTTGATTCTCAATTTTTAAATCTCTTCTTGAGTTTATAAATACTCTAGCTCTATTCTCTTTAAATGCAAAAGCTAAACTGCTTCCCCATTTTCCTGCACCGATTACCCCTATTTGCATTTTACACCTTTACATAACTTTTAAATTCTTCTATTTTTGCTCTATTTCCAACCACAATTAAAACATCTTTAGCATCAAGCTTGGGATTATATCCATCGGTTAAAAATTTAAAATCTTCACCCTTCTCTCTATCAATTACTCCAATTGCTATTAAATTAAAGCTATTTAAGTCAATTTTATTTAAATATACACCATCTAATTTAGAGTTTTTTGTAATATTTATCTCTGCTAAATTTATAGAATCCTCTATCTCTTTTGAAAATACAGTATTATCTAAAATATCTATAATTTGAGGTTTTTTAATAAGACTAAAAATTCTATTTGCACTTATTTCGTATGGGTCAATTACTTTATTTGCTCCAGCTAATTCAAACTTTTTTTTACTCTCGATAGTCTCTGCTTCAGCTATAATTTTTAGATTCTCATCTAATGCTCTAGCCGATATGGTTAAAAATATATTATTACTCTCGTCTTCACTTACACAGAAAATATATTTGATATTTTTAGTAATCCCTAGTTTTATAAGCTCTTTATCATCTGTTATATCTTCTAAATAGTATGCATTTAACTCATCTTTTTGAGCTTTTTTAAAATCAACCATATCATTTGATGCAATAATAAAATTATCATTTTTAATGCTAAGTTGCCTTGCTATCTCTTGACCTAAATGTTTATATCCAAATATTATTATTTCACTATACATTTAATATACTCTTCTCTATCTCTTTTCTAAAGTGTGAAATGCTAACATCTTTTCCAAGTGTTATTAAAAAATCACCCTCTTTTAGAATAAAATCCTCTTTTGGGTTGAAAATAAAATGCTTTTTATCTAGCTCAAAACTCTGCTCAAAATCAAAATAGCCTTCGATGTTTGTTCTAACTACTCCAAAGAGAATCAATTTATAATATTTAAAATCTATATCTTTTATAGCTCTATTTTGTAAAAATGAGTCTCTTTTAATCTCAATATCATCTAAGAGGGTTCTATATTTACTCTCGCTAACGATTCCATAGATTGCTTCAAATGCGACAGGCTCACCTACATACTCACTTGCAACTAAAGCAGAAATCTCAAAAGGGTAGATAACTCTGTTAGCACCAGCTAAGAGAAACTTTTTTTCACTCGATTTTTTATTAACTCTCGAAATTACTTCAATATCTTTATCGATATTTTTTGCACTTAGAGTTATGTAGATATTACTAACTTCATCATCAGTTAAACAGAGAATCTTTTTAGCACCAGAGCCAACACCAGCCTCGAGTAAAATATCGCTATATTTAGCATCAGCTTCGATAGTGATATAGCCTAACTGTTTTGCTAAATTTGCATTTTTTTCATCTTTATCAATTACAATAAATTTATCTTTCGATTTTGCAAGTTTTTGAGCGACAATCTCTCCTACTTTTCCAAAACCACAAATAATTATAAAGTCATCGATTCTATCAACTTCTGTCTTTATTCTATTAGCTTTTAACTCTGTTAATTTTTCTGAGAAAGCACTAGCTACGATAGAGGTAGAGAATGAGATAACACCGATTCCACTAATAATTAAGATAAGTGTGACAACTCTTCCCTCGCTTGTAACGGGAGATATGTCTCCATAACCAACTGTTGAGATTGTTACAAATGACCAGTAGATTGCATCAAAAAATGTCTCTATCTCTGAGTTTTTTAAATCAGCTTCAAAGATATAGATAGCTGTTGCACTTGCAAATACAACAAAACTGACTAAAAAAGTAAGAGTAAAAAGCTCAAATTTTTTATCAGCTAATACTTTTACAAACTCATTTATACTTCTTGCATATCTAAAGAGTTTAAAGAGGCGAAATAGTAAAAATATACGAAGGATTCTAAATCCTCTAAAACTAGGAAGTAGAGCAAGTAGGTCAATTATCGCTAGAGGTGAGGTTATATATTCTAGTTTTTTTGAGAAAACCTCTTTAAAAAGCTCTTTTAGAGAAAACTTCTCATTTGTATAGTTTGATTTTTCATTGTGTTCAATCACAATTGTGCGAATATCATTGTAGACCCAAAGTCTCAATAGATACTCAATTAAAAATATAATCAGTACAAAATTCTCAAATGAGTACCAAAAGGGGTTTAGAGTATTTTTTACATCATAAATAAGTATAAATATACTAATTAGTACAAGTATAACCATAAATGAATCGAAAATAATTTTGAGTTTTGACTTCTCTCCATTTAAGATATTATAGAAAAAGCTTTTAATCTCTCTATACCTTTGTAAATCTTCTAAAAAGTAGGCAAAATATATAATAAGTTTTGTAATTTTATCAATCATCTTTTTATTTTTATTGTATCAATAAGTTGATTTGTAAACAATAAATTTTTTTACAACTTTTATTGGAAACTTATAAAATTTTATAGAAAAATTTGGTATTAATAAGTTTACTAAACTTTTCTAAAGTGAGATTTTTATGAGAGAGTTTTTTTTAATTTGTCTATTGGTATTTAATTTAATAGCTTTTGAGGTGACTCCAACCAGAGTTTATGAAAAAACATTAGTTATAAAAAAAGAGATAAATCTTTTAAAAGAGAAGTTATCTTTAACAAAAGAGAAAAAATATAAAGATGTAAGTGTTGATTTAAAGCCTAGGCATGTCTGGCAACGCTCATATATGATTTTAATGAAAATAAATATTTTAAGAGAGCGATTGGGTTTTCCAAAAATAACTGTTGGCTCTATGGAAGCTGTTAAGAGAATCGACCCTATTTTGCCTTTTGAGCAGACACTGAGAATTTTGGCTGAAATTGATATTTTAAAACTTCGCCTAGGAGTTGATAAAAAAGTATCTTTTGAGAAAATAAAAAGTAGAAAAAATCCAATAGATGTTTTTAACTCATTAGCTTATATCTCATATCAATTAGATATTTTAAATACAAAAGAGATAACTCCATCTTATGTATTTTCAGAAGTTATGCGAATCTATGAAGATGTAGATTTGATTTTAAATAAGTTAAATATTGAAGATATTACTTATCCTCCTAAAAAAGAGAAAAGTACACCAGCTGACTCTTTTGACGCTACTTTTGCAGTGATAAAAGAGCTTCAGAGATTACAAAAAAATGCAGCTATTGAGAGAATAGATTTCTCTGTTTTTAAGAGAGAAGATAAAATCTTACCCTCTGATGTTTTTAATATGGTTATGATGATAAATGCTGAGACTCAAACTATTAAAGCCTATTTGGGAATCAAAGATTTAACAAAACCAGCAAAAGAGTTTGAAGATAAGACTCCAGCAGATGTACATCAACTGCTTCACTGGATTGCAAAGAGACTATCTATTATTAAAAATTTAAGATAAGGCAGGGTATGTTTAAAGTTTTTAAAAAATTATCAATAAAAAATAAATTCATTCTTATTCTATTAGCTATTACTTTAATATCTGTATCTATTGTTAGCTATTACGGTTTTGTAAGTACATCAAAAGCCTATACTGAAAAGATAAAAAATCTGGATAATCAAATTCTATTAGATGTATCTAAAAATATCTATTCGATTTTAGCAAAAGCACCTGAAGATTTAAAATTTTTAACAGACTTTTATGCTCTTGAGAGATATTTATATTGGCAAGATGTTGGAAATGATGATAAAAAAGAGTATTGGAGACGAGTTGTTGTTGATACTTTTAGCTCATTTATCTCATCAAAAAGTCTATATCAGCAGATTAGATTTATTGGAGTAGATGGAGTTGAGAGAATAAAAATTATTTACGATAATAAGACAGATAAAACTTTTAAAACTACAAAGATGGAGCTTCAAAATAAGTCTGACCATGATTATGTTAAAAATAGTAATGAGATGAAAAATGGTGATATTTTTGTATCAAAACTAAATTTAAATATTGAGAATAATAAGATAGAAAAGCCTATTGTTCCTGTTATTAGATTTGCTACTCCTGTTATAGGTCATAATAAAGTTAGATATGGTGTAATTGTTTTAAATGTCTATGCAATAGAGTTTTTAAATGAGATTAGAAAAGTGGCTATGAAGTACCAATCTGGTGAAAAAAAGTATTTTTTAATTTCAAAAAATGGAGATTATCTATTTAACCTAAATAGTGATAAAAACTGGGGACATATATTAAAACATTTTCATAATTTCAAATCTGAATACAATAATCTATTTAAACTTATAGAAGATAATCAAAATGGCTTTTTTATAGAAGATGAGGGAGTCTTCTCATTTAACAAAATATATCCAAATCGTGATGTATTAGATGATTATTGGACTTTAATATCTATCACAGATAAAGAGTTGTCATTTTACAAACTATTAGAGTTTAAAATTATTTTTATAGTTATTATAATTTTAATTATATTTTTAGTTCTATTTTTATCAAAATATTTTATAAATACTCTTTTAAAACCTGTTGAGGCTGTTACTAAACAGTTAGAGAGAGTCTCAAGAGGAGAGATAATAAAAGAGAGTATAGAGTATAAATTCAGTGATGAGATAGCCACTATTATAGATTCGACAAATCGATTAATTGATAATTTTTATAATATGACAATGCAGACAGATATAATCGCTTCAGGAGATTACTCAAAAAATATCTCACTTCTATCTAAAAATGATTTACTTGGAAAGTCGATTAATAATATGATTGCTACTCTAAGAGAGAATGAGTATAAAAATAGAGATTCAAACTGGTTAAAAGATGGGTTAAACTCTATAAGTTCAAATTTAAATGGAAATTTGAAAGCTGATTTGTTAGCAGATAGAAGTATTAGTCTAATAGCTAGATATACAGATGCTGGACATGGACTCTTTTTTATTATAACAGAGGAGAAGAGTTTAGAGTTGGTGGCTTCATATATGTTTACAAAGAGAGATGCTCTCTATAATAGAGTCGCTTTAGGAGAGGGTTCAATTGGGCAAGTAGCCAAAGAGAAAAAGCCTATTTTAATATCAGATTCTAAGCAAGAGATTGAGACAAGTATAACTCATTTAGAATCGATAACTTATACAGTGCCACTACTTTATGAAGATACTCTCTTAGGTGTTATTGAGTTATCATTTTTAGAGTTTAGTGATTTGAAAAAAGAGTTTTTAGATAGTATGGCTGAGTTAATCGCATCTTATCTATTCTCAAGTCTACAAAAAGAGAAGATAGAGAATCTCTTAACTCTCTCAAATCAAGCTACAAAAAAGGCAAAAGAGTCAGAGCTTCAAGCAAAAGAGCAGAGTGAAAAACTACAAGAGGTAAATACAGTTTTAGAAGAGCAACAATTTAAGCTCAAAGAGCAAAGTGAAGAGACTATTACTCTAAATAGACAGTTAAAAGAGCAACAAAGTAGATTAATAGAGCAATCAACTGAGTTAAAAGTCAAAAATGAGGAGATTTTAAAAGCTAAAGATGAGGTTGACCAGAGAGCTTTAGAGCTTGAGCGAAGTAATAAGTATAAATCTGAGTTTTTAGCAAATATGAGTCATGAGCTTAGAACTCCACTTAACTCAATTATTCTACTATCTAAAATATTAGGCTTTAACAAAACAGAGAATTTAACTGAAGAGGATTTGAAAAAGTTAACAATTATAAATAGAGCTGGTGAAGAGCTTTTAAGATTGATAAATGATATTTTAGATTTAAGTAAGGTTGAAGCTGGAAAAATGGAGCTAGATTTAACAGTTTTTGAATCTAAAGATTTAATGCAAGAGTTCAAAGAGCTTTTTGAAGATTTATCAAAAGAGAAAAAACTCAATTTTATTGTTAGAGATGAGTTTAACTCTACAATAAAAAGTGATAGAAACAAAATTTCTCAAATTGTTCGTAACTTTTTGTCAAACTCTTTTAAGTTTACAAAAGAGGGAAGTATTGAAATTATTTTAAGTGAAATCAATAATAGTATAAAAATAGTAGTTATTGATAGTGGAATCGGAATCCCTAAAGAGAAACAGAGAGTTATTTTTGAAGAGTTTAGACAAGTAGATGGCTCTATCTCAAGAGAGTTTGGTGGAAGTGGTTTAGGACTCTCTATCTGTAAAAATTTTGCAAATATTTTAAATGCTCAAATCGATGTAAAGAGTAAAATCAATGAGGGGAGTGAGTTCTCTATCTTATTTAAAAATTTTCATGTTTCTAAAAAAAATCAAGAAATTGTAAAAATTTTAGATGATAGAGGTAACTTAAACAGAGGTGATAAGTTTCTATTGATTGTAGATGATGATTACTCTTTTGCTCAAATGTTAATGGATTTAAATAAAAATTTTGACTTTAAAACTCTCATCGCTCTAAATGGAGCTGAAGCGTTAGAGTTATTAGATAGATATAGACCAAATGGAATCATATTAGATTTAGTTCTGCCTGATATTTATGGAATAGAACTGTTTAAAAAGATAAAAGAGGATAGCAGGTTAAAAGATGTTCCTATTCATATAATTTCATCAAAAGATATAGAATCAAATGAGAATATAGCTGATAGTTTTATTCAAAAGCCGATAAATGAGAGAGATATAGAGAAAATATTAACCCATATAGAGAAGTTTAACTCTAAAAATATTCTGCTTTTAGAGTTAACGCAAAATTTGGAGATTGATTTACAAAATAGTATAGAGACAGTGATAACTACAAAAGAGTTAAATGAGAGTAATTTAGAGAAGTTAGATTTTAGCACTTTTGATTTAATTATTTGTGAAGTTGATGCACACTCAAAAGAGTTAGCACTTAAACACTTATCAAAAGTGGACAAAACATTGATTTTTTATCTCGATTCATCAATTAAAGAGTTTGCAGAGTTTGAAAAAATTTCAGAGAGTGTTATCTTAAAATCAAAATTTTCGAAAGATAGATTAATTGATGATATATCACATTTTTTACAAGATATACATATAGAGACAAAAGTAAAACCTACCCTTAAAAATAGTGAGTTTTGTGATGATGGTGATTTAAAAGATAAAAAAATTCTACTGGTAGATGATGATGTAAAAAATATATTTACACTTACAAATGCTCTTGAGACAAAAGAGCTAAATGTCTCTACTGCTTTAGATGGAGTTAGTGCGTTAGAAGTTTTAAAAGAGGAGAGAGTTGATTTAGTTTTGACAGATTTAATGATGCCTAAATTAAATGGGTATGAGCTTATAAAGAGAATTAGGGCTGATGAGAGTTATAAAGATATGCCAATTATCGCACTAACTGCTAAAACTCTGAAAGATGATATAAAAGAGTGTATGGAAGCTGGTGCAAATGATTATCTATCAAAGCCAGTGGATTATGATAAATTGATTAATATGCTGAAAGTTTGGGTTAATAAAAAGAGGTGAAATTAAACTTTTACACAGTCTCAAATACAAAATTTATATTTTTAAGTGGCTCTTTTGAGTCTTTAAAAGAGCAAAGAGAGTTTCTCTACTTAGTTACAAAGAGAGACTATTTGTACTTAAAAATCTACTTTTTTGATTTGAAAACTATTCCTGTAACTATTTTAAAAAGTATAAATGATTTAAAGAGTAAAATAGAGATAAAGATATACATTTATAGTTTTGCACTCTTTAAATATTTAAGGGCTTTAAATATGCCTGTTTATCTCTCATATAAAAATGAAAAAAAATTAAAAAAAGAGATAGATTTAAATCAATATGAGATAGGTGATTTTTTAAAATCTATCTACTTTAAGTATGGGTTAGATTTTAGAGGTTATCGATTAGATAGTATAACAAGACGCTTAAATGAGAGTTTTTCTCAATCAAAATTTACAGATTTTAGAATCTATAAAAAAGCTGTTTTAGATGATGTTTTTCTATTTGAGAATCTCTTTTTAAATTTTTCAATATCTGTTAGCTCTTTTTTTAGAGATGAGAGTGTTTTTAAGTTTGTAAAAGAGTATCTATTCTCATATTTGGAGAGTTTTTCTCATATTAAAATATGGTCAGCTGGGTCATCTAGTGCAAAAGAGGCTGTTTCGATAGCTATTATCTTAGATGAGTTAGGATTATTAGATAGAGCGACAATATATGCGACAGATTTTAATCCATATATTTTAGAGTATAGTAAAAATTTAATCTATCCAATTAATGAGTTAAATGATGCTAAGTTAGCCTATCAAAGAGCTGGTTTAAGTTTTGATTTTGATAAATATATAGATATTCATGGTGACTTTTTTGAGATAAAAAATTATATTCGAGAATCGATAGTTTTTTCCAGACATAGTTTAACTCAAGATGGGGTGTTTAATGAGTTTCATTTGATTTTATGTAGAAATGTACTTATATATTTCTCTTATGAGTTGCAATTAAAAGTTTTAAAGCTTTTAAGCGATTCTATAAATAGGCAAGGTTTTTTAGTGTTAGGTGAGAGTGAAAATATTTTAAATAGATTCTTTGAAAATTTTAATTTGGATTTGAAGATTTTTAAAAAGATATAGAGGGTAGTTTTTGAAATATAGAGTATTGATTGTAGATGATAATGAGAATAATATTTTTTCATTAAAAATGCTTTTAGAGATGATTGATAATGTAAAGGTTTTTGAAGCAGATTCAGGTGAGGCAGGATTAGAGATAGCTCTGAAAAGAGATTTGGATTTAATTCTATTAGATGTGCAGATGCCAAATATGAATGGTTTTGAAGTCGCTAAATTTTTGAAAATGTCATCTAAAACATCAAAAATACCAGTAATTTTTGTAACAGCTGTCTTTAAAGAGGAGGAGTTTAAAAAGAGAGGTTTTGATTTAGGTGCAGTCGATTATTTAACAAAACCGATAGAGGATATTGCATTTTTAAATAAGATAAAACTCTACTTTAAACTCTTTGATAAAGAGAAAGAGTTGAAAGAGTTAAACAACAGTTTAAAAGAGCAAGTTAAGGCTCAAACACTGAAATTAACAAATCAAAATGAAAAATTAATCGATTATCAAAAACATTTAACTCAAAATATAGAGTATTCATCTATGATTCAAAGCTCTATTTTGCCAACTAGACATGAACTTGATTCAAATTTTGATGACTATTTTGTCATTTGGGAGCCAAAAGATATTGTAAGTGGTGATTTATATTTTTTCAAAAAACTAAGCACAGGTTTTATTTTAGTTGTAGCTGATTGCACAGGTCATGGAGTCTCTGGTGCATTTATGACTATGATGTTAAAGAGTGTTTTAGATAGTGTCATCAGCCGAAATCTCTGTTTCTCACCCTCTGATATTTTAAAGAGATTAAATCGTAAAATAAAAAAACTACTCAATCAGACAACAACAGTAAGCTCAATCGATAGTGGTTTAGATGCTGGTGTTATAGTGTTTGATAATGTAGCTCAAAAGCTTCTATTCTCAGGTGCTCAAATTTCACTATTTACTATATTGAATGATTCTATTAAATATTACAAAGCTGATAAGGCAAGTATCGGTTATAGACGCTCAAATTTTGATTATGAGTTTAAGACTCACAGCATCGGTCTAAATGAGAGGTATTTATATTTAACTACAGATGGCTTAATTGACCAGTTAGGAGGAGTAAAGTCACTCCCTTTTGGAAAGAGACGACTTAAAAAAATACTATTAGAGAATTATAAAAAAGATTTTAAAGAGCAAAAAGAGATTATTTTAAATGAGTTTGAGAACTATATGGGAGATGAAGATAGATTAGATGATGTAACACTTTTTGGATTTAAGATATAGTAAAGTCTAAATTAAAAGGATACGATATGAAATTTATTGACCCTAAAAATGATTTGGCATTTAAAAAAATATTTGGAAACGAGGCAAAAAAAGAGATATTAATAAGTTTTTTAAACTCTATTTTGGATTTTAAAGATGAGAGAGAGATTGTTGATATAAAGATTTTAAATCCATACCAAGCCCCTAAAATAGCTGAGCTAAAAGAGACAATTTTAGATATAAGAGCTACCGATAAATCAGGTAATCAATTTATTGTGGAGATGCAGAAAAATGATAAAGGGGATTTTGCAAAGAGAAGTCTATATTATAGCTCTAAAGCCTATGTGGCACAACTTGAAAAGGGTGAAGAGTACAAAAGTTTAAAAAAAGTCTATTTTATTGGAATTTTAAATTTTGATATGTTTAAAAGCAAAACTCACATATCAAGGCATCTAATTTTAAACAAAGAGACACTAGAGCAGGAGTTAGAGGATTTTGATTTTACATTTATTGAACTCTCAAAATTTAATAAAGAGCTTGATAAAGTAGATTCTATTGCTGATAAGTGGATATATTTTCTAAAAAATGCAAATAAGTTGGATTTAGTTCCAAAAGAGTTTGATGAGATTAAAGAGTTTAAAGAGGCTTTTGAGATAGCAAATAGTTATGGCTGGAAGAGAGAGGAGTTAGAGATTTACGACTATATGCGACTTAAGGAGATGGATAAGATAAATGAGATTGAGACAGCTATCAATAAAGGCTTTAAAAAAGGAATCGAGCAAGGAATTGAAAAAGGAATAGAGCAAGGTATAGAAAAAGGAATTGAGCAAGGAATTGAAAAAGGAATCGAGCAAGGAATTGAAAAAGGTATAAAAGAGGGAATTAAAGAGGGAATTAAAGAGGGTGAGAGACAAAAAGCGATAGAGATAGCTAAAACCTTGATAGAGCAAAATGTAGATTTTGATATTATCGCTCTATCAACTGGACTTGAGTTGGAAGATATAAAAAATATTTAAACTATTTTTGATGGAAAATTATTTATCATTAACTCATAACAGCTATTTTTTTTAAGAGCATCTATTACACTCTCTACAGGCTCTGTATAGATTGTTTTATCATCTATCTCACCTTTTTTCTCATTTACTTCAAAAGCTAACTGCTCTATCGGGGGAGTAAATTGAGCATCAACACCTTTTTTATTTCCTCTAGCATCAACTCTATACCAACCATATTTTTCTAAATATATAGAGACTAAAGCGTGTATACAGAAAGTATCATCTATATACTCATCGCATTTTAGTTTTTGATAGGTAAATCCAGCTGGAATCTCATTTAACCTCAAAAGAGCTATAAGCAGAATCGATTTAGAGTAGCACCAGCCAGTTTTATACTCTAGCACTTCACTGGCTTTTAGTGTTGTTTTATTGTCTTTACAGTCACCACTATGTCTTATTTCATCTCTAATATATTGAAAAAATATTTTAGCTATCTGCTCTTTGTCAGATATGTTCTTTATTAATTTTTTTGATAGATTTACTATTGAGGGGTGATTAAAGTCAACTATTTCACTACTTTTTAAATAACTGTTTAGATTCATAATATCACTTTTTTATAAGAAGTAAGCAAAAGAGCTTACTTAAGAGAGTTTTGATTTTAGAAGCTCATTTACTTTTTGAGGATTCGCACTACCTTTACTAGCTTTCATAACTTGTCCAACAAAGAAGCCAAATAGTTTATCTTTTCCAGATTTATACTGCTCTACTTTGTCAGGGTTTTTAGTTAAAATCTCATCAATCATAGTTAAAATTGCTCCATCATCACTTACCTGTTTTAAGCCCAGTTTTTCGATTACTGCATCGACTTCAGCCTCATTTTCCATTAAGTAATCTAATACATCTTTACCAGCTTTTCCACTGATTGTTTTATCACCGATTCTATTAACCAATGCTGTTAATTTTTCAGAATCAATAGGAGAGTTATCTAGTGAAATTTGAGCTTTTTTAAGTCTTCCAAGAAGCTCAACTGTAAGCCAAGTAACAGCGATTTTTGGTGAGCATTTATGCTCAATCATATTTTCAAAAAATTTAACAAGGTTTAAATCACCCGTAATAACAGTCGCATCATACTCTTTTATGCCAAGCTCTTTTACATATCTCTCTCTTTTTGCATCTGGCATCTCTGGAATATGACTAGCTTCCTCTAAAAGCTCTGCTGGAATCTCTACTGGAAGTAAATCAGGGTCTGGAAAATATCTATAATCAGCTGAATCCTCTTTGCCTCTCATGCTTCTAGTTTCGCCCTTTTCAGTATCGAAAAGTCTTGTCTCTTGGATTACCTCTTGCTCATAAGTTCCATCTTCCCAAGCGTCAACTTGTCTCTCTACCTCATACTCAATCGCTTTTTGAATAAATCTAAAACTATTTAAGTTTTTAATCTCTGCTCTTGTGTAGAGTTTCTCATCACCTTTTGGTCTGATTGATACATTTATATCAGCTCTAAAGCTTCCCTCTTGCATATTTGCATCAGAGATTCCTAAATATCTAACAATTGAGTGTAGTTTTTTCAGATATAAGATAGCCTCTTCAGTTCCTCTCATATCAGGCTCACTTACAATCTCAAGCAAAGGTGTACAAGCTCTGTTTAAATCAACTTTACTATAACCATCAGCATGGATATTTTTACCAGCATCTTCTTCAAGATGAGCTCTAGTTATTCCGATTCTTTTAGTGCTACCATCTTCAAAATCGATATTTAAATGCCCCTCACCAACGATAGGAATCTCAAATTGACTAATTTGGTACCCTTTTGGTAAGTCAGGATAGAAATAGTTTTTTCTAGCAAAGATTGAGTTTTGATTGATTTGAGCCTCAACAGCATTTCCAAACATTACAGCTTTTTTTACAGCATCTTTGTTAAGCACTGGTAAAGCCCCAGGGAGAGCTAGACAGACAGGGCAAGTGTTTGTGTTTGCCTCTTCGCCAAAGCTTGTTGCACATCTACAAAATATTTTTGTTTTAGTATTTAATTGAACATGAACTTCAATTCCGATAATTGTTTCAAACATTATATTAATTCCTTGTATATATTTCGAGAGTTAAGTTGAGGCATTTTAACAATAAATAGTTTTAAATCCAATAAAAAGTTTATTTGTTAAAATAACAAAAAATATAAGGTTTTAATAGATGATAGATATAGAAAATTATACAAAAGAGGTTATTGATTTAGAGTTTTTACAAAATATTGTAGATAGATATACGCAAAAAGATGTTGAACTTGTAATTACTGATGATGAAAAAATTGCCAAAATAAATTTTGAAACTAGAGGAATCGATAAAGCAACAGATGTTTTATCATTTCCACTGGAGGATTTTGATTATACACCACTTGGTTCGATTGTAATATCTATCGATAGAGCAAGAGAGGTTGCTAAAGAGTTAAATCATACTTTAGATAATGAGATAAAGCTTCTATTTATTCACGGTTTTTTGCATCTTTTAGGGTTTGACCATGAAAAAGATAGTGGGGAGATGAGAGATGAGGAGAAAAAATTAATTACAGAGCTGAATCTGCCTAAGAGTTTAATAGTTAGAAATAGTTAAATTTTTCCTCTTTTTCTATAATATTTATAAAAGAGTCTCTCACTCGTGAGTTTTGAATCTATCTTTTGATTCTCAAAGATAGATTCTTTTAGTAGATTTGCCAAATATGGAGCTAAGACAAAACCTCTACCACCAACGCCATTTATCAAATAGATATTTTTATGATATTCAAGCTCATGCCAAGAGCCTCGCTCACCATTTACAATATTTGGATACTTCTTAAGTGATTTTTTTGAATCTACCACTTTTTCTACAATTGGTAAAAAATCAACTGTTGCACTTCTAACACCAGATTCTTTACTTAAAAGCTCAACTTCTCTTAACTCTACCATCTCATCTGCTTGGGATATTAACTCTTTTGCAATCTCATCTGTTGGCTCTTTCTCTGTCACATTTCGCTCATGAGTTGCACCAATTGAGACTATTTGATTCTCACTTTTTGATATAGATATATCTTTGTGTATATTAAAAGGGATATTTGTGCTAGTTTTTATCTTTATTTTTTGCCCCCAAATAGCTCTAATATTGAGATAAGATTCTAAATCCTCTCTAAAACCTCTTGTAAAAATCAGATTTTTAGCCTCTATATCACCAACTAAAAAGTAATCATCTCTTCTCTCTATTTTATTAAATTCCATCTGTTTGAAATTTATCTCTTTTGATAATTTATCAGCAATATCAGATGGTTTAATAATTGCACCACTTGGAAAAAAGATACCATTTTTTTCTCTTTTATACTCAAAATTTATATATTTTTCATACTCACTAAATTTTTCTGAATCTTTCAAATTTTTTGGCATTTTCAAAAGACCGTGTTGCTTAAAGCTATTTAAATTTAAACTTTTGTAAAAATCTAAAGAAAAAGGTAAAGCTTTGTCTATTAATAACTTTACATTATTATTAAATCCTATGACAGGTGATAAAAAAGCCCCAGCTTTAGCACTTGCTCCACTTAAAATAGGTTCTCTATCTATTAATAATATATTATTTTCTTTGAGAAAATATGCTATGCTAACGCCAACGATTCCAGCACCAATAATTAAAAAATCAACTCTCAAAAAAATATCCTTTTTGTATTTTTTGAAGGTAAGGAAAAACTCTATTTATGAAATATCTTGATACTATTAACAAGCGATTTATTACACTGATAACTATTTTGATGTTTTCAGGCTCTACTTTTATGTACTATATTACTAAATATACAATTTCTGAAATTTTAGATAAACAGCTTCAAAATTTTGAGTTAAAACATATAGGTACAACAGCAAACTCTATTAATCAACTCTTTTTGGATTCTATTCTAACAGCAAAACACTTCTCCAATAGACCAACTATTCAATCATTTTTAAATTATGAACATTTAGATAGAAAATTCTACCCTCTAATTATTCAAGATGAGCTAAATTATCTTAAAAAGAGATTTCATTTTGATAAAGTATCGATGATTAGTCTGAAAAATGGTATCTATTATGATAATTTTGGAGTATTAAATTCAGATTTGAATTTAGATATTTTGAAAAAAGTTGAAGCTTTTAATATAGATGTATTAAATGAAAAGTTTAAAATCGATTCAAGTGTAGAGTTTGATAAGAAAAAAGTTGGACTCTTCTCTGTCGAATTTAAATTTGATTTGATAGATAAGCTTTTTGAAAATATAGGTTTTTTTAAAAATGCAAAAATCTTTTTAGTAGATGATAAGTTTAATATTAGATACTCAATAGATAGAGAATCTATATCAAAGAAATTAGATAATGAGTTAATTAATCACTTTCAAGAGATAAAAAATAATAAAAAAGGTTTTGCACTACATGGCAATGAGTATCTTTTTGTCTCAAAAGTTGATAGTCTGAATTGGCACTTAATTGTTGATTTAAATAAAGATAATTTGATAGGAAAATTTGATAGTGTCTTTTACTCTATGAAACTTTTTGAGATTCTATTAGTTTTAATATTTGTATATATTATCTATGTTATTTTTACAGAGAAGGTAAATAGACCTCTTAAGTTAATATCAGAAGCACTTAAAAACTTTAATCCAAATGTTGGTTTTGATAAAAATCTCTATTTAGGTGGTGTGAAAGAGTTTGAAGATATAAAGTTAGCATTTGAACACACTTCTGATATGTTAGTTAAAAGCTATGCCGAACTTAGAGAATCAAAAGAGTTATTAAAAGATGTGGTTGATGCTGCTGATGATATGATATTTTTTAAAGATAAAGATTTAATCTATCAAGTCTGTAATAGAGAGTATGCAAGAATTTATAATCAAGATGGTGATTCGATAGTTGGTAAAAAAAATATAGACCTATTTCCTGAGAGAAAAGCTATCAGATATACAAAACAAGATATTAATGTATTAAATGGAAAAATTGTAGAGGATTATAGATGGGTAGATGTAAATGGAGAGAAGAGATATTTCTATGTAAAAAAGAGTCCTGTAAAAGATTCTGATGGGAATATTTTTGGTGTTGTTGGAGTTGTAAGGGATATTACAAATCAAAAAGAGATGCAAAATACTCTAAAAGAGTTTAATATGGAGCTTGAGCAGAAAGTTCAAGAGAAGACTTCTATCTTAGCAAAGACAAACTCGAAATTGAAAGAATCTATCGAGAAGATAAAAGATCAAAATAGTGAGTTGATACTCTCAAAAAATAATTTGGAAGTGGCTCTTAGCTCTAAATCTATCTTTATTTCAAATGTTTCACATAAACTCAGAACACCACTTAACTCTATTATAAACTTTACTAAACAGACACTTTTAGATTTGGAAAAAGTAGAAGATAGTAGTTTTAAAGAGGATTCAAATAAACATTTAAATAGAGTTTTGAAAAACTCAAATCTACTTTTGGAGCTTATAAACTCTATTTTAGAGTATTCAGATATTGAGTTAAATAGATTAAACATATCAATGCAGGAGGAGAGTTTAAATAGAGTTTTAAGAGATGTTTTTGAAAGAGGTAAAAGTTTTGCTCATAATAATGAGATAGATTATAAATTATATCTATTAAATCAAGATATTTTTGTTAAAATTAATAAAGAAAAATTTTCTCAAATTCTTTTAAATATTATTTCAAACTCTTTTAAGTTTACCAAAGAAGGAAATATCTCTTTAAGACTTTTTGCTGATAGTAATTATGCAATTATTGAAGTTGAAGATAGTGGAATCGGGATTGAAAAAGATAAACAGAGTATAGTTTTTGAGCCATTTGAACAAGTTGATAACTTTATTCAAGGTCAAGGGCTTGGCTTAGCAATAGCAAAAAAACTCTCAACTGCAATGGATATTCATATCAGTCTATTTTCACAAAAGGGTTATGGTAGTACTTTTAGATTAAAAATCAAAAGGATATAAAAATGATAAAAATTTTAGTAGTAGATGATTTAGAAGATAATAGATTAGTTATTAAAAATATTTTAAAAAATATAAAGGATATAGAAGTTTTTGAAGTAGATGATGGTCAAAAAGCTGTTGATTTTACAAAAGAGAATGAGCCTCATATTATCTTAATGGATATTATGATGCCAAATATGGACGGTTTTGAAGCTACAAGAATTATAAAAAAAGATTTTCCAGAGACGATAGTTATGGTTATAACTGCATTAGAAGACGAAGAGACAGAGAAAAAAATGATAGAGGCTGGAGCAAACTCGTATGTAAAAAAACCGATTGATTATGATATTGTAAAGTATAAAATTAAAAACTTTATAAATTTAATTCAGATTAAGAGAAATACAAAAACTATATTTACAAAAAAGAATGCAATAAATCCATTTAATAATGATATTAGAAATATGAAGATTTTTTACTATATCACAAATGAAGATGATATGATGGATTTTGGGACATGGCTGATTGATTATTTTAATAAACATAATAACCAAATCTCTATAAATTTTTACGCTATTGTTGATTTCCTCTATAAAATTATGATTAATACTTTAAAAAATGAAGAGACACTAACAATAGTTATCGAAGATGGATTTGATTCTATATATGTAAACTTTGCATCACCTAAATATTTAGAGAATGATAGCCATATAGGTATGGAAGAGATTTGTAGTTTAAAAGATAATATTGTTATGAAAGATGGTTTTTTCTATCTGAGAATTAATCTACTTAAAAAAATGGAAGAGGCAGACGCTGTATCTAAAGAGCCAGAAGTTAAAGATGAAAAACCAGCTTTTATAGATTTTGATGCAGATGAAAAAGATGAAAAAAGTGATAACGATGATGGCGGTTTTATAGATTTTGATGCAGATGATAGTGATGATAGCTCAAAAGAGGTTAAAGTTACAAATTATGATAAAGATGAAACTTTTGAGATGAATGAGCATGATAGAACACTTTTAAGACAATCTTATACAGAAAAAGTATCTGCTGTTGAGTTTTTAGAGCAGATAGAGGGTGGGTTGATTGATGAGATACACGATTTAGTTGATTTAGAAGAGCATTGGCAAGATTTAATTGATAGATTCGATTCAAAAGCAGAGGATAAAATTCTATTTGAAATTTCAGATATTTTAGCTAAATACTCATCTGTAATTAACTCTCTATACTCATTTATGGCTCTCTCATATGCTCTATCTTCTCTTAGTACATTTTTGAGAAATTTAACAGTTGATAATATTGATACAAAAACACAGAGAAAATTTGTACTTTTATTAGGTTGTGTAAAGAGTGATTTAGCTGATTGGAGAGTTAATATTTTTGAAGAGCAGACAACACAAGATATTCACTACTTAGATAGTTCACTATTTAGCTCTTGTATGCAGATAGAATCGCTTTTAGTAAATAAAGTAGCTGAAGATGATGAAGAGAGTGATTTAGAGCTATTTTAAAATCACAAGCAAAAACTTCATTATTATTGAGCTGATGCAATGAATACGATTAACCTTGATTGTGTATGATAGTACTTTAAAAGTTTACTAATAAATCAAATTATAAACTAAATAAAGGAAAGGTAAAAATGGGTAAAAAGTTAATTCCTGATAATATAAAAAAAGAAATTATAAAAATGGTTGATGAATTTAACAAACTAGAATTATCTAAAGTAAACTATTTCTATAATGTTAAGTTTAAAGGCAAGTTTATCTATTTAAATTTAAATATTCATAATAGAGTTGAACCCAGAGGTAGACTTGAGTATAGTGGTGATTTAGATGACTTAAGTTTTGCCATATTTAAATATAGTTCAGAGTCATATGATTCTGAAGAAGTTTGTTTCCCTGGTGTAGGGTTTCTTGATGGAACAGTTAAAGGTGGGATGAGAGCAGGAATTAAAGCTTATCGAGTAGATTTTTTTTAAAACTTAAAAATTATATATTGCTCTATGGTTTGCTGAAACTTCAAAATCAATTGCGATATTTAACTTTACTCAATTACCTAGCTTGACTAGGTAATCTATCTCATACTAAAAAGATAGATACCCGTATCAAGTACGGGTATGACAAAAGTTTTATTCTGTTTTATATAGATTTAATTATACATTTTTGCATAAATACTTTTTTTCAGTTTAGTGTAACATCAGTTATAATCTTATGGAGTAAGAAGCCCAATCGTTTTCAGCGATTGGATAGTTCAAACTTTAACCACTGATTAATCTATTTATATCGTTATAGACTCCTAAAACCATTAGAGCTAGTAGGATTATCCAACCTAAGATAGTCAATTTATAGACTATTTTCATACTAGCTTTTTTTCGTGTTATAAACTCATATAGATTAAAAATAATATGTCCACCATCTAGTGCAGGAATCGGTAAAAGATTTAAAACACCAAGGTTAACAGATATTAGAGCTGTTAGTGATAAAAGTGCTACAATTCCAACTTCACTAGCTTTTGATGTAACTTGAAAAATAGATATTACTCCTCCAACTTCTGTTGGTGAAATTACACCCTCTATCAGTTTTATAACACCTAAAAATATCATTTTACTAGATTCTATGGTTTGAGTAAATCCAAAACTAATAGCATCTAATCCATAGTAGTTTTTTGTAATACTTTGATTAGATGGAGCTATTCCTACCAATCGCCTCTTTACACTCTCACCAAATATATTTTTGGTCTCATTTACTTTTGGAGATACTTTAAGGTTTGTTACTTTTCCATCTCTCTCTATTGTAAAGAGAAGTGAGCCGTAAGACTCTTTAATATAACTTGATAAATCCATCCAAAACTCTATTTTAGCTCCATTTATTGCTAAAATTTTATCATTAGCAATTAATCCAGCATTTTGTGCAGGAGAGTTCTCTACTACTTGACCTATTACAGGAGCAGTTTTTTGAACTCCTAAAAAACCAATAATAATAAATAGGAAAAAGGCTACAATAAAATTAGCAAATGGTCCAGCTAGTAAAATCCCGATTTTTTGCAAAGGAGTTTTACTATTGTAGCTATCGCTATCAAAACTCTCTTTTTTAGGGTCTAAATCATCTTGACCTTTCATTTTTACATATCCACCAAGAGGAATGCTACTTATACAATACTCTGTACCTTTATAATGCTTTTTAAATATTTTATTTCCAAATCCTACACTAAAAGTTTCAACTTTTACACCAAAGTATCTAGCTACTAAAAAGTGACCAAGTTCATGAAAAAAAACTAATAGAGATAAGACTAAAAGTGAAGTTATAAAACCCAATTTATTCCTTTTTTTTATAGATAAAATTTTTTCTTTACTATATCATCTTTTATTTATATAGATATTTAATATGTAAAAGTATTTAATTTTTTTAATTGAGTAGAATATAGTAAGAGTTTAGAAAAGAGAGTATATTTAAAGAGAAATTTCTCTTTAAATAGTATCTATTAATTTAATCTATCTAACATTTTTATAATAAAATCGGCACTATTTTTAGCTGAACTTTTTAGAAATTCATCAAAATCAAAATCAGCTTTCATATCAGCACTATCGCTAATAGCTCTTAGGATAAAAAATGGAATATTTAAAGCTTTACAGACAACAGCAACACTAGCCCCTTCCATCTCAAGAGCATCAGCTTTAAAAGTTTCACCAATCCAGTTTTTTCTCTCTTCATTTGCTACAAATTGGTCGCCTGTTGCAATGATTCCCTCTTTAAGCTCTATCTTTTTCTCTTTAGCAACATCTTTTGCTATCTCTATTAAGCCTCTATCAGCTTCAGTAAATACAGCTCCCTCTGGAACAAATCCAAATGGATGACCAAATGCTGTAATATCTAAATCGTGTTGAGATAGTTTGTTAGCTACTACTAAATCACCAATTGCTAAATTTGGATTTACTGCTCCAGCAACTCCACTAAATAGAAGTTTTTCGCATTTAAATTTCTCTATTAACATAGAAGCTGTTAGTGAAGCAAACACTTTACCGATTTTGCTATAAGCTATAACAAGCTCTAAATTCTTATATTTTGCAATATAAAATTTGTTTTGAGCATACTCAACTACTTCAGATACTTCAAAAGTTTCAATTAATGGCTCTATCTCTTCAACCATTGCTCCAAGAATAGCAATTCTCATATTATTTATCCCCTTAAAAAATATTTCTCTTTTTGTACAAGCTCTGGCTCAATTCTAACAGTAAAAATTTCACCATCAAATAGTTTTGCTTTTTTTATAGTTTTAGATGTAGGTGCTATAACAGAGCTTCCACCCCAAAAACCTACTCCATCTTCAAATCCGACTCTATTTACAAATAGAACATAGCTACCTGTTAAAATAGATAGAGTCTTTAGAAGTGATTCCCATTTTTGCTCTATATCTAACTCTTTTTCAAAACCTCTAGCAGGAGAGTTTGCTAAAACAAATACAATATCTGGATTTAGTTTGACAACTCTATCTATATTTTCACTGTTCCAGAGATCTTCACATATAAGTGTTGTTGCTTTTATATTATCTATCTTAAAGCTCTCTATACCTTCACCTTTGAAAAAGTATCGAGCCTCTTCAAACATTCCATAGTTTGGTAGAGTTGTTTTATTATGAATATGCTCTATTTTTCCATTTTTGAAATAGATACTAGAGTTATAGATTTTACTCTCTTCTCTAAGTGCTAAACCTATCAAAATATCTATATCAAAACTGGCCTCTTTTAGCTCATCAAGTTCGTTTAGCTCAAAAGCATCTTCAAAGACTAAGTCCATTAGTAAATATCCATTTAGAGAGAGTTCAGGAAAGATAATTAAGTCTGAACTCTCTTTATGTTTAGAGATAATTTCTAAATGTGTTTTAAGGTTTTCTCGATTTAATTTCGGAGATATTTGAGCGAGAGTTATTTTCATTGAAGTTGCTCTAGAGTCTTCTCAAGTGAAGCTATATCACTTACATTTAGAGTTGGTTTTTTAGTTATTTTTCTATTTAAGCCTTTTAGCACTTTACCATTTCCAAACTCTATAAACATATCAACTTCGCTCTCTATCGATTGGATTGATTGTTTATATAAAACAGGAGATACTAACTGCTTACTAAGAAGCTCTATCGCTTTAGCTTTACTATCATATTTTTTAGCAGTTACATTAGAGATTACTGGAGTTAAAAAGTTATCTTTTAAAAAGCTATTTAGATAATCATCTAACTTCTCTCTAGCACTCTCTAGTAGTTCACAATGGCTTGAGACTGACATATTTAATAAGATTGCTTTTTTTGCCCCATTTTCTTTAAATTTATCAGTTAAACTCTCAAGGTCTGACTTGATTCCAGCTAGAACGATTTGACCATCTATATTATAGTTAGCACACCATATTTTTTTGCCATTTTTTCTCTCTTCAACACAGATTTTCTCAGCTGAATCGTCACTAATTCCAACTAAAGCCATCATTCCAGCATCTATATCGCTACAAGCATCTTTCATAAAAAGACCTCTTCTATGAGTTAGTTCTATCGCATCTAGCGTATCTAAAGCGTTTGCAGATACTAAAGATGTAAACTCCCCTAGAGAGTGTCCTAGTGTATATTTTGCATTGATATTAATACTTTTTTTAAATAGTTTAAATGCAATAGCACTAACTAATAAAATAGCTGGTTGAGTATACTCTGTTTGATTTATTAAGTCATTCTCTTCAAATAGTAGTTTTGTAAAATCAACTTTTAATCTATCGCTAGAGCTTTTTATTAAATCTTTCGCAATTTCAGAATTTTCAAAAAAATCTTTTCCCATACCGATTGATTGGCTACCTTGACCAGGGAAAATAAAAGCAACATTCATAAAATCTCCTTATAACTATTTATCTTTTTTCTAAGAGTGTTTCTATTTATTCCAAGCTTTTCAGATACTTGAAGTTGACTTTTGAATTTTTCAAGAGAAGTTTTAATTAAAGGCACTTCATAAAGGTGTAGAAATTTTCTATAATCATCACCACTACCTATTCTATCTTGTAAGTAATGCTCAACAATTTTCATAATTTCATTATCTTTTATTGTATCAAATAAAAATGCTAAAAAGATAGAGCGTTTTAGAGAGTATGAGTTTTTATTTAAATCAAGCTCAATTAGTTCTAAATCAATCTCTTTATCAGGTTCTCCAAAAATCTCTTTAGCTTCTTTTAAAAATTCTCTTGCAAGAGGTTTAATATCTTCTACTCTATCTTTTAAATTTGGTATATATATTCTAATTCCAAAAAATCTATCAGCTATCTCATCTCTTAATATCTCATTGCTAGTAGCTACTACTCTTATATTCTTCTCTTCAATTAACTCTTTAAATTTATAGATATTTGTCACTTTATTAAAGTTTTTTATAATAACGCTAGAGCCATTCTCTATACTTTCAAAATCGTTAATATTAAAAGAATCTATAATTAGTGAGTTTGGAAGAATTAGTTTAGCTAAAGTTAATTTACCATTACCAGCATCACCTTCAATGATAGCATTTATATTAAGACTTTTTAAAATATTTGCAGACTTTAAAGCCTCTTTAGAGGCTTTAGATTCTGCTATAAAATTAGTGGCATCCACAACCTGTTCCACAACAACCGTCATTATCACTCTTGATTTGACCGCTTAAAATTTCATCTTCACTTGCTTCTCTAACTTTTACAATCTCTACACTAAACATTAAATCTTTTCCAGCTAATGGGTGGTTATAATCTACTAAAACAGTAGTATCAGTTAAATCTTTTACTCTAACTGCAACTGTTTGACCATCTTCGCTCTGACCATATAAAGGCATACCAATTTCAAGCTCTATTCCACCAAATTGCTCAATTGGAACTAACTGCTCAGCTTCAGCGTTATACTCTCCATAAGCCTCTTTAGCTTCTACTAAAATATCAGCTCTATCATCTTGTTTTTTTCCAACTAACTGTTTTTCAAGTCCTGGGATAATTTGACCTTTTCCAATAATAAATTTTAAAATTTCACCATCTTTGTTGCTATCAACAACATCTCCAGTTTTTGCTTCTTTTACTTCATATTTAATCCCAACAACATCATTTTGTTCGATTATTTTCTGCATTTTTTACCTTTATTTTTGTTTATTTAAATTTTTTTTAGCGATAGAACTCTCTTTCGTATCTGGAAAAGAATCAATTAAAGCGTTATAGAAAGCGATAGAACTATCTTTATCATTTGTCTTTTCAAAAGATATAGCTATATGTAAAAGAAGCGTAGGCATAAATGATGATTTATCATAGAGTTCGGCACTTTTTTTATAATAGTATATTGCATCTGAATAGTTTTTGTTATAGTACTCTATTTCACCTAAATAGAAATTATCAGTTGCAGGTCTATATTTCTTTTTTATTAAATATTTAAAAATCTCTTTTGCTCTAGAGTATTTTTTCTTTTTATATAAAGCTCTAGCCTCTTTATATAGAGATGGATTATCTTTTTTTGTATCAAAACTCTCTGTTTTTTGTTTTTTACTAACGGACTTAACACTTTTTTCTACTTCATTTAATATCTCTTTAGAGAATCTTTTAAATTCATTTTGAACATATCTATTCAACTCTTTTTTTGGAATATAGTTAGAGTATATTGTATTTACTGTTTTTGACATTTTATCAATAGCGTTTTTTAAATCTATAAAGGTTGTATTAATATCACTATTTAGTGAGTTAAAAGCGATACTTACATCGCTTAAACTACTATTTAAATCAGTTTGTAAAGTCTCAATTGAATTTTCATTAACAGCACTTTGAGTATTTATATTGGATTTTATATTTGAGAGTTCTTTTTTTAGGCTTAAAATAGTGTTGTTTTGTCCCTCTATGACACTTTTTAATCCATCTATAGATTCATTTATATTATTTACATCTAATTTTATTAAATTTAAATCTTTAGATTGAGATTCTATCGATTTTTTGTTTTTTAAAATAGATTTTTCACTCTGAGTTAACCCATATGGATTTGAGCTATCTAAGTCTCCAGCTCCAAAAGCCGATGGTTCAGCGTTTAAAATCACTAAACTAAAGGCTATTAATGTTAATTCTCTCATTTTTGTATCTTAATTAAGGTATTAATTTAAAGTCAACTCTTCTATTTTGAGCCCAGCAGTCTCTTGAGTGGTTTTGGCAAGTTGGGTTACTCTCACCATAGCTAACTAAATCTACTCTAGATGCATCGATACCAGTAATTACTAGTGAATCTTTAACAGATTTTGCTCTTTTTAGACCCAATGCATAGTTATACTCATCAGTTCCCCACTCATCACAATTACCCTCTATTTTTATAGTGTAATTTGCGTTATTTTCCTCTTTGAAAATATTTGTATTATTTACAACAATCTCTTGCATATCAGCTCTAATAGAGAATTGGTCAAAGTCAAAAAATACAGATTTAATATTATCTTTATCAGATATTTCTTGAGAATTTAAATCTCTACTCTCTTGCGATAGGTCAACTTCTGTAATGATATTATCTGTAATATCTGTAGTTGTTGTCTCTCTTTGAGTATATTCAGTACCTCCAGATGATTGCTCATCGATAGGAGTTGTTGTCGTTGTTTCAATCTCCACAGTTTTTTGACTACATCCTGTTAATACTAGTGCTAAAAAAGCACTAATAGAGATATATTTTTTCATGTATGCTCCTTGAGTTAGGTTAAAAATTAATCGATTTTATCAACATTTTTCTTAAATTAACAAAAATTACCAATCAATCGATTGTAATTTTCCCACTCTAAGTGGAAATAGATAACTTTTGTTATAGTTTATTCGTATAATGCCAAGAGCACTCTCATTTTGATAATGTTTTATAAAAAGTATCGATTCTCCATCTTTACTAAATTTAGGAAATTGGTTTACACCAATTGTTGTAAGTCTTCTAATAAAGTCACTCTGAGTTGAAATTAGATATAGATTAAACATTTTTCCATTGAATTCACTCTCTCTCTCTCTTGAAGTGTAAACTATATAGTTTTTGTAGCTAGAGCATGAGTTGTTGTTTTTTCCATGATAAACCAACTGTTCAACTGCACTTGAACCTATCTCTTTTGCAAAAATATTTGGATAACCTAATCTATCAGATACAAATGCTATTTTATTCCCATCTTCTAAGAAGTTTGCATTTACATCAATTCCCTTATATTTAGTGATTCTTGTTTTTCTTTTTGTATTTACATCAAATAGATATATATCAGGTTGTCCCTCTGGAGCCATAGTTAAAAGCATCTTGTCACCATTATCTGTCACATCAGAGCAGACTAGCATTCCATCACTTTGAGTTATCTTTTCTCTTTTTCCATTGTATATATTTAATTTAAATAGAGTTGGCTTTTCTAAATAAGATGTATAGTAGAACTCTTCTTGTTTATCTGATGCCCATTTTGGAAATATATTTAAACCACCTTTGATTATAACTTTTTGATATGTGAGAGTATAATCTGATATTAAAATTTCACTCTCTTTTTTATTTACATATCTAGCAAAAATAATAAATTTTTGCATCCAATCAATTGATGGAGCATTTAAATATTTATTCACATCGATTGCTATTTTATGAGAGATGAAAGGGAACTTTTCGCTTTTTGTTGTGTTGTAGCTTTTTTGATATACAAGTTCGTTTGTATTTATATCATAGAGTTTTGTAACAACTTCTAAAGAGTTATTTGGCTCTAGTTTTGTCTGATATTTTAAAACTAAATCCACATTTGAGTTTTTATACTCTATAAATTTTGGATCTGATTCAAAATCTGATCTCATATATTTATTTGAGTTATGCACTCTAAAATGAGAACTTACTTTAAAATCTCCAATTAATATTTTATATAATTTTTCACTTTTGTGAAAACTATTTTCTCCAATTGAACCATCTTCTATTGTTATTATTGGTAAATTTTTAAATTTTTTTACAACTTCTATCGTTGCATCAACTCCATAAGAGAAGATTGCAAATAGAACTATTAAGGAAATTTTTTTAATCACTTATTACTCCTCTGTTTTAAAGTAAACTTCTATTATAGTTTTATTACCTTTTGGATAAGGAGGAAATTTATTAAATTTCATCTCTTCTAAAAATTCTCTTAACCTCTGGTTAAAAGCTTCACTACTTGCTATAGTTTTTATTTGATAATCAAAATTTCCTGATCTATCTATAATTACAATGACTCTTGCCATTTGATTTACATCTGATGTTGGAATCCAATGTTTTGCTAAAATTTCATATATTTTACTATAATATTCGTCTTTTATACCAGATTGTGGTTTTTTCTCAAATGAGAGAACACTTCTGCTAGTTGGAGTGCTTTTTATAAGTTTTGAAATATCTAGTTTAGGTTTTTTTATACTTTGAATATCTTTAGATTTAAATCTACTTGCTATATGATCTTTTTTGAAACTTGGCTCTTTTACTATTTTTTTAGGTTTATCTACTTTTATATCTGCAAATAGAGATTTTAAGTTGCTACTTGAGCGTTTTGGACTAATTGAACCACCATCTTTTGAGGCTGTTGCAACATCTTCTTTTTGTACATTTTTAAGCTCTTTTGGAGCATCTTTTTTAGTATCTTTTTGAGGTTTCAATTTAGGTTTTTCAAAACTCTCTAGAGATATTTCAAAAACTGTCTCTTTCTCTAGCGAGTATACTTTTGGTTTTTGATTTGTAGTATAAATATAAAAAAATAGAAAAATAATTAAACTTAGGTAGCTTGTAATAGATACAATACCACCCATTAAAAAAAATTTTGTATTACCCATCAGTTACTAAAGATACCTTTGTAAAACCTGCCTCTTTTGTAGTTTTTAAAATAAATACTACATCATTGTATAAAAGTTCTCTATGAGCTCTTATATAAACAGGAGTTTTTTTATCTATATTTTGAGAAAATAGAATAAAATTATCTGTAAAGTTTGAAAAAGTATACTTATTATCTTTGATTTTTATATTTCTATTTGAATCTATTCTAATATCAATTACAGGAAGCTTATTTATAGGTTTTGATTTTGAACCAGAAGGGAGTGTAATATTCTCTTCATAAACCATAATAGGAGTAGTTAACATCATAATAGCTAAGAGAACTAACATAACATCAACTAATGGTGTAATATTTAAATCTGGCTTTTCATCCCAATCAAACACTACTTATCCTCTTGAGAATCTATTATTTTTATTTGGTTTTGAAGATATGTTGCTAATTCAAATGCTTTTCTTTTTAGTGTTAAGTGAAAAGAGTACGCAGGAATTGCTACAAATATTCCAACTGCAGTTGCAACTAATGCTTCAGAAATTGCTGGAGCAATAACATTTAAAGATAATCTAGTCTCATTTTCAAATGCTGAAAAAGCTTCAAGTATTCCAACTACTGTTCCAAATAGACCAATAAATGGTGAGGTTGATGCAATAATAGCTAGGATTGTTAATCCTGAAGTAGCCTCTTTTATTGATGAATCTTTACAAGCTTCTAATATTTTAGAAGATACTTTTTGATCTTTTCTTAAACACTTTAAAAGAATCGAATCATCACCAAGTGAGCCTGTTCTAAATAGTATTTTTAATGAATATTTTTCTCTTGATATCCATCTTGATAAGTAAAAATACCTATAAATAAACACCCATATAACAATTATAAAATATAAAGAGAGAGTAGCAAATATAGCTAGTGATACTATACTATTTCCCTCAATATAATTTAGAGCTGAATCCAAAACCATTATATAGCGCTCTTTGCAATTGTTTCAATTCTTGCTTCAACAGCAGCTATCATAACAGATGAATCTGAAATATCTTTTACAAGTTTTTTAGCATCTTCTATAGCTTTAGCTAATTCACTCTCATCTTTACCTTTTATAGCAACTGCTCCATCAACTAAAATATCTGCGCTAGTTTCATCGATTTTTGCATAGCCCCAATTGATTAAAATAGAATCTAAACTTCCATCTAGATTTTCTATCTCTACAACTCCACAAGTTAATAGTGATACAAGTGAGCTATGACCAGGAAGGACGCCAAATTCGCCCTCTTTTCCTGGCATTGTTACACTTGCGATATCTTTTGAAAAGACTCTACCTTCTGGAGTTACAATATCAAGTTTTAATGAACTCATTGAACTTCCTTAATTTTTAGCCTTTCATCTTTTCAGCTTTTTCAAGAACCTCTTGAATACCACCTACCATATAAAACGCATTTTCAGGAATACTATCATATTTACCATCTAAAATACCTTTAAAACCTTCTAAAGTCTCTTCTAGTGATACATATTTTCCAGGTGCTCCTGTGAAAACTTCTGCAACATGAAATGGTTGAGATAGGAATTTTTCAATTTTTCTAGCTCTCTCAACAGTTAGTTTATCATCTTCACTAAGCTCATCCATACCTAAGATAGCAATAATATCTTGTAGATCTTTATATTTTTGAAGAACTGCTTGAACATTTCTAGCAATGCCGTAATGCTCTTCCCCAATAATTTGTGGATCTAGTAATCTTGATGTTGAATCAAGTGGATCAACTGCTGGATAGATACCCTTTTCAGCAATTTTTCTATTTAAAACTGTAGTTGCATCTAAGTGAGCAAAAACAGAAGCTGGTGCAGGATCTGTTAAATCATCTGCTGGTACATATACAGCTTGAACAGATGTAATTGAACCCTTTTTCGTTGATGTAATTCTCTCTTGTAAAGCACCCATTTCTCTAGCTAGAGTTGGTTGGTAACCAACAGCTGATGGAACTCTACCAAGAAGTGCTGACATCTCAGAACCAGCTTGAGCAAATCTAAAGATATTATCAATAAACATAAGTACATCAAGACCTTTTTCATCTCTAAAATACTCAGCCATTGTAAGACCTGTTAGTGCAATTCTACTTCTTGCTCCTGGTGGTTCATTCATTTGACCATAACAAAGTGCAACTTTGTCAAGTACATTTGAATCTTTCATTTCGTGGTAAAGGTCATTACCCTCTCTTGTTCTCTCACCAACACCAGCAAATACAGAGTAACCACTATGTTTTTGAGCAACATTGTTAATTAATTCCATAATAACAACTGTTTTACCAACACCAGCACCACCAAATAGTCCTACTTTACCACCTTTTGAATATGGTGCTAAAAGGTCAACTACTTTGATACCAGTTTCAAACATTTCTGTTTTAGTGCTTTGCTCTTCAAAAGAAGGAGCATCTCTATGAATTGACCAATGGTCAACCGCTTTTACTTCCTCACCTTCATCAATAGCATCACCAATAACATTGAAGATTCTTCCAAGAACAGCATCACCAACAGGAACTTTAATAGCACTTCCTGTTGCTTTAACAGCTTCTCCTCTTTTTAAACCTTCACTCATATCCATAGCAATAGTTCTAACTCTGTTGTCTCCAATATGAGCTGCTACTTCTAGTACTAATCTTTTTTTCTCACCTTCAAGTTCGAAGTTTACTTCTAAAGCTTCGTTAATTTCGGGTAAGTAGTCCTCAAAGTCAACGTCAACAACAGGACCGATAACTTGAATAATTTTACCTTCCATTTATCCTTTATCCTCCCTTTTTATTTCAGCGCTTCCATACCACTAATAATCTCAACAAGTTCAGTTGTAATAGCCTCTTGTCTAGCTTTATTGTATGCAATCGTTAATGTATTTACAAGTTCTTCAGCATTGTTTGTAGCTGCATCCATAGCTTGCATTCTAGCCGAGTGTTCAGCCGCAAGTGAATCAATTAGTGCAAAATAGATATTAAATTCTATATATTTATTTACTAACTGCTCAAGTATTGCTTCATCTTCAGCAGGTTCTATCTCCATTAAAGAGTTAGATTGTTTAGCAAGAACATCGCAATCTACTTGTGAGCAGTTTGTAATATCAATTGGTAATAGGTCAATGATTTTAAGCTCTTGAGTAATCATATTTTTATAACCATTATAAACAATTATAATTTTATCTGTTGTTCCATTTAAAAAGTCATCAACAGCTTTGTTAATAAAATCACTAGCTCTCTCGTATGATGGGTTTGAGCTTAAATCTCTAACACCATCTAATACTTCTACATCATTGAATTTAAAAAATTCTAAACCTTTTTTACCAATTCCTCTTAATCTAACTTTTGTTTTACTATCTTTATACTCTGCCATTAGGTTTTTAACAGCTTTAATAGTTTGCATATTAAAACCACCACAAAGACCCTTATCGGCTGTTACAAAGACAATATCTACTTTTTCTGGATTCTCGATTGGTTTGAAAAATCTACTCTCAATCCCACCGATTTTAAATTGATTGATTTTAAATGCAATTTCACTTAAAACTGTTGTCAATTTATCAGCATAAACCCTAGAGCGTTTAGCTACCTCTTCTGCTCTTTTTAACTTAGCAGTAGAGACTAACTTCATCGCTCTAGTTGTTTTTTGCGTATTAGTTACACTTTTTATTTTTCTTAATATATCTTTTAAGTTAGCCATTTAGCTTACCTTAGTTTACTGTAAATACTGTTTTAAACTCATCTAAAACTTTTTTAAGTAACTCTTCAATATCTTTATCAATCATCTTTTTGTTTCTAATACTATCGAATAGTTCTGGGTATTTAGCTTCAATAAATGGGTATAATTCACTCTCAAATTTTGTAGCTTCACTACTTGGAAGTTCATCTAAATATCCATTTGCTGCAGCAAAAATAGTTACAACTTGTTTTTCAATAGGTAATGGCGAATATGGAGGTTGTTTTAGAACTTCTACCATTCTCTCACCACGCTCTAGTTGTTTTCTACTTGTCTCATCAAGGTCAGATGCAAATTGAGCAAACGCTTGAAGCTCTCTATACTGAGCTAAATCTAGTCTTAGAGTACCAGATACTTGCTTAGTAGCTTTAATCTGAGCAGCACCACCAACTCTAGATACTGATAAACCAACATTAATAGCAGGTCTGATACCAGCGTTGAATAAGTCAGTCTCTAGGAAGATTTGACCATCAGTAATTGAGATAACATTTGTAGGAATATAAGCTGAAACATCTCCTGCTTGAGTCTCAATGATAGGAAGAGCAGTTAAACTACCAGCACCTAACTCATCATTTACTTTAGCAGCTCTCTCAAGTAATCTTGAGTGTAGATAGAATACATCACCTGGGTATGCTTCTCTACCTGGAGGTCTTCTTAAAATAAGTGAAACTTCTCTATATGCAACGGCATGTTTTGATAAATCATCATAAACGATTAAACCGTGTCTAGCATTATCTCTGAAGTACTCACCCATAGTAACAGCTGTATATGGAGCGATAAATTGCTCAGCTGATGAATCAGAAACACCAGCAGTTACAATAATAGTATAATCCATTGCACCGTGCTCTTCTAGTTTTCTAACAACTTGAGCAACAGTAGATTGTTTTTGACCAATCGCAACATAGATACATACTACATCTTGACCTTTTTGGTTAATAATAGCATCAATAGCAACAGTTGTTTTACCAGTTTGTCTATCACCAATAATAAGTTCTCTTTGACCTCTACCAATAGGTACAAGTGCATCAATAGCTTTGATACCAGTTTGAAGTGGTTCATGTACAGATTTTCTAGCCATAATGCCAGGAGCTTTTTCCTCAACAAATCTATATTCACTCGCTTCAATTGGACCTTTACCATCAATTGGTTCACCAATTCCATTTACAACTCTACCAAGAAGAGCATCGCCAACAGGAGCTTTTAGAAGTTTACCAAGTCTTTTAACACTTACACCCTCTTTAATCCCATTACCTTTACCAAGTACAACAACCCCAACGCTACCCTCTTCTAAGTTAAGCGCAAGACCTTGAGCACCAGTTTCGAACTCTAGTATTTCACCTGCCATAGCATTTTTAAGACCGTATACTTTGGCAATACCATCTGCAAAAGAAATTACTTTTCCAGTTTCATTGATATCAATTTTTAACTCAAAATTTTCTATTCTCTCTTTAATAATTGAGCTAATTTCATCACTTTGAATCTTTGCTCCCACCAATCTCTCCTTTCGTAAGCTTATATTGCTTTTAAGATGTGTTCTATCATTTGACTTTGAAGTCTCTCTTTAGAAAAACCTATTTCAACACCTAAGTCATTGATTTCTACTTTAACTCCATCATAATTACCAATCTCTTGAGTTAGAATGATTTTAGAGTCTAATTTTTGACTAAAACTAGTTTGAAGTTTATTTACTTGAGCTTGTGTTAATTTTTTATTAGAAAAAACAACACCTGTAAATTGGTTTTTCTTTAAAGCCAATTGGTAATTAAGCTCTTTCGCAATATCTTCAATTAAGTTTAATCTAGATTTCTCGCCTAAAAGTTGAATAAAATTTTTCAATCCATTATCAGCATTTTTAATTGAGCCTAGAATAATATCAACTTTATCATTATTTGCAACTTCAGGAGAAACAATTATGTCTTTAAATTTTTCATTTTCGAAAGATTTAGCAATATTATTTAAAATATTTGCATAATTTTCAATATCTTTAGAAGCTAAAACTAATGCTTTTACATACCTTTTTGCAACTAATTCTTTCATTATGCTATCCTTTTTAGAATTATGTTAATAAATTCTTTTTCATTGATAGCAATAGCACCCTCATCAAACATCTCTTTTAGAACATCGTCAACAACCTCTTTAGTCATCTTTCTCTGCTCTAACTCTTTTTGTTCTTTATGGTGCTTTGTTAAAATATCTAAATCAGTCTCAGTATTTTTAGCAATATTTTCAGATATAACTATTACCTCTTTTTTAGTAGTAGATATAATCTCTTCAGCAACTCTTTTTGCATCTTTAACTTTAGCTAAAGCTTCATCTTTTTGTTTTTTAGAAGCTTTTACTTTATCCTGAACACTTTCAAGTTTTCCAGCTATTTCAGCTTTTCTACCCTCGAAAAAATCTTTTACTTTATCTGCTAGTAAGTTATATACAATTACAGCAAATATAATAAAGTTTACAACTCTAGGGATAAAATCAGTTTCAGATGAACCACCATCAGATGCAAAAACTGCACCTACGCTCAAACCTAAAGCTATTAACCATTTTAGCTTCACAACACCTCCTTAAAGTTGACTGAATTTAGCTTTTAGACTCTCTTTAAATAGAGGCATTTGAGATAAAAGAGAATTTTTTAAATTAGCTCTTTCACTCTCAAGTGAAGCTAGAAATTCAGTATAACCCTTCTCAAGATCATCTCTTTTAGCAGAGACTTTCTCTTCAGCAATCTTTTTAGCTTCTAATGTAGCTTTCTCTCTCATTGAGTTAGCTTCTTGTTTAGCTTTTGAGATTATCTCATCAGCTTCTTTATAGAGTGCATCTACATCACTGCTATTTTTCCCAGCATTTGATAAGTCTTTTTTGATAGAGGCATCTCTATCGTCCATAAACTTAATAAGTGGTTTATATAGCCATTTGTTTAGAATGACTAAAACAACTAGGAAAGTAGTTGCCGAAGCTATAAGCAACCCCAAACTAATGTCTAGCATTAAATCTCCTTAGTTTTCTTTTTGGCAATTTTATCAAAAGAAATTAAAAATTTACATTAAAGTTATTAATATTTTTATCTTTTTCATCAATATTTTGTATAAAAAATTATCTATTAACGAAAAGAGTAGATAATTTCATTATTTAATGTTATTGAACCGTCGCTATTTAGCTCTGCATCTTTTAGAGATATTTTTTTTTCATTGTGAGTAAAGCTTAACTCTTTCGATTTTTCAAAATCTAATTTATAACTTTTAAAAATATCATTCCATAAAATTTTCTTATCTATATTTTTAAAAAATAGTTTTAGTAATTTCTCTTTTGATACATCAATATCTAATTTTTTAAACCCTTTTGGAGAAGATAGTAAGTTTAAGCCGATACCACAGATGATTTTATTGCCTATTTTATTACTAATCAAACCGCCTATTTTTTTATCATCTAAGTAGATGTCATTTGACCATTTTAAAAATACTTCAGAGCCTAAATTATTTAATGTTAATTTTAATATATATCCAAAATAGATAGATATTGAAGCTAGTGGTAAATCATCTGGTAAATTATCGATATTTTTAATAAAAGATAGAAACAGATTACCTCTTTGAGACACCCAACTATTTTCTCTTGAGCCAATACCGTCAGTTTGAATCTCTGCAGAGATTGCTACCTCCTTTATCACCTCTTTATCTCTTAACTTTTGAATTAAAAATTTTTGAGTTGAATCTACTTCATCAAGATATAAAATCTCCAACTTTTAACCTTTTTCCTCTTATATAATCGATTGCATTTAGTGCTTTTTTAGATTTTGCTTGTAGTTTTGATACTTTTATAGAGCCTTTTTTTGTTGATATTTCAACTCCATCTGCATCTATTTGTAAAATTTTACCAACTTCTAAATACTCTTTTTGAGATTCTATTAAGTTAATCTCTTTGAGTTTTAGACCATTTTCTAAAAATATCTCAGGCCAGAAGTAAAATGCTCTAAATTTGGTATATATCTCATCAGCACTATCGTTAAAAGATATTAAACCATCTTCTCGCTTTATCTTTTTAGCGTAGTTAGAGATTGAGCTATTTTGCTTAAGTGGCTCTATTTTAGAGAAATTTTCAATTGTCTCTATCGTTAGCTCACTTGCAATATCAGCTAATTTTTCAAAAAGCTCTGTCACTTTTATATCTCTATCTAATTTTATATATTTAAATTCTAAAATATCACCACTATCTAACCCCTCTTCCATAAGCATAGATGTTACACCTGCTAACTTATCACTATTTAAAATAGAGCTTTGAATTGGACTTGCACCTCTGTATTTTGGTAAGAGAGAAGCGTGAAGGTTTATACATGGGGCAATATCTAAAATCTCTTTTGAGAGAATCTGTCCATAAGCAGCCACAATTATAAAATCGGGTTGCAGTTTTTTTAAAAGCTCAACACTCTCTTTAGTTGCTAATTTTTCAGGTTGATAAATATCTATATTTAAACTATTATCTAATATAAATTTTTTAGTATCAGGCTGAGTTAAAATCTGTTTTCTTCCAACAGCTTTATCAGGTTGAGCAAATAGTGCTATAACTTCATAGTTTTTGATTAGCTTTTGTAATATTTTGGTAGCATAATCGGGTGTTCCCATGAATACTATTCTCAAAACTAACTCCTTATTTTTTGAAATTTTAACAAAAAAAGGCTAAAATCAATCTATGAACAAAATTGAAATGCTTCTAGCACAATTAAATAATATAGATAATACAATTGATAGAACTTCGCTTAAAAATAGAGAGTTACTAGTTTTAAAAAAAGAGTATATAAATATAGAAAAGCTTTTAGGGATTTTAGATAAATTAAATATCAAAATAACTCTAATTGATATAGTTGATATTCAGAATCTCCAAAATATTTTAAAGGGAAATAGACTATTTCTATTTGATAAGTTAGATGAGGCATTTTTAGCAAATTTACCAAAAGGAATGCTCTCTAAAGTTCTCAATTTTGATAAGTTTTTTGATAAATTAAATAGTGACTTATCAAATATTGATATAGAAGATTTTGATTTTGATGATATTTTATCACTAATTTCAAATAAAAAAGTAGGAAAAAAAACTGTAACAAATATAGTTAATAGTGCTATTGAGAAGTTTAGTTTTGCTAAATTATCAAAACTCTCAAGAGAGTTATCAAATAGAGAGGATTTAAAAGAGATAAAAAACCTCTTAGTGGGTCGATTGGAATCGATGAATCGAAAGCAAGAGATTAGCTCAAAAGAGTTTTTACTCTTTTCAAATCAAAAGATAGATATTAAGAGTTTTAATCAGATTCTAAAGCTTTTTGATTCAAAAATAAGTTTTTTTCAAGGTGAAGAGGTAAAACCAAATAGTCACTTTTTACTAAATGATAGTTTGAATCAAGAAGATGTGAACAATATTCATCTTTTAACAAAAAAGAGTAGCTCTATTATGTACAACTTTAGCTCTTTTTTACACAATTTAAAGAGTGTTTTGAGTTTTGAAAATATCTCACCATTTTATAATAAAAATCTAATCTCAAAGATAGAGATTTTGAAAAATCCTATTTTGCCTGATAATACTTTTTTAGAACTTATTGCTAAGACAGATTTTAAAAAGATAGATAGAGATTTCTCAAAAATTATCTTTAATATTTTTACTTCAAGATTTTCAAAAAATTTAATTGGTAAAGATTTAGATTCAATCACATTTAACTTTGATAATCAATCAAATCTCTTAAAATCAGCAACAAATAACTTAAACTCTCTAGGTTTTGAAAAAATTGTTTTAGATAAGTTAGATATTAAAGAGAGTATTAACGAGATGGTGCAAAAGAGTATTACTACAATTTTAAATGAAAACTCTATGACAGAGTTTAAAACCCAAATATTAGAGCAACTTGCAAACTCAAATAGTAAAATGGAGTTTAATCTATTCTCAAATATTTTATTAGCACTCTCAAATAAAATATTTACTTTTTTAGATTTCAATGGAGGAAACTATAACTATTTTCAATTTAAAGAATCTAAAGAGTCTAAAGATTCAAATAGAGATTCAAACTTTGCAAAGATAGAGTTTTTCTCAGAGTTTAAAAATTTAGAATCAGTTGCAGGGGTACTCTTTACAAATGATAAAGATGTAGAGCTTACGCTAAAGAGTAATAATAGAGAGACTTTAGAGTTTTTAAAATCAAATTTAGATGAGCTAAAGAGAGTTAATAAAATCTATTTTGAAGTTAGTGAAGTAAAACCCCTCTTTAAGATAGATACTCTTGGGGTTTTTGATGTGAAGGGATAAAGAGTGTCCCTTTTGTGTGATGTTTATTTATAAAAAAATCTTTTGCATAAGTTAAATCAAATCCACTAGATAGAAATGTTGCCATATTTTTTTGGAGTAGAAAATCGGCAGATTTTAATTTTGTGACGATTCCACCTGTTGCAAAATCTGTATTTGGAGAGTGGCTCTGTTTCAACTCATTTTTATCTATCTCATTTAAATATTTATAGATTTTAGCATCACTTGATTCTTTAGGATTTTTATCATAGTAGCCATCAATATCTGTAAGTATTACTAACATATCTGCATCAAAGTAGAAAGCACAATAGGCTGATAACTGGTCATTATCACCAAATAGAAGCTCTTCAGTTGCCGTTACATCATTCTCATTGACAATAGGTAAAACACTATTTTTAAGTAGAGCATCTATCGCGTTTTTTGCATGATTTGTTCTTTTTCTTGAATCAAAATCATCAGCAGTTAATAGCACTTGAGATACTAAAATACTATGATTAGAAAATTTTCTAGCATAGTTACTAAGTAAAAAAGGTTGACCTATTGAGGCTAGAGCCTGTTTGTTCGAAACCTCTTTTTTATCTAGTTTTATATTTGTATATCCAGCAGCTACTGCACCTGAGCTAACTAAAATAATTTCATAGTTTTGTTGCATTAGAGTAGCTATAAAGTCGACTAAGTTTCGCATTCGCTCTTTAGCAATTCTGTTTTGCTCTGTTAAAACAGCACTTCCTACTTTTAAAACTAGTCTTCTCTTTTTCATTACATTTTCTTTACTAAATCGTAAATTGCCGCTCTTAAGCTATCTAAATTGTGATTGATTGCTGATGATATTGTTGTTACAAAAAATGGGAGTTCTTTATCAAACTCATTTTCAAACTCTTGAAGCTCTTGTACAAAAGTATCACCATCAAACTTATATCTATTTTTATTTGAAACTTCAAGTTTTAAGTAGTCAAAAAATCTATCTAACTGCTCTTTTTTACTCTCTTCATCTAAAAGGTCAGACTTTGTTAAAACTATTGCAAAAGCTCTCTTTGATAGCTCATCAGAGTACTTTTCAAGCTCAAGTTTTAAGTTTTTGTACTGCTCTATAATATCTCTATAATTTGCTATATCGATTAAAAATAGAAGTGTTTTAGTTCTCTCTATATGTTTTAAAAACTCAAGCCCTAATCCCTTTCCATCACTTGCACCATCGATAATACCAGGAATATCTGCCATTAAAAATGAGCTATACTCACCCACATCAACAACACCTAATTTAGGAGTTAAAGTTGTAAATTCATAATTTGCAATTTCTGGTCTTGCATTTGAGATAGTTGAAATTAGTGTCGATTTTCCAACATTTGGATAGCCTACTAACCCAACATCAGCAATTAATTTAAGCTCTAGTATAATCTCTTTTTTATCACCTTCAAGCCCCGGTTGTGCATATGTTGGTTTTTGATTTACTGATGATTTAAAGTGAGTATTTCCAAGCCCACCTTTACCACCTTTTAGAAAAAGCACTTCACCCTCTTGGTCTGTCAAATCAAGCAGTGTTTCACCTCTCTCTTTATCTACAATTACAGTACCAGGTGGAACTTTTATATAGAGTGATTCACCCTTTTTTCCATACTTTTTTCTACCCATACCATCTTTGCCATTGTCTGCTTTTAAGATTCTTTTGCCTTTGAAGTGTGAGAGTGTATCTGTGTTGTTATCTATTACAAAATATACATCACCACCTCGTCCACCATCTCCACCATCTGGACCACCTTGAATAATGAATTTTTCTCTATGAAAAGATACACATCCAGCTCCGCCTCTTCCTGATGAGACTTTTATTTCTACTCTATCTACAAACACAAAAAAACCTTTTAAAAAATATAATTATATGAAGTTTTCGACACGAAGTTAAACTAAGAATATGGGCAAAAAAGCCCAAAAAATTATGCTGGGTAAACTGAAACTTTTTTTCTAGTTTTATCTTTTCTCTCAAATGTAACAACACCATCTACTAAAGCGTAAATAGTATGGTCTTTTCCAAGCCCTACATTATTTCCAGTATGAACTTTTGTACCTCTTTGTCTAATAATGATGTTTCCAGCTCTTACAAACTCTCCACCATATTTTTTAACACCAAGTCTTCTACCGGCAGAATCTCTATTATTCTGCGTACTACCCTGACCTTTCTTATGAGCCATAATATCTCCTTATGTTTATTAAATAATTATTAAAAATTAAGCTATTTTTGTAATTTTAACTCTTGTGAAATCTCTTCTAAAACCTTTTTTAAGTTTAGAATCTTTTCTTCTTCTCTTTTTGAAAATAACGATTTTTCTCTCTCTACCTTCATTGATTACTTCAGCTTCAACTTTAGCACCCTCAACAAAAGGAGTTCCAATTTTTAGCTCACCATCGTTATTAATTGATAAAACTTCAGTAAATTCTACTGTTGATTTAGATTCTAATCCCTTTTTATCTAATAATAAAATATCGCCCTCTTCAACTTTATATTGTTTTCCACCATCTTTTATAATTGCATACATTATTAACTAACCTTTTTATAAATGGATTTGTAAAATTTTAATTGGCGATTCTACTAAAAAATAGTTTAATTTAGGTTGAAATTAAAGAAGTTCTAAGTTATTCAAAGATGAATTACCAAGCGAAGAAGATAGAAGTTAAAAAACCTCTATTTTAAACTAGCTATACACTCAATTTCAACTAGTGCATTTTTAGGTAGAGTTTTAACAGCTACTGTGCTTCTTGCTGGTTTATGCTCTCCAAAGTATTTAGCATAAATCTCGTTTACTTTTACAAAATCATTCATATCAGCTAAAAAAATTGTTGTTTTAATAACTTTTCCTAACTCAGTTCCAGCCTCTTTTAAAACATTTGTTAAATTTGTTAAAACTTGCTCTGTCTGAATTTCAATATTAGATTCAAGCATTTCACCCTCTGGTGTTAGAGCAATCTGTCCTGAACTATATAAAATATCTCCAATGACAACAGCTTGTGAATATGGACCGATAGCTTGTGGTGCTTTATCTGTTTTTATAAATTGCATAAATTTCCTTCTTTCATTTTTTTTGATTCTATCAAAAGATAATTTAAAATTACTCAAAAAAACTTTTTATAACTTTTTACAAAATACTTAGTTTGGTTTGATATAATTTTGATGATATTTAATTAAAAAAAACTTATTAAGAAGGTTTATTATGTTCTTCATTGAGACAAGGGGTAATGATAAAATTAAACCCAAAGAGGTTAGTTTTTCAGAAGCAATCTTAAATCCAATGGCAAGTTTTGGTGGGCTTTATGTCCCTAAAGAGTTACCTGATTTAGAGTGTTTTTTACAAATAAACAGAGATAGTGAATATAAAGATTTAGCTTTTAATCTACTAAAAAAATTTGATATAGATATAGATGATAATGTCTTAAAAGAGGCTCTAAATCTATATGATGACTTTGATGGTAGATGTCCAGCACCTGTTAAAAAAGTAAAAGATGACCTATTTATTCAAGAGCTTTATCACGGACCAACTAGAGCTTTTAAAGATATGGCACTTCAACCATTTGGTTATATTTTATCAAATCTAGCACAGAAACAGAATCAGAAGTATCTGATTTTAGCTGCAACTAGTGGTGATACAGGTCCAGCTACACTTGATACTTTTAAAAATAGAGCAAATGTAAAAGTGGCTTGTCTCTATCCAGATGGTGGAACAAGCGATGTTCAAAGACTTCAGATGGTAAGTGAAGATGGAGAGAATCTAAAAGTATTAGGAATCAAAGGTAATTTTGACGATGCACAAAATGCACTTAAAAACCTACTAGCTTCTAAATCATTTAAAAAAGAGCTTGAGAAATTTGGAATAAAACTCTCAGCTGCAAACTCTGTAAACTTTGGAAGAATTATTTTTCAGATAATCTATCACATTCACTCATACTTAACTCTAACTAGATTAGAAGAGATAAATTTTGGTGATAAAATCTACTCAATTATTCCTAGTGGAAATTTTGGAAACGCTCTAGGTGCTTATTATGCTAAGAAGATGGGATTACCAATTGAGAAAATTTTAATCGCTTCAAATGAGAATAATATCTTAACAGAGCTTTTAACAAAAGGTAAGTATGACTTAAATGATAAAGATTTAATTCAGACAAAATCTCCAGCTATGGATATTTTAAAATCTTCAAATGTTGAGAGAATCCTATTTGATAAGTTTGGAGCAGATAGAACAAAAGAGTTAATGGAAGATTTAAATAGTAAAGGCTCATACGAGTTAACTAAAAAAGAGCTAGAATCTCTAAGAGAGGATTTTGATGCAACTTTTAGTGATGATGAGTATGGAAAAGCGAAAGTAAAAGAGTATTTAACAGAGGAAAACTATATGTTAGACCCTCATACAGCTACTTGTTTAAAAGCTTATGAGAGTATAAAAGAGAAACCTCTAATCTCTGTTGCATCTTCAACAGCTGAGTGGACAAAATTCTCACCAACAGTTGTAGAGGCACTAACAGAAGAGACTCTAGGAGATGAAGAGGCTCTTAAGAGAGTTTCTGAAGAGTTTGATATTAAAATTATCAAAAGTGTAAAAAATCTATTTAAAAGAGAGATTTTACATAAAAATATTATAGAAAAAGAGGATATAGAGAAAAATATTATAGGTTTTATAAAGAGCTAATTGGCTCTTTTACTATAAAAATCTCTCTTAAAACTATCCCATCTCCCCTCTATTATAGATTCTCTGGCTTCACTCATTAGATTTAAATAGTAATATAGATTATGGATACTTGCTAACCTAAAATATGTTAACTCTTTACTTCTAAAGAGATGATTTAAGTAGCCTCTTGAGTAGTTTTGACAAGTGTAGCAGTTGCAATTTTTATCAATAGGGTCACTATCTGTTTTAAATTCAGCTTTTTTAATATTTAATTTTCCAAAAGTGGTAAATAGAGTTCCATTTCTAGCATTTCTAGTAGGCATAACACAATCAAACATATCTACACCTCTATCGATATTTTCGATTAAATCCTCAGGCAGTCCAACACCCATTAAATATCTAGGTTTATCCACTGGCATAAATGGAGTTGTAAACTCAACTGTATCATACATCGCTTGATTCTCTTCACCAACACTAAGACCACCGATTGCAAATCCATCAAAATCAAGCTCACAAAGCTCATTACTTGATTTTTTCCTAAATTCAAAATCGATTCCACCTTGAATAATTGCAAAGATATTTTGATGTAGGGCTTTACTTTCAGCCTGTTTCTGTTTATGATAATCTATCGAAGCTCTTGCCCATCTTGTTGTTCTCTCAATTGAGGCAGAGATTCTCTCTTTTGTTGCTGGAAGAGCTACCAAGTCATCTAAAATCATCATAATATCAGAGTTTAAATTGTATTGAATATCGAGTACACTCTCGGGAGTAAAGAGATGTTTACTCCCATCTATATGGCTTTTAAACTCGATTCCATTCTCAAGCTGTTTTGCATTATCGCTTAGAGAGAATGCTTGAAATCCTCCAGAGTCTGTTAAAAAACTTTTATTAAATTTTGAAAAACCATGTAGACCTCCAAGCTCTTTTACTATTTTATCATTTGGTCGTAGATATAAATGATAAGTATTTGCTAAAATAATTTGAGGATTTAGATAGTTTTTTAAATCATTACTATCAAGGGCTTTTACTGTTGCTTGTGTTCCAACAGGCATAAATACGGGAGTTTTTATCTCACTTGATTGAGTTTTTATTGTACATGCTCTAGCATTTGAGCTTGTGGCATCTATTTTAAATTGCATTTTTTGCCTTTTTTAATTTAGATTTTAGCAAAAACTTGATTAATAGATTAAAAGCTTTATTTTGTTAAAATTTTGCTAATTTAAAATTTAAAAGGTTTATATGAAAAAAATTCTTTTAATTGTAAATGGTTTGATAGCACAAGAGTTTTTAAAGAGAATATCAAACGATTTTCTAAATACAAATGAGTACTCTGTTGTATATTTTGAAGATGATATATTGCCTGAGCGAAAAGTTGAACACTTCAAATATTTTAAGTTTGACCCAACTAGTTATGCAAAGTTATCATCTCTATTAAAAAAGGAAAACTTTTTTCAAGTTTTGATAATTTTATCAAATAAAACAGATGTAGAAGAGGTTATAAAAAATGTAAAAATGGTTCGAAAAGATATTGCTATCTCTATAATGGACAGATGGAATCTAAAACTTGAAGAGAAAAATATCAGTATGAAAAATATTCAGAGGATAAATATAAACGATGTTATTACAAATCGTTTAGTTCATACTCTGCCAAATGTACCTGTTATTGCTCAAAACATTGGACTTGGAAAAGGTGAGATAATGGAGGTCTCAGTCCCTTTTACTAGCTCTTATGTATATAGGCATATCTCCTCTATTGAGCAGAAAAATTGGAAAATAGCTGGAGTTTATAGAAATAGTCAATTTATAGTTGCTAAAGATTCATTTATGATTCAACCAAATGATATTTTATTGATGGTCGGGGCAGCTAGTGTATTAAAACAGGTTTATAGAGCAATAAAGCGAGATATTGGACAGTTTCCAGCTCCATTTGGAAGTAATATTTATGTTTTAATAGATATGAGATTTGATAATACAAAAAGTATCAAAAGTAGTTTAAATAGTGCTAAGTATCTGCACTCTAAACTAAAAAATAAAAAAGTAATTGTAAAGATACTAAATCCAAACTCTCTAAAACTTTTGGAGTTTATCAAGAGTTATGATGAGAGTTTTACAGTCTGTATAAACTACTTTGCAAAAACTCTCTCAGAGCAGATTTATTTAGATAGTAAAAGTTACAATATTGGATTGATAATAGTCTCTAGTAGAGTCTTTAGAAATAGAAGATTTAAAACAACGCTCTATTTATCAGGTTTTCCAGTTTTAAAAGTTGGAAAAAAGGATATAGAAGATGTAAAAGATGCTATTGTAATTTTATCTAAAAATGAGAATTTAGAGAGAACATCATCTATTATGTTTGATATATCATCACAGCTTAATTTAAACATGAAACTTTTAGATTTTGACCCTGAGGGGGAGTTTAAAGAGAAGACAGTTGAGTTTTTTCAAAATATATCTAGAATTTTCTCTAAAAATATAGATACGATAAGTGTAAATGCTAACCCAATTAGAGAGGCTAAAAAGATTGAGAATTTTTTACACTTTGTGCCTTTTACTGAAGATATAATAGATTCAAATATTTTTTCAATATTTTCAGGAAATGTAGAGAAGTTGTATTACAAATTAGATGATTATAATCAGCTATTTATTCCTGTACTGATATAATTTTTAATTAAAAAAAGGTTTAAATTATGAATATAAATATAAATTTAGATAATAATAAAAGTTATGAGATATTAATAGATAAGTTGCCTGAGTTATCTTTTGATAAAAAAGTTTTAATTGTGACAAATCCAAAAGTATCAGGTTTTCATATAAAATACTTAATGGATAGATTAAAAGCTAAAGAGATTTATATCGTAACTGTTCCAGATGGTGAGAATCACAAAAACATGCAGACGATAGAGTTTATTTTAGATAGATGTTTTGAGCATAAACTAGATAGAAAGTCACTACTTGTTGCTTTTGGTGGTGGTGTTATTGGAGATATGACAGGTTTTGCTGCTTCGATTTATCAAAGAGGAATCGAATTTATTCAGATTCCAACAACTCTGCTTAGTCAAGTTGATGCAAGTGTTGGTGGAAAAACTGGAGTAAATAATAGATTTGGTAAAAATTTAGTGGGTGCTTTTCATCAACCAAATGCAGTATATATAGATACATACTTCTTAAAAACGCTTCCAGTGAGAGATTTTGTATCAGGTATTGCTGAAATTATCAAAATGGCTGTAATGTTTGATAAAGATTTTTTCGAATGGCTTGAAAATGCCGATTTAAGTTATGACAGTAATGTAAAGTATGCAATCAAAAGAGCAATAGAGTTAAAAGCTGAAGTGGTATCTCAAGATGAGAGAGAAGCTGGTGTAAGAGCTGTTTTAAACTATGGTCACACTTTTGCCCATGTGGTTGAGAACTTTACAAATTATGAGAAGTTTTTTCATGGTGAGGCTGTCTCGATTGGTATGGTTATGGCAAATGAGTTAGCACTAGCTCTGCACTTAATAGATGAGGTAGAGAGTAAAAAAATCATAGCTCTACTTAAAAAGTATAATTTGCCAGTTAGTTTCAAAGTAGAAGATGCAGAGAAGTTTTATGAAGCTTTTTTACTAGATAAAAAGAGTTCAGATTCAAAAATTAAATTTATTTTGCCAAATTCAATAGGCTCATATAGCATAAAAGATTCAATTGACAAAAAAATTATTCTAACAATATTGGAGAAATTTTCATAAATGATTAAGATTCTTATTTTAACCCTCTCCCTCTTTATCACTCTTTTTGCTGAAAATAATGACACAAATCTCTCTTTTAGTACTCAAAGTTATAAAAAAGATTTTTTAGAAGAGAGACTTACAACTATAAATAAGTTTTTAAGTATAGATAATATTTGGCTTAGAGAGTATTATAATCATAATAAATATAGAAAGACACAAGATGCATTAGATGAGTTGATAAATAAAATTAAATCTATTTCAAAAAAGAAACAGACAAAAGCTAGAAAGTATAATTTAGAAGAGCTTCAAAATCAAAGAGAGACTCTAATTACAAAGCTTGAACTTTTAAGTGAGTTTAAAGACCCTCCATTTAGCTCTATTACAAAACCGATAGATATTGGTGAAGCACCTGAAGTTACAAACCCTGTGCTTATAATATCTGCTCTATCTTATATAAAACAGATAAAACAGAAACAGAAAGATTTTGAGAAGAGATATAAAGATTTTACACTTTTAATAGATAGATTAGAGAAGAAAAAAGAGATTTTATCAGATTTATATATTTTAACATCAGCAAAGAAACATCAAGATAGTTTAATAGAGGTTGCATCTGAGATAAACGATTTTGGCTCTATTTTAAAACTCTCATCAACAACTCTCTCACTAAATAATAAAAAAGTTGATGATATTTCAAAAAAATTGACAGAGAAGATAAAGATTCAAGGTAAACAGGCTCTATATATAGCCTCTACAATAGCCATTTTACTAATAGTTTCACTCTTGATTAAGTTAGTCTTGAAGCGATATATAAAAGATAATGATAGATTCTATAAATCTAATAAAATTATTAACTTTACAAATTTAGCAATAGTTATTTTTATATTTCTCTTTGCATATTTAGAAAATGTCTCATATTTAGTTACCGTTTTAGGTTTCGCATCAGCTGGTATCGCAATTGCCATGAAAGATATGTTTATGAGCATATTAGGCTGGTTTGTAATTGTAATTGGAGGCTCTTTTCAAGTTGGTGATAGAATGAAAGTTACAAAAGATGGACGCGATTTTGTTGGAGATATTTTAGATATATCTTTTCTTAGAATCACAGTTCAAGAGGATATTACACTTACAACTTATATGACAAATAGGAGAGCTGGAAGGATAATATTTATACCAAATCACTACATTTTTGGCTCTGTCTTGGCAAACTATACACACTCTAGTTTAAAGACTGTTTGGGACGGTATCGATATAACAATTACATTTAACTCAAACCATAAAAAAGCAGCACATTTAGTTAAAAATATTACTAAAAAATACTCAAAAGGTTACACTGATATTACAAGAAAGCAGTTAAATAGGCTTCGTGATAAGTATAGTCTTAGAAATACAAATGTTGAGCCTAGAGTTTTAACATTTATTGAGCCAAACGGAATAAAAATAAGTACTTGGTATTTGACAAATGCTTACGCTACGCTAACACTTAGAAGTAATATTTCAGCAGAGATAATAGATGCTTTTTTGAAAGAGCCAGATATTAAAATAGCTTACCCTACTCAGACTGTTAATGTTGATAATGACCTACAAAACATACCAGATATACCAGATATTCCAGGAATTACATAGGAGATTTTTGTTTTGAGAAAAGTATTTTTTAAGACATTTGGGTGTCGAACAAATCAGTTTGATACTCAAGTGATGATAGCAAATTTGAAAGATTTTGAGTTAGTTCAGAGTGAAGAGTTAGCCGATATTGTAGTTATAAACTCTTGCACTGTGACAAATGGGGCTGATAGCTCTGTTAGAAACTATATAAATAGATTAAATAAGATAGATAAAAAAGTTCTCTTAGCTGGTTGTGGAGCTCTTAGTCAGGGAAAATCTCTATTTGAGAAAGATAAAGTTTTTGGAGTGCTTGGACACTCAAATAAAGAGGAGATAAACTCTCTTTTGAAAAAAGATGTAGAGTTTTTTGAAGTTGGAAATTTAGAGCATATTGATAGTAGTGTTGTGAGTGAGTTTGTTGGAAAATCAAGAGCTTTTATTAAGATTCAAGAGGGGTGCGATTTTGAGTGTAGCTACTGCATAATCCCATCTGTTAGAGGAAAAGCTAGAAGTCAATCAAAAGATAGAATTTTAGAGCAGGTAAAAATATTAAGTGATAATGGCTTTTCAGAATTTATCTTAACAGGCACTAATGTTGGGAGTTTTGGAAAAGATATTAACACGACTCTAGCTTCACTTATCAAAGATATATCCAAAATTAGAGGGGTTAAGCGAATAAGAGTCGGTTCGCTTGAGCCTATACAAGTTACTAGAGAGTTTAAAGAGCTTCTGGGTGAGAGTTTTTTAGAGAAACATCTACATATTGCGATTCAACACTCAAGTAATGAGATGCTAAAAATCATGAATAGACGAAATAGATTTGAGAGTGATTTAGAGCTTTTCAGTGAGATTAGCTCAAAAGGTTTTGCTCTAGGAACAGATTATATAGTAGGACACCCTTTTGAGAGTGATGAGATTTGGCAAGAGGCTATTTTAAATCTTAAAAAGATGCCATTAACTCATATTCACCAGTTTACTTATAGCAAACGAGACAGTACACCATCGGCTCAGATGAAGAATCAAGTAGATGGAAATATAGCAAAAGCTAGAGTAAAAGAGTTAAATGAAGTTATAAATAGAAAAAATATAGAGTTTAAAAGAGCTATTAAAAATCCTTTGAATATATTGATTGAGAGTAATAAAGATGGTCTCTTTTTTGGATTAGATGAGTATTTTAATAGAGTAAAAGTTAAAAGTGATAGAGATTTAGTCGGAGAGTGGATAAAGTTAAACAGTTTTGAGATAGAAGGAAATTTACTCTATGCAAAAATTTAATAAAAATTTAATTATTGCTACATTCTCGATTGCGATTTTAATAGGTTTGGTTCTATTTGGGTTTTTGAGAGAAAAAGAGAACTATATAGATTATGAGCTTTATCGAAGTATTTTACAAAATGGAATGATTAATAAAGCTATTATCGATGATGAGTATGTAACGCTACACACCTCAAATGGTAAATATAAAATTGTAAAAGATGTCATTGATTCTAAAGAGCTTTATAAATATACATATGTTGAGCTTAATAAAGGTGATGATTATACAGAGTTATTAGTAGATATAATCGTTTTATCTATGTTAGTTTTTGCTATTTTAGTTATTTTAAGATTAGTAAAGAGAGATAGAGATTTACAAAAAGAGAAGATAGAGAAAGAGAGTAAATTTAAAGAGCAGATTTCGATGATTCAAAAACAGGCATTTGAAAAGAATCAAGTTGAAAGCTCATCGGAAATTACTCCATCAATCTCAAATGTTACCTTTGATGATGTAGCTGGAATCAATGATGTAAAAGAGGAGCTTACTGAAATTATAGATTTTCTTAAAAATCCTAAAAAATATAGTGATTTTGGGGTGAAGCTACCTAAGGGAGTCCTTTTGATAGGTCAACCAGGTGTTGGAAAGACTCTAATTGCAAAAGCTGTTGCTGGTGAGGCAAATGTTCCATTTTTTTATCAAAGTGGAGCTAGTTTTGTACAGATTTATGTAGGAGTTGGAGCTAAGAGAGTAAGAGAGCTTTTTGCCAAAGCAAAAGAGAAATCACCCTCTATTATCTTTATTGATGAGATTGATGCAGTTGGAAAATCGAGAGGAAATTTTAGAAATGATGAGAGAGAATCTACGCTAAATCAACTCTTGACAGAGATGGACGGGTTTGAAGATAGTTCAGGTGTAATCGTAATAGGAGCTACAAATCAAGTTGATATGTTAGATGATGCACTCTTAAGAGCTGGTCGATTCGATAGACGAGTTCATGTATCTCTGCCTACTTATGAAGAGAGATTATCGATTTTAAAAATCTATCTAAAGAATAAAAAACATAGTGTTGATATAGAAGAACTTGCAAAAATGACAGTTGGATTTAATGGAGCAGGGCTTAGCTCTTTTGTAAACGAGGCGGGAATCTATGCTCTTAACCAGAATAAAGAGGAGATTACAAAAGAGGATTTTTTAGCTGTTTTAGATAAAGTTATTTTTGGTAAAAAGAGAGCTATCAGTTTTAACAATAATCAAAGAGATATTTTAGCAACATATCAAAGTGCTAAGGCTATTGTAGCTTACTGGTTTGATATTGAGTTTGAAAAAATATCTATAATAAATAACAATTTTAAAGATTTTGACAAAGAGCTTTTAAGCAAAACTGAAATGATGAATAAGATAAAACTCTATTTAGCTGGAGTCTCTGCTTATGATTTAAAATATAGTGAGAGATTCTCAAACTCAAAAGAGGATTTAGAGTTTGCTAAAAATATGGCTAATAAGATGATTAATGAGTATGGAATGGGTAAAAAAATTATTCCTGATAGTTTAGATGCTTCTGAAATTCTAGAAAATGCTTTAAGAGAGAATCGAGAATTTTTATCAACTATGGATATAGCACTTGAGAAGATAGAGACTATTTTGATTGAGAGAGAGAGTATTTTGTTTGAAGAGGTAAAAGAGATTGTTAGTAATCCATATTAAAGGATTTTTTTGAAAATTTTTAGTTATTTCGCTGTCTCTACACTTTTTCTACTCCTTTTTACTATATTTTTTTATGAGAAAGTTTTAATCTCCTATGCTAAGTTTTTTAAAGTAGACAATGCAACAAAGGGTGCTGATATTATTTTGATTTTAGCTGGAAATACAAATACAAGAGTAAAAAAAGCGATAGAGCTGTATGAGAATAATTACTCAAAGGCAGTTGCAATGACAACTACAAAAGCTATAAAAAATCCTAAATATAGTTTTCTATTAAGTGATTTTAATTTAACAAAAGAGATGCTTTTAGATAGTGATATTGAACCTTTAATTATCTCATCTATCAAAGATGGAGCAACTAGCACTTTTGATGAAGCGATAGATTTATTAAATAGTGATTTAAATTTAAGTAGAGTTATTTTAGTTACAGATTCTTTTCACTCAAGACGAGCTAGGTATGCTTTTGAGAAAATTTTTGATGATACAAATGTAACTTTTGAGGTAGCTAGTGCTACAAATAGAATCTATAATGAGAGTAATTGGTATAAAACTGAAGCTGGGTTAAGTTCTTATATCTCTGAAGGGTTTAAATTTATAATCTATATTTTAAATTCAAAAAATATAGAGGGAGTAGAAGAGATTTAGCCTATCTATAGCTAAATTCTATTACATCTCTTCTATCTACGATATATGGAACTAGTGCAATATGTCTAGCTCTTTTGATTGATTTTTCAATCATCTCTTGGTGTTTTTTACAATTACCAGTTAATCTTCTAGGCATAATTTTGCCTCTCTCAGATAGTGAGTTTCTAACTAAGTTAATATCTTTATAATCGATAAACTCTACTTTCATTTCACAATATTTACAATGTTTTTTAGTATATTTTCTTTTCTCTGCCATATTATTTCTCCTTAAAATGGAATATCATCTTCCGTTATATCTATCTCTGGAATTTTTTCCTCTTGATATGCTGGTTTTTGAAACGACTCTTTAGGTTTATTATATTGATTGTTTTGGTTATATTGGTTATTACTAGTGCTGTTATTACTGTTGTTAGAGTATTGGCTTTGAGAAGAATTTTGTAGATTCTCTCTATCAGCTTTTGTATCTAACATCTGCATAATTTCAACTGTTAAAGAGTGTTTGCTCTGTTTTTTACCATCAGAGTTACTCCACTGCTCAAATGTTAATCTACCCTCAACCAAAACTTTAGAGCCTTTTCTTAGATATTGATTGGCAACTTCAGCACTTCTGCCCCAAAAAGTTAAATCGATAAAACATACTTCCTCTTTCATCTGCCCATCACTACCTTTAAATTTTCGGCTAGTTGCGATTGCAGTTTTAGAAAGTGCCATACCACTTGGGAGGTATCTTATCTCAATATCTCTTGTTAAATTTCCAACCAATATCACCTTGTTATACATTTAGAGTCCTTATTTTTTGTTGTTTTGAGCGTTCTCTACTAATTTATTCCAAGTTCTAATATCTTTTTTCTTATCATATTTAACTACGATAAATCTAATAATATCTTCATTAATTCTATAAATTCTCTCAAGTTCTAAAATAGATTCAGCTGGAGCTTTAAAGTATAGAGTGTTGTAGTAACCTCTATCAAATTTATCAATTTTATAAGCAAGTTCTCTTGCTACATCTTTATCTTCTACTACGATTTCACCACCATTGTTAACAATAGTCTCTTTGATGAATTCAAATCTAGCAGTTCTCTCTTCTTCAGTTAGTGTTGGTTTTACAATAAACATAGTATCGTAATGTTTCAAGTCGTCTCCTTTTGGATTTTTACCCCTAAAATTAGAGTAAGGATTTTTAAGCCTCGGATTATATCAAAATAAAGTTTGAAGTTTTATTAAGCTAGAGTATAAAATCGCCTCTTTATCGATTTTAGGCTCTGTCTTTAGTATCAATTCACTCTTTTGTAGATGCTCTAGCATTTTACTAATACTGTCTCTATTTAATTTTTTTGAGAGTCTAAATCTAGCCTCTTCTATCTGCTTTGGTAGCTTATAACCTAAAATCTCTTTAGAATCTACAAATCCATTTATCTCAAAAAATAGATTAAATAGACTAAGTTGAGTTATAAAACTTGCAATTGCTATGATTACTCTAATCTCGTCCTCTTTTTGTAGTAGAGTTTTTAAATCTTTAAAAAAGTTATCTTTATTGAGTATTTTAAATATCAACTCATCTAAATTAAGCTCACCTAAGCCATAAGATAGTCTATCTATATCTTTTGTAGTTATTTTTAAGTCTAAAATAGAGAGTTTATCAAGCTCATTTAGTGCAAATGATATATTAAATCCTTGAGTTGCTAATAGATGCTCAAGTGCATATCTATCAATATCTAAATCTATACTTATTGCTTTTTGTGATAATATTCCCACAGATTCATGAATATTTGGGTCAAAAAATCTTACAAAATTACTACCAAAAGGTTTTTGAAAAGTTCTAAAATCATTTCCATAATACTCAACTATTAAGTAGCTATCGTCTACTTTTTCACTTATTTTTATGAGTGATTTTAACTCATTTGCATTTATTTTCGATTCTGTTTTTATAACTAAAATATTTTTATCACCAAAGAGTGATGTCTGAGAGAGGTAATTTTTAGCACTAGAGAAGTCATACTCATCAAAATAGAAAACCATCTTTTCAGACTGCTCATCTATCTTTTTGGTAATTAGTTTTGAGTAATTTTCAATAAAGTATCTACACTCCCCAAAGAGGAGTATATTTTTTATCTCTTTGTTACTGTTTAGTAGATTCTCTAATTCTCGTTTATACATTAACTAAGAGTTGCCTTTATCTTTTCAATCGACTTCTCTATCGCTTCATCAATTTTTGTAATATCTTTTCCTCCAGCTTGAGCAAAGTCGTCTCTTCCTCCACCTCCACCTTTTAAAATTGGTGCTATCTCTTTTACCCAAGCTCCAGCTTTAGCAGAGCAGTTTTTGACTCCACTAGCGATTAAAACTTTTTCGCCTTTTACTTGAAATAGCATAACAGCTACTTTCTCATTTTGATTTTTAAGCTCATCTATCTGATTTTTTATATCACCATTTTCCAACTTATCAACAACAACTTTAACACCATCTATTTCAAATGATTTAAGTTCTGTTTTATTGCTTGATTGAGCTTGAGTTAACTCTGCTTTTAGAGTTTTTATCTGCTCTTTTAGCTTATTGATTCCAGATTCTATATTTTGATTTTTTAGCTCTAACTTTGTATTAGCTACTGTTTTAATCTGCTCTTTAGCATAACTATAAGCACTAGCTCCACAAATCGCTTCAATTCTTCTAACACCAGCACTTACGCCTGATTCTTTTAAGATAAAAAATGAACCAATTTCAGCAGTAGAGTTTAAGTGTGTTCCTCCACAAAATTCGCAAGAGACATCACCAAACTCAACCACTCTTACAACATCGCCATACTTTTCGCCAAAAAGAGCTGTTGCACCCTTTTTCTTAGCCTCTTCAATTGGTAACTCTTCGATAGAGCTTTTGATATTTTTAGCTACGCTATCATTTACAAACTTTTCAATTTTAGTTAACTCATCAGCTGTTAATGCTTTTGGGTGTGAGAAATCAAACCTCAATCTATTTGCTTCAACTAATGAACCAGCTTGTGAAATATGCTCACCCAAAACTTTTTTAAGAGCAGAGTGTAAAATATGTGTGCTACTGTGGTGTTTTTCAATCTCAAATCTATCTGAATCTACACTTGCAACTATCTCTACATTTGAAGCTAGTTCAGCAGTAGTCTCTATTTGTGATAAATTTAAATCAAAAAACTTTTTAGTATCAATCACTTTTGCAAAATCTACAATCTCACCACTATCACCACACTGTCCACCACTCTCAGCATAAAATGGTGTTTTATCAAGTAGTATCCAACCTTTAGAGTTTTGAGGTAGTTTTTGAGTAATTTTAAAATTCTCATCTAAAAGTGCTAAGACTCTAGCACTGCTTTTTAGAGTATCATAACCGATAAATTCATTGATTCCAAATTTAGAGATAAGCTCTTTAAAATCGCCATCTTTTGCTAAATCTCCGCTACCACTCCAGTTAGCTCTGCTCTGCTCTTTCTGTTTTTTCATCAACTCATCAAACTTATTACTATCTAGCTTTAAGTTTTTCTCTCTTAGCATATCCTCTGTTAAATCGAGTGGAAAACCGTAAGTATCGTAGAGTTTAAATGCTACTTCTCCTGAGAAAGTCTCTTTTGTATTTTTAAGCTCTTTCTCAAATAGCTCCATACCAGATTCTATCGTTGCAAAAAATCGCTCCTCTTCTGTCAGGATTTGATTCTCTATCTGCTCTTTTTTCTCTTTTAGATACTCATAACTACTCATAACTTTAGTTAAGCAATTTACTAATTTATGCATAAATGGCTCTTTTAGTCCTAAAAGATAACCATGTCTTACAGCTCTTCTTAAAATTCTTCTAAGGACATAACCTCTACCATCTTTATCAAAGTTAACGCCTTGAGCTAATAAAAATCCAACTGCTCTAATATGGTCAGCTATAACCCTTTTATGGTTTATTGTATTTTGGTTTTTTATATCTTTGTCTGTTAAACTACTAATCTCTTCAATTAATGGAGTAAAAAGGCTAGATTCAAAATTGTTAATTACACCCTCTTTTATCGCTACAACTCTCTCAAGACCCATTCCTGTATCGATAGATGGTTTTGGTAGAGGTGTTAATTTTCCACTTTTGTCTCTCTCATATTGCATAAATACAAGATTCCAAATCTCTAAAAATCTATCGCCCTCACCACCTAGATAATCCTCATCAGAGTTAAAATCTTTCTCACCTTGGTCATAGAAGATTTCACTACAAGGACCACAAGGACCAGTATCACCCATTTGCCAAAAGTTATCTTTATCGCCAAACTTTTTGATTCTACTAACATCTATATGTTTTTGCCAAAGCTCAAACGCTTCATCATCATCATTATGCACTGTTACCCATAGTTTTTCAACTGGAAGTTTTAAGACATCTACCACAAACTCCCAAGCAAAATCTATCGCTTCTGTCTTAAAGTAGTCACCAAAACTAAAGTTTCCTAGCATTTCAAAAAGAGTATGGTGTCTAGCTGTATAGCCTACATTTTCAAGGTCGTTATGCTTTCCACCAGCTCTAATACATAGTTGGCAAGATGTTGCTCTTTTGTTATCAGGTGTCGGGATAGTTCCTGTAAAAACATCTTTAAATTGTACCATTCCAGCATTTGTAAACAGCAAACTCGCATCATCTGGAGTAAGTGGCATACTGTTATGTATTTGATGAGATTTAGATTCAAAGTATTTTAAAAACTCTTGCCTAATATCCATCTATTTCCTTTTTAGTAATTTTAGAGAAAAAAATTTCGTAATTTTATCATCTTTTTGTTTTTAACTTTTTAAAAAGTTTTATATTATTTTATCTTTATCTAAAAACTCTTTGCTCATAGTGTCTGATTTTATAGTTTTTGAGACTTCTGCTAAATGTTTAGATAACTCTCCTGTATCATTTGCTATATGAACACTCTCATTTATCTCCTCTTCTAGCTTCGTGATAGCTCCATTTATACTATTTATATTTCCAGATTGCTCTTTTACGCTTTGAGCATTATCATTTATTAGTTGAACTAGAGTATTTATATTTACATCAATTTCACTAAGAGATTTTTGTGTTCGCTCAGCTAATGCTCGAACATTCTCAGCAACAACGGCAAAGCCTCGTCCATGCTCCCCAGCTCTAGCAGCTTCTATCGCTGCATTTAGTGCTAATAGATTTGTCTGTTCTGCTATATCTTTGATGATACTTACAACAGATTTTATATCTTCCGATTGGCTACTTATCTGCTCTGTTTTAGCTATAACATCACTTAAATTATTTGTGATATTATCAACAGCTCTGACGCTCTGCTCTATACTGATAGCTTGTTTATTTGTCGAATCTGTCAATCGCTGTACATTTGAGTTTAATTTTTTCGAATCATCTTCAAGATTAACAGCCTCTTTTGCACTTTGATATAGAGTATTTGATATATCTATTCCCAATTGATTCACAATTTTTTCAATATTTCCATGAGGATTATCTATTTTTTGAGTGAAATTCATATTGATAAAGCTATTTAAATTATTCTCAATATTTGTAATATTTAATCCAACGATTTTTTGTGTACTCTCTATCATCTCATTTACAACATCTTTAAGCTCCATTAGTGAGGGATTATTACTATCTTTAGTTATCTTCTCATCTAAGTGACCATTTTTGATTCTATGTGAGATTTCTGTAATATCATTTAATAGCTCATTATCTTTTTTGATACCCTCATTTATCTTATCAATATTCTTATTTACAAGCGATGCCATTTTTCCAAGTTTTGTTTTAGATTCTATGGCTATTTTTGGAGCATTATCTATCTCTCTATCTAAAAATTTAAAAAACTCTAAAATACCATCTTCAAAAATATTAAGCTCTCTTATCACAACTCTATTTACTAAAAATATAGTGATAAAGTAGACACTAACTTGCATAATAAGCAGAACAACTATCGAATCTATAATTAACTGTTTTATATTCTCATCTGCTTCATCTCTCTCATGTTGAATCAACTTCTCTATATCATCTAAATAGACAGCTGTTCCTAGCATCCAGTTCCACTTCTCTATCTTTTTGATATAAGCTATCTTTTTGATAGGCTCACTCTGACCCTCTTTATTAAGTTGATACTGAGCAAAGCCCTCATTAGAGTTTTGCATAAGTTTTATAAATTTTTTAGTTGAATCTGTATGTGCTAAATTTTTTCCAACAATATCTGCTCTAGCTGAAGCTAAAAGGATTCCATTCATATCTTGAAGCCAGAAATATCCACTATTATCATATTGGATTTTATTTACGATAGTCTTTGCAATCTCTTTATTTTCTAAATCAAGTGTTGTTAGATAATCTCCTGTCATCATAGTCCAGTTAAATGGTTTGAAATGATAGCTATAAGATATTTTTTTCTCTAGTTTTTTTGTTACTGGGTTATCCCAATGATACTCTACAAACCCCCCTCCAGCTTTTGCCTTAGCAATTAACTCTTTTACAATTTCAACCCCATTTTTATCTTTTATATTATAGATGTCTTTACCTTTTAGGTGAGGTTTTGGAGGAATTGTTATAACTTCACCCTTCATCGTATAGACAGAGAAGTAGCCTCTACCTTTGTTATATCTATATTTACTAATAAGGCTCTCTAAACCATTTTTAAGATCTTGAGGTTCTAGTTTATACTGATTCTCATAATAAAAACTCTCAAGCATAAAGATAAAATCTTTTGTTTTATCAATTAGAGGCTGTTTTACATCTTTCATTGAGTTTATGATAGTTTGATATGTCAAATCTACATTTGCTTTTAATTTCTCTTTTCTCTTTTTTATTAGATTTGCTCTATACTCTTTAATACTCTCTTTGTTGCTTTTGATTGTATGGCTGATACTAAAGTATGTATTTGTAACTAGAGCAATAAATACTATAATCATAGTTACAAGAGTAATTTTTGTTTTGATTTTCATATTTTTTAACAAGTCTATCCTTTGTTATATAATCGTAATTTAGGTGAAAAAATAAAATATTTTTTTACAATTTATCAATCACCTCTTCACATATTTTTATCACTTCGTTAAACTCTTCAGACTGTTTATAACGATTCTCTATTTGAGTGAAGCGTTCCCCCTCGATTTTGTCAATATTTTGATTTATAAAGCTTTTTATTCTCTTGCCACTCTCTAAATCATTTTTGATAGATTGAATCTGATACTCAATTGAGTGTTTAAATGGCTCTTCTATCTTTACAGCTTTTAAGATAATCTGATTTATTATAAACTCTAGTGAGTTAATATCCTCATTTATCTCATCTTTTACATCTTTATAGCTAAGGGCGATATTTGCATTTGATATTAATCTCTCAAGCTCATTTGGAAGTGAGCTATCTACAAAATTTTTAAGAGAGTTGAGCTTTTCCATATCTTTTAGATTTTTAGGACTCTGTTTTATATTTTTGATAACTTTCTTGACAGAGAGATTCTTATCTTTTATTGTTTTAGCCAAATCATTTTTAAACTTTTCAAAATCTTTTTTATCATCAAAAAACTCACCTAAAATATCTAATCGCTTCTTAATATCATCGCAATTACTAGTCTCTTGAATTAGCAATCTCTTTACTAAATCCTGCTCAAATAGATTTAGATTCTCTTTATATGTCTCATCAAAAATTGTTATAGATTCTATATTTTTTTGCGATTTTAAAAACTTATTAATTCTAGTCCCTTCAAACTTATCTGTAATTGGGTTTAAAATCAAGATTTCTAATATGTCGTTTGCAAAACGGCTAATGAGTGGTGTATATGATTTTTTATCATAAGTAAAATCCTCTATTAGGGCTTGAATCTCGAGTTTCAATCTATTTTTAGAGCTTTGTAAACTAGGCAATGCTCTATTTTGAAAAATAATACTCTCTATTAAATCTTTGATTCTATTTTGAATCTCTCTATTTTTCTCTATTGTGATTTTTGAGCATATATCAATAAAGCCATTTATAGATTTTTTATAAAGTTCATCTCTAATATTTACATTTACCTTCTCTGGTTGCTCTATTTTGATACTACCACTGGCTAATTTATTGTGATGTTTATTGATAAGTGCATCATCAATTATTAACGACTTTATCCACTGTTGTGATATTTTATCGCTAATTAATTTATCAATATTATAATTTTGCGAATTTAAATCGTTTGATAATTCATTTAGTTTTTGAATTAGATTATCTCGTCTAGGAAGCCAAAACTCATCTACAAAGTTTAAAAGCTCACCAGTTAGAGACTGCTCTGTCGCATCTATTCTGTTTTTTTGTAGAAATAGAATCAAAAACCTCTTTATATCAGAGATTAATTTATTTAAAATATTTACTAAAATATTGAATCTATCAACATTAAAAAACTCATTTAAACGCTCTAGTATATCCTCTATTCCGCTAGGAAGTGCTAATGCTTTCATCTTATTTAAGCTACTTTTTGAATTAATTACACCATTTGATTCTAAGTAAGCAAGAGGTGAGCCAAAAAAGATATTATTCTCATTATAAATTTTATATTTGACTAATTCATTTTTAAGTAGGTTTTTATACTCATCTATCTCTTTTAAGCTTGTCTTTTTATCGATACCATTTTCAGAGAAAGTTGTATGGACATCTATCTTGTTTCCAAAAATAATCATTTTATCGCTAAGAGATTGACCATACTCATCTTTTGCCTGATTTAAGACATCGACTTGACTCTTGACAAAGCTAACTCTATCAGCGATTGAGACTACAAATAAAATCGCGTCAGCCTCTATCATTTTGTCAATTGCCTGTTTTTTATGAAGTTTTGTAGGTGAATCAAATCCTGGAACATCGTATAAAATAAGATTCTCAAGTGCTTTTAAATTTGATGATTTTATTGAAATCTCTTTTACAGCTCTTGCTATCTCCTCAACTGTAATGTAGTTTTTTATTAAATCTTTTAGATTTTTATCCTCTATTGTGAGCTTCTCTCTACCTAGATATTTAGATAGAGCATCTTTTCTCTCAACTATAGAGATAATATCATCTAAAGTATCACTTCTTGAAACCTCTTCATATCGTCTCTCATCTTTTTCTGCTAGAGTATTTAGGTGATTTTCTATATCTGTAATTGTCAAACTATCAAACTTAGCACCAGAGAAATCTATATAACTTAATAAATCGTTGAATTTTGTAACAAACTCCTCTTTTGAGAAAAATTCAATCTCGGCAATATCTTTTTTACTACTCTCTACTATCGTAGTTGTAAATGTACATCTCTGTTTCGCCTCTGGTAAAAAGTTGGATTTCATTAAGGAGTTTGCAAATGTAGATTTTCCAGCCTTCTCAAGCCCCACAATTGCAACTTCAAATTTATTTTTTTGTAGTTTATCTATATATCTATCTATTTGAGTTTTAAATCTAGTTGTCTCTGTCTCTATATCACTATCTGAAAATTTTAAAAATTTATTTTTAATATGTAAAATATAATCGATTGCTTTTTTTGAGTTTTGTAGTTTTTCTATATACTTTTTTCTATCTTTTTCAAAATTCACCTAAAACTCCTAAATTTTTATGAATTATAACAAATTAAAGATAATAGTAATTTATAAAATGAAATTATATTTAGGAGTAAAAGTTAATCACTTTATATATATTTCTAATTTTTATACTTGAATTAAAAAATAGAAAAATTCACTATAATAGAGTATTATAAATCTTATTTGAAGTGTTTGAAAAGGATAATATATGAAAAAAGAGACTTTGGTAGTAGCTACTCTATTTTTATCTGTTTTAGCATCAAATGGAGCTAATAGCGAAAATAGTAGAATGGCAAAAGAGAGAAGAGATGATTTAAAAACAAATCCAAAAGTTAATATAGAGTTGTTTAATTTAAGAGGATTAAAAAGTAAAAATAGAACAATTACAATTGACCAGAACAGTAACCCTGTTAGTACCTATTTTGAGACTTCAGTTGATGGACAAGAGAAGAGGCATAAAGTAAATAGAAGATTGAAACAGGGGTGGAATCTAGTCTCATTTCCGATAGATAATGTCTCTGTTAAGGGCTTAACTGATAGATTCAATAGTGAGAGACGAAAAATATCTAATATGTTTAGATACGACCCTACAAAGGGGTGGATAAATCTCTATAATGAAAATAGTAGAGAGGTTAGAGATGAAAATGGAAAACTTGCAAATATTCCACCAAATGTTGGAGTCTGGGTAAAGGCTGATGAGGATTTTGAAGTTGATGAGGTTATTGGTTCAATGCCAAGAAGTTCAAGAATGGCATCTCTTGAATCGGCTGAAAATATAGATAATACATTTAAGTGTGAAGTTAAAGATAATGTTGATATGTCACAGACACTCTGGAGTGAGTTAAGACCTCCTATACCGATTGAAGAGATGATATGGGGCGATTTTATCGGTTCGTACGATATAAAATATCATACATATAATGTAGACAATGAGCCTGATAACTTTTATGGAATGCTCTCACTCTTCTCTGATGGGACTTGTGAAGTGCTGGAGTATCTTCATAATAGATGGTACACAGATAGCAATATCGATTTTTCAAAACCGACAGGTTTTACAGATAGGAGCAAATGCTTTTGGGATTATAAAAAGGAGCAACAGTATCTTTGGGTAGATTATGAGACAAATAATGACCAGCATTTAATATCAGCTTCATTTTTAGGTGATGATATTTGGTTTGAGAATAGTACACCAATTAAGAGTGATATTTCACAAGATAAAGAGAAATCACACTATTTTTGGTTAAGTGTTCAAGATAGCTATCCTGAAGATTGGGAACTTGTAAAGTGGCTTGATGAGCCAGTTAATCTTTTGAAAGAGTATATAGATATAAATTCACTCTCACAAGAATCAAGTACAATTCAAGCACCAGATTATATGTTTACATACGGAGGCTATGAAGCTGTTGTTAATGCTTGTAGTGGTTGGAATTTGAGATTACCAACTTTTGATGAAGCTGTTAAAATTTATGAAAATGTTTTAATGGAAGATGAGTTTGGATATTGGGTTGATGGAAATATAGCAATTTACAATGGTGATAAGTATGATACTTTTGAAGCTGATAGCGAGTTTGATGCTATCTGTGTAAATGATAAGTTTATAGGAGAGTTAGAGTAGAGAGAATTTCTCTTTAACTCTATATATGATAATTTGGTGCCTCTTTTGTGATAATTACATCGTGTACATGTGATTCTTTTAATCCTGCACTAGTAATCTCTACAAATTCAGCCCTTTTGAAAAACTCTTCTAAAGATGGAGCACCAACATAACCCATAGATGAGCGAAGTCCACCGATTAGTTGATGAAGTACATCACGAATTCTTCCTCTATATGGAACTCTTCCCTCAATTCCCTCAGGAACTAATTTATCTTGAGCTGTTCCCTCTTGAAAGTATCTATCTGTGCTACCTTTTGTCATAGCTCCGATACTTCCCATACCTCTATATGATTTATACTGTCTACCTTGATACATTACAACTTCGCCAGGTGATTCCTCTGTTCCAGCTAAAAGTGAGCCAACCATAACAGAACTTGCACCAACAGCTAACGCTTTAGCTACATCACCAGAGTATTTGATTCCACCATCAGCGATAACTGGAACACCATACTCTTTAGCGACACTTACACACTCATCAATAGCAGATATTTGTGGAACTCCAACACCAGCAACGATTCTAGTTGTGCAGATACTACCAGGCCCAATACCAACTTTTACCCCATCGGCTCCAGCTTCGATTAAATCTTTAGTAGCTTCACTTGTTGCGATATTTCCAGCAATTACATCTACATCTAAACTCTTTTTAATCATTTTAAGAGTGTTGATAATTCCCTCTGAGTGACCATGAGCTGAATCAAGCACTAAAACATCAACACCAGCTTCAACTAACGCTTTTGCTCTATCTAGTTGGTTTACTCCGATTGCTCCACCTACTCTTAATCTTCCATAATCATCTTTATTTGCATTTGGATACTCTTTTTTCTTCTGAATATCTTTAATTGTGATTAAGCCTTGTAGGTAGTTCTCTTCATCAACAATTGGTAGTTTTTCGATTTTATACTCATTCATAATCTCACTAGCCTCTTCTAGCGTGATTCCTCGCTTAGCAGTTACTAGTGGCATTTTTGTCATTATGCCTTGGATTTTTAGACTCATATCAGATTGAAATCTCATATCTCTATTTGTTAAAATTCCTAAGAGTTTTTTATCTTTATCAACAATAGGAACACCAGAGATTTTATACTCGTCCATGGTTACTTTAGCCTCTGCTAGAGTCTTTTCTGGAGTCATGTAAAATGGGTCAATAATAACACCACTCTCACTCTTTTTTACTTTAGTAACTTGTCTTGCTTGTGATTCTATATCCATATTTTTATGAACAATTCCGATTCCTCCAAGTCTAGCGATAGCAATAGCAGCTCTTGATTCTGTTACTGTATCCATTGCAGCAGAGACAAAAGGAATATTTAAATTTATATTTTTTGTTAATTTTGTAGTTAGGCTAACCTCTTTTGGTAGTACTTTAGAAGCTTGAGGTACTAATAAGACATCTTCAAAAGTTAGAGCTTTTTTTCTAATTCTCATTTGGAAACTCCCTTTTCTTTGAAATTATAATTAATTTTAGTTTAAAAGTGAATAGATAAAAGACATAGTCTAAAATATTTGACTTTGATTTAAAATAAATAAAGTATATTTATGTTTTTGTTAATATTTTTTAATATTATATTAAAATAATTTAATAAATTGGATAAATAAGAGAAGTTATTTTAAACTTCTCTCTAAAGATAGAGCACCATCAAAAAGAGTCTGCTCATCAAAGGCTTTTGAAATTAGTTGAAGTGATAGTGGCATACCATTTTTATCAAATCCCGTAGGAACTGATATTGCAGGAAGACCAGCTAAGTTAGTTGAAATAGTGTAAATATCACTCAAATACATCTCTAAAGGAGATTTTTTACTACCAAACTCAAATGCACTAGTAGGTGAAACTGGAGCTAAAATCAAATCAGCATCTTTGAAAATTTCATCATACTCATTTTTGATAATCTGTCTAACTTTTTGAGCTTTTACATAGTAAGCATCATAATATCCACTACTTAAAACAAATGCACCTAGTAAAATTCTTCTCTTTACTTCATCACCAAAACCCTCTGTTCTTGTATTTTCATACATCTCTTTTAGATTTTTACCATCAGCTCTAAAACCATATTTTACACCATCAAAACGGCTTAGGTTTGCACTAGCTTCAGCAGTAGCTACTATATAGTAAGTTGCAACATGCTGTTTATTATTTAGCATATTTTTATAAACTATTTTATGTCCAGCCTCTTCTAATGCTTTGATAGATGTTCTGATTGAGTTTTGAATTTCAATACTAGCTTCATTTAAATAATTCTCTATCACTGCAATTGTCATTTTCTTATCAGGATTTAAATTTTTGCTAGTTTGAGTATATTCAACATTTGCACTAGTTGAATCTCTTTTGTCATATCCAGATATAATATCATATAAGATAGATGCATCTTCAACATTTTGAGTAAGTGGGCCTATCTGGTCAAGTGAGCTAGAGAATGCCACTAAGCCATATCTTGAAACTCTTCCATAAGTTGGTTTCATTCCAACACACCCACAAAATGAAGCTGGTTGTCTAATAGAGCCACCCGTATCGCTACCAAGTGCTGCGATTGCGATTTTTCCACCAACAGCGGAAGCACTTCCTCCTGAGCTTCCACCTGGGACACAGTTTGAGTTAAATGGATTTAGAGTCTTCCCATAGAAACTATTCTCTGTTGAGCTTCCCATAGCAAACTCGTCCATATTTGCTCTACCAAAAGGGCTTAAGTTGTTAGCTAACATATTCTCAACAGCACCAGCGTTATATGGTGATTTATACCCTTGTAAAATCTTACTAGCACAAGTGATGTCCCAATCTTTTACATTGATGTTATCTTTTACCAAGATAGGAACACCCTCGCCACTTTCATAAATTTCACTATCTGTTAACTGCTCTATATAAGCACCTAGCTCTTTTTTTTCGTTGATTTTTGCTTTTAAATCTTGCTTTAAATTTGGAAGTTCTTCTTTAGGTAGTGCTAAAGCCTCTTTTAGAGTAATCAATTATTATCCTTTCTGAAGTAGAAATATTTGAGTTTTATATTTATAAAATTATAGTATCTAAAGCCTTAAAACTTTAAAAATAGCTGTTTTTGAGTGAGAGCTAAAAGAGTCTTAATCTTTTAGCTTTTTAGTTTTTGCCTTTACAAAAAAGATTCCAATAGCTGTTGCTACTAATATTAAAAAGACTGTAAATAGAACAAAACTAAACTCAACTGGCTCATTAAAATTCATAATTACGCCTCTACAACACTAGAGCATCTCTCACATAGTGAATCAGCCTCTTTAGAGTTTAGTTTCCAGCATCTAGGACACTTATGCTCTTTTGCAAAAAATACAACAAAGTTATCCCCATCTACTGTAAAGTTTCCAAGCTCATCGCTTAACTCTTCAGTTATTAAATCACTTACGATAAACCAATCAGCTCTTTCTGTCTTAGTCAACTCTTTAAACTCATTTGAATCTGTGTAGATTACAAGCTCAAGAGTAGATTTAATCTTTTTATCTTTTTTAAGTTTATCTACAATTTCAGAGAATTTATTTTTTGATTCTAAAAAGTAATCTATTTTTATATCTGATTTTACTTCAGGAATCGATTCATAAACTAAATCAAATACATCGTCCATACCATTTTTTATAACGCTTGGAGATTTTTCGAGAACTTCATCGATTGTATAAGTTAAAATTGGTGCAACTAAGCCTAAAAGCGATTTTAAAATCACAGCCATAGTGCTTTGAGTTGCTATTCTCTCTTTAGAATCTGCTCCATTACAGTATAGATTATCTTTTGATACATCGATATAGATTCCACTAAGCTCATTTACAATAAAGTTATTTAGTAGGTGAAGCCCTTTTGAAAATTCATAATTTGTAAAATTCTCATGCACAGCATCTAGTGACTCTTTAGCACTTGTCAAAATCCACTTATCAAGTTTTCCTAAATTATCTAACTCTATTTTTTCCAATCCATCGATATTTGCAAGTAAGATTCTAAATGTATTTCTAAGTTTTCTATACTGCTCTGCAATCTGTTTTAAGATATTGTCAGAGATTTTTAAATCGCCTTGATAATCACTCATAGCAACCCAAAGTCTTAAAATCTCACTTCCATACTTTTTCATAACATCAGCTGGAGCAACAACATTTCCTTTAGATTTACTCATCTTCTCACCCTTTTCATCAACAGTGAATCCATGAGTTAAAATCGAACCATAAGGAGCTTTGCCATTTACTGCACAGCTAACTAAAAGAGAGCTTTGAAACCAACCTCTATGCTGGTCACTTCCCTCAAGATATAAATCAGCTGGTGCTTTAGCTGTGTTATAGGCATTTGAGTTTAGAACTGCATTCCAAGTTGAACCACTATCAAACCAAACATCTAAAATATCTAAAACTTTCTCTAAATTATCAGGGTTTAATCCACTAGCTGGGTGTAGTAAATCTTTAATTTCAAGTGACCACCAAGCGTCAGCTCCTTTTTGTTCAAAAATCATAATTAAATAGTTTAATACTTTCTCATCAAAAACAGGCTCACCAGTTGTCTTATCTCTGAAAAATGCGATAGGAACACCCCAGTCTCTCTGTCTTGAGATACACCAATCTGGGCGATTCTCTATCATAGATTTTAATCTATTTTTTCCACTCTCTGGGTAGAATTTTGTATTTTCAATCTCTGATAGTGCAATCTCTCTTAGAGTCTTATCTTCATCCTCAATTTTTTTATCAAGAACTATAAACCACTGTTTAGTTGCTCTAAAAATTACAGGTTTGTGAGTTCTCCAGCAGTGTGGGTATGAGTGGCTAATATCCTCTTTTTTCAGTAGAGAATCACCTAAGAGTTCTAAAATTTTATCATTTGCATCAAATACATTTAGACCGATAAACTCATCTGTCTTTGGAAGTAGGTTTAATCTATTTAGAGTCTCATCATAACAGCCTGAATCATCAACTGGCATAATAACTTCTAAATCATATTTCAGTCCAGCTCTATAATCATCTTCACCATGTCCAGGGGCTGTATGAACTGCACCAGAGCCACTCTCCATAGCGACATGCTCACCTAAAATTATTTTAGATTCTCTTCCATTTAGTGGATTTATAGCGTGTAGATTCTCAATCTCTTTTGCTAAGAAAGTTTTGCTAACCTCGCCTTTTATAACCTCTTGTTCAACTAGTGAGTTAAAAAGTGCTTTGGCAACAATAAAACCATCAGATGTTACTACATACTCCTGCTCAGGATTTAGTGCGATTCCAGAGTTTGCTGGAAGTGTCCAAGGAGTTGTTGTCCAGATTATAATACTTGCATTTTCAACTTCCAATTTAGCTAAAGCTTCACTATTTAATTTGAAAGCTACAAAAATTGATGGAGATATTTTATCTTCATACTCTACCTCGGCTTCAGCTAGTGCTGTTTTAGCTGCCCAAGACCAATAAATTGGTTTTTTTCTCTCAACTAAAAGCCCTTTTTTTGCAATATCAGCTAGAGTTTTGTAAATATCAGCTTCAAATTTAAATTCCATAGTTTTGTAAGGATTCTCAAAATCACCCAAAACCCCTAAAGTTTTAAACTCTTTTTTCTGAATATCTATAAATTTTCCAGCGTGTTCTCGGCAAAGTCTTCTAATCACCTCTTTAGGTAGAGTATCTTTTTTCTTTTTACCTAGTTTCTCTTCAACTTTTTGTTCAATTGGTAGCCCATGACAATCCCAACCTGGGACATATTTAGCTCTTTTACCATTGAAGTATTGAAATTTAACAATAATATCTTTAAGTACTTTATTTAGTGCATGTCCAATATGAATATTTCCATTTGCGTATGGAGGACCATCATGTAGAGTAAAATCTTCGGCATTTTCTCTATTTTTAATCATCTTTTCATAGACATCTCTCTCGTCCCAATTTTTATATTTTTTTGGTTCATTTTGAGGTAAATTTCCTCGCATTGGGAATGTTGTTTTTGGAAGAAGTAGCGTATCTTTATAATCCATAAATTCTCCTCGATTTTAAAACTATTTATTATATTTCTCAAATTAATATCTATCTATATCATTAATGTTTTGAAAAAATTGTTGAAATTCTATCTAATTAGGTTTTAATAAGTGGTTAAGTTAAGAAATAATGATTTTTAAAAAAGTGAAGAGAAAAAAAGAAAAAAAGAGGGATTGAAAAAGTAGGTTTTATATATTACTTATAGTAACCTGCACCTACAAAATAATCACCTAAACCTTTAACAAAAGATGTTTTTGGTTTGTCTTTCCAAGGATAATTTACCCAACCTTCTCCAGCTGCTGAAGTTTTTGCCATATCAGCTGTCCAAGTATATTTCGATAAGTCTTTACCAGTTAACGCAGGTTTTGCACCATGAGCAACAACAGCACCTTTCATGTCAAAAGAAAAAACATAAAGGTCATACTTATTAAATTTACCACCATTGATTGCTTTTACGCACTCTGCTTTCCCTTTGCTTGAACAAAAATCGTAAGCTTCATTTACAAGTTTTGTAGCATCTGCTGCTTTGTCTGCTAAAGCCGATGTTGCAATTAGTGCAGCCGTTGATAAAACGATAGCTAATCTTTTCATTTATAAACCCCTTAAAAATAAGTAAAAGTTATCTGTTAACTCTTGCTTTGTATAATTCTAGTCTATAAATTTACTCTTTGTAGCATTTTTGATATAAACTTTTTTGAGATTAAAATTTGTGTTACTAAATTACACATTTATTTTAAGAATTTATTTCGCATTAGTTTTGATTTTTTGTTATAATTTTTAAAAAAAGGCAATTTTTCATGAATACATTAATAACCATCTCAAAAGAGTTTAAATTAAATGATATATTTTTATCATATATAAAACGAGAAGCTAAGAGTAATCTAACTCAAATTGATAGATATGAGATTTTAGATTCAATAGATGAGTTAGATATTGATGATGTATTTAAGAGTGATAATATGATTTTTGTCATTAAGGATAATTTGAAAGAGAGGCTCTTTTCTATATTATCTAAAAAATGTAGTGTAAATTTAATCTCAAAAGATGGTTTGAATCTGCCATCAAATCTATACACTTCTAGTGAAAACTCTTATGTTTTTAATTATGAAGATAGATTAATTAATGTTATTATTGCCAAATCTAATAGAAAATTGCCTCCCTTTTTACTAAATAACAAAAAAGTATCAACAACACTAAATGTCTTTGGAATCGATGAAGATTCTATAAATCTACTCCTCTCAGGAGTAGCTAAAGAGTATGAAGCTGATATATACTCTTATGAGTTTGTTCAAGGTTGGAGCAAAGTTTTTGTAAAAGCTAAAAATTTTGGAAGAATTAGCTCTTTTGTAGATGAGGCTAAAGATATTTTTCCAGATAAAGTAGTTGCTACAGAGAATATAATAGAGTATATAATTGAGAGATTTTCTCAAAATGGGAAAATTTTAGCAATTTCTGAATCATGCACTGGTGGAATGCTCTCATCTATGTTTGTAAAAGAATCAGGCTCTAGTGAGATTTTTGAAGGTGGACTTGTAACATACTCAAATAAGATAAAAAATGCTTGGCTTAGTGTTAAAAATGAAAATTTAGAACACTTTGGTGCAGTTAGTGAAGCTGTGATAAAAGATATGTTAGAGGGAAGCATAAAAGTCTCTGGTGCAAATTTAGCAGTGGCGATTAGTGGAGTAGCTGGTCCAAATGGGGGAACAGTCTCTAAACCTATCGGAACAGTTTTTATTGGAGTTAGAGACGAAGAGGCACAAAAAGAGTTAATTAGTAGGGTTAATTTAGATGGAGATAGAAATTATATTCAAGAACAAGCCTGTTACATAGCAATTATGATGCTTTTAGAAGTGGCTAAAGATGGGCTTTTCTAAAAATAAATGAAAAAAAAATGATAAATTTAAAAAAAATCATTGACAAATAATACTTTTTCCCCTATAATTTCACCCGTGCTTATGAAGAAACGAAGAGTTTCTCAATAAGAGGGTTGACTTATTAGCTCAGCAGGTAGAGCAACTCCCTTTTAAGGAGTGGGCCGTTGGTTCGAATCCAACATAGGTCACCAGTTTGTTCACGGTCGATTAGCTCAGTTGGTAGAGCGCCACCCTTACAAGGTGGATGTCAGAAGTTCGAGTCTTCTATCGACCACCATTTAATATTTTTTAGATTTTTGTGCGGTGGTAGTTTAGTTGGTTAGAATACCGGCCTGTCACGCCGGGGGTCGCGAGTTCGAGTCTCGTCCGCCGCGCCATATCTAAAAATTTTAAAATGACTTATTAGCTCAGCAGGTAGAGCAACTCCCTTTTAAGGAGTGGGCCGTTGGTTCGAATCCAACATAGGTCACCATTTACTTATAAAATGTTAATTTTTAAACTAGAATATAACTATATTTGACCCCATCGTCTAGTGGCCAAGGACCCCGCCCTTTCACGGCGGTAACAGGAGTTCAAATCTCCTTGGGGTCGCCACTAAGTTGGTCGATTAGCTCAGTTGGTAGAGCGCCACCCTTACAAGGTGGATGTCAGAAGTTCGAGTCTTCTATCGACCACCATTTGAAAAGTCAAAAATAGTATATATCTAAAATTGTTGTGCGGTGGTAGTTTAGTTGGTTAGAATACCGGCCTGTCACGCCGGGGGTCGCGAGTTCGAGTCTCGTCCGCCGCGCCACTAATTTTTTCTTCATTTTAAATCAATCAAATTTTTTTATTAATGTTATTTTTTAATAATTAGAGTATTAAATTTATATTTCTTTAGCTCTTTTAAGACACTTTTGATATAAAATATTATCAAACTATTTTCATGGAGATATTTTTGGAATATGTAGATTTAAAATTAATCGATATAAATCAAGAGAATCAAAAAAATTATATTTTTACTGAACTATTAAAAGAGAGCAAAACTAGAATAGTTGTAGTTTTAGGCTCAGCTGGTAGTGGTAAAACAACTATACTAAAAAAGTATCAAAAAAACAATCAAAATAGTAGATATTTATCTGTTAAGAGTTTTATTAAAAGTAATAATTTTAATAAATTAAAAGCTAAAAAAATAGTCTTATTAGATGGTTTAGATGAGTATAGAGCTGTTGAGAGTGATAAGAGTTATGTAACAGAGGAGTTAGGGGTTCGAATCTATGAGCTATTAGAAGAGAAAGAGAATATAGAAAAAGTTGTCATTACTTGTAGAGAGCTTGATTGGTTTGGAGATAGCGATAAAAATGCTCTAAAAGATGGGATAGATGAAAATGTTGAGCTTTATAAAATAGATATTTTAGATTATGCTAAAAAGTTGGAGTTTTGTAACTATTATGAAGTAGATAATAGAGAAGATTTTTTAGATACTTTTGCTCATTATGGATTTTTAGAGAATCCTCAAATGTTTGTAATGTGCTTAAGTTTATACAAAAATGATGGTTTTAAAAATAAAATAAATAGTAAAAGTGATTTATATAGATATTTTATTGAAAATGTTAGAGAGAAAAATAAAAACTATAAAAATAATAAGTTAAACTCTTTAACAAAAAAAGAGTTATTTGAGTATAGTGGATACTTAGCTTGTTACTATATACTATTTGAGATTGATATATTTGATTCTAGCTCCATAGAGGATATTGTTTCAGAAGAGTTTGAGCAAGAGAAAATAGAGATAGTTTTAAAGACAAATCTATTTGATAATGCTTCTTTCATTCACAGAACGATAGCAGAGTATCTATGTGCAAACTTTATCTACAGTTATATTTTAAAAGAGCAGTGTGAAGGGTTTACTTTTGAGAGAGTAAAAAATTTATTTATAAAAAACAATAGAGTTTTTACAGAGTTAAGAGCTACTTATTCGTGGCTCTGTGCCTTATCTAAAAATCAGAAACTAATTGAGATAGATTCATATTATCAAGCTGTTTATGGGGATAATTCTAACTTCTCTTTGGAACTTAAGAAGTTAGTTATTTTAGCTGTCAAAAAATACTCTAAAGAAAATCCACACTTTTACAGCTTTAGTTTAGCTAACTCGCTAGATAGTTTTTATCAAAATGAGCTTGATGAATTTTTAATATCGGAGTTTGAAGAAGCTATAAATTTAGGTTATAAATACTTCATTATGGACATTTTAACCTCGGAAAATGAAATATCTAAAAAAATAGAGCAGTACTTAAAGAGTTTAGTTATTAAAAGTAATAGTGGAATATCTTTAAATATTATTAGATATTTCTCTAGTGATATAGAGTTTTTAAAAAATATTTTAGAGCAGATAGTAAGTAAAGAGATAGATGATGAGGATAATAGCTTAAAAGATTCTATTTTAGACTCTCTATATCCAAAGCATATAACTGACTTGGAGATAGTGGAGTATTTAAAATTATATAATCAAGGTAGAGATAGTTTAAGATTTCAATTGAGATTTTTATATAAAGCAGGTTATAAAAGCAAATTTGATTTAATTGATAAAATATATAAAAGTGAAATTTTTAATAACTCAAATAGTGACCTTCTATTAACAAATTCTTCATTTAATTCTCATATTGAAAATATAAAAAAATTTATAAAAAATTATTTTGTAGAGACAATTTTGAAATTTGAAAATGAACTTGATGCAGAGCAAATATTTGAAATATTGATTTATTTTTATCAAAATTATTACAAAGAAGAATATGAAACTATTGATTTTAGTTTATATAATATAGAAAATATTAAAAAGGATAACTCTCAAAAATTTCAAAGATTAGCAAATGAATTATATAGTTTGTATGTTAATTATTTAATTGATGAAAAAGAAAAATATTTTTATCAAGAATTTTATCGATATAGTGCAATTTTTAATTTAGCAGAACCAAATAATAAAAAAGAAATTTTGTTAAATGTTATAGAGGGTGTAGATAGTAGTAAATGTAGAGAAGATATTTTTTATAGTTATTTATATCTTTCTACTAAAGAAGAAGTTCAAAATAGTTCAAGAATTAAAGAGTTAGCTCAAAAATTTGATTTTGAAAAGCAATTAAACAATTATCTAAATCCTCCTAAAAGAAAAAAACTTGATTGGGAAATTAAACATGAAAACAGAATAAAGGAGATTGATAAAAACAAGAGAGAAGAAATAGAGAAAAATATTTTATATTTTAAAAATAGAAGTGATAAGGAAATAGAACAGAGTTTAAATGATTTGATTTTTATATCCAAACTTATCTATATTGAAGTAGAGAGTTGGAAAAATCATATAGATAAGTCTACTTTTGAGAGATTAAAGTCTGTTTTAAGAGAGGTTATTTATAAAAACTCTTTTGATGCTAAATATTTAACTCTTAAATCTTTGGTAGAGAGTGATAATGATTTAAATATAGATTTAATATATTATGTTTCCCTCTATTTAAATAGAGATGTAGATATTTTTGATGTAGAGTTAACAAAATATCTATATATAAATATTATGCTTCGCTCTTTTGTAATTAATATTCCAAAAACAGATTATAGTGAGCTTTTAGAGCAAAAAGAGATTGATTTTTGCAAAAAAACCTTGAAAGAGTATGTAAAGTTAAAAATGCAAAAATATTTACCATTTCTAGGGAATCTATATAGTTATATAGAGCAAGATGAAGATTTGCAGAATTTAAAAAATATTGCACATTTTTGCAAATCTAATTTAAGTAGAGCTATTGATTCTTGTATAGAAAAAATTTTGATTACTTATAATTTTAATTTGAAAAATAGTGATTTAGAGCAGATAAAAGCATTTTATGACTTTGAATCAAAAAAAGATATTCCAAAAGGATTTAATTTAAATGAGCAAAATCAAAATGTTATAAAAGCAATTTTAGCTATTAAAAAAGATGATAAAAGTAAGTTTTCTATCGATTTGGCTAGTGATTTGTATCGATATTTAAACAATTCTATTAGAGAGTTAGATATAAAAGTTAAAATAATAGATTTTATGATGAGTATATTTAATAGCGAAAAATTGATAGAGCATCATAATGGTCTACAATCAAATAGAGATGAGTGTGCAACTTTTTTAAGGGGAAATGCTTTAGATATTTTGAGTATAGAGGAGTTGGAAGAGTTATATAAAACCCATAAGAGTGATATTTGGACAGATTCAATAAAATATAAAATTGAGATTAATAGGCAAAAAGAGATTGATAGAGAGAGAAATATATTTAGCTCTTTAGAAGAGGTTAAAAGCTTTATTTTAAGCTCAAAAGTAGTTACTAAAGAGAATTTTTTCTTAGATGTATATTATAAGTTATTGGATTTAAAACAGAATATTGAAGATAATAGAGACAATGAAAAAAATGCTTTTTATAATCAAAAAATAAATAAGGCAGAGAATCCAAAAGTTGAAAACTCTTGTAGAGATATAGTAATGCAGAGATTAAAAGATAGATATTTAGATTTAGAAATTACAAAAGAGAAGGAAGAGGCAGATAATAGAGTTGATTTAAATATAAAACATAAAGACAATTTAGAGTTTGAAGTTCAAATAGAGTGTAAAAGAGATGATAATAAAAATATATATGCTGGAGTTAAAGAGCAGTTAATAGATAAATATTTAAATTCAAAAGTAGAGTATGGAATCTATCTAGTTTTTTACTTTGGGGCTAAAAAGAGTTTAGATATTGAAGAGTTTAAGCAAAAACTATTAAGTGAAGTTCCAGCAGAGTATAGAGAGAAGATAAAAATTATAGTTATAGATTTAAGAATATTAGAGAAAAATTAAATTTTCTCTAATATTCTCTCGACAATCTCTTTAGGATTTTGAGCTTTATATATCGGTCTTCCAACTACAATAAAATCGACTAAATTCTGCTTTGCAACCTCTATTGTAGCAACTCTTTGCTGGTCGCCACTATCTTCGCCAAATGGTCTAATACCAGGGCAGAGTGTTATAAAGTTTTCATTTGTGATTTTTTTGATAGCTTTTGATTCAAAGCTAGAGCAGACAACCCCATCGATTCCATTTTCACTTGAGAGTTTTGCAAACTCATCTGCTTTTGTATTAATATCTTTTTCATAAATAGATTTAAAATCACTATCACTAAAGCTAGTAAGAGCTGTCACAGCTAAGATAAGAGGCTTTTTTTCTATACTTTTTAATCTAGTTGTAACCTCTTGCATAGCTTTGCTTCCAGCACTTGCATGAATATTAAACATATCGATTCCAAGTTTTGCAATCTCTTCACTAGCATCAGCCATTGTATTTGGAATATCATAGAGTTTTAAATCTAAAAATATTTTAAAATTTGGATTTATATTTTTTATCTCATCTAAAAAATTCACTCCATCTCTTATAAAGCTTCTAAGTCCAACTTTTAGCCAAACATTATCAAAACTCTTTATATCTTTTATAATTTTGAGATTTTCTTCTTTTTTATTTAAATCAAGAGCAACACAGAGTTTCAATCTATCCCCTTTTTATAGAATCTAAAACACCATTTACAAACTTAGATGAGTTTTCATTTCCAATATCTTTAGTAATCTCAATAGCTTCGTTTATAATTACAGCTTCATCAACTTCTGAAAATAAAATTTCATAGACACCAAGTCTTAAAATAGATTTTTCAATATTTCCAATTCTCTCAAAACTGTAATGCTCATTTAGTTGTGAAATTATTTTATTATCAATTGCCTCTTTATTATCAAGAACTCCATTAAATAGAAGTTTTGCAAAATCTTTCTGTTTGTTTCTAATCTTTTTATCTTCTAACATATCATCGATTATATTTACAATATTATCATTTCCAAGCTCATGGGCATAAAGTAGCCCAACAACACACTCTCTTACTTGATGTCTAGTTGCCAAATTCTATCCTTAAATATTTTTATATAGATTAATCATCTCAATCAAACCTGTCATCGCTTCAAAACCTTTATTTCCAACTTTACTACCAGCTCTCTCGATTGCTTGTTCTATCGAATCTGTTGTTAATACACCAAAAGTAACAGCTTTTCCATATTTTAAAGTTACATTTGCGATTCCCTTTGTAGCCTCAGCAGATACATAATCAAAGTGTGGAGTTGAGCCTCTAATTACAGCACCTAAACAGCATATACCATCATATTTACCAGTTGCTAAAACTTTGTCTAATGCAAATGGAAGCTCAAATGCACCAGGAACTAAAATCAAATCTATATTTTTCTCATCTCCACCATGTCTTACAAAAGAGTCTTTAGCACCCTCAACCAATCTATCTGTAATAATATGATTAAATCTAGCATTTATTATAGCTACTCTCTCATTACCTGATAAGTTTAAATTTCCCTCTATTATATTCATGTTAATACCTTCTGTTTTATTGATTGAATTTTAATTAAAAGTTGCTAAATTTAGACTTTATAGGGAGTTTGAAAATATTTATAGTTTAATTTACCCTCAAAACTAAAATACCACTTTGATTTTTATTATCTAATAGATATTGATAGAGACTTTTTTTTGAAATTAGCACTTTTTTATGTTTTGAACTAGCGTGAAGCAGGTGAAGTTTAGAATCTCTCCAGATAGCAAAGCCAATATGAGATATATCTAAGTTTTTGATTTTTGTTGTGATAGCGATAATATCACCCGATTTAATTCTCTCTATTTCATCTTTTAGATTCTCTTTTTTTATATAAAAATACTCTTTAGAGTTTATCTCTTTCTCAATTTTTTGAATCTCTTCTATTTGTTTTATTTTAGGGTAGAGTTTTATGTTTTTAGAGATAAATGAGATATTTTTACTATAAACCTCAGAGTTATTAAAATCTCTCGTAATATCTCTTAAAAAGCCATTTTGTTGATTGTTATCTATCCAGCTTAAAAAGTAGTGATTTCTTGATAGATAGCCATCAATTAAGCCATTTTTATATCTAATATTTGTTAGAGTTTTATTAAAATCTTTTGGAGTTTTAGAGAGATGTTTTGCAAGAGAGTATTCAATAAAAGTTACACAGTCTAATCTATCTAAATCGATAATTAATCTCTCTTTAGAATCTGATTCTAAAACATTTGAAACATACTCTCTATCTAAAAACTCAAGAGCTATATCTATAATATCAGCTTTAATAAAACTGCATAATAAAAAAGTAATTAATATATATTTCACTATCTAACCCCAATTAAAATTGTTAATTTGATTTAATAGCTTTAGTTTGATTTTTATAAATTATATTAAAAAGTAAGTTGTTTGATTGTTAAACAAAATTAAGTGGTGGGCTCTACAGGATTTGAACCTGTGGCCAACCGGTTATGAGCCGGTTGCTCTAACCAACTGAGCTAAGAGCCCTTAATTTTGTATTTGGAATTATACATAAAAATGAAACGAAAAGCAAGTAAATTCTCAAAAATTCCAAATAAAATTAAAAAATTTACAAAAGAGCTTCCTCCATAACTAAAAATAGGTAGAGGAATTCCCACAACAGGGGCAAATCCTAAAGTCATAGCAATATTGACACTCATGTAAATAAAGAGCATAATGGAGAGAGCCGAGGCAAAGACTTTGATAAAATAGTCATTTTTAACTAAATAGTTAATACTCATCAAGTGTAAAATCAGCATTGCATAGATAGCAATCAAGATACAAGCACCCCAAAATCCAAATCTCTCAACAAAATAGGCAAATATAAAATCGCTTGTTGCAATTGGTAGAAATTTTAGTTGTGCTTGTGTTGCAGCATCTTTATCTTTTCCATAGAGTCCACCACTTCCGATAGCGATAATTGATTGCTGAACATGATAGTTTGGTTTTTCACTCAAAAAATCTTTGATTCTCTTCTTTTGATAATCGTGTAGATTTGAGTAGAGAAATGGAGCTGATATTGAGATAGTTAGAATAATAGTTGTCCAAATTTTCCAGTTAACTCCAACAATTATTAAGACTCCTGCACCAACTAAAAGCAGTATCAAAGCAGTTCCTAAATCAGGCTCTCTTAATATCAAAAAAAATGGCAATACTATAAAAAAGCTAATTTTGAGAAAATCTTTTAAGTTATAACCACCTTTTGGTGGTGGATTTGAGTGAATTAGATAAGAAATCATTAATATAAAAGCTGGTTTTATAAGCTCACTTGGCTGAAGAGTAAAGTTTATAAAGGGAATATCAAGCCATCTTTTAGCTCCTAGTTTGCTAACACCAAAAAACTCAACCATCAATAAAAGAGCGATATTAATCCAATATATAAGAGGTATTAGCCAACTAAAACGGCGAATTGGTAGTATAAAAAAGAAAAAAAATAGAACAACACCGACAGTTACATAAATACTCTGTTTAGTAGCTAGTGTCTCACTTATCTCTGAGACTAAAACCATAGAGACTACGATTAAAGGTATTATTAAAAAAAGCGTTACAAAGTCAAAATGAGTTATAATTCTTCTATCAATTCCAAACAAACAAAACTCCAAAGTAGGTTAGATGAAAGTATTAAAACTATCCGTAAACGAGACAGATAGATTAGATAAATTTTTAGCAAAGAGACTTGAAGTTTCAAGAAATCAAGTATCTAATTTAGTAAAAAATGGTTATGTCAAAATAGATGGAATCATTGTACAGAAAAGTGGCTTAAAACTAAAAATAGATAATTTAGTAGAGGTGAGTATTCCTGAGCCTGAAAAGTCTGAAAAGGTAGAGGTCGATTTTGATGTTGATATTATCTATGAAGATGATGATATTTTAGTTGTGAACAAACCGATAAATTTAACTGTTCATCCAGCACCATCGGTAAAAGATGCAACGCTAGTTGATTGGTTAAAGTCTAAAAACTACTCTCTCTCAACAATATCAGGAGAGGAGCGACACGGTATTGTGCATAGATTAGACAAGGGTACATCTGGTGCAATGGTTGTTGCTAAAAATAATAAAACACATGAGTTTTTATCAAATCAATTAAAAGATAAGAGTATGGGTAGATACTATTTAGCTCTTATTGATTTGCCATTAAAAGAGAATATAGAGATAGATAGAGCTATTGGTAGAAATCCAGCTAATAGATTAAAAATGGGTATTGTAAATAGAGGAAAAAGTGCTAAGAGTAGATTTATAAAATTAGCTACATCTAGTAATAACTTTGAGTTAATATCAGCCAAGCTCTACACAGGTAGAACACACCAAATAAGGGTGCATTTAAGCTCTATATCAAGGCATATTTTAGGTGATAGTTTATATGGGTTTAAGAGCCATCTTGCTAAAATCAATAGAGTTTTTTTACACTCATATATTTTATACCTCAAACACCCAAATGGAGAAAATTTACAATTTATTGCACCAATTTCTGATGATATAAACGATTTTATAGATAGATATTTTGATACGGAGATAGTAAATGAGAAGATTGACCCTAATTTTATTACCAATAGTTTTAGTAATTTTTAGTGCTTGTTCAAAGAGTGAGACAGTCAGACCAAATTTTGATGAAGAGTTAACAAGAGTAGATGGTTTAAGAACTATCAGTGATATAAATTCAATCGCTTTTGAGTGGCAACCTGTTAGGGATTCTAAAATAAAGGGTTACTATCTATACAGAGGCGAAGAGAATAAGTTAAAAAGAGTTGCCAAGATAGATGATAAATTTACATCTCACTATGTAGATACAGATTTAAAACCAAATACGCTCTATAAGTATCAAATTTCAACTTTTAGTGATAAGTTTGAATCTAAACCGAGCAATCTAGTGAGCGTAAAGACTCTAAGACCTCTTGAGTCAGTTGTCTTTTTAAAAGCTATTGAGAATCTTCCAAGAAAAGTAAAATTAATATGGAGACCACACAGTAACCCTAGAGTTGAGAGCTATATTATTGAGCGAAAAACTATGGAATCTAACAAGTGGAATATAGTTGGTAAAATTAAAAATAGATTACAAGTTGAGTATATAGATTCAAATTTAAAAGATAATACTATCTATAATTATAGAGTGAAAATAGAGACTTTTGATAAGTTGATTTCTATGCCTAGTCAAGTTGTAAAAGCCAAAACAAAACCACTCTTACCAGTTGTTAAAAATCTACAAGCTACAACAAATAAGCCAAATGTCATTGTGTTAAAGTGGGACGATATAAACTCAAGTGAACTTGGTGCTTATAACCTTTATAGAAGTGATAATATAACAAATGGATTTAAGCTCTATAAAAAAATTAATGGCGTGAATTTCACAGACACAATAAACAAGCCAAAAGCTATTAGATTTTATAAAATATCTGCTGTTGATAAAGAGAATATTGAAGGTTTACTTACATCAACTCCTGTTATGGGTGTAACTTTAGATGTTCCAGCATCACCGATAGTTAATCAAGCTAAAGTCTCAACTCAAGAGATAATTATCAGTTGGGATAGAGGTGATGAGAGAGCCAAAAAATATATAGTAAATAAAAAAGAAGAGGGCTGGGGTGGCAAAAAGTATGAGTTTGTAAATATCGAAGATAGTAGTTTTATAGATAGAGATATAAAAGCTGGTGTTATCTACACTTATATTATAAGAGCTGTTGATGAGTTTAACTTAATCTCAAATCCATCTGTTGAGATAAAAGCTCATATCCCAAAAAAGAGATAAAATGCCACATATTTTAATACAAGAGCAAGAGTTAAATAGAGATTTAGATTTTAAAAATAGTGATGTTTTTACCTTCAAGGCTAAAGGCGAGATAGATTTAATTGGTGTTTCGCTCGAGGGTGAAGAGTTTTTACTAGCTCAAAGAGAGAAAAATGGAAATACTCTAATAAAGTATGACAAAATCACTAGAAGCTCAAACCTAAATCTTTTAAAAGAGGCTCTCCAGAAGTTTGCTAAATTTAGTAATGCTAATGTGATTCGCTCAAATATAGCTCAAAAGAGTAGTGAAAAGATTGTAAAAGAGCTTCGAGATATTAAGTTTTTTGAGAGAGAGTTTCAAACAGATAAGGAGATTTGGATTGAGATAGGTTTTGGAACAGGTAGACATATTCTACATCAAGCCAAGAAAAATCCAGATATTCTATTTATCGGTATTGAGATTTACAAACCCTCAATCGAAACTCTCTCTAAACATATAAAGTTAAATGAGATAGATAATATTTTGATAGTTGATTATGATGCGAGGCTCTTTTTAGAGTTTATTCAATCCAACTCAGTTGGAAAGATATTTGTACACTTTCCTGTCCCTTGGGATAAAAAACCTCATAGAAGAATCTACTCAATCGATTTTTTAAATGAAGCTATTAGAGTGCTTAAAAAAGATGGAAATTTAGAGCTTAGAACCGATAGCCAAAAATATTTTGACTACTGCCTTGAGCTATTTTTTAAATTTAATAAGATAGATTTTCAAATCAAAAAAAATATAGATTTGGAAATATCTAGCAAATATGAAGATAGATGGAAGAGACAGAATAAAAATATATATGATTTAACTCTAACAAATTTTGAAATATCTGAAAATATAGAGCTTAAAGAGGATTTTGAATTTGATTTTGAGATAGATTTTGAGAAGTTACATAACAGTTTTGAAAATAGTTCGTTAAAATTTGAAGATTTTATAATCCATTTGGAAAAAATATATAAAATAGATGATAAAAGTGGCTTAATTAGAGTAACTCTAGGAAGTTTCAACAGACCAGAGTGTAAATATATCTATATAGAAGATAATAAAATTAGATATTTTAGAAGTAAGCCAGTATTATCAAAAGCAAATATATCAGCTCATCAAAATTTAAAAGAGTGGTTTAGGAAACATGGATAAAGCGATAGTATCAGCACAAAATATTTACCTATCTTATAATGAGAATGAACCAATTATTGAAAATGCAACTCTAAAAATAAATAAAAAAGATTTTGTATTTATAACAGGACCTAGTGGTAGTGGAAAGACAACTATTTTAAAGTCAATCTATGGAGCTATTAGAGTAAATTCAGGCGAGTTATCTGTTTGTGGAATCGATATAAGCAAAAAGCCTAAAAGCTCAAAACTTAATATGCTTCGAAGATATTTAGGTATCGTTTTTCAAGATTATAAGTTAATAAATGATTGGTCTATTGAAAAAAATATCATGTTACCACTACTAATTAGTGGCTACTCTAAAGATATTTGCTCATCTCAAGTTGAAAAACTCTTAAATCATGTAAAACTCTCTCATAAATTAAAAAAATATCCATTAGAGTTAAGTGGGGGAGAGCAACAGAGAGTTGCAATGGCTAGAGCATTAGCTCATAATCCCCTTATTATTTTAGCTGATGAGCCGACAGGGAATTTAGATGATTACTCAAGTGATGTGATTTGGAATCTACTAAAGAGTGCAAATGAGCAGTTAGGAATAACTGTTGTAGTTGTGACGCATAGAGTCCCTAGCTCAATCGGACTTAGTTACAGACAATTTAATATCGAAGATAGGTCAGTTTATGAAATTTCTTAAAAATCACTTATCTATAATTTTACCTTTGATTGCACTTCTATCAGCTTATCAATTCTATATTGTCGTTGATAGATTGGTTCAAAACTACGAACATAAGCTAAATGATGAATACTCTATAATTTTAGTCTCAAATACAGAGCTAAAAGAGGAGGATATTTTAGAGAAAATTGATGAGTATAAGAGTCTAAAAGAGATAGAGCCTCAAAGCGTTCTTAGAAAGTTTGAAAATCAATTTTCAGCCTCAAATTATGCTCTTTTAAAAGTATCTCTGCCAAATTTTTATAAATTAAGTCTCAACACATTCCCCTCTAATCAGAGATTAGCAGATATTGAAAAGGCTCTTTATAAACTTCCAACAATCAAAAGGGTAGAGACTTTTATAAAATCACACAACCAAGTCTATAAGCTTTTAGTGATTCTCAAAAAAATATCGGAGTTTTTTGGACTTAGTGTATTTGTAATTAGTATTTTACTTATCATGAAACAGGTTGAGGTTTGGAAATTTGAGCATATCAAGCGAATGAATATTATGGCTCTATTTGGAGCTCCTCTTTGGATGAGAAGTGCAGTTTTGTTTCGTTTAGCAATTATAGATTCGATAGTTTCATCTTTTATTGTCTCTTTTGGTTTTTATATGTTTATGAAAGATGATACTCTAAAAGAGTTTTTGCTCGATATTGACATTATGAAAATAGATTTTAACTTCACAACAGACTTTATAATCCTTACAGCGATAGCTATAATAACATCTCTTATATCTGTATTTTTAACAATAGCCAAGCATGAAGATGAGCAATGAGAATATTTTTTTTTACGCTTTTGGTTATAAGTTTTTCTCTCTCTGCTTCTGTTGATGCTAAACTTGAGAGCAAAAAAAAAGAGTTAAATAAAGAGGGTAGAAATTATGAAAAGTATACAGAGAAGATTAATGATATTGCCGATTCAATTATAAAGTATAATAAAAATATAGAGAACTACAACAACAAAATAAAATCTATCGATAAAATTTTATCAAAAAATAGAGTGAGTTATGAGCTTAAGAAAAAAGAGCTTAAAAAGATTCAAAAAAAAGAGGACGAGCTTGTAGAGACAAAAAAAGATATAGAGCAGAAACTAATCACTTTGATTGCTAAAGATTTATCAATATCGATTGTTTTAAATAGTAAATCAGCCTCTAGTACTATGGATTTGATAAAAGAGGAGATTTTTTTTGTCATTGGAAATATAACTAGAAAAGAGATTCAAAATCTAAAACAGAGTCTTAGCAAAACTCAAAGTAAACTCGAAGCCAAAAGAGATGCTATCTTAAAAATCAAAAAATATATCGATAGTTTGGATAATAAAAAGTTAAGACAGATGACTCTTATCAAGAGTAAAGAGAATCTCATTAAAAAATCAAACAAGAGAAAAGAGAAGTATAAAAAGAGATTAGTAAGTATTATCGCAAAACAAAATAGTATCAAAAAGATAATAGAGCAACTCGTTTTTCAAAAAGATAATGCTCAGATAAAGTCATCAAATAGAGCTATCGAAGATGATTTAAAACTTGATGTTAGACGAATTGGAACATCTTACCAAAAGATAAAAACTATCAGATATGTAGGTAAAAAGACAATAGCACCTATTAATAACTTTAAAATAACTCAAAAATTTGGTACATACTTTGACCCAATTTATAAAATAAAAATCTTTAATGAGGCTGTGATTTTAAAAAGTAGATACCTACACGCTAAGGTAAAATCTGTTTTAGATGGAAAGATAGTCTTTATGGGTGAAAATCCACTTCTTGGAAAAGTTTTGATAATCGAGCATCAAGCTAAAATGCACACAATCTACGGCTACCTATCGCAATTTGCACCAAATATAAAAGTAGGCTCAAGAGTAAAAAGAGGAACTATTATAGGGCGTGTTTACGATGAGCTATCTTTTGAAGTTACTAAAAAAAATTACCACATAAATCCACTTGAACTTATAAGGACTAAATAGCTCCTTATCTCTTTCAAACTAAAAAATGGAAAAATTATGAAATATTTAAACAACAATCTCTTTACAGAGAAGTTTCTAAAAGAGGATTTAAGAGAGATTCACGATTTTGATGAGGATTTAACTGAAAAGTTTGAGTATTTAAAATCAATTTATGATAGAGAAAAATTTAAAAAATTAAGTGAAGCTCAGATAGAGAGTGAATTTATATCAAAAGTTTTAGAGAATATTTTAGACTTTTTCACAATAAATCAAGCGACAAAAAAGATTCAAGGTAAAAACTATAAACCAGACTTTACCCTTTTTGAATCAAAAGAGATAAAAGAAAGTCATTTTGAGATAGAGGATAGAGCCTCTATTTTAGATATTTTGGCTCTTTGTGAATCAAAAGCTTATGATATAAAGCTAGATAGTGGAAAGTTAGATTTTAAATCAAATCCCCACTTTCAACTAATGCACTATTTGACATTTTTAAGAATCGATTATGGATTTTTGACAAATGGGCGTTTTTGGAGGTTTTATAATGTAAATGAGAATCGAAGTGAAAAAGTCTTTTTTGAGATAGATTTAGAATCGATTATTTTAAATGAGGATATAGAATCTTTTAAATATTTTTATCACATTTTCAAAAAAGATAACTTTGTCTCAGCAGATAAGTTGATAAAAAGAATAGAAAAACTCAATAACAGTACAAAGCTTGAGATTGAAGATGATTTAAAGAGTGTGATTTATGGAAAAGATTCGATAATAGAGTTGATTGCAAAAGAGATTTATAAAAACTCAGATTCAAAAGATTTAAAAGAGATTTTTAATAACTCTATCTATTTCACTTTTAGACTTCTCTTTATCTCCTATTTTGAGAGTAAATTTGCTCAAGTTGTAAAGAGTCATAAATACTATGGCGACTATTCACTCGATTCTATCTATCACTATTTAGATGGATTACAAGAGTCAAAACTAAATGATTTTGTAGGTTTTAGAAAATTAAAAGAGCTTTTTAATATCTTAAATAGTGGTGATGATGAGTTAGAAATTCCTCTATTTAATGGGGGGCTTTTCGATAGAGAAAAGGCTAAACTTTTAAATCAATCAAAACTTTTAAACAACTCTATATTAAAAGAGATTCTCTATAAACTACTCTACTTCAAAGATGGACTTTTTGCAAGAGATTTTAAAACTTTAAGTGTAATTCATATCGGAAATATATATGAGGGACTTTTAGATTTTGAGCTTAGAATCGCAAAAGAGAGGCTCTATTATGTCTGCGTAAATAAAGAGGAGAGTTATTACGATACTTACGATTTTACCAATTTAAAAAAGCTACAAAAAAATATAGTTGTGATAGATGAGATAGAAAAAAGTGAGCTATATTTAGTAAATCGCTCAAACAGCCGTAAGAGTACAGCTAGTTACTACACGCCAAAAGAGTTAAGTAGTTTTATGGTTAAAAGTAGCATAGATTTAGAGCTTGAAAAAAATCCCGATATTTTAAATCTAAAAATATTAGATAACGCTTGTGGCAGTGGGCATTTTTTGGTCGAATCGCTAAATTACATTACACAGAAAACTTTTGATAAAATCGAAAAATATTTTCGATTAAAAGCTGAAGATAGAGAAAAATTTCAAACTTATCAAAAAAAGTATCCAAAATTAGAAAGTTTGATAGAGTTGATAGATGAAGAGAAGGGAAAAATTGAGCAGAATTTAATGGGTTTTGATTCGGTTTTAGAATCTGATGAGTTTTCGATTTTAAAGAGAGTTTTACTAAAAAGAGTTATCTATGGAGTTGATTTAAATCCATTTGCGATAGAGTTAACTCGGCTTAGTCTTTGGATTGATACTTTTATCTTTGGAACACCTCTGAGTTTTATCGAACACCATATTAAAGTTGGTAATTCACTGATAGGTTCAAGTATTGAGGATTTAAATAGTTATATGAAAAATCGTGAGAGTAATTTAACTCTCTTTAACTCAAGTTTTCAAGAGGAGTATAAAGAGTTAACTCTCATCTATCACGAGTTAGATAACTTAAAAGATACAACAAAAGAGGAGATACTAGAATCTAAAGAGCGATACTTTAGAGATATTGAGCCAAAACTAAAAAAGCTCAATAAGGCTTTAGATTTTTTGACATATTTGAAATTTATTGAGTTAGAAAAAGATAAAGTGAAGCTTAAAGAGTTAAACTCTATCGATTTTGACATTGAGAGAGATATTTTTAACGCTAAAGATAGTAAGCTTTTAGAAGATATAAAACTCTATATAGATAGATATAAATTTTTTAACTATAATATCGAATTTCCTGAAGTTAATAGTGGGTTTGATATTATTATCGGCAATCCTCCTTGGGATAAGACAAAATTTGATGATAAAGATTTCTTTTCGCAATTTAGAAGTAACTATCGAACGATGAAAAACAGTGAAAAAGCAGAGGTTAAAGAGGAGTTTTTAAGCGATAATGAGATATTAAAAGAGTATGAGAGTGAGAGAGAGTATATCAAAGCTACAAATGATTACTATAAAAAGAGTTACCCACTAAATGCAGGAAGTGGCGATGGAAACCTATTTAGATTTTTTATCGAAAAAAACTTGAAACTACTTGCAGAGAATAGAAATTTAACATATCTATTTCCAGCTACATTTATAAGCGAAGATGGTTCAGTTAATCTTAGAGAGTTTATATTTAACAACTTTAAAATGAACTATTTTTATGGATTTGAAAATAGAGAAAAGATATTTAAGGCAGTTGATAGTCGATTTAAGTTTGCGATTATGCAACTAGAGAATCGAAAAGTTAATAATCAAATTATTAAAACTCGTTTTATGCAGAGAAAAGCAGATATTTTAAATAGTGGCGATTCTATTTTAGAGTATGATTTAGAGACGATAAAAGCTCTCTCGCCAGAGCATTATGCACTGTTAGAGCTTCAAAATCCAACAGATTTGGAAATAATCAAAAAAGCATATTTAACATTTAAACAGATTGATAGTAACTATATTGACTTTCGTCGTGAGCTTGATATGACAAATGATAAAGATTTATTTAAAAGTGAGTTTGAAGAGAATTTTATACCTCTCTATGAGGGTAAAATGATTCATCAATTTAACTCAAAATTTCAAAATCCAAACTATTTTTTAGATTTAAATGAGTTTGATGAGAGATTAGAATCTAAAGAGGTTTCACGAATTGGTAAAGATATAGGTTTATCAAAAAAGAAGTTACTAAAAGTTGTAAGTGAAAAGGAGTTGATAGAATCTGTAATATTTGATAGAGAGTTTTTTAAGTTAAGTTTTAGAGATATAGCAAGAAATACAGATGAGAGAAGTGTTATAAGTTCAATTGTCGGTAGAAATATTGGTTTTGGAAATACACTATTTGTAAATATTCCAAAAAAATATTTTTTAAAAAATAGCAAAATAGATATAGAGGTATTGAGTTATAGTAAAATACTCTTTATAAATTCTATTTTTAACTCTATTATTTTTGATTTTTTAGCTAGATTTTTTATAAATTCTCACTTTAATAAATCGGTTTTAAGTAAACTCCCAACTCCCCAACCAAGCGAAAAAGAGCTAAAAGAGAATCCAATCTATCAACAACTTATTAGAAATGCCCTACTTTTGACACTTAGTTATAACTATGATGAGTTTGAAGAGTTGGCAGTAGAGTTTGATATAGAGTCTAAAGAGATTCCAAAAAGAGATAAAGAGAGAGATATGCTAAAGATAGAGAGTGATTGTATAGTTGCAAAGCTGTATAAGATAGATTTTGATGAGCTTGAGCATATCTGTAAGAGTTTTAAAGTTTTAAACAGAAATAATCCAGCCTATTTAGAGACTCTAAAAGAGTTTTATAGAGATTTTGAGATAGAGTGATTTTTTAAAGCTCGATTCTTTAAAATCCTCTTTTAGCTATATTTTTATATAATATCATCTGAAAAAATATAATAAAAGGTATTTTATGCAAGAGTTTTTGCAAAAAGCTAAAGACTCATCGAGAGTTTTAGCTAGTTTAAATGGTGGAGAGAGAAATAGATTATTAAATCTGATGGCTGACGCCCTAGAGGCAAACACTGATTTAATTATAGAGAAAAATAAAAAAGATTTAGAGTACGCTAAAGAGAACAGTCTCTCAAAAGCGTTAGTTGATAGATTGCTTTTAAACCCTGATAGAGTAAAAGCGATGGCAGATGCAATCAGAGAGATTGCAATTTTAAAAAATCCTGTTGGAAGAGTTTTAGATGGATTTATTTTAGATAATGGATTAAAAGTTGAAAAAGTAGCAACGCCAATTGGTGTTATAGGAATTATTTACGAATCAAGACCAAATGTAACAAGCGATACAGCAGCACTTTGCTTTAAAAGCTCAAATGTATGTCTACTAAAAGGTGGAAAAGAGGCTCAAAACTCAAACGAAGTTATTGCGAAAGTTCTTCAAGATGTACTCGAAGAAAATTCACTTCCAAGAGAGATAATTTCGCTATTTCCTGATAGCTCAAGAGAGGGTGTTGCGAAATTAATCAAAGAGGATAAATATGTAGATTTGATTATCCCAAGAGGTGGCGAGGGGCTGATTAGCTATATCTCAAAAAACTCAAATATTCCAGTAATAAAACATGATAAAGGGCTTTGTCACACCTATATAGATGGCGATTGTGATGAGAGAAAAGCTCTTGAGATTGCAATAAATGCTAAGACTCAAAGAGTTGGGGTTTGTAATGCGATGGAGACTCTATTAGTCGATTTTGCTGTTGCTAAAGAGCTTTTACCAAAGCTTGAATTACTCTTTAATAAGTTTGATACAGAGCTAAAAGGGTGTGAAAATACAAAAGAGATTATAGATATTCCTTTAGCTATTGAGAGAGATTTTGAGACTGAATATTTAGACAATATTTTAAATATAAAAGTTGTAAATGGAGTTGAGGGGGCGATTGCTCATATCAATAAGTATGGCTCTGGTCACTCTGAAGCGATAGTAACAGAGAATTACCAAAATAGTGAACTGTTTTTAAACTCTGTTGATGCCTCTTGTGTCTATGTTAATGCCTCTACTAGATTTACAGATGGTTCAGAGTTTGGCTTTGGTGCTGAGGTTGGAATCTCAACTAGCAAACTTCACGCAAGAGGACCAATGGGAATTAATGATTTAACAACTTATAAATATAAAGTCTATGGAGATGGACAGATTAGAGGTTAATAGAGTTATAACTACTTATAGATAAGATTCAATATTTTAAGAGTCTTGAGTCTATTTCTCTTTTGAGAAAATAACTCTTTTTTTAAAAAATATTGTTTTTACTCTATCTTCTCTAACTATTTTCTGAGAGTTTATTATCACAGATTCCATCTTCAGTAAGCTCTCCACACTCTTTTGTGTATTCGATTCCCCAATTATACATACTCTCTAAAACGGGTCTTAATCTCTCTCCAATTGGCGTAAGTGAGTAGACAACTTTTGGTGGAATCTCTGGAAAGACTTCTCTATGAACTATATTCTTCTCTGCTAACTCTTTTAGTTTGATTGTTAGTGTCTTTTGTGTTATCTCCGATACCTCTTCGTGTAAATCTTTGTATCTCTTTGCTCCAGCTAATAGATGCCAAATAATTCCTAATTTCCACTTATCATTAAAAATATCGAGAGTTACAGCGACTGAGCATTTATATTTTTTATCATTTACTATATACATTTTGTTAAGCCTTTCTTTTTATTTCATAATTATAACAGATAGAAGTTTTATGTCATTAAGAGACTTTAGTAGTTTTTATCTCTTTTTGAGTTTAATTTAATCTATAATATATTTAAATTAAAATATATTTCAATTTTTATTAGTAAAAAGGAGAGGAGATGAATCAGTTAAATCACTCAGCTAGTAGAATTTTTGTTGTAATAATTAATTTTTTGACAAAAGAGTCACTTAGTGGAATATTGCTTTTTGTAAGTGCAGTTTTAGCAATGATTATTGCTAACTCCTCTTTGTCTGAGTATTACTTTTCACTTTTAAATACTCCAATTGGTATCGCTTTTGGAGAGCATACTATCGCTATGGATTTTAAACACTGGGTAAATGATTTTTTTATGGCACTTTTTTTCTTATTAGTTGGATTAGAGATAAAAAGAGAGCTTATTTTAGGTGAGCTATCAAGTATGAAAAAAGCATCATTTCCAATAGTTGGGGCTATTGGTGGAATGGTGATACCTGTATTTTTCTATTTGATATTTAACTTTGATGAGAATTTTGCAGGTTTTGGTGTGCCAATGGCAACAGATATTGCCTTTGCTTTGGGTATTTTACTACTTTTAGGTAATAGAGTCCCTCTATCGCTTAAGATATTTTTGACATCACTAGCTGTAATTGATGATTTGGGTGCTGTGCTTGTGATAGCATTTTTCTATACAGGCAGTATCAAGTGGATATATCTACTCTACGCTTTGGGAGTTTTGCTACTTCTATATGGATTAAATAGATTAGGAATTAAAATACTTGTTCTCTATCTATTGGGTGGACTTGTTCTCTGGGCTTTAGTGCTTCTCTCAGGAGTTCATGCAACAATTGCAGGAGTGGTAACAGCTTTTGTGATTCCTATTCGCTCAAAAATCAGCTCTGTGCATTTTTTAAATACACTAGATGCTCAGCTTTATAGATTTAACTCTCAAGAGAGAATGAGACAGACTCTGCTATTAACTCACAATCAACAAGATTCGCTAGAGGTTATCAGAGGAGCTTACGAAGCTGTACAAAATCCACTTATTAGACTTGAGCATTATCTACACTCTATTAGTGCTTTTGTAGTTATGCCTGTCTTTGCATTTACAAATGCAGGAATCGATTTAGGCAGTGTAGATTTTGAGATGAATAATATTGTTATAGGGGTTATGCTTGGTTTGATGTTAGGAAAACCAGTGGGGATTATCTCTTTTACATATATTTTCGCAAAATTAAAGTGGATTGAAAAGCCCTCGCGTCTCTCTTGGAATCATATAGTCTCAGCTGGAATTCTTGGAGGAATAGGTTTTACAATGTCGATTTTTATTGCGAATTTAGCATTTGATGATTCTATAAATCAAGCTGTAAAGATAGCTATTTTTATCTCATCGCTTATAATGTCAGCAATTGGGCTTTTATATCTATTAAAAACGAAATAGATTAATTGTTATTTTTATCAAATGATGCTAGAATTTTACAAATTTATACAAAAACAGATTTAGGAGATATATTTTGATAGATAAAATGTTTAAAAAACCAACACTTTTAAATAAAGATGAGCATAAAAATTTAAAAATTGCACCTATGACTCACTACAAACATGCAAGAGGATTAAACTATGTTCCTATTGCTATGAATGAAGTTTCTGAAGCTTGTAAACACTATCCAGTTTTTTTCTTAAAAGAGAGTGATGGTACAGTTTTACCTTTTATCGTTTTAGGACTTAAAGAGGGTGAGAATAAGATTGTAAATAAATCAGGTGAGTGGAGAAAAGGTAGATATATTCCAGCACTATGTAGAGCTTATCCATTTATTTTATCTAAAAATGATGATAATTTCAGCGTAGCTTTTGATGCAGAGTATGATGGATTAAATGCTAAAGATGGTGAGAGATTAATGACTGACGCTGGAGAGATGAGCGAATTTGGTCAAAAAGTTGTAAAATTTTTAGAAGAGTTATACTCAAACCTAGAGGGAACTAAAAACTTAGCGAAAGTTTTAGATGAGATGGAACTTTTAAAACAAGTAGATGCTACAATTGAGCAAAATGGCGAAAAATTTGTATTAGCTGGACTTTTACAAGTTGATTCTGAAAAATTAAATAAATTAAATGATGAGCAGATTTTAAAACTTGCAAAAACAGGTGCATTAAATCTATCTTATGCTCACTTAATGTCTCTTACAAACTTCCAAAACTTAGTTTAATAACTAATTTAGAGTATCAGGATTTAACCTGATAGCTCTATTTTTATAGATTGTTTAACTCTTAAACATATTAACTTGATTATCTAAATTCTCTATATTTTTATGTAAATCCTCTATTGCTAAGTGAAACTCCTCTGTACTTCTTGCGTTTAAGTGAGCTAGTTCGCTTAGATTTGATATTTTCTCTAATCTATTTCGTGAGTTTTGTGTAACAACTGCTGAATCATCTACAATTTTATTCGATAGAGTGTTTAAACCCTCTGTTAGGCTAGAGGTTTCATTTAAACTACTCTCAACCTCACTTGATAACTCTGCTAAATTGTTAACCTGTTTAGAGTTTTCGCTCATCTCTGAGCTAACAGTTATAATTTCGTTAACAATTTGTGAAATATTTGCATTTATGTCAACTAGAGACTTTTGCGTTCTCTCTGCTAAATTTTTAACATTATCAGCAACTACGGCAAAACCTCGTCCATGCTCTCCAGCTCTAGCTGCTTCGATTGTTGCATTTAGAGCTAATAAATCTGTCTGATTTGCAATATCATTTATAACACTTAATATCTCTTTGACACTCTCGGCATCTTTGCTTAGAGTATCTAACTTAATAGCTAAATTTGATTGTAAATCTGCACTTGAGTGAATATCACTTATCATAGATACGATTTTACTCTTAGTCTCTTGAATATTTCCATCTATCTTTTTAATCTCTTCATTCGCTTTTAGTGTAGCTTCAACATAGCTATCAAATGCTACTTTATTATCTTGAGAGTTTGTTTTTATACCATCTACTAATTGAGATTTTTCCTCTATTCTATGGGCAATTTGTGATGAGGTACTTGCAAGTTCTGTTGCTAGAGATGAGTTTTGATGAGATGAGTGTTTTATATTTTCGATACAGTTTTGAGACTTTTTGATAAATAGATTTATCTGCTCTTTAGTCTTCTCTATCTCATCAGAGCCTTTTATCTTAAACCTAGATGTTAAATCTGCCTCTTTTGATGCTAAATTTTTACTCATTTTAAAGAGGTCTTCCACTTTATTTAATATACCTCTAAAAGTGAAAGTTACAATAGCTCCAGCAACAGCTATAAATAGGGTAATAATTATAAAGTTTCCTATAATTTTATACTCTAAAATCTCTAAATCGGAAACTGTTCTGTTTAGTTTTTCAAGTTTTTTATTTGATACTTTCTCTATCAACTCTTGATATGAATCGGCAATACTATCAACTATCTCCATCTGTTTTTGAGCATCTAAATAGCCTTTTGTAATAGCTACTCCAAAAGTTGCCATTTTATAACCATCTTCAAACATTTTAATATAGAGCCTCTCAAGCTCTTTTAAGTTATGGCTTTTAATTATTTTCAAACTATGCTCTTTTAACTCTATCGCTTCTGGTAAATCAGCCCCATCTCCGATAGCTAAAATATCTGTCAAAATCTCTTGAGTCTCTTTGATTGTATATTTGATTTTATATCTGTTTAACTCCTCTATTTTTAGCTTTAAAATATAACTCTTTAGAGCATCATTATCTTCATCGAAACTCTCCATAATTTTGTGTGATGCATCTCTTGACTCTTTTATATCGATTCCTATTTGAGCCATCTTTTTTAGTTCGTCAAAATAGTTTTCAAAACTGTTCTCTATCTCTTTTGTATATGACTCTTTTGATATAGATATTAACTCTTTTAACTGTTTTTTAAAAATCTCTTTTAATTTTTTAAGCTCTTCTAACCCTTCTCGCTCCCCCATAGCTAAAATATCTGTTGCTAACTCTTGGATATGCTTGGTTGAGAATTTTATCTCTTGAAGTTTAGAGTTCGTATTTTGCTCATAGTTTAAGCTCTCTTTGAAGTAATCAATTTTTTGTTTTGTAAAAACTGTTATGATTGTAGATACAATAAGTGCAATAGCAAGTAATGTAATTATAATTTTACTTTTAGATGATATATTTAGATTAAACATCTACTCTCCTAACTGTTAGATAATATATATTAGTACAATAAAGTTTACTTAGTGATAAAAAAATAGATATTTTATTGATATTGAAGATTTAAAGCGTTATGGAAACACTACCTTTACGGTAGTGTTTGAGGTTACTATCTTATCTCTTTTGTCTCTAAGAAAAAGTAGTGAGACATATATATTAGTGTATATGTCTGAATAAGTAGACCAATAAAAGGGATATTACTTAAGATATATAAAATCACTGAGTGTTTTTTAGTTCTAAATCTATTGTTTTTTAATATTGACTTTGTCTCATCTTTAGTATTTATCTCACCAGATACATCTAATATAAGCATTTTATCAAACATATAAAAAAATGCTAAATAGAAAAATATACCATTAACTACTGGAATCCAGAAAAAGACTAACCCTAATATTGCAACAACGGCAGTTGTTGCTAAGATTCTAACAGATAGCATAATAGTTGATAAAACAGTTAAATCACCTTGTAGTTCAATCTCACTATAGTGTCTTTTCTGTACAGTTGATATGATAAATGGAGCAAAAAATCCAAGAATTATCATACCGACAATTAGAGCTAGATTCCAACTAACATATATAATTATGATATATGCAAAAAACTCAAAAATTGATGTTAAAAAACTTAAATGTTTCAAAAATGAGAAAAATGAATCATCAGCTATTAAGTTGTTAAAGTCTAAATTCAGCAAATCTCCTACATAAGAGATACTATAACTTATTAGATTCTCACCTAAAAACATTCCAAAAAATATGCTAATAGCAAATATAATAGCGACAGGTGCTAAAGTGACCATAAGCATCGATGGGGTAAAAAAATCACTATTTGAGACTGAAAATAGGTTTTTCTTCAAATGTTATCCTTTTTGTTTTGGTTTTAAAAGTGCTATTTTAAACTATTTTTATTAAGTAATAGTTTTTTTTAATAAATATAGTGTAATTTAATTTTTATAAATAATTTAATCTATATCTTTGTAAAGTAATTATAGTCTTTAATAATATTAAAAAAATAGGTGTTACTTATGAAAACTAATTATAATTTAAAAATAGATGAGAATACTTTAAATAATATAGATAATTTAAAAGAAGAGATAGAGAGTTTAAAAAAAGATAGAGAAGAGTTACTGAAGTCAAATATAGAGCTTGAGAAGAAAGTTGAGAAGCAATATAAAGAGTTTAAATCTGGTGAAAATAGATATAAGAGAGTTTTTGAAAACTCTATAACACCACTTATTATTATTGAAAATGGAAGATTTATAGATTGTAACCGCTCAACGCTAAATTTTTTAAAACTAGAGGATAAAAACCAATTTATAGGTTTAAAACCAAGTGATATATCTCCAAAGACTCAAGCAGATGGAAAGCTCTCAACAGATAAAGAGATAGAGATTTTTAAACAAGCTTATATTGATGGCTTTATCCATTTTGAGTGGGAGCATAAAAATTTTGATGGAGAGCCTTTCTTTGTTGAGGTATCACTTACCTGTATGCACTTAAATGGTAAGAGAATATTTCATACAAGTTGGAAAGATATTACAGAGCAGAAAAAGACATTAGAGAAGATGAAGCAGTGGAGCGAGGTAGTCAAACATACAAATGATGGAGTTGTTATTACAGATAAAAATAATATGATTATCTCTGTAAATGAAGCTGTTGAGAGTATAACAGGTTATAGCGAAAAGGAGCTTTTAACTAAAACTCCTAGAATCTTTAAATCAAATAGACATGAAGCGATTTTTTATAAAAAACTTTGGGATAAACTCTTAAGTGAGAATCAGTGGCAAGGTGAGATTTGGAATAGGCGAAAAGATGGTGAAGTCTATCCAGCTTGGCAAACTATAAATCTAATTTATGGAGATGATGGAGAGATTGCCAACTATGTAGCCGTCTTTTCAGATATGAGTAGATTAAAAGCTCAAGAGAAAAATTTAGAGTATCTAGCTCATCACGATGTATTGACAAATCTTCCAAATAGGTTGCTTTTAAATGCTAGGTTACAACACGCTATTCAATATGCAAGGCGTAGAAATTTGGAAGTGGCAGTTCTCTTTTTAGATTTAGATAGATTTAAACATATAAATGATTCCCTTGGGCATCAAGTGGGTGATTCTCTTTTAAAAGAGGTTGCAAGTAGAACAAAAAGTTGCGTTAGAGAGATTGATACAGTTGCAAGACTTGGTGGAGATGAGTTTATCGTTGTGCTTGAGCAGATAAAAGATATAGAGGTTGTTAAGCCCCTTGCTAAGAGAATTTTAGATGAGCTTTTAAGAGAGTTTAAAATAGATGGACATAAACTCTTTATCAGTGTCTCGATTGGAATTAGTATTTTTCCAAGAGATGGACAATCCTCTGGAGAGCTTATTAAACACTCAGATTCTGCAATGTATAAAGCAAAAGAGCAAGGTAGAAATAACTATCAATTCTACAAAGAGGAGATGACACTAGATGCGTTTGAAAAGGTGGCTCTTGAGAGAGATTTAAGAGAGGCTATTGAGAATCAAGATTTTGAACTTTATTATCAGCCAAAAATAGATATTACCTCTAATCAGAGTATCTCAGCAGAGGCTCTGATTAGATGGCACCACAGAGAGTTGGGTTTAGTTCCACCTGATTCTTTTATTCCTTTTGCTGAAGAGAGTGGGCTTATTAATGTAATTGGTGATTGGGTTTTTAAAGAGGCTTGTTTACAGATAAAAAAGTGGAAAGAGGAGAATCTAAAGATAGAGAGAATATCGATAAATGTTTCAGGAGTACAGCTAAAACAGGGTGATTTTTTAGATAAAATAAAAAAAATATTAAATGAGACAAAATGTAAGCCAGAGTGGGTTGAGATTGAGATTACAGAGACTTTTATAGCTCATCATTTAAAAGATTCTGTTATGTTATTTGACTCTTTAAAAGATTTAGGAATTAAAATATCTATTGATGATTTTGGAACAGGCTACTCATCACTTAGTTACTTAAAACAGTTACCAATAGATAAATTAAAAATTGATAAATCTTTTATTATGGATATTTTGACCGATTTTAATGATAGAGCAATTATTGAAGCTATTATAACTTTAGCTAAGAGTCTAAATTTAGAGATAGTGGCCGAAGGAGTTGAGAGTATTGAACAGAGTGATTTTTTAAAATCGATTGGTTGTAATATTGCTCAAGGATTTCTATACTCAAAACCTATTGAGGCATCTGAGTTTAAAAGAGAGTTTTTAAAGGAATAGAGTGTTTATAAAGAGAGTTTTTGGAAAAAATCTATTTGTTGTTCTTTTAATAGGAATATTTGTATCTGGCTGTATGGCTTATATGTTCTCTATTTTAGAGGATAGGTCTATTAAAAAGCATTTTGAATCTATGGTTGAGGATTATGTCTTTTTACTAGAGCGAGAGCTTGAGATTAATTTAGAAGTTTTATACTCCTTAGATAGTTTTTATAAATCTTCAAACTATATAGATAGAGATGAGTTTAAACACTTTACAACACCATTTATTGAGAGATTAGATTCTATTGTTGCACTTGAGTGGATTCCGAGAGTAAAAGATGAAGAGCGAGAGAAGTATGAACAATCAGCAAGAGCTGATGGATTTACCTTTTTTGAGTTTACAAAAAAGATAAAACAGGGAAAAATGGTTGTTCAGGATAAAAAAGATGAGTATTACCCAGTTTACTATTTAGAGCCATATTATGGAAATGAGTTAGCTCTAGGGTACGATTTAGGCTCTAGTGAAGCTAGATTAAAAACTATTCAAGAGGCGTACTTTACAAGAGGTTTTGTTGCTACTCCTCCAATTACCTTAATTCAAAGAGGTGGAACAAAAGGGATTTTAATATTTTCTCCATCTTTTAATAAAGAGAATCCAAGAGAGTTAGATGGACTCTTTTTAGGTGTCTATGTTATAGAGAATATCTTAAAACATGTAGAGAAACGATTTAAATACTTTCCAATTCATATAGAGATAAGCGATTTTGAGACAAAGAGTAAATTATATAATAATGAGTTAGAGATTTCTGAAAATTCAAGTTTTACATACTCAAAAAAGATAGATGTAATCTCTAAAAAGTGGTATATTGAGGCTGAAGCTACCGATTACTTTATAGAAAAAGAGAAAACCTATTTAGAGTATGTTATTTTTGTAGTTGGCTCTATTATTACAGCTCTATTTGTCTATATAGAGTACCTTTTAGTAAAAGAGAAAGATACTCTCTCAAAATTAAATGATAAGTTGCAAAATGAAGTTAGCCAAAAGACAAAAGAGTTAAATAAATATATAGAGACTATTGATGAGAATGTAATCATCTCCAAAACTGATTTACATGGAAGAATTACCTATGTAAGTCGAGCATTTGAGGAGATTTCTGGTTATAAAAAGGCTGAGTTAATAGGAAAAGCTCATAGTGTTGTAAGGCATCCTGATATGAGTAGAGATACTTTTAAAGAGATATGGAAAACTATTCAAAAGCAGAATATCTGGAGAGGTAATATTAAAAACCTTAGAAAAGATGGCTCTTTCTATTGGGTTTATTCAGTTATCTCACCAGATTATAATAAAGGAAACACTCACATAGGTTATATCTCTATTCGTCATGATGTTACAGATAAAAAGAAGATAGAGCAGATATCTATTACAGATGAGTTAACATCGCTCTATAATAGAAGATACTTTAACGAGAGTGTTAACAGAGAGTTGCGAGAGGCAGATAAAAATAGTAAAGATTTATGTTTTTCTATGTTAGATGTGGATAATTTTAAACTCTATAATGACACTTATGGACACCATAAAGGCGATATTGTCTTAAAGAGTATAGCTGATACGATGATAAAAGTTATATCTAATAGAGGTTTGGTCTTTAGGTTAGGTGGTGAAGAGTTTGGGGTACTATTTTACTCAAGTAGCAAACAAGAGGCTTTTTATCTTATCGAAGAGCTTAGAATCTCTATTGAGAATTTAAAGATAGAGCATAGCAAAAATAGTGCTAGTGAGTTTGTAACAGCATCATTTGGACTGCTCTATCTATCTCACGGAGCATCAGTTACATCAGATAGATTATATACTCTAGCTGATGAGGGACTCTATGATGCTAAAAAGAGAGGTAGAAATCAAGTAGTTTTAAAAAGCCTCGATTAACCATCTGAGAGCTTTTTAGCTACAACTTCATCGGGAAGTTTTTTAGCTTTTGGCTCTATATACCAAGTTTGACCATTTGTAAGTAGAATCTCTCCACCCCACTTCTCATCAGAGTTAAACTCTATCTTCTCTATCACCTCTTCCATATCTTTTTTAGCTACATAAAATAGCGTCTCATCTTTATCATTCTCTCTTAACATAACTTTAGCCACGGCAACTCCTTTTTAATTTGTTAGAAAATTTCGAAACTTGGTCATAGTTTTGGTAATCAAATCAATCTCTTCAAAAGAGACTTTTAATAACTTATTATCTTTATTTTCAACTATAATGTGTTTATTTAACTTTTTATTTTTCTCTAAATAGTCACTTCTTAAATTATTTCCTCTACTCTCTTCTCGTTTTAGACAAGCTAAAATAAAAGCCTCTGCAACATAGAGAGAGTTGATAAATTCGATTATATTAATAAGCTCTACATTGAAGTTTTTATCTTTGTTGATACAGTGAAGCCCCACAGTTAAATTTCGCATATACTCAATATAATCAAACGCATCAAGTAGTGAAGATTCATCTCTAACAACTCCCACTTTTTTATAGAGTGTATTTCCTAGAGATTTTCTAAGGGAGTTGATGTTGTATCTATTCTCTCCAGTTAATATATAATCTACCCAACGAAGGTCTCTCTCAACTCTTTGGTAGTCAATTTTTGCAAACTCTGCCTTTTTTGCAAAATTACTCGCTTTATCTCCTGCAAGTTTTCCAAAAACACTCGCCTCTAGTAGAGAGTTTCCTCCCAATCTATTGGCTCCATGAATCAAGCTAGAGCTACACTCACCAGCACAAAAAACACCTTTTATCTCTGTTGAGGTATCTTTTTCACTCTTTATTCCACCAATGCTATAGTGAGCTACTGGTCTAATTGGAATAAGCTCATTTACAGGGTCGATTCCCTCTGCATTTATAGATATTTTTCTAACTGATGGGAGTTTTTTATTTATAGTCTCCTCACCTAAGTGTCTTAAATCTAAAAACACCTCTTTGCCATTTTCTAGCTCTGTAAAAATCGCTTTAGCTACTACATCTCTTCTCTCTAGCTCATTTACAAAACGCTCACCATCAGAGTTTATCAAATATCCACCCTCACCCCTTACAGCTTCGCTAATGAGTGAGCCAGTCGTTTTAAGTCCTGTTGGGTGAAACTGCATAAACTCTAAATCTCTAAGTGCTAAACCAGCTTTAAGTGCTAATGCTAGGCAGTCTCCTGATGTGCTTTGAGGGTTTGTACTGTGACCTTTGTAGATTCCAGCAAAACCACCACCAGCAATTACAAGTGATTTACAAGCGATTGCTAAAACCTCTGTATCATCTAGGCGAATAGCAGAGATTCCACTAACTCTACCTTTACTCTTTAAGATACTTAAAACAAAATAGTTTTGAAGAAACTCAACTTCAAGCTCTCTAGCTTTCATAATCAAGTTTTGTGAAATAGCAGAGCCTGTTCTATCTTGAACATAGCAAGTTCTCTTTTTTCCTGTTCCTCCAAAAGCTCTTTGGGCTATATTTTCTCTCTCATCTCTATCAAATTTAACACCAGAGTCGCTTAACTCTAAAATGTGCTGTTTCGCATCTCTACAGAGATTTTGAATCCTCTTTTTATCTGCTAGGCTCTGGCTTGATTTGAGTGTGTCATCTATATGCTCATCAATAGAGCCAGATTCATCACTCTCAAATGATGCATTTATTCCACCAGAAGCCATTGCACTATTTGAGCGAAGTGGATTACCTTTGACTAAGATAGCAACTTTGAGATTATGCTTTTTTGCCTCAATCGCTGCTCTTAATCCTGCTATTCCACTACCAATTACTAAAACATCATAAATCAAAATAGCCCCTTTATAAGTTAAAAATTTTCATATAGTTTTGAGAAGGAGTCTTTGGAATATGAGCTAATTCTAAATTGTGTTTTATGTGAGTTGGCTCTTTTGAGCTAAAGAGAGCTGTTGTTATATCTGGTGCAGACCTAGCAAACTGCAGAGCTTTTTGAATATCGCTTACAAAGACTTTTCCAAGTAGTTTTGTAACAGTTTGTGAAAACGGTTTTTTAAATAGATTCATCTGAAGTAAGCTTGAGCTTCCTATTATATTTAAGTTATATTTTTTTGCTATCTGTAAAGGTGAGTAGAAAAGCTCATCATCAGCTGGTTGGTTTGTATAGTTAAAGGCGTGAGTTTTTGCTAAATTATATGGCATCTGTATAAACTTAAACCCTTTAGCATCAATTTTTCTAGCAATATTTACCAAATCTTTAATCGAAATATATTCTAAGTTATCATTCTCAAATAGAAAAGAGTTCCAACTAGCAACTCCATAAAAATTAATTTTTCCCTCTTTTTTTAACTCTTCAAAGAGTATAAAAGATTGCTCTATCTTCTCTAAAAGCTCTTGGTAAGTGATATGTCCTAGTGCAAATTCAGGATTGTGTAGATAGAGAATATCAATCCCATCAACGCCCATATTTTTAAGAGAGCGTTCAAAACTCCACTTTAAATACTCTGGCTCTAAACAGTACTGGTCTATGAAAACCTGCTCTTTTGTGGCTCTTTTAGGCTTAATAATATTATCCTCTATCCAGTGATAGGGATTTTTAGGAAATGGAAAATCGAGTTGAACAAAACCAACTTTTGTAGATAGAATCAAGCTCTCTCTCTCTATCTGATTTTCACTCTTTAGCTCTCTTATCGCTTCGCCAATCTCTCTCTCACTCTGACCATATCTAAAATTCGATGCACAATCGATTACATTTGAGCCATTTAAAATAGCCTCTTTTATGGAATTTTTAAAACTAAATGTATAGTTTTCCTCTTTATATGGCTCTGGTACATATGTACCGACTCCTAAAGATGAAAAGTATAAATTCTCTTTTATATTAAAAAAATCTTCTGAAAATTTATCAAATTTGAGTGCATACTCTTTTGTTTTCTCTGGTGTTGCTAGACTCATACTACACTCCTTAAGTCGCATTTTAGACAATCTGTTGCATCATCACAATAGGCACAAGCTGGAGCTATCTCTCCAATGTGGTCATAAATAAATTTTTTCCATCGAATCTCTCTAGGGCGTCGCTCTGCTAGTTTTGGATAGTGTTTTGCCATCATCTTTTGCATATCGCTTCTACTCTCAAAACCCATATCTACATAGAGGTGATTTAGTTTTATAGAGTTTACAGCAATAATTTTTGAGAGAGTCTCTTTTGCATATTTACTATTGCCATACTCTCTTAATAACTTCTCAACCTCTATCACCATCTGCTCTTTAGTTAGCATAATTTCTCCTTTTAGCCTCTACAAGTACAGTTACCACTACTTAAATATTTTTTTGCATTGTATTGTGTCACTCTTGTTAGCCTTTTCTCATTAAAGAGTTTTATCGCCTCTTTTAGTGGAATCTCATCATTTCCTATATAAAAAATATTTATATCTTCTTCTATTAATCTATTAAAAACCCCTTCGCCTAAATGGATATATAGAGTCTGTTCAGCTCCATTTTTTATAATAAACTCACCCGTTTTAATTCCATCGCCTTTTGCCTTATTTTCGATAATCTCAAATGAGTTGTCTTTTGGGTCATACATTGCAAAGTGTGAAGCATTTCCATATAGGTTTGATACAATCTCTTTATTATCCTCTTGAATTGGAATAGCTATCATTTTTTATCCTTTTTACTATCTTTATGCAGATTTTGTTCCTCAAACTGAAATAACGCTTTACTCTCTTTATCTATGAAGTCTTTAGTGATTGTACAGCTCTCTAAATTCTCCATTGATGGAACTTCATATAAAAGCTCTAGCATAATATCTTCGAGTATTCCTCTAAGTCCTCTTGCTCCAACCTCTCGCTCAATAGCAATATCAGCAATCTTTTCAGTTGCTCTATCTTCAAATATAAGCTCAACTCCATCTAACTCAAATAGCACTTTATACTGTTTCAAAATTGCATTTTTAGGTTCATTTAAGATTCTAATCATGTCATCTTTTGTAAGCTCTTTTAGGTTAGCAATTACTGGAACACGCCCGATAAACTCTGGAATAATTCCAAATTTTATAAAGTCTTTTGGCTCTATTTTGCTCTCTATAAAACTCTCTTTTTTATGAAAACCAACTTTTACAGATTTTTGTACATCTTTTAATCCCACAAAAGCACCACCACAGATAAATAGAATATGTTTTGTATCAATTAAGACAGTATCTGTTGTAGAGTTTTTTCGGCTCCCTTTTACTGGTACATAGACTTCGCTACCCTCAAGTATCTTTAAAAGTCCTTGTTGAACCCCCTCACCTGAGACATCTCTTCCAGTAGTCACCCCTTCACTTCTCTTAGCTACTTTGTCAATCTCATCGATATAGATAATACCTCGCTGAGCTACCTCTACATCAAAATTTGCACTAGCTAAAAGCCTTGAGAGAATCGATTCCACATCTTCACCTACATAACCAGCCTCTGTTAGGGCTGTCGCATCAGCAATTGCAAAGGGAACATTTAAAATTTTAGCGATAGATTTGGCTAAAAGCGTCTTTCCACTTCCAGTTGGGCCTACTAGTAAAATATTGCTTTTTTCAAGCTCAACACCACGAACTAATGGTTTTTCAATTCTCTTATAGTGATTATAGATTGCAACAGAGAGAGTTAATTTCGCTTCACTCTGACCAATTACATACTTATCTAAAAACTCTTTTATCTCTTTTGGTTTTGGTAGACCTCTTTGGAGATTGTGCTTTTGCTCTTTTATCTCCTCTTTTATCAAAATATCGTTACACATTTTAATACACTCATCGCAGATAAAAGATTTTTCTGAATTAAATAGTTTTTTAGTTTTCTCTTGCTCTTTTCCACAAAATGAGCATCGATTCTGCTCTTTCATAACTTATCCTTTTGGCTTGATTACTATATTTTTAGTTGTAGTAATTTTTGAGATTCATATCTCTTTTTCTAGTTCAGTTATAAACTCATCTAAGCTCTTATCTATAATTTTTAAATTGTGTTTTTCTATAAACTTTAACTCTTTTTTAGTTGGCTCTGTCGTAAGTAGAACATATCCACTATCTAAATCGATAGTTATCTCATTTGCCACCATTCTATTAGTATCTCTTGAAAATGGGACGCCAAAGAATAGATATTTTTTACCTTTTCTATACTCTTTTATCTTAGGAGGAATCGCAAACCCACCCATCGCTTCAGTTAACCAATCTACATAATCAGCATCAGAGATAATTAAAGAATCTTTTGGCTCAAATGTGCCTAGAGGTTTAAAAATGATAGGAAGTGATAAATCTATACTCTCTTTCTCTATTAGTGAGTACTCTTTTGTATCTTTATCAAATTTATAAATCTCAAATCTATCAAACTCTGCTGTGATTCTAGCTATACCTATGATTAAAATATGATTTCTATCTGAGTATAGATTGCTTAATTTTGTATCTAGGTTTGTATCAATAATGTAATTTAAATTCATTTTTGTAAGCAGTTTATGTATCTTTAAAGGCTCAAAATTGTTATTAAATATTAAATGGTGCATTCCCTCTATATATCTTCTACCCTTTTTCTGCTCTAAATACATAAAAGCTCGACTAGCCTCAAACATCAATCTAGGAGACATTGCCCTTTTATTATTAACAGCAATGATAAGCGAATCGTTATCAAATGGTATAGGCTCACCATTTTCAGCTTTAGCACCTTTGAAAATTTCTAATCCCAAATATGGTACTGTTAAGCCATCTTTTAACTCTTTTATTATCTCTTTAATATTTTTCATTTAAATTCCCATCTCCTCTTTAGTAATTCCACTATAACACTGAAGAGCGTTATTTAAATTTATATAAAATAGCTCTAAATTGAAACTATCTTCTAAATTTTTAGGCGTATCTTTATAAAATAGAGTCCCCTCTTTTGTAATTAAAAATAGAGATTTTGCACCAAAATCTTCATTTATAATTTCAACTCCATACATATCTAAAAACTCTCTTTTATAATCGATTCCAACTTGCATATTTTCAGGTTTAAAAAACTCTAAATAGTCATCATTTGGGATAATAAGCCAACTATTTAAAATATCCTTTACATTTTTTAGATTCTCATCTATCTCTTTGATATTTTCTAAATCCTGCTTAGAAAATGAGCTAAAAGTGATAAACAGTTGAGCTATTTTTTTATCACCACCAATCTCAATCTCGTCTCTATCTCTGTCTAAAATATAGATTTTTTCAGAACCATAACCAATATCAGTTATATCACCTGTTTGAAACTCTCTATCTCTATATGTAACTATCACTGTTACCTCCTTTTTTTAAGAAATAAGCTAAGAAGCTTATTTTCTTAATTTGATAGCATCTGATGGACAGACGCTTTGGCAACTAGGCATTCCACCACACTCATCGCACTTGTTTTCATGAACAAAATATATATCCTCACCATTTGGGTTATCATCATTACTTACAATTGCACCATTTGGACACTCATCAACACATGCATCACAAGAGATACACTCTTCATTTATATAAACTGCCATATTATAATCCTTTTGTATAAAAAATATAATTTTGATTGTGCATTTTTTGTTCCAGTGGTTGCATGGAATAAAAAATGTATAGTGTAGGGTAGAATTTTTTAAGGAGATTAAAATGGGCTGTAACTGTTCAGATAATACAAATAAAAATATACCTAGTGAGATAGAAGAGAAGATAAATAATCACCCATGTTATAGTGAAGGAGCGCATCACCACTATGCAAGAATTCATGTGCCTGTTGCTCCAGCTTGTAATATCCAGTGTAACTACTGTAATAGAAAGTATGATTGCTCAAATGAGAGTAGACCAGGTGTTACAAGTGAGAAGTTAAAACCGATTGATGCAATCAAAAAAGTTCTCTATGTAGGCTCAGAGATAAAACAGTTAAGCGTTGTAGGAATTGCAGGACCTGGTGATGCTCTAGCAAATCCTAAGCAGACATTTGAGACGCTAGAGCTTTTAAGAGAGTATGCACCAGATTTAAAACTCTGTATCTCTACAAATGGGCTTGAGCTTGAGAAGTATGTAGATAAGTTAATTGAGCTTGGGGTTGAGCATGTAACAGTTACTATCAACTCATTAGATGCAGAAGTAGCTTCAAAAATTTACGCTTGGATATATGATAGAGAGAATAAGAGAAAAATCAAGGGTGTAGAGGGTGCTAAATATTTAATTGAGAGACAGCTTAGAGGAATTCAAAAGTGTGTGGAAAATGGTCTTTTAGTTAAAGCAAACTCTGTTTTAATTCCAGAGATTAACAGAGAAGAGTTAACCAATGTCTCTAAAAAACTAAAAGAGATGGGTGTATTTTTGCACAATATTATGCCACTTCTCTCAAAACCTGAATATGGTACAAAATTCTCAAAAGATGGTGTAAAGAGTGCTACTTATAAAGAGCTTGAAGCTGTTCAAGAGTCTTGTGGTGTAGATATGAAGTTGATGAAACATTGTAGACAGTGTAGAGCCGATGCAGTTGGTTTAATTGGTGAAGATAGAAGCGAAGATTTTACTAAAGAGAGAGTTGATAGTTACTCTATGAGTGAGCTTATCAAAATCTATAATGTAGCTGAAAGAGTTGAGACTCACGAAAAAATAGAGCAGTTTAGAGGAGCTTTAAAAGAGGCAAATAAGAGAATCGAGAGAGAGAAAGAGCTTGGTTTAAAAACAATCAAAGTAGCTGTAACATCATCTGAAAAAGAGATGATTAATCTACACTTTGGCTCAGCAAAAGAGTTTTTAATCTATGAAGCTGGTGAGAAGGGTGTTAAATTTTTACAAAATAGAAAAGTTGATACTCCTTACTGCTCTGGTCCTGAGAATTGTGATGGAACAAACCCAATTGAGCATATTAAGCAGAATCTATCAGATGTAGATATTTTATTAACTGCAAAAATTGGAGATTGCCCTCAAAAAGAGTTAAGTGAGATAAATTTAAAAACAGATGAATCCTACGCTTATGAGCCGATTAAAGAGTCTGTATTAAAAGCGACAAGAGAGTTTTTAAAGATAGAAAACGAGGCAAACTAATGTTAACTATAAACGATACAACGCTAAGAGATGGGGAACAAGCCCCCTTTGTCGCTTTTAATACTAGCGAAAAGTTGAAAATCGCCTCTTATTTAGATAGAGCTGGTGCAGATGAGCTTGAAGTTGGAATCCCAGCAATGGGTGCTAAAGAGCAAAGTGATATAAGAGAGATAGTCGATTTAGGCTTAAATGCTAGAGTTATGAGCTGGAACAGAGCAACGCTAAAGGATTTAGAGAGTTCTCTAAAGTGTGAGGTCGAAGCTGTAAATCTATCGATTCCTACATCACAAACTCTAATAGATGTGAAGTTTAATGGAGATAAAAAGAGAATATTAACCAACTTAAGAGATACGATAGAGGTTGCAAAAAAAGAGAATCTATTTGTATCAATTGGAGCAGAGGATAGTTCAAGAGCCGATTTAAACTTTTTAAAAGAGATATTGGAATTAGGAGCCGATTTAGGAGCTGATAGATTTCGATTTTGCGATACTGTTGGAATCTTAACACCACTTAAAGCTTATAAAATAGTATCTTTTTTAGTAAGTTTAAATCTGTTAGATATTGAGATGCACACACATAACGACTTTGGAATGGCTAGTGCAAATGCTATTGCAGGGGTTGAAGCTGGAGCTTTTAGCGTAAATACAACTGTGATTGGACTTGGAGAGAGAGCAGGAAACGCCTCATTTGAGCAAATTTTAATGTCTTTTATTCACCAATTTGATGAAAATAGAAGCTTTGATTCTAAAACGATAAAAGATTTAGTTAAATTGGTAGCAAAATCGGCACATATAACTGTGCCTTCAAATGCTCCAATTATTGGAAATAGAATCTTTGCACATGAGAGTGGGATTCATGTTGATGGAGTTTTAAAAAACAATATCGCTTATGAGCCATTTAATCCAAAAGAGGTTGGAGCTAAGAGAAGTTTTCCAATCGGAAAACACTCAGGCTCTAGCTCAATTCTATTTCATCTAAATAGATTGGGAGTAGAGACAACTAAAGAGTTAGTGCAAAATCTTATTCCAAAAATTCGTGATATTGTAACGAGTCGTAAAAGAGTCTTAAGAGGGTATGAGTTGAAGGAGCTTTTCTTAAAGGAGGCGTAATTTGGAAATCTATTGGTTAAAAGAGAAACATTTACAAGAGATTGTAATAGAGGGGTATAGAGAGGATTGGCTTATCGATATTTTTGAGTTAGAGGCTATCTTTAAAAAGTATCCTCATCTATCTTTTGGGGCGTTTGAAAATGGTCATTTGGTCGGTTTTATTATGGGTTACACTCACGATAAGACGGCTTGGATTAGTAACTTTTTAGTCAAACAAAACTATCGAAATAGGGGCTTTGGAAAGAGACTCTTTGAGACTCTATTAAGTACGCTATTAAGAGATAAAAAAACTATCTATTTAAACGCTTCACTCGATATTGTTTCATTTTATGAATCTTTTGGATTTAAAGAGCAGATAGATATTGTAAGGCTAAGCTATGAGCCTCAAGATATTAAATTTAAATTCTCAAATAAAGATGCAAAAGAGCTTGAAAAAACAGATTTTCAATCTATGATGTTACGCTCTGATAAGCGAGTTTTCAAAGAGGATAGAGAGGATTTTTTAAAAGATTTTCTCTACTCAAAAAGCTCTCTTAGATTATCAACTAAAAATGGGTTTAATCACTCCAGAGTTATCGATTCAAAATATGTTTTTTTAGGCCCTTTTGAGATAAGAGATGGAGCCTATTTAGATTTAGAGAGACTTTTAAGAGGTGTGATTTTTCACAGAGGCTTTAAAAAGATATTTGTAGATGTGCCAGATTTGGAGCATATTACATCTTTGTATAAAAATTACAATTTTGAGATAGTTTCAAAAAATAGACAGATGTGCTTAGGTGAGCCTATCGATATTATTTATGATGATATTTACGGATTTGCCAGTGCTAGAACTTGTGGATAAAAGGAGATAAAAATGATGGATAAAGAGAAAAAAAAAGAGTATGCTAAACTTAAAAGATTAGCAGTAGAAGTTGCAAGTGAAATTCACGATATTGTCGAAGATACTCTCTGGAGCGACTTTGAGAAGATGCCTGAACTTAGTCAAAAACTAGTAGATGCTTGTAAAGTGGCAGAAGAGTTTAAAAAAGCAAACTCTTAAAATTTAAAAGATAAAAAAATGGAAAATCGTGTTATTTGTGAATGCTCTGGAAAGTGTATAAAAGAGGCGATAGAGATTTTTCAACAGACAAATGAGCCATATCGAAAAGCTAAAAAAGAGGTGACGCTTTGCAATAGAAATTGCTGTAAAAAAGCTCTCTCTAGGCTTTTTGATATGGTCTATTTTGGTAAATTTGATTTAGAGGAGATTCATACTATCTTAGATGATGAGAAAAAGAGAATTTTAGGGCTTTAATTATCTATTATATTATTTTAATTAAAATTTGATTTAAAATAATTTTTTATCATAATCCGATACTATTTAGGAGAACTATTTTAAATTAGGATTAAAAAATGAGAGATGATAGAGTTAGCTCAACAGCACTTACCGTTCTTCAAGGAATTCTCTACACTTCAGAGAGAGAGAAATTTAAACACTTAGTTTCAAAAGAGATAATAGAAGCTTGTAGAGCTATCTTATTGTCAACTGATGAGGGGAAAAAGCGATTAAAACAGTTAGATAGCAGAGTTTTTAAAGCTTTTGTACCGATTATTGAAAAACTTATGTTACCTGGAATCACACTTCACTATGTTTTGCGTAAAAAAGCGATAGAGGAGTATGTTAGAGATTCTATATCAAAAGGTTTTACTCAAGTTGTAAGTTTAGGGGCTGGATTTGATTCTCTAGCTTATAGACTCTCAAAAGAGTTTGATAGTGTTAATTTTATTGAGATTGACCATAGTGCAACACAGATTCACAAAAGAGAGGCTTTAGTTAAAGAGGAGTTATCGAATTTAAACTTACTATCTGTCGATTTTGCAAAAGAGAATCTAAAAGATAAACTTAAAAATTTTGAAAACTTTGATAAAGATAGAGAGACAATTTTTATCTCTGAGGGTGTTTTGATGTATCTGCCTAGAGAGAGTGTTGAGGAGCTATTTAACTCTCTAAAAGAGTTGGTTGATTCTAAAATGGAGTTTATATTTACATTTATTGAGCCAATGAGAGAGAATAGAGACTCTTATGGTATTTTGCTTAATCTATATTTAAAGTTTAAGAGTGAAAATCTATTTTGGAGTATCAAAAAAGATGAGTTATCGCCATTTTTGAAAAATTTAAATTATGAAATGGTAGAGCTTATCGATACGGATAAATTTAAAGAGAGATATTTAAAAAATATTGATGTAACAATGCATAGAGGCGAAGTTATTGCCATTGCAAAATAGGAGAGTTGTAGATGCCAATAAAGATAGTTGTAGCCAAAACTCCAAAAGAGATAGATGAAGTTTTTAAGATAAGACATAAAGTCTTTGTAGAGGAGGAGAATCTACTCTCTCCTACAAAAGATAAGAGATTAGTTGATAAGTTTGATGCCCTGCCCACTACTAAAAATTTGATAGTTTTAGTTGATGATAGAGTTGTTGGCTCATTTAGAATGACACTAGATTCTGAAGTTGGTCTACCAGCTGATGAGTATTACGACTTTAGAACTCATCTACCAGAAGATGGTTATCTTATGCATGGTGGAATGTTTTGTGTAACTAGAGAGTATCGAAGTCCAAGAGTTACAACAGATTTGCTTTTGATGGCTAGTTACTTTGGAAAATCAAATGGGGTAACTCATGTGGTAGCTCCGATAAATCCTCAAATTGCAAGATTGCTTCAAAGAGTTGGATTTAAATCAGTTGGAGATGAGTTTAAAGAGCCATCAACGGGTGCAATGATGCTTCCACTTACTTTAGATGTGGCTAAACTTAGTGATTTTTTTCTAAAATTTGTAAAAAAGAATCAGTTACAAGATTTCCTAGGTGATTATGAACGATATTTTTACGCTAAAGGTGAAGAGGTCATAAGAGCTGGAGAAGATGGAGAGTATGCCTACTTGATTATCGAGGGTGAAGCTGTTGTAAAGCTTCCAAAATCGCATGAAGTTATAGCCACTTTGAAAGAGGGTGAAGTCTTTGGAGAGTTAGCACTACTAACTGATGAGGTTCGCTCTGCTGATATTGTAGCTTCAAAAGATTTACAAGTTATGACTCTCTCAAAACCTGTCTTTTTAAAGTATTTTTATAATAATCCTCAACAGGTTCAAAAACTCTTTAAATTGATGGGAAGACGAACACAGAGACTAATAACACAACTTGAAGAGTTAAAGAGTAGGTATGAGTAAACACCTATAAAATAAAACAGAGTGTTTATCATTACCCAACTGGATTGGGTAATCTAATCTTATATTAAAAAAGATGGATACCCGTATCAAGTACGGGTATGACTAAAGCTAAATATTGCAATTTATATGGTTTCTACTATATAAGTAAAAGAGAGTTTAATTCCCTTTTGTCTCAGTTGTGGATTTTACTACATCTTTTACTTTTTCCACTCCTTTTTCCACAGTCTCTTTTATTTGATTCACTACTTCACTGCTTGGTAGTCCATCTCCATGTTTTTTATCAAGTGTTTCACTTGCATTTTTTGAGATAGTATCGATAGAGTTATCGAGAAGTTTTTTAATAAGAGTTCCATCATCTATATTTGAATCCTCTATCTGTTTTTTATAACTACTATAAGATTTTGCTAATGTCTCTTTGTGGGCATACTCTTGCTCTAGTCTTTGAGCTTCGCTTCTTCTTTTATTAGCAAAGATTGCTAACCATATTAAAGGAGCATATAGAGGTAGTTTATAGAGAATATTAAAAAGTATAGTTTTAAACTCTATTGGAATTGAAAAAGTAGATTCTTTACTATTTGAAGCAGTCTCTTTTATAGAAGATGAACTATTGTTTTCTTTAGCAGAGATAGTTTCAATGTTTTTTGCAAGAGTTAGAGGTTTATATGTATCATAAGTTATATAAAACATAATAGCTAGAGAAGTAATAAAAACTATATTCCATATTGCTATTGGTTTTATAAACCTTTTTCTCTGTTCATGATAAGCTGAGGCTAAACCTGCACTTGTTGCTGATGGAAGAAGTTTTTCTATTTCATCTTTTAAAGTGTTAAGCTCTTTCTCTTTTTCACTATACATATTTTCATATCGCTCTTGTTGCTCTTTTTCAAACTCATCAAGCTTTTTTTGTTGAATCTCAATCTCTTTTTTTAATCCACCTTTACGGTTTTCATCTTCATCAAGTTCACCAAATATTTTTACATAAAACTCTTTAAAATTATCAACTTTATTAGTTAACTCTTGTAACTCCTCTTTTGCTCTATCTTTTGCCTCGATAGTTTCTCTTTTTGCCTCTTTTATGAAAGCTATAGTTGTATCGTCAAACTCTTTTTCATTTAGTGTCTTATTGTAAAATTCATTGATTTTATTATATTTAATTTCAATATCTGAGTAGAAGTTATCTATTGATGTTTTAATAGATAACTCTTCATCTGTATCATCTAATAATTTACTTTTGAGTTTTTCTATCTCATGAGTGTTAGATATAGTTGTCTCTAAATCTATTTTATTTAGAGCTTCTTCTATAAAGTCACTATATTTTTTTAATATTTCAGTTACATTGTCTTCTGTTATTTCAGGCACTATTGTGTTTAAAGCATGAATTTTGGATAGTAATTGGTTTAAATAAAGATTTATACTTTGTAAATTTTCTACTATTTTTTGAGCTTTAAAATTGTTTAAATATTGTATGGCAAGATTTAAATTATTGTTTGAATCATTTAAAATTTGTTGAGTGTTAGAACTATTCAAATCTGGGTCAACTAATGATAGATAAGTATCGATATAAGCTGTAACTTTTTTGATTCTTGATAATTCTATTAATGTATTTTTATCACTTATTACATCTATATCTATTTTTTCTACTTCATCTTTAAAGCTTTTCCAATTAGAGTGAAATTTATGACTTTTATAGTTATCAATCCATCTTGACATATATATATTTCCTTTTTTTAATTATAAATATTGTTTTTTATCAATGGATATTTAATATATCTATTTTTTATTTAAAAATAAAGTTTTGTTCCCAAAAAATATAAATTAAGTGCTATAATGTAAGTAAAATACTTAATCTAAAGGTTTAAGATGAATATCTTTAGAATCATAACAGAGTTGGTATCAGATACTAACTACTCGGCAAGGGAATCGCTAGACCAAGAGTTTGATGGATATGGTTACATGAAAAGAGTTTATGGCATCGAACATATGCCAGATACTGCTACAATCACAAAAGTCTCTATCACAGATACTCTCACAAAAGCTTATAATAGATTTGCGTTTGAGCCTTTTTTTGAAGAGGAGATACACAAAGCTAAAAGATATAAACACTCACTCTCATTAGTTATTTTAGGAATCAATTACTTTCGCTCAATAAATCATGATTATGGCTCTGTTGTAGGGGATTTTATCTTGATAGAGTTGGCTGATTTAGTTCGTGATAAGATTAGAACTTCTGATATGCTTTTTCGCTGGAATGGTGATGAGTTTTTGATTATTACTCCTCATACAGATAAAGAGGGTATAAATATTATGATTAAAAATTTAAAAGAGGATATTGATAAATTTCACTTTAATAATGTTGGAAATATCTCATGTTCGTTTGCTCATGTAGAGTATAACTACTCAGATGCACCAGCTGTTTTGATAAAAAAGTTAGAAGATGAGTTACATAATATAAAATTAAGAAGAATTTAAATAATTAAATTATATAATTCGTTTTTAAAAATAATATTTTTAAAGTTCTAAATTTATGAAAAACAGACCGAAAATATTGATTGAGAAATTAAAAGAGTTAAAAAAAGATAATTTTAAAGTTGGATTCTTAGGATTTTACCATATTGTCCAGAAAGAGAATAGACGCTATTTAGTTAAAGGGCTTGATAAAGATGGCTCTTTGATACTTCAAGAGTACAAATAATCTTCTGATTTACTTGTTAGATAATATTTAATTTAAAAACTTCATCTCAATAAAAAAAGATTGCTAAAAGAGTAATTTTTTTATAACTATATTATACATTATAAGTTTTTTTGATACTTGCTATCAATTGTAACTAATTTGTAGACTTTTTGGTTTATTTTTATAAATAAAAATAAAAAAAGGAGAAACTATGAATTTTGAATTTTTCAAAAAACATAAATTTGATTTAATAATCATCTTATCGATTGAGTTTGGTACGATTATTTTTTCAATGGCTATGACTATGAACGCTTAATTAAAGTGTTGGCTTTACTATTTTTTTTAAATAGAAATAACTATCTTGGAAAAGATGTATTATTTATATCAACTGTTATACCATTGATATATTCAGGGCAATCAGTTGCCAACCAAAGAACTGTTTTTGCAATCTCTTCTGCAGTAGCAAACCGATTTGTTACAACACTCTTTTTAAATGCCTCTTTTCTAGCTTCATCGTTATCTTTTTGCATATCAGTCTCAACTGGACTTGGAGCGATACAGTTTACTACGATGCCACTAGAGCCTAGAGTTTTTGCATAGATTTTTGTAGCATTTATAAGTCCAGCTTTAGCGATTCCATACCAGACATCGGGGTGACCCACTTGACCAGCAATTGATGCTACATTTACAACTCTTCCAAAGCCTCTTTTTTGCATTCCTTTGCTAAATAGATTCATAAGCTCAATTGGAGCATATAAATCGACTGCCATAAGTCTATCTCTTGCCTCTTTAGGGTAGTTATCATAGCTATATTTTGGTTGCATAAAACCAGCATTGTTAATTAAAATATCAATCTCACCAACCTCTTTAGCCAGTTTTGGTAAATCATCTAAATTACTCAAATCATACTCAATTGTTTTAGCTTTTAGAGAAAAGTTTGAAAAGTCTCTTGCAACTACAACTACCTCATATCCAACCTTTAACATCATTTTAGAAACCTCTAAACCTATTCCTCTATTTCCACCTGTTATTAAGACTCTTTTGCTCAATTTAAAATCCTTCTGTTTAATTTTAAAATTATATAGTAATTTATGATAGTCTATATCATTATTAATTATTTGACACTATATTGAGATATATTATAAAATAGTAGCAATTTTAGAGGGGTTTTAGAGTGAAATACATAAATATAAACTACTACAAAGTAGCAGAGGCAGAGTTTATCTTAGGCTCATTTGATGAAAAACTTGTTTTGTTAGATTACAAAAATAGAAAAAATAGAGATACGATAGATAATCGATTGAAAAAGGCTCTAAAGGCAGAGTTTATCAATAGAAGTGATGCAGTTTTAGAGCAGATAAAAGTGGAGTTACAAGAGTATTTCAAAGGAGATAGAGAGAGTTTTGAGACTCCTATTTTACCTATCGGGAGTGATTTTCAAAAGAGTGTCTGGAAAGCTCTTTTAAAAATAGAGTATGGAGCAATTAAGAGTTATAAAGAGATAGCAAAAAGTATAAAAAACCCAAAAGCAGTCAGAGCCGTGGCAAATGCAAATGGAGCAAATGCTATTGCTATTATTATCCCTTGTCATAGAGTTATTGGAAGTGATGGGAGTTTAACAGGTTATGCTGGAGGGTTGGATATTAAAAAGAGATTATTAGAAATTGAAAAAAAGGATAGATAATGTATGTTGTGATATTTGAAGTTGAGGTTAAGCCTGAGGGTAAAGAGAGATATTTAGAGATAGCTGGAAAATTAAAAGAGCAGTTAGTTAAGATGGAGGGATTTATCTCGATAGAGAGATTCTCATCACTTGTAAAAGAGGGTAAAATTTTATCTCTATCTTTTTGGGAGAGTGAAGATTCTATAAAAAAATGGAAAGCAAATATAGACCACCTAAACGCACAGAGTAGAGGCAGAGAATCTCTTTTTAAAGATTATAGAATCAGAGTTGCAAAAGTGCAGAAGGATTACACAATGGAGAGTAGTGAGTTTAAATCTAATTCATAAAAAAGTTGTTGATTTTATCGGTTTTAAAACTCATTAACCATCTGTTTACTATCTATTAAAACTTTATTATAACAAACACTTTATACTTTAAGTAATAAAAGTTTTTTGCAAATATCTTTTAAGCTTTTTTGCTTAAAAGAGTATTTTATAAAATTAAAAAAAAGTAAAAAGGTAGATATATTGAGAAATTTTGCGACATCAGCAACAACTTTTATATTTTTGATAATCTCTATAACTGGTATTTTGATGTTTTTTCATCTGTTTGACAACTATACAAAAGAGCTTCATGAGATTTTAGGATTGGCTTTTGTTTTTGTTTCACTTTTGCATGTTTTTGTAAATTGGAAAAGTATGAAGAGTTATTTTAAAAAGAGTAGTTTTTTAATATTAGGTATCACTTTTCTAGCGATTTCAGCTCTTTTTATATTAAACGCAGAAAATGAGGGTGTAAATCCAAAAAGAGTTATTATAGGCTCAGTCTTATCAGCGAAACTGGATAAATCTTTAGATATTTTAAATATAAATATGATAAGTGCTAGAGTGAAACTAGAGAATCATGGATTTAAATTTGATGAGAGTAAATCTATAAAAGAGATAGCATTTATGAATAAAATTTCACCTTTTGAGGTGCTAGATATTATTATAAATTAATTTTTAAATATCTATATTGTCATTTTATAGCCGATTTCACTCTCTGATATGATATTGTTTTTTCCCACTTTTTTTCTGATTTTATTTATCAAAAGTTTAAGTGAGCCTTTGCTCATTTGAGCGCCTTCCCAGACAACATCTTCAATATAACCATAAGTTATTAAATTGTTTCGATTTGAAAATAGTATATCAAAGAGTAATTTCTCTTTTTTTGTCAATTTTACTATCTTATTATCTTTTGAAAAAAGCTCACTTTTTAGGTTATATTTATATCCTGTTTCAAATTTTAATTCAAATAGATTATTTTTCATTATCTTTCGAGTACACTTCTCTAGTCCATCTATAAGTTTTGGAAAAGATACAGGTTTTATTAAATAATCTTCCAAATGTAGCTTTACAGCCTCTAATAAAAACTTTTCATCTTTATAGTAAGTTAATAAAATTATTGGTATAGCGTAGTTTTTTTCTCGAATCTTTTTTACAAAATCTATACCGTTCATTTCAGGTAGGTCAATATCTGTAATAATAATATCGGGTTTTTTTTGAGAATAGATTGTAAGGGCGTTTTCTGCAGAGTTTGCTTCAAAGATATTTTTACAGATTATATTTAGAGTTTTAGAAATATTTTTTCTAACTCGATTATCACTCTCAACATGTAAAATATTTAAATTTTTTAAAACTTCATCTAAAGTCATCTTATATCCTTATTTTAATTACAATACTGCTTACCCGATTGTATATAAAAAAAGTTGACTAAAGGTTGTTTTTGGGAAAAAAGATGAATAAAAATTCGATTTTGTTTATTTATGTATAAATATAGCTAATGTTTTTTATTATCTTAAATAAAAAATATTTTAATCTTTTATTTTTGAAATTATGAAATCGACTTTTTTCTCAAGTGCTGAAATTTTCTGCTCAATTGTCTCTAATCGCTCATTTGTATCAACAATATCATCTTTTGAGTGAATTATTAAACATAGCTCCTCAAGCGTTGTTATGAATTTCTTAGATGCAACAGGTTTTAAGAGAAATCTATCAACATGATTACAATACTCTGTCTTTTCAAGCTCTGAAAAATCATAAGCAGATAGAACTAAAATTGTCTGTTTTGAATCAATCTCTTTCATTTTTTTTATGAACTCTAGTCCATTTAAGAGAGGCATTTTAATTCCAGTAATAACTAAATCATATCTATTTTGTTGGTATAAGTTAAAAGCTTCAGCTCCATTTGATGCACTATCAACAATTACAAAAAACTTTTTTAAAAACTCAATACTCTCTTCTCTAAATTTTTTGGAATCATTTACAAATAAAACGGTTATATCTTTTGATAACTCTTGAAGTCTATGTAACTCTAACATAACTTATCCTTATCTATTTTTTTTATATTAGCATCTTTTATAAGAAATGTATATAGAAAAATATATTTATTTTAAATAACGCATAAAAACTATTTTTTGATACAAAATAGCTTTAAAATTAGAGATTCCAAATCTTTAATAACTCTTTTTTACAAACTGGTTTGCTATAGAGATAGCCTTGTGCTTCAAAACAGCCTTGCTCTTTTAAAAACTCCTCTTGCTCTTTCTCCTCTACCCCCTCAGCTATTACCTTTAAGCCCATTGTTTTAGAGAGTGCAATTATCGCTTTTGTGATAGCTTTATCATTGTCATCAGTTTGTAAATCTTGAACAAAAGATTTATCTATTTTTAGTTTATAGATAGGTAGATTTTTTAAGTAGCTAAGAGATGAGTATCCAGTTCCAAAATCATCGATTGAGAGTAAAACGCCTAAATCTTTAAGTTTATTAATAGTTGAGTTTGTCTTTTTTGTCATTATTATAGATTCTGTAATCTCAAGCTCAAGTGATTGTGGAGGAAGATTATTTAATTTTAAATGTTTATTTACAATTGCAGTAATATCGCTTTTCTCTATCTGTCTAACAGATAAATTTATTGATAAGTGTGGTAGCTCTAACCCTTTATCTTTAAACTCTCGAAGCTCTTTACAAGCTTTTTTGACAACCCACTCACCAATCTCAACAATTAATCCACTCTCCTCTGCAACAGGGATAAATTTAGCTGGTGATACCAAACCTTTTTTAGGGTGATTCCACCTGATAAGAGCTTCGGCTCCAGTTAATTTTTTATTATCCATATCAACTTGAGGCTGATAATATAGCTCAAATTCATCATTATCAATCGCTTTTCGAAGCTCTTGCTCTATACTTAACCTCTCTATTATATCTTTGCTCATCTCTTGTTTATAAAACTCAAAACTATTTTTTCCCTTAGCTTTGGCTTGATACATCGCTAAATCAGAATTTTTTATAAGTGTATCAATATCTTTTCCATCATCTGGATAGATACTAACACCGATACTTGCACTAACGCTTAACTCATTTTTATCAACAAATACCGATTCACAAAGTAGATGTGTTAAATCATTTGCCTTCTCAACAACAGCCTCAATACTTTTTATATTATCCATCAAAATTATAAACTCATCTCCACCAAGTCTTGCCATACTCTCATCAGAGTCAAGCTCACAAAGTATCTTTTTAGCAACTTTTTTAAGTAAAACATCACCGATTGGGTGTCCTAGAGTATCATTTACATTTTTAAAATTATCCAAATCGATAAAGAGTACAGCGATTTTAGAATCTTTAGCTCTCTCAATTGCCTCTCTTAACTTTCGTCTAAAGAGTTTTCGATTTGGCAGACCCGTTAGAGTATCATGATAAGCCAAAAATGAGAGTTGGTCTTCAGCCTCTTTTATCTTTGTAATATCATTTATCAGTGCAACATAGTTTTTTACTTTTCCTTTGCTATTTTTGATTGCACTAATTGTTAGCCACTCTAAATAGACATCACCATTTTTTTTACGATTATAAATCTCACCTTGCCATTTCCCTTTTGTTGCCAACTCTTCCCACATTTTAGAGTAAAACTCTCTATTGTGTTTGTTTGATTTTAATATTTTTGGAGTATGACTTAAAAGCTCATTTTCACTATAGAGTGTAATATCAGAGAAAGCCTCATTTACAGCTAAAATATTTGTTTTTGAATCAGTTATTACAACACCTTGAGAGCTATTTTCAAAGACACACGATAGGAGCTTTAAGTTATCCAACTGCTCTTTTTGCTCTGTCACATCGTAGCATGAGCCTAAAAATCCGTTAAACTCCTCATCTATATCGTAAAAAGGTCGTCCTAAATCCAAAATCCATCTATACTCACCCTTTGCATTTTTCAATCTATATCTCATCGAGAAGGGTTTTCTCTCTTTGAAGCTATCTAAATATATCTTTATGCACTTTTTTAAATCTTTAGGGTGAACACCCTCTGCCCAACCATCGCCAAGCTCTTGCTCTAAGCTTCTACCTGTAAAGTTTAGCCAAGTATCGTTAAAATAGGTACATTTAGCACTCTTATCAGATTTCCAAATCATCGCAGGAGATTTTTCAAATAGAGTAAAGTAAAAATCTTTAGCTCTCTCAATCTCTCTCTCTTGTCGCTTTAAATCTGTAATATCATTAAAGACAAAAGCTATTGTTGTATCACTTGGGTAGAAATTTTTGATTTTATAGTATTTATATTGCTCTTTATTGTAGTATTCAAACTCTGAAGGGATACATTTGCCAAAAATATCTTTTAACTCTTCATCAATATCTACATCATTTAAATCTTTATCAATTAACTCTTTAGGCTCTATATTAACAATCGATTCAAAATCACTATTTATCATTAGGAATTTCAAACTATTATCTTCGATTCTAAAAAGGGCGATAGCGTCTCTCATCTGCATAAGCATTTTTAATAAAATTCTATTATTATCGGCAATATTTTCATGAATATAGTTTTTTAAAGTATCTGGCATTTTTATCTCCTACAAATATTCAGAGATTTTAACAAAAAGTAACTGAGTTAGTTAATATTTTTTGTCAAAATCCTGATATTTGAAGAGTTATAGTGTAAAAAGTAGGGCTTTATCTATCACTTTTTAAAAACATTGCAAGTTGAGAATCTATCTTTAAAATATGATTTGAGAATTTATCTAATGCATATTTGTCTATATAGGCTTTAGCAAATGGTTTAAAACCCTTCTTTGCTTTTTCATAAAAATAGACCATCTCGCCTAAAATTTTCTCATGCTCCTCTTTATGCTCACCATAGCCATAGTAGTTCTTCTCTTGCATTATAGACTCTTCATGGGCAAAATGCTCTTTTGTATGCTCTATTATCTCCTCTAAGGCTTTTATAGTGTTGTTTGATTTTTTTGCTTTTTCTAAAAGGGCTAAAAAATCATCGTGCATCTCATCAATCTCTTTTATATCCAGTTTCAAATCCATTTGAGAGCCTTTTTAAAAAATATGCAGATTCTATTCCTCTCTATATATCCCAATTGGGATATAATAAAGGTATAAAAAGGATTATTATGGCAAAAACACAAACTACAATCAGAATTGAAAAACAAGAGTATATGGAAGCAAAAGAGATTTTAAAATATATGGGTATGAGTTACTCACAAGCGATAAATATGTTTAACCACTTAATAGTTTTAAATAAAGGTCTACCTTTTGAGGCAAAAATACCAAATGATGTAACACTAGAGGCTATGAGAGATGTATTAAATGATAAAAATTGCGAAACTTTTGCTATTGATGATTTAGAAAGAGAGTTTAATGAAACTAAAAAGGCATAAACAGTTTAATAAAGATTTTACTAAAGTGAAATTGACAGATGAGCAATTTAGTAAATTTATCCTCTATATAGGAGAGCTTTTAAAAGATAATAAATTACCAGCAGAAGCAAAAGAGCATCAATTAAATGGAGAGTGGAAAGATTTTAGAGAGTTTCATATAGGGGGAGATATGCTTATTATTTATATAATAAAAGATGGTTTTCTATGTTTAATTAGAGTTGGTTCACACTCTCAACTATTTAAAAAATCTTGAGATTTATATGAGTAGAGTTGATAAGATAACTTTTAGAGAAAAAAATTACTTTATCAAGCGAGATGATTTGATAGATAAGTTTTACTCAGGTAACAAAGCTAGAAAGTTTTTTTACTTTTTTGATAAAGATTTGAGTAGTTATAAAAAAATAGTCTCTTTTGGTGGGAATCAATCAAATGCGATGTTATCTTTAGCAAAATTAGCTTTTGATAAAAAGATAGCTTTTGATTACTATATAAAACCTATGCCAGATTATTTAAAAAATAATATTGAGGGAAATTTAAAATATTCATTGGATTTTGGAATGAATTTAGTAGAAATTGATGAGTTTCCGACAAAAGAGAGTTTTAGTGATGAGATTCTATTCATTGAGCAAGGTGGAGCAGATAGTTATAGTGAATATGGCTTTAAGCAATTGGCAAAAGAGTTAAAAGAGTATATAAAAGAGCAGAATTTAAAAGATGTGGCGATATTTTTACCATCAGGCACGGGAGTTAGTAGCCTATATTTGCAAAAACATTTAGATATAAAGGTTTACACTACGCCTTGTGTTGGTGATAGTGAGTATTTAAAAAAGCAGTTTTTAAATCTTGAGAGTAAAAATCTGCCAACGATTTTAAATATAGATAAAAAATATCACTTTGGAAAGCTTTATAGAGAGTTTTATGATATATATTTAGAGTTATTGCATGAGAGTAAAATAGAGTTTGATTTACTCTATGACCCAAAAGGTTGGATAGTTTTAGATAGATTTAAAGATGAGATTGAGCAAAATATTATATACATTCACTGTGGTGGTTTGATAGGAAATGAGACAATGCTAAAGCGATATAGAAATAAGTATAAGTTAAAAAATTAAACTAGAGAGAATTTCAACAGTTAGTCGTAAAATCATCAGAGAGAAAAAAGAAGCTAGAGTAAGTATGACAAACATAAGCAGAAAAGCTGTCCAAAATAGATATTTCAAAACTTCCAGAGTTGAGTTAGGCTCTAAATATGAATAGAAAACAGCTAAAGAGGCAAAAAAGAGAATGATTTTTTTAAATGGGCTTATTTTTTTCATTATCTTCTTAATTTCCTCTTAACTGCTACAAAAAAAGCTCCCAAGCTAAACCAGAGTAGAATTAGCTCGATTGTTGAGGTTACTATCGCTTTGGTTGTTGTTTTGCTAAACCAAGCTTTATCGCTTGAGATAAAAGGGGATATTGAGTTGCTAAGTGAAAAATAGATTTTAGTCCAAATATCATCTTTTAACATAGGGATATACTGCTCTTTAAAAGAGTAGTTAAACCTATCATCATAGGCGAAAGTTAGATTTTTTTCATTTAATACTTTTTCATTTGAGTTTGAAATTAATAAAAAGTGAGCACTTTTATTATAACTATTTAGATTTGTTTTTGATTTTATATCAAAATCTGTTATTTGTCTGTTTTCATCAAAAGCATTTAAAAATATCGCTGGAGTCTGATTTGTAGAGGTATAATCGATATTTGGAGTAGTAAAACTAGAGAATATTACAACTACTGCTAAAGCCCAGCCTAAAGGTCTTAACCAACTATTTGAGAAGTTAGAAATTAGTTTTGCAAATCTTAAAATAAATTTCTCTTGAAAGGCTGTTTCGTTTGAAGCTGTTGTTAAATATTTATTACAAAAGAGTAAAGTAGAAATTAGGACAAATAAAGTTATAAAAATAGTAATTAAAAAGGTTTCATTTGTAGGAATTATATTTATAAAAATCAAAATAGACAATATTCCCCATAGTGAAAAAGTTTTATCTATAAATTTATTTATCCAATTTGGAACATTTAGCCACTTTTTTGCTTCTAACTCTTTTTCATATATTTGCATCTCTATTTCATAACAAATATTAGCATCTATATAGTTTGCCATCTCATCATAAAAATGTTTTAAACTACAAAATGAACTTCTAAAATTTTTATAACTTGATTCTTTGCCATTTGTTGGAAATTTTGATAATAACTCCTTTATATTTCCAAAATTAATGTTTATTTTCTCAGCTCTTTTAAATGAAATATTATTAAAAATTATCTCTTTAGTTTGGGATAAATCTAATTTTTCAATATAGGAGTTTTCAAAATCTAAAAATGAAAAATTTAATTGATTTAATATTTTTAAATTATAAAGCTCTATTATTCCTTTACAATTTGCAATTATTAAAGACTTTATGTCAGAATTGTTATCTAAAGATTTGAGAATTAATCTGTCAAATGAGCAATCTAAAAAAGAGATTTCTTGTTCATGTTTAGTTGTTGTGAAAAATTCAAATGTTGTTTTGTCAATGAATTTACAAGATACGAATCTTAAATTAAGTATTTTATCTGAATTGAATACATATAGTTCTTCAAATATACAATCATGAAATTCGAAAGTATCTATACTTGAATTATCTTCTAATGAAGAAAACAATTCTTTGGATAATCTCGAAGTTTTTGGAAAATGAATGTATCTATCTTTAGATCGAATAAGAATCTCTTTTTTTTCACTCTTTTTGTTGTGATTAGATTTCTTTGATTGAGTATTATAGTTTTTTGAAATTTGTTGTTCATTGTTTGTAGATATTTTGGATATTTCTGCTTTTGAAGAAATTAAATTTTTTTTAAAATTTATAATATTTCTATCTAAAGCTTCCCAAAACTCACTTTCTTTTGCTTTTATCTCTTTTTCTGAAAACTCTCCACTATACCATTTGCTTTTATCTTCAGTTAAAATATTTGACTCTTTATTTAAGGAAAGTGGTTTTTCTTCAACTTTTTCGTAGTTTTCTAAAGGCTCAAACATAGATATTTAATTTTTTATAGCTACATCAAAAGGGATAATCTCATCATCTATCTCTTTTGTTCTATCGTAAGCCTCTATATCTTCAAGCTCTTCTAATCTCTCTAAAATAGCTCTGTACTCTTTGATAGTCAGTATTACATCGCTTTGGTTGTTGTTCTCATCTATAATATATTTTGGGTGAATATCTAGCATAATTTATCCTTTTGGAGCAACCCCTAAAGATTAGGAGTTTTTAGTAGTTAAACATTGATTTTAGTAATGATTTTGGCTTTTGTCCCTTTGTGATTTTTGTATGCCTCTTTAAATACTTCCTGTAGCTCTGGTCTTGGGAGGTGAATCTTAACGATGCTATCTAGCTCGTTTATCTCTTTTACAAGTTTAAAAAATTCGTGAACAGCTTCGCCATTGAATAGTTTAATATCTCCAAAATCAAAAATTAAATTAAGTGGTTTGATAATAAATAGATTTTTGATATATCTTCTAATCTCACCCATAATATCTTTCTCTAGCGATTCATTTTTTGTTTTGATTCTTGCAATGAAAGTTCCTCCGAGATTTTCGATATAAAATGTTGTAATCTCGTTATCATCGTCAGCTTTTTTCATCTCTTCACTATGTTTTATATCAAAAACTTTTTCGATTATCTCTAAAATCTTCTCTTTATCAAGTGGCTTTAGGATATATCCACTAGCTCCACTTTGGATAGCTTCAAATACCATCTCCTCTTGCCCGTGAGCTGTTACCATGATTATTTTTGCGTTTGGATACTCTTTTACGATATGCTTTACCGAGGTGATACCGTCCATTCCTGGCATTGTAATATCCATAGTTACTAAATCTGGAAGATGCTTTTTATATGCGTGATATGCAAATTTTCCATCACCAGCCTCTGCGATAACTTTATGTCCAGCCTCTTCTAAAATTTTTTTTAGATTTCGTCTTATCATATTTGAATCATCAGCAACTAATACATTTAACATGATTTATCCTTTTAGATATATATAGTTTAAAATAATTTTACCCTCTAAGGTTTTTATTTCGATAGAGTAATTCTTATTAGAATTATACTCTATTTTATCGACTAATTTAGGTGTTGATATAGCTATATTTTGTTTATCTTTGGGTAGAAGGTTTAACGAATTTGCACAGACAATATTTATAATCTCTAGTGCAACTTCAAAAAAATACTCCTCTCTCTCCTCATTTGATAACTCGTTTATATCAAAAAAGCTCATTTTTTTGGCACAATACTCTAAAAAACGGCTCTCGTAGCTAAAGATAACTAAGAGTTTATCCTCAAAATAGATTGAAGTTGATACATCTTTTAAGTCGATTTTGCTTTTTATAGCTGTTTTATCTTTGGCAAATTTTAAATTTAACTCATTTAATATAAATTTTTTACTCTGTGCAAAAGTTATATCTATAATACTTTTTAACATAGAGCCCTCCTATTTTATAGGAAGGTAAAATTTAAAAATTGTACCTTTTCCTATTATTGTTTTTATATCTACTTTTCCACCTAGCTTATCAAGCTCTGACTTGACACTTGCTAGTCCAACACCACGACCTGAGTAGATACTAACGCTATCTTTGGTTGAGAAGTTGTCTTCAAATATGATATTTAAAACTCTACTTTTTGAGAAACTATCTAACTCCTCTTTTGTATAGATATGCTGTGATAGAGCTTTGCTTTTTATCTTTTTAGTATCGATTCCTGCTCCATCGTCAAAAATCTCTAAAACAATCGATTTATCTTTTTGAGATATTTTTGTTCTAATTGTTGCTGTTTCATGCTTTTCAAGCTCCATTCTATCTTCCATATTTTCGATTCCATGGTCGATTGAGTTTCTAAAGATATGAATTAGCGTTTTTGTAAAGTTTGAGTAAATTTCAGGTTCAACTAAAAACTCGCCCCCCTCTATCTTCATCTCTTTTATAGATTTTCCAAGTTTTACAGAGAGGTTATCGATTAGTTTTGGATAACTCTTTAGATAGTCTTTAAATGGAATATATCTAAGTTTTTTAATCTCACTGCTTATCTTTTTAATATCTTTGATAGTTTTAGCATATTTTAGATTCTCTTCTATGTTTTCGATTCGTTTTGTCTCTATCTGAATAGTCTTTTTCTGTTTAAAAAACTCATCACCTAAAATTGTGCCGAGAGTCTCCAAATCATCTTTTGTTATATTTTTATGAGGCTCTTTAAATACATCTTTTAAATTGAGTGTATTTGATATATTTGTCTCTATTTGATGTAGGTTTTCACTACTTTTTACCATATCCATCTGTGCAAATGAGCTTTTGAAAGTGTGTATTTGTCTATATATCTCTTTTTTATCTTTTGCCTCTATCAGTTTTGGTAAATCTTTCTCAAAAAATTCATTAAAATCTTTTAAAAGCTCTAGTGTCTCATTTCGATTTACAACAGAGCTAACAACCATTTTTAGATTGGCTTTCTCCTCTTGCATTTGACGCTCTAATTTTTTAGTTTTACTAATATCTGTTAAAATCACCATCATCTTATTTTTGCTAATTAAGTTATATTCACACTTTACATATTTATTTTTTATAAATAGCTCTTTTGGTAGAAGTTTTGCTAAAAAATCTCTCTTTATCTCCATCGGTTCGTTAAATATAGATTTGATAGCATTTCTTAAAAAAGCCTCTTTTTCAAAATTTATAATTTCACAAAAATCCTCTTGTGCAATCTTCTGTTCAAAGATTCGCTCACACTCTTTTGAGTATTCGCTATCGATTATGAAATTTTTTGAAAATGATAAAAAGCCATCATTTGCATTATCAAGCAGATTCTTAATTGTATCGTTACTCTTTAGAAGCTCGTCATTATTCTCTTTTAACTCTTTTGTTTTCTCTTTTACTTTTATCTCTAATACTTTTTTCTGCTCTTTCTCTTTTTCTAGTTTTAGTTGAGCCTTTTCTCTCTCTTTTTTGAGTTGAAAAAATATAAGCAGAAAGATAAAGATAAAAGAGAGCAGAATATAAGCTAAATAGGCATACCAAGTTCTATACCAAGGGGGGAGAATCTCAAAACTAAATCTATCTATTGCACTATCTGAATCAAAAATATTTTTGGCTTTTACAAAAAAGGTATATTTTCCCTCTGGTAAGTTTGTATAGTTTACCATTGTCTCTTTTGAGTAGTGTGAGTATTTTGCATCAAAGCCCTCTAAAAAAGTGCTATATGTTATGCTCTTCTCCTCTACGAAGTATGGAGCTGAAAAGGTGAATTTTATATTGTTATTTTTATACTCAAATATATACTCTCTATTCTCTACATTTTTATTTCCAACAATCACTTTATCATTAATCTCTATGGACTCTATATGGCTACTAAATGCTCTGTTTTTATATATATTTAGAGGGCGATACTTTATCAACCCCTCAGGCCCACCAAACCATGTTATATTATTTTCTGTAAAGATGGCATCAATTTTATAGCCTTGAAATCTTCTAAAAGGAAATGATTGGATATTTTTATTATTTTTATAGTAAGTTTTAGCAACTTTGTCATATCTAACCCAAAAGTTGCCACTCTCATCGCCAATTAGTTTTTTTACGATTTTGAACTCTTTAAAGTCTCTATCTTTTACAAACTCTCCATCTATATATCGATAGACTCCCTCATCGCTTGAGAGATAAATCTTTTCATCAATATCTGCAAATTTAGGGTTTGTGAGAGTTATTTTTAAAAACTCAATTTTATCGTTTGATAAATCTATTTTAAAAATTTTTCCATCTTCACTAGTTCCAAAAAGGTAGTTTTTCATTATTACTAGATTCCAAGGGTGAGTGCCTAGTTTATACTCTTTTGTAGTCTCTAAAGAGCTATTTAGAAGTGCTATTTTATCCTTTAATCCAATAAATAGTTTATCTTTAGTTGAGACCATATCAAAAACTATATCTTTTGTGATTTTTAAATCGATAACTCTCTCTTTTGTTATCTCATAAATACCACTATTACAGCCGACTAGAAGTCTCTCTTTAAACTTTTCAAACTCCCAGCAGTTTGTATCTACTCCCTCTAGTCTAGCAAAGGTTTTGCTCTCTTTTTTAGGGTTGTCTTGCTTTTTGTAGATTCCTCTCATTGTTGAGAGAAAGAGAGTATCATAATCTATTATTGAGTTTATACTATCTTCGATACCTGAGAACTTTCCATACAAAGAGAGTTCAGAGGGAATCTCCACTTTAGCGATTCCATTATTTAGACTAAGCCAGAGGTTATTCTCTCTATCTACAAATAGGTGAGTGATAAAATCATCTATCAAGCCTTTGCTTTTATCTAAAAAGTATCTACTCTCTCCAGCTTTATCGATAATTAATATACCCTTTTTGGTACCTATCGCTATTAACCCTTTATCTAAATTAATTGCGTCATAGATTTGAGCCTCTTTTAAAAATTCAATATCCTCTATTTTAAACTCTTTGATATTTACGCCATCGTATAGAAAAGCTCCAGAATCTCTTGAGAGTATTAAGTAGTTATCTATATCATATTTTAAGACGGCATTTACCGATTTGTCTTTGAAAAAGTCACCCTTTGGAATATCTATCAATTTACCATCTTTTAATTCAACTAATCCAACATCAAAGATTCTAGTAAATACTCTATTATTAACTGCTCTTGTGATGTGAAAGCCTTTTTTATGCTCTATTACAGTTACTTTTTTACCATCGTATTTAAATATATAGTTATCTGTTCCAAAGTAGATATTTTTACCATCGCTGACGCTCTCCCAAACATAGCCAAATTTTTTATATTTTTTATCGATTAGAGGAAGTAAAGAGACAAAGCTACTCTCTCTGTTTATATCTTTTATATATCCAAAATCACTAACACCACCGACATAAATAACACCATTTTGTGAAGTTATAGAGCGACCCGATGAGTTGTTTGAGAGTTTTATAGTTTTAAACTCTTGACCGTTGTATTTTAAAACACCAACATTTGAATTTACAAAAAATAGATTTCCAACTCTATCTTGTGCTACTCCCCATATTTGGTTATCTCCATTGTAATCTCGATAGCTATAGTTTGTAATATAGGCTCTACCTGTCTCTTTTGGAGTGATAACCCCAAATAGAGTTAAGGTAAGAGCTAAAAAAATAGTTATCTTTTTTAACATTTTTTATCTTTTTAAGTAGTTGTGAGCATCAAAAAGAGCCCAGTTTAAAATATGTTCATCTTCTATATTATCGATGCTATTTTGCTCTTTTTTATCTGAGTAGACGATTACAGCACTAGCTATTAAATCACTACTTCTCTCAACTTCATCACTAATAAAGGTTACAAACCACTCATACTCTATATCTTTTTTTAGTTTTATATCTAGCTCTTTAAAATCTATTTCGTAGATGCCCTCTTCACTCTCTGCATCTATCTCTCTATAGGCTAAGAGCCTCTTACTCTCAACTTCATTTACAGTAAAGACTATTCGATTAGCTAAACCTTCATTTTTATAATAGAGTATTTTAGGTGATTTATGCTCTGTGTAGGCAACCTCTTTTGGAGATAGAGGAACTATTCTAGTTGGTAAATCATAATCTACAAAGTCACCTCTACTAGCTCCACGACTAGCCCCTCTACTGGCTCCACGACTAGCACCTCTACTAGCTCCACGACTAGCACCACGACTAGCACCTCTACTAGCCCCACGATTGCTACTGCTCTCCAACCCTCTCTTATCTATACTAACACCTGCGTCTCTTCGGCGATTTTCTTGAGATTCACTACTTTGAGCATAGGTAAATATAAAGCAGATAAGTGTAAAAAATAAAATTTTCATATTAATTCCAATTACCGATTAAAATAAAAGCTGACCAATAGCTAGGGTGCCAAAACCTTTTTGTACTTAATAGATCTAGTTTAGCTTTTCTCAATGCTAGGGCTTTAGAGTTATTTTGTAAATATTGATAAAATTTATCGATTAGTATCGCCGTAGCTTCATCATCTACAAACCAAAGTGATGCAATTGCACTTTTTGAACCAGCTTTAAGTGATGAACCAGCAAGTCCTAAACTTGAGCGTTCATCTCCGATTGCACTTTGACAAGCACTTAGAGTTAAAAGGTCTATATTTTTATCTTTGATAATACTAGAGAGTGAATCGAGTGTTAAATTTTGGTTAAAAGTTAATAGAAATGTAGAGTCAACCTCTCCTGTAAATAGACCATGTGTTGCAAAGTGGATAATATTATAATCATTTTTCTCTATCGCATTTTTTATAGAGTTTTGTGTAAAGTTTTCATCTAAATTCACACTAAAGTTATAATTTTTAGCAATTGTTCCTAACTCTTTTGGAACATTTGTAAGAGGTGAGAATCCATCTATCGCTTTTGAGATACCACCTAAAAATATTTTATGTTTTTGCAGTGGTGAGTTATCAGTTAAATCTATTGTTAATAGATTTGTGATATTAAACCTCTCGATTAGAAACTTTTTACCATCAAAAATTGTTGATGGTGGAATTAATCTAAGTTTTCCATCTAATACAAAAGCTAGAGTCTTTACATCTTTTAGATATGGCTCAAAATCTTTTATTAAAATATTGTAACTCTCTTTAGCATTTTCTAAAAATCTATTATGATTTCTCGATTGTAGATTTACTCTATAATCAAACAGAAGTTTTTCAAAATCGTTTTTACTCTTTACTCTATACTCAATTGAGCTATTTGATTTTAGCATTACTAATATTTTATCTTTTAGAGTGATTATATAAAATATTTTTTCATTATCTCTTAGAGTAAGTTTTTTTCTAGCACTACTTAAACACTCATCTAAAAACATTGAATCGACTTCGCTTCTTTTCATCTCTTCAGCAATAGAGATTATCTCTTTTAATTTCTTCTCTCTATTTTGCTCATTAATCTCATTTAGAGCTATTTCGATTAAGAGTGTATATATCGGTTTTATCTCATCGTAAAATCTATCTTTACTCTCTCTAAAACCTACAAAAAGCTCTTGTTTAATCCCCTCTAATCTAGTTTTGGCTCTATATAGTGCCTTTTTAGCCTTTCTCTTTTGAGAGTTTTTCAGATAGAGATTTGCTAATTGATACTCGATTAAAAAGCTCAATTGTGGATAGTTTTGAGCTAAAAATAGAGCTTTTTTAGTTAATCTAATAGAGTTTTTGCCTAAATGCTTTAAAATCAGAGCTTTTGTCCTGTTGTCTTTTGCAAGTTTTAATGCTTTTTTGAGATAACTGTTATCTTCATCAATAAGTGCAAAAGATATTAAATGCTCAATTTTTTTATCTTTATCAAGTAGTTTTTCAATCTCTATTTTTAACTTATTATCGAGTGTTAAACGGTAGAGATTTAACATAATAGTGATTTTTAAATCTCTATTTTTAACAACTTCAAGGGCATTTTCATACTCTCTTTGAGCCAAATCGTAATTTTGATAAGCACTGTAAAAGTTTGCATAATTATTTAGAGCAAAGGCTATCGCTAGGGAATCTTTTGATTTAGTAGCAACCTCTTTTGCTCTTGTTAAATACTCTTGTGCTAGATTTGATTTAGCTTGTGCAAAGTAAATATCACCCATTTTACTAAGAGCAATCGCTTTTTTTGATAAATCATCTGAGTTCATATCAGCTTTTGCAATCTCTAAAGCTTTTGTTAAGTGACCATCTTTTAGATAGGTCTCAAATGCAAAGAGTTTTATTGATATAAAAACTATTAAAAAATATCTCATTCAAAAGCCTTTATTTTCAGTTGAAAGTGTACACCACTTGATTGTAGAGTATCAGATTTTTCAATACTATTAACCGATTTTGCTAAAAACAAGTTAGCATCAAAAAATCTATGAGTAAAATTAAAACCAACTCCTAAACTAGCTAGAGTTTTCATATCACTCTCATCTCTATCGCTCCCTTTTGCAAAATCTATAAATGGAATAAAGCTAAAGTTGTTATTTATCTTTATATCAACTTCACCAGAGAGAAGCAAAGCTCTATCTACACTATAGACACCCTCACTATAACCTCTTACGCTATTTACTCCACCTAACGAGAGCTTTTTTGATGGAAGTAGTCTATCATTTGAGAGGAAAATATTTGATTTTAGTTTAAATATTTTTGAGCTATCCAATCTTTTCATGTATAGAGATTCTAACAGATATGTTAAGTATCTATTATCAATCTCTTGATTATCTAGTGAATCAAATAGATTTAATCCAATATCAAAATTAGAGTTTAGATAGATTATAGAGCTATTTAGTCGTTTTAGATAATCAAATCCTAACTCTAAGCTTGAGCTTTTATACTCTCCATTTTTTGAGCCTTTGATAGTTGAAAATGGTTGATTTAAAATCGAAGTTCTCACCTTTTCATAACCAAAACCAGATTTTAGATTTAACTCATTTTCTAAAGTTTTAAAAATATTATATTTGAGTGCAACTTGATGTTTTTGGCTAGTTGTCTCAATATCTAAATCTTTAAACTCTTTTGTTACAATATCTAAATTTGACTTTTGGCTTATGAGGCTAAGCTCTAAATTCTCATCAAGCTCCCTTGCATAAGAGATTAAAAACTCATCTTTTCCCTTTGTAAATCCATAATCTAAAATCAAACTATCACTAACGCCTGTTAGGTTTCTATTTTTTAGAAAAAAGCCTAACTTTTTAGCTCCAGTATTTTCGCTTTGATAGTTGTTATAGTATGTATTTACACTAAATTGATTCTTCTCTTTTACCTCTAAATTCAGTTTTGCTTTGGCTAATTCATCAGTTGGTTCAATGTCAGCTTTGATTGTTTCGATAGCTTCTCTATTTTTTAAAAGAGTGAGCCTCTCTTTTAGGTTATGAATATTTAGAGTTTTATCTAAATCCAATCTATCTAAAATAAAATCTCTATCTATTGCAGATGTCTTTAGATTAATCTCATCAATAGTCCCTTCAAAAATATCAATCTCTAAAGTTTTATCAAACTCTTGGTTTTTGATAATAGCTCCAGAGTTGATATAACCTAAATCTACATAAGTTTTAGTTATCTCTATTCTAATATCCTCTAACTCATCTAGCGATAACTCTTTTTTGAGATACTTTGCTGTAATCTTTTTTAACTCTTCATCATCTATTACGCTATTACCACTGAATTTAAACTCTTCTATTTTAATAGAATCAAACTCTATTAACTCTTTTGAGTAGAGAGTAGCGAGAGTTAAAATTAAAAATATTAAGATTCTACTCATAATTTATCCTACTAGGGAGTAAATCATCATATCTTAAGATAGAGTTCTCTTTTCGATATATTGATATTCTATTTGCTAAATCTCTATTTTCACACTTTGCGATTTTATACTCATTCTGATTTAGTGATAGTTTTTTAGGAGTTATAACTTCCGATAGGTCAACCGTTGTTGATTTATTATTTATCTCTCCATTAACACCACGATTTGATACAGCTTTAGCCTCTATTAGTGAATCGCTAGAGTTTATGAAATAGCTTGATTTAAAACTAATATCTCCCCCTTTTCCCTCAAATGTATTTGCCTTTACGCTAGAGCCATTTAATATTACATATTTAGGGTTTTTTATATTAATATCTCCACCATTTGAATCTTTCTCATATACGCTTGTTAAGATTTTTGAATCTTTTAAATTTATCATCTTCTCAGCATTGATACTTACATCTCCACCACCACTTAAAAATGATACCGAGAGGATTGCAGAGTTATCTAGGTTCAACTTTTCACAATTTATATAAATATCTCCTGCATCACCTAAATCAGTGTTTTGTTCAGGTCCTCCAGCAGTTAGAGAATCTATTCTAGCCTCATCTTGTAGATTTATAGTTTTTGCATTTATTGTTATATCTCCACCATCTCCAGTATTTGTGGTTTGGGTATTTATAAATGAGCCTTTATATCTAAAACCTGTATTTAGATTCTCCCCTTTTAGAGTTAAACTATCTGCATTTAGAGTTATATTTGTAGCTTTACCCTCTCCAAAAGCTGTACCTAATAGATTTGAGCTATTTAAAACAATATTTTTTGCATCGATTTGAGTTTTTGAATCGTTTGAGTAGTTTGTAGCATTTGGGATTGAGCTATTATCCATAAAAAAACTATCTGATAGTGAGTAAAATTGGCTAGATTTAGCTCCATTGTCTTGCCTTGCATCGCCTAGCTGGATATGGGCTCGATTTTCAAGTGAAATATCTCCCAATTTAGAGAAACTACTCTCTTTAGTCTCTATATCAAACTCCCCTTCACTTTTTGTTGAGATTAGATTTATATCTGCATTTGTCGCTTTTATAGTAGCTAATCTAACCTCTATCACTCTATCTTGGGGTTTTGCATAGATATATGAGCCATTTTTGATTGTAATATCACCAGATATTATATTTAGCGATTCATTTGGAGCTATATTAAATCGTCTATCTTCATCTCTTAAAATATCGGGAGTTATCTCCCCTTTTCCCTCGATAGAGACTAGAGCAAATTTTGAGCTATCTAAAAATCCAAAGCTTTTAGGTGATGAGGTTGATAAAACTTCAGATTCAAGAGGTTTTGAGTAGATTTTAGTACCATCGCTAAACTTTAAATAATCGGCACTAGAGATTGTTAAAGAGCCAAATAGATTAAGTTTTGCATTTTCACCAAATATAAAACCGTTTGGATTTATTAAAAAGAGATGCTCAGAGCTAGATTGTAACTCTCCATCTATAAAAGATTCAGTTTTTGAATCGATTCTTGCGATTGAATTTTGAATATCTTTATCATTAAAAATAGCTTTTTGATTCCTCTCTAAATCAAATTTATCAAAAGTGAAAAATAGGTTATTCCCCTTTTGCACTTTCGAATCGATAAAGTAGCTATTTTCACTGAAATTGACAGAAGTCTGATTTTTACCAACTATATTGGAATCGGCAAAAACTAAAGTGCTATATAGAATTAGTAGTTTTTTAACCAAAAGCCCTCTCCTTTGTTGATTTTATTAGGATTTTTAATCCAATTTTGATTTTTATAACTAAAGCTTAAACTAGAGTTTGAATCGAGTGAAATATCCGTAGAGGCTCCTAGTAAAAACCATCTATTTTTCTCAAATGTAGATATATTAAAGTCATAACTACTACCATTTATATCTATTTGGCTATTCTCATTTGAGTAAATCCAATATCCATAAAGTGGTGCTAAATACTCTACTTCATTTTGCCAATTAGAGTTTTGATAAGTGAAAATTTGATAGTTGCTACTATTTAACTTGATGAGTTTAGATATAGGATTTGATATTAGATTCCAACCCTTTGCTATCTCTATTTTATCGGCTAAATTACTACTTTTATTAATAGATAGATTATTTAATGTAATCTTTTCATTAACTTTTAAGGCTTTAGAGTTTAATATCGCTTCACCACTTAAGATTGTAACCTCTTTTGAATCTTTATAAATTTTCTCCTCTATTTTACTATCTGTTGTCTCTAAATAGTGCTCTTCATCAAAGTAGATATTCTCATCTAAACTATAGAGAAAAGTAAAGTTGCCATCTTGCTCTATCTCAATATCTTTAGCATTAACTGGAAGGCTATAAAAATACTCATCTTCTAAAAGCATTAAAATATTACTATTCTCATCAACTGTTAAGATAGAGTTTGGTGTTATAAATATATAATCATCTCTCTCTATACTTATAGATGCAATATTATTTAAATCGATGTTAACGCCATTGATAGAGCCTGTAATATTTACATCACCACTTACTAAGTTGAGACTTTGATTTTTATCAAAAAACATTTTATGGTTAAAAGCAGAGCGAGTATTTGGAGTGATTTCTAAGTAAGTGTTATTAGTCTTTAGAGCTTCATAAGGATATATAAATCTATCTTGGGCTAAAAAGTCGATATTTAAGTAACCTTTATCTAAATCGTTTTTGTCTCTAGTTTTGCTATTGTCAAACCAACTAGCAACAATATCGATTCCTCCATTTAAAAATAGTGGACTCATAGAGTAGCTAATATAGATATTTGCCTCTTTATCAACACTTCTACTATTTAAATTTTTTAGAGTAATTACTGCACTTAAGTTACTATCTTCAATATTTATAGTAGTTGTAACATTTAAATCATCTACACTTTGAGATTTGCTAGATGATACATCTCCACTACTACTTATATCTATTTGACTACCATCTATTGCATCAAAATATCTATCTTTATCTTTTTTATCAAGCTTGGCTCTAATATCTCCATTTTGATTTGCTATAACATCTACTCTCTTATCACTTCTGTTTAAAGATTGTTCAACAGTTCCATTTATATCTATCTTTACACCTATATTTTTTGGTGCATTTATTTCTATAGCCTCTTTATCTTTTGCTTTGATAGTTAAGATAGATTCTCCATTTATAGAGCTTTTAAACTCTGTCTTTGTGATATTGTTAAGCTCCATATAGTTGTAAAATTTACCTGAGTTATCTATTTTAGAGTTAGAGCCTTTAGGTGCTTGAAACTTTATAGCTGTCTCATTACTCTCTTTTGTTTGATAAGTAAATTGAAACTCTCCATCATTTTTATAAAGAGTTTTTAAAGATATATCATCTTTGTCATACTTATTTACAAAACTTCCATCATCATTAAATTTCAAATCAGAACAAGCTGGAGGTAAAAAGCTACTCTCTACACTATTTGCAATTTTAATTTCCATATTTTTTTCACTTGAGGGTGATTGAAAAGTTAAAGTATCGCCCGATTGAGTAATTAATGTTTTATCAAACCCACCATCATCTCTCTTTTGATATGATGCATTTTGAGCTAAGTAGAGTTTTGTATTTTTACTATCTGTACAGTTATTATCATTTAACTTATAGACTTTATGAGCTTGAGGCTCTTTCTCATATGGCTCTTCTAAATAGTCTAATTCATCATCATCTAAACCATCAAACTCATCAAAGTTATCATATAAGCTATAATCATCAAAACTTATATCTTCATCAAAATTATCATAATCATCTAAGTAATATAAATACTCTTTGTAATTCTCTATTGCATTATCTATATCTTCATCAGCTAGGTCACTATACTCTAAGTACTCTAAAAGCTCTTCAACATCTTCCTCTGCAATATCTTCTCTATCTATATCTTCGAGTATCTCTTCTGTATAACTCTCCTCTTCACTATCACTATAAAAAGAATCCTCCTCACCATCTGCTACGGTTGCTATCTCTTCATCTTCATAAACTCTCAATTCACTATTTTGAAGAGGTTTTAAAGAGTGGCTACTCTCTATAAAACTCTCTTTAGCAGATAGATTATTTATAACAGATACGGCAACTAAGCTAATAAGTAAATGTTTTTTCATTTTAAATTCTCCTTATAGAAACAGTTATTAAATTTAGAGATAGGCTATTGGTTTTTTAACCAAAAGCCCTCTCCTTTGCTGATTTGAGTTGGATTTTTTATCCAATTTCCATTTTCATATTTATATACTAAATTAGAATCTGTATCGATAGTAATGCTCTCTGATGCCCCTAGTAAAAACCATCTATTTTTCTCAAAATTATTAATATCAAAAGTATAGCTAGAGCCATTTAGCTCCATATTGCTTTGAGTATTTGAGTATATCCAGTAACCATATAGAGGTGCTAAATACTCCATATTCTCTATCCAAGATGATTTTTGATAACTATATATTTTATAGTTACTACTATCTATTGCTGTAAAATCGGCAATTGGATTTGATTTTAGATTCCAACCCTCTTTTATATCTATTTTATCATTTAACTCTTTTTCTCTTTTGATTAAAAAGTTATCTATCGATATTGGTTTATTAATCTCTAGCGATGAGTTGTTTAATTTAGCTTCACCTTGTAAAAGAGTTATAGTTTTACTATTTTCACTAATACTCTCTTTTATTTTTGATTCTTTAGTAACTTCTAAATAGTTACTCTCATCTACATAGATACTCTTATCTACTAAATACTCTATCTCAAAAGAGCTATTTAATTTTATAGAGATATTATTAGCCTCGCTTGGGAGAGTATAAAAATACTTCCCCATAGATATAAATAGATTCTCGTTTGAATCTATATAGAGAGATGATGAAGAGTTTTTAAATTGATAATTCTCTTTTTTGACTATTTTTACAAAGTCTATATTTTGTAAATCTAAAGAGATATTATTAACTTTACCACTTATATCAACATCACCATCAGTTAAATCTAAACTCTGATTACTATCAAAATAGATTAATTGATTAAAGCTAGATGTTTTATTTGGAGTCATTGTTAAGTAGGTCTCATCTTTATCTGTCGCTTTATCAGGAAAGGTAAAATCTGTCTCTGTTACTATATCAATATCGAGGTAACCACTGCTTATAATCTCTTGCTCTTGAAGTTCAACCTCTCTTATACTTGATGAATCGTTACTATCTTCAAACCAAGATGCAACTACATCGATACCACCATCTAAATAGTAATCACTCATTGTATAATCGACATAGATATAGGCCTCTTCATCGACATAATCTCTCGATTTTGTTGAATTTGAGTTTGAGCTTTCCACCATATAGACTTTAGCACTTAATTTAGTATCTTTTATCTCTAAGTTTGCTGTGATGTTATCATCATTTATAACTTTTGATTTATTAGAAGTTATATCTCCCTCAACACTCACATCTATCTCGCTACCATCTAAAGGCTTGAAGAATCTATCTGTTGAGTTGTTATCAACTCTAGCTTCAATCTCACCTTTGGCATCTATTTTTACTTTAGATTTTTTATCTCCTAAATCTAAGAGTTGCTCTGTTACACCATCTTCAGAGATATTTACATCTAATCCAACAGGTGATTTAATCTTGATTGGCTCTCTATTTTTTGGTTTTATAGTGAGATTTGATGCACCATCTGTATCACTTTTAAAGATAGTCTCTGTATCATTATTTAATTTTACATAGTTATAAAAACTTCCATCATCTTCGATTCTAGCATCAGACCCTGCTGGGGCTTTTACTTTTAGAGGTTTTTTATTACTATTTTCATATTTAAACTCAAAATCACCCACTGATGTAGAGTTTAACTCTAAGTAAAAATCATCTTTATCAACTCTATTTGAAAAACTTCCATCATCTTCAAACTTTATATCTGAACAAGGTGGTGGTCTGAAGTTTGTCTCTTTTGCATCTTCATCGCTGTTTTTAATTTGTACTTTCATATTTTGACCATCTGCTGGAGATTCAAACTTAACAGAGCCTCCATCATCTTTATCTAAACTCTTATTAAACCCACCATCTTCTCTCTCTTCATAGTTGGCATTCTCTGGTGGGTATAGCTCTGTGTTTTTATCTGTACAGCCATGAGTATCTATCTCATAAGGCTCATGAGGTGGTGGTGGAGATTGGTGTGGTGGAGGTGGTTTTTCTGCCTCTAAGGGAGGATTATTACTCTCCTCTGGTGGAGGATTATTCTCATTCTCTAATGGGGGATTGTTCTCATTTTCTGCAGGTGGAGTGTTCTCTCCTTGAGGTATCTGAGTATTCTCCTCTGGTTGAGGTTTTATAGAGGGTTCAGTTATGGGTGCTGAACCCTCTGGTGCTGGTTCTACTGCTTTTAGAGTTTGAATATCGTTTTTTATATTATTTGGGCTATTTATCTCATATGCTATTAAGTATTGACTTAATGATATAGCTATTAGGCTCGTTAATATTTTCTTTTTCATAATATTTCCTATTTTTAGGTCTTTTTAGAGAGTTTTACTTATTATATTTTTACTTTAATAAGTTTTGTGTAAATATAGAAAAAATTAATTTTATTTAAGAATCTATTTTGTTTTACAATCGTTTGGTTGTAGCTATAAGTTACTTTTAACTTGTGAATTTAGAAAAAATTATAATTAGTAGTTTGAAAAACTCAAAAAAAAGATTTAAATTGTAACTTTTTTGATAAGTTAGAGTATAAAAATTTTTGATTTAAAAATAGACTTTACTGCTCAATAAAAGGTACTTTATAGACTCTATTAAAACTATATTAAGATTTAAATATAAGCTTTTTTCAAATAATTTTATATAAATTAATAAAATAATAAAGAAAGAAAAAGTAGAATATCTAAAAATTAAATTGAAAGGAGTGTTAGTATGTCAAATACTATGACTTTTACAGATAATCGAACGGGAAAAAGTGCTGAGTTTGATATTCATAGTCCGAGTGTAGGTCCAGATGTTGTAGATATTACAAAGCTTTATAAAGAGTTAAATATGTTTACATTCGATCCAGGCTTTACTGCTACTGCTAGTTGTAAATCAGATATCACTTATATCGATGGAGCTAAGGGCGAGTTACTGCATAGAGGTTATAATATCGAAGATTTAATTGCAAATGAGAAAAACTTTTTAGAGATTTCATATCTACTTTTAAATGGAGAGCTTCCAAATAAAACTGAGTATGATGAGATGGATGAAAAGATTAAAAATCACTATTTAACTCACGAAGGTATTAAAAAACTATTTGGAGCATTTCCAGATACTGCTCACCCAATGGCAATGCTAAGCTCTGCTGCTTCACTTCTTTCAACTTACCACTTTCAACACTTAAATCTAGAAAATAAAGAAGATTTTTTAGAGATGAGTCATAAAATTTTAGCAAAAATCCCTGTAATAGCCTGTTATGCGTATAGACATTTACAAGGTTTACCACTAGTACACCCAGATCCTACAAAATACTTTACAGAGAACTTTTTATATATGTTAAGAGCTGATGTAAATGGAAAAGCTGATATTAAAGATATTGAAATTAAAATTTTAGATACTATCTTCTCACTTCATGCTGACCATGAGCAAAATGCATCAACTTCAACTGTTAGAAGTGTAGCATCAACTGGCGCTCATCCATACGCTGCAATCTCTGCTGGTATCAATGCTCTTTGGGGAAGTGCTCACGGTGGTGCAAATGAGGCTGTTATTAAACAACTTGAAGAGATTGGAAGTGTTGATAGAGTTGAAGAGTATATCGCTAAAGCAAAAGATCCTAACGATCCATTTAGATTAATGGGATTTGGACATAGAGTTTATAAAAACTTTGACCCAAGATCAAGAGCTCTTAAAACTTTAAGAGATCAGTTTGTAAAAGAGATTCCTATCGATAATGAAATTGTAAAAGTTGGTGATAGAGTAGCAGAACTTGCACTAGCAGATGAGTATTTCACTTCAAGAAAACTATATCCAAATGTAGATTTCTACTCAGGTACTATCTTTACAGCATTAGGAATTCCTAAAAATATGTTTACAGTAATTTTCGTTATCGCTAGGACAATTGGTTGGATTAGCCAGTTAGTTGAGCTTAAAAATGATAAAGCTGGAAAAATTGTAAGACCTAGACAGCTTTATACTGGATATACTGAGAGAAAAGTAAAGTAGTTTAAGGTTTTTTATGAAAGTTTTAATTGTAGATGATAGCCCTACAATGCTTCGAATTATTGAAGATACTGTCAAGGAGATGGAGTCAAATAGCTCTATCAAATTGGCAGAAGATGCCATAAAAGCTCTTGGTATCTTAAAAAAAGAGAAAAAATTTGATTTGATTTTAACTGATTGGAATATGCCAAACCTAACTGGTTTGGCTTTTTTACAGAAAATTAAGAGAATGGAAGAGCATTTAAATACTCCTGTTGTTATGATAACTTCCGTAGGAAGTAAACAAGAGGTTTTAGCAGCACTTAAATCTGGTGCTAAAGGTTATGTGATAAAACCATTTTCAAAAGATGTCTTAAAAAAGAAATTATTGGCTAGTTTGGAGAGTTAAAAAACTCTCTAGCTCCATTAATATCACTCTCTATCTGCTCTTTTAATTTTTGCAAATCCTTGAATTTAGCATTTTCTCTAACTCTTTTTAAAAATATAATTCCAACTACTTCGCCATTATTCAACTCTAAATGAGTATCGATTAAGTGTGTCTCTATTGCAAACTTTCCATCTAAAGTAGTTCTATGTCCTAAAAAAGTTATAGATTTATAGATTCTATTTTTTATTTTTGTATTTGTGATATATACTCCCGATTTTGGAAGTAGATAATTTTTAGTTTCGATATTTATTGTAGGAAATAGCTCTTTTTTGCCAATACCTTGACCCTTTATCTTTTTGCCAGATATTTTATACTCTCTATTTAAAAATTTAGTAACAGCCATTATGTTTCCATTTTCTAAAAGAGTTCGAATCAAGCTAGAGTGGATTGATATATCATCGAGTTTAATCTCATTTACAATCTCAACTTCACCTTTGAAAATCTCTTTCAAATCCTCTAATGAACAACTTCTATTTTTCCCAAATTTAAAGTCATATCCAACAATAATTTTTTTTAAGTTTTTAAAATCTTTTTGTAGTTTTGATATAAATTCAATACAAGATAGATTCTTTATATCCTCTAAGTCATAGGAGAAACATGGAATATCTGTATATTTTACTCTAGTCTCATTTGGGGTTAAGTTTGATTTACCACTCTCAATAAATAAAATTGCTCCATCTTTTCTAACTCTATTAAATAACTCTTGATGTGCTAAGTGCATTCCATCAAAATTACCAATAGTTATATTATAAACGCACTCCCTTTTGAAAGTAGAAAAACTCTTCAACATTACCGCTTTTACCTTTTGTTTTTGATAAGCTTCTATAAACTAAAGTCCAATTAAATTTTAAAATCTCTTCTAAAAAGATATTTTTTGCTTTATCGATAGCATTTTCATCTTTTACAACACCACTTTTATCTCTTTTGGCACTTTGACCAACTTCAAATTGAGGTTTAAAGAGAATGATTATTTTATCATTTGCTAACTTATCAATTGATTGTAAAATATATTTCATCGATATAAATGAGACATCACAAGTGACTATATCAAAAATTTCATCTGATACAAACTCTCTAATATCACTATTTTCAAAAAGAGATACTCTCTCATTGTCTCTAAGGCTTGGGTGTAGTTGGTTATCCCCAACATCTACGGCAAAAACTGCTTTAGCTTCCTCTTTTAAAAGTATTTGAACAAAACCACCAGTACTTGAGCCTATATCTAGGCATACTTTTTGCTTTATCTCTAAATTAATCTCTTTTAAAAAGCTATTTAGCTTATCTCCAGCACGACTTACAAAAAAATCATTTAAATCCACTTCTATGGATTCATTTTCAATATCAAAAGAGGGTTTTGTTACTATTTTAGAATCAACTTTTACTCTTTTGCTTAAAATTAGCTCTTTTGCTTTATTTCGACTAGTTACAAAATTATGTTTGGTTAAGTATAAATCTAATCTCATACAAGAATATTTAAAAATCTTCCTAAGTGTAGTTGATTTATATCTGCTTGTAACTCTACTTTTTCTCTCTCTTTTTGAGTGATTTGCTCATTAAGGTCAGTTTTTACCTGCTCTTTATAGTCACTTTTTCTATTTGTTTCGCTATTTTGTGAATAGTAGTTGTTTGCTTGAGTATTTATTTGAGTGTTACTTATAACCATTTGATATCCTTTTTGCAATATTTAATATAAAATAAACAAAAACTGTTCCAATAATAAGAAAGAGATAGATATAATTGATAAAATTAGTTAAGGAATTTCGAAAATGTTTTTGATAAAGCCCTTTTTTGTAGCTTTAATGTTCTCTAGTTTCATCTATTTAGAGTATTTTTTTGGACTAAATAGCTTTTTAGAGTTTTTAAATACAGTTTTTGCAATAGTTGCAATAGGATATATTTTAACCCTCAAACCTAAACAGCTCTTCATTGCTGGTTTTTTTATTGGAGTTTTTTGGTTTTATTGGATCTCTTTTAGTTTTAGGTATTACGATTTAACATATTTAGCACCCTTTGTTGTTTTAGTTATTGGGGCTGTTTATGGAGGACTATTTTTAATTTTATCTCTATTTCAAAACTATATTGCAAGAGCTTTTATTTTTATATTTTTATTTACTCTAATTGAGCCTTTTGGATTCAATTGGTTTAAGCCAGAGCTTCTCTTTGTAAATAGTTTTTTTGATAATCATTTACAATTTTATGTTATCTCTTTTTTGATAGCACTAGCCCTCTCACTTGAGAAGTTAAATACTCAATTGAAATTGGCAAAATATCTATATATAACAGCTATTACTACTTTATTGGTTGCACTCTTTTATGTAGATTTTAAATTTAGTAACTCAGCTGTTGCTAAATCGAATTTAAATATATATTTAGCAGATACCAATCTATCACAAGATAGAAAATGGGATAGAGAGTATTTAAATGAAATTGTCCAGAGTAATTTAGATATTATAGATAGTGCGATAGACCAAAATTATGATTTAGTGGTTTTGCCAGAGTCTGCATTTCCAGTCTTTTTAAGTGAAGAGCCTATGATTGTAGATATTTTAAAAGATAAAAGTAAAAATATAGCTATCTATACAGGAGCGCTTAGATTAGAAGATAATAGCTTTTATAACTCAGCATTTCTATTTCATAAAAACAGTATTGAGATAGCTGACAAAGTTGAGTTAGTTCCATTTGGTGAAGAGATTCCCTTTCCATCATTTATAGGAAAATTTTTTAATAGTATCTTTTTCGATGGGGCGATGGATTATGTTACATCAAAAAAGCCGTTTGATTTTAATATAAGTGGAGAAATTTTTAGAAATGCAATCTGTTTTGAAGCGACAGTCGATTCTATGTATGAAGATTCTCCCGATTTTTTTATGGTAATTTCCAATAATGCTTGGTTTACTCCATCAACAGAGCCGACACTTCAGCGAATATTTTTAAGATTTTATGCTAAAAAATATAATAAAACGATATATCATAGTAACAATATGAGTCGAAGTGAGGTGATTTTTGGAGATTAAAAAAGCCCCTTTGATAGATGAGTTTTCAACTATAAAACATAAAAATATTTATTATGTTGGAGATTTATCTCTATTAAAAAGTAGAAAAGTCTCGATTGTTGGAACTAGAAAACCTATCTCATATACCAAAGAGATGGTTTTTAGACTCTCAAACTCTCTATCAAAAGTGGGTGTTTCTGTTGTAAGTGGTGGTGCTATGGGAGTTGATATTATCGCTTTAGATGCCTCTTTGCCAAATTGCATATCTGTAATGCCTTGCAGTTTAGATTTAATCTATCCAAAAGTAAACGAGAACAAAATAAAAAAGATATATGAAAATGCTTTAGCAATTAGTGAGTATGAAGCTACTTTTCGTGCTACTAAGTGGAGTTTTGTTCAGCGAAATAGATTAGTTACACTCCTAGGTGAAGTTTTGATTATTGCTGAAGCTGATTTAAACTCTGGCTCTATGAGAAGTTTTGAATGGGCTAAAAAATATAATAGAGATGTCTATGTTCTGGCTCATAGATTAGGTCAGAGCGAGGGAACTAACTACTTACTTAAAAACAATCTAGCAAAAGCTATATATGATATTGATGAGTTTATTGATAGCCTAAATATTGAAAAAACAGAGAGTAAAAAAGAGTCTTTAGAAGATGATGATATAATTGAATTCTGTTTAAAAAACTCAAATTATGAAGATGCTCTCGTTAAATTTGGCGATAAGATATTTGAGTATGAGCTATATGGAAAAATAGCAATAGAGAATAACTTTATAAGAGTTTTATAATTTTATCAAATTAAATAAATATATTAAAACAAAACATTATTTTAAATAGAATCTATAAATTAAGAAATTAGGAGCGGTATTTGAACTTTCTTAAAGCGTTTGCAAAAACGCAAAACTCTATCTCTAAAATAGCCTTTTTTAATACTATTGTTATAACTTTTTTTGTTGTTTTAACAATTGGATATTTTTGGATAGATTATACTCATAAAAATTTTGAAAAAGATAGTAAAGATTTAAAAAGATTATATATAGATAATAAAAAATTAAAATTAAAAAATGAAGTAAATAGTGCAATTGATTATATAAATTTTGAATACTCAAAAACAGAGCATCGATTAAAAGATACAATTAAAAGTAGAGTTAACAATGCTTATAAAATTGCTCATAATATCTATAAAGAGAATTTAGATAAAAATGAATCAGTAGTTAAAAAGATGATAAAAGATGCTATTAGACCTTTTTCTTGGAGAGATGGAGATGATTTTATCTGGATTGTTGATTATGATGGAAATTATGTACTATCTCCTTCAAATAGAGAGTTTGAGAATAAAAATATACTAGAGTTTAAAGATATAACAGGAAAGTATGTAATCAAAGAGGAAATAGATATTGTTAAAACTAAAAAAGAGGGCTTTTTTGATTACTATTTTATGAAACTTCATAAAGATAGAAATAAACAGTATAAAAAAGTTGGATTTGTAAAAGATTTTGGCTATTTTAATTGGTTTTTTGGAACAGGTGATTTTATGGATTCTGTCAAAAAAGATATTTTAGATGAAACACTTGAGAGAATAGCTAATATAAGATTTGATAGAAATGGATATATGTTTGTGCTTGATTCTAGAGGTTTTGGCTATGTTCTCTCTGGTAAGCAGATGATTCCTCCTATCGATATAAAATCTATTACAAGTAGTGATGAGACAAATATTTATAAAAAGATAGAGAAATTAATTCATAAAGATAATGAGGGGTTTTTAGAGTACTCTTGGTATAAAATGGATAGAAAAGATATTAAATATCCCAAAATCTCTTTTGTTAAATACTTAAAAGAGTGGGATTTAATAATTGGTGCAGGAACATATTTAGATGATATAGATTCTGTTTTAAAACAAAAAGAGTTAGAGCTTGAAGAGAATCTAAAGAGTTATGCCTTTAAAATAGTTACGATTTTACTATTTACAATTTTTATCGCTTTGATAGCGTTTAGATTAATTACAAATTTAATAGATAAAAAAGTTAATAACTTTATCTCATTCTTTAAAAAACTAGAGCATAAAAATGTAAAAATAGATGTTGAGAGTCAATTTTTTAAAGAGTTTAAATCTATTGCAAAATCAGCAAATGCAGTTGCCAATCAGAGGGATTTTTTAGAGTTTGAGCTTATAAAGCAAAGAGAGTTTTTACAAAAAGTAATAGATAATAATTTAAGTTTAATATATGTATTTGATGAGCAGAATAGATTCATTTTAGTTAATAAAACACTACTGCACTATCTGCATATAGATTCAGAAAATATTATTTTCGAAAAAGTGGACGATTTTATTAGAGTTGATAGTATGAGCGATTCAACTCAAGGCGATGTGTTTGGAGAGAAAGCGATAACTTTTAACAATAGAAACTACTGGTTTCAAATTATCTCAGTTCCACTAGAGCAGAACTTAACGCTAAATGTCTTAACAGATATTACTATTAGGAAAAATTTTGAAGAGTTTTTACAGCTTGAGATAGAGAAAAAATCTAAAAAACTACTAGAGCAAAGAGCCGATTATAAGACAATGCTTGATATTTTACCGATGGTTATTATCTATAAAGATACAAAAAATAATATCTTAAGAGTTAATAATAAATTCTATACGATTTTTGATTTGAAAAAGAGTGATATTGAAAATAAAAATAGTAAAGATATATTTTTTGATTACGATGGGGAGTTTTACTTAGAAGATTTAGAGATTATTAAAACTAAAAAACCAAAACTCTCTATTTTGAGAGAGTATAGAGATAAAAACTTAAAATTTGAGACATCAAAATTTCCAATTATTAAAGATAATGAGGTTAAGGGAATCCTTGTTACAATGCTTAATGTAACAGAGAAGATAGAGCTTGAAGAGCAGAAAAAGAAACAAGATAGAATCTTAATTCAGCAGTCAAAAATGGCACAAATTGGCGAAATGATGGGAGCAATTGCACATCAGTGGAAACAGCCTCTTAGCTCTATGTTTTTATTGATTCAAGATTTAGAGATTGAAGCAGAGTTAAGTGAGGGAATCTCTAAAGAGTTGGCTTTAGATATTAGCTCAGATATTAAAAATCAGATAGATTTTATGCTTCAAACAATGGCTAACTTTAGAAACTTTTTCAAACCATCAAAAGAGAGATATAGTTTTTCTGTAAAACTAGCAGTTGATGATATTTTAAAAATATTAAAAGCACAATTTACAAAATATCAAATAGAGATAGATGTAATTGCTGATAGCGATAGCTTTGAGTATTTGGGTTATGAAAATGAGTTTAAACAAGTTATCTTAAATATCTTGAATAATGCAAAAGATGAGATAGCTTTGAAAAAAGTAAAAAAGGGTATAGTCTCTATCGAAATATATAGAACTCTCAACTCCATAGTTATAAATATTTTAGATAATGCAGGTGGAATCGATGAGAATATCATAGATAATATTTTTGAGCCATATATCTCTACAAAAGGGGATAAAGGGACAGGAATAGGGCTTTATATGAGTAAAATGATAATAGATAATCTAAATGGAACTATCAAAGCTGAAAATAGAGAAAAGGGAGCCTGTTTTATAATTGAACTTCCTTTTTAACTCTATTTAAAATCTATTTTTTTATCCATAAACCATCAAAATCATTTATATTAAATTTTGGGGGCATTGTTGAAGATGGATTATAGTGTTGCCAACTCTTTTGTGAATTATTATATTTCCAAACACTCTCTAAAGAATCAAACATTGAAAAATCATTAACAGCATTAGACGAGCCTATCAAGCTCCAACCATTAGGCAAGTTTGATATAAACTCAGATGTTAAATTACAACTTTTATCACTCTTTTCATCTGTTGCAGAGTTACTATTTGTTAAATCAACTTTTAAAGAGTAATCAAATGAATAATTTTCTTTTGAAGCTATGAGAACAACATAATAGCTACCTTGAGCTAAATTTAAAGATTTAACAGATGTTATATAAGCTATATTTGTATCACGAGGAAAGTCTAAAATAAAAGATAGTAAGCTATTTTCAGAAAAGTATTTTCCCACATAGTACCAATAAGAATTAGTAATGCTATTTAGTTGACCTTGAACCATTTCAGCCTGTGTATCAGGAATAATATAAAAATTCATAATATCATATGGAGCTTTATTTATAGCCTTGTTTGTAAGAGTTATTGTAACTGTATCGGTAGTGGCTAAATCTACTCGAAACATATCTATATCAGATATTGTATCGAAAGAGCCTTCAATCGTTTTTCCAAAAGGGATTGTTTTTGCACTCTCAAAATCATTTGCAAAATCATCTATTACACTATCTGAAGCAAAAGAGAAAAGTAAGAGAGAGGATATTCCTAAAAGTAATCTATTCACACATAATCCTTAAGTCATAATTTTTAAATAAAACAAAATTATATTTTAAGAGTCTTTGTCTTTTTATAAATTTTTTAGAATAAAATACAAATTCTCTGGTGTAGTAAGACGATTTTCAAGAAAAAATTTAAACTCTGCTAGAGTTACTTGTTTTTTTAAGTTTATTATTCTATTTTGATTGCTATCTTCAATTAAACTTAAAATTGTTAAAGATGCATTAATATTACAATTAATACTAGCAGAATCTAAAGGTAGTTGTTTTATAAAGTGATATAAAAAGCTTCCTGCAACTTTATATTTATCTATTTCTATTCTGTTTTTAACACTAAAGTTTGATGTTTTATATCTATATGAGATTAAAGCTATATCATCAATTACATTTTGAATAATTTTAGCGATTTTTAAATCATTTATTTTTACTTCACCAGATATAATGTTTTTTGTTTCAGTATTTTGACATTTTATCTTTTTTCCTTCATATTGTTCAGCAAAAAGAGAGATAGCTTCAATTAAAATATTTTCCCAATCTTGTAAAGCTTGTATAAATTTTGGTTCATAGTTTTCAACGAGTTTTTTCATTTAGTTGTTAGGCTTTTGCTATTAAATCAAAGTTTTTTATTATAGTTTTTGAATCCATCTTTTTTAAATTTGTATGAACTTCTTTTAAATTTAATCCAGCGTTATTTAAATACTGTCTTTCATTATCTTTTTCTATTTTTTCTTTTGCATTTTTATAGCGTTTTAAAAACTTTTCTCTATAACTCATTTTTTATCCTTTTTAAATAATTATATCAAAAAGCAATTTAAAATTATAAAATAAGTTATAGTAAAAAAAGTAGATATAGCCCAAGAGACTATATTTTAATTAAATTTTTTCAGCATCTTTTGCAGAAACAAAACCCTAAAAAAGCCTTTCAGCCTCTTTTAGAATCTCTTTTGCTCCCTTTGCGATAAATTCATTAGCTAGTTTTGTTCCGATAGTATCAAACTCATCTTTAGAGCAAGTTATCTCATCTTTTAGAAGTTTTTCACCATTTGGATAGCCAAGAATTGCAGAGATATTTATATTTTCTCCGTCTAATTTTGCATGGATTCCGATAGGAACCTGACAGCCACCATCGAGGGCTGTAATAAAGTCTCTCTCGATTTTTGTCTCGATATAAGCCTCTTCATCGTGTAGAACTTCAAGCAGTTTAAGAACTCTCTCATCATCAATAGATTCAACAGCAAGTGAAGCTTGTCCCATAGCAGGAATCATAAGTTTTGTGTCAATTGGTTTAATATAGCTTACAATATCACCAAGCTCTAGCCTATTGATTCCAGCTTGAGCTAAAATAATAGCGTCAAACTCTCCATCTTTTAGTTTTTGGATTCTTGTATTTATATTTCCTCTTAAATCTTTGATAACTAAATCATCTCTATGTAGAAGTAGTTGCATTCGTCTTCTAAGGCTTGTAGTTCCTACAATAGCACCTTTTGGAAGCTCATCAATCGAGCTATATTTATCACTTAAAAAGCTATCTCTTACATCTTCTCTCTTTGTGATAGCACAGAGTTTAAGCTCATCTGGAAACTCAATAGGAAAATCTTTTAAGCTATGCACAGCTAAGTGGGCTTCACCTCTTAGCATCGCTTCCTCTATCTCTTTTGTAAAAAGCCCTTTTCCACCGATTTTTGCTAAAGGGGTATCGAGAATCTTATCCCCTTTAGTTTTAAACCCCTTTAGCTCAACTTCGATTCCATGAGTCTTTTCTAAAATCGATTTGATATGCTCTGATTGCCAAAGTGCTAATTTACTATTTCTAGTTGCAATAATTAATTTATTCATCTACCTACTTTAAATAATCTTTATATTTAACTCTTGTTGCATCTTTTTTGCCATCGAAGAAAATCGAAGGAGTAGAGTTAATTAAAGCATCACTAGATTTTTCCATATCTCTAGCCAATCTCTCTTTAATCTCTTTAGTATTTATATCTTTTAGAGTTAGTTTTGTTCCTAACTTTTTATTTATCTCATCGATAACTTTCTGCTCATCTCTCTCTTTAGGATTTAGTTTAGCTTGATAAATCTCTTTTGCATACTTTTTATCGATATGCTCAAGTGCTAAAGATGCTTTGATGATAGCTGGAGCTGATGGGTGAATCTGTGTTAGAGGAAAGTGGTAAAAGTAGAGTGCTATATCGTTTTGATTTTTTAAATCATCAATAAGTTTTGGTACAAAACTCATACAAAATGGACAAACAGGGTCAGAGAAGATTACTAATTTATGTTTTGAGTCTTTGCTACCATAGAGTAAGTTAGCATCATTGTAGTAAGATTCATCTAAATCAACAGAGATATTTTTACCAACAGCTCTACCACTTTTAGCATTAATTAAATCTGGTGCAATAAACTCACCATTACTTAAGATAACTTCGCTAAAAGTCTCTAAACCATTTCCTCTCTCAAATTGAATCTTAAATAGGTAAGATTTCCACTCTTTACTAATAGGTTGAGTTTTAATAATCTCTACATTTTTTAAATCAAATCTATTTTTTTTAGCTAAAGCACTAAATCTCTTTGTCTCATACTCAAGTACAGTTTTATCTTTAGAATCTAAATTAATCGCTAGTGCAAGTGATGCACTAATCACGCTTAGTGTCAATAATTTCAACATCGATAATCTCCTTATCATCATTTTTAAATTTTTTATTACTAAATCCAGAATTATTATTATAATTGTTATAGTTTGAGCGTTTTATTTTTGAAAATCTACTAGATGCAATCGCCACAAACACACCTGAAAAAAGGCTAAATTGCATTAAAATTCCTATTGTATCGCTTAAAACTCCTGGTAAAATCAAAAAAATGGCTCCTACCAATGATAGAATATTTGATGAGATAAACTCTTTTGAATCTATCTGCATAGTTGCAAGTTCCATAATTTTTGCTTTTATAGAGTGTTTGAAATTTACCAAAATGAAAATACCTATAAAAAAACTAATTACTATCTCTAAAAAAGTATTAAGACCCCCTAAAATAGAGCCAACTTCAATAGTTATTAATACCTCTAAAAAGAAATAGATTAAAAACATCATAGAAAAACTTCTTAGCAATTTATAATCTCCAAAATTCGATTAAAGTCTGATAAATCAACTTCAATTTTCTCTAAAGTATCCCTCTTTACAACTTCTACTAAACCATCTTTTATCTTTTTACCAACAACGATAGCATAAGGAAAGCCAATCAGTTCAAAATCTTTCATTTTGAAGCCAAATCTATCTTTTCTATCATCTAAAATAACATCGATTCCAGCCTCTTTAAGTTTTTCATAAATCTCTATTGCTGGATTTAGCTCATGCTCTTTTTTGGCATTTGATACAACAATATCAACTAAAAATGGAGCTGTCTCTTTTGTCCAGATAGCACCCTTTTCATCATGATTTTGCTCGATAATAGCTGAGAGTAATCTACTAACACCTATCCCATAAGTTCCCATTACAAAAGGTTTGCTCTTTCCATGCTCATCTAAAAAGTTAGCATTTAGTGATTCTGAGTATTTTGTGCCTAATTGAAATATATGACCTACTTCGATTCCCTTTGTATAGTGAATCTTTCCTGAGCATTTAGGACAGCAATCACCCTCTTTTACAGCTATTAAATCTTTATAGATAGCATCTGGTGCTAATTTTTCTAAATCAACTCCAACAAAGTGAAAATCTTTCTCATTTGCTCCACAGATAAGTGAAGTCTCACCCTTTAGCTCACTATCGATATAAAACTGCGAACTCATTCCAACAGGCCCAATATATCCAGCTACGCCTCCGAGTTCCTCTTCAGTTGCATCTATAATCTCATTTGCCGAGCAACTATTTAGAGCTTTTGTCTCTTCAAGCTCATCATCTCCACGAACAAAAAAGATAACTATCTCATCTCTATCATCATAGATAGCTTTTTTTGCAATAGCTTTTACACAATAACTCTTTGATACTCTAAAAAACTCACTAACTTCATCGATAGTTTTGATATTTTCTGTCTTAAACTTATCAAAGTCAGCTTTTGGTCTCTCATCTTCAATAACTCTTGGTTTTCTAGTTCCAGCTTCGATATTGGCAGAGTAGTTACAACTATCACAAACGATAATAGTATCCTCTCCACTATCAGCTAAAACCATAAACTCTCTGCTTCCCTCTCCACCAATAGCACCACTATCAGCCTCAACTACTCTAAAATCTAAACCCAATCTTTTAAATATTTTTGAGTAAGTCTCTTGCATTAGAGCAAACTCTCTTACCATATCGTCTTCATTTGGATGAAAGCTATAACCATCTTTCATTAAAAACTCACGCCCACGAAGTAATCCAAATCTAGGTCTAGCCTCATCTCTAAATTTTGTATTTATCTGATATAGATTTAGTGGTAAATCTTTGTAACTTGTCACTTTTCCTCTAACTAAATTCACCATCATCTCTTCATGAGTTGGCCCAAGGACAAAATCTAAATTTTTTCTATCTTTAAATCTTAAAAGCTCTTTTCCATATCTTGCAAATCTACCACTCTCTTCCCAAAGTGAAGCTGGAGTTACAAAGCCTAAAATAACTTCGTTACAACCAGCACTATCAAGCTCCTCTTTTACAATAGATTTAACTCTATCTAAGACGATATTTCCCAATGGTAAAAAGTTATAAATCCCAGCACTCACTTGAGATACAAATCCACCTCTAACTAAATATTGATGACTAGCTAAAACGGCATCTTTTGGAGCTTCTTTGGTAGTTGGAATAAATATATTACTAAATCTCATTTAGTTCCTTTCAATATTGTGTTCACACTTATAATTATCAAGCATTTTATACTCTACATCTATATCAAAAACAAATTTCATAGCCTCAACAATTGAGTCAGAGATTGGTTCATCTGAAATATTTTTTAATTTTTTAGTAGGAGAGTGTAGAAATTTATTAAATGCATTCTCTAGTGTCTTTTTTATATTTTTTTCATAATCCTCTGGTAGATGACCTTTATTAATATCTCTTTTAACTATATCTTCGATAATATTTTTAGCCTCGCATCTAATCTCTTTTATAATTGGCTCAATCGCTAAACTCTGAAGCCACTTAAAAAAATCTTTTGTAAACTCACCAATTATGCTATAAGCAATTTTGGCTTGTTCCTCTCTTAGAGCTAAGTTTTTACTAACTATATCTTTTAAATCATCTACTCTGTATATATATATATCTTCTCTATCTATATCATCAATATCCATTGGCATCGCAATATCAAACCAATATCTCTTAAAGTTTCTATCCTCAACCATATCTTTAGTGATAATGCTATGAGGAGCTCCCGTTGCACTAAATAAGATTCTATATCGATTGATAAAATCTGGCAATTTAGAAAATGGCTCACTTCGAACAGATTCGCCAAACTCATCGGCTAACTCTTTAGCTTTTTCCAAATCTCTATTTATCAAAATCACATTACAGCCAGAGTTTATTAAGTGCTTTATTGTAAGTAGGCTCATCTCTCCAGCACCAATAACAAGTGCTGTATAGCCTCCAAGCTCTCCACCTAAAATATCTTTAGCTTTAGATACAGCTGAACTTGCAACAGATACAGGGTTTTTGGAAATATCGGTGCTATTTCTAACTTTAGCAGCACACTTAAAGGCGTAGTGCATTACACGAGAGAGTTTTTGTGAGCATTTTCCTCTCACATAAGAGAAGTTAAAAGCATCTTTTAACTGTCCAGCAATTTGTGTCTCACCAATTACTAAACTATCTAAACTACTAGCAACCATAAAAAGATGATGAATCGCTCCATTATCTTCAAAAATATCAGCTCTTCCTGTTAACTCATTTATCTCTAATTTTGAAAATTTAGCAACTTCGCCTAAAACAAAATCACTAGTTTCGATAACCTCTTTAGCATTTAAAATTATCTCTACTCTATTGCAAGTTGATAAGACAATAGCTTCATTTATATTTTTATAAGAGGTTAGCAACTCTAAAAAGTTTTCAAGTTTCTCATCAGAGTTAAAGGCTAACTTCTCTCTAGTTTTTATATCTGTATTTTTATGTGAAAAACTAATAACTAAATAGTGCATTAAAATTCCCTATCTATCATCTCTTTCATGATTGAGATGAGTTCGGGTTCATCTTTCACAGCCTCCATAGCTTCAAAAGCTAGTTTTTTTGCATAATCTATCGACTCGTTAACTGCATCTGTTTTTGTAAAATTCTCTTTTATCCAAGCTATCTCACTTGAATCTAAATCTTTTTTAAATAGTGATTTTAATTTTGTTTTACTCTCTTCGTTTAGCTTCTCATACATAACAATATAAGGAAGTGTTGTTTTACCCTCTTTAAAATCACTCATTGCTGGTTTTCCAAGCTTTTGAGAATCTTGTGTAATATCTAAAACATCATCAATTATCTGAAAAGCAACCCCTAGATTTTTACCATAGAGAGCGAAACTATCTGCATCTTTTTCAGCTAAAATACTACTTGCCTTGCTACTAGCTTCTATTAGTGATGCTGTCTTTTTGTAAATCATATCAAAGTAGATTTCTCTATTTTCATTAAACTCTTTTGATAGATTTACATCTAAATACTCTCCAATTGATAAAAGTGTAACAGCATTTGATATAGTTTTTGATACTTTTTCATTTAAACTAGTTAACTCAAAAAAGGCTTTTGAGTAGAGAATATCTCCAAGCATTATCGCACTTTTATCCCCAAATTTTCTATTAATTGTATCTTTTCCTCTTCTTAAATCTGCCTCATCAATTACATCATCGTGTAATAGACTAGCTAGATGAATAAGTTCAACTATAGCACTAAGTTTTATAGCCTCTTGAGAGTTATTAGATATTTTTAATATTAGTTTACTTCGTAACATTTTCCCAATTGGAATTAAATTGAAAACTTCTAATATCTCTTTGTCATCTAAATCTCTAACAAAAGATAGCATTGTTTTTTTTACATTATCTAACATAGAAATCCTCTTATTTTTTCAAATATAGATTAAATTTTGCTTTATTATCTTTAAATTCTCTAAAGACTAAGTATAAAAATGGAGAATTTTTATTGTAGTTATCACTTTGATAAAGATTAAGTCTAAAAGAGTTTTTAAAATACTCTTTTCTAAGAATGAACTGTTTATTAAAACCATCATAATTTAATAAAACTACTAAACCACCATTTTTATAGAGTGTCCATCTAAAAAATAGTTTTTTTTCTCTATTACCATCTTCTATAATTTTCTGGTAAAACTCATCTTTAGATAATACAATCTCTTCACTCTCACTCCAAGCTGAAAAGCTTAAAGTGAGAATCAAGGATAAAAGAGTAAGTATCTTACTCATTTCTCGAAACTATTTCACCCATTGAGTGAATATAGATATTATTTTTAACAGTTGTAACTTTATCCTCATTCTCAAGTACAAAGCTCTTAGTAGAGTAGTTATCTAACTCTTCAACACCATGCTTCTCTAGCAAAATCTCACAGACAGCCAACTTCTCTATTAGGTTTGAAAGCTCATCTTTTACTAAATTTTTATTTGCTACATCTAGTATCTCAAAAAATCTATCCTCTGGAGAAACTTCATCAAATAATCTATCAAACATTTAAATTCCTTTTATAAAATAATTAAAGTCAAAAATTTGGGAAAAATTATACCATAGCTATACTTATAAGCTAAATACTAACTATAAAAACAATCTCTAAAATTGCTAGAGTACTTAACATAAAAATAGTTAGCTTTTTCAAAATAGGATATTTAATAATCTCTGCTAATCCCATAGAGAAAATCACTCCTAAAACTAAAAACGATGGTGTATAGTATCTAAAATCTGTATTGCAAATCGATGGATAAGCAAAAATAAATTTTAAAACTAAAATTAAATTTACAACCCAAATAGAGATTAAAATTTTAGTAAAAACTGTAAATTTTTTAAATCTAATCCAAAAGAGAACAAAACCCAGAATCAATACTGTTGCAAATATATAGACAAGTTGCATAAGTGGTTTTAAAAATGGATTTACATCTACAAATTTACTATAATTAAACTCTCCAAAGAGCATAGTTCCATATTGATATGTCAAAAATGAGTGCCGAACTTTATCCCCTTGAGTATCATAAACATACGATTGAGCATAGGCTAAAAGGTCACTAAAGTTAAATGATAAAAAGTAACTAAGCGATAAATCATCTAATGTCTGTTTTGGATATTTATAACTCTCAACAAATCTAAACTCTCCCTCGACAGGCAAATAGACACGCAGTATCGTAACACCTAAAATAATAAAAGAGACAAATCCAAAAAAGTATAATCTATTTAAAATAGCTCCTGAGTATTTCTGCTCTTTTAATTTATTTATATAGATGTAAAGCAGAAGTATCAGAAAAAAGAGCATCATAGTTGCTGATGATATTTTTGTAAAAAAGAGCATTACAGCAAAAAATAGGGCTTTGTAAAAATTCTCTAAAAACTCACTTTTGTAAGCTTTTGTAATAAAGTAGAGTGAGACTACTGCAAGTGCCATATTTAGAGAATCGTTATTGATTCTAGTTGATAGATATATAATCGATGGAGTAAATGCTATAAAACTAAGGCTTGAGAGAAGTATAAATCTGCCATTTGTTAACTCTTTTGTAAATAGTTTTAAAAATTTATATGCAAAAATCATCGCTACACTTGAGAGTAAAATAGAGAAACTAGAGAGAATATATAAAATCTCTTTAGAGTTAAAATTAAAACTATCTGCAATGTAATATATATATCCAGCTAACATATAATAAAGTGGCTGTTGTGGAAACTCTAACGCTTTATGTGGTGGTGGAATCTCAAAGTATTGAGCGAAAAATTTAATATACTCTACATGTGCTGTAAAGTCATGCTGAAATGAGTAGACTCCATTATCATATAGATAAAAAACTCTAAGAACAATTGCTAAAAGTACAATAAATATTGCTAAATCAAACTTCATAAAGTTACAAATTGGCTCATTTCTATAAAATTTCTTTTTTAAAAAGTTAGCTAAAGCATAAAAAACTACTGTAAAAATTGGTACAAAAATAGTTAAAAAGATAATAAAAAAATCAAAATATGAGTAAGCCTGTTTTATAAAAAAAGAGTAATAGGCTGATTTGTTAAAACTGACTATTTTAAAACTATTTTTTCCTTTTTTCAAATCTAAATCTAAAAAGTCACCATATTTATAATTTAGATGTCTCTCTTTAAATTTTTTATCATCAAAAAGTTCAACTCCATTTAAGATAAAATTTTTCAAAAAATCATCAACTACTAAATTAACTCTAGCTCTCTGGTCTATCTTAGAGTAGATAAATCCCTCAAAAATATGAAATTGTCTCTTTTTATACTCATATTTTTTATGCTCTAGTGATATGCTGAATTTTTTATCATTAATCACTTCAAAAGCCTCAAAGCTAATCTCTTTATGACTAATATATGCAACTCCAATCAAAATAGAGATTAGAGCAATTAAAAAATTTTTAAAACTCACTTATCAAGCCTTACATCGATAGATAATTTATGAGCCTCCAAACCTTCAATATCAGCTATCTTCATACCATACTCACCAATTTCATTTATTGCATCTTTTGAAAATGAGATAATTGAGCTTTTTTTCATAAAATTCTCAACTGATAGTGGTGAGAAAAATTTAGCACTTGAGCCTGTCGGTAAAGTATGGTTTGGTCCAGCTATATAATCACCTATCGCCTCAGGTGTATTCTCACCTAAAAAGATTGCTCCAGCATTTTTAATCTTTGGTAAAATATCAAAAGGGCTATCAATAACAACCTCTAAATGCTCTGGTGCAATCTCATTCATAAGCTCTATCGCTTCATTTAAATCTTTAGTGATAATAATTGAGCCTCTCTCATCGATTGATTTTTTAGCAATCTCTCTTCTTGAGAGCTTTTTAAGCCACTGCTCAATCTCTAGTGCTACATTTTTTGCAAGTTCCTCTGATGGTGTTATTAAAATGGAACTTGCCATCTCATCATGTTCAGCTTGAGAGAGTAAATCAATCGCTAAATGGTTTGGATTTGCCCCCTCATCGGCTAAAATCCCAATCTCACTAGGCCCAGCTATCATATCTATATTTACCTCTCCAAAGACAAGCTTTTTAGCAGTAGCTACAAATATATTTCCAGGCCCTGTTATAACATCAACTTTTGGAATCGAGGCTGTTCCATAAGCTAAAGCTCCAATTGCACTAGCACCACCCACTTTAAAAACTTTCTCAATTTGACATAAGTAACACCCAGCTAATAAAAGCTCATTTTCAAAGTTATCAGGTGTTGGAGTTGTAACAACTATCTCTTTAACTCCAGCAACAATTGCAGGAATCGCATTCATTAAAAGCGAACTTGGGTAGACTGCTTTTCCACCTGGAATATAGAGTCCAGCTCTTTGAACTGGTGAGACTTTTTGTCCTAAAATTGTGCCATTATCTTCAAAATCTATCCAGCTTTTTGGCAACTGTTTTTCATGGTAAGCTTTGATTCTATCATAGGCAACATGTAGTGATTTTTTGATATTTACATCTAAATTTTCATAAGCTCTCTGCATTCTCTCTTTCGAAATAATAAGCTCACTCTCATCTTTTGGATTCCATCTATCAAATTTTGAAATATGCTCTAAAATTGCACTATCTCCATTTAACTCTACATCTTTTAAAATCTGCTCTACAATACTCTCTACACCCTTGCTATCGAGCTTTGCTCTTTGTAAAATTGTCTCAAATTCATGTTTAAATTTTGTTTCATTTGTGTTTAAAATTTTCATATAAAACCTTTGTAATTAGTTAGTAATTTTATACTTTTAATATAGTATTTATCAATAAAAGGGGAAAAAAATGCTTGATAACAAATGGCTTCTTATAGTTAGCCGAATTAAATTTAAATTCAAACCTATAGTTAATATCTACACTGGTAGTACCTTAATTATAGAGATAAAGAGAGAGTATCAAAATAGCGATTTTAAACTACTTAAAAAATTAATAGAGAGTAGTGAAAATCAACCCCTTTTATTTGAGATAGAACTCAGAATTTTTAAAAATGCTCTAGAGGAGTTTAGAAAGATATGCTTTTATGAAGAGTTCTATAAAAATATCAAAATTCTATTCAATTTTGAGAATAATATCTTTCAATGTAATGTCTTTAATCCCGAAAAGATATTTAATATAATTAACTCTCTGAATTTAAACTCTCACCTTTATGTAATGATTTCAACAAACAGTTATCTCGATTCAAACTTACAAAATAACTGCCTTATGCTTATTAAAAAATATGGAATAAAGATAGGAATCGATAATTTTGGCTCAGGTTTTGCAGATATAAAAGCGATGTATCGATTAGAGCCTGATTTTATTCGAATCGATAACTTTTTTATAAACCAAATTGAGCAAAATCACAAAAAAAAGTTAATTATTGCTAACTTAATTAATACAATTCACACTTTAGGAATCAAAGTAATTGCTGATAATATATCAAGCAAAAAAGAGTTCTATATCTGTAAAGATTTATGTTTTGATTTAGCTGGGGGTGAGTTAATTAGTGGCTTTATCAACTCTATAAAAGATATATCTGAAAAGTATGAAATTGTAAACAATCTGATTCTCAAAGACAAGCGAAAAAAAGATGAATTGATAGATAAAAAATTGATAAAGAGTGAAACTACAAATATAGAACCCATAAGTATAGAATCTCATATTATAGAGATTTTTAACTCTTTTAGAAGAAATAGAGATAGGACATTTCTGCCAGTAGTTGATAAAAATTACGATGCAATAGGTTTAATTAGAGAGAAAGATTTAAAAGATTATGTATACTCTCTCTATGGAAAAGAGTTACTTTTAAATAGAAGTATTGGTAAATCTTTGAAAGATTTTACATCAAAGTGTAGCATTGTAGATGTAAATACAGGAATAGAGGAGATATTAGAAATTTTCTCAAATGACTACTCATCAGAGGGGATAATTATCACAAAAGAGTCTAAATATTTGGGATTTTTGACAGCAAAATCACTTATTAAAATATTAAATGAGAAAAATTTAAATATAGCAAGAAATCAAAACCCTCTCTCAAAACTTCCAGGTAATAATATAATCAGTAATTATCTAAATGAAATTCTTAAAAATAATGAAGTGGCAACAGTTGTCTATTTTGATTTTGATAACTTCAAACCATATAATGATATTTACGGTTTTAGACAAGGTGATAGAATGATTTTACTCTTTAGTGAACTTCTTCAAAAAAATTTACTATCTTATAATAGCTTTATTGGTCATATTGGAGGCGATGACTTTTTTGCTGGATTAAAGGGTTTATCATTTGAAAAAGCAGTAGAAATTATAAAAAGTGTAGCTTTGAAATTTAAAAGAAATGCTGAAAACTTCTATAATGACAAAGATAAAAAAAATAGATATATCACCTCAAAAGATAGAGAGGGAAATGTAAAAATATTTGATTTAATAACTGTAAGTAGTGTTATTGTCCATATAGATACTAAAGAGAGTTTTTCAATTGAAAATATAAGCCATATCATAGCAAACTTTAAAAAAGAGGCAAAAAAATCACCTGATAAAGTTGCTACAATAGAGCTAAAAAAGTATAAAAAATTAAAAATTAAAAATGATAAAAGAGAGCAAAAATAATAGATTTCATCTTAATATCTAAATCTATCGCAGTAAAATCTGTATCGTATCTCTCCTCTTTATATCCAGCTTCAAACCCAAAACCTAAAGAGGTTTCATAAAAAAAACTAGCTTTAGCATCATAAGCTACATTCTCATCATAAGCAAAAGCGTTTAAATCTACTCCAAAACTAAGATTTGTAAGAGGTAGGTCTATTTTAGCACTTCCATATAACATAGGAATCAAAGAGACAAAATCTTTTGTGCTGTTTTGGATTCTAAAAGATGAATCAATTAACTTTAAATTAACTCCTACATCTAAATTTACATAGTTGTCTAAAATCTCATAGTAGAGAATCGTATCTAAGTTTGTAAAATCAAAATCTTTCGATACTGCTCCAGAGAAAGTTTTATTATCAAATTTTTTAGCAGTTGAGAGAAAGTCTTTATCTGAGAAACTATTTGTATATAAATTTGCTCTTAAATTTGGAATAAGAGGAATTGGATGCTCAAAACTAGCTGATATATAGATACCACTATCTGTACCTAAATCAGTTTTTATAGAATCTCCTCTATATTTTAAAGAGCCTGTCAAATCACTATTTTTATACCCTAGCGTAGCATTTACTCCTAGCATATCTGCATATAAATTAGCAAAGAGAAAAGTGATAAAAATTAACTTTTTCACTATATTACCTCTTTTATCTTCTCATATAAATCTAAAATCTCATGTTTTTTAGTGTAAAAACTATTTTTATTTGAGATTAGATGTGTTGTTGATTCCATGATTGTCTCTGCTACTTTCAAGCCATTTTTTTTCATTGTTGTACCAGTCTCTACAATATCAACTATCGCATCAGATAATCCAACAAGTGGAGCAAGTTCGATTGAGCCATAGAGTTTTATAACTTGAACAGCCATTGCCTTTTTGGCAAAGTATTTTTTTGTAATATTTACCATTTTTGTAGCTACTTTTATCTCTGGTCTATCAAAATCAATCTCATCTTCATTTTTGATACCGATACAGACTCTACAATAACCCTTTTTTAAATCTAAAAGTTTTACTAAATCTAAATTTTTCTCCTCAAGTACATCAAGTCCAACAACACCAATATCAGCTGAACCGTGATAGACATATGTCGGAACATCTTGATTTCTAACAAGCAAAAATCTAAAATTATCAACCTCTAAAATAAGTTTTCTATCTTCAAATACAAACTCTTTTTCAAAAACTTTTTCAAAAATATCTAGTGTATCTTTTGCAATTCTACCTTTTGGAAGAGCAATTGTTAACATTTATTACCTCTGTTTTATTAAATTATAAAAATTTTACAAAGAGTTCTCTATAACTCTCTGCATTCCTTTAAATAGTAAATTTTTATCAAAACTTCCATTTTCAAAAAACTTTGATAAAAACTCTCCATCTCCACCTGTGAAATATATCTTTTTATCCTTTGCAAAATCCTCTATTATAAGCTTTATAGATTTTATTGAAGCGTAAGTTATTGCGTCTTGAGTTGAGAGTGGAATCTTATCTAAATCTATATCTCTGTTAAAATCAAAATCTAACTTATCAGATATTTTTTTATAAGATTCTCTATAAGAGCTAACTCCAGCTAGGATAAATCCACCCAAATGTTTAGAATCTTGCATTAAATCAACTGTAATAGCACTTCCAGCATCTACAATAACACCATCTTTTATTGAGATAGAGGCAAAAGCTCTATCTATACCAAGTCCAATATATTTAGTTTTAAAATCTATATATTTTGATAAGTCTATTAAATTATAGCTCTTTTGTAACTTTTTGGTTGCCATCTCATTTACACTAATAAAGTAGATTTTCTCAGCCTCTATCTCCACCTCTTTACTAACTGATATATCAAAAACTAAGCTCTTATCTGTATCAAAAAAGTGATAAAAGCTATTACCAATATCGCATAAAATCAAATAAAACTCCACTTAAGCTCTAATAGTTTTGATTTAGCTTTTGAGCAAAGTGGTGTATCTAATATTAGATATTTTTTTGCTATATTTACATCTTTATAAGTTGCTAAATCATTTACAATTGATTCTAGTGAATCTACATTTTTTTGCAAAAATCTACTCTTTTGAGAAATTTTTAGAAGAACTATATAGTAGTTTTTTAAATCTACTCCAAAGTATATATCAACTCTTTTTCTAATACCTAACTCTTTCTTATCAATAGGGGCAAACTCTCGAAAAAAAAGCCCCTTATCTGATAAAAATTCAACCATACTTTTCAAATCAATTTCCAAGTTTAAAATATTTATCTAAATAATATATATTTTTACCTGTTGTAAAGACATAATCCTCAATTGCTTCTGGAAGTTTAAAAATATTAGAGATTAATAGTGATTTATCAAGTGCTATTAAGTAGCCCTCTTTCTCAACTAAATAGATATATTTTCCATTTATCAAACCTACAAACTTTGCAAACTCAAACTTTCTCTCTTTTAAAAGATTCAAATCAAAATCGGCTAAGATGATTCGCCCATCTACTGTTAAAATATATAAATCGTCATCTATTACTACAATATCTTTTATAGATAACTCTTTTGAGTTTGTATAGTCTGGATTTACTGAAATCACTTTTTTCTTTGTTGAAGCTATTAATCTATTCTCTACTATCGATAAAAATATGACATTAGAGAAAAATTTATCACTAGAGACAACAATATCCCTTATAAATCTATACTGCTCTAAATCTACAATTACAACTTTTCCATCTAGTGTTGGAAATAGAACTAAATCATTTAGAAAAAATGGCTTTGCAACTTTTGAATCGATTGCAAAAATATCTTCTTGTTTTTGAGAAAAAAGCTCTTTATCTTTTTTTATGTTATAAAGGATAACTCTATTATTTGCTAAAACTAGAGCTAAAAGCTCATTTTGTAAACTAGCAGAGATTACATTCGCTTTAAACTCTAAAGATTTTATCTCTCTTTTATCTTCAAAAATTTTCAAAATATTACAATTTGAATTAGCAATAATATACTCATCAGATTTTGTTAAAAAGAAAAAATCTTTAGGTAGATTAAAATCTAAAACACCATCTTTTGTAATAACATTTTTATTCTCAAGTGTCACACCATCGTATGAAATAGTCTCTATTTTTGAGGGAATATCTCCATCAAACTTCACATCTCCAGCAAGTGATTTTGGCTCAAATACCTGTTTTGATGTACAAGCTGTAAAAAAAACTAAAACTAGAGCTAAAAGCGTATATCTCATTTTTGGCTCTTAGTTACTAAAAAATGCTCAAGAGATGATGCAACTGTTGCAATAGGTGATTCACTAGATATTAAACTAAGTTTCAATTTAGCATTATTAAAATCTTTACTTTTGATACTTAAATAAGCCTCTTCAAGCAGAGCAAACTCTTTTAAAAGAGCATCTTTTGATTGATACTTTACAATAAAATCTTTAGAGTTTTTTAGATTTGCTAGATAGTAAAGTGATAAGTTTGAGATGATAGTTGAGTTTTTATTTGAAATATCTCCTAATAGTGCCTCATCAGAATCTCTAACAGCTTTTTGAAATAGAAATAGATTGTAAAGCTTTGGATTATCTGCTTTTAAAATCTCTATCGCCTCTTTATTCTCAAAATCACTCATTAGAGTTAAATATGCTCTATTTGAATTGATTAACTTCTGCTCTTTTAAATACTCATAAACCACATATCCAATAGTTGATAATATAGCGATTGTTGCAACTGCTATGACAAGTTTTTTATATTTTTTAAAAAAAGTTTCCAGCTTTATAGTGCTCTCTAAAAGTTTTTCTTGATAGCTAAGTTCATCTTTAATATATGTATTTAAATCGCTCAAAATAGCTCCTTGCAAAATTTTAGCGATACTATCAAAAGTTAAATAAAAAAGTAATAAGTTGTATGTTATAATCTTGCGAAAAAAAGGTTGTATAATGAAAGTTGATAATGATTTAATGATGAAACTAGAAAAACTAGCATCACTAAAACTATCAAATTCTAAAAAAAAAGAGGTTGAATCTCAACTTAGTGAAATTTTAGAATTTGTTGAAAATTTAAACGAAATAGATATATCTGGAATAGATGCTACTTTTACAACTCTAACTGGTGGAACTAGATTAGAAGATGATATTATAAAAAATCAAAATGAAATTTCACAATCTATATTGAAAAATGCTCCAAAATCAGATGAAAACTTTTTTATAGTCCCAAAAATTATAGAATAAGGAGAGTGCATGAGTTTAGAAACTATATTAAATAAATTAATAGAGCTTGATGGGTCAGACCTTCATCTTTTAGCTGGTGAGAAACCAAAAGTTAGAGTAGATGGAAAATTAAGAGATTTAGATGAGTATGAGAGATTAACAGATGAAGATGTTAGAAAATATTGCTTACCTGTTTTAACAGAGCAAGAGGATAATATCTTTAAAACTAAAAATGAACTCGATTTTATGGTAGAGACTACAAATAGTAGATTTAGAGCAAACTACTATATTGCACTAAATGAGATGGGAGCTGCTTTTAGGGTAATTCCGACAGAGATTCCATCAATTGATGAGCTTAAAGCTCCACTTATCTATAAAGAGCTTATCAAGAGAGAAAAGGGGCTTATTTTAGTAACTGGACCAACTGGTAGTGGTAAATCAACAACTCTAGCATCGATGTTAAATGAGATAAATATGACAGAGACTAAGCATATTTTAACAGTTGAAGATCCTGTTGAGTTTGTACACCCAAATAAAAGCTCACTATTTTCTCAAAGAAGTGTAGGTACTGATACTCTCTCTTTTGCAAATGCACTCAAATCAGCTCTTAGACAAGATCCTGACATTATCCTAATTGGGGAAATGAGAGATAAAGAGACAATCAAAGCAGCAATTACAGCAGCAGAGACTGGGCATTTAGTATTTTCAACTCTACATACAAACTCATCAATTGCAACAATCAACAGAATTTTAGATACATTTGATGCAGATGAGCAACCACAAGTTAGAGCTCAACTCTCAAGTACACTTGTTGCTTCAATCTCTCAAGCCCTACTTCCAAAAATTCCAAAAGGAAGAGTTGCCGTACCTGAGATTTTAATCAATACACCAGCAGTTGCTAACTTAATTAGAGAGGGTAAAATTCACCAACTCTACTCACAGATGCAGATAGGTCAAGTTAGAACAGGAATGCAGACACAGACACAAGTCTTAACAGATTTAGTTAAAAAAGGTGTAATTGAGAAAAATGACGCTTTAAAATTCTCAACAAATCAAGAAGAGTTAAAAAAGACAATAGGAGTTTTATAAACTTCTATCTCTTGAAATAAGTATCAAATTTAAATTAACTTTTTTAATAATAATTAAAAACTTAAATTTAATATTGTATAATAAACTAGCAAAATCAATCTGAAGGTAAAGTATGCAAGATTTTCAAACTTTTGATTTAGTTATATTAGCTATTGTTATATTACTTGGCTTAAAAGGTATTATTAACGGTTTAGTTAAAGAGCTTTTTGGATTAATTGGTATCGTAGGTGGTGTATTTGTAGCATCAAGATATTCAAGCGAAATCGGTCTTTTAATTGGTGAGTATATCCCTTTTAAAAATGAGAGCGCTATAACAGTTACAGGTTTCATTATAGGACTTGGTGGTTTTTGGGCTATTAGTATTTTCTTAGGTAAGATATTTTCAAACCTAACAAAAGCTAGTGGATTAGGTGGTATTAATGCCATTTTAGGCTTTTTAATTGGTGCTGGAAAAATCTTTTCAATTTTTTCAATTATAACTTACGCTTCAAGCTCTGTTGAGATAGTGAAAAAAAATACAGAAAAGTTTACTAAAGACTCTATTGTCTATCCAATACTTTTAGAAACTGGTGCTTATATCGTTAAGTTAGATCCAGATGATTTCTCATCAAAGCCTCAAGAGATTAACCATAAGATTGGTGAAAATGTACAAAATGATACTAAAGCTCTAGAGAGTGATACAAAGCCTGAAGATAAAATCAAAATAGAGATAACTCTACAAGAGCAAAAAGTTACTTCAAATATAGAGACTCAAGTTCAAGAAGTAGAAAAAGATGTAAATAGCGTTATCGAGAGTGAAAAGAGTGTTATTGAATCAGCTCAAGAGAGTATAGAGAGCGAATTAAATAGCAAAATAGAAAATATTTCAGAGAGTGTTTCTGAAACTATTGAACAGGGAATAGAAAATAGTAAAAATCTAATAGATGGAGCTATAGAAACAACAAAAGAGGTTATAGAAACAAATATTAGTCAAACTGAAACTAATTAAAGATTTTTAATTATGAATAAAAATATTTCATACGATGTAATTTTAGAAAAGTTTAAAGAGTTGATAAAACAAAATGGAATGAAATATACCAAACAAAGAGAGCTTATCTTAGAGACTCTCTACAACTCTGACAAAATGCATTTTACTCCAGAGAAACTCTATCTTTTAATAAAAGAAAAACATCCCTCTTTAAACTTAGGAATAGCTACGGTTTATCGAACTCTAAACTTTTTAGAAGAGAGTGAACTAGCTACCTCAATATCATTTGGTATGCATGGCAAAAAGTATGAGTTTGGTGGAAAAGAGCATCATGATCACTTAATCTGCAAAGAGTGTGGCGTTATTATAGAATTTTTTGATGATATAATTGAAATTCAACAAGAAGAAATTGCAAAAAAACATGGTTTTGAAATAGAGAGTCATAATATGCAAATTTTTGGAATCTGCCCTGAGTGTCAAAAAAAATAAAAAGGAATTTAATTTGCTATTTAATCATGAACAGCAACAACAAAGATTAAAAAAATCCCAAGAGTTAAGAGAACTTGGAATAAATCCATACAATAATCAATCAAATAGAGATACAAAAATATCTGAATTTTTAGAGAATAACTTAGATGTTGAAACTCTAGAGAATAAGAGAGATGAAAATAGAAAATTTACAATAGCTGGTAGAATTAAATTTTTTAGATTAATGGGAAAAGCATCTTTTTTAAAGATAGAAGATGAGAGTGGAATAATTCAAATATATGTAGCAAGAGATAATTTAGAAGAGGGCTTTTACAATAGCAAATTTAAAAAATTAATCGAAGTTGGAGACTATATTGAAGTAGTTGGATTTCCTTTTATCACAAACAAAGGTGAGTTATCTCTTAGTGTAGAGAATCTAAAGATTTTGACAAAAGCGATAAATCCACTACCAGAGAAGTATCACGGAATCGTAGATAAAGAGGCTAGGTATAAACAGAGATATTTAGACTTAATTATGAATCAAGATGTTAAAAATACATTTAAAACTAGAAGTAAAATTGTATCATTAATTAGAAGATTTTTTGAAGATAACAGCTTTTTAGAAGTTGAAACACCTATGATGCACCCAATAGCTGGTGGAGCAAATGCTAGACCATTTGTAACACACCATAATGCTCTAGGAGTTGATAGATTCTTAAGAATTGCACCAGAGCTTTACTTAAAAAGGTTAATTGTTGGTGGGTTTGAGGCTGTATTTGAGATAAATAGAAACTTTAGAAATGAAGGAATGGACGCAACACACAATCCTGAATTTACAATGATAGAGTTTTACTGGGCTTATAAAAACTATAAAGATTTAATGGCTATAACAGAGAGACTCTTTGATTATCTGTTTGAGAATTTAAATTTAGATAAAAAATTAAAATATAATGATTTTGAGGTAGATTTTTCAACTCCATTTAGAAAAATTGGCTATGTTGATGCTATTGTTGAGATTGGTGGAATTGATAGAGAGATTGCAACTAATTCAGAAAAGATAGCAACTCTTTTAAAAGAGAGAAATATAGAGGTAAAAACTGATGATTTAGGATCACTTCAAGCTGAACTTTTTGATGAATTTGTAGAATCAAAACTAATTAATCCAACTTTTGTAACTGATTTTCCTGTCTCAATATCTCCACTTGCAAGACGAAATGATGAAAACAGTGAAATTGCTGATAGATTTGAGCTTTTTATCGCTGGTCGTGAAATTGCAAATGGCTTTAGTGAATTAAATGATCCAATTGACCAATATGAGAGATTTAAATCTCAAGTTGAAGCAAAAGAATCAGGTGATGATGAAGCTCATGAGATGGACGAAGATTATGTAAATGCACTTGGTTATGGTATGGCTCCAACTGCTGGAGAGGGTATAGGAATCGATAGATTAGTTATGCTCTTAACAAATGAACACTCAATTAGAGATGTTGTCCTATTTCCAGCGATGAAAATAAATAAATAAAAACTCTAAAATATTGAAAGGGAAAAGATGAATTTTTTGAAAGATTTTGATAATGAAATTTATGAACTTTGTGAGAGTGAACTAACAAGACAGAGTGAACATCTTGAAATGATTGCATCAGAAAACTTCACAAGCCCTGCTGTAATGCAAGCTATGGGAAGTGTTTTTACAAATAAATATGCTGAGGGGTATCCATATAAGAGATACTACGGAGGTTGTGAATTTGCTGATAAAGCAGAGCAGTTAGCTATCGATAGAGCAAAAGAGCTTTTTGGTTGTGAATTTGCAAATGTTCAACCACACTCAGGAAGCCAAGCAAATGGAGCTGTATACGCAGCACTTCTTAAAGCTGGTGATAAACTTCTAGGAATGGATTTAAGTCATGGTGGACATTTAACTCATGGTGCAAAACCAAACTTTTCTGGAAAAAATTATCAAAGCTTTTTCTATGGTGTAGAGTTAGATGGTAGAATAAACTACGATAGAGTTTTAGATATTGCAAAAATTGTAAAACCAAAAATTATAGTTTGTGGAGCTAGTGCATACCCAAGAGAGATAGATTTCAAAAAATTTAGAGAGATTGCTGATGAAGTTGGAGCTATTTTAATGGCTGATGTTGCTCATATTGCTGGATTGATTGTAGCAGGAGAACACCCTAACCCATTTCCTTATGCTGATGTTGTAACAACAACAACTCACAAGACTCTAAGAGGACCTAGAGGTGGACTTATATTAACAAACTCTGAAGAGTACTCTAAAAAGATAAATTCTGCAATCTTCCCAGGGATTCAAGGTGGGCCACTTGTTCATGTAATAGCAGCAAAAGCTGTTGGATTTAAAGATAATCTATCAAATGAGTGGAAAGAGTATGCTAAACAGGTAAAAGCAAATGCTAGAGTTTTAGCTGAAGTTTTAATCGAGAGAGGATATGATGTTGTAAGTGATGGAACTGATAATCACTTAGTTTTAGTATCATTTTTAAATAAAGATTTTAGTGGAAAAGATGCTGATTTAGCTCTTGGAAATGCTGGAATTACAGTAAATAAAAACACAGTCCCAGGTGAGACTAGAAGCCCATTTGTAACAAGTGGTGTTAGAATTGGCTCACCAGCACTTACAAGTCGTGGAATGAAAGAGGCAGAGTTTAAAACTATTGCAAACTCAATTGCAGATGTATTAGATGATATAAACAATGAGACTTTACAAAAAGAGACAAAAGAGAAGTTAACAGCGTTAGCTAAAAATTTTATCATTTATGATAGAGCAACTTATTAAGGGTTAATATGTACTCAGTTGATACTAAATTAATAAAAATGTTAACAAAGCACTACTGGATAAAAAAAGATGGTGTTGTTAATAAAATAGAGCATAAAGGTCGAACTTTTTATAATAAGTTTGAAAAGGTAGATCAAATGTTAAGTAGACAAGTTATGAATGACCACAGTGACGGCAAAATCACTGTGGCTCATTCACTAATTAATGAATCTAGAAATATTGTTGAAAATATTGTAATTGACTACAACGGTAGAAATACAGATAGATTTTGGCACAGAACTCAACTTCTATTAAGAGAAGAGGGGTTTATAAACTTTACAGCTTATGAGAGTAAAACAGCTGGACACTTACATGTCTATATCCACAAAGGTCACACAACTGTTAGTGAAGCTTATCAATTAGCAAAAATGCTTGATATGAAACTAGCTCAAAAAATGCCTAGAGAGTGGAAAATGTTTCCAAATGCTGATTTGCCACCTGAGTATAATATTTTAACACTGCCTTATGCTGTCTACCAAAAAGAGAGAGGCGCTTCTTGGTCTAAACATCTATAATGGAGGCTTAAATGGAAGATAGATTTGAAGAGAGTCAATTAGATGATATTTTAATTGATAAAGATAAAAATAGATTCGATAAAATCAAAAAAATAATACTGCTTGTTGCATCACTTGCCTTAATTTTTACTCTCTCTATTATTGTTATGAAAATTTTAAATCAAGATGAGAGTGTAAATAATCTTGATAATAAACTGCCAACAGAGGCAATTGCACAAAAAGAGATAAAAGAGCCTGAGCCTCTATTTGAGCAACTTCCTATAAAAGAAGAGACAAACATTGATGACAAGTTTGATAAAATTGTAAATGATATTAAACTTCAAGCTGAAGAGGAGATGAAATATGCTCAAGCAGAGATTGAAAAAGAGATAGAAAAATCTCAAAATACAGCTGAAGTTATGAGTGAGCTTGAGCCAAAAATGCTATTTACTCCAGAGCCTGAAGTAAAAGTTACATATAGCACTCCAAGACCAACAGTAAAGCCTACTATCAAGCCAACACCAAAACCGACAGTTAAACAGCAAGAGATTAAACCTCTATTTACAGAATCTATAAAAGAGAAACCTCAAATAGAGGAGATAAAAATAGATGTTGAGCCTCAATCAAATGTTGTAACTAATGATAAATTGCCAAAAGGCTACTACTTACAAGTTGGTGCTTTCAAAAATGTAAAAGAGCTATATTTAAAAAATATTGCTGATAAAGGCTTTGAGTATCAACTAGAGAGAAAAAGTAATATAACTAAAGTTTTAATTGGTCCATACTCAAATAGAACTACTGCAAAAGAGGCTTTAATCAATGTTAAGTCTAAAATTGCATCGGGTGCATACTTAACAAGTAAGTACAATAAATGATCTACTCTAAACATATTTTTTTAGATCAATTCTCTCCCGTCTCAATCTATCACAAAATGAAAAAGATATTTCCAAATGAGGTATCTTTTCTATTTGAGAGTGTTGTAAATAACGATTCAGGAAACTTCTCATTTATTATAATTGGAGCTAAAGAGAGAATTTGGCATAAAAACAATAAAAGCTTTTACATAGATGAGAGTGGAAAAAGCTCTGAAGTTGATTCAAACCCTCTTGCATTTTTGAAAAAAAAGTATCAAGAGATAGATAAAGATATATACAAAAAATATGTACAAGAGCTTGAAATTGGATTTGTTGATGGTTTTATTGGATATATCGGATATGAAATGTCAAAAGAGTTTGAGCCGAAACTAAAAGAATCGATGAGAGAGTTAAAAGATGGTTTAGATATTCCAGATTTTGACATGATAAGACCAAAACTAATACTAGCTTACTCTCATAAAAACTCAAAACTTACTTTAGTCTCTTCAATTGAGAGTTTCAAAGATGAATTTAGTAATATTACAAAAGAGTTAAAATCTAATCACGAATTTATTCCAATCAAACCTGCAGAGATTTTAAGTGATGGAGAGATGACTTTTGATAAAAGCAAGTTTTTTGAAATGATTGCTAAATCAAAAGAGATGATAAAAAGTGGTGATGTTTTTCAAATTTTGATGGCAAATAGATTCAGACAGAGAGCAAAAATTGATAAATTAAGCTTTTATAGAGTTTTAAGAGCAAAAAATCCATCTCCTTATTTATTTTGTTTAGATTTTGACGATTTTACTATTGCAGGAAGTTCTCCAGAGGTTATGGTGAAATCGACAGATAGGCAGATACTGCTTCGCCCAATTGCTGGTACTAGAAAACGAGGCTCGAACAAAGCAAGAGATAAAGAGCTTGAACTTGAACTATTAAATGATGAAAAAGAGTTAGCAGAGCATATAATGCTAGTAGATTTAGGGCGAAATGATGTTGGAAGAGTTGCTAAAAGTGGAACTCTTAGAGTTACAGGGTTAAAAAGAGTTGAAAAATACTCTCATGTTATGCATCTTGTAAGTGATGTAGAGGCTACTTTAGATGAACAATATGATATGTTTGACCTATTCCAAGCAACATTTACAGCAGGAACTATGACAGGAGCTCCAAAAATTCGAGCAATGGAATTAATTGCAAAAATTGAAGGGGTTAAACGAAGTTTTTATAGTGGTTCAATTGGCTATTTTGGTTTTGATGGAAATCTTGATAGTACGATTACAATTAGGACTGCTTTAATTACAGATGATGAGATAATTCTTCAAGCTGGTGCTGGTGTTGTTGCTGATAGTAAACCAGAGCTTGAATTTTTAGAAGTTACAAATAAGATGAAAGCACTCAAAAGCTCTATCGAAGACTTATCTAATATAGATAAAACATCTTGGAATTAATGGTATTATTTATCAAAATATAAAGATTTGATAATAAATATCATTATTATTTAAGTTTTTTAAAGTATAATTTCAAAAACAGAGTTTCAAAATTAGTAGCATTTGTTTAGGTTGGTTATTTTTTTGTCATTTTTAAATAATAAAAAACTACTAAATTGCTATATAATTAACATACACATATTTATTAAAAAGGATTCGTATTGAAAAAAGCTATTTTAATCTCTAGTATCGCATCTCTTCTAATTAGTAACTCATTTGCAGAAAACTCTATTTCTGATATGTTCAAAAATGGTGAAGTAAATGGTCACTTAAGAGCTGGTTATGTAAATTACTCTTTTGATGCAATTGATGAGACTGCATTTGGTGTTGGTGGTAAACTTCATTATAATACTGACCCTTCTCAAATGGTTACTTTAGGAGCAACTTTTTATACAACTCACACTTTAGGTTTAACAGATTCAAACCCAGCTGAAGTAGCAGGTGATTTTTTTAGCTCAAGCAAAGATAGTTACTCTATTTTAGGTGAAGCGTATGCTCAGTTTAACCTACCTGATACTGTAATTAAAATCGGTAGACAAGAGCTTGATACTCCATTAGCAGAGACTGATGATTTCAGTATTATTCCTAACACTTTTGAAGCATTTGTTGCTATTAATAACTCACTTCCTGATACTACTTTAATTGGTGCTTATGTTACTAAAATGAGTGGTTGGGATTCAGAAGGAAAAGCAGAAAAATTTGTAAATGTAATCCAAGCTGCTGGTGTAAATGGTGATAAAGGTATCGCAACTTTAGCTGCTGTTTATGAGGGTATTCCAAACCTAAATGTACAACTTTGGGATTACTATGTAACTGATGTTTTAAATGCTATCTATGCTGAAGCTAGTTATGAAATGGCTCTATCTGGTTTAACAGTTGGATTTGGAGCACAGTACCAAACTCAAAGCGAAGTGGGTGATGAGTTAGCTGGTGAAGTTGATTCTAATATGTATGGTCTTTTAGCATCTGTTGGAATCGACTCAACAGGAACTAGTTTAACTCTAGCTTATAATGATGGAAATGAGAATGATTTAGTTGAAGCATGGGGTGGCGGTCCTATGTATGTATCTTTTGAAGAGCTAGGAAGTGTTGGAAATGGTGGAGATTCTAAAGCATTTATGGTTGGTCTTGACCAAGACTTTTCAAGCTTTGGTGTTGAGGGCTTCTCAGCTGGACTATACTATGGAACAATGGAAGCAGCAAACAACTTTGAAGAGAGTGAGTTTGACCTACTTTTAGCATATGAGAAAGATAATTTAGCACTAGAGGGTGTTGCAGCATTTATCACAGATGATAATGATAAAACAGCTGAGTATGATAAATATTTCGTAAGAGCAACTTATAGCTTCTAAGCTATAAACCTCTTTTTTCCCAAAAACTACTATTTTCTTCTTAAATTTAATCACTAATTTTCTTTTTATTGTATAAAATAAGCCAAAAAAGGATTCTATTAATGAGTACAGAAAAGAGTCAAATCGCTTTTAAAGAGGCTTTTAAAGTAATTCCTGGTGGAGTTGATTCTCCAGTTAGATCTTTTAGTGGTGTTGGAGGTAATCCTCTATTTATTGAAAAAGGTGAGGGAGCTTACTTAGTTGATATTGATAATAACAGATATATAGATTATGTTCAAAGCTGGGGACCACTGATTTTTGGACACTGTGATGCTGAGATAGAAGCTAGTGTTATTGAAGCTGTAAAAAATGGCTTAAGTTTTGGAGCTCCTACAAATTTAGAGACAGATTTAGCTAAAGAGATAGTTGATATTTTTCCTCAAATAGATAAAATTCGATTTGTAAGTAGTGGAACAGAGGCTGTTATGAGTGCTATTCGATTAGCTAGAGGTTACACTAAAAAAAATGATATTGTAAAGTTTGAAGGGTGCTATCATGGACATAGTGATTCACTTTTAGTTCAAGCAGGAAGTGGAGCAGCAACTTTTGGAAATCCTAGCTCACCTGGTGTTCCGAGTGATTTAACAAAACATACACTTTTAGCAAAATATAACTGCATTGAATCTGTAAAAAAATGTTTTAACGATAGTAGTGATATTTCGTGTGTAATAATCGAGCCAATTGCAGGAAATATGGGATTAATTCCAGCTGATAATGAGTTTTTACAAGAGTTATCAAATCTATGTAAAGAGAGTGGTGCTTTACTTATTTTTGATGAAGTTATGAGTGGATTTAGAGCTAGTTTAACTGGGAGTTTAAACTTTAACAATATAGAGGCTGATATTTTAACTTTTGGTAAAGTAATTGGTGCTGGTATGCCTGTTGGTGGGTTTGCAGCAAACAAAGAGATAATGAGTCATCTATCACCTGAGGGAGCAATCTATCAAGCTGGAACTCTAAGCGGAAACCCTGTTGCAATGTCAGCTGGACTTACTTCAATTAAAAAACTAAAATCAAATCCAAATCTATATAGTGAATTGAATCAAAAAGCTAAAAAACTGGTTGAGGGTTTAAAACTCGAAGCTGATAAAAATAAAATTCCTCTACAAATTGATACTAGAGGTAGCATGTTTGGATTCTTTTTCAATGAAAAAGAGGTAAAAAACTTTGATGATGCAAAAACATCAGATTTAGAGAGATTTGCTAAATTTCATTTAGAGATGTTAAAGAGAGGTAGCTATTTTGCTTGTAGCCAATTTGAAGCTGGATTTATTAATACAGCAATAACAGATGAGATGATTGAGCAGACGATAGAGAGTGCAAGTGAAGTCTTCAAGATAATATAAGCCTTATTAATAAAATGTTAGAATCTGATAAAAAAAGTTAAGGAGAGTTGATGTTAAAACCACTTTTAATAGAGATTGGTTTAGAAGAGCTACCAGCTATACCATTTTTAAAAGAGCTACCAAATATAGAGACTAAGTGGCAAAAAATATTACAAGAGAATAATCTATTATCAAATTTTGAAATTTTCTACACTCCAAGAAGAGTTACAATTTACCATAGAGAGTTTTTAACAAAACAAGCAGATTCAAAAGAGGAGCTATATGGTGCTCCAGTTGAGATTGCAATAAAAGATGGCTCTCCTACAAAAGCTGGTGAAGGGTTTGCTAAAAAGTGTGGTGTAGCTTTTGAAGAGCTTAAAAGAGCAAAAAAAGGCTCTAAAGAGGTTCTCTATTTTGAAAAAGAGATAGAGGGCAGAGAGTCTAAACTTTTATTAGAGGATATGATAAACAGATTTTTAAAATCTCTGCACTTTGGTAAAACTATGAGATGGGCAGAGAGAGATTTAGAGTTTATCAGACCAATTAGAAGCTCTATCGTGCTTTTAGGTGAAGAGTTTTTAGAGCTTAATATTTTTAATGTAAAATCTAGCAGAGCTGTATACCCTCATAGACAAGTCTCTTATGAACCAATAGAGTTCTCTAATATTTTGGGATATTTTGAAACACTAGAGAAAAATGGTGTCATTTTATATCCAGATAGAAGAGAGAAGAGAATTTTAGAACAGTTTAAAAAGCTAGAAGAGCAACATAATATATCTATCGAAATTGATACTGACTTATTAGCTGAAGTTGTAGCAATAACAGAGTATCCAACATCACTTGTAGGTGAGTTTGATAGAGAGTTTTTAACTCTTCCAAAAGAGGCAATAATCACATCTATGAAAGAGCATCAGAGATACTTTGCTGTCTATAAAGATGGAGAGATTACAAATAAATTCATAGTTGTATCAAATGCAAAAACAGAAAAATTTGAGCAGATAGTTAAAGGAAATGAGAAAGTTCTTCGAGCTAGATTATCAGATGGACTATTTTTCTACAATAATGATTTAAAAAATGGTTTTGATATTGAAGGGCTAAAAAGTTTAGTTTTTGTTCAAGGCTTAGGAAGTCTATTTGAGAAAGTTCAAAGAGAGAAAGAGATTGCTAAAGCATTTTATGACTTATATAGTGAAAAAGTTGAAAGCTCAAAAGAGGATATTATAAAAGCTAGTGAAATCTCAAAAGCTGATTTGATGACAGAGATGGTTTATGAGTTTACTGAACTTCAAGGTGTTATGGGGTCATACTACGCTAGAGCTTTTGGAGAAAATGACTTTATTGCAGATTCGATTAAAGAGCAGTACCTACCAGATGGTGAAGAGAGTGAACTACCATCAAACTACTTTAGCTCTATCTTAGCAATGGCAAATAAGTTAGATAATATTTTAGCTCTATTTAGTGTAAATAAGATTCCAACAGGAACAAAAGACCCATTTGCCCTTAGAAGAAGTGCTATCGGTATCATAAAAATTGTTTTAGAGAAAAATTTAGATTTTGATTTAGAAAAAACTATAAACTCTCTAGCTAAAAACTATAAAAACTTAGATGAGAAAAAAGTGATAGAGTTTTTCTTAGATAGAATCTATCAAATATTTAACACTACAAACCCATCTATTGTAAAAGCTGTATTAGTTAGTAATGATAGAGATATTTTGAGAATCTCAAAAAAGATAACAGCATTGGATACTATTTCTCAAAGTGAGAGTTTTAAAGAGATGTTTTCAACTTTCAAAAGAGTTGCAAATATCACAAAAGATTTAGATTTAAATAGTGATTTAACTATCGATTCAAATCTATTTGAGAGTGATGAAGAGAAGGCTCTATTTAGTAAATTTGAAGCTATTGAAGCTAAAGAGTTTGAAAACTATGAAGAGGAGCTTGATTCTAAGTTTTCTCTAAAGCCTGAGCTTGATAAGTTTTTTGATAATGTTTTAGTAAATGCTAAAGATGAGAAGATAAAAATAAATAGAAAAAATCTAATTGGTTCTATCTATAAATCATTCAAAGCAGTTGCTGATATTAAAGAGATTAGCTCTTAATCTTTTTAAAGGAGATATATGAAATTTTTACAAATTACAGTGATATTTTTTATATCACTGCTTTTTTTAGGTTGCAATGAAAGCTCAACCCTACAAGAGGTAAAAGCAGAAAAGAGTTATGATTTTTTTAAAAATAGCTCAGAGATAAAGACAGATAAATTGACTATTTTGATTTTTGGAAATAGAGGGTGTAAATATTGTGAAATCTTAAAAGATGACATAGCAAAAGATGCCCAAACAAAAGAGATTTTAACAAATGACTTTAATAGTTACTATATTGAAACAGATAAACAAAAAGAGCATAGTGTAGTTACAGATTCGAAAAATTTCAAAATTACAAGTGATGTTTTATCAAATATGTACAAAATAAATGCAACACCAACAACAGTTATAAATGATGAAAATTTTGAGACTATCTTGATGATTCCAGGATATGTTCCTAACAAAATGTTTAAAGCCTCTTTAAATTTTATTAAAGAAAAAAGATATGAAAATAAAGAAAATATATATAAAGAACTGCAACGCTATTATAAAGAGAAAGGCTTGATATAGAGCTATAATAATTCTTTAAAGGCTATGTTATGAATGCTTGTTGCACAGAGCAACTTTTAGTAAAAAAGATAAAAGAGTTAAATAAAATAGGAATTTCTCTAACAGCCCAGAGAGATTTGGATAAACTATTAAAACTTATTCTTACCAAAGCAAAAGAGTTTTCAAACTCTGATGCTGGAACTCTCTACCTTATAGAGAATAATCAACTGCACTTTAGAGTCACTCAAAATAATCAGTTAAACAAAAATCATGCAGATGTAGATTGGCCATCAATAGAGCTTTATAGAGAAAATGGTGAAAAGAATCTAGGCTTAACAGTTACACTTTGTGCATTGACCTCTATGATAATAAATATTGAAGATGTCTATAATAATGAGATGTTTGATTTTAGTGGTACAAAAAATTTTGATAAATTAAGTGGTTATAAGACTCAATCTATGCTTGTGATACCTTTAAAAAATCATAAAAGTGAAGTGATAGGCGTACTTCAACTTATAAATAAGATAGAAAATAGTAAAATCGTCCCGTTTAATAGAGAAGATGAAGAGCTAACTCTCTCTTTAGCATCTCAAGCTGGTGTTGTTATTACAAGAGTAAAACAAGATGAAGAGCTTTTAAATAGAGAAAAAGAGGAGAGAAGGCGATTAAGAGAGATATTAGATGTATCTCCAAATGCAATTATTCTATTCTCTGATAATATAGTAAAGTTTGCAAATAGAGAATTTTTAAATTTAATAGATGATAAAGATATAATAGATAGAGAGTTTGATTTAGATTCAATTTTAGATAAAACACACAATTTTCAAGATTCAAATAGAGTGTTAAGTTCATTTACAAAACTCTGTGATACAAAACGAGCCATTGTAAAAACCAAAAATTTTAGAAAAGTCTTTAAAGTAATAAAAAAAGATGTGAATCTATATGGAAATGAGAATGAAAACATCTACACGCTACATGATGTAACACTTCAAACATATCAAGAGTTAAAAATCACATACTACAACCAAAAGCTGGAGTATTCTCTCTTTAAAGAGATTAAAAAGAAAAATATTGAAATTGTTAAATCAGATGAATCGAAAAAAGATAATAAATTAAGTTGTACAGATAGAGAAATTTTACGAAAAACACATCAAAATAAAATATCTGCAACAGAGTATATAAACTCTCTAAAAGAGGAGTTAGGCGATTCTATAGTTGAAGATTTGGAAGATTTAGAGGATTTAGAGATAGAGCTTTCAAATATGATAATAGAGCTTGAAAAGAGCAAAAATATATCTCTTTTAAATAAAATAGGAGATATTTTAATGAAGTATTGCAATCATATCAGAGTCTTAAGAGAGTTTGATGATTTAGTATTTACTATTCAAAAAATATCTGATTTACTTATCAATATAAATAATGAAGATAGTTGTTATTATGAAAATAATTGTAAAAAAATATTAGATTATATTTTTGCAATTGAGCAAGATTTAAACTCATGGAGTAAAACTATCTTTAAAGAGCAAAATAGTATAGATATTCACTATTTAGATAGCTCTTTACTTAGCTCTTATTTGCAGATAGAAATGTTACTAAATGACAAAGATAATGATAATATAATTAATGATGAAGATGATTTTTTAGAGCTTTTTTAAAAAAGTGTTTATTTTAGTAACTCTATTTTTTAGAATTACTCTCTATTTTAGATAAAATCTCTATTTTGTAAATATATTATATATAATTTAGGGAAGGAGTTTAAAATGTTTGATTTTGATTTTGTATATGCATTGATGTTTTCAATGTTTGGAATGATAATTTTTGCATTTTTAGTAATAGATAACTCGCATATTCCAACAGAAGATGAGATTAATGATTTAGTTTAAATGAAAAATAGGCAAGAGCCTATTCATCATCATCCTTACCGTAATCTATATAGATAATAGCTTGTTTATATAGAGAGATTAGCCTTCCATCTTGAGTTACAATAGTAATTTCATAAGTATCAAAACTCTTAACGATAGCATCTTCAAACTTTATACCTTCAAAGCAGTAAATCGATATAACTTTCTCGTTATCCATTGCATTTTTCACTAAAGTGTATGTTGCAAATGGCTTAGGAGGTCTTTTATTAAACTTATTATTTATCATCAAAGTTCCTTTTTTTTATTATTTTATAATATCAAAGATTGAATTTAGATTATATTATAAATTAAAAATTAACTAATTAGTAACATAGTATTTTCAGATATTACTTACAAATAATGTCTATTTAACTAACAGTATAAAAAATAGATGAAAAGTGATTTTAAAATTTCTTATTTTGATTGTAGATAGTTTAGAGAGAGAGAAGAAGCTATATAGCTTCCTCATCAGATTCACCTGTTCTAATTCTAATAGTTTTTTCAATATTTGATACAAAAATCTTACCATCACCAATTTTACCAGTTCTAGCCGTTTTAACAATTGCATCTAAAACTTTTTCACAATTATCATCAGAGATAATAACCTCTAATTTAACTTTTGGTAAAAAATCAACAACATACTCAGCCCCTCTATAAAGCTCTGTATGTCCTTGTTGTCTACCATAACCTTTAACATCAGTTACTGTCATACCATGAATCCCCATCTCAGTTAGTGCATCTTTTACATCTTCTAACTTAAATGGTTTAATAATAGCCTCTATTTTTTTCATCAAAACTCCTTTAGACAAATTGACTTAAAATTTTCTATTTTAAATTTTTAGCAAATTCAGGATAAGCTTCAAGTCCTGTTTCATGTAAATCTTCACCATCATACTCTTCGCTCTCACTTGCTCTAAGACCTACTATCTTATCTAAAATAAACCAGACAACGAATGATACCACAAATACAAACAATCCAATAACTGCGATGCCTTTTAATTGTGCAATAAGTGTTACATCAGGGTTGAAAATTCCAACAGCTATAGTTCCCCAGATACCACAAACTAAATGTACACTAAGAGCTCCAACAGGATCATCAATTCTTAATTTATCAAAAAATGGAATTGCTAATACAACTAAAACAGCTGCAACAACACCCTCAATAAAAGATATTATCATTCCTAAATCTGGTCCTGCAGTAACTGCAACTAATCCACCTAATGCCCCATTTAAAACCATAGTTAAATCGACTTTTCTATAGATTAAGTAAGTTAATATTGCTGCTGCAAAAGCACCCGATGCTGCTGCCATATTTGTATCAGCCATTACCATTGAGATAGCATCAATATCATCTCTTGAACCAAGTGCTAGTTGACTACCACCATTGAATCCAAACCAACCCATCCATAGGATAAATGTTCCTAAAGTTGCAAGAGGTAAGCTTGAGCCTTGAATAGGTTTTACTTTTCCATCTTTAGTATATTTTCCTCTTCTAGCACCAAGTAGTAAAACACCAGCAAGAGCTGCCCAACCACCTACAGAGTGAACAATAGTAGAACCAGCAAAGTCACTAAATCCAGCTAATAATCCACCAAGCTCACTTCCACCCCAAGTCCAGTGTCCTTGAATAGGATAAATTAAACTAGATAGAATAATTACGAAAATTAAAAATGGCCACATTTTCATTCTCTCAGCAACTACCCCAGAGATTACACTAGCAGCTGTTGCAACAAATACAACTTGAAAGAAAAAATCTGCCATTAAAGAGTGGTCACCATTGCTCATTCCACTTAGCATAAAGCCACTACCCATAAAGGCATTACCTTCGCCATACATTAAGTTATAACCTACAAAATAGTACATAACACTAGCGATAGAAAAAAGCGTTATATTTTTTGTTAAAATTACAACATTATTTTTAGTTCTTGTAAGTCCAGCCTCTAGCATAGCAAAACCAGCTGCCATCCACATAACCAAAACGGCTGACATTATAAGTAAAAAACCATCTAAGATATATTTTACATCTTCAAAATTACTCATTTAAGCTCCTTTGTTTATTTTCTCAAAAAACAGTATATTATTTTTAGGATTAAATAAGTACAGATATGTGATTAAAAATTAATCAGTAAAATAACAATTAAAAAAGCATTATTGTTTATTAAAAAAAGGGAAAAAAGAAGTTAAGAAAAAAGGTTGATTTTAATGAAGCTTTGAAGCCATATACTCAATATTTTTAAATGCAACTAAATCATCAATCTCTATTTTTAATCGCACTATCCATCTTCCAACTTTTGGAATATCTAAATTTTTAGCTTCATAAAAGCCATTTTTAAAATCTAAATTATCTAAAACTTGGTCAAATTCTCTCGTTTCTGGTCTTGTAAGTAGAAGTTTTAAGTTTGCATTTGAGATATCTAAGCCATCTAAAGTGTTTAGTTTAAAGCTAAAGTCATTTTTGCCTATATTTAAAATACTCTCTGGAAAGCCAACTCTATATTTCTCATCAAATTGTTTTGTTTGAATCAAAATAGTGTTTATATTATCATCAACAGCTTGATACTTATCCATATATAGATTTGACATCTGTACAGGATTATCTAGTGCTATTTTAATTGTCCAAGCACAAGCAATAACACAAAGAACTATCATTGTTACTACTGTATGTGGCCAATAATTTCTAGATTTCATTTATCTCTCCTTAGAAAAATATATATAAAAGTTGCAAAAAAAGTTGCTATCATAAAGTATATAATATAAACTACTATATCATAAGCATTTTTACCCTCACTGCCTATACTGCTACTAAGTTCAACATTAAAGCTTTGAGCTATCTGCTCACTAAGCTCTGCAAAACCATTAAAAACAGCAGCTGGATATTTTTGAATCTGCTTATCTTTTGATACTAAAATTGGGATTACATAATTATCTAAAATATCATCTTTATCAAATTTTGAATCTATATTTGAGTAGATATTCACTTTTTTCTCATTTAAAGCAAATATAAAAAGTGCAAAGTTTCCATTTAAATTTTTTGTTATATTTTCTGAATACTCTCTTATCTTTTTTCCATCTAAATCTTTTTTTGCAATAACATATGCAGATATACCTGTTTTAGATTTTAATTCGTTTGAAATTTCATCAATTTTTTCAATAGCTTTAGTAGTTAAAATTTCATCATTTTCTAAGACAAATGATGAAAAAGCCGCTGTAGTAAAAAGAAAAAGGAGCAAAGCCCCTTTAAATAATCTACCCAACATATAGAGCAAAATCTCCAAATGTTGAAGCCCATAAAGTAATAGATGCCATTACTACTAACATAACTGTAATAACTTTTTCTAAGTTTGCCATAATTATCTCCTTAGTTAGCAGAAACTAAATGTTTTTTCTCAGTTTCAGAGTCAAACATTTTAATTTCTAAAGGCTTTTCAATTTTATAAAAATTTTGCGCTTGTTCTTGCTGAACAGATATAGCTTTCATTGAAAATACAAAAAGTATAGTTAAAAGCAGAGCAACTGCTATTAACATTCCAACTAATCCATGTAATTTAAAATATTGTGCCATTTTAAAGCTCCTTAATTACCTAAAGAAAGAATATATGTTCCAACGGCTCTTTTTTGAACATCAGATAATAAACCGTTAAATGATGGCATTGCACCAATATGACCTTTCTTACCTTTTTCTAGTACTTCAGCAACAAATCTCTCAGTACCATAAGCACTTAAATCTGGAGCCATTTGTCCCATACCTTTTCCATCCATTCCATGACAACCAGCACATACGCTAAATAGTGCTTTACCACTCTCAACTAAATCTGGATTTTTTGTCTCTTTTTTATCAGAAATCTCTGCCATTACATAAGCAGCTACTGCTTTAGCACTATCTTTATCAAGCATTCCAGCTGGCATTTCGCCTAGTGGATAGTTTAAACCTTTAGAACCATTTAAGATAACATCAACGATACCATCTTCATGACCCCAACTGTTTAAGTTTTGTGCTTTTCCATTAATACCATCAGCTGTAACTCCATGACAAGGTGCACATTGAACTAAAAATATAGATTCTCCCATTTGAGAAAGAGTATCTTTATCTGCTCCAGCCCATTTGCTCTCAAATCTTGATTGATGAGCTTTTACCTCTTCATTCCACTCACCAATTTGAGAATATGCATTTAATGGATACCCTACGAACCAATACCAAAGACCCCAAATCATAGTACCAATAAAACTAAGAGCCCAACCTATTGGTAATTCATTTTTATACTCGCCTATGCCATCCCATCTATCTTTTGCAAGTTCACCAGTTGCTTTATCATCTCTGATTTGTTTGATATACTTACCAGCGATAGCTACAGATAAAATTAAGATAACAACAGCACCAAGTAAAGAGAGAGCATTGACACTATCATCTAAAAAGCTCATCTATGTCTCCTTTTTATCTTTTTTCTCATCTTTTTTTTTAATCTCTTCCAAAACAGGAGAGTTCAAATCATCATCAAGGGCTAATTGACCATATTTTTCATAGTTTCTTACACCCTTTTTTTCACTTCTATATAAATGGATTATATATCCATATAGAATAAAAACCAAAAAGGCAGTGAAGAAAAAATAAGCGTAAGCTTGTATTTCTCTTATATCCACATTGCCTACTTTAATCTATTTAAATATGCAATTAATGCTACAATTTCTGGAACTTGTCCATTTGCTACAGCATCTTTTACATCTTGATTTTTCATATCATTAGCAATCGCTTGAGCATCTTTTAATGCTGTAGCACTTGCCTCTTCAAAACTACCTAAAGCTACATCAACAGCTCCATCGCCATCAATATCTTTGTCATAAGGTACATTAAATACCTCTTTTACAGTGAAAGCTTCAGCATAAGCAGTCTCTATATCTGACATTTTTTTGAATATATGCTCATATGCTGGCATAATTGAGCCTGGTACTACAGATATTGGATCTAGCATATGATTCTCATGCCAGTCAGTTGTTCTGTAATTTCCAACTCTATGTAAATCAGGTCCAGTTCTTTTTGAACCCCATAAAAATGGTCTATCATAAGCATACTCACCACTTAGTGAATACATACCATATCTATCTGTTTCTGATTTAAATGGTCTAATTAACTGAGAGTGACAAGCGTTACAGCTCTCTTTAATATAAACACCTCTTCCTGCGATTTCCAATACAGTATATGGCTTAGTGCCAACAACAGGTCTTGAAGCTTGTGCAAATTCTGGAACAATATAAATTAAACCTGCAAATGCAATAACAACAAAAACTCCAACCGCAAAAAAGAATGGGTTTCTCTCTAAAAAATGAAACATTTTCTCTCCTTCTTAATTTGCCATAGGAGTTGCATTAGATGGCTCATTTGCAATCTCTTTTGATTTAGTCATAGTCATATAAATGTTATATGCGAACATGAAGAAACCAACTAAATAGAATAATCCTCCGACAGCTCTGATTGTATAATATGGATGTAATACTGTTACAGTATCGATAAATGAGTAAGCAAGGTTACCAAAATCATCTGTAGCTCTCCACATCATACCTTGAGTAATACCTGCAACCCACATAGAACTAAAGTAAAGTACGATACCTGTAGTTTGTAACCAGAATTGTTTCTCCATTAAACTTTTTGAATAAAGTTCTCTTTTGAAAAATCTAGGTGCCATGTGAAATAGTGCAGCCATAATCATAAATCCAACCCATCCAAGAGTACCATCATGTACATGTCCTGGAATCCAATCTGTAAAGTGCGCTAGAGCATTTACTGATTTAATAGACTGAATTGGTCCTTCGATAGTTGATAACATATAAAATGTTGAAGCTAAAACCATAAATTTAATTAATGGATTCTCTTTTAATTGATGCCATTGACCTTTCATAGTTAAAAGCATATTAACAGAACTACCCCAAGATGGTAAGATTAAAACTATAGAGAAGATTGATCCCATAGTCTGAACCCAATCAGGAACAGTTGAGTAAATTAAATGGTGACCACCAGCCCAAATATAAACAAACATTAATCCCCAAAATGATAATAGAGATAATTTATATGAGTATACAGCTTGACCTGATTCT